>Ga0080006_1169029_pt1 | contig 513788 bp, 494 predicted proteins | sample RS3BMetagenome_FD_69209 | JGI IMG/M metagenome (GOLD analysis project Ga0080006, IMG submission 69209) | Ferric oxide microbial mat and aquatic microbial communities from Rainbow Spring, Yellowstone National Park, USA - RS3B (SPADES... ... | reverse complement strand
GGGCCGGCCGGATCTTCCTCGCCTCCCCCGCCAGACGAGCCAAGACACCCTGACGGAGGTCCACGAGTGAGAGTACGGACCGTGCTGCCTCGTTCTCGCGGACCAGACGCACCAGGGCGGAAGCTCCCACATCCCGGCGCTCCACGATCCCGAGACGCACCAGGCGGTTGAGTACGACGGTGGCCTGGTTGGCACTCACGCCGGCCAGCTCGGCGATCGACCGCATGGTCAATTCCGCTTCGGTCCGGGCCAGTACGGTCAAGACACGACCCTGTACGCCCGGAATCAACGCCTCCACCGGATTCACGTAATCCATGGATCTAGTATCGCACTTTTTCGCACATATGTGCGTCTTATTGCGACATCGGCTGGTCGCTGACCGGGTTCCATCGCCCGATGCGTGGACTCAGGTGTCGCCCCATGAGCTGCGTCGCTTGAAGAGCGCCTTGCGGGCTGCCTTGGCCACCACCTTCGTCGGGTGCACCTGGGAGACCGCCGTGAGCACCAGCTCGGTCATCGGTGACGGCGCCTTCCACATGCCGGCGACCACGTCGACCTGTCGTCCGTGGTCGCCGGTCAGCGCCAGCGTCGAGATCAGGCCGTCCGGCCCACCATTCACCATGCGATATCCGAGAACATCGACGAACCCCGGCAGGTCCGATGGGTCGAAGAGTTCATCTTCCCCGACCTGGCAGTGATCGACTAGCCAGCACAACGCCAAGCCACGCGTCGCGGGGTCCGAGGCAAGCTCACGGACGTGCGGTGTAGCCACGTCGGAACCGATCTCTCCGAGGATGGTCAGACCGAGGACCCGCAGATCTGGGTCGTCGAGCTCCCGCACCGCGTCGGACATCTCGGCGGCTGCTTGGCCGGGCTCGCGGGCCGCCCGCCATGCCATCACCTCCCCGTAGACGACGGCGGCGCCCTCCCCGTCGGTGCCCAACAGCAGGTCCGTCGCATTACCGTCCGCGAAACGATCCGCCACAGGGGTGTCGTAGCCGGCGTCGACCAGCAGCCGCCTTGCACAGACGACACCCGCCGGGGTGAGCACCACCGATCCGCCGGACGTCTGGCGGCCGTCGCCCGGGTCGACGGCACCGATCCGCCGGACAACCCCAGCCAGCTCGAACGCGTCCATGATGTCAGCGACATCGGTCGTCACCCTCTGCGCCACCTCATCGTCCTCCACCCGGAAGCTGAACGCTTCGAGCACCACCCCTGCGGCCGTCGCTGCGATGTCCTCCAGCGGGAACGCAGCCTGGGCCCCGTACGGGGCGATGAGGAGGTGGGCGCTCACCGAGTCGAGAACCTCGTCGACCTCGGGCCAGGCGAACCACGCATCGGAAAACCGCTGAGACGTGAGCGGCCCGATCGCCAGGAGGGCGTCCACCGCCCGGTCGTAGAACCCGCCGAGATCGTCGCCGAGCCCAAGTCCGCGTTTGGTGGCGACGACCTTGCCATGGGCCACCCGAACGACACCGGCCTTCTTGGCCCAGGCGAACACCTGCCGGAGCCGGTAGAGCTGGTCAGAGCTACGCGTCCGGAACGTCCGGTCCCCGATCCGCCTGTCCACGAGGTCGCCCGTTCCGAGCAGGTCGACCAGGGCCCTAGCGTCAGCCAGGGTCAGGTGGCCCTTCTGGGTCAACTTACGCCCTGCGCCGACATAGTCGGCAAGGTCCCGGAACATCGAGAGGATCGGTGCCGCCTCCCTCGATGCGGCCACGTCGTCCTCGGCTGGCAAGGCGACCGGTGGCAGGCTGCGTCGGGGCGGCGGCCCTGAGAACGCTGAGTCGGGCAGCAGCCGGTGGCGTTCCGCCTCCGGCAGTTCGTTGAAGCGCTCCATCCACGCGTGGAGCTCCTCGGGGTCGGTCATATCGACCCCTTCGTCGGTGGCTGCGGCGAACATCGACTTGGCCAGGCCGAACCTGGAGCGGTCACCCATAGCCACGACGAACTCTTCGGCCAGCGAGGTGACCGCTTCGATGAGTCGGTCGACGGAGGCCGAACCGGTGCCGAGGAGTGCCTCGTCGTCGAGGAAGCTGAGGAACGACCCCATGGCCGGGGGGATCGTGATGCAGTCGGCCTGAGTGACGCTGAGCTTCTGTGGACACCACTCGAGGAGGAACTCGGCGACGTCGCCGGTGCGCCACGTCGCCAGCTCCCCGTCCCCATAGCTCCACTTCCAGTCGAGTGCGACGCCTGCATCTCCGACCAGTTCGTCGATCTCCTCGTCCGAGGACCGATCTTCTCCTGCCAGCCAGCGGGCGAACCGACCGAGCAGCAACTCCCTTGCCGCTACGAACCCTGGCTCGTCCTCGTGGTCGATATCGAGCAACATGGGGCTGAGCTTTCCATGCGCTGACGGGCCGCTGCATGTCCTGGGGTGGGTCACCAACATTGGACTCCGGGCACGGAATTCTTGTTCCGAGTGCCGATTGGCCAGAATTGTGCGTTCAAGTGAGGCAGTCACCGGCCGGTGCAGTGAGAACGACCCGGGTGCTCGTCATCATCAGCGATCCGCACATTCAGCCTGTGATTCTGCGTCGCGTAACCGGCGGTTTGGGGCAGTCAGGTCCGTGCGAGCGTGCCTCGGTCCGCAGCCCTGATTCGCAGGAGCAAGCACAGCGTCCCGACGAATGCGATCAGTCCACCGGCGACGATGGCGACAGCATTCCCGAGATGGATATGCAGCGAACTGGCGATCAGTACCGATGTCGCCGGATTGAGCTGAACCACCAGAACGAGCACCACAATGCCAATGCCGCACAGAGTGATGATGCGAGCTGGCCAATCGCCGTGATCGAGGATCAAGCCCATGAGGGGGGCAAGCAGAGCCAGGATCACTAGACCAGCCATGAGCATAGGAATGCCCATCTGAAACAGGTGGGTCCCAGAGACGAAGGGGTTCGGGGGTCCTACGTCTCGCCAGGGTAGGAACGCAACAGCGGCGATCACGACTAAGGCCAGCACCAGCAAGGAGCATTGAATCCATGGATGGTGATCCCGTCGCATGAGTCTTGATCGACCCACAATGAAACTCACTTGAGCGGCCACTGGGGTATGGCATAAGTGCCGGTAGGGGACGCTTTCACCCGTGCAATCGCGATATTGGGATGGACCGGGGGAATTGGTCGACCAGCAGTCCCGTCGTGCCCCGATTTGCCGGCCGATCCAACGTCACCCTGAACGTCACCCTCCCTGGTCACACCCCATTTGCATGCGAGGTGATGAGAGACTCGACGGTGGTGACGGAAGGGGCGGAAGGAGACGCCGTCCCAACGGAGATTCAGGTCGAGGAGGCAATGGTGCAGCGAGTCTGCGCACGTTCGGACCCGCCTCGCTGAATCGCCACGTCCTCCCGATTCACTGCGTATCTCCGCACTCCAACGGACGGAGCCTCCGGGGCGGGCTCGCTCAACGGGCTCGACCGCACCGAGCATGGTCGTTCGCCGCCGAGCCCACGTGGCGGCGCGCCGACGATCCCGCGTCATATCCCCGGAAGACCTTGAACACGATTGCAAGGGGGTTCCCCTGCGGCTGAGGGCCGTTCTGGCCGGAACCGGGCGGGGGAAGAAGACCACTGGCGCCACGTCTTTGCCTCAGCGGCGCCTCTGGCGCCGTCTGGTGGGACGGTGACCCCTTCGTCGCCCCTGCCCCCCCTACGCCATCGGGAGATTGCCGGAGTGCTCTCGTCGGTGCTCGCAAACGAAGTGGCGCCCAGGCGGGCGTCGAGCCCGCCGTGACCGCCAACGCAACGTGACGATCTTCGGTTCCGCCAGAGCGGTACTCAGCACCCACACCTGTGCACTCGAGGGTGCGACGCCCTTCGGGCGAGCTCCGGCACCTTCGCGATCCGAGTCTCGCGTCGGGCGAGGGTGACGTTCGCATCGATGATGCAGATGTGTGGACATCGATGAACCGCTTTGGCGGAGCCGATCTATTGATTCACTCATGTGCCCATGGCGGGCTCGATGCCCGTCATGGGCGCCATTTCGATCTCACTCACCGTAGAGACGTCGTCGCGGTCGGGCTGTAGGACATCTTTGACGACGGACTCCTCCCCGGCCGCACGTGAGACCGCTCGGACTTCCAGAGTCAGCACGCGAACTACCGGTTCTCAGACACAAAGGTGACGTTGCCCCGTCGCAAATCCACACCAGGGTGACGTTGCAGTCCATCGGGCGCACTGCAGGGTGACGTTGGAGGCGACCCACCGGAGGGCCAGGGTGACGTTCCGGGTGACGTCCGTCTGGACGATGGGCACGACCACACCAACCGAACGGAGCCCTACATGACCGAAAACAACCGCACGCAGCATGATTCAGTCCGCAGTCCCGTGCCGGCGCACATGTTCGTCGTCCGATCGGATGATGACCATCTGCCCGAGGCTGCGGCTCAACATGTGAAGAGTCCACCCGCATCTCCCACCGGCAGCGACCGCCTCGTCCTCACCGTCGACGAGGCGGCCTACCTGTTGAACATCTCCCGGGGGCTGGCCTACGAGCTCGTCGCCAGAGGTGAGCTTCCGGCGATCAGGTTGGGGAGGCGGATTGTAATTCCGAGAGTGGCCATGGCGGACCTGCTGGGCACCCCGATCCGCTGAGAGCCGCGAAACGACAGGATCGAGACGGCCTACAGCGTCGAGGCGGGTTTGATGGCCGCAAGCACGGGAGCGTCCTCGTGGTCTCCCTCGTCCAGGATGTTGCCCAACATTGCAGCCACCGGACCGTCGGCCGACTCGACGGAATGGGCGTACACACGGAGCGTCATGGCCGGATTGGCATGACCGAGGCGGTTGGCCACGGTCCGGATGTCGTGCCCTCGGGAGATCGACATGGTGGCCGACCAGTGCCGCAGGTCGTGGAGCCGCCATCGCCTGTCGACTCCGGCCCGGTCCCGAGAGCGGCGCCACCACGCACCGATCCGCTCCGGGTTCACCGGCCGCTCCCCGACGTTCAGGATCCAGGGTCCGAGGTTCTGTTGGAGCCGCCTCAACCGCTGCAGCGCCTCGGCCGTGGTCGCATCCAGCGTGACTGTCCTGAGGTTGGCTGTTTTGGTCGGATCGTCCCGGAGGGTCGGAGTTTTCCGTTCATCGGGCGTTCCATGGCGAATGATGGCCACGCTGGAGTCGATGGTCAGTCGGTCGCCGTCGAGGTCCACCCACCGCAGCGCCGCCAGCTCCGACCGACGGGCCCCGGTGATGGCGGCCAGGCGGAGCGCGATCGGTGCGGCCGGCTCGACCTCCAGCGCGTCGGCCAGCTCCTCAGACGCGGCGAGGACTCTCCGGACCTCGTCTTCACCGAGCGCGCCCCGTGGTACCTGCTTCCGTTTGCCCAGTTGCGCCACGGCGACCACGTTGGTCATGACCCAGCCCCACCGGACGGCCTGGGTCACGGCGGCCCGCAGTACCTGGTGCTGGTTGCGGATCGATCCGTCGCCGGAACCGTTCCGGGCCAGCCGGGCGTGCCAGCGGTCGACATCCACCGCCGACAGCTTGGCCAGGCGGACCTTGGCGATGGGATCGGCCTTCACCTGGGCCACCCGGCTCTTGTGGTTCTCGACGGTCGACGGCGACCAGGAGGGCGTGTGCTGCTCCATCCAGAGGTCGAGCAGTTCCGACACGGTGACCCTGCCGGCCTCGCTCCCCCGGCGAAGGGTCAGTTCGGCGGCGACCCGTTCCGCCTCGCGCTTCCCGCCCCGGACGGTCCGGCTCACCTGGGTGGGACGGCCCTGTGCGTCTCGACTGGTGAAGGCCCGTACTTCCCAGACCCCCGGGGACCTCTCTCGGATGGTGGCCACGGACCCAAGCGTAGCCCAGTAGGGATAAAGTAGGGATATCGGGCCACAAGTGCCATTCGAGGCCCCGACCGCCGTAGCCAGAAACCCTATCCGAGCAGCTTCTTTGCGATGACCACCCGCTGGATCTGGTTGGTGCCCTCGTAGATCTGGGTGATCTTGGCGTCGCGCATGAACCGCTCGACGGGAAAGTCCTTCGTGTACCCGTAGCCGCCGAGCAGCTGCACGGCGTCGATGGTGACCGACATGGCCGTGTCCGAGGCGAAGCACTTGGCCATGGCCCCGATCATGGTCAGCTCGCCCTCGGGGTCGCCGTTGTCGATCAGCGAGCACGCCCGGTAGATGAGGGTCCGGGCCGCCTCGTTCTTCATGGCCATCTCGGCGAGCATGAACCGCAGGGCCTGGAGATCGGCGATGGGCTTGCCGAACGCCTTGCGCTCCCCCATGTACCCGGCGGCCACGTCGATGGCACCCTGGGCGATGCCCACCGCCTGGGAGCCGATGGTGGGCCGGCTGCGGTCGAGGGTGTGCATGGCCACGGTGAAGCCCTGGCCCTCCTCGCCGATCAGGTGGGTGGCGGGCACCCGGACCTCGTTGAAGAGCACGCCGGCGGTCGGACTGCCTCGCAGGCCCATCTTGTCCTCGTGCGGGGCGATCTCCACTCCCCAGTCCGCCTCGACCAGGAAGCAGCTGATCCCGCGTCGCCCGGCGCCGGGGTCGGTCACCGCGAACACCGTGTAGGTGTCGGACACCCCGGCGTTGGTGATCCAGTGCTTGGCCCCCGTCAGCACATAGTGGTCGCCGTCCCTCACGGCCCGGGTGCGCATCGAAGCGACGTCGCTGCCGGCATCGGCCTCGGACAGGCAGTAGCTCGCCTGGAACTCACCGGAGGCCACCCGGGGCAGGTAGGCCTCCTTGAGCTCCTCGCTGGCCCAGTTCATGACCGGCAGCATCGACAGCTTGGAGATCAGGAGGGTAACCGCAGTCGAGGCGCAGGCCCGGGCGATCTCCTCGGCCATGATCGCCTGGGTGATCATGTCGGCCCCGGCTCCGCCGTACGCGACGGGGATCCCGAGGGCGGGCAGCTCGAGCTCCACGCAGGCGTCGAAGGACGCCTGGGGGAACGTGGCGTCCCGGTCGGCGGCGGCGGCGTGTGGGGCGACCCGGTCGTCGGCGAACTTCCGGAGCGAGTCACGGAACTGGCGGTGCGTGTCGGACAGGGCGAAGGCGTTTTCCATGCCACCAAGTTACCGACCGGTAGGGAATTCGGACACTCGGTCGAGGGCGAATTGCTCAAGACGGGGGCGCCGGGCGCCGATGGAACTGTCACCGGGGCCATATCCCGGATAGCAGGCACCCTCAATACACCTGGAGACAGTGACCATGAGTGACAAGCCCTTGGGTCCCGGCTGGTGGCTGGCCAGTGACGGTACCTGGCACCCCCCGGAATCGCACCCTTCGATGAGCGAGGACGCCACGGCGGCGCCTCCCGTGACCGTCCAGGCCCAGGCTGCGGCTCCTGCCGTGCCCGCCCCCCAGGTGGGTTCGGGACCCATGCCGGGATTCCCTCCCGTGACCGGGACCCCACCGGCCTCGGACGCGGGACCGGCGGCGCCGGTGGCCCACACATCCGACGACACCCCCGTCGTCACCGTGGAGATGCCGCCCCTCGGGCCGATCGCGCCCCGTCCGGTGCCGTCGCTGTCCGACGCGCCGAAGCGCGCGGCGTGGAGCGGCGAGTCCGATCACCGTCCCGTGGCGGGCCCGATGTTCCCCGACCTGTTCGAACAGGCCGTGGCCGGCTCCGCGCTCGCCAGTGCCATCACGGTGAACTATTCCGACGGCGAGCACCGCGAAACGCTCGACGTGGCGAACTATGCGTCCCCTGGCGCCGACTCCCCGGTCCTGGTGTCCACCGACGGGCGCATGCCCGTCGAGGTGGGTGCCTTCACCGGGGCATCGGCCAAGAAGCGCCGCTGGCGCCTCTGACACATCGCTCCACTGCCGGCCCACGGCCGACATCACCGGTCTCCCCCCCGACCACCTCGGACGGGACCTCCGACTGACGCTCCCGTCCCCCCGGGGAGCACGGTCCCACCGCTGCTCCAGCGCCGGTCCGCTCAGTCGGGGTCCCCGAGGTGGTCGCCCCATCGGGCAGGGCACACCCGCACGCGATCCCCCGGCGGCCCGGTGGGACCGCCGTCCACCCGTTCAGTGGTGAGCGGGGAGCTCCATTAGGTCCCCCCACGAGTCCAGGCGCTCGGCGACCTGCTCGGGCGTGAGCCGGATCGTCGTCTCCGGCACGCAGTCGGCGATCGTGCGTTGCGACTGGTAGTGGTGCGAGGCCGACCGGAACAGCGGCTCACGGGCCGCCACAAGGTCGGCCGGCGCCCCCGGCAGGAAGCCGAACAGTGTGAACGCGAGGGTCAGGTCGTGGATCACCGGAGCCCGGCCGTAGCTGGCCGCCCGGCGCATGGCGACCGCCGTGCAGCCCACGATGGCGTCCTCGGCGTGCTCGCCGGGGGTCAGCACCAGGCGGTCCTCGAACCGACGGGCCAGCTTGAGGGCAAAGCCCTGGTCGGGGCCCGGCGTGCCCAGGAACGCGCCCGCCGGCGCACGGGTGCCCCGCAGCTCGGACGGCCGCGAGGACGTCCAGATCGACGGCACCTCCAGCTGGTAGGCGCGGCGGACCTGATCCGCCTCGACGACGGGGACGAAACTGGGCTGGGTCACGGGGTGCTCCTGGCGTGCGGTGGTGCGTTCGTGCGCATGGAGACGGTCCCATGCGCCGGGGACGGTGTCCAGTTCAGGCGTCGCCTCCGGCAGTGTGCAGCAGACCGTAGACGACCGAGTCGGACAGGGCCTGCCACGATGCGGCGATGATGTTCTCCGACACCCCGATCGTCGTCCACGTGCGATCGCCGTCGGTGGAGTCGATCAGGACCCGGGTCACCGAGCCGGTGCCCTTGGCCGAGTCGAGCACGCGCACCCGGTAGTCCACCAGGTGGACCTCGTCGAGCGTCGGGTATCGGCTGCCGATGGCGGAACGCAGCGCCCCGTCGAGCGCGTTGACCGGGCCGTTGCCCTCGGCAGTCGCCACGATCCGCTCGTCGCCCACCCGTACCTTCACCGTGGCCTCGGTGGACAGCTCGTCCCCCTGGTCGGCGATGACCCGGTAGGACTCCAGTTCGAAGAACGACTGCTTCCAGCCCGTCGAGTTGCGCAGCAGCAACTCGAGCGAACCGTCGGCCACCTCGAAGTGGTACCCCTCGTACTCGAGCCGCTTGAGCGAGTCGAGCACCGAGGTCATGGCATCCGAGTCGAGCTCCAGGCCGAGCTCCTGGGCCTTCATGGCGAGGGTCGACCGCCCTGCCATCTCCGACACCACGAACCGGGTACCGTTCCCGACCAGGTCGGGCGAGATGTGCTCGTAGGCGTCGGACCGTCGGGCGATGGCCGAGGTGTGGAGGCCGGCCTTGTGGGCGAACACCGAGGCGCCGACGAACGGCTGCTGCGGGTTCGGTGCGACGTTGACCAGTTCGGCGATGTGGTGGGCCACCGGGGTCAGCAGGGGCAGCCGGTCGCTCGGGATGGAGGTCACCTTGAGCTTCAGCGACAGGTCCGGCACCACGGCGGCCAGGTCGGCGTTGCCGGACCGTTCCCCGTAGCCGTTCACGCAGCCCTGCACGTGGGTGGCCCCCACCGTCACGCCGGCCAGCGAGTTGGCCACCGCACAGCCGCTGTCGTTGTGGAAGTGGACCCCCACCTGGGTCTCGAACCGGTCGAGCACCCTGGTGACGATGCGCTCCACCTCGTAGGGCAGTGTGCCCCCGTTGGTGTCGCACAGCACCAGGGTCTCGGCGCCGGCCTCCTCGGCCGCCTGCAGGATCCGCAGGGTGAACGCCGGGTTGGCCTTGTAGCCGTCGAAGAAGTGCTCGGCGTCGAGGAAGACGCGCAGGTCGTTGGCCCGCAGGAAGGCGACCGAGTCGGCCACCATGGCCACCGCCTCGTCCAGCGTGGTCCGCAGCGCGTCCACCACGTGGACCTCGGACGACTTGGCTACGATGCAGACCGCCTCGGTCTGGGCCTCGACCAGGTGCCGGAGGGTCTCGTCGTCTTCGGCAGCCACCCCGGCGCGGCGGGTCGATCCGAACGCCACCAGGGTTGCCCGGGACAGGTGGAGCTCGTTCGGGGCCCGGGCGAAGAACTCGGCGTCCTTCGGGTTGGCGCCTGGCCAGCCGCCCTCGATGAAGGTGACCCCCAGGTGGTCCAACTGCTCGGCCACCCGGAGCTTGTCGTCGACGGTCAGCGACAAGCCCTCCTGCTGGGAGCCGTCACGCAGGGTCGTGTCGAACACGTCGACGGCGGCCGGCAGGTGGGGCAGGTCGAAGTCGTGCCCCGAACCGGACCGCGGGCGATCGTCGTGGTCGTGGTCGTGGTCGTGATCGTGGTCGGCCGCACCGCGCCGGCCCTGGACGTGGGTGTGGGCCTCCTGGCCCTGGGTCGGCGGGTGGGTGTGGGCCGGACCGGTGCCGTGGCTGTGCGTGTGGCCACTCCCCCGCCCGGCCGCCGCGTACGAATCGTCGTTGAGGGTGGGCCCGTCACTCGACATAGTCCAGCCAGTCCTTGTAGCGGTCCACCTCACCGCGCACGGTGGCGAAATACGTCTGCTGGATCTGCTGGGTGATCGGGCCGGGCTTGCCGGCTCCGACCACGCGGTCGTCGACGGCACGGATCGGCACCACCTCGGCGGCCGTCCCGGTCAGGAAGGCCTCGTCCGCCGTATAGAGGTCGGTGCGGATCAGCTGCTGGTAGTGGACCTCGTGGCCCAGGTCGCGGGCGATGGCCTCCACCGACTTCTGGGTGATGCCTTCGAGCGCGCCCGAGTCGGAGCTCGGCGGCGTGAGCAGCCTGCCGTCGCGCACCACGAAGATGTTCTCCCCGGTGCACTCGCTGACGTTACCGTCGGGGGCGAGCAGGATGGCCTCGTCGTAGCCGGCCTTGATCGCCTCGACCTTGGCCAGCGACGAGTTCACGTACATGCCGGTCCCCTTGGCCGCCGTCGGGACCGCATTGGGGTCGTGACGCCGCCACGAGGAGATCTTCATCGAGACCCCGTTGGCCACGCCGTCGTCACCCAGGTAGGTGCCCCACGGCCAGCACGAGATCGACACGTTGACCGGGCACGGGATCGGGTTCAGGCCCATTTCCCCGTAGCCGAGGTAGACGAGGGGCCGGATGTAGCAGCCGTCCGCCATCCCGTTGACCCGGACCAGCTCACGGGTCGCCTCGACGACCTCGTCCACGCTGAAAGGGATGTCGATCAGGAAGACCGAGGCGGACACGAAGAGCCGCTCGATGTGGTCCCGCAACCGGAACACGGCCACGCCGCGGGCGGTCGGGTAGGCCCGGATGCCCTCGAACACGCCGGAGCCGTAGTGCATGGTGTGGGTGAGCACGTGCACGGTCGCATCGGCCCAGTCGACGAACTCGCCGTCCATCCAGATCTTCTCGGTGGGGGTGATGGGCATGACTCAGAGCCTTTCTGCGATGGCGTCGCCGATCTCGGTGGTCGAGAGCGACGGGTCGGGGGTGGAGTTGATGAATCCGGTGACGGCGGCCGTCACCGATGCCGCGGCGTCGGCCTCGCCGAGGAATTCGAGCATGAGGGCGGCCGAGCGGATGGCGGCGGCCGGGTTGGCCCTTCCGGTCCCGGCGATGTCGTTGGCGGCGCCGTGTACGGGTTCGAACATCGACGGGCCGGTCCGGTCGGGGTTCAGGTTCGCCGAGGCGGCGTAGCCGATGCCGCCCGCGACGGCCCCGGCCAGGTCGGTGATGATGTCGCCGAACAGGTTGTCCGTGACGATCACGTCGTAGCGGGCCGGGTTCTCCACCAGGTAGATGCAGGTGGCGTCCACGTGGTTGTAGTCACGGGAGACGTCGCTGTAGTCGGGGGCGACCTCGTCGACCGTCCGCTGCCACAGGTCGCCGGCGAAGGTCAGCACGTTGGTCTTGTGCACCAGGGTCAGGTGGCGGCGAGCCCGGGTCCGGGCCAGCTCGAAGGCGAACCGTGCGCACCGCTCGACCCCGTGGCGGGTGTTGACCGACCCCTGGGTGGCCACCTCGAACGGAGTGCCCTTGCGGAGGAACCCGCCCTCCCCGGCGTAGGTGCCCTCGGTGTTCTCGCGGATCACGACGAAGTCGCAGTCCGGTGCCAGCGACCCGGGGACGCCCCGGAACGGCCGGAGGTTGATGTACAGGTCGAGGGCGAACCGGAGGCGCAGGAGCATGCCCCGCTCGAGGATCCCCGGGGGGACCTCGGTCGAGCCCACGGGGGCGCCGATCGCCCCGAGGAGGATGGCGTCGTAGCCGCGCAGCTCCTCCAGCACGCTCTCGGGGAGCACCTCGCCGGTGCGGATGTAGCGGTCGGCGCCGAGGTCGTACTCGGTGGTCTCGAGCGTCACCCCGGCGGCGGCCACCACCTTGAGGGCCTCAGTGGTCACTTCGGGGCCGATCCCGTCGCCGCCGATCACGCCAACCTGGTACTTGCTCACGATCTCCTGTCCTTTGCTGCTCGGTGACGCCTGCTGAGGTCCCGCTCGGTCATGTCCGGTGGTCCAGTCTGCCGGTCCCGGGTGGGCCCCGGTGCCGTGCACCGGCGGCTGCCCCGGGAAGCGCCCGGCGCACCCGTCCGGAAATTGAAAAACCGTCCACCAGGTGGACGGTCAGGGGCACACACCGGGAACGGTATGTGCCTAGTCGATAATGCTTACGTTGACGCGTCGGAGCGACTGGCGGCGCTGCATCCCTCCAGTGTCGTCGGTGGGACCCCGCTCGTCAACCCCAGGGCCCCTCGGACGGGACCTGCCCCCGGTCGGCACCGGACGGCGCGGCGTGCAGGTCCTCCCAGGCCAGGGCGCCCTCGCGCAGGCACCGCGACACCGGACCGCGGCACTCCACGACCGTCGAGGGCATCCCGGCGCACCGCCCGCCGTCCAGCACCAGCTTCGGCTGGTCCGACCGGGCGAAGGCGGCCACCACCTCGGCCGTCGTCGTGGCGGGCGGGGCGCCGTGGAGGTTGGCACTGGTGACGGCCAGAGGGCCGAGCAGCTCGCACAGGGCCACCACCACCGGATGGTCGGGGCGCCGCACACCGACGGTCCGGCGGGCGGCCGGCGGGCCCCCCAGGTCGACGGTGAACCCCCGCCGCCGGGGCACGACCAAGGTCAGTGGCCCGGGCCAGAACCGCGCCGCCAGTGCGGCGGCGGCGGGTCCGAGTGCGCCGGCCACCTGGTCCACCTGCTCGGGCCCGGAGACCAGCACCGGGAGCGGCACGTCGTCGGGCCGACCCTTGAGGGCGAACAGCCGGGCCACCGCCTCGGGCTGGGCCGGGTCCACGGCCAGGCCGTAGACGGTGTCGGTGGGCACGGCCACGATGGCCCCGTCGGCGAGGGCGGCCGCAGCCCGGCGCAGCGTGTCCGGCCCCGATGAGACGACCACCTCGGCGGTCACCGCCCGGCCACCAGCATCCGCAGGCGGCCGGCCAGGTCCCGCGCGGTGCCCACCGGGGCGAACCCGGCACGGCGGGCGGCGTCGATGGCCCCGTAGGCCTGGGACGGTGCCAGCTCGACCACCAGCGCACCTCCCGGCCGCAGCCACCGGACCGCCCCGGCCACGATCGCCTCGACGTCGGCCATGCCGGCCACGCCCGAGGCGCCACGGTGCGCCACGAGGGCGCCGACCGGCTCCCAGTCACGGATGGTCGGGTCGAGGTCGGCGTACTCCTCCTCGGCCACGTAGGGCGGGTTGGCCACCACCAGGTCGACCCGGCGCGCCAGCACGCCCGGCAGGGCGTCGAACCAGGACCCTCCGGTCAGGGTGACCCTTCCGGCAGCGACAGGGTCGGTGTCGGCCAGGGCGGTGAGATTGGCCCGGGCCACGTCGAGGGCGTCGGCCGACCGGTCGGTGGCCCAGACCTCGAGCCGGGCCGGTGCCACCCGGGCCGCGCCCTCGGTGGCCAGCGAGAGTGCGATGGCCCCCGACCCGGTGCCGAGGTCCACGGCGACGACCGGCCCGTCGTCGGTCCTGCCGCCGGCGATCCGGGCGAGCTCGTCCAGGGCCACCTGGACGACCTGCTCCGTCTCGGGGCGGGGGATCAGGACCCGGCGATCGACCACCAGCTCGAGGGAACGGAACGGCCACACGCCGAGCACGTACTGCAGCGGCTCGCCGGCGGCCCGGCGCTCGGCCAGGGCCAGGGCGGATGCCCGCCGTACCGAGAGGTCGGCGGTGTGGGCCTCGTGGGCCACCACATGCTCGACGATCCACGCGGCCTCACGGGGCGAGCCGATGCGGGCGGCCACTTCGGCCACCAGGTCGGTCAGGGCCGCCGGTCCGACGGCGGGTTCCAGGTCCCGGAGCACGCCGGCCTCAACCGTCGTCCAGCTGCCGGTACCGCTTGTCGGCCATGAGCGCGTCGGTCAGCTCGTCGAGGTCGCCCATCAGGATGCGGTCCAGCTTGTGGAGGGTCAGTCTGATGCGGTGGTCGGTGACCCGGTTCTCCTTGAAGTTGTAGGTCCGGATCTTCTCCGAACGGCCGCCGGTGCCCACCTGGCTGCGCCGCTGCTCCGACAATTCGGCGGCCTGGCGGTCCTGCTCCGCCTTCAGCAGGCGCGAGCGCAGCACGATCATGGCCTTGGCCCGGTTCTGGATCTGGCTCTTCTCGTCCTGCATGGCCACCACGATGCCGGTCGGGAGGTGGGTGATCCGCACGGCCGAGTCGGTGGTGTTGACCGACTGCCCACCGGGCCCGGTCGAGCGGTAGACGTCGATCTTCAGGTCGCCGGGGTCGATGTCGACGTCGACCTCCTCGGCCTCCGGCAGTACCGCCACCGCCGCAGACGACGTGTGGATCCGGCCCTGGGACTCGGTGACCGGAACCCGCTGGACGCGGTGGGGGCCGCCCTCGTGCTCGAGGCGCAGCCAGGCGTCGTCGCCCTTGACCAGGAACGTGATCTCGTTGAGCCCGTCGCGTTCGGATGGGCTGGACGACAGGACCTCGACCTTCCACCCCTTTGCCGCCGCGTACCGGGTGTACATGTCGTAGAGGTCCTTGGCGAAGAGGTTCGCCTCCTCGCCGCCCTCGGCGCCCCGGATCTCCATGATCACGTTTCGGCCGGCGTTCGGGTCCCGCGGCACCAGCAGGATCCGCAGCTCCTCCTCCAGGCGCTCGATGTCGGCCTCGGCCTGGGCCAACTCGGCCTGGGCGAGCTCGCGCTCGGCGCCGGTGGAGTCGCTCACCATCTCGCGGGCCGTCTCGAGGTCTTCGGCGGCCGACTCGAGGCTGCGGAAGCACCGCACCACATCATCGAGCTCGCGGTGGCGGCGTGACACCTCGCGCAGGCGCTTCGGATCGGACGACAGGTCCGGGTCGTTGAGTTCGGCCAGGACCGCCTCGAACTCCCGCTCGAGCTCGACCAGTCGGTCCTTCAGTCGGTCGTTGAGCACGATGCAGAGGGTAGCGTCACCCGCCCGTCACCCCGGGCCGACCACAGGTCGGCCCGGACAGCGGCACGGTGCGGGTGGAGGGCGGGCGGCCGACACGGGTCGGCCGCGTCGTCAGTCCTCGGCGGGCGCAGCCGGCTTCTTCTTGCGGCCGGAGGCGGCGTACCGGCGCTGGAAGCGCTCCACGCGGCCGCCGGAGTCCACCAGCTTCTGCTTGCCGGTGAAGAACGGATGGCACTCGTTGCAGAGCTCGAGCGTGATCTCGGGCTTGGTCGAACGGGTGGTGAAGGTGTTCCCGCACGAGCAGCGCACCGACGAGTCGGCGTAGTGGGGGTGGATGTCGGTCTTCATGGCGAACTCCTGTAGTGGCGGCGCCTCGGCGCGGAACCGCCCGATTGCAGAGGACAGAGTCTATCGGAACCCGGCGCCGCGTCGTCCGGCGGCCGCACCTCGGGGAGGGCGCCGGGAGCGGGACCGGCCGGTCGGGTCAGGTGGCCGGGCCCTTGGCGATCTCGGCCAGGAACTCGTCGTTGCTCCTGGTGGTGCGGACCTTGTCCATCAGGAGCTCGAGGCCGGCAGCGGCACTTCCCTCGTTGGCCAGGGCGTTCAGCACCCGGCGCAGCTTCCACACCTGCTGGAGCTGGGACCGGTCGAAGAGCAGCTCCTCGTGCCGGGTCGAGCTGGCATTGACGTCGATGGACGGGTAGAGGCGGCGCTCGGCCAGGCGCCGGTCGAGGCGCAGCTCCATGTTGCCGGTGCCCTTGAACTCCTCGAAGATGACCTCGTCCATCTTGGAGCCGGTCTCCACCAGGGCCGTAGCCAGGATGGTCAACGACCCGCCCTCCTCGATGTTCCGGGCGGCGCCGAAGAACTTCTTCGGCGGGTACAGGGCGCCGGAGTCGACACCACCGGACATGATCCGTCCGGTGGCCGGGGCCGCCAGGTTGTAGGCCCGCGCCAGGCGGGTGATGCCGTCCAGGATGATGACCACGTCACGGCCGGCCTCGACCAGGCGCTTGGCCCGCTCGATCGTCAGCTCGGCGACCGCCGTGTGCTCGTCGGCCGGGCGGTCGAAGGTGGAGGCGACGACCTCGCCCTTGACCGAGCGGCGCATGTCGGTGACCTCCTCGGGGCGCTCGTCGACCAGGAGCACCATGAGGTGGACATCCGGGTTGTTGGCCTCGATGGAGTGGGCGATGTGCTTCATCACCGTGGTCTTGCCCGCCTTGGGGGGCGAGACGATCAGTCCGCGCTGTCCCTTGCCGATCGGCGACAGCAGGTCGACGATGCGGGCGGTCATGTTCTCCTTCTCGCCCGGCATCTCGAGGTGCAGCCGCTCGTCGGGGAAGAGGGGCGTGAGGTCCTCGAAGCGGGGCCGCAGGCGGGCCACCTCCGGGTCCATGCCCGAGACCGTGTCGATCTGGAGGAGTGCCGGGAACTTCTCGGTGGTGCCGGCAGGGCGGCAGAAACCCTCGACGCTGTCGCCCTTGCGGAGCGCGAAGCGCCGGGCCTGGCTGATCGAGACGTAGACGTCCTTGGACGAGGGCAGGTAGCCCTCGCACCGCAGGAAACCGTAGCCCTCGTCGCGCAGGTCGAGCAGGCCCCGCACGGGGATGAGCTCGCCCTGGTACTGCTGGTCCTGGTTGCCCGTGCCCTGCAGGTCGCCTTCGGGGTTGCCCTGGCGGTCCCGCCCGCGGCGCCGGCGGTTGGAACGGCGGTTGCCCAGGTCGTCGTTGCCGCCGCCGCCCTGGTTGCCCTGGTTGCCGCGGTTGTTGCCCTGGTTGTTCCGGTTGCCCTGGTTGTTGCCCTGGCCGCCGCCCTGGTTGTTCCGGTTGCCCTGGCCGCCCTGGCTCTGGTTGTTCTGGTTGCGGTTGTTGCGGCCGCCCTGGCTCTGGTTGTTGCCCTGGCCGCCGCCCTGGTTGCCGCCCTGGTTGCCCTGGCCGCCGCCCTGTCGGCTCTGGCCGCCATCGCGTCCCTGGCGGCCGCCGCCGTCTCCGGCGTCGTCGCCGGTCGCGTCACCGGCGTCGGCGTCGGCCTGGACGCCATTCGACGTGGAGCCCGGGATGTCGTCGAAGTCGTAGTCGAACTCGGAGGCGACATCGGTCGACGCCGCATCGTCGGCCGGGCCGAACGATTGCACGGCCGGCCTGCGGCCCGGTGCTGGCGGGGCGTCGGGGTCCGAGTGGTCGCCGTTGGTGGTCGGGGCGACCTCGGTCGACGCAGTGTCGTCCGAGGTCGACCGGCTGCGCCCACGCGTGGCCCGGGGGGCGGGTGCGGGGGCCGGGGCGTCATCCATGGCCACCCCGGTGGCCTTCAGGATGCCGTCGATGATGTCGGCCTTCTTGGTCCGGGTGTTGGTCTTCACAGACAGGGCCTGTGCGATCGCATGGAGCTCGTCGCGCTCCTTGCTCTCCAACACCGAGCGCTCGAGCTGCTGTTCGGCAGTCATCGGCTTCCTCGTTTCAGCATGTCCTCGTTGGCGGATGGGTGGGACCCCACGCGCCAGGGAAATAAGGGGAGTGGGGAGGTGGGCTCACCGGGACTGGTCCCGGACGCATCTCCCCCCGACGCCGGACACGGGCTGGTCGAATGCATCGATCCAGGAGGTCCCGCCCGCAGGCCCGAACGGGCGTATTGCGGAGGCGAAGGTCTACCCAGCATACAGGGTTCCGCACGTGAGCGGCAACCATCCCCCGGACGGCCGGTGGCGTCGCGGCGGTCCTGGTCAGAGCTCCAGGGCCTCCAGCACCGCGCCCAGGTCGGCGTCGACGACAGTCGGCACGCTGATCTGGCTGATGGCGATGTCGGGGTCCTTCAGCCCGTGCCCGGTCAGGACGCAGACGACGGTGGAGCCCGCACCCACCCCTGCGGGCAGGCCGTTCTTCAACAGCCCGGCCACCGATGCGGCCGATGCGGGCTCGCAGAACACCGACTCCTCGGTGGCGAGGAACCGGTAGGCGGCCAGGATCTCGTCGTCGGTGACCGCGTCGATGCCGCCTCCCGACTCGGACGCGGCCGACGTGGCCCCGTACCAGCTCGCCGGATTGCCGATCCGGATGGCCGTGGCCACGGTGTCGGGGTGCTCGATGGGATGGCCTGCCACGATCGGGGCGGCGCCTGCGGCCTGGAACCCGAGCATGCGCGGCAGCCGGGTCGACCTCCCGGCCTCCTTGAATTCGAGGTAGCCCTTCCAGTAGGCGGTGATGTTGCCGGCGTTCCCGACCGGGATGCAATGGACGTCGGGGGCGTCGCCCAGTTGGTCGACGATCTCGAAGGCACCCGACTTCTGCCCTTCGATCCGGTAGGGGTTGACCGAGTTGACCACGGTCACCGGCGCCTGCTCGCCGAGGTCGCGCACGATGTCCAGGGCCTGGTCGAAGTTTCCCCGCAGCTGCAGCACCTTGGCTCCGTGGATGAGGGCCTGGGCCAGCTTGCCGAGGGCGATGTGCCCTTCGGGGATGAGGACCGCACAGGTCAGCCCTGCCCGAGCGCTGAACGCCGCCGCCGACGCCGACGTGTTGCCGGTCGACGCGCATACGACGGCCTTGGCTCCCTCCTCGACCGCCTTGGAGATGGCCATCGTCATGCCCCGGTCCTTGAACGACCCGGTCGGATTGGCCCCCTCGATCTTGAGCAGGACCCGTGCGCCCACCCGGGCCGACAGCCGCGGGGCCTCGAGCAGCGGGGTGCCTCCCTCGAGCAGCGACACCACCGGGGTAGCGGACGTGACCGGCAGGAACTCACGGTACTCCTCGATGACGCCGTGCCAGCCCAGCGCCCGCATGCCCCCATCGACCCCGGCCCCGGTCGTCACGGCGCACCCACGATCCGCATCACGCCTCCGATCCGCTTGACCGCGTCCAGCCCGTCCAGCGTGTCCAGGGTGGCCCGCACGTCGCCCTCACGGGCCTGGTGGGTCACGAAGACCAGGCGGGCCTCGGCCGAGCCGCCCTCCTGCTCGACCGAGCGGATGGACACGCCGTTGTCGCCGAACGTCGTGGTCACCGCGCCGAGCACCCCGGGTCGGTCGGCCACGTCCAGACTGATGTAGAACCCCGCCTCGAGGTCGGCCTCGGGCACCAGGTGGGCCGGCTGGCGGTCGGGGGCAGGTGCCGTGGTGCCGGCCAGGAGGTTGCGGGTGGCGTCGATGAGGTCGCCCACCACGGCACTGGCTGTGGGCAGGCCGCCGGCCCCCTGCCCGTAGAGCATGAGCTCGCCGGCGGCTTCGCCCTCGATGAACACCGCGTTGAAGGCGTCGCGCACCCCGGCGAGCGGGTGGGCCTCGGGTACCAGCGCCGGGTGCACCCGCACCGACAGTCCCTCGTCACCCGAGCGCTCCACGATGGCGAGCAGCTTGATGACGTACCCGGCCCGTCGGGCGAAGTCGACGTCGGCCGACGTGATCCCGGTGATGCCCTCGCGCACCACGGCGTCGTCGGACACGTTGTAGCCGAAGGCCACCCCGGCAAGGATGGCCGCCTTGGCGGCAGCGTCGAAGCCTTCGACGTCGGCGGTGGGGTCGCGCTCGGCCAGGCCCAGCTCCTGGGCCTCGGCCAGCACGGTGGCGTAGTCGGCGCCCTGCTCGCCCATCTTGGTGAGGATGAAGTTGGTGGTTCCGTTCACGATGCCCATCACCCGGTGGATGCGCTCGCCGGTCAACGACTCCCGCAGGGCACGCACCAGGGGGATTGCGCCGGCCACGGCCGCCTCGTAGAGCAGGTCGACGCCCCGCTCGCGGGCCAGCGTGCGCAGCGCTACGCCGTCGTGGGACGCCAGCAGTGCCTTGTTGGCGGTCACTACCGGTCGTCCGGCGTCGAGCGCGGTCCGCACCAGCGCGCCGGCGGGCTCCAGGCCGCCGATCAACTCGACCACCACGTCGACGTCGCGGTCGGCCACCAGGCCGGCGGCGTCGGTGGTCAGCAGGTGCCGCGGCACGTGGTCGGGCCGGGGGGCGTCGAGGTCGTGGACGGCGATGCCGGTGATGACGAAGCGGGCGCCCGCCTGGACGGCCAGGGCTTCGGCACGGTCCTGGACGATCCCCACCAGAGCCGCGCCCACGTTGCCGCAGCCGAGGATCGCCACGCGCACGTCGCGGGGGGTCGTGGGTGCCGAGGTCACCCGGTCACGCTACCGCCTCGGCAGGGGGCCGCCGGTCGGCCGCCACGTGCCCCACGGCGCCCCGGCCCGCGCCGGGTAGCGGTCGTCTGGGTCGGGTCAGGCGTCCAGGCGGACCAGGTCGTCCGGCGTCTCGCGGCGCACGACCGTCCGGGGTACCCCGTCGGCCACGAACACGACCGCCGGCCGGGGCACCTTGTTGTAGTTGGAGGCCATGGAGTGGCCGTAGGCACCGGTCACCGGGGTGCACAGCACGTCGCCCACCGCCAGGTCGTCGGGGACGAACCCCTCGGCCACCACCACGTCCCCCGACTCGCAGTGCTTGCCCACCAGTCGGATCGGCACCGGGCGATCGGCGCCGGTCTCCCGGGGTAGGAACGCCTCATACCCGCTGCCGTAGAGGACAGGCCGCGGGTTGTCGCTCATCCCCCCGTCGACCGACACGTAGGTCCGGTGACCGGGCACGTCCTTGACCGTCCCGACCCGGTAGAGGGTGACCCCGGCGGCGGCCACGATGGATCGGCCCGGCTCGGCGGTCACCCGGACCGTGTCGGCGATGCCCGCTCGGCGGCAGGCGGCCCGCACCGAGCTGGCCCACTGGGCCATGGGCGGCGCCTCCTCGCCGTTGACGTAGGCCACGCCCAGCCCGCCTCCCACCACCAGCTCGGCCAGTCCCAGCGGGGCGAAGAACCCGGCCAACACGTCGATGGCCTGGGCGAACGGGTCGAGGGCGAAGACCTGGCTGCCCAGGTGGGCGTGGATCCCCACGAACTCGACGACCCCGGCGGCGTCCAGGGCGGCGAGGCGCTCGACGGCGGCTGCGGCCGCCCCCGAGGCCAGCCCGAAGCCGAACTTCGAGTCCTCCTGGCCGGTCCGGACGAATTCGTGGGTATGGACCTCGACGCCCGGGGTGATCCGGGCCAGGACCTTCGGGCGCAATCGCTCCGGCGGTTCGACGTCCTCAGGGCCGCCTTCGAGCGCCGGTGGGTCGGCGACCAGCTGCTCGATCCGGGCGATCTCGTCGAAGGAGTCGACCACGATCCGGCCGACCCCCACCGACAGTGCGGCGGCCAGTTCCTCGGTCGACTTGTTGTTGCCGTGCAGCACCAACCGGTCGGGCGGCACGCCGGCGGTCAGGGCCACGTGCAGCTCGCCACCGGTGGACACGTCGAGGCACATGCCCTCTTCGTGGGCCAGCTTGGCCATGGCCACGCACAGGAACGCCTTGGTGGCGTAGGCCACGCCGTCTCCCCATGCCGCCACCGCTACGCGGCAGGCCTCGCGCAGGTGCGCCTCGTCGTAGACGAACAGCGGCGTGCCGTGCAGCTCGACCAGGTCCAGTACGTCGCAGCCGCCGATCGAGAGCCGGCCGTCGGCGCCGACCGACGCCGTCGAGGGGAGCAGGGCGAGGTCGACCGGACCGTCGGGAACCGGCATCGTCACATCGCCTCGGGCGCGGACACCCCGAGGAGGCCGAGCCCGATGACCAGGCCGATGCGGGCGCCCTCCACCAGCCACAGGCGGGCCTGCGCCAGGGCGGGGTCGACGTCTTCGGCCAGGATCGGGCAGTCGTGGTAGAAGCCGTGGAAGCACGACGCCAGCCGGCGGACCCACGTCGTCACCTTGGTCGGGGCTCGGTCGACCGCGGCGTCGGACACCACCTCGGGCAGCTCCTCGAGGCAGCGCAGCAGCTCCAGCTCGCGGGGGTGGGTGAGGAGCGCCAGGTCGACCAGGCCCCTCGGCAGACGGGTGACGCCGCGCTCGACGGCCTTGCGGCCGACACCGGCAATGCGGGCATTGGCCATCTGGACGTAGAAGACGGGGTTCTCGACCGACTGCTCGCGCACGGTGGCGAGATCGAAGGTGGCCGCCTGGTCGAGCGTGCTCATGAGGCTCAGGATCCGGGTGGCATCCGGGCCGATGTCGGCGATGACGGTGTCGAGGTCGATCGCGTTGCCGGCGCGCTTGCCCATCTTGACAGCCTCGTCCCCGTCCACCAGTGAGACCATCTGGCCGAGCCTGACCTCGAGTCGGCTCGGATCGACACCCATGGCCTCGATACCGGCCATCAGGCTCGCCACCTGTCCGTGGTGGTCGGCGCCGAACACGTCGATGACCCGGTCGAAGCCGCGGACCAGGAACTTGTCGCGGTGGTATGCCAGATCGCCCGCCAGGTAGGTGGCGTCCCCGTTCTCCTTGCGCAGCACACGGTCGCGGGCGTCGCCGAACTCGGTCGACCGGAACCAGGTCGCCCCGTCCCGTTGGAAGACGAGGCCCTTGGCGTCGAGCAGGGCGATCGTTTCGTCGACGGCACCGCTCTCCTCGATGGAGGCCTGGGAGTACCACTCGTCGAAGACGATCCCGACCGAGGCCAGTGTGGCCTTGATCCGCTCGAGGATCTGCTCGGCGGCCCACCGGCCAGCCACAGTCACGTCGCCCGGGCCGTCGTACTCGGCGGCCAGATCGGTCACGTACTGGCCTCGGTAGCCGCCCTCGGGGACCTCCTCGCCGCGCTGGCGGGCCAGGAGGCTCATCCCGAGCGTGCGGATCTGGCCACCGGTGTCGTTCACGTAGTACTCGCGGGTCACCTCGTGGCCGCTACGGGCCAGTACCCGGGCCAACGCGTCCCCGTAGCTCCCCCACCAGCCGTTGCCGACGTGGATCGGTCCGGTCGGGTTGGCGGAGATGAACTCGACCTGCACCTTCTCCCCGTGGCCGACATCGGGCCGGGCATAGCCCTCCTCGCCCTGGTCGAGCACGGCGGCCAGGGCATCGTGCAGCCAGCCGTCATCGAGCCGGAAGTTCACGAACCCGGGACCGGCCACCTCGACCGACGCCACGTGGACCGGCAGGTCCCGCTCGAGAACGCCGACCACCCATGTGGCCAGGGTCCGCGGGTTGGTCCCGGCCCGCTTGGCCGTCACCATGGCCACGTTGGTCGACCAGTCGCCGTGCTCACGGCTGGCAGGCCGCTCGAGGTGCACCGCCTCGGGGGCGATCAACAGGTCGAGGCCCTCCTCGCCGGCCACAGCGGCGGCGGCGGCGCTGACGGCGTCGGCCAGCTGGTCGCGGATGGGTCGGTATCCGGCGGCGGCAGGCGCAGTGGCGGGCGGGGTGGAGGAGTCGTCGGGTGCGGACATCGTGGTCCGAGGATATGCGGTCCCGGGCCGCCTCCCTGGAAGCGGTGGCACGGTGGCGGAGTACGACACCTCCCGATGGAAGTAGAGTTACGTGTTCCGCAGCGGGTCCCCGACGCCATTCGTGCCGGACCCGGACCCACCGCTGCCCCTGTAGCTCAGCGGATAGAGCGTCGCCCTCCGGAGGCGAAAGCGCAGGTTCGAGTCCTGCCAGGGGCACGCTTGTTCTGTCTCGGTATTTCTGGGACAGACGAACCCTCAGACGCAATGTCGAGTCTGCGGCTGGCAGTTGATCGTCCGGCCGCATCGGTTGCACGGGAACCGGGCCGGCGCGAATGGACGTCGCCGGCCGGCATCGGCGCCGGTCGGCGACATCAGCCCGGATGGTCGGTGAGCTTGGAGCCGTCCCACCACTGGACCGGCTTGTCCGGGTTGTTCGGGTTGCCGTACCAACCAGGTGGCAGGCGCACGGCGGAGTCCAGCAGCCCGAGCCCGTCCTCGTACTCGTCGTCGTAAGCACCCTCGCCGGGCGCGATCGGTCGGGTCCGGGTTGACGGAGGCTCCGGCGTGGACAGCGGACCTGGCGGGAAGACAGGCTCTGGCGGCACGTGATCGAGGGCGGCAAGTGGCTCCGAAACTGCCACCGGGGTGGCGGGGGACGGCTCGACCGGTACCGGTGCAGTGGTCGCCGGTGCCGGTGCAGTGGTCGCCGGTGCCGGTGCAGTGGTCGCCGGTGCCGGTGCAGTGGTCGCCGGTGTGGCTGCGGAAGGCGACGCACCAGCCTCGACGGGTGCTGCCGCTGACGCGGTCGCCGCCATCCGACGGTTCCGGACGGCCAACGCGAACGAGCCGAGCAACAGGACGGCGCCGAGCACGATGAGCCCGACACCGAGGTGGGCGAACACCGAGTACGCAGCGCACCCCCGTGCCGTCACTGCGCTGTGGGTGAGCACGATCAGATTGGTCGAGCAGCCCACCGACGCGGGGCTGAACAGCGCGAACGCCAGCGTGCCGATCCCCAAGGAGATGCCGCCCCACAGGGCGCACAACGATCGCCCTCGTCCTGCTCCCATGGCGATGGAACCTACCGGACCTGGTAAAACGCAGTCGTGATCAGGGCCTCTTGGCTACGGAGAGTGGGCGCAACGCACAAGGTCCGACCACGGGCCGCGGCCGGATCGGGTGGCGACCGTCGGGTGGGTGTCGCTCCCGGGGTCCGGGGTGCACCGACTACGACGTCGGGAGCGTGTGAGCGGCTCCCAACCACCGGTCCAGCCGCCGGGCGAGTGCTGGCCGGCCTGCCGCCTGCGCCGTAGCGCTCGGCACCGCCACCAGTCCGGCCAGCACCGGCCCTGCGGCGACGGCCGCTCTCGTCAAGGGACGCTTCACTCGCTCTTCCTGCTCCGCCCCGGAGTTGCGCCTGGTCCCAGCCGTCTCGGCGACCGCCCCGAGGCCTGCAAACGGTATCGGCTGTCCGCGCGACGTTCCCACTGCGCCGGGCCGTGCGCGCCGCCGTCGCTCAGCTGGTGAGTCCGGTTTCACGTACGGTGACGTTCAGCCGTCCCGGCAGCTCGCTGACGGTGGGGTCAGCGGTGCCCGCCAGTAGCTTGGTCACCCCGTGATAGGCAAGTCGCGACGGCCCGCCGAACACCACGACGTCCCCCGACTCGAGGGGCAGGTCGACCCACGGGCGTCCGCGTCCGGACGGGTTGCCGAACCGGAAGACTCCCGACGCTCCCACGCTCAGCGACACCACCGGTGCCGCCACCACCTCGTCGCGGTCGACGTGCATCCCCATCTTCGCCTCCGGCCCGTACCAGTTCACCAGGGCCACGTCCGGGTCGAACCCCCCGGGGTCGACGGCGACCAGCGGGTCGATGCCTGCCGCGTCGACGACGGCCCGACGGGCGAGCTCGCCCAGCCACGCCGGGAATTCCGGCGCCGGCCCGCCGTCCCCGTCGTCGCGGGTGCGCGAGTAGCGGTACGGGTACCAGTGCCAGCCGAGCCCGACCATGGCCACCGACATCGACGATCCGTTGCGCATGCGGGGTGACCGGGGCCCACCGACCGCATCGCCCCACGCCCGGCATCTTGCAACGAGCTCGACCCGCAGTTCGGCACTGAGCCATGACGGCAGGTGGACCGCCCCGGGGGAAAGTGTCGAGGGCTCCCTCGGGAGCAGTCGGTCCACAGCGCTCAGGAAGGGGCGCTGGGCTCCTGCTTCGCCAGCCACCGCAGCCGGGCGGCCCGGGCGTCCCAGGAGTAGACGACGACGGTCTTCGCCATCCGGTCGTGCCAGGCATGCCGGTCCTTGTTCAACAGGATGCCGAGGAACCCCAGGCCGAAGAAGAGGAAGCTCAACGGCAGGGTGATGGTGCGGATGACGGCCTGGCGGCCGGTCACCGGCGCGCCGTTTGTGGCCACGACCCGGATGCCCAGCAGCGCCATGCCGATGGTCTTGCCACTGAGGGACCACTGGTAGGCGAAGTAGACGAACTCCCACACGATCAGGCAGAAGAGCGTGATGAGCGAAACAGCACGACTCCCGGTGGTGCTGATCGTGTGGCTGGTGACGAGCCCGATGGCGAAGGTGATGGCCGCCACGGAGACGGTGAAGATCCCCCACGATGCACCGAGGTCGGCGGCGAAGGCGACCAGGCGGGTCACCCCCCCGGCGAAGTGGCCCTGACGGCCGGCGCTCGGTGGAGCCGACAAGGCCACCGGAGCTGTCGCTGACCCGCCCGTCGGGTCCTCCGACTGCTCGACGGAAGGGTCAGGGGCGGGATCGGAGGTGTGGGCCGTCATCTGGATGCTCCGGCCGTTGCCGACGGGATGTCCACGGTGGCCAGTGACGCCACCAGGGTCGGTGGGCCCTTGGGCCAGTCGGTCGAGTCCCGGCGCAGTATCCTGTTGACCCAGCGGGCGACGAAGTCGTCGAGACCCACACCTTGGGCGCGCACCAGGTCGAGCGCCTCCGAGGCCACGCCGCTCGTCGAGTGGGCGATGATCGTCCCGAGCTCGGTCTGCTCGACGAGCGAGTCGATGTCGACCCGTTCGATGATCCCCTGCACGTCCACCCGGTCGATCAGCTGCTGGACGTCCACCCGCTCGATGATCTTCTCGACGTCCACCCGCTCGATGATCTTCTCGACGTCCACCCGCTCGATGATCTTCTCGACGTCCACCCGGTCGATCAGTCCGTCCACGTCCACCCTCGACACGATGGCGTCCACGTCGACCTTGGACAGCAGGGCGTCCATGTCGACCTTCGACACCAACGCGTTGACGTCGATCGCCTCGATGACGAGACCCACCACCCGCTCGGCGATCGACTCGACCAGCTGCTCCATCCGTCCGGATCCAGGCAGCGGGCTCAACCCCTGTCCCGTGGCGTGTTCGGCTCCATCACCCAAGCTTCGCATCGGCCGCGCCCCGAGTCGGGGACTGCCCTCGACCTGATCGGCCACTGGTCGACACGGTCGACGCCCGGTCAGCTCTGGGCGCCGGCAGCCTTCAGGATCTCGAGTGCCTTGTCGGCGTGCAGGTTCATCCGCACTTCGCTCTTGACCACGCCCAGGACCCGCAGGTCGGTGCCGATCACGAACGTGGCCCGCTTCGTCGGCGTGAGCACCGTGATCCTGCGGCGCACGCCGAACTGGGTGGCCACGGCGCCGTCCGGGTCCGACAGGAGCGGGTAGTCGAACTCGTGCTTGTCCGAGAACTCCTTCTGCTTGCCCACGTCATCGGCGCTGATGCCGACCCGCTGGGCCCCGACCGCCTCGAACTCGGCCTTCATGTCCCGGAAGTGGCAGCTCTCGGCCGTACATCCCGGCGTCATGGCGGCGGGGTAGAAGAACAGGACGACCGGACCGCCGGCGGCGAGCTCGCTGAGCTTGCGAGGGACGCCGTCCTCGTCGGGGAGCTCGAAGTCGGGTGCCAGGTCGCCGGTGTCCATGCCGCGAGGCTAGCGAGGACTCGCCGCGTGCGTCGGCCGTTCGGCGTGCGGGTGCGCTGTGCCGCGGAGAGCGCCCCCTAGGATGAGTGCCGTCAGACCTGTCGGCGCCGATGCCAGGTGCCGCCCCAGCCCGACCCGACTCCGGACGCCCGGTCGGGCCACCCCCTCCCCCGACGGGACCCACCACGTGACGCTTGCCATCGAAGTCGAGAACCTGCAGAAGACGTTCAAGGGCAAGCGTGAGGTCCGCGCCCTCGACGGGGTCAGCTTCGCTGTCGACGAAGGCACCGTGTTCGGGCTCCTCGGGCCCAACGGGTCGGGCAAGACCACCGCAGTCCGGGTGCTCACCACGATCCTGCGGGCCGACGGTGGGACAGCACGGGTGCTCGGCCACGACGTCCAGAAGAAGGCGGCCCTGGTGCGGACCCTGATCGGGCTGGCCGGACAGTACGCGGCGGTCGACGAGAACCTGACCGGTCGCGAGAACATCCAGATGGTCGGCAACCTGAACCACCTCGAGCGGCCGTATGTCGCCAAGCGGGCCAAGGACCTGCTCGAGCAGTTCAACCTGGCGGATGCGGGCGACCGGCCGCTCAAGACCTACTCCGGCGGGATGCGGCGCCGGCTCGACCTGGCCGCGGCACTGGTGGCGCATCCGACCGTCCTGTTCCTGGACGAGCCCACCACCGGCCTGGACCCGCAGAGCCGCAACGACCTGTGGGAGGTCATCGAGCAACTCGTCGGCGGCGGCACGACGGTTCTGCTCACGACCCAGTACCTCGAGGAGGCCGACCGGCTGGCCAACACGCTCGCCGTGATCGACCACGGCCGGGTGATCGCCGAGGGGACCCCCGAGTCGATGAAGGCGGACCTCGGTGCGACCGTGTTGGAAGTCGGGCTGTCGACCCTGGACGACGCCGCACGGACCAGCGCCGTGCTCGACTCGCTCGGCCCCCACAGCGCCATGGCCAACGGGACCGTCATCGAGGTGACCGTGGACAACGGACCTCAGGCGGCCATGATCGGGCTGCGGGCGCTCGACGCAGAGGGGATCACTCCGACCACGTTCAAGCTGCGCGAGCCGAGCCTCGACGACGTGTTCCTGTCGCTGACCGGTCACCGGACCGAGGCCGAGGTGGCCCAGGACGAGGACGAGGGTCTCCGTCCGAGGCAACGACGCAAGAAGAGGCGTATGGAGCAACTGGAGGCAGCCGTTCCCGTGGCCACGGGAGAGCTGGCATGACGACAGCGATCACCGCCCCGACCGTGTCGGGCGCCCCCCACACCACCGGACTCGCCGCCACGGTCAGGTGGGGGATCTCCGACACCCTCACCCTCACCCGCCGCAACCTCCTGGCGATCACCCGCATCCCCGAGGCGCTCTTCTTCTCGACGGTCCAGCCGATCATGTTCGTGCTGCTGTTCACCTACGTCTTCGGCGGGGCGATCCCGATTCCCGGCGGACTCCCCTACGTCGACTACCTGATGCCCGGCATCTTCGTGCAGACCGTGGCGTTCGGCGCGGTGAGCACCAGCATCGGACTGGCCGAGGACCTCCAGAAGGGACTGATCGAACGGTTCCGGGCCCTACCCATGTCGCGAGGCGCCGTGCTCACCGGGCGGACGACGGCCGATGTCGTGCGCAACGTCTTCGTCGTGATCATCATCACGGGCGTTGGGCTGCTGGTCGGGTTCCGGCCCACCACCGGCGTGGCCTCGTACGTGGCGGCGCTTGGGCTGATCCTGCTGTTCGCCTACGCGCTCTCTTGGGGCTTCGCCGTGATCGGGCTCTCCGCCCCGAACAGCGAGACGGCCCAGGTGATGTCGTTCCCGATCCTGTTCCCGCTCACCTTCATTTCGGCGGCGTTCGTGCCCGTCCAGAAGATGCCCAGCTGGCTGCAGGGGTTCGCCACGTACCAGCCCGTCTCCGTCACCGTCAGCGCCTGCCGGGCCCTGATGGTCGGCCCGGCGGTCACCGGCAACACGACCTGGTTCTGGGTCTCGCGTTCGCTGTTCTGGTCGGTCCTGCTCCTGATCGTGCTGATCCCGCTGGCCGTCCGCCGCTACCGCACCCGCACCTGACGCCTCGGGCACGCCGGATCCAGCACCGGGACCGGATCCGGCCAGGAATTCCCGCCCTCCCGGACGGGGCAGAATGGGGATATGGCACAGATCCCCTCCTCCCCCGACTCCTTCGGCGCACGCGGCAGCCTGCAGGTCGGTGACGCCGCCTACGAGATCTTCCGCATCACGGCCCTCGCCGACCGCTTCGACGTGCCCCGGCTGCCGTACTCGATCAAGGTCATCCTGGAGAACCTCCTCCGCCACGAGGACGGAGTCACCGTGACGGCCTCCGACATCGAAGCCGTGGCCGGCTGGGGCGTCAACCCCGAGCGCCACGGTGTGGGCGGCGCCGACGCCGCGGAGATCGCCCTCACCCCTGAACGGGTCCTCATGCAGGACTTCACCGGCGTCCCCGGCGTCGTCGACCTCGCCGCCATGCGCGACGCGCTGCGGACCCTGGGTGGCGACCCGGCAAGAGTCAACCCCCTGGTACCGGTCGAGCTGGTCGTCGACCACTCGGTGATCGCCGAGGCGTCGGGCACCAGTACGGCCTACGACGAGAACGTCGACATCGAGTACCAGCGCAACATCGAGCGCTACCAGCTCCTGCGCTGGGCCCAGCAGGCCTTCGACGGCTTCCGGGTGGTGCCCCCGGGCATGGGCATCTGCCACCAGGTCAACCTCGAGTACCTGTCGCGGGTGGTCTTCGCGACCGACGACGGTCAGGCGTACTGCGACACACTCGTCGGCACCGACTCCCACACCACCATGGTCAACGGACTCGGCGTCCTCGGCTGGGGCGTGGGCGGGATCGAGGCCGAGGCGGCCATGCTCGGTCAACCGCTGTCCATGCTCCTGCCTCCGGTGGTGGGCTTCCGCCTGACGGGTGAGCAGCCGACGGGCACTACCGCCACCGACCTGGTGCTCACCATCACCAACGTCCTGCGCAAGCACGGCGTCGTCGGCAAGTTCGTTGAGTTCTTCGGGCCCGGCGTGGCCTCGGTCCCGCTCGCCAACCGGGCGACGATCGGCAACATGTCACCCGAGTACGGCGCCACCTGCGCCATGTTCCCCATCGACGACGTGACCCTCGACTACCTGCGGTTCTCGGGGCGCGACGACGCCCACGTGGACCTGGTCGAGGCCTACGCCCGCACCCAGGGCATGTTCCTCGACCCGGACGGTCCCGAACCGGTGTTCTCGGAGCTGATCGAGCTGGACCTCGCCACGGTGGTCCCGAGCATCGCCGGCCCGGCCCGCCCCCAGGACCTGGTCCGCCTGGACGAGGCCGCCACCAGCTTCCGCACCGCACTCGGCCGCGACGCCCGCGGCCACTCGGCCGTGATGGGCGCCGACCGGGCCGAGGAGATCAGCGACGGGCACGTCGTGGTGGCGGCCATCACGTCCTGCACCAACACATCCAATCCGCAGGTGATGGTGGCGGCCGGCCTGGTCGCCCGCAACGCCGTGGCGCGCGGCCTGTCGGCGAAGCCGTGGGTGAAGACCACCCTCGCCCCCGGCTCCCGGGTGGTCATGGACTACCTGGACCGGGCCGGACTGACCGAGCCTCTGGCGGCCATCGGCTTCGACCTCGTCGGCTACGGCTGCACCACCTGCATCGGAAACTCCGGGCCTCTGCTGCCCGGCGTGTCCGATGCCGTCCAGGGGGGTGACCTGTCAGTCGCCTCGGTGCTCTCGGGTAACCGGAATTTCGAGGGCCGCATCCATCCCGACGTACGGATGAACTACCTGGCCTCGCCCCCACTGGTCGTGGCCTACGCCCTGGCCGGCAGCATGGGGATCGACCTCACCACCGAGCCGCTCGGCATCGACCCGGACGGCGTGCCCGTCCACCTGGCCGACCTGTGGCCATCGCCGGAGGAGGTGACCGAGGCGATCCGGACGTCGCTCACCTCGGACATGTTCCGCCAGCGTTACGGCTCGGTGTTCGCGGGCGACGAGCGGTGGCAGGCAGTCGAGGCGGCCACCGGGGACACATTCGCCTGGGACACGTCCTCCACCTACGTCCTTCGTCCCACCTTCCTCGAGGGCCTGACCATGACCCCGGCTGCCGTGACCGACGTGGTCGGGGCCCGGGTGCTCGCCAAGCTCGGCGACAGCGTGACCACCGATCACATCTCGCCCGCCGGCAACATCAACCCGACGACGCCGGCCGGCCACTACCTGGCCGACCACGGGGTGGACCGGGTCGACTTCAACTCGTACGGTGCCCGGCGCGGCAACCACGAGGTCATGGTCCGCGGCACGTTCGCCAACGTCCGCCTGCGCAACCAGCTGGCCCCGGGCACCGAGGGCGGGATCACCGTCCACCTGCCCGACGGCGAGCAGACCACCATCTTCGAGGCCTCGGAGCGATACGCCGCCGACGGCATTCCGCTGGTGGTGCTGGCCGGCAAGGAGTACGGCTCGGGCTCTTCTCGCGACTGGGCGGCGAAGGGCACCTCGCTCCTGGGCGTACGGGCCGTGCTGGCCGAGTCGTTCGAGCGCATCCACCGGTCCAACCTCATCGGCATGGGCGTCCTGCCGCTGCAGTACGCGGACGGGCAGAGTGCCGAGGGGCTCGGGCTGACCGGCAACGAGGTCCTGTCGGTCACCGGGCTCGAGTCACTCAACCAAGGGGTGAGCCCGAAGACGGTCAAGGTGACCGCCGCCGACGGCGACCGGACCACCGAGTTCGAGGTCCGGCTCCGGATCGACACCCCGATGGAGGCGCAGTACTACCGCCACGGGGGCATCCTGGCGTACATGCTCCGCCAGATGGCGGGCTGAGCCGGGACGCCCTTGGTGGGGATCAGTCGAGCAGGGCGTGCAGCTCCCGCACCGAGCCGACCACCGTCACCCTCGGGTCCTCGGCCGGGGCGGGGCGACCGTCGGCGATCCATACCGCGGTCATCCCGGTAGCCAGCGCGCCCTCGACGTCCCGCTCCCAGCTGTCACCCACCATGATCGAGCCTTCGGGGCCCGCGCCCAGTGCCTCGAGGACCAGCCTGAACACGGCGGGGTCCGGCTTGCCGACCCCCGCCTCGCCGGACACGGCGACCGCGTCGAAGGCGTCGACCAGGCCGGCCTGGTCCAGTTTGAGGCGCTGGAGATCCGACGACCCGTTGGTCAGGAGGCCCACCGGGTACCGGGCGCGGACCGCGTCGAGGGCGTCCTCCATACCGTCGATGATCGGGTGGCCGGCCATCTGGGCCGACTCGAACCGCACGGCCGCCGACTCGGCAAGCGCGTGGTCGCTGGAGCCGAACCGGATCGCCACTGCCTCCCATGCCCGGGTCCGGTAGGTCAGGGCCCACTCGTGCAGTCCCGCCATCGAACGGTGGTTCCCGTCGAACGTGGACCACAGGCCCTCCCACGAGGCGAGTCCGAGCGCCAGGCACAGCGGGTAGTCGGCCCCCTGCCGCCACACCGAGCGGACCGCCTCGAGCGCGTCCGCCTCGTCGGCCACCGGGTCCACCCCCGGGAACACGCTGATCGCCTCGCGCAGCGACGCCATGGCGAAGGACTGCTCGACGATGAGGGTGTCGTCGAGGTCGAAGATGACGGCGCGTCGGGACATGGATGGCGATCGTACCAACGGGGGCGCCCGGGCAGATCAGGAGAACTTCGTCTGCGGACGCTCGAGCCGGACGCCGTCCACGACGAGGTCCACCTTCTCGTTGTAGAAGGCGACCATTCCGGCGATGGGGAGCAGCTGTCGGGTCGGGAAGTCGTAGGCCCAGGCCAGGTCGGGCTCCACCCGCCCGCCGACGTCGACCGACCAGTAGGCGCTGGTGGTCCCCTTGTAGGGGCAGGACGTCACCGTTTCGCTCGGGACCAGGTAGCTGACGTCCACGTCGAGGCGGTCGAGGTAGTAGCGGGTGGGCAGGCCGGTCTCGAACACGAGGACCGGCCGCGTCGACCGGGCGAGGACGAGCCCCTCGAATCCCACCTCGACCTCGCGGTCCGACCGGAGCGCATCGACACGGGTGTACGGATTGCGCGGGTGGACGAACACCTCCTCGTTCTCCTCGAACCAGGCGTCCAGCGCGGCCCAGTCCACCCGGACCGTCCCGGCGACGCCCTCGACCCCTGACGAGAGGTAGTGGTGGGCCACCCCGCTGCGGACGCCGTCGGCGGTGCGCAGGCCGTGGCGCCTCGCCGTTCCCCGGCGAAGGTGCTCCTCGTGCGTCTCGTCCACCAGCACGTCCGGGGCGAAGTCCCCGATCGGGATGTAGTACTGCGGGTAGTAGGGCCACTCCCACACGTACCGCGCCGATGTCGTGTCGATCACCACCCGGCCGTCCAACACGGCCCGGATGCGCCGGGGCACCGGCTCGACGTGGTCGACCGGCACGATCGCCTGCGGATAGTCGGGCACGGGCTCCTCCTCGGAGGTCGGTCTGCCGGCCGGCCGGCACGGCCATCCTACGGAGCCGATCCGTCCGTCCGGGTCGCCAACCGTCCCCGTTCGGCCTCAGCCCGTCCGGGTCGCCCGGATGCGGCGGATCACCTCGTCGACCACCTGGCTGGTGGAGGCGCCGCCGCCGAGGTCGAAGGTACGGATCCCGTCGGCGGCCGCTCCCAGGGTGGCCTCGCGGATGGCGAGCGCTGCCTCGGCCACACCGCCGCTCCCGCCCGCCGGGACATGGTCGAGCGCGGCGGCACAGGCCAGCAGCATGGCCATGGGATTGGCCACGTTCTTGCCCTCCAGCGACGGGGCGGTGCCGTGTGGCGCCTCGGCCATGGCCACCATCGGCCGGAGGTCGTCGTCGAGCGCCAGCAGCACCGACTCGGCACCGGCGATGGAGCCGAACATGGCCAGCACCAGGTCGGACAGGCAGTCGCCGTCGCGGTTGAGGGCCGGGATGACCAGCGACTGGTCGTCGGCCTCGGTCAGCAGCCCGGCGTAGGCGGCGTCGATCAGCATCGGCCGGTACGCCACGTCGGGGTGCCGGGCGGCGGCGGCATCCATCTCCTCCTTGAGCATGCCCTCGTAGACCGTCGACACCGTCCACTTGGGCCCGCCGAACACACAGGCCCCCAGGTGCGCCGCCGCCTGGAACGAGTACTCGGACACCGACCGGCACACCGACCGGTCGATCCGCTCGGTCCGCCACGCCTGCTCGTCCGCGCCGCCCACCGTGCCGGTCCGACCCTCCTCGGCGCCGTAGGCGTCTCCCACGGCCATGCGGACCACGACGATCGGGTGCACCACCGGCGCCGGCGGCACCACCCCCGGGATCCGCCGGCCGGTGCGCACGATGACCGATCCCCCGACCCCCTCGCGCAGGATCCGGTTGGGCGAGCCCACGTCGCCGGTCTGCGGCGGGGTGATGGTGGCCGCCTTCAGGCCCAGACCCACCTCTACCATGGCCTCGGCCGCCTCGACCACGACGGCGTTGGCAGTGCGCCTCCGGTTCCCGAGCGACAGGTCGAACCGCACGAGGTCGACCGGCACGTCGATCACGGACGGATCGAGCACACGGAGCGCCTCGTCGAGCAGCTCCTGTCCCGTCTCGTCACCTTCACAGACCACCAGCTGCGTGCGTTCGGCCATGGACCCAGGGTCCCACGGGAGCGGGGCGCCGACCAATCGCCCCGGGACCCGCCCCCCGCCGCCGGCTCAGCCGGGCGGTGCAGGGTGGGCCCGGAGCCGCCATCGGCGCAGGGCGATCAGGGTCCAGATGGCCTCGACCACGCCGAACGGCCACGCGCCCGAGGCGAACCCGTAGGCCGACGAGAGCGCACAGCCCGCAGCGAAGGCCAGTACGAACCCGTCACCCCGCTGCTCGAGCGCGTACATGGCCATCATGAAGGTCAGTGCACAGATGCCGTAGAGGGTGAGCGCCATGGGCCGAGGTTAGGCACCGCACCGGGCAGACGGCGTGGGGTCCGTCACCGAGCCAGGGAGCCCGGACCGCTCAGGATGCCAGCGGCAGCACGAACCAGGCGACACAGACGAAGTGCAGGACGGCGCCCACGATGGTGCAGGCGTGGAACACCTCGTGGTAGCCGAAGACGCCCGGGGCCGGATTGGGCTTCTTGAGGGCATAGACGACCGCGCCCGCCGAATAGGCCAGGCCCCCTGCCAGCAGCAGCGCGAACCCGGTCGTCCCGAGTGCCCGGTAGAGCTGCGGCAGCACCACCACGGCGGCCCAGCCCACCACCACGTAGGGCAGGGCGATCACCCACTTGGGCGCGTCCAGCCAGACCTGGCGCAGCGTGATCCCGGCAATCGCCCCGATCCACACGATCAGCAGCAGTGCCGTCCTGGCCCAGCCAGTGAGGGCGATGCCGGCGACCGCTGTGTACGAGCCGGCGATGGCGATGAAGATCGTCGAGTGGTCGGCCCGCCGCATGCGCCGGCGCCCCACCGCGCCCCAGGTGTGCCGGTGGAACAGTGCGCTCACGCCGAACAGCAGGGAGATCGAGCAGACGTAGACGAGGCAGATGAGCGTCGAGGAGGTCGTAGGGGCGGCCCACACCAAGGCGGCCCCGGACACCAGCGACACGAAGAAGGCGATCTCGTGGAGGACGCCCCGCAGCCTCGGCTTGACCGGCCCCCCCTCGTCGTCCCCGGCGCCCTGGTCCGTTCCGAGGTCGGCTGCTCCCACGGCGTCCGCGGTCACGTCGGCACCCCGACCCCATCCGCTGCGGTCACCTCGACGAACCGCTGAAGGACCCGGCGGCCGACAGCGGCCACCCGGGCCACGGCTGCGCCGTCCAGGGTGACCCCGTCGGGCAGTAGGGGCCGCCACGCGTCGGCCAGGGGCTCGTCGACCTCCACGTGGAACTGGAGTCCGTACACACGGCTCCCGACCCGGAAGGCCTGGTGGGGGTAGGCCCGGGTGGCGGCCAGGTGCACGGCTCCCTCGGGAAGGGCGAACGTGTCGCGGTGCCAGTGCACGCAGGGGACCGCGGTCCCGGACAGGCCGTGGTACTCGGGACCGAGCACCGGGTCGCGCCGACCGTCGGCGGTCAGCTCCACCTGTCCGGGACCGACCTCCTGGACCGGACCGGTGATGACGTCGGCCCCGAGGGCGGCGGCCAGCTGCTGAGCCCCGAGGCAGACGCCCAGTACCGGCAGGCCCGCGTCGACCACGTCCCGGATCAAGGCCCGTTCGCCCTCGAGCCAGGGGAAGTCATCGGAGTCGTGCACGCCCATGGGACCCCCCATGACCACCAGTCCACCCACGTCCGGCGCCGCCGGCAGGGGGGCGCCGAGGTCGAGTCGGGTCACGTCCACCGGCACCCCGTTGGCGGCCAGCACCGGTGCGATCGTCCCCGGGCCTTCGTGGGCCACGTGCTGCAGCACCGCCCAGGGGCGGTCGGTAGGCGCCGGGGCGGCCGGGGGCATCAGGCGGTGTTCACCACGTGGAAGGCCTCGGCCAGGCGTCCCTCGGGCAGCCCGGCGGCCAGGGCAGTGCCGCCCATCCAGCCCTTCAGCAGCTCGTCGAGGTGCTCGCCGTCGCCGACCTGGCTCGCGTGCGACTTCAGGGCGGCCAGCTTCTTCGGGTACATGTCGGTGGCGTCCACCACCCGGTTGGCCCGCTCGGTGGCCATGACCCACAGCTCGGGCACGGTGTGCTCGGCCAGCCCCTCGGCGAGGAGCTCGGGGAAGGCGAACGGGTTGCGGGCATCGGGGTAGACCGCACAGGCCGCCGCCTCGCCGGTCGCCAGGTGGTCGGGGTGGCTGGCGTAGATGCGCGTCCAGTTCCGCTCGGGCGACTGGGCCACCACCCGCTGGGGCCGCACGATGCGGATCACCCGGGAGATCGCGGCCCGCAGCTCGAGGCTCGGGGTGACCCGCCCGTCCGCGAACCCGAGGAAGGTGACGTCCGTCACCCCCACCGCACGGGCGGCGGCCAGCTGCTCCTCCCGTCGGATGGCGGCCATCTCCGCTCGGGTGATCGAGTGGTCGGAGCCGCCGGCGTCACCGTCGGTGGCGATGCAGTAGGAGACCTCGATCCCACGGCCCGTCCACGTCGCCACCGACCCGGCGGCGCCGAAGTCGACGTCGTCGGGATGGGCCGTCACGACCAGGATCCGCTCCACGTCCTCGGACCCGTCGTCGACGGTGATGGGCTCAGCAGGCATGGTCACGATGGCTCCTCGGCGGTGCGGTCGGGTCGGACGGTGTCCCCGGGCGGCCCGGTGCGGGCTGCCGGCGGGGCGGATGGCGGGGCGGGTCGGACTGCTGCCCGCTGCCGTTCTACCGGCTCAGGCCTTCTCGGGCGTCCAGGCGGCCAGGTCGGCCAGGCGCGGGTCGTTGGAGAACATCTCGACGATGGGCATCCTCACGCCGATGCGGGTCTGGATGCGCTCGATCTCGAGGATCTGGTTCCACTGGACGAGCGACACGACCAGGCCGGCCGAGCCGGCGCGGGCGGTGCGACCCGATCGGTGCAGGTAGGCCTTGTGGTCCTCCGGCGGGTCGAAGTGGACGACCACGTCGACGGCGTCGATGTGCAGGCCGCGGGCGGCAACGTCCGTCGCCACCAGGACGTGCAGCTTGCCCTCGGTGAAGTCCTTCAGCGTGCGCTCCCGGTTGGCCTGGCGCAGATCGCCGTGGATGGCGCCCGCCTTCACGCCCTCCTTGCCCAGCTGCTCGACCAGTCGGTCGGCGCCGTGCTTGGTGCGCACGAACACCAGGGCCTTGTCCACGCTCCGGCAGACCGCGGCGCACACCTTGACCCGGTCCATCTGGTGGACCTCGAGGAAGCGGTGCTCCATGGCCTCGACGGTGGTCGTGTCGGAGGCGACCTCGTGGAGGACGGGGTCGGTCAGGTAGCGGCTGACCAGGCGGTCGACGGCACCGTCCAGCGTGGCGCTGAACAGCAGCGTCTGGTGCTCGCGCTCGAGCCGGCGCAGCACCCACTCGACCTGGGGCATGAAGCCCATGTCGGCCATGCGGTCGGCCTCGTCGAGGACCAGCGTCTCGATGTCGGCCACCGACAGCTCGCCCCGGTCGCCCAGGTCGATGAGTCGCCCCGGGGTTGCGATGATCACGTCCACGCCGCGGCGCAGCTTCTTGGTCTGGCGCTCGATGTCGGCCCCGCCGTAGACGGCGACGACCCGGATCCCGGCCGCCTCGGCCAGGGGCTCGAACACCTCGCTCACCTGCACGGCGAGCTCGCGGGTCGGGACGAGCACGAGGGCGCGGGGGCGGCCGGGCTCGGTGGCCGGACGGGCCATGGTGCGCTGAAGCAGCGGCACGCCGAAGGCCAGGGTCTTGCCCGAGCCGGTCTTGGCCTTACCGCAGACGTCACGGCCGGCCAACGCATCGACGACGGTCATGGCCTGGATGGCGAACGGGGCGAGGATGCCCTGCTCCTCGAGTGCGGCACAGATCGCCGGGTCCACGCCCAGCTCGGCGAAGGATGGCTGGACCGCGGCGGACGGCGTGCCGGCGTCGCCGTCGTGGATGGCATCGATGGCGCGATCCGAAGGATCGGTCAGGGTGGTCATGGGGTTCAGAAGCTCTCTCTCATCGTTCAGCGACGGCCGTGGCCGACCGTCTGCGCCGTGCGAGTCACGGCCGCATGCGGGCCCGCCTCGGGCCATCGTCCGGACCGATGGAGAAGGTCAGGAGAACAGGATGAGGAAGACCCCGGCAGTGGACACTCGTCCACTACGACCCCGAGTCTACCGGGGAACCCGCTGATCACCAGGTCAATCGTCCTGCCCTACGCCTGGGCGACCAGCATGCGGCCCGGTCGGCCAGCACCCAGAAGCTTGTAATTGTACTAATGTATTAATACAATAGGACGATGGACCCGGAGCCCACGATCGAGTTCCGCCTCGACCGGCAGTCCGGTGTACCCGCCTACCGCCAGCTCGTCGACCAGGTCCGCCAGGCCCTCCGGCTCGGCTTCCTCCGCCCCGGTGACCGTCTCCCGACGGTCCGCGATGTGGTCCGCCAGATCGCCATCAACCCCAACACCGTGCACCGTGCCTACCGGGAGCTCGAGCAGCAGGGTCTGACCGAGGGTCGCCCGGGGAGCGGCACCTTCGTCAAGGAGACGCTCGACCAGTTGCCCGACGAGCGGTCCGAGCTCCGCCAGGACCTGGAGGCGTGGGTGCGGGCGGCCCGGCAGGCCGGCCTCGGCGACGAGGGGATCGCCGCACTGATCGCGGAAGCCATGCGTTCGACAGAACGTGAGGGACTGTCATGACCGACGCCCTGGAGACCATCGGCCTCGGCCGTCGCTACCGCACCGACTGGGGCCTGCGCGACTGCAGCCTCTCCGTTCGCGAGGGGTCGATCACCGGCCTCGTCGGGCCCAACGGCGCCGGCAAGTCGACCCTGCTCCGGCTGGCCGCCGGCCTGTCCCGTCCGACGACCGGATCGGTCCGGGTGTTCGGCGAGGAGGTCGACCCGAACGGTACGGCCCACCTCGCCCACATCGGCTACTTCGACCAATTGCGTCCGCTCTATGCCGGCTTCCGGGTCGAGGAGATGCTCACCTTCGGTCGCAAACTCAACACCACGTGGGACGACGACGCCGCCCGGGGCTGGCTGGCCGAGTTCGACATCCCGCTCGACCGCAGGGTCGGCAGGCTCTCGCTGGGTCAGCAGGCCCAGGTGGCCCTGGCCCTGTGCATGGGCAAACGACCCGACCTGCTGCTGCTCGACGAGCCGGTGGCCGCCCTCGACCCCCTCGCCCGGCGCCAGCTGCTCCAGACGCTCCTCGGCACCGTGGCCGAGCGGGGCACCTCGGTGTTGCTCTCCTCCCACATCGTCAGCGAGCTCGAGCCGGTGTGCGACGAGCTGATCATCCTGTCCGCCGCACGGGTGCAGACCAGCGGGTCGATCGAGGGGCTCCTGGCCGACCACCGCCTCCTGGTCGGACCCCGCCTCGATGCGGACCCGGGCGGAGTGGACGTCGTGTCGTCGAGCTCCACGACCCGCCAGACCACGCTGCTCGTGCGGGGGACGCCACCCGACCTCGGCGCCGGCTGGGAGGTGGCCACGCCGGATCTCGAGGAGATCGTGCTGGCGTACCTGGCCAACCCGGGGGTGGGGCCGGGGATGTCCCCGGAGTCGGCAACCGATGAGGTCGGGCCCGCATGATGTGGCTTGCCTGGCGGAGACACCGCACCATGCTTCTCATCGCCACCGGCCTGGTCGTGGCACTGATGGCGTGGATGGTCCTGGTCGTCCACGGGTACGACGCCGCACCGTTCGTCCGGGTGGGGGGCACCAGTATCCACGAGCCCGTCTACCGCAACCTCACCGGCGGGTTCCGACTGTTCCAACTGTCGTACCAGATCGAGGCGATCCGACTCCTCCTGCTGGTGTTGCCGTGCCTCCTCGGCGTGCTGCTCGGGGTGCCCCTGGTGGCAGGGGAACTCGGCGACCACACCAACCGCCTCGCCTGGACCCAGGGCATCAGCCGCTCCCGTTGGCTGGCCACCAAGTGGCTCGTGCTCGCCGTGCCCGCGGTGGCGCTCTCCGGTGGGCTCCTGGCCTTGAGTGACTGGTGGTCCGCCCGCGTCGGCGGCGTGGCGTTCGGGTCATTCGTCGGGATCATCGATCCCATCCTCGGCAACGCCTACAACTCGCGGGTCGTGCCGGTCACCTTCTCGGTCACCGGAATCGTGCCAGTCGCCTACACCGTGTTCGCCCTCTGCCTCGGTTGCGCGCTGGGCGCACTCTTCCGCCGGATCCCGTGGGCTGTCGTCGCCACCGTCGTCATCTACGGGATCACACTGTTCACCATGGTCACCTCGGTGCGGCCGGTCCTGGCACCCCGCACGTACGTGCCCTTCACCTCTTCCGGTTACGCCGGTGGCTTCGAATCGGTCCTGGTGCGGGGTCCGGCCCCGTGGAACATCGGGGAGTTCACCCGGTACGTCCCCGGATTCGTGCCCCCGACCGGGAGCCCCTCCGCCGATACGATCGTGAGCAGGTGCGGGTTCACGCCGGACCCCCCTGCTTGCACCGCGGTCCACCACGTGCAGATCGGCACGATCTTCCAACTGCCGTCCCACTACTGGGTGCTCCAGTGGCGGGAGGCGGCCATCTACCTGACTGCAGTGTTCCTCCTCCTCGTCGTCAGCTGGTGGGCGGTGCGGCGGTGGCGGGCGTGACCTGGCTGGCCTTCCGGAGGCGACGCACCTCGCTGGCCGTGTTCATCGCGGTGGCACTGGTGCTCGATGCCTGGATGCTCGCCAACGGCCACGCGTCAGCCGACGCGCTGCGTCACACCGGCCTCTGCCCCACGCTGCCGTGCGTGGAACCCTCTGAGATCTACGCCCCGGCTCGCCAGGCCGCCGTCATCGACCTCCTGCTCGTGGTCCTTCCACTCGCACTCGGCCTGGTGCACGGTGTGGGGCTCGTCGCCCGGGAGGCCGAGAACTCCACCCACCGGTTGGTCTTTACCCAAGGCGTCTCCCGGACCCGGTGGTACCTCACGTCCCTGGCCGTGGCGCTCGGAGGCGCACTTGTCGTCGAAGCCATCGTGCTCCCGGTCGCCCACTGGTGGGCCGGGATCGCCTGGGTGGACCTTCCCGGCACACTCACGCTGGGTGGAAGCAGGATCCAACCCGATGTCGTCCCCGTCTCCGGAGTCGTGCCGCTGGCCTACACGGGGTTCGCCGTGGCGCTCGGCGTGGCGGCCGGTGCCGTGCTCCGACGGGTGCCGTGGGCGACCGCGGTGACCGCCGTCACCTACCTGGTGGTGGCGGCGGTCAGGATCACGAGCATTCGCCCGTTGTTCGCCCCGACCGGGTTCCTCATGGACGGCACCACCGACAGTGCCCAGTACGCGATCTGGCCGAACCCTCCGCCGTGGAACATCACCTACGAGTACCGGGCCGTCCCTGGCATCGAGCGCAGCCCCGGGGCGTCATCGCCGGACAGGGTCGCGGCGGAGTGCAGCGTCTACGGGCTGCATCCCCAGGACGTGGTGACCTGCATGCGCAGGCAGGGGGTCGAAGGCGGCTTCGTCACCCAGTCACTCGCCAACTACTGGCGGCTGCAGTGGTCCGAGACCGCCCTGTACGCCGTGCTCGCCCTGGTGCTGGCGGGACTCGGGCTGGTCGCCGTCCGGCGGTCGCGGGACGGAGGCGACCGCCCCGGGGACACGATCCCGGGGACGCCTCCTCAGGTGGCCGACGGCTCCCGGTACACCTCGGCCCCCGCCTCGCGGAACTCGGCCGACTTCTCCTTGAGACCGATCTCGACGGCCGTGGCGAGGTCCATGCCCTTGCCCTCGGCGTAGTCGCGCACGTCCTGGCTGATCCGCATCGAGCAGAACTTCGGGCCGCACATCGAGCAGAAGTGGGCCGTCTTGGCCGGGGCGGCCGGCAGCGTCTCGTCGTGGTACGCCCGGGCGGTGTCCGGGTCCATGGCCAGGTTGAACTGGTCCTCCCACCGGAACTCGAACCGGGCCTTCGACAGGGCGTCGTCCCAGTCCTGGGCGCCGGGGTGGCCCTTGGCCAGGTCGGCGGCGTGGGCGGCGATCTTGTAGGCGATCATCCCCTGCTTGACGTCCTCGAGGTTCGGCAGGCCGAGGTGCTCCTTCGGGGTCACGTAGCAGAGCATGGCGGTGCCGGCCATGCCGATCACCGCGGCGCCGATAGCCGAGGTGATGTGGTCGTAGCCGGGCGCGACGTCCACCGTGAGCGGGCCGAGCGTGTAGAAGGGCGCGTCGTGGCACACCTCCTTCTGGAGGGTGACGTTCTCCACCACCTTGTGCAGCGGCACGTGGCCCGGGCCCTCGATCATCACCTGGACGTCGTGCCGCCAGGCCACCTCGGTCAGCTCGCCCAGCGTCGACAGCTCGGCGAACTGTGCCTCGTCGTTGGCGTCGGCGATGGAGCCAGGACGCAGGCCGTCGCCCAGTGAGAAGGCCACGTCGTAGGCGGCCATGATCTCGCAGATCTCCTCGAACCGGGAGTAGAGGAAGTTCTCCTCGTGGTGGGCCAGGCACCAGGCCGCCATGATCGAGCCGCCCCGGCTGACGATGCCGGTCATGCGCTTCGCCGTCATCGGCACGTACCGGAGCAGGACCCCGGCGTGGATGGTGAAGTAGTCGACGCCCTGCTCGGCCTGCTCGATGAGCGTGTCCCGGTAGAGGTCCCAGGTGAGCTCCTCGGGGGCGCCGTCCACCTTCTCCAGGGCCTGGTAGATCGGCACGGTGCCGATCGGCACCGGGGCGTTGCGAATGATCCACTCCCTGGTGGTGTGGATGTCCGGTCCCGTCGACAGGTCCATGACCGTGTCGGCGCCCCAGCGGGTCGCCCAGGTCAGCTTCTGGACCTCCTCGTCGATCGAGGAGGACACGGCCGAATTGCCGATATTGGCGTTGACCTTCACCAGGAACTTGGTGCCGATGATCATCGGCTCGGACTCGGGGTGGTTGACATTGGCCGGCAGGATGGCCCGCCCGGCGGCGATCTCGTCCCGCACCAGCTCGGCGGGCACGCCCTCGCGGGTGGCGACGAAGGCCATCTCCGGGGTGATCTCCCCCTTGCGGGCGTAGTGGAGCTGGGTGACCGGGGTGCCGGTGGAGCGGAGCGGGCGCCGGCCGTCGAGCGGGAACGCCGCAGGGCCGTCGCCGTCACGGCGGACCGCGGCCCGACCGTCGTCGCGGCGGTTGACCGGGCGTCCCTCGTACTCGGCCACGTCGCCCCGGACCGTGATCCACGGGCGTCGGAGTGTCGGCAGGCCGACCGTCGGGACCGAGCCGGGGCCCGAGGTGTCGTACAGGCGGACCGGCGGGTTCGGGGTGGCCCCGTTGCGGGCGGGCGAGTCGGAGAGGGCGACCTCGAGGAACGGCACCCGGACGCCCTGGGGTCCGTCCGCGTAGACCTTGGAGCGGTTGTGGGCGGCCACGGCAGCAGTGGTGCCGGGATCGGAGGGTGCAGTGGAGTCGGTCATGGTGGTGGTCCCTTCGAGCGGATCGCTGCCTGAGTCTCCCACGGGACCCGCCCCGGTGAATTCCGGGGTGTGCCATCGTGGTGGACACCGACCATTCAACCGCCGCCCGACGCCGGGCCGAGCGGGGCACCGCACCGAAAGGACCCACCATGGGCAAGCTCGACACCGGGGACGCCGCCCCCGACTTCACCCTCCCCGACCAGGACGGCAGGGAGGTCTCGCTCCAGGACTTCGCCGGGAAGCAGGTCGTCGTGTACTTCTACCCCAGGGACGACACCCCTGGATGCACCAAGGAGGCCTGCCAGTTCAACGACAACCTGGCCGCCTTCGACAAGGCGAAGGTGCCGATCCTGGGCATCTCGGCCGACCCCGCCGAGAAGCACCGGAAGTTCCGGGAGAAGTACGACCTGAAGATCACGCTGCTGACCGATGCCGACCACGCCGTCGGCGAGGCCTTCGGCGCCTGGGGCGAGAAGACCATGTACGGCAAGAAGGCGATCGGGGTCATCCGATCGACGTTCCTGATCAGCGCCGACGGGACCATCGCCCGGGCCTGGTACCACGTGAAGGCCGACGGGCACGCCGCCAAGGTCCTGGAGGAGGTCCAGGGCTGAGCGGCTCCCCCGGGACGTCAGTCCCGGGTCCGCTCCAGGACCGCCAGTGCGCGGGTGAAGCTCGCCCGGGACCGGCCGAGCGCCGCGAAGAAGGCCTCGTCGGACGCCTCGACAGCCACGATCGCGCGGTTCACCAGGGTCCGGCCGCTCCGGGTCACCGTCAGGGCGCGGGCCCGCCGGTCCTCGGGATGCGCGGCCCGGTCGACCAGGCCCCGCCCCTCGAGCACCCGGACCACCTGGGAGGTCATCATCGGGTCGGTGCCGGCGACGTCGGCGAGTTGACGCTGGCTGACCGGGCCGTCGGCACCCAGCCAGGTGAGGGCTGCGGCCAGCACGAATTGGACGTGCGTGAGACCGAACGGCTGGAGCGCGGCACGCTGGGCCGCCTGCCACCGGTTCGTCACCTGCCAGAGGAGGAGTCCGGTGCTCTCGTCCGCCTCGCCGAACTCGGTGCGCAGCCCACCCCGGCCGCTCATCCCCCGCCGCCCAACGCGTCCAGCGGCCGGTAGCGGACGATCAGGTCGTCCGGACGCATCCGGGCGACGCCGGATCGCTTCCCGTGGCCGATCTGGGCGATCCCCAGTTCCACGCCCCGCCGGACATGGTCGGCCGACACCACGCCCGGCCAGGCGGTCATCGGCCCGTTGCGGTGTCGGCCTCCGCCATCGCCACCAGCCTGGCCAAACCAACGGGCGTGGACGCGGCGATGGACCTGCCCAGCACCAGGCCCCACAGGCGGGACAGCGGCCCGTCCACGGACACCTCGATGTCCACCCGGGTCCGGCCGTCGTCCTCCACGGCAACCAGGTGCCGGATCCGGAGCCGGGCACCGGGCATGGGCGACACGGCGGTGAACTCCGACCCCGGTTCCAGGACCTCGATCACGAAGCGCACCTTGGGCCCGCCCTTCGGCTTGAGAGCACCGGTCGTTCCCACGGCGAACGGCCCGTCGAGCCGGGTCCAGTCCACGGCCTCGTCCCACTGGGGCCAGGTGCCCATGTCCTCCCACCGGGCGAAGAACGCCTCGGGGGGTGCGGTCGAGGTGGCCGAAGCCGCACAGAGCGTGTGCATCCATTTAGTATGCGCACTTACTATCTCGTCGTCAATCAGCCAGTACACCGACTGACACCTCAGGTTCGCGGTCGAGATGCCGATGGAATTGCGTGCGGAGCGAACTAGATCGACGGCGCCCCGATGTCAGCGGCGATCTGCTCCAGGATGGGCAGGCACCGGGACCGATGGAGCGAGACCCACGGGTTCCGTCCGAGCAACGATGGGTCGCCAGACGGAAGTGGCCGCTCCTGGTCGCGGCATTGTTCTTCGCGACGGGAATTGCCTTCACGTTCTGGTGGGGTCCCGTAGTCCAACATGTTCCCCAGTGGGCGGACTCAGGTGACCTCTGGGACACCTACCGGGCCGCTCAATGGGTCAGTTGGGGCAGTGAGGGAACCGTCTACCAGCACGGAATCTATGCCATCGTCTTCCCGGGAATCGACGTTCTCCTGGCTCCGGTGGCCATGGTGGCCACGCACTACCGATTGGTCAACCCGTATCCGTACTTCGTCACCAAGCCGAGTGTCCTGCCACTCCTGATGCCATATGTGCTCGCCATCTCCGTGCCTGCACTCTTCGTATTCGACAGCTTGGCGGAGTTCCTCGGAGTCGGCCGGGGCCGACGAATTCTCCTGTGCTGGATGCAGGGCGTTCTCCTCTGGCCCGTAATCGTGCTCTGGGGTCATCCCGAAGAGGCGGTAGCCCTCTCCTTCTTGGTTCTGGCTCTCATGGCGGCCTGCAGGGGAAGGTGGGGTAGGGCGGGCTGGCTACTGGGCTTCGCCGTTGCGTTCCAGCCGTACGCCCTGCTGATGCTGCCGATGTTGCTGGGCCTCACTCCCAAGGGACATCGTCTTGCCACGATCGTCCGGAGCCTGCTCCTTTCGTGTGCCCTGCTCGTGCTGCCGCTCTTGCAGAGTTGGCACGCCACCACGCATGACGTGCTCGTCCAGCCGACGAATCTCTGGCCGAACTATGCAACGCCCCTGTTGGCCGTTTCGCCTCACCTGGCACGTGGGGTGTACTCGGCAGGCCCCGGTCGATACGTTGTCGCACTCTGTGCCCTCGCCGCCGGCTGGTGGGCATGGACGCACCGGCCGGAACCCCTGGAGATCTTCTGGTCGGCCGGACTCGTCTTCGCCGTGCGGTTCGCAGCCGAACCGGTCGTGACCCCGTACTACGTGTGGGCTGGAGCAGTCCTTCTACTCACGGTGTCCGCGAGTCAGGGCCGTCGGCGCCTCTTCCTGACCGTGTGCGCACTGGTCTTCGCCAGCACCTGGGCCTACCACCGTGCATCCCCATGGGCCTATTGGCTGCCGATCGTCGTCGGACTCGCGTTGGCAGCGACATGGGCGAGGCCCGCCGATCCGCTTGCCCAACCGTCGCCTGAGGCGCAGGAGCCCGACCTCGGACCCGACTGCGGGGAGTACCTGCCGGAGCCGGTGCCCCGGACATGAGCGGTCACCCGACCTGATGGGTCGGGCACCACCAGGACGTCCTCCCGCCCACGGTCGTCCGGACCAGCGGCGTGCCGTCCTTCGGGCAGACGCCTGCGGTGTGACGTTCCGGCATCAGGTCGCCCAGGTGCGACCCGCCCCGATCGGCCAGGTCGGACAGCGTCCGGACCAGGTGCCGATGCAGCCGCCGCACCTCTGCGGGCGACAGTGATCCGGCCGGGCGGACCGGGGACAGTCCTGCCCGCCACAGGACCTCGTCCGCGATGAGGTTGCCGATGCCGGCGATCCGCGCCTGGTCGAGCAGCCGGGCCTTGAGCGGCACCGACGAACCCGAAACGACGGTGCCCAGCGCCGCCGGGCCGATGGTCCCGGCGTCGGGGCCCAGCCCCGAGAGGTCCGGGTCCAGCGACACACCGCCCAGCCGGCGGGGGTCGTGGACGACCAGACGACCGCCATCGGCGAACGTGACCGCCCAGCGGTCCCACGCCGGGTCCCGCCGTGCCGACGAGTACAGGAGCTGGCCCACCGCGTCCCCTCCGTCGACCAGGAGGGTGCCGGTCATGCCGAACCGCACCCCGACCACCGGTCCGTCGTCCACCTCGAGCAACAGCAGCTTGCCGATGCGCCGGGTTCCGGCGAACCGGTTCCCCACGAGGATTCCCGACAGGACCGGCGCGGCGGCCGCCCCCTTGAGGAACCAGGGATCGGGCGAGTGCACCGACACGATCGTGCGCCCCAGCGCACATTCGGCCAGGGCCCGGTAGCGCTCCACCTCGACCAGTTCGGGCATCCGACGAGGGTACCCAGCCCGTGCCGGTACCGGGTCCCGGAACAACCGGGGGCCACGGGTAGGGTGTCCCCCATGCCGCCCGAGAAGCCGCACTGGACCGAACTGCTCACGGAGGTGGTGACATCCGGACTGTGCACCGGGTGCGCGGCCTGCGTCGTGGCCTGCCCGTACGACGTGCTCGCCTACGACGACACCGGCGGACGCTACAAACCGTTCCACATCGACGCCGACGGCGGGCCCGACAGCTGCACCCACGGGGTCAAGGGCTGCACCATGTGCACCCGGGCCTGCCCGCGCTTCCGCCTGTGGGAGCCGGAGATCGACACCCACCTCCACGGCCGTGAGCGCACCGAGGAGGAGGTGGCCGGCATCTCCCAGGACGTGCTCCTGGTCCGGGCCACCGACCCCGAGGTCCACACTGCGGGCCAGGACGGCGGACTCGTGTCCGCCCTGCTCATCTGGGCGCTGGAACACGATGTCATCGACGCGGCCCTGGTGTCCGACCTCGTGGGGGACGGCACGACCTGGAAGGCCAAGCCGACCGTCGCCACCACCCGTGCCGAGGTCCTGGCTGCCGCCGGGTCCCGCTACACGTACTCGGCCAATCCGCTCGCCTACCCCCAGGCCATCGAGGGCGGTGCCGAGCGCATCGCCCTGGTGGGCATGGGCTGCCAGGCGTCGGCCCCGCCGATGATGCAGTCCCGCAAGGCCGGCAAGATCGCCCGTCGCCTGTCCCTGACCATCGGGCTCCTGTGCTCGAAGACGTTCGACGACGCCATCTTCCCCGAGCTCTTCGAGGCCAAGTACGGGATCGCACGCGCCGACATCGCCAAGATGAACATCAAGGGTGTCTTCCAGGTGTGGACGAAGGATGGCGGGTTCCACGAGATCCCCCTCAAGGAGGCCCACGCCTGGACCCGCGAGGGGTGCACCTCCTGCCCCGACTTCGCCGCCGAGCATGCCGACATCTCCACCGGTGGGATCGGCTCGTTCCACGACTGGACGCTGACCATCGTCCGCACCGACAAGGGCCGGGAGCTCCTCCAGGCCATGATCGACGCCGGCGCCGTCGAGACCAGGCCGGGCGACGACGACCCCGCGGCGATCGCCCTGCTCCACCGGCTCGCCCGGGTCAGCCGCAGGCGCTGGCCCGAGACGGCCGTCCCGATGCCGCGCCGCATGCCCGCCGCCACCTGACGGCGCCGGTGCCCGGCCGAACCGGGCACCGGGACCTGCACGTGGCACCGGGACCGGGCCCGTCCGACCCGCGCGAATGGGTACAATTGCCCCGTTACGGGCGCCCCGCACGGGCGTAGGGTGGGCCCTTGCTGGACGATCGCCGATTCTTCACCGCCTTGGGCCGGTTCACGGTCCGGTTCCGCTGGCTGATCGTCGTCGCCTGGGCCCTGGTGACCGTGGCTCTGGTGCTCGGCCTGCCCTCGATCTCGAGCGTCGAGAAGAACAGCAACTCCCAGTTCCTCCCTGCGTCGGAGCCCAGCGTGCGCGCCGCCACGCTGGCCGCACCGTTCCAGTCCACCCGCACCTCCGAGGCGGTTCTGGTGGCGGCATCCGCCCATGGGCCGCTCACCCCGGCCGACGACGCCGCCTTCGGGCGGGCGGTCGAGTCCGTCGAGTCCGTGCCCCACGTCACCGCCGTCGTGGACCGGGGGGTGTCCACGGACCGACGGGCCCGCCAGGCCGTCGTCGAGCTGGACGTCCCGGCGTCGTCCGACCCGGCGACGGCCAGGACGGTGGCTGCCGCGCGCCGGGCCGTCGCCTCGGCCGCCGCGCCCCCGGGGTTGGCCGTCCACCTGACGGGGGCCGCCGCCCAGGCGGTCGACCAGCAGGCCCAGCAGTCAAAGACCCAGACACTGACCGAGCTGCTGTCGGTCCTCTTCATCGTCCTGCTGCTCCTGCTGACCTTCCGGGCGCTGCTGGCCCCGATCGTGGCCCTGCTGCCGTCCGGGATCGCCCTCATCGCCGTCGAGCCGGTCATAGCCGAGTCGACCCGCCTCGGCGTGCAGGTGTCCGATCTGACGCCCGTGCTGTTGGTGGTGGTGCTGCTCGGTGCCGGCACCGACTACGGCCTGTTCCTGATCTTCCGCGTCCGCGAGGAGCTGAAGCGGGGCCTCACCACCCACGACGCCGTCGCCTTCTCGCTCGACAAGGTGGGCGAGTCGATCGCGTTCTCCGGGCTCACCGTGATCGCCGCGCTGTCGACCGTGGTGATCGCCACCTTCGGGCTCTACCAGGGGTTCGGCCCGGCCCTTGCCATCGGGATCGCCATGGCGCTGCTGGCCAACCTCACGCTCCTTCCGGCGCTGCTCGCCATCCTCGGCACGAAGGTCTTCTGGCCACGGGTCCCCACGCCGGGCCCGGTCTCACGCGGCCGCTGGGGAAGGGTGGCGGCCCGGGTGGTCGGGCGACCGGTGCTGACCCTGGTGGTGGGCGTGGGCGTCCTCGTGGGTCTGTCGCTGTCGCTCCTCGCCTATGCGCCCACCGGGTTCAACAGCCAGTCGATCCCGGCGACGTCGGACTCGGCCCTGGGCCAGGCGCTGCTCACCGCCCACTTCCCGGCGGCCCAGTCGGATCCCACCAACGTGCTCTTCCGGCTGCCCGGATCCGTGTGGGACGAGCCGTCGGTGCTGGCCACGGCCGACGACGGGCTGCGGGCGTCGGGACAGTTCTCCTCGGTCACCGGGGCACTCGACCCCAACGGCACGCCGGTCAGCCCTGCCGAACTGGCCGCCGCCCATGCACAGCTGTCCGGCGACGGGCCGCCGAGCGCGCTCCCCGCCACGCCGCCGGCGACGTTCACCGGGTCGCCCGCCGCCTATGACGCCTACAAGGCGTCAGGACAGTTCGTGAGCCCCGACAGCCGCACGGTGCTCTACCAGACGAGCCTGGCCGCCGGACCGTCGACCAGCACGGCGGCGGCCTCGGCCATGCCCGACGTGCGCGCCGCCGTCGACGGCGTGGGCCGGACGATCGGGGCCACGGCCTCCGGTGTCGACGGGTACGCCGCGGTGGCGGCCGACGTGGGCGGGCTGTCCACCGGGGACCTGGTGAGGATCATCCCGATCGTCCTGCTCGTCCTCGGCGTTCTCCTCGCCATCGTGCTTCGCAGCCTGGTCGCCCCGCTCTACCTGGTGGCCAGCGTCGGGCTCTCCTACCTGGCGTCGCTGGGCTTCACGGTCCTGGTCTTCGTGCTCATCGGCGGCCAGGACGGGGTCAACTTCGTGCTTCCGTTCTTCATGTTCCTGTTCATCATGGCCCTCGGGCAGGACTACAACATCCTGGTCATGACCCGGATCCGCGAGGAGGCCCACCACGCCCCCATCCGGATCGCCGTGCGCACGGCCATCGGTGCCACCGGTACCACGGTCACGTCGGCGGGCCTGATCCTGGCCGGGACCTTCGGGGTGCTGACCGCGACCGGCGACACCCAGATCGTGGAGATCGGGGTCGGGCTGGCCGCCGGCATCCTGCTGGACACGTTCGTGGTCCGCACGCTGCTCGTCCCGTCGGCCGCCGTGCTGCTCGGCCGGTGGAACTGGTGGCCGTCCCGGCTGTACCGCGCCGACCGCGACCACGGGTCGACGATCCCGGACGTGGAATGGCTGATCGGGCACCCGGCGGGCGGGTTCGGGGCGGTCGGGCCCCCACGCGAACCGAGTACGGTGAGCGGGCGTGGCCAGCCGACCCAAACCCCCTGAGCGACCCGCCGTGGTCCTGTTGGTCCGACACGGGCGGACACCGACCACGGGGCAGGTGCTGCCCGGTCGTGCCCCCGGCCTCCATCTCTCGGACGAGGGGCGGGCGCAGGCCGAAGCCGTGGCGGAGCGGATCGGGCAGCTGGCCGAACCGGAGGACGCCACGGCGCGACGCGGGCCGGTTGCCGTCTACGCCTCGCCGCTCGAGCGGACCCAGGAGACGGCCAAGCCGATCGCCAGGCGGCTCGGACTGCGGGTGCGGACCGAGCGGGGCCTGCTCGAGTGCGACTTCGGCACCTGGACCGGCGCCAAGCTGTCCGATCTGGCCAAGAAGCCGGAATGGGCCACCGTCCAGCGCAATCCGAGCGGCTTCCGGTTCCCGTCGGGCGAGTCCTTCCTGGAGATGCAGACCCGGATGGCCTCCGCCCTGGCACGCCTGGTCGAGCGCCACCCGGGTGAGACCGTCGTCGCCGTGTCCCACGCCGACCCGATCAAGGCCGTCGTGGCCCAGGCGGCCGGCACACCGCTCGACCTCTTCCAGCGCCTCACGGTCGCGCCGTGCTCGGTGTCGGCGCTTGCCTACACCGGCCACGGCCCGTTCGTGCTCACCGTCAACTCGACCGATTCACTCACCGCGCTGGCGATCGCATGAGGCGCCACGTGGACCAGCGGCGAACGGTGCTCCGATCTGCCCGACCGACCCGACCGACCCAGGAGGATCGCCCGTGACCGACGCCTTCGACCTGTCGGCGGACCGGCTGTGCGTGGGCACGGTGGGGCCGGTCGGCAACCGCCTGTTCCTGATCCAGTGCCGCCAGGGTGACACGCTGCTCACGCTCAAGGTGGAGAAGCAGCAGGTGGGCGCCATGGGCGAGCTGCTGGCACGGGTGGTCAAGGACCAGGCCCGGCCCGGGCACCTTCCCGACGACCAGGTGCTCGAGGAGCCGACCGACCCGGCCTGGGCGGTCGGCACCGTCGGTGTCACCTTCGACGAGGCCGAGGACCGGGTCGTCCTGGTCATCGAGGAGCTGGTGCCCGAGGGAGAGGTGGGTGCCATCGCCCGGGTGTCGGTCACCCGCGAGCAGGCTGCCGCCTTCACCATCCAGGCCACCCGGCTCATCGAGTCCGGGCGCCCGCCCTGCCCGCTCTGCGGCTCCCCCCTGGACCCCTCCGGACACGAATGCCCTCGGACCAACGGCCACCGTCCACCGGCCGTGTGAGCGGGTGGCAGCCCGGCGCAGGACCGTCCCTGGAGGAGGCCGCCGAGCTGCTCGCCACCCGTGAGCTGGTGATCGAGGGGCGCCTGCCCTGGAGCTCCAACCTGACCTTCCTGGTCACCCTGGAAGGGACCGGCGGGGAGTGGGCGCGTGACGACGAACCCGATGGGGTCGACGCCTCCGGATCCGTCGCTTCCGGGGATGCGGCCGTCGCCGACGACCTCGTCCCGGGACCTGGACCCGTCCAGGCCGTGTACAAGCCGCATCGAGGTGAGCAGTCGCTCTGGGACTTCCCCGACGGGCTCTACCGGCGGGAGGTTGCCGCTCACCGGCTGTCGGAGGCGCTCGGCTGGGACGTCGTGCCCCCCACCGTCGTCCGCGAGGACGCGCCGTTCGGACCCGGGTCGCTGCAGCTGTTCATCGAGTCCGACTACGAGCAGCACTACTTCACGCTGCTGGAGGAGGGCGGTCGCGAGGACGAGCTGCAGATCTTCTGCGCGTTCGACGTCGTGGCCAACAATGCGGACCGCAAGAGCGGCCATGTGCTGTGCGGCTCCGACGGGCGCCTGTGGGGCATCGACCACGGCCTCTGCTTCCACGCCCACCACAAGCTGCGCACCGTCATCTGGGACTTCGCCGGTGAGGAGGTGCCCGACCACGTCGTGGTCGACCTCGAGCGGTTCGTCGCCGCCGGACTCCCCGCAGACCTCGAGGAACTCCTGTCCGGTGCGGAGGCGGAGGCGGTGCTCGAGCGGGCGGCGTACCTGGCGGAGACCGGGGTCTTCCCCGAGCCGGTGGGCGACCGACCGCCCTACCCGTGGCCCCTGGTCTGAGCACGCCCCCGCCGCCCCAGGCCTGATCCTCGCCGTCGACCGGAATCGGCTCAGGTGCGCCGGCCGGTGCCCCCGACGCCCGGAACCAGCTGGATGCGCAACTGGCTCTCCATGGCCGTCACCACGGCGGCAGCCAGCCGGGCGCCTCCAGCCGGCGTCAGATGGATCCCGTCCGGGGTCCGGACGTTGGTGACGGCACCCGACGCGTCGGGAAGATACGCCGCGTACAGGTGTTGCGGATCGCCGAGGGAGGGCACCGAGGACAGGTAGGCGGCCCCCCCGTCCTTCGTCTCGGTCACCTGGGTCTGGACCAGGCCGTTCAGGTGCTTGAGGGCGGCGTCCAGGCCCGGGTCCTGCATGGGTGGCATCCCCACCCACAGTACGTGCGCCCCGGCCGAGTTGGCCTCGGCGATGATCGCCGACACCCGGGCCGAGTAGGCCTCGTCCCAGCCGGGCTGGCCGTAGTGGATGCTCCCGCCGGGGGTCACGAGGCCCTGGGGGTCGTTCGCCCCGATCATCACGACCACCAGCTGCGGTCGCTGGTTGGCCAGGTCGACCTGGAGCTCTGCGGGCCAATTGAAGTAATCGGGCCGGGTCAGGCCGGTGTCGATCCGACCGTCCAGGAAGGTCGTGACGTTGCCGAACCCGCTGAGCAGGTTCACCAGGGGCTGGCCCAGGTCGAGGCCGACCGAGTCCCCGATGAGGAGCACCCGGAGCGGGTCGGCCGGTGTGGGGTGGGAGTTGAGCAGCGGCAGGGTCGTCGGGGTGGTGGTACCGCTGGTCGGCACCGGTGGCGGCTTGGGCCGTGCCCGGTGGATCGGCACCGCCAACGCCGGGCCGCCGCCGGGGCTCCGACCGAGTGTCGAGTCCGTCCAGCCCACGACGTTGCTCACGCCCAGCGTGCGACTCAGTGCGGCGATCGGTCCCACCACGTCCATCGAGACCGTGCGGCGGGTGCCGAGGGGGGACGTCTGGGCCGAGTGCTGGAGACTCGGGGCGTCGAGCAGGAACCAGAGCCCGAAGCAGACCGCGCCGATGAGGAGGACCCTCGTCCACGGGACACCGGGAAACGGCAGGCGCTCCCAGAACGCATGGTCGGCCCGACCCCCGTGGTCGGCGTGTGCCGCCGGCCTCGGTGCGGATCCCGACGCAGCAGGCCGCGTCGCGTGGTGGGCGTCCGGGTCCGACCAGTCGTAGGGGACGACCGTTCCGTCGGACGAGGGCGAGGTGGCGGGCATCGGGGGCGGGGGCGGAGTCGGGGGTGGCACTGTCAGAACCGGTAGTAGATGAACGGGGCCACACCCTGCGGGCCGAGCGTCGTGATGGCCAGGAGCACCAGCCCAAGTATGGCCCCCTGGATCACGGGGCGGCGGTCGGCGAAGGACCGCTGGGCCACGGCGAGCCAATTGTCGGGCAGGTACTGGCTGGCGATGCCGGCGGCGATGGCCAGGACCGCCAGCGGGGTGACCAGCGGCGACGAGCCCCAACCGACGACGAGGCGCCACAGCATCGCCATGGCGGTGCCGAGGGAGTCGGCGCGGAAGAACAGCCATCCCAGACAGACCACCTGGAAGGTGGCGAACCGTGCCCAGGCCACACGGGCCCGGCCCACCGGCTCGGCCGGCAGCCCTCGGGCCACCCGGGCCGCCCGCCGGTGACGGCCGATGATTTGGCCGACCCCGTGGTAGGCGCCCCAGATGACGAAGGTCCACGAGGCGCCGTGCCACAGCCCGCCGAGCAGCATGGTCACCAGGATGTTGCACGAGATGCGCGTCTCACTCCCGCGGTTGCCCCCCAGGGGAATGTAGAGGTAGTCACGGAGCCAGAACGAGAGCGTGATGTGCCAGCGCCGCCAGAAGTCCTGGAGGTCGATCGCCGTGTAGGGGCGCCGGAAGTTGACCGGGAAGCGGAAGCCCATCAGCAGGGCGAGCCCGATGGCGATGTCCGTGTAGCCGCTGAAGTCGGCGTAGATCTGGACGGCGTAGCCCCAGACGGCGAACAGTACCTCGGGCGCCGAGTGCTGGTGGGGGTCGGCGAAGACCGGGTCGACCACGTAGGCCGACAGGTAGGACGACAGCACGACCTTCTTGGCCAGGCCGGCCGAGATCAGCCAGAAGGCCTCGACGTAATGGACGTTCCTCGGGTCGCGCATCGACCGGATCTGAGGGAGCAGCTCGGTGCCGCGGACGATCGGCCCGGCGATCAGGTGAGGGAAGAACGCCAGGTAGACGGTCACGTCGATCCCCCGCGCCGGCCGGAGTACGCCGCGGTAGATGTCCACCACGTAGCTGACGGCCATGAAGGTGAAGAAGGAGATGCCGATGGGGAGGGTGATTGCCAGCAGCGGCAGCGGCCGGCCGAGCCCGAGGGCGTGGGTGACGTTGTCGACGTTGACGGCCACGAAGCCGAAGTACTTGAACCACACCAGCAGGCCGAGCAGGAGTGCGAGCGTGGTCCACAGGATCACCTTCCGCCTGGTGCCGGTGGCGGGGTGGACCAGGCGCCCGCCGATGGAGGCGATTCCGGTCGAGGCGGCGAGCAGGAAGATGAACCGCCAGTCCCACCACGCGTAGAAGATGTAGCTGGCCACCACCATGAACGCCTTCCACGGGCCGGCGTGCGGGACGAGGAGCCACTGCACCGTGAAGACCACGGCGAAGAAGATGGCGAAGTCGATGGTGGGAAAGAGCACGTGCTACTTCGTTCGGGCGGGGGGCGTGTGCCGGGCGCCGCCGGGCGGCGACGCTGGAGCGGAGACTACCCGGTGGGTCGCGGCGCCCCCGTGATGAGCGGGTCCACCGGAACGACCGCGCGGACCGGCAGCCGGCCTGCACTCGCCGCCATCCCGGGCACGGGTCCGCCGACCCAACCGGACGACGCCCCGATCCCGACGTCCGGACGCGCCACGACCCACGGCCGGGGCCGCAGGTCGTGTCCAGACTGCGATGACGAGGCGGTGCCGGCCCGCTCGGGTCCGGGGCGTCAGCCCCGGGCCTGGAGGGCCTCGATCAGCTTCGGGATGACCTTGTGCACATCGCCGACGATACCGAGGTCGGCGACCTGGAAGATCGGCGCGTCCTGGTCCTTGTTGATGGCCACGATGTTCTTCGAGTTCTTCATGCCCACCATGTGCTGGGTGGCGCCCGAGATGCCGCAGGCCACGTAGACCGTGGGCTTCACCGTCTTGCCGGTCTGGCCGACCTGGTGCGAGTAGGGCACCCAGCCGGCGTCCACGATGGCGCGGCTGGCGCCGGCGGCACCGTGCAGCAGCCCGGCGAGCTGCTCGATCAGGGCGTACTGCTCCTTCTCCCCCAGGCCACGGCCGCCCGAGACGACCACGTCGGCCTCGTCCAGCTTGGGACCGGTGCGCTCCTCGACGTGGGTGGCCACGATGCGGGCCCCATTGGCGGCACCGGTGTCGGGGGCCGGGGCCGCCACCACGGCTGCCGGGTCGCCGCCCGAGGACTCGGCCGGAAAGGACTTGGCCCGGACCACGAAGATCCCCGGGCCCTCGGCGGTGAACCGGGCCGTGAGGATCTCGGCCCCGCCGAAGATGGCGTGCTGACTGGCCAGGGTGCCGTCGGTCTCGGTCAGGTCGACGACGTTGGTCAGCACCGGGCGGTCGAGCTTCACCGACAGGCGGCCGGCGATGTCGCGGCCGTCGTACGTCGCGGGCAGGAGCACGGCGTCGGGGCCGGACCCGCCGGTGACGGCGGCGGCGATCGACGCGGCCACGGGAGAGCCCGGCAGCGCGCCGCCGAGGTCGCCCACGTCGTGGACGGTGGTGGCACCGTACTCGCCGAGGGTGCCGGCAGCCGTCGCTCCGTCACCCCAGACGACGGCCTCGACGGTGTCGGCCAGCGAGCGGGCGTGGCTCACCAGCTCGAGCGAGGTGGTGGTGGGGGCGCCCTCGACGACTTCGGCGACGACCCAGATCTTGGCGATGGTCATGTGCGTATTCTCCTGTTACCGGACCTAGAGGACCTTGAGCTGCTCGAGGAACTCGATCACCCGCAGGTGACCCTCGCCCTCGTCGACGACGATCTCACCGGCGGCCCGGGCCTCGGCCGGCGCGACGTCGGTGATCTCCTGGCGGGCGCCTGCCGCGCCGACCTGTCCGGCATCGATGCCGAGGTCGGCCACGGTGAGGTTCTCGACCGGCTTGGACTTGGCGGCCATGATCCCCTTGAAGGAGGGGTAGCGGGGCTCGACCACGCCGGCGGTCACGGTGACCACCGCGGGCAGCGGGCACTCGACCTCGTCGTAGCCGGCCTCGGTCTGGCGCTCGACCTTGACCGAGGAGCCGGTCACCTCGACCTTCTTGGCGAAGGTGACCGAGGGCAGGCCGAGCAGCTCGGCGATCTGGACCGGGGTGGTGCCGGTGTAGCCGTCCGACGACTCGGTGGCGGCCAGGATCAGGTCGGGCTCGGCCCGCTTGATGGCGGCCGCCAGCACCTTGGCGGTGCCGAGGGCGTCGGTGCCGGCCAGGACCGGGTCGCTCACCAGGATGGCCTTGGCGGCGCCCATGGCCAGCGCGGTGCGCAGGCCGGAGACCTCACCGTTCGGGGCCATCGAGACGAGGGTCACCTCACCTCCGCCGGCGGCATCGGCGAGCTGCAGGGCCATCTCGACGCCGTAGGCATCGGAATCGTCCAGGATGAGCTTTCCTTCGCGGACAAGGGTCTTCGATCCCGGATCGAGCGCCGGCGGAGCGGCGGGGTCGGGGATCTGCTTTACACAGACGACGACGTTCATAGTCGTGCATTGTTGACGAAAACCGACCGGTTCGACCAATCGGGGCGGTGGCCCAGGTCAGGACGCCGTCCGGCCCGGGGCTCCCGAGGCCGGTTCCCGGTGCCGGCCGGCACCCCCGGGGCCAGTAGCGTCAGACCAGGTCGACCACCCGGCGGGTCATGGCCACGTCGTCGGTGACCACGGTGTCCACCCACGCGCCGAGCACCACCTCGAGCGCCTCCCGGTCGGCCACCGTCCACGCCGCCACCGCCAGGCCGGCATCGTGGGCGGCGGCCACCGTGATCGGGGTCACCAGCCCGATCGGCAGGTGGACGGCGACGCACCCCAGGCCTACGGCGCCGGCCACCGCGGTGGCGGGGTCGAACCCGGAGAGCACGAGGAGGCCCGTCGGCACCCCGGCGGCGGCGTCCCGGACGGCCGCCAGGGCCCCGCCCCAGAATGACGAGACGATCACCGACCCGACGAGGTCCGAGGCCACAACGACGTCCACGACGTCCCGGGCGCACCGGTCGGACGGGTCGAAGGCCGGCTCGGCCGGCAGGTTCTTGACCTCGATGTTCACCACCATGCCGCTGCAGGCGTCCAGGGCCTCGGCCAACAGGGGCACATGGGCGGGCAGGTCGGCCGCCGCCAGCTCGTGGACCGGGCCCACGCCCGCGATCACCGGGTCGTGATGGACGGCCAGGGCACCGTCGGCGGTCAGGCGCACGTCGAGCTCCACACCGTCGGCCCCCAGTGTCCGGGCCCGCTCGAACGCGGCCAGCGTGTTCTCCCGTACACCTCCGTCCGGGTCCGGGCTCCCCCGGTGGGCCTGCACGGCCGTTCGTCCGCTCACGCTTCGCGCTCCTCCCAACACCTGACGCGACATCGGGAGATCTGTGTCAAATCCCTCGTCGGAGGCCCCAAAAGTGCTTGCAAGAATGAGGTCCTCTGGATACTGTAGTGAACGCACCCTGAACGGCCGGTGACAAGGTTAGCGCCGAGCTTTGTGAAACAAATCACAAGAGGGTAATTCGGACTGATGAGCTGGAGGAATCAGCGTGGCCCTCATGTGGAATCGCACGGTCGAGTGGGACGAAGGCGACTGGCGGCAGTTCGCTGCCTGTCGGAGCACCGAGCCCGATCTGTTCTTCCCCATCGGGACGACCGGGCCGGCCGTGGACCAGATCGAGTCGGCCAAGCGGGTGTGCCGCACGTGTGAGGTGCAGGACACCTGCCTCGACTTCGCCCTCGCCACCAATCAGGAGTCGGGCGTCTGGGGCGCCACCTCCGAGGAGGAGCGCCGTAAGCTCCGCAAGGCCTGGCTGGCCGCTCGTCGACGGGCCTCCTGAGCCGCTCCCCCGACTCCACCGCCCGGTAGGACGACCGGCCTCCACCTCCTTCGCCGTGCGGCCGTCGGGATCGACGGCTACTGGCCGATGGGCTGCGGGTCCCGATCCGGCAGCTCGATGGCCACCAGGGTGCCGGTGACGCCGTCTCCTGCACCCGCCCGGTTGCGCATGGTGATCGTCCCGTCGAGCTGGCTGCGCACCAGGTCCCGGACGATCGACAGGCCCAGGCTCTGGGTCTCGTCGATGTCGAACCCCTCCGGCAGGCCGGACCCGTCGTCGAGCACCTCCACCCGGAGCAACCCACCCTCGGCCTGGAGGTCGATCCGGATGGTGCCCGTGTGGTCCCGGTCATGGCCCGCCATCCCGTCGACCGCACCATCGGACCTACCGACCCCCGGGGCACCGTCCTCCTCGGCTTCGGCCCCGAAGTCGAGGAAGGCGTGCTCGATGGCGTTCTGCACCAACTCGGCCAGCACCACGGCCAGTGGTGTTGCGACGTCGGCCGGCACCTCGCCGAGCCCACCGGTCACTTCGAAGGTCAGGTGCCGGGACACGACTGAGTCCTTGGCCATGCGGATGAGCGAGGCCACGATCTCGTCGAAGGGGACCTGGTCGCTCGGCTCGCGGGACAGGATCTCGTGGACGATGGCGATCGACCGGACCCGACGCTCGGCCTCGAAGAGCGCGACGCGGCCGCCGCCCGGGGGCAGCCGACGGGCCTGGAGCCGCAGCAGGGCAGAGATCGTCTGGAGGTTGTTCTTCACCCGGTGGTGCACCTCGCGGATGGCCGCGTCCTTGGAGAGGAGCAGTCGGTCGAGGCGGCGGACGTCGGTGACGTCGCGGAGCAGGACGATGCACCCGGTGACGTCCAGGGACTGGATGAGCGGGATGCAGTGCAGGAGCACCGTCACGTCCGGGCGCCGCTCGACCTCTTCGACCACGGGGAGCGCCGAGGCCAGCGCCCACTCGATGGCCGACTCCTCGATCCCGAGGTCGGTCAGCCGGCGGCCCTCGATCTGGGAGTACATGCCCATGCGGTGCAGGGCGTTGGTGGCGTTGGGCGACGCATAGCGGACACGCCCCTCCTCGTCGACGAGGACGACGCCGTCGCCGACCCGGGGTGCCTCCTCGGTCGCCACCTCCTCGCTGGGGAACGGGAACGACCCCTCGGACAGCATGACGGCGAACCGGTTGAACACGTCCCGGTAGGTGCGCTCCAGGTGGCCGGGCCGACGGCCGGCGCCGGCCGACATCCTCGCCAGCACGGCGACCGTCTCCCCTTCGCACCGCACCGGGATGCAGTGCAGGCGGACCGGCTCGCCGCCCGGTTCCAGCTGCATCTCGCCACGCGACGACTCGCCCGACTCGAACGACTCCACCACCAGCGGCCACACGTCGACGTCCACGGTCTGGCCGACCAGGTCGTCCTCGACCACGGTCGAGCTGTTCGACGGGCGCATCTGGCCGAGGATGACCAGCTCGAGCCCGGATGTCCGGGGGTCGGACAGGTCGGGCGCCATCGGGGCCATCAGCACCAGGTCGGAGAAGGACAGGTCGGCCAGGATCCCCCAGGTGCCGAGGAGGCGCTGCAGGTGAGCGAGCTGGTCCTCGTCGAGGTTGGTCCGCTCGAAGGCGAGCTCGGCCGGGGTCGCCACCGTCAGGCCCCCGCCCGGCCCGGTCCGTCGGCCGGGGCCACTCCCGAGACCGGGACGTCGTGCGGGCGACGGCGGCGGTAGCCCCGAAGCGTGTCGACGCCGGCGGCCGTCAGCAGGTCCCTGAGGTCGTCCGCCCGATCGGCCACGTCGGGCAGGGTGTGGGCGTCCGAGGCGGTGGTCAGGGGAACGCCCTGGGCCACGAAGCGCCGCAGGAGCGGCGGGGCCGGGTACTCCTCGCCCACCGGCTTGCGCCAGCCGGCCGAGGACACCTCGGCAGCCATACCCGAGCGCACCGCCGCCTCGGTGATCCGGTCGTAGAACTCGGCGGGCACGGCGGGGACCCGGCCGGTGATCTTCACCAGGTCCGGGTGGGCCAGCACGTCGCACACGCCGGACGCCGCCAGCTCCTCCAGGGCGCGGGTGTACTCGTCCCACACCCGGTCGATGGCCCGGTGGTCCCACTCGGCCAGCACCTGGGGGTCGGACAGGACGTCGAAGCGCCACGTGCCGAGCCAGTGCACGGAGCCGAGCAGCACGTCGAACGGGTAGCCGGCCAACAGGTCGGCCACGTCGTCCATCCGGTCCTGGTAGTAGTCGACCTCGAGTCCCAGCACCACGGGCAGCCCGGCCGCCTTGACCTCCTCGACCACCTCCACGTAGTCGTCGAGGTCGACCCGGGCGTGATGGTCCCAGTAGGCGGCCATGCCCGGTCGCAGTGCGTCACCGGGCAGGTCGTCCCAGAAGCCACCGAGTCGGTCCTTCGCCTGGGTGAACCGGAACAGGTGCTCGGTCACGGCGATCTCGGCGATGCCGCGGGAGGCCGCCAGCTCGCAGTAGGCGGCCACCTGCTCCACGGTCGTCTGGGCGTCGCTCTGGCTGTGGGGCCACAGGTGGAGGTGGTAGTCCAGCACGCTGGTGTTCGGTCCTTTCGGGGCCGGCGGGGTGTCGGCAGTCGTGGGCGTCGGGCGGGCGGGGCGGGGTGTCGGCGGTCGTGGTGCCTGGCGGGGTCAGCCGGCCCTGCGCACCAGGGTGACCCCGTCGCGCACGGTGGCCTGGACGACGACCACCCGGGGGTCGGTGGCCAGGAAGTCGTTGAACCGGCGGAGCGCGATCGTGTCGGCCGTGGTGTCGGCCGGGTCCAGGATGCGACCCGACCACAGGGTGTTGTCTGCGGCGATCAGGCCCCGGGGGGCGAGCTTCGGGAGCACGGCCTCGTAGTAGGCCCGGTACCCGGCCTTGTCCGCGTCGAGGAACACCAGGTCGAACGGACCCGGCAGCGTGGCGATCGTGTCGATGGCGGGGCCCTCGACCACCTCGATCCGGTCGGCGTAGGGACTGGCGGCGATGTGGCGGCGGGCGAAGGCGGCGTGCTCAGGGGAGAGCTCGCAGGTGACGATCCGGCCGCCGGGGGCGAGGCCGGCCGCCATGGCCAGCGCCGAGTAGCCCCCGAAGGTCCCGACCTCGAGGACCGACGTCGCCGACACGGCGAAGGTGAGCAGCTCCAGGAACCGGCCCTCGAGCGGACCGACCATCATGTGCGGGTGCTCGAGCGTGACCAGGAGCTCGGCGGCCAGCGCCTCGAGGTGGGCGGGCGGCGCCGTGGTGTGGGCCGTGGCGTAGGCCTCGAGGGAGGGGTCGACGATGTCGGGCACACCCGCATCGTACGGCCACCGGGCGGGTACCGGGAGCAGTGCGGTCAGTCCCAGATCTGCTCGCCCAGGCGGAGCAGGCCGGACAGGTCGTAGATGTCGGTGTCGAAGAACGGGACGGTGGCCAGGACATCGGGGGTGACGGCCAGCGTCGCCCGCTCCTCCATCTCGCGGAGGGCCACCACTTGGAAGTTGAGGTAGCTGTCGGCGACCTCGGTGAGCACCCGGGCGATCTGGGCCGGGTCGCCGAGTGCCGTGTCGCCGGCGCCGACCACCGGGGCAAGTGCGGCGGCCATGTCCTCGGCCCGGTCCTTCATCGCCTCCGCCACCTTGGCGCCGCCCCGGCCCTGGAGGTAGTCGGGGAGCACTTTGTTCAGGACGATCGCGCCGAGGTGGAGCTTCCGGGCGGTCAACTGCTCCGCGAAGAACTCGGCCTCGCGCAGCGGGGTGGCCTCCAGCGTGGACACCACGACGAACGTCGTGCGGCGGTCGGACAACAGGCGTCCCACCGCCTTCGACCGCTCGACGAACCCGTCGTACATCGTCTGGAAGAGGATGAAGAACTCGGAGATGTCCGACATGAATTCCGTGCCCAGGATCCGATCGCTGATCTGGTAGAAGGGCTTGGTGGCGACGTTCACCAGCTTCGACCGGTAGGGCACGATCAGCCACCGCAGCAACCTCGACGAGAAGAAGTCGGCCAGCCGCTCGGGGGCGTCCAGGAAGTCGAGGGCGTTGCGGGTCGGCGGCGTGTCCACCACGATCAGGTCGTACTCGCCGGACAGATGGATCTCGTAGAGGCGCTCCATGGCGATGTAGTCGTGGCTCTGGATGAATCGGCCGCTGATGTTCTGGTACAGCGGGTTGGCCAGGATCTCGTCTCGGGTCGTCTCGTCGGGGGCGTGCTGGCGGATCAGGGAGTCCCACGACTCCTTGGTGTCCAGCATCGCCGCCCACAGCTCGCCCCGTGGCTTGATGCCCGCCGCCTTGAACGCCGAGGCCGGCACCTTGTGCTCGGTGTTGCCGATGCCGTCGAGGCCGAGGGCGTTGGCCAGCCGCTTGGCCGGGTCGACGGTCAGGACCAGGACCTTGGAGCCATGGTTCACGGCGGCCATGAGTGCGGACGCCGCCGCCGTCGTCGTCTTGCCCACCCCGCCGGGCCCGCAGGCCACGACGATCTCCTTGGTGGCCAGCAGGCTGTCCATGGTCGGGGTCGGAACGTCGACCTCGTCCGCCTTCGCCTTCCTCTTCGGGGTCCGGGCCGCCATCAGTACCCCAACTCCTCGCCGAGGGACTCGGCCACCTGCCGGGTCGTCCGCAACCCGTGCGACCGGGTGAAGAGGTAGGGGAGGTAGAGGAGGGGCACGTCGGGATCGATCCCCTCCCGCAGCCGCTCCAGGTGTGTGGAGCGGGTCCGACGCATGGTGACGGCCAGGCGGGCCGCCTCGAGGACGGGGGCGGTGTCCCCGCCGGCCAGGTCGTCGAGCACCGCCAGTGGCTCCGGAGCGGTGAGGGCCTCGAACACCGCCTCCTCCTGGCGGCCGAACAGCTCGGGCAGCACCCGGTTGACCACGACGCCGGCGAGCTGCACGGTGGTCTCCTGCCGGACCCGGACGGCGAGCTCGATCGTCTCGGTCACCGGCATCTCCTCGGGAGTGCACACGGCGAGCAGACCGGTGATGGCCGGGTCCGACAGCATCTCGAGCATCCAGTCGGTCTGGGTCCGGATGAGCCCGACCTTCACCAGACCGTTCACGGCCTGGGGGGCGGCCAGCTGCCCCACGATGTGCCCCGATGCGGGCGCATCGACCACCACCATGTCCCAATCGTTGTCACGCACCTCGAAGCACAGCTTGCCGACCGTCAGGATCTCGCGGACACCGGGGGCCGCCGTGGCCAGGAAGTCGAAGGCCCTGGCCACGGGCCCGATCCTCCCCACGATGGGGATCCGGAGCTGCAGCTTCAGGTACTCACGGAGCGACGCCTCCGTGTCCATGGTCATGGCGAAGAGGTTCGGCTGGACCTCCTTCTCCTTGAAGGCGGTCGGCGGTGCCTCGTAGTACCCGGCCAGCTCGCCCTTGGCGTCGATCTCGCAGATGAGCACCCGCTTGCCCCGCGATGCGGCCAGCAGCGCGAGGGCCGAGGCCACCGTCGTCTTGCCGGTGCCCCCCTTGCCGGTGACGAACACCAGTTTGCGGTCGAGCAGCGGCGTCATCGGGTCAGCGGGCACGGCACCCCCGGGCCCCGAGGACCGGTCGCGCGGCACGAGGGCGTCGAATCAGGAGATCCCGAAGCCGACCCGGCGGTCGGTGGCCGGTGGGTCCAGCTCGACGTAGGCGACCTTCGCCACCGGCACACCCACCTGGCGGCCCTTGCGGTCGGTCAGCCAGAGGATGCGGCCCTCCTCGCCGAGCGCCTCCTCGATGTCGGCCAGGACCTTGTCTCGGTCAGCATCGTCGGGCAGCTCGATGTCGAGCTCCTTCATCGACTGCACGATCCCGATACGTACGTCCACCTGGCACGCTCCTCTCGAACCCGGCGGTCGGTGGGACCGCCCGGTAACCCTGACGATACAGCCCCCCGGGGCGGGTACGTCCCGCCCGACGGGAGCGGCGGAGCCGGGTCCGGCCCCGGGCGCCGCGCCGTCCGTCGCAGCCGTGGGGCACACTGGCGGTATGGATGGCGAGGGAGCGGGCCACGTGGGCACCCAGGGCGGCACGGACGCCCAGGGCCACGTTCACGCCCGGGGTGGCGCCGGCGTCCGGGGTGGCGAGGATGGCCCGCCGCGCGGCGCCGCCCGGTCCGCCACCCGCCCGGGCGTGTCGGAGCGCAATCGACGATGGGCGGCCACCATGGCCGGGCACGGCACCGACGGGGTCACGCTCGCTCACGGTGACAGCCACGCAGCCACCGGGGCCGACCTTCCGGCCCGTGGCCTCGACCGAGAGGCGCGTGAGGAGTACGAACGGTCCCAACTCGCGCCGGGGGCCACGCTGGCGTCGGGGGCCGGGCACCGGGCCCGCGCCGAGGAGCCGGACCCTTGGCGGACGTGCTTCGAGCGCGATCGTGATCGGATCCTGCACGCCCCGTCGTTCCGGAGGCTGGCGGGCAAGACCCAGGTGTTCGTGTTCCCGGACGACCATCAGCGGACCCGGCTCACCCATGCGCTGGAGGTGGCCCAGGTGGCCGTGGGCATCGCCCGGGCGTGCCGCCTGAACGTGGCCCTCGCCGAGGCGATCGCACTGGGCCACGACTGTGGGCACGGCCCCGGCGGGCACGCCAGCGAGGACGCCCTCACCCCCTTCGTCGACGGCGGCTTCGACCACGCGCCGTGGGGGGCCGACGTGTCGCTCGCCTCGCTCAACCTGTGCGGCGAGACACTGGACGGCATCCGCAACCACTCGTGGTCACGACCGGCGCCGACCACACCGGAGGGCGAGGTGGTGAGTTGGGCCGACCGCATCGCCTATGTGTGCCACGACTTCGAGGACGCCGTCCGCAGCGGCATCGTCACGCCGGCAGCACTGCCCTCGATCGTCCGCGAGCGCTGCGGCGACACCCGGGGCCAGCAGCTCGGCACCTTCATCGACGCCATGGTCGGGACCATCCTGACCACCGGACGGATCGGTATGGCCGATGCTCAGGCCGAGGCGCTCGCCGCCTTCCGGTCGAGCAACTACGAGCACATCTACCTCCGCCCGAGTTCGGTGGCGCAGGGCGAGGCGGTGGTCGGGGTCCTCCGGGCGCTGGTCGAGCACTTCGGCGACCGGCCCCACCTGATCCCGGGCGCCGGTCCCGGCGACCTCGGGCTGACCGGTGGCGAGCCCGGGGCCGTGCACGCCGCGGTCGCCTACGTGGCCGGCATGACCGACCGGTTCGCCTTCTCCCAGGCGGTCGCCCTGCTGGGGTGGGACCCGGTCAAGTTGCCGGTGGGCATCGGGGTCAACGGGCGCTTCTGACGTCGGAGTGGGCCACCACGGGACCGTGCAGAGGCGCGGCCACCGTCGTGGTCCTGGCTACCGCCGCAGGTGCAGGAATCGTGCGGGTCAGTGTGTTTGCTCCTCGTCTCCCCGCGTGACCACGGGCTCGCAGTCAGGCACCGGTCGCCCCTCCGAGCGTCGTGCGACCACCGACCAGGGGTTCCCCCGGGTCCGTTTCGGCATCCCGGACGTCGATCACCCCATCGCGTCACCGGATCGGCGTGGGATTTCGCCTGCGCTGCGAGGCCGTCGACCGCCGGCGTCGCGTGGTCACGCGGACACCCGGGCGAATGGTCCGACCGGAGAGCCCACGCAACCGGGGTGCCAGGGCAGCCGGCCCCAACTGTCGAGGGGGGTCAGGTGCGGTCGAGGGCGCGTGGATCGTCGGTGGAGACGATGTCCTTGCCCAGCGGGGCGATCGCCGCCGCGGCCAGCTTGAAGTCCGCGATCCCCAGTGGGATCCCGACGATCGTCAGGCACAGCAGCAGGCCGGTGACCACGTGTGCGATGGCCATCCACAGTCCGGCGAGGAGGAACCACAGGACGTTGCCGACGAACGACGGCGCGCCGGCGTCGGCCCGTGGCACCAGCGTGCGTCCGAACGGCCACAAGGTGAAGGCCGCCAGCCGGAAGCTGGCGATGCCGAAGGGGATGGTGACGATGAGGATGCACATCACCACGCCGGCGACGACGTAGCCGATGGCGAGCCAGAGGCCGCACAGCACGAGCCAGAGGATGTTGAGGAGCGTCTTCACGACGACCAGCATGGCACCATCGTCACTCCACCGGGCGCGGCCGGGAAGTGCCAGCGCGGCGTGGCGGAGGGTCGCCGTACACTCCATGCCGGAGGGGCGGAACACCGGTCGAGGAGGTCGTCATGGTCACGCGCGAGGATGCAGGTGGGACGGGTGGTGCCCGCTTCGGCGACGGCACCGCGCGGTCGGCCACCCGGGACGTGGCCGCCCCGGTCGGGACCGCGGCCGCGATCCTCGAGCCCGTGCTGACCGCACTGGTGGGACGCGACGCGCCGATCCGCATCGTCTTCTGGGACGGGAGCAGCCTCGGGCCCGACGGGCCGGTCGGCACCATCACCCTCCGGTCACCGGACGCCGTGCGGCGCATCGCGTGGGCTCCGGGGGAACTCGGACTGGCCCGGGCGTTCGTGGCCGGCGACCTCATCGTCGAGGGCGACATCTTCGAGGTGCTGGCCGCTCTGCGCGACGCCTCGCCGGCGGACCTGCGCACCGTCGACCTCCGGACGATGGCGGCCACCGTCCGGGCGGCGGGGCGCCTCGGGGTGCTGGGCCGGCCCCTGCCCCCCCCGCCCGAGGAGTGCCGGCCGGCCGGCCGGATCCACTCGCCGGCACGTGACGCGCGCGCGGTCTCCCACCACTACGACGTCGGCAACGACTTCTACGAACTGGTGCTCGGCCCGAGCTGGACCTACTCGTGCGCCCGGTTCGTCACCCCGGCCACCTCGCTCGAGGAGGCGCAGGCGGCCAAGTACGAGTTGGTCTGCCGGAAGCTCGGACTCGACCGCAGCCCCGGCATGCGGCTCCTCGACGTCGGGTGCGGCTGGGGCTCCATGGCCATCCACGCCGCCCGGCACCACGGGGCCCGGGTGGTGGGTGTGGCGCTGAGCCACGAGCAGGTGGACGCGGCACGCCAACGGGTGCGGGCGGCGGGCCTGGGCGACGTCGTCGACATCCGGTACCAGGACTACCGGGACCTCCGGGGCGAGCAGTTCGACGCCATCTCCTCGATCGGGATGTTCGAGCACGTCGGCACGGCCCGGACCGCGGAGTACTTCACCACGCTGCGAGGTCTCCTCGCCCCCACCGGGCGGCTCCTCAACCACGCCATCTCGTCGGTCGGCGGCTCGCGACTCGGCTCCCGTACGTTCATCGGGCGCTACGTGTTCCCGGACGGCGAGCTCGTCGATGTGGGGCAGGTGGTTCTCGCCATGCAGTCCGCCGGATTCGAGGTCCGTGACGTCGAGTCGATGCGCGAGCATTACGCCCGCACGCTGCGCTGCTGGGTCGCCAACCTGGAGTCCCGCTGGGACGAGGCCGTGGCGCTTGTCGGTCGGGCCAGGGCCGACGTCTGGCGCCTCTACATGGCGGCGTCCACCGTCGGGTTCGAGGACGGTGGCATCGCCGTTCACCAGGTTCTCGGCGTGGTCCCCGGCCCCGGTGGGGCGAGCGGCATGCCCCGCACCCGCGGCGACTGGGGCTGAACGGCCTTCCCGGTGCCCATGGTCGAGGCGCCGGGGGCCGGGGGCCGGGGGCCGGGGGGCGGGGGCCGGGGGCCGGGGGGCGCCCTACTTGACGGTGAGCTCCCGGCGGTAGACACGGGCGGGGCCCATGGCGGCGATGGTGGTGGCCAGCTCCGCGAAGACTGCAGCGGCCTCACCATCGGGGTCCGCCACCACCACCGGCACGCCCTCGTCGCCACCCTCGCGGAGTGCAGGCACCAAGGGGATGCTGGCAAGGAGCGGGATGCCGAGCTCCTTCGACAGCTGCTCGCCCCCGCCGCTCCCGAACAGCTCGTAGCGGGTGCCGTCGTCACCGGTGAACCAGCTCATGTTCTCGATGACACCCCGGACGGCGAGCTTCAGCTTGCGTGCGGCGTACGCCGAGCGCTGGGCCACCCGCTGGGCGGCCGGTTGCGGCGTGGTGACGACGAAGACCTCGGTCTTGGTCAGGTACTGGCCGAGCGACAGCGTCACGTCGCCCGTGCCCGGAGGCATGTCGACCAGCAGGAAGTCCGGCTCACCCCAGTAGGCATCCACCAGGAACTGCTCGAGCGCCTTGTGCAGCATCGGCCCCCGCCAGATCACCGGGGTGTCGTCGGCTACGAAGAACCCCATGGACAGGCACCGGACCCCGTGTGCGGTCGGCGGCACGACCAGGTCGCCGATGATCAACGGGTCGGTGTGGATGCCCAGCATCTTCGGCACCGAGAATCCGTACACGTCCGCGTCGAGGATCCCCACGTCGTAACCGGCCCGGGTCAGCGCGACCGCCAGGTTCACGGTCACCGAGGACTTGCCCACCCCGCCCTTGCCCGACGAGATCCCGAGGATCCGCGTCTTCGACCGCGGCTCCATGAACTTGTTCGGCCGGCCCTCCTCGTGTCCGAGGGACCCGGCACCACCGCCACCGTGGTCGTGCCCGTGCCCGTCGTCGGCGGCGTGCATGACCCCGCCCTCGACGGCGTCGCCACGCAGGAGCATCCGGAGCCGGGCGCGGGCCTCCTCGTCCATCACCACGGTGTCCACCAGGACCTCGTCGACACCGCCGAGTCCGGCGACGGCGGCCCGCACCCGGGACTCCAGCTCGTCGACCTGGGGGTAGTGGGCCACGGGAAGCGCCAGCTGGACCACGGCCTTCTTGCGCTTGGTCTGGACGGGACCGACCATGCCAAGTTCCCCGAGCGGGCGGCGCAGCTCGGGGTCGACCACGTGGGCGACCGTGGCGCTGACCTGCGACTCGTCGATGGACATGGGGGCCCTCCTGAGGCGAAATGGGCGTCACCGGTACACTAGGGGACGTGCAGCCCGACCCGGACAGCCCCGTGGCCGTTGCCGCCTCGGACTCGGACAGCCAGTTCGCCGCGGCGGTGACCGCCGTGACCTCGGCCTTCGGCGACCCGACGCGCCGGGAGATCTACCTCTTCGTGCGGGCCAATCCCGGCGCCACCGCCTCGGAGGTGGCCGCCCAGTTCAAGGTGCACCCGAACGTCGCCCGCCACCACCTCGAGCGCCTGGCGGCCGGCGGCTATGTCGAGGTCACCCGTGAGCGGATCGCCGGCAACGGTGCGGGCCGACCCTCCAAGCGGTTCCGGGCCATCGGCGACGACCCCACGCTCGACCTGCTGACCCGGCGGGACGACCTGCTGGTCCTGCTGCTCCAGGAGGCCCTGCAGATGCTCGGGCCCCTGGCTGCCGAGGGGATGGCGGAGCGGGTGGGCGAGGAGTACGGGCGCACCCTGGCCGGCCAGATGTCGCCGGGGGACGGCCAGCGGTCGCTGCGCACGGCCATGCACGCCATCGCCGACACCCTCACCGCCCACGGGTTCGCCGCCCACGCCGAGGACCAGGGCGCCACCACCGCCGTGGTGGCCGACAACTGTCCGTTCGGCGACGCCGCGTCGCAGTACCCGGTGCTGTGCGCCGTCGACCGCGGCATGGTCAAGGGGCTCCTGGCCGGACTGTGCGGGGACGACCCCGCCGTGGTGCCAGTGGTCCTGTCGTCGTCCCGGGCCAAGGGCGACGACTCCTGCGCAGCCGTGGTCTGACCGCGGCCGTGGCCCGCCACTACCTGGACCACGCCTCGACCACCCCGCTGCGTCCCGAGGCACGCGCCGCCATGGCCGCCTGGGACGAGCTCGGCGTCACCGCCGACCCGGGGCGAGTGCACACGGAAGGCCGCATGGTGCGGGCCGCCCTCGAGGACGCCCGGGACCAGGTCGCCGCGCTGTTCGGCGTCCGCCCCCGCCAGGTGGTGCTGACCTCCGGCGGGACGGAGTCCGTCAACGCGGCGGTGTGGGGATCAACGGCGTCGGCGCGACCGACCGGGTCGGCCCCGGCCCCGATCGCCTGTGCCGCCGTCGAGCACTCGGCCGTGCGCGACGCGTCGGCCCGCCACGGCACCGTCGTTCCCGTCGACGTGGACCGGGCGGGACGGATCCACCCCGACGCGGTGGCCGACGCGGTGGCCCGGTCGGTCGCCGACCACGGGCGACTGCCCGTCCTTGCCCACTGCCAGGCGGCCAACCACGAGGTGGGCACCGCCCAGGACGTCGCCGCCGTCGTGGCCCGCTGCCACGAGCTCGGGGTGCCCGTCCACGTCGACGCGGTGGCGGCCGCCGGGCACCTGCCGGTGGACATCGCCGGGTGGGACAGCGACCTGGTGTCGGTCTCGTCCCACAAGCTGGGTGGTCCGGCGGGCACAGGAGCGCTCATCCTCCGTCCGGGCCTGCGGATCGACCCCCTGCTGCTCGGCGGGGAGCAGGAGCGGGGTCGCCGGGCCGGGCTGGAGCACGTGATCGGGGCCATCGGGTTCGGCGCCGTCGCCGCAGCGCTGGCCGAGCCGGGGCGCCTCGACGCCGAGTCGGCGGCCGCACGGCGCCACACCGAGCACCTCCTGACCGCGGCGCTCGAGGTGGACGGTGCCGTCCCCTTCGGCGACGTCGAGCGCCGGGTGCCCCACATCCTGTGCCTCGGGGTGGCAGGCGTCGAGGCGGAGCCGGTACTCCTCGGCCTCGACCAGGCCGGCGTGGCGGTGCACTCGGGCTCGTCGTGCTCGTCGGAGTCCCTCGAGCCTTCGCCGGTACTCGAGGCCATGGGCGTCGACGGCGAGCGCTCACTGCGGCTCTCGGTCGGCTGGTCCACCACCGAGGAGGACGTGGCCGCCTTCGGCGCCGCGTTCGGCGGGGTCGTCGAGCGGCTCCGGGACCTCGCCCGCTGACAGGCGGTCCGGACCACCGGCGCTAGGTTGACCGCCATGCGCGCCGTCGTCTGCAACGAATTCGGACCCCTGGACACGCTCGTCGTCGAGGAGCGGCCGGATCCCGTGCCGGGCGAGGGGATGGTCGTGATCGACGTGGCCGCCGCCGGGGTCAACTTCGTGGACGGTCTGATCTGCCAGGGGAAGTACCAGTTGAAGCCCCCGACACCGTTCGTCCCCGGCAGCGAGGTGGCCGGCGTGGTGTCGGCGGTCGGTCCCGGCGTCGACGCCTGGTCGGTCGGCGACCGGGCGCTGGTGTTCTGCGGATTCGGCGGGTTCGCCGACCGGGTGGTGGCCCCGGCGCTGTCGCTGGTGGCGGTGCCCGACGCCATCGACCTCCCCCAGGCGGCCGCGCTGATCCAGAGCTACTGCACCATGCTGTTCACCCTGACCCGCCGGACGTCGGTGGCCCCGGGCGAATGGGTGCTGGTGCTCGGCGCCGGCGGGGGCGTCGGGCTGGCCGCCGTCGACGTGGCCACCGCGCTGGGTGCCCGGGTGATCGCCGCGGCCTCCACCCCCGACAAGTTGGAGGCCGCGGTTGCCATGGGGGCGGAGGCGACCATCGCCTACGAGACCGAGGACCTGAAGGCCCGGGCCCGCGAGCTGTCCGGGGGCGGGGTGGACCTGGTCGTCGACCCGGTCGGCGGCCGCCACGCCGAGCCGGCCCTGCGGGCCACCCGTCACCTCGGGCGCTTCTGTGTCATCGGCTTCGCCTCGGGGCCCATCCCGTCGATCCCGATCAACCAGGTGCTGCTGAACAACCGGACGCTGGTCGGCGTGGACTGGGGCGGCTGGACCTTCAAGGACCCGTTCGGCAACCGCGCCCTCATCGACGAGCTGATGGCCATGGTGGCCGACGGGCGCCTCCACCCCACCGCTCCCGCCACCCGTCCCCTCACCGATGCAGCCCCGGTCATGGAGGCCCTCATCGACCGGTCCGTCGCCGGCAAGGTGGTCCTCGTCCCCTGAGCCCGGACGGGGGTCCCGGCCCACGGTCCGCGCCGCCCAGCGCTCTCCCGACGCCGGGGCTCAGCCGGCGGGCACCCCGGCCGGCACCGGCTGGCCCGCATGCGTGAAGGCGGTGCGCAGCGTCGGGGCGGCCTGCTGGAGCACGGTGGCCGGCGGCGACGAGGCCAGGAACATCCGGAACTGGTCGGCGGCACCGGCGGCGTTGCCGTCCTGCTGCAGCAGCATCGTCCCGAGGTAGAGGTGGACGGCGTAGTCGCCCGGGGCGAGAGCGGCCGCCTGGTTCAGCTTGGCGCGGGCATCGGCCAGCAGCGTGGTGCTCGCCCCCTGCTGGCCGATCCGGTACTCGAGCCAGCCCAGCTGGGCCAGGGCCACCTCGTTGTCCGGGTGGCCGGTGAGGACCGACTGGTAGAGCTGGGCGGCGAGGCCGAGCTGCCCCTGGTTCTCCACGGCGGCGGCCTGGTCCAGCGACTGGGTCAGCTGCTCGCTCGGGCTCAGGCTCACCGAGCCGGTCGGCGTCTGGCCGGGCAGGCGGTTCGTGGCGAAGAGCGGCACCGCCACCACCAGCGCGGCCACGAAGCAGCCCACGGCGGCGATCAGGAACCACCTGTTCCGGCCCGGGCGGCCGGTCGACTTCTCCGGTCCCCCCGCCGCGGTCTCCGGGGACCCCTCCCCGGACGGCGCGTCGGTCATCGGCGCCGCCGTGACGGTCGCCACCGCCCCACCGGCGGCACCGGACGCACCGGACGCACCGGACGCACCGGACGCACCGGACGCACCGGCGACAGGATCGGCACCGGCGACGGGATCGGCACCGGCGGTCACCGGGCCCAGCGACGCCAGGCGGGCCAGGTCGCGCTGGCGGAGTGACAGGTAGTCGGCGTCGGACAGGTCGCCGGCCAGGTACTCGGCATCGGCGTCGGCCAGCGACTGGGTGAGGAACCGCCGCCGCTCGGCCAGGGCCACGGGGTCGACCGAGTCACCCCGCACATCGGCGTCGAGGTCACGGCCGCCCCGCCGTCGGCGGGCCAGGACCACCACCAGGCCGGCAACGCCGAGGACGCCGACGGCCAGGGGCAGGATCCAGACCAGGACCGACCAGCCGCTGGCCGGTGGGGACAGCACGATGGCCGAGCCGTAGCGAGTCACCAGGTAGTCCGTGATCTGCTGGTCGCTCTGACCCTGGTCGATCAGGTGGACAACCGTCGCCCGCACGGTCACCGCGGTGGGTGCGCTCGACACGGCGACCGACAGGTCCTCGCAGCTCGGGCACCGGATGACCGACTCGATGGCGGCCGCCCGCTGGGCCGGGGTGGGGGGCGTCGACGACAGCGCCCCGCTCCCGACCAGCAGCGCCACCACGAGGACGACGCCGAGGAAGGTCCACAGGGGGAAGTGCCGGCGGTTCATGCGCCCGAGGCCTTGGCCCGCGCGATGAGGCCGTCGAGGTCGGCCGCCGTCACCGGGGCCACGATGTAGGCCACCACCCGGCCGTCCGGCGCGATGAGGAAGGTGGACGGCGGGGCCCGGACCCCGAAGCTGAGGGCGAGGGAGCCCCTCGGGTCGGCCAGCGTGGGCCAGGAGGCGCCCAGGGTGGCCTGGTAGGAGCGGGCTGCGGCCGTGGTGTCGTCGAACACCACGCCCACCATCTGGGCGTCCCCGGACTGCTGGTGCTGGAAGGCGAACTTCACCAGCTCCGGCCCCTCCTGCTGGCAGGGCCCGCACCAGCTGGCGAAGAAATTGAGCACCGTGTAGCTGCCCGGGGCCCGGGGCAGCGCGAACACGTGACCGTCGACCGTGACGCCGCGGACCGGCGGCGACGTGTGTCCGACCAGGGGGCTCTGGACCTCGACCACCGACGCCGGGGGCCGGGTGGCCAGCACCGCGATGAGTCCGGCGGCCACCACCAGCACGGTGAGGCCCACCCACCGGGCCGTGTGCCGACCCGGGCGCACCGCAGGGATCGTCGCAGGCCCGGGCGGCGCCGACCGCACCGTCGACGGTGCCGGGCCGGCGCCCGGTGCCTCCGGGGACCCGCCCGGGGCGACCGGCACCGTCACGATGCCTCCCCCGCCCCCACCGGCTGTCGCTCGGCCGGCGACGGCGACCCGACGGTAGGCACTGCTGCCGGGTCGTCCACCTGCGGCTCGCCCGCTGCCAGCGGCCCGACCGGGGACGCGGCGCCCGCCGCCGGCGCCGACACCGGATCGGTCGGGCGGCGACGGCGGCCCGGGACCGCGGACAGGACCGACCCCACCACCACCAGGCCACCCCCGATCCAGAGCCACATGACCAACGGCTGCACAACCACACCGAACGTCCACGCCCCGCCCTTGTCGGGGATCGAGTTGATGGTGAGGTAGACGTCGGCGGTCACCGAGGAGTCGACCGAGGGTGTCCCCACCGCCTGGGTGCCGGACCCGAACTGGCTGATGGCCGGGGTGAAGATGCCGCCACCGTCGACCCGCAGGAGCGCCTGCCTGCTCACGTGGGACGGCGTCCGCACGGTGCGGGTGCCCACGAAGGTGACGGTGTGCCCGGCGAACGCACCGGTCCGGCCCTGCACCAGGACCACGGTGCCCCGGTGGCCGAAGGCGGTGGCGCCGGCGAGGCCGACGGCGATGACCACGACGCCGATGTGGACGATCATGCCGCCGTTGGCCCGGCCCACCAGGCCCCGCCACCCGGCCAGGGCGGCGCGGGCCGGTGACTGCCCGGCGGCGCGGGCGGTCCGCCATGCGGCGCGGACCGACAGCACCAGCGCCCGGCCGGCCGAGGCGGCGGCGAACGCGCCCAGCCCGAACGCCAGCAGGGGCTCGATCCCGGTGATGCCGCCGAGCACGCAGCCCACCACGACCAGGACGCCGAGGGCGGCGGGCACGGCCAACCGCCGGCGCATCACCTCGGTCGAGGACTTGCGCCACGGGAGCGCGGGCGCCACCGCCATCAGGAACAGCAGCCCGAGGCCGAGCGGGATCACCAACCGGTTGAAGTAGGGCGCGCCCACCGACACCTGGGCGCCGCCGTTCAGCGCCTCGTAGAGGAGTGGGAAGACGGTCCCGAGCAGGACGACGAAGGTGAAGAGGACGAAGAGCAGGTTGTTCGCCAGGAAGGCGCCCTCGCGGCTGACGGGCGAGTCGATGCCCCCCGGCGACCGGAGGCGGTCCCCCCGCCAGGCGATCAGCCCGACCCCGACGGCCAGCACCAGGCCGAAGAACCCGAGGAGCAGCGGGCCGATCACCGAGGTGGAGAACGAGTGCACGGACTGGATCACCCCGGAGCGGGTGAGGAACGTGCCGAGGATGGTGAGGCTGAAGGTGGCGATGACCAGCGACAGGTTCCACACCCGCAGCAGCCCGCGCCGCTGCTGCACCATGACCGAGTGGAGGTAGGCGGTGCCGACCAGCCACGGCAGGAGCGATGCGTTCTCCACCGGGTCCCACGCCCAGAACCCGCCCCACCCCAGCACCTGGTACGACCACCACGCGCCGAGCACGATCCCGATGGTGAGGAACGTCCAGGCGAACAGGGTCCACCGCCGGGTCTCGCCCTGCCAGTCCTCGTCGACCCGTCCGGTCACCAGCGACGCCACCGCGAAGGCGAACGGGAGCGTGAACCCGACCAGCCCGAGGTAGAGCATGGGCGGGTGGAACAGCACCAGGGGATTGTCCTGGAGCAGCACGTTGGGACCGAGGCCGTCGGGCGGAACCGCCCCGGTGACGTGGCTGAACGGGTCGGCCGGGCCCAGCATCAGCCCGAAGAAGAAGGCGGCGACGGCGTACATGACGAGCGTGGCCCAGGCCACCAGCTGGTCGTCGGCCCGCCTGCGGAACCGCCACACCATGGCGGTGGCGTAGCCGCCGAGGATGACCCCCCACAGCAGGATGGACCCGGCGAGGGCCGACCACATGCCGGTGATCGAGTAGAGGAGCGGTGTCGACCGGCTGTTGTTGTCGGCCACGTAGGTGAGGGAGAAGTCGTGGGTGACCAGCGCCCGCTGCATGGCGAACACGGCCACCACCCCGCCCAGCAGGATCAGCGGCGCGTAGACCCGGCCGCCGCGCAGTGCAGACGTCCGGCCGCGCACGAGCCCGACGGCCAGGACGGCGATGCCCACCACCGCGGCGGCAAGGCCGAGGAGTACGCCGGTGTGGCCGAGGGTCCCGTTCACCGGCGGCCGCGGGCCGGGCCCTGCACCCCGGCCGTCACTGCTTGCTGCCGTTCGGCGCGGTCACGCGCCCCGGGTGCTGGGCAATGTAGTTGGACGAGTGCTTCACCAGGATCTGGTCGGAGGCGAACACGCCGCCGGCGAAGTGGCCGACGGCGATCACCGGGATATCGGCCTGGAACAGCTGCGGCGGGCTGCTCGAGTTGTGCACGGTGACGTGGGTGGCGCCCGACGTGACGACGAAGTCGACCCCGGAGGGCGTCGAGTGGATCGAGCCGGGCTCGACGACGCCCTCGAGGTTGAAGGTCTTGCTCCCGAGCTGGGCCTCCTGGGCGACGGCCTGATCGGCGGGCAGGTAGAAGTCGAGCGCGCTGCCCAGTCCCTTGGCCACCAGGAACACCAGCGCGCCGGCCAGCACGAGGCCGACCACCACGTAGCGGACGGTGTGCCGGGGCCGGGTGACCGCCGTCGGGGGCCGGTCGGCGGGTGGCGGGCCGGCGGCGGGGTCGGCGGGCCCGGTCGGGCCCACCCCGGGGGGTGCGGGCGGTGCGGTGGTCACGCCGGCCGTCCCGGGGCCGCATCCGGTGCCGGATACGCCGACGTCGCCCGGGCCACGGCCCGGGTCAGTCGACGGCGGCGCCACGCCAGCTGTACCGCATAGAGGAAGAGGAGGGTCAGGATCACGACGTAGCCGGCGATCACGTAGCGCATCAGGCCACCCCTGCCGACTCGACCGGGGTGCCGCCGGGCACCCCGGCGGTGGCGGCGGCGGGCGCACCACCGGCGTCCGGCGTCCGGGTGCCCTCGGACTGGCGCTCGGCGAGCGCCGCGTCGAGTTCGTTGGCGTCCAGCCAGTCCTCGAGCAGGCCGATCCGGTAGCGCACGAGGAGCATCCAGACGAAGGCCAGCGTCATGGCGACGAAGCCCAGCAGCAGGGTCCACGCCATCGACCCGTGGATCTTGAGCGTGAGCCCCGGGTTCAGCACGGTGGCACCCTGGTGGAGCGTGTTCCACCAGTTGACCGAGAAGTGGACCAGTGGCACGTCGAGGACGGCGAACAGCGCCACGAAGGCGCTCCGGCGGGCCCGGACCTCGGGCTCGGCCGGCACCCGGCGCAGGGCCAGGTAGCCGAGGAAGAGGACCAGGAGCACGGCCGTCAGCGTGAGCCGGGCGTCCCACGCCCACCACACGCCCCACGTGGGCTTGCCCCAGATGGCGCCCGACACGAGCGTGCAGACGTTGAACACCACACCGACCTCGACCGACGCGGCGGCCAGGCGGTCCCAGAACAGCGACCGGGTCCGGGGCCACAGGTAGAGGACGCTCGACACGGCGGCCAGACCGAAGGCGAGGTAGAGGGCCACCCAGGCGACCCCCGGGTGGATGTAGACCAGCCGGACCAGGTCCCCCTGCTGCTTGTCCGGCGGGGTCACCCACAGCCCGAGCCACACGGTGAAGGCGGTGCCGACCAGGGCGAGGACGCCGATGACCCGCTCGGTGGTGCGGGCGCGGGCGGACTGCTCCGGCGGCGGGGTCACACGGGTGTTCGACACGGGCTGGTCGGACGGATGGTCGGACGTGCCGGCAGAGGGGGCGCGGGTGCCGGTTGCCGGGGCGAGGTCGGTCATGCCGTCTCCAGGATCGGGCCGAACAGGAGCACGCCGACGGCCACGTACACCGCATCGAATACGACGAGGAGGCGCAGCCACTGCGTACCGTCGGACGGGGTGCCCCCGGCCATGGCCGCCTGCCAGATCCGGGTGCCGGCCAGCAGCACCGGGGCGACGATGGGCAGGAGGAGGAAGGGAAGCAGGGTCTCACGGACCCGAAGGCCCGACGACAGGGCGCCGTAGAGGGTGCCGGTGGCGGCCAGGCCGACGGTGCCCAGGACGCACGACACGACGATCAGCCACGGCACCTCGATGTGGGCCCCGTACAGGACGATCACGCCGGCGGCCAGCAGGGCCTCCAGGACGACCAGCTGGGCGGCGACCGCCGCCGACTTGCCGAGGAAGAGCCCGGCCGGGTCGATGCCTGACAGCCGCAGCCCGTCGCGGGCGCCGTCGGCCGACTCCACCGAGACGCTGCGCTGGACGGCGAGGACGGTGCTGAACAGGACGGCGACCCAGAAGAGCCCGGGTGCACCCCTGGCCATGACCGCCCGGTCCGGGCCGAGGGCGAAGGCGAAGAGCGCCAGGGCGACGATGCCGAAGGGGGCGACCTGGGACAGCCCCACGCGGGAGCGGGCCTCGATGCGCAGGTCCTTGCCGGCGACCAGGGCGGCGTCACGCCACACGGGACACCTCCGCGGTCGGACGGGCGGCATCCGCCGGCTCCGACGCCGACGGTCCGCCGGCGGAACCGGAACCGGCCACCTGGGCCGGGGTCGTCGCAGGGCGCAACGTGCGCTCACCGGTCACCCGGCCACCGGTCACGGTCACGGCCCGGTGGGCGAGCCCCTCGACGGTGCCGTGCTCGTGGCTGGCGATCAGGATCGTGACCCGGGACGCGGCGGCCTCGGCCACCACCCCGTCCAGGAGGGCACGGGCACCGGCGTCGAGGCCGGCGTGGGGCTCGTCCAGGAGCCACACCTCGGGCCAGCGGGCGGTGAGCACGGCCAGTGCGACACGGCGGCGCTGCCCGGCCGACAACTTGGCGGCCGGCGTCCGGGCCAGGCGACCGGTGAGCCCCCAGCGCTCGCAGGCCGGGGCGATGCGGGCGGGATCGCCGGCGGCGGCCCGCACGGCGAAACGGACGTTCTCCTGGACCGTCAGGTCGTCGTAGAGGTGGGAGGCGTGGCCGAGGAGCCCGACCCGGCGGCGCACGGCCGTCCGGTGGCGGCCGGGGTCGAGGCCCAGGACGGTCAGGCTGCCGGAGGCGAGGGGCACCAGGCCGGCACAGACCCGCAGGAGGCTGGTCTTGCCGGCGCCGTTGGGTCCCTCGACCAGCACCGTCTCCCCGACGGCGACCTCGAGGTCCACGCCGGCGAGCAGGGGGAACCGGCCCGAGAGCGCGACCGCGTCACGGAGCGAGACTGCAGGGGAGGAGGGGGCAGCGGGGGCCATGGGCTCCGCCAATGCTACGGGGGCGGACGGGCCGGAGCCAGACGGGGGGACTGTTCCGGCACCCCGCTGCTCCCTCGGGCGCCGTCAGCTGGTCGAGAGCCGGTCCAGGTGCAGGTCACGCAGCCAATTGGAGATGTGGGCGGACAGGATGTCCACATTGCCGGTCAGGAGCAGGATCCCGAACGCCACCAGGATGAGCCCGCCGACCAGGTCCACGATCCGGAGCCGGCCCCGCACCTTGGCCAGCAGGTCGGTCATCCGGCCGAACGCCAGTCCGCTGAGCAGGAAGGGGACCCCCAGCCCGAGGGAGTACGCCAGCAGCAGGGCGATGCCCCCGGTGGCCGACCCGCCGGTGCCCGCCGCCAGCGCCAGCACGCTGCCCAGCACGGGCCCGATGCACGGGGTCCAGGCGAAGGCGAAGGCCATGCCCATCACCGGCGGCGCCCACGACCCGAGCACCGACGGCCGGACCAGGAACCGCTTCTCGCCGGCCAGGGCCATGGGCGGGGTCACCCCGGCCGCCATGGCCACCAGCACAGCGCCGAACAGGACGATCAGCACGCCCGACACCACCTCGAGGGTGTGCTGGTGGGTCAGGAACAGCCGCCCGATCGACGAAGCCGAGGCGCCGAGGATGGTGAACACCACGGTGAACCCGGCGATGAAGGCGAGGATCCCACGCAGCAGGCGGCCGCGGTGACGACGCAGCCCATCGGCATCGTGCACCACGGCGGCGTCGGGCGCGGTCGGAGCGCCCTCCCCTTCCGGGGACGGACCGACACCACGTGCCCCCACCGGCTCGGCGACGGGCACGGCCGCGTCCACGGCCTCGGGCACGGCGGCGGGGGCCAGTGCGGTCAGCTCGGCGGCGGTCAGGCCCGAGACCATCGACAGGTACGCCGGCACCAGGGGCAGCACGCACGGCGACAGGAACGACAGCATCCCCGCCCCGAAGGCGACGAGGAGGCCGAGTGGGTCGGCGTGGATCGCCGCCAGTCCGGCCACGTCCAACCGCTAGGCCCGCTGGCCCTTGACCAGGGCCAGGTCGGCCTCGACCATCATCTGGACCAGCCGCGGGAACTCGACCTCGCGGGTCCAGCCCAGCGTCTTCTCGGCCTTGCCCGGGTCGCCGATGAGCAGGTCGACCTCGGCCGGGCGCAGGAAGCGCTCGTCGATGACCACGTGCTTCTCCCAGTCGAGGTCGGCGGCGGCGAACGAGAGCTCGACGAGCTCCTTGACCGAGTGGGTCTCGCCGGTGGCGACCACGTAGTCGTCGGGCTGGTCCTGCTGGAGCATCAGCCACATGGCCCGCACGTAGTCCTTGGCGAATCCCCAGTCACGCTCGGCGTCGAGGTTGCCGAGTGCCAGGGTCTGGTCGATGCCTGCGGCGATGCGGGCGACCCCGTGTGTCACCTTGCGGGTGACGAACTCGAGGCCCCGCCGGGGGGACTCGTGGTTGAACAGGATGCCCGACGAGGCATGGAGGTCGTAGCTCTCGCGGTAGTTGACCGTGATCCAGTGGCCGTACACCTTGGCCACGCCGTAGGGGCTGCGGGGGTAGAAGGGCGTGGTCTCGACCTGGGGGACCTCCTGCACCTTGCCGAACATCTCCGACGAGCTGGCCTGGTAGAAGCGGATCCCGGGGTCCACGGTGCGCACGGCGTCGAGCACCCGGGTCACGCCCAGGGCGGTGGTCTCCCCGGTCAGCACGGGCTGGTTCCACGATGTCTGGACGAAGGACTGGGCGGCCAGGTTGTAGACCTCCTGGGGACGGATCTCCTTCAGGATGTTGATCATCGACACCTCGTCGAGGAGGTCCCCGGCCACGAGGTTGATCCGGTCCTGGATGTGGGCGATCCGCTCGAAGTTGATGGTGCTCGACCGACGGACCATCCCGCTGACCTCGTAGCCCTGGTCGAGCAGGAGCTCGGCCAGGTAGGAACCGTCCTGGCCGGTCACTCCGGTGATCAGTGCTCGCTTCGTCATGGGCGTGGATGCTCCTCGGTCGGTCATCGGGGCTGTCGTCTGTGGTCGTGTCCGTCGGGGCGGTGCCCGACCCGCAGTCCGCCGGCTGCATCCGGTGCTGCGCTCAGTCGTTCCCACCGGTGCCCGGCACCACCTGCCAGGACGGGGGGCGCTTCTCCGCGAAAGCGGTGATGCCCTCCCTCGCCTCCGCCGTCTGGCTGGTGACGGTCAGCATGGCGTGGAGATAGGGCAGGGCCTCGGAGGCCGCCTGATCGACCACAGCGTAGAACGAATCGCGCCCCAGCTTCGTCACCCCGGGCGGCTTGGAGGCCAGGACTGCGGCCAGGTCGGCCACCGCCGCGTCGAGGTCGTCCCCGGGCACCACGCGGGTCACGAAGCCGATGCGGTCGGCCTCCTCGGCGCCGACCACCCGGCTGGTGAGCATCAGCTCCAGCGCCTTCTTCGGGGGCATGGACCGCAGCAGTGACACGGTCACCATGTACGGCCACAGTCCGACGTTCAGTTCAGGGGCACCGAAGCGGGCGTCCTCCGACGCGACCACCATGTCGCAGGCCAGGGCGAGGCCGAACCCGCCGGCCATCGCCCACCCCTGGACGCGGGCGATGGTGGGCTTGCCCAGCGCCCACATCTCCTCGAAGAGCTCGGCCAGCCAGCCGCGGGCCAGGTGGTGGTCGAGGTACTCGTCGGAGGTGCCGCCGGGGTCCTTCGGCACCATGCCGGACAGGTCGGCGCCGGCACAGAAGGCCTGGTCGCCGGCGCCGGCGAGCACCACGACCCGCACGGCCGGGTCCACCTTGGCCCGGGCCAGCTCGCGGCGCAGGCCGGCGATGACCTCCCAGGTCATGGCGTTGCGGCGCTCCGGGCGGTTGATGGTCAGGGTCAGGACGGGGCCGACCCGCTCGGCCAGCAGGTCGTCCGTGGCCGCCTCGTGGGCGGCAGGGGTGGTGTCGGACACGTCCCGACGGTAGTCCCGGCGGAGGGGGCCGGTCGCATCGACCGCATGGTGCGCAAGGACCGGGCGGCCGGCCCACCCCGTGCCCCGCTACGGTGACGCCATCGCGACCGCCGCCCTGCTCTCCTTCCGCCTCGGTGGCTCCGACGGCGTGGCCGTCGAGGCCGCCAAGTGGCGCTGGGCGCTGGAGGCGCTCGGGTTCGCCACCTACACCGTGGCCGGGGCGGGGCCGGTCGACGTGACCGTCACCGGCCTGGCCATCGACGCCCCCGCCGGCCCGACCGCCGCCGAGGTGGCGGACGCGCTGGCCGTGGCCGACCTGGTGGTGGTCGAGAACCTCTGCTCGCTTCCCCTGAACCAGGAGGCCGGGGACGTGGTGGCAGGCGCCCTGGCCGGGCGGCCCGCCGTGCTCCACCACCACGACCTGCCCTGGCAGCGTCCGCAGTTCCTCGACCATCCGCCCCCGCCCGACGACCCGCGCTGGCGCCACGTGACCATCAACGAGCGGAGCCGAGCCGAGCTGGCGGCCCGCGGCATCGGCGCCACCACCGTGTACAACTCGTTCGCCGTGCCGGGCTCGGACGCTGCCCCCGACGACGCCCTCCACCGCTCCGAGGTCGGCCGGGCCGTGCGGGCGGCACTGGGGGTCGCACCCGATGAGCGGCTCGTCCTCCAGCCCACACGGGCCCTGGCCAGGAAGAACGTCGGTGCCGGCCTGGCCGCGACGACCCGCCTGGGCGGGACGTACTGGCTGCTCGGGCCGGCCGAGGACGGCTACGGCCCCGAGCTCGAGCAGCTGGTCGCCGACGCGGCCTGCCCGGTGCGTCGGGGGCTGCCCGACGGTGCGGGCACCGGTGCGGGCGGCGCCTTCGGGGTCGACGACGCCTACCAGGCCTGTGACGTCGTGGCCCTCCCCTCCACGTGGGAGGGCTTCGGCAACCCGAGCCTGGAGTCGGTCACCCACCGGCGCCCGCTGATCATCGGGCCCTACCCCGTGGCGCGGGAGCTCGCAGCCTTCGGGTTCGACTGGTTCGGCCTGGACGACCTCGACCGCCTCGACCGGTGGCTGGCCGCCCCCGACCGGCGGCTCCTGGAACGGAACCTGGCCGTGGCCCGGAGCCACTTCTCCCTCGACGGGCTACCCGGACGGGTGGCCGCCGTCCTGCCCGACGTCTGAGGTCGGCGCCGGAGGGCACCGTCGCGCCCGCCCGGTCACCGGGCCGTTCCGGCACCCGGCGCTACCATGACCGCCATGTCGTCCACCGCCACCGCCGGCCGCGACGGGCCCGGCACGCCGCCGGCCCCTGCCCGCGCCACCCGCCGGCTCACCGCCGACGCCCGGCGCCGCCAGCTCTTCGACGTGGCCCTGGCGCTGTTCGCGGAGCACGGCTACTCGGCCACCACCATGGACGACATCGCCGAGGCGGCCGGTGTCACCAAGCCCCTCGTCTACCAGCACTTCGAGTCCAAGCGCGCCCTCTACCTCGAGCTCCTCGACGTCTTCTCCTACGAGCTGATCGACCGGATCGTGCAGGCCACGGCGGCGGCCGAAGGGCCCCGCCAGCAGGTGGAGCTCGGGTTCGCCGGCTACTTCGAGCTCATGGTCGACAACGAGAACGCCTTCCGCCTGCTGTACGGGCGCGACGCCCCGGACGACCCCGAGCTGGGCGCCGCCCTGCGGCGTGTCGAGGAGGCCATCGCCGTGGCCATCGACCCGCTCATCGACGCCGGCCTCGACCCGGCCCACCGGCTCCTGCTGGCCCACGCCGTCGTCGGCATGGCCGAGGGGGCCAGCCGCCACTGGCTCGCCTCCCACCGGTTCGCCGCAGACGGCGGGGACGCCGAGCCGGACAAGGAGCTCGACCGAGCCGCCGAGGCCTCACGTCTGGCCGCGCAGCTGGCCGACTTCGCCTGGGCCGGACTCCGCCAGGTGCACCGGATCTAGGACCGTGGACCGCCGCCTCGGACGTCGACCCCGGTGATCGACCGGCACGTCGACGTCCCGACGCCCGACGGGGTCATGCCCAGCTTCGTGACACATCCCGAGGAGGGCGGGCCCCACCCGGTGGTCCTGTTCTACATGGACGCCCCGGGCATCCGTGAGGAGCTGCGGGACATGGCCCGGCGGCTCGGGACGGCCGGCTACTACGTGGTCCTTCCCGACCTCTACTACCGGGACCACCCGGGCTTCTCGGTCTACTCGGGCGACCCGGCCCACACCCGTGAGCGGATGTGGGAGCTGATGTCGTCGTTGGACGAGGCACGCGTACTGGGTGACACCGCCGCCCTGCTCGACTGGATCGATGCCGATCCGGCGGCCGACGGGGGCCGGATCGGGTGCATGGGCTACTGCATGAGCGGGCCGTTCTCGTTTGCCGTCGCCTGTGCCTACCCGGACCGGATCCGTGCCGCCGCCTCGCTCTACGGGGTCCGGCTGTACGGACCGGGCTCCCCGGCCGAGCGCGCCGCCGACGCCACGGCGGAGCTGTACTTCGCCTGCGCCGAGTTCGACCAGTGGGTCCCGCCGGACATGGTCGACGGACTCGAGCGGCACCTGGCCGCCATCGGGGCCGACGCCCGGGTGGAGCGCTACCCCGGTGTCCACCACGGCTTCGCCTTCCCCGGCCGGGGCGAGGCCTACGACAGGGACGCCGCCGAGCGTCACTGGGAGCGCCTGCACGCGCTCTTCGCCCGCAGGCTCACCACGCCTTCCGCCTGACGACCCTGTGGAATCAGCCCCGGGACCAGACCCGGGGAGGGCCCGGACTCAGACCCGCAGGGCCCCCACGGCAACCGGCTGGTTGTGCGATGTCACCACGCCACCCGTCACCTCGTCGGTGATGGCGAACTCGGTCACCGGGGCGCTGCCGGCCACACTGAAGGGCACGATGCCGGGGTTGGGCCCGAGGAGGCCGAGCGAGATGGTCCGGTCCCCCATCACGGCCCACAGCTGGTAGGTCCGGTCGGCGGGCAGGGGAGCCAGGCCGTCCCCCTCAGCGGCGTCGTCGATCACGAACCCGGTGCCGGCTGCGGTCAGCACGATGGTGGCCGGGGTGTGGCCGGCCCCCGTCGACGACGTACCGGCCAGCGGGATCCTGCGGGTGGTGGGCGAGGCCAGTGCGGCCCGCTCCGCGGCCGACAGCTGCGGTCCAGCCTGCAGGGCGTTGACCTGGCCGTTCAGGTGGTGGACCTGGAGGCCGAGCACAAGCGCGAGGACGGCGGCGGCGGCGGCCACCAGTCCGGCGCCCGATGCGGCCACCCGAGCACGCCGACGGCCGGACTCGATCGGTACGACCGGAGCGGGAACGGAGGCGGCGTCGAGGGCCCGGTCCTCACCGGGGACGTCGAGCCGGGCGGCCAGCCGGTCCCAGGACTGGTCGGAGGTGCCCGCCAGCTGCACGGCGATCCCGCCCCACAGGTCGGCGGGTGCCGTTCCGCCCGAGTTGGCCAGCAGCCCGGTCACCTCGTGGTGCTGGCCCACCTCGATGGAGCAGCGCACGCACCCGTCCAGGTGCGCCTCGATGACGGCCGCCGTCTCGGGCTCCACGGCGTCGAGCGCGTAGGCGCCGAGCAGTTCCTCGATCTCGGTGTGACTCAGCGGGGTCGGCGGGGTCGGTGTCGTGCTCACAGGCCCGCTCCCGCCGGCTCGATGCCCCGCTCGATCAGGTTCAACCGCAGGCGACCCAGACCGGAGCGGATCCGGCTCTTGACCGTGCCCTCGGGCTCGTCGAGCATCGAGGCCACCTCCTTGTAGGTGTGGCCGCCGAAGTAGGCGAGCTCGATGGGCTGGCGCAGCTCGTCGGGCAGGGCGACCAGTGCGTCCTTCACCTGCTCGGCCACGGCCATGTCCCACACCTCGCGGTCGATGTCGTAGGCGGCGGTCGCCGTCTCGCGGGTGGTGCGCTCCTCGCGCCGACGTCGGGACTCCTCCGCCCGCACCACGTCGACCGACTTGCCGTGGGTGCGGGCCAGGAGGAACGAGCGCAGTGTGCCGCGCTGGGCGTCGAACTTCTCCGGATGGCGCCACAGGTCGAGGAAGACCTCCTGGGTGACCTCCTCGGCCGGCGGATCCGAACGCAGGATGCGCCGGGCGAGCGCGTGGACGGCGCCGCCGTGGCGGCGGTACACCTCGGCCAGGGCAGGCTCGTGCCATCGTCCCACCGCCACCACCAGGTTGGCGTCGCTCGCCTGCTCGAGTTCCAATTCCACCACCTAGTCCGTCGTCAGCTCACGCACGAAGGCTATTCGGAGCCGATCGCCGATCGGATGGGGGCGGCGGCGGGGCTCAGGTCGCCTCCCGGTCGATCCGGGTCCTGGCCAGGGGCTCGCCGGTCTCGAGGAGCGACTTCAGGCTGGACAGGAACACGGGCCAGCCGTTCCGTACCATGGTGGCGGCCGTGCTCCCGGGCTCGAAGTCGTCGTGGACGACGGTCAGCTTGACCAGCTCCCCCACTGCTTCGATGTCGAAGGACACCCGTGAGCGGCGCTCGCCGGCGAGCTTGGCGAACAGCTCGTCCCCGAACTGGACGCGCTCGTTCAACTCCGGGGTGAACGTGTGCCACGTGTAGGCGAGCCTGCGGTAGGGATCGGACTCGAGCACGACCTGCTCGGGATCGGCGATGACGACCCCGCTGTTGTCCCACACCATGGGCGAACCCACCGACCAGTCCGTGTCGAACGTGGTCTGCCACCACCGGCGGGTGAAGTCCGGATCGGTCAAGGCCTGCCACACGAGTTCGGGTGTGCTGTGGATGTAGGTCGTGTAGACGAATTGCGGACGGTCCATGGGTGCCTCCTCCAGTGCTCGTTTGAGGTCCGACAGGGCACGGACCCGTTGGCGGTCGTAGCGGTGGATCCAGCGTTCGGCGATCTCGTTGATCGGTACGGCGTTCAGGTAGTGGAACTTCTCCCGGCCCCTCCGGACGGTCGTCACCAGGTTGGCCGCCTCGAGGACCGCCAGGTGCTTGCTGACCGACTGGCGGGCCATGCCGAGCCCGTCGGAGAGGTCCCGGAGGTTCTGCCCGTTGCGCTCGTTCAGGCGGTCCAGCAGGAGGCGACGGCTCGGGTCGGCGAGCGCCCGGAAGACATCGACCGGGAACGGCTCGGATCCGCCCGTCAGAACTTCAGGTCCTCGGGGAACGGGGTGCCCGTGCCGGTCTCGACCAGGTGCTTGAGGCTCAGCAGGAAATAGGCCCACCTGGCGCTGCAGTGGGCCATGAACTCGTTGGGGTCCCGCCAGTCGGCGTGGGTGAACAGCACGGCGGTCCCGTCGTCGGTCGGGACGAGGTCGAAGGTGATCGTCGTGCCGACCCAGTCGGCGGCGCCCCCGACGCAGCGCCAGGTCACGTTGGTGTCCGGGAGCAGCCGGCTGACCTCCATCACCGCGGCAGGCTCCGGCTGGCCGAAGAAGAACTGGAGCTCGGACCCTTCGGCCGACTCCCCCTGCACCCCGTCCCGGGTCCACCACCCGGCGACACCTTCCGCAGTGGCCACCGCCTCGTACACCCGGGCGGGCGGGGCCGAGACGACGACCCGATGTCTGATGTCCGGCATGTGATCCTCCTCGGATAGGCAGCCGATCGGATACCTGATTATACGCAGCCACTTGGGTGCATGTCAACGAGGAGCACGGAAATGACTGATCGGCCGCGTCGGCCTGCAATTGGAAACGGGAAACGGGAAACGGGCAGGGGCACTCTCCGATCGCCGGAACGACCGCCCCGGACCGGTCGCCGACCCGGCGTGCACGAAACCCGACCCACCAGGTAAGGTATTGCCGTGTTCACGTTCCCGAATCCCGTCAACGACTACGCGGCCCGCACGGTGGCCACCGGGGTCGTCCTGATGTGCGTGGCGGCCATGGCACTCCGCCAGCCCTGGATCCTGGTCCCCCTGGCCTTCGGGTTCTGGGCCCGCGTCCTGTCGGGACCGCGCTTCAGCCCGCTGGGCCAACTGGCCACCCGGGTCGTCGCACCCCGTCTCCCGTGGGGGCCGAAGCTCGTGCCCGGTCCACCCAAGCGGTTCGCCCAGGCAATCGGTGTGGTCTTCTCCACCACGGCGCTCGTCCTCTGGTTCGGCTTCGGCCTGGGCGCGGCCACCTGGGTGGTCGTCGCCATGCTGACCGCCGCCGCCTTCCTCGAGGCTGCATTCGGGCTCTGCCTCGGATGCAAGGGGTTCGCACTGCTGATGAAGGCCGGGGTCATCCCCGAGTCGGTGTGCGTGGAGTGCACCGACCTCTCGAAGCGCTACCCCGAGCTGGCCACCTCCGCCACCCGCTGACCGGAGCGCACTGACCGGCATACCGGTCTGCTGCCCACTGAACGACCCACCTGTCCGGCAGCGACCGGTACCCCGATGGCGCAGGTAGCGTGGGGCGGTGACCGGCGTCGACACCCACGTCCCCGATGGCGGCCCGCCGGTCGTGCGGCCGGCCGACCCGGCCGAGTTCCCCCACCTGCGACGGATCGAGTCCGAGTCCGACCGGCTCTACCTGGAGGTCGGCATCGGCCCGTTCCGGGGCGACGCGACCGACGACCACCTCCCGGTCGCGTCCGCCGTGTTCGCCGTCGGCGAGCCGGCCGTCGGATTCGTCTGCCTCGAGGTGGTCGACGGCGCGGCCCACGTCGACCAGGTGTCCGTCCTGCCCGACTACGGCCGACGCGGCATCGGCCGGGCCCTGGTCGAGACCGCCATCGGGTGGGCGGCGGCGTCCGGCCACGACGAACTGACGCTCACCACGTACCGCGACGTCCCGTGGAACGCACCCTTCTACCGGACACTCGGGTTCGAGGAGTTCACAGACCTCGGTCCGGGACTGGCCGCCATCCGCGCCCGCGAGCGGGCCCGGGGCGACGACGACTTCGGCCCCCGGCTGGCCATGCGCCGGGTCCTACGGTCTCCGGGCTGACCAACCGTGGTCGGCCACGGTGCCGACCAGGTCGGACTGGAGCCGGCGCAGGTCGTCCATCCGCTCCTCGACCCACAGCAGTCGGAGCACGGCGATGACCCCGTCCCGTCGGCCGGCGCCGTGCACGGCGTCCCACGCCGCCACCACCTCGGGTGCCAGCCGGTCGTCCACCGGCGGAAGTGGCGGAACTGCCGGGGTCCGGCCCCCCAGCGACATCGCGAACCGGTCGAACCACGACTCGACGGCCGCGCACTCGGCCGTCACGGTCGTCCGGGCCGTGACCACCTCGGGCAGCGGCTCCGGTCCTCCCGGCACGGTCAGGTCCGGCAGGCCGTCCAGGGTGAGGGCGGTCAGCCGGATCCGGGCACTGCCGGTCAGCAGGCGGGTGATCACCGGCTGCGGCACCCGCTTGGCCCCGCGCTCCCCCAGGTACTGCCGGTAGGCGTCGTCGAGCCGACGGGCGGCGGCCAGGGCCGCTGTGTGCTCGGGCGTCCGGGTCGTCCGGGTCGTCCGGGTCGTCCCGGTCGGCGCCGAGGCATCGACCACCGGCCGGGCCACCTGGTCGACAGCCGTGGTCAGCCACGCCGCGGAGGTGGCATAGGCGGCGCCCAGGGCCCGGGACAGCTCGGCCTCAGCTCCACGAGGCCAGAACAGCAGGCCGACGACCACGCTGACCGCGGCGCCGATCATCACGTCCTCGATCCGGACGAGACCGATGCGCGACCCGACCGGGTCGATGATGTTGAAGACCACCACGACCAGGACGGTGAACCCTGCCTGGCCGGCGATGAACGAGATGGTGGTCGGGGTGATGCCGGCCACCAGGACGGCCACCGGCAGGACGAGCCACAGCTCGAGGACGTGCGGGCCGAAGGCGAGCAGCACGACGTAGCCGCCCAGGAACCCGATGGCGGTGCCGAGGACCGCCCGCACCGCGGTGGCCCCTGTGCCCAGCGCGTTCGACCGGAGCACCGACAGGGTGCCGAGCACCACCCAGAACCCGTGCTGCACGGTCGTCTCCTCCACCACCAGCACGGCCAGGGCGAGGCCGGCCGCACCGCGGACGCTGTTGCGGAACCAGACCGACCGGAGCGTCAGGTGGCCGGCGGCCACACGGGCGAACGACCGGAGCGTCCCCGTGGCGCGGGCCACCGGGCCGGCGGTGGACCGGGACGACCCGAGGGCGTCCAGGGCTACCTCGGCCAGCATCTCGAGCGCGAACGCCAGCATGCGGACCCGGTAGGTGGGGTCGATCTGGCCCAGTGCCGCCGCCGGGTCCGTGCCGGCGTCCACCCGGACGGTCCCGGGGGCGTCGGCCGGCGCCAACAGGGAGGCCAGCGCGGCGTCTGTGGCCAGTTCGCGGGCGGCCACCAGCCGCTCGACCGACGTCCGGAGTGCGACCACCAGGTCCGGGCGGTGTCCCGGGTCCGGCGACGACAGCAGCGTCGCCACCGCCTGGAGCACCCCGGCGGCCGCGTGCTGCACGTCCACCACCCGTGCGACCTCGTCGCGCGGCGGTGCCCCGGCGGTGGCCAGGCGGGCCCGCGAGCCGACCCATTCGAGCCTCGACACCAGGTTGGTGAGGGCCACGTCGCTGGGCCCGGCCCCCGTCGGCCGGTAGGGCGTGGCCTCGTACTGGTCCCGCAGGGCCACCAGGGCGGGAGCGGCCGCACCATTGTCGGCCGCCACGCCACCTGCATCGGCGGCGTCCTCGACGAGTGCGGACAGGGCACGGGCGGCCGTGGCCAGGGCGCGGCGCAGCGGGTCGTGCCACCGGCCCGGCCAGACGTAGAGCGCCGCCGGGATACAGAGGACACCGGCTAGCGCCCACCCGAGCAGCCGGTCGGGGATGGCCGATGCAGGGGCCTGCTCCGACACCGGCAGCACGAAGGTCAGCAGCGCTGCGGTGGAGGCGGCCACCGCCTGGGGGCTCACCACTCCGGTGACGAGCACGAGGAATCCGGCTACGGCCATGGACGTGACGGCAGCCACCGCGTTGGTGGAGCACAGCGTGCCCACGGTGATGAACGTGGCACTCACCACCCACAGCACGGCGAACGATCGCGCCCGCACGCGGCGGGGACCGCCGAAGTCGGTGAACAGGAGCAGCGACACCGAGCCGAACACGGCGAAGAGCGGGGTCTGGTTGTTGGACGTCCCGTACACGGCCAGGGCGAAGACGGCGGGCACGAGGACGGCGGCCCGCACCGAGCGCGTGGAGGCCCGCAGGCCCGGGTCCCTGGCGGTCAGCCAGCGGAGGAACCGCTGGTGGACGGGTCGTGCCCCATGGACGTCCTCGTCGGCCCTGCCAGCGGACGGCGAGCCCGGGTCAGACGGCGAGGAGTCCACCGTCCGACGGTACCAAGGCCGTTCGGTCGGTCGGTGCCCACCCCCTGCTGGTCAGCCGATGGTCAGCCGATGGTCAGCCGATGGTCAGCCGATGGTCAGCGGGATCGTCGCCTGTGCGGTCGTCTTGGTCCTCGTCCTCGTGGACCCGCTCAGCGTCGTCACCGTCCCGGTCGCCTTGACGGTCACCGAGTAGGCGCCGGGGACGGGCTTCCTGCCCGGCACCCCCGGGAACACGCCGGTCGGGAGGAGTGTCATGCCCTCGGGCAGCGACACCTCCGTCCATTTGACCGTCGTCGAGAACCCCTGGGAACTGATCCCGAGTCCGGACAGCTGCAGGCCGGCCGTGCAGGCCGTCCGGGTGGTGGCGGCCGGCACGGATACGACATTCCCGGGCGAGGCGCACGGGCAGCCGGTCTGGCCGGACGGCGGCTGGCACGAGCCGGGAGCGCAGGGCGTCTGGGTCGACGCGGCCAACGCGGCCAACGCGGCCACGTAGTGGCCGGCGCTGGCCGGGGTGCCGGGCTGGACACCGGTAGCGCTCCACTCACGCGGCAGGCAGACGGGGAAGGCGGCCGGGCGGACGGCGGAGGTGTGCCGCACCGCGGCGGACGACGGTGGGGCCGCGGCCACCAACGTGCTCAGGGTCAGCGCCAGGTAATCGGCGACGAGCACCGCGCGTCCGGTTCCTCGGATCTTCGCCATGCGTCCCATCCCCTCGAGCGTCCGTTCCGGTCACTTGCGTTCCCGAGGTACGCAAGTGACCGGTGGCCACAACGTCGACCAATTCGGCGTGGGGTGCTCGTCCGGGCACCCCCCGTGTCCGGATCCGCGCCGTGCCGCCCGGCTGCCCGCCTGTCCACCGCTTCCCGCCTGGTCAGGCGAGCAGCGGTCGGAGCCGGGCGCAGAGGTCGGCGAGTTCGGCGGCGCACGACAGGTAGACGGGGTCGTCACCGCCGGCCGGGTCCTCCACGTCCTCCCACACCCCGAGCTCCACCTCGGCCAGGCCCAGCCCGGCCAGCCGGTCGGCCAGCGGATCGGGGCCGGGCGACAGGTCGCGGACCAGTCGCTTGATCGAGGCGGTGCGGTGGGCGGCCTCGGGGTGCTTGCGCCGGATGTAGGACACGTGCTCGGCCGCCATGGCCAGGATCAGCACCGAGCCGTCGATGTCGGCCTCAGTGATCTGGTGGCTCCGGTGGCCGTCGGCCGAGAACCCCACCGACTCGAGCGCGGCCCGGGTGCGCCGGCTCATGGGCTGACCCTCGATCACGTGGGTGCCGGCGGTGACCACCGGCAGCGGACCGTCGAGGAGCATGGCGCCGGCCATGACCGATCGGGCGGCGTTGCCGGTGCACAGGGTCACGAGGGCGTCGGGCACCGGGCCACGGTAACCGAACCCGATCTACGGCCGGTCCGACGTGGAGTGCCCCACCGGCTCGGGACCGCAGGATCCGGCACGGGTCCACCCGTGACGCGACGAGGCCCAACGGTAGCTACTCGATATGCACCCCGGAGATGGCCCGGCTGACGATGAGCCGCTGGATCTCGCTCGTGCCCTCGAAGATGGTGAAGGTCTGATCGGAATGTCCCGGATGGTGTCCGGCGTGCCGCTTTGAGCCTGACAGTCCGCCACTCGTGATGGGCCGTACCGACCTGTATCGAGGAGTTGCAGGAGACAAGGAGGACACATCGTCGGGTCGATCTTCGAAGGACCGGGCGTCGCACGGGCATGCGGGGATCGGCCCCGTTCACATTGATTACCGTGGTGATTGCTACACCGAATGCCGGTTCGGCGTGCGGTGGAGGGTGGCGAGGCGGACGGACGGGGCGTCGTTCCGGGCGCCCCGGGAAGGGCGAAGCAGGGAGCGGCGACCGGTGCGTTGGTGGGGAGCAAGATCGCATATCTGCGACGGCGGACGACGTACCCGGGACCTCGGGTCCACTGCCGAGCACCAGCCCTTGACCCCCCTCGATCAAGGAAGCCCCTTGATGATCTGAATGATGTCGTCTCGCTGGTAGCCCTGGGTGCGACAGAACTCGACCAGTTCCCGGACCCGCTTCGTCACCACCCCCCGTTGAGGGGTCCCGGCAACCGTGATGCCACGCCCCCTTTGGAAATCGAGAAGGCCCTCCTCTCGGAGAATGTGCAAGGCGCGGAGCACTGTGTTCTTGTTGACGCCGAGTACCGCCGCCATGTCCTTGGCCAGCGGCAGCCGCTCGCCTAGCCCGGCCTCACCCTCGGCGATGGCCCGACGGATCTCCCCGGCTACCTGATCGTGCAGAGCCTGCGGATCCTGTCGATCGACCTTGACATCAAACATGGTACTAGCCATAGTAGGTCCATGAATTGCCGAATGCCAGGTGCGGCATGACCATCACCGAGTTCCCACCGACAAGATCCGACGTCGACGGTGCAACGGAGCTCGACGCAGGTGAGGCGCACCTCCTCTTCCAAGAAGCCAGGCAGCGGAGAAGGCGACGGTGGCTGATCTCGGGCATCGTGACCGTCGTCGGGCTCGTGCTCCTCGGCGCGATCGCCGGAATCGTCTTCGGACGGGGCGAGATCGGCCCGGTGGTGTCGCCGGCAACGGGATCACCACCTGCAAGCGCTGCGACCCTTGCTGCGAACCAGTTCAGCGTCCGGCCGGTACTTTGCTTCGCACCTCCCGCTTCGGCGGCCGCACCACTGCATCCGAGCACCCCCCTGCCGGCATGTGCTGCCGCCTCCGCCCTGAGTGCAACCAACCTCCAGGTCAACCCCGATTCGTCCAGCCTCGGCGTTACAGTCTCCACGAACCTCGTGGCCATGCCGCCCGACCCCCAGTTCGCGGCCTTCCCCACCACGACGCCTGCGCGTGACACCCCCGACGCCACGGTCATCCTGCCCGGAGCCGATAGAGCGAACACCTCGGTCCGCTATGTGCTGGGCCCAGCAGGACTGACGGCAAGCGACGTCCAGGCGGCAAAGGTCCGGTTCATCACGGGAGAATGGAGGGTGGACCTCACACTGACCGAGTCGGGATCGGCTCGGTGGGACGCACTGGCCAAGCAACAGTTCCACGCCCTCGTCGGTGTCGTCGTCGACAACCGGGTGATCTCTGCGCCCATCAACGAACCGACCCAGTCGACCTTCATTTCGTTCTCGGGCCGGTTGCAGATCGCCGCTGGTCTGACCAGACAAGAGGCGATGGCACTGGCAGGCAGGTTGTGAGCGTGGACCGCGTCGTCAGTTGGAGGTGCCGACACCCCGTCAGTCGACACCCTGCCTCGAGAGCCCATGTGGGCTGGGGCACTGGTGACCGTGCGCTCGTGAACACCCGTCGGAACTTGCGCCGCTCCGGTTCCGCCATCGCTGTAGGGATCCTGCTTTCGGCCTGCGGCTCGACGCCGACAGCTGCGACGCACCAGGCGGCGGCGTCCCCACGGACGGTGTGCTCGCTGGTGAGCAACACGCAGGTCAGTGTCGCCACCGGTACGCCCGTGCACGGCCCCAACAGTTGCACGGTGCTGCCCGGCAACCAGAGCAACGCGCTCTACCTCATGCAAGGAGGGACCGGAAGTGCACAACTCCAGGTGAGCCTGTTCTGGAGTACCCAGGCTGTCGCCACGTTCACGGTGAGCCACAGCGGCCACGCCCGATACGTCACCCAGCAGGGGACGCCCGTTGCCCCGCCCGAGTTCGCCAACGTCACCGTGGCCGGTGTACCGGCCTACTGGCAGGTGAGCCCCGCGCCTCAGACAGGGAATCCGGGTGCCATGCGCATCAGTGCCCTCAAGAGCGGCTATGTCGTCAGCATCTATTCCTCGGGATTGAACGCGCTCCAGGACGAAAGGGTGCTCACGGCGGTCCTCGGGAGCCTTTAGTCGCAGGGTCGCCGTTCCCCGGCCATCCGAACGGAGTCGAACGGACGATGGCCTCGCGTCGAAACCACCTTGTGACGGGATCGGCGATCGACGCACAGGCCTGGACGCGGAACGACAGCGCAGAAGTGCGCCGGCCGCCATTGCGGCCGAAGCGCAGAACGGCACGTCTGGAGTGACCGCTGGTACGCACCACGTCAAATGAAGCGCGAATGCTTGCAGTGCGGAATGAGCACCGAGCCGTGGGCCGCCCACCACCGCCATCCCCCCGGTCCGGAAGTTCCGCAGGGTTCCGAACGTGGCCACGGCGTCGGACCTCGTCGAGCGCCAGTGCCACCGAGTCGACCCGAATCGGCTCTGGGTGACCGACATCACCGAGCACCCCACCAGGGAGGGCAAGGTCTACTGCCGTCGGTGGGCTCTGTCGAAGATTGCTACGACAATGCCATGATCGAATCGTTCCGGAGCCGGATGCAGGTCGAGCTCCTCGACCACAAGCGATGGAAGGCCCGTGTCGAGTTTGCCTCGGCGATGTTCGACTAGATCGAGATCTTCCACAAACACCAGCGTCGTCACTCGGCGCTTGGCATGATGCCTCCGATCGAGTTCGAAGCTCGAGGGGCACCGACGACAGCGGCGTGAGTCCAGTCAGTCAGCTCCACCGAACTCGGGACAGGCCAGAGCCTCCAGGATTCCCGGGGCGGTTCACACCGATTGACCTGACGGCGCCCGTTGGCAGAGGCCACCCAAGCCAACGCGATGGGCCCAGGACGACCCGCCTCCGGACCGTTACTGCTTCGTGACCGACGCTGCACTGCCCTGCTGCAGGGTCACCTCTGTCACTTTGCCGTCGCGCATCTCGACGAGCCGGTGCGCGTGGGCAGCAACCTCTCGATCGTGAGTGACCATCACGACGGTCATCCCCCGGCTGCTCAGACCACTCAGGAGGTCCAGGAACCGCTCGGTAGACATCGAATCGAGGCTCCCGGTCGGCTCGTCAGCGAGGAGGATCTGTGGATCGTTCGCCAACGCCCGGGCAATGGCCACACGCTGGCGCTCGCCGCCGGAGAGCTCGGTAGGCAGTCGGTCCTCGCAGGCACCGAGGTCGACTTCGGCCAGCAGTTCACGGGCCCGCTCCCGACGCTGGTGTTTCGACAGTCCAGTGCCGAACATCGGGAGTTCGACATTGGAAATCGCCGAAAGCTGCGGCAGCAAGTTGTGGAACTGGAACACCAGACCGACGACCTGGCGTCGATAGCGACTCAGGTCGCGCATGCGGGCCAGATCCTGCCCGGCGACCGAGACCGAGCCTGACGTCGGCGAATCGATGGCTGCCAGCAGATGGAGCAAGGTCGACTTGCCGCAGCCCGACGGTCCGGTGATGGCCACCATCTCGCCGTTCGTCACGGTCAGGTCCAGACCGGCCAGTGCGGTGACACCTCCAGGGTACAGCCGGGTTACGCCGGACACCTCAACGGCGAACTGCCCATCGTTCGGATCATTCATGGCTTAGCGCCTCCAGTGGTGACAGCACGGCGGCTCGGATCATCGGGTACAGCGCACCGATCAGCGTCATCGCCAATGCAGTGAACAGCGCCCGCCAGAACGCACCTTGCGTGAAGTCGGCGTGGAGGATCCCCTTGAGCACGGGCAAGTTCTCCAAGACGGTGACGACGGCAATGGACATGGCGACTCCTAGCGCGGCACCGACGAACGCCAGGAGCAGACTTTCGCTGAGCAACAAGCTCACCGTCCGGCGCCGGGTCCAGCCGACGGCACGCATCAGGCCGAATTCCCTGATGCGTTGGTAGAGCGACAGCAGCATCGTGTTCCCGATGATCACCGCGCCGATGAGAACGGCGAGGACCGTGCTCCCGTTGACTGCTGCCTGCAGGTAGACCAGTGTGCGGTCCGCTCGTCCGAACTGGTCGGCGGTGCGGATGGTCGTCAGCTGGGGCTGCGCGTAGTCGATCCGTGCAGCGACGGTTGCAGGCGAGGCGCCGGGCACCACCTTGACGAATGCAAGGGTGACGATTCCCGGCAGTCGGTTGTAGCCCTGGATCGCAGGCAGTGGGAACATGGCTCCGGCATCGCCGAAGGAGTTGCCCGTCGAATAGATGCCCGTGATCGTGTTCCAGGTGCCATTCGCACGGAAGCGGTCCCCCACCTTCAGACCCAGATTGGCGGCCGCCCGCCAGCCGAGCATCACTTCATGCGCCGCCGCAGGGGCGTACGCACTTCCGGCGACAACGGAAACGCCGAACGGTGCGAGGTCCTCCGGGTTGATCCCGATCTCGATGAAGACGGGGTTGTCCGCATCGATGCGTTCCGTCGCCACCAGCACTCCGACGGTGCTGCGGACTCCTGGCGTCTGCCTGATGCGACCGAGCTCCACCTGGTCGATCGTGCTCGTCAGGGTGTCCGACGCCCCCTTCTGCGCCACGGTGAAGTCGGCTTTGCCCACCGAGACGATGGCAGCCGCCGACTTCTCGAGCCCACTGCTCGTCACATCGAGTGTGACGACTGTCATGACGGCAATCGCCACGGCGAACGCCAAGCCGATCGAGCGGGCCTTCTTGGACCAGAGATTGCGCAGAATGAACCCGAGGAAGGTCATGGCCGCGCAGCGCAAACCCGTCGTCGCTCGGCGTCGTCGGAATTCACCGGCACATCAGGGGACTGAGGACCGTCGCCGAGGAGTGGATTTGCGATCTGCCACCGTTCTGGCTGTGCATTCGACTGCGCTGGCCGAGCCCCGCAATCCTTCGACGCACACCGATCTGCTCGCCTCGTTGGCCACCGTGACACCCAATTCCTTTGCATTTCCGACCATCCACACGGATCGCTGGATCAGTACAACCCAGTGTCGCTCCCACCGGTCTGCCTGAATAGGGCACATTGTCCCTCGACCTACTACCCGGCTCTCCGGTCGGATCGCCGAACCTGCGACGACCGTGGGCTCCCGACCACTCTGAGCAGGCTCGGGGCCGGCAGCATCGCGCTTGATCGATACCTGGGTGGTCTCCGGGCCTGGCGACAAGCGGAGCCTCGCAATCCCGTCCGTGGGCCAGCCTCAGCATCATCGGCTCAACAGAAGGTGTTCCTGCCTCGGCAGGAAGACGGGTGGACATGGCCGGCGTTGTGGACGAGTCCTGGCGACGAATCGCCTTCGCGATCGTGCCGTGCGAGGTGTCATCCGAAATTGAACCCCGCAGGACCCCGACGACGCCACCCCTTTCCGGGTGCCTAGACGGTGGCGGGGGCGTGCGATCGGCACCTACGTCGGTGACTTCCCAAGAACCTCGCGTCAGGACGTCACGGCCGCCGCTCGAAGATGACGACGGCCGTCTCGGTTGAGCGGAGTGCGGCGTAGGCGTCGAGGTCCTTGTCGATCTCTCGCCACCGTGACCAGAGACGCTCCCGCTCTTCGCCCTGGGCAGCCCGGCCTGTGACCTGGCGCGGTCCGTCGACAAGGTCGATCCGAATGTCGGGGTGGGCCTGCAGGTTCAGCCACCACGCCGGCTCGCCGTCGCCCCAACCGTTCATGGCCATGGTGACGAGGTTCGGGCCATCTTCGAAGTAGCCGACCATGACGCTGCGTTCGAGGCCGGTCCGCCGGCCGACAGTGTTGAGACGCATGGCGCCCCAGCGGCTGGGCTTGGGCCGCCACAGCCCGACCCGACCGCCGGTCAGACGGTACAGACGGCGATGCGCAAACCAGAAGCCTCGGATGAACCAGCGGGGAGGCCGTCGTGGCTTGGCCATCGAAACTGACATCTGTGGTCCTCCGTACTTGGTGCGGCCGTCAGTTCATCTTCAGTGGCACTGCATCAATCGGGCTTCGGTCCCGCCCGTGCTCAGCGCAGGGAGAAGGGCGGGTATCGATCGGAGATGAGCAGGAAGGCGTAGGCCTGGACCCTCAAACCCCAGCGGGCGACGCCAACCACGTAGTCGAACAGCGGTCGTGGGTAGCGCCCGGTGAACAGGATTGCGAACCAGGCGAGGATCACCGAGACGACCGCGCCGATGCCGAGGAAGAACAGCAGGACGAAGTGGGGGATGGCGAGGAACCACTTCACCAGCGGGAGCCAGCGGTTCAGGTCCCGCTCGACGTCGGGGTAGTCGAGGTCCAGTGCGACGGCCTGGTGTTCCACGGTCGACGGGTACGTGTCGGTGAGCAGCGCCACGTACGCACCGATGCGGGTGGTGAACCGCGTGAGTTCCAGTGCGAAGTCGAACCACCATCGGGGGTACCTTCGACGGAACAGAATGAGAAGCAGCGTGGCCGCGAAGAGACCACCCGTGATGCCCGTCGTGGTCGTCGTGGCCCAATCGCCGCCGGAAGTCTGCACGCTTTGGGTGCCCTCACCGGTCAGGACGCTGCTCACGATCACGATCGGGATGACGAGGACGAGCCGGAACGCAGTGGTGACGCGGTTGAGCCGGTCGGGGTAGGCGATCTCGAGCCGCGCCGGGTAGGGTTCCGCTCCGCCAGATGCGCTCGGTAGGCCACCATCCGGTGGTGGCGATGGCGGTGTGCCTTCGATGGTGGACATGTACGACCCCTTCTAAAGACTCCGCGACGTGGTTCGTCTCCGTAAGCGTTCACCACGGGCCGGGCGGCCGACAGGGTCGAACGTCACCACCGCGAACAACACGAGTCTGCAGCCCACTCAAGGAGGCCGCACCGACGGTCCCCACTGCATCAGCAGCGATCTCAAGGACCTACCGGCCTTGCGAATGACCTCGTCGTGCCGGTAGGCACAGCAAGATGGTTCCGCCGCCTTGTCGATCCTCAGTTGCGCTGGCGTCGGGGTGGGCCGTCAAAGCCGTGTCGGAGCCGGCATTTCCATCACTCCCCCCTATCCCTGGTCCGAGCCCGGGTCTCCGAAGTCGCATCACCGATATGACTGGCGCATGCAACGTTCGTGGGCGGCAGTGCCGGGTGCGATGACGAATTGATTCGAGCGAAACGCGACTGCTCGTGGGCCGTGGGCCGTGGGCCGTGGGCCACCCTCCACCGCCATCCCCTCGGTCTGGAGGTTGCTCAGCAATCAGTTGCCCCATGTCTTGTGAAGGGTGCGAATCATGACCTTCGAGCAAGAATCCCCAGTTCACAGCGGATTTACGATTGATCAGCTCCAGTGGGGCAGCAACTTGCTGCTTGCGAGCGGACAACCCCGGCACTTTCCCTCGACAGCGGTCCTCAGGTCCACCCCACGATTCTCATTTCCGTCGAAGTGATCAGAAGTTGCCCTCAACCGGATCGCGATGTGGGCCGGTCCCCATCCGTTCGGCGGCTGCGTGCAGACACCCGCTGGTGGGTCTGGTCGAGTTGGGCTTGCAGTTCTCGGTTGGCGGCCTTGAGGGTCAAGACGGCAGCGATCCCGGCCAGATTGAGGCCATCGTCGAGGAGCCGGCCAATCTCTCGGAGCCGGATGAGGTCGTCGTCGCTGTAGCGACGGGTGCCACCTTGGCTGCGGGCTGGATTGATCAGGCCCCGGGTCTCGTACAGGCGAAGGTTCTGGGGAGCGCTGCCCACCAGTTCGGCGGCTACGGAGATCCCGTACAGGCCCAGAGTTGCATCGGGACGATCACCAGGACCCGACGTTCGACCCTCCGAAAATTCAGCGAAACCACTTGCCTCGGACATGGTCTCCAGGGTATAACAAATCTGTAGTAGATGCCATAGATCCGGAGGCGCAGAAGGGACGCCTCCGGCGGAAACAAGGAGGGTGCGTCATGCTCGTTCGTTCCGATCCATTCCGTCAGTTCGACCGGTTGGCTGAGCAGGTCTACGGAACCATCGCCCGTCCAGCGGCCATGCCCATGGACGCCTGGCGTCACGGCAACGAGTTCGTCGTCGAGTTCGACCTGCCGGGAATCGACCCGGCCAGCATCGATCTCGATGTCGAACGCAATGTGCTGACCGTGCGGGCTGAGCGTCAGCCGGCAACCGGACCCGAGGTCGAGTTGGTGGCCTCGGAGCGCCCGAGGGGCGTGTTCAGCCGACAGGTCATCCTCGGGGACGCGCTCGACACCGGTGGCATCACCGCCGCCTACAACAGCGGTGTGCTCCGGCTCACGATCCCGGTGGCCGAGCGGGCCAAGCCCCGCAAGATCGCCGTGTCCACCGACGAGCACGCCACCATGTCGCAGGCCGGGGATTCACAGGTGATCTCGGCCACCGCTGAGGATCGCCGGCCAGTCTCGGTGTGATCCGTCATGGTCACACAGACATCCGATGTGGCGGCAAGGTTCGAGTTCCTCACCGTGGTGCTGGCCGATCCAGAGTTGCTCGACCTGGCCTTCGCTGAGGTGATCACCTCATGGGAGGCCAAGCCGCCACAGCCACCAGATCGCACGCTGGTGGCCACTTCGGAGCGGCGTCCTCCACAGTCAAGGGCGTGGCGGACGGGCCGTGACCATCAGTGTTGGCATGGATGGTTGCGGGCTGTTCCCCGACCCAGCGTGGCCCGGTCCCCTCCGGACGCTCGGTGGCAGGTGGCCTCTGAAGGCTCATCGACCTGAAGGTCCGAGCCCAGCAGTGCCAATGGCAACGACAAAGGAGGTGCTTGCTTCCCAAGCGAACAGAGTCTGAGCCACCCATGCAAGCTCGGCGATGCCGCTGACCACGTGGACGATCCGCTCGATTGGCGCCAGCTGGGGCGCCACACAACCTTGGGGTGACCACCCATTGCCACAGTCTGCGTCACAATCGCCGAGAACCACACGACCAAGAGGCACCGTCCGGCTCTACCAAGGGCTGGGCGGTGCCTCTGCTTCACGTCATCTGCCCAGAAATCGAAGGCAGCCATCACGAGCGCCGGCAACGACGATGCGTTCGACCATGGCGGCACACTCCTCAAGGCGTGGGCCATCCTCCACCGCAATCCCCTCGGTCCAGAGGTTGCCGAAGGTGGCCCCTGTCTCAGCGTTGAGACCACTCTGGTCGAACTGGGTAGCCCGGAGACTCAGAGAGGATTCGGCCGGGAGCGCGGCATCTCAACGCCAAGCCTCGCCAGGGAGACCAACTTCAGCATGCACCAGGCCGCCACCTCTTTGGGCGGGTTCAGACGCCCGCCGGTTCCAAATTGCGTGTCGTCCGAATGAGCGCGCCGAGTCGTCGTCCGATTCTCTTCTGGGTCACGAGCGCCCAATTCACGCAACGCCAGATGCGCTGACACTGCAGCGCATGATCACCGGACCAACTGTCGAGTTTCGCCCCTTGGATCGGACGCTGACGCCTGAGGCCGCAATTCCTGGTCCTTTCCCGGGCCGCGAACATACTGTCGCACCAAGGCGACGATTCCGCTCGCTCGACGACGAAGCCCCGGGCCGGCTACTTGATGTGCACCCCGGAGATGGCCCGGCTGATGATGAGCCGCTGGATCTCGCTCGTGCCCTCGAAGATGGTGAAGATCTTGGAGTCGCGGTGCCACCGCTCGACCGGGTACTCGCGGACGTAGCCGTAGCCGCCCAGGATCTGGATGGCCTCCTCGGTCACGTACACGGCGGTCTCGCCGGCATAGAGCTTGGACATCGAGCCCTCGCCCGACGTGAACTCCTTGCCGTTGGCGCCCATCCACGACGCCCGCCACACGAGGAGGCGGGAGGCGTCGATCCGGGTCTTCATGTCGGCCAGCTTGAAGGCGATCGACTGGTTCTCGATGATGGCCCGGCCGAAGGCCTTGCGCTCCTTGGCGTACTCGAGCGAGTACTCGTAGGCGGCGCGGGCGATGCCGAGGGCCTGGGCGCCGACCGTCGGACGGGAGCCCTCGAAGGTCTTCATCGCCGCCTGGCCACCGCTCTTCTTGCCCTCCTTGGCCCGGGCAAGGCGCTCGTCGAGCTTGTCCTTGCCGCCCAGCAGGCAGTGGCCCGGAACCCGACAGTCGTCGAGGACGACCTCGGCGGTGTGCGACGCCCTGATGCCCATCTTCTGGAACTTCTGGCCTTGCGAGATTCCTGGGGTGTTCGGCGGGACGATGAAGCTGGCCTGGCCACGCGAGCCGAGCTCGGGGTCGACCGATGCGACCACCACATGGATGTCGGCGATGCCGCCGTTGGTGATCCACGTCTTCGTGCCGTTGAGGACCCACTCGTCCTTGGCCTCGTCGTAGACGGCACGGGTGCGCAGCGACGACACGTCCGACCCTGCGTCGGGCTCGGACACGGCGAACGCGGCCAGCTGGACCTTCTCTGGGGTACCGAAGCACTGCGGGCCCCACTCCATGAGCTGCTCGGGGGTGCCGTTGCCGGCGATGCCGGCCAGCCCCAGGGTGGAGCCCAGGATGGCGAGGCCGATGCCTGCGTCACCCCAGGCGAGCTCCTCGGCGGCGATGGGCATGAGCAGGCCGCTCTTGTCCATGAACGCGTTGGCGATGAACTCGAACGAGTACAGGCCGATGTTGGCCGCCTCCTGGATGATCGGCCACGGGGTCTCCTCGCGCTCGTCCCACTCGTGGGCGGCGGGGCGGATCACGTTCTCCGAGAAGTCATGGACCCACTTCTGGAGCTGGAGCTGGTCCTCGTCGAGGTCCAGGGAGAATTCAGACATGGTGCACTGCTCCGATCTGGCCCGGGGGCCCCTCAGCACTGCTGCGACCGGTGTCGGCACCGTGGCCGCACGCACGCCGGATCCCGGCGGGTCTGTTCGTAGTTACCCAATAGTAACCTCGATGGGGCGCCGAGGGCAACCATGGTGACCGGCTGTCGTGCGGGTGGACACGCCCCGGACCCTCGCGGGAGGTCCCGATGTCGCGTCGGGCGTGCGGGCGCGCCCGGACCGCCGGCCGTCGATGGGGCGGTGTGACCCGACGGGTCCGGGCCGGGCCGGATCAGTCGGGGCTACGCCTGGACGGCGGTCACGTTGACTGCCTGCAGCCCCTTCGGACCCTCCTGCAGCTCGAACTCGACCGCCTGACCCTCTTCGAGGGAGCGGAATCCGTTCATCTGGATGGCGGTGTGGTGCACGAACACGTCGGCGCCGCCGTCCGGCTGGGAGATGAAGCCGAAGCCCTTCTCCGCGTTGAACCACTTGACTGTTCCGGAAGCCACGGTGGCGTTCCCCTTTCCTCCACCTGCATGGTGCTCACGGAGCCGCCAGCGGTACCGGGTACCGGCCGGACCCCGAAGGGAGCGGGCCGGGCCACGTCGCCGATGGGGACGCTCCGACTGGAAAAAACGCTACCAGCCGTCCCCGTCGGTTTCGCGGGGGAAACCGCCCAAACCGCCTCTGTTCACACGGCGTTCATGACGCTGCTCCGGAACCCGGCCCGGGCGCGGCGCCGGGCGACCGGTCGTCGGCCGGATGCGCGACCTACCGGCGGCGGATCCGGGTGCCCTCGGCACTGTCCTCGACCAGCCACCCGGCCGCCTCGAGCTCAGCGCGCAGTGCGTCGGCCCGGGCCCAGTCGCGCGCCACACGGGCCTCGTCCCGCTCCCGGACCAGGCCGGCAGCGGCATCGTCGACCACATCTCCGGCGCCGGCGTGCAGGCGCAGCCCGAGTGCGGCGGCCAGGAGGACTGCCGTCCCGGCGGCCAGGTCTGCAGCCCCGGCGTCACCGGCGTCGGCGGCGGCGTTGGCCCGGCGGGCGAGGTCGAACACCGTGGCCAGGGCGCCCGGGGTGTCCAGATCGTCGTCCATCGCCGTGGTGAACGCGTCCACTGCGTCGCCGTCGACCTCGCCGCCGGCAGTGCCGGTGCCGGTCAGTGGGCCTTCGGCGAGCAGGTCCGGGATGGCGAAGCGGCGGGCGAGCTCGTCCAGGCGGGCGAGGCCGGCCTCGGCCTGGGCGATGGTGTCCGGGGTCACCTCGATGGGCGACCGGTAGTGGGACCGGAGCACCAGGAGGCGGTAGGCGCGGGCGTCGCTGCGGGCCAGGAGGTCGGCCAACGACGTGAAGTTGCCGAGCGACTTGGACATCTTCTCCCCCCCGACCGTGACCCAGCCGTTGTGCATCCAGTGCCGGGCGAACTCCTTGCCGTCGGCCACGGCCTGGGCCCGCTCGTTCTCGTGGTGGGGGAACATCAGGTCCTGGCCGCCGCCGTGGAGCTCGAACCCCTCTCCCAACAGGTCGAGGGACATGACCACGCATTCGGTGTGCCAGCCGGGCCGGCCGGCACCCCATGGCGCGTCCCAGCTCGGCTCGCCCGGCTTGGCCTTCTTCCACAGCACGAAGTCGAGCGGCGAGCGCTTCTCCTCGTCCGCCTCGATCCGCGCACCGGCGCGCAGCGAGTCGAGCGGCTGGCGGGCGAGCAGCCCGTACCCGGGGACGTCGAGCACCGACAGGTAGACGCCGGTGGCGGTCTCGTAGGCCACCCCCCGGGCCACGAGGTCGTCGATCAGGGCGATCATCTGGTCCACATAGGCGGTGGCGTGCGGGGTCTCGTCGGGATGCAGTACCCCGAGGGCGTCCATGATCTCCCACCACAACGCCTCGTTGGCCGCCGTGAACTCGGCGATGGGAACGCCCTGGGCCGCGGCGCGGTCGATGATCTTGTCCTCGATGTCGGTGATGTTTGACACATAGGTGACGTCGAGCCCGCTGAACAGCAGGTAGCGGCGGAGCACGTCGAACACCAGGGAGAACCGACCGTGGCCCAGGTGGGGGACGCCGTCGACCGTCGGGCCGCACACGTACAGCGAGACCTTTCCGGGCTCGCGCAGGCGGAGCGGGGCCACCTCACCGGTGGCGGTGTCGTGGAGCTGGAGCACGCAGGGTACGGTAACCCGATCATGCCGGAGCAGACGAACGGACCCGCCGCCCACGCGCCCACGGGCCGTGGCATCCCCGACAAGCCCGGCCTGGAGGGCCTCGAGGCCACCTGGGCCGCCCGCTGGGAGGCTGACGGCGTCTACGCCTTCGACCGCACCGCCACCCGAGACCAGGTCTTCTCGATCGACACCCCGCCGCCCACGGTCTCTGGCTCGCTCCACATCGGCCACGTGTTCTCCTACACCCACACCGACGCAGTGGCCCGATTCCACCGCATGCGGGGCAAGCAGGTCTTCTACCCGATGGGCTGGGACGACAACGGCCTGCCCACCGAGCGACGGGTGCAGAACTACTTCGGCGTCCGCTGCGACCCGAGCCTCCCCTACGACCCCGACTACGTGCCGCCGGCCGAGCCGCCGAAGGACCCGGTCGCGATCTCGCGCCCCAACTTCGTGGCACTCTGCCACCAGCTCACCCTCGAGGACGAGCAGGTCTTCGAGCACCTCTGGCGCACACTCGGGCTGTCCGTCGACTGGTCCCACACCTATGCCACCATCGGCGAGCGGGCCCTGCGGGTGTCCCAGCGGGGTTTCGTGCGGCTGGCCCGGCGGGGCCAGGTCGTCCAGCGCACCGCACCCACCCTGTGGGACGTGGACTTCCGAACGGCCGTCAGCCAGGCCGAGCTCGAGGACCGGGAGCGGCCCGGTGCCTACCACCGCCTGCGCTTCCCCCGGAAGGGCGCCGACGGCGGAGTGGAGATCGAGACCACCCGGCCCGAGCTGCTACCCGCCTGCGTCGCCCTCGTTGCCCACCCTGACGACGAGCGCTACCGGCCGCTGTTCGGGACCGAGGTCAGCACGCCGCTGTTCGGGGTCCGTGTCCCTGTCGTCGCCCACGAGCTGGCCGACCCCGAGAAGGGATCGGGCATCGCCATGATCTGCACCTTCGGCGACACGACCGACGTGGTGTGGTGGCGCGAGCTGTCCCTGCCGACCCGCACCGTGGTCGGCCGCGACGGACGCCTGCTGCCGGTGGAATTCGGGACCGAGGGCTGGGAGTCCGACGACCCCACGGGCGCGGCCAGCAACTACGGCGAGCTGGTCGGTAAGTCGGTCAGACAGGCCCAGTCCCGCATCGTCGAGCTGCTGGCTGAGTCCGGCGACCTCATCGGCGATCCCCGTCCCATCACCCATCCGGTGAAGTTCTTCGAGAAGGGCGACCGCCCGCTCGAGATCGTCTCCTCCCGACAGTGGTTCGTGGAGACCATGCCCCACCGTGAGGCACTGCTGGCCCGGGGCGAGGAGCTGGTCTGGCACCCGCCGTACATGGCCCACCGGTTCCGGGCCTGGGTGGAGGGCCTCAGCGGCGACTGGAACATCAGCCGCCAGCGGTTCTTCGGTGTGCCCCTACCGGCCTGGTACCCGGTCGACGCCCAGGGCGAGATCGTCTACGACACGCCGATCCTGGCCGACGAGGCGCTTCTGCCCGTCGACCCGTCGACAGACGTGCCCCCCGGGTTCACCGAGGACCAGCGCGGGGCGCCGGGCGGCTTCGTGGGCGACCCGGACGTCATGGACACCTGGGCGACCTCCTCGCTCACCCCGCAGATCGCCGGCGGGTGGGAGGACGACACCGACCTCTTCGTCCGGGTGTTCCCGATGGACCTGCGCCCCCAGGCCCACGACATCATCCGCACGTGGCTGTTCTCGACCGTGGTGCGGTCCGAACTCGAGCACGGTGCCCTGCCGTGGGCCAACGCGGCCATCTCGGGCTGGGTGCTGGACCCGGACCGCAAGAAGATGTCCAAGTCGAAGGGCAATGTGGTGACCCCGCTGCCGCTGCTCGAACAGCACGGCGCCGACGCCGTCCGCTACTGGGCCGCCAGCGGCCGACCGGGCACCGACACAGCCGTGGACGAGGGCCAGATGAAGGTCGGCCGCCGCCTCGCCATGAAGGTGCTCAACGCGTCGCGGTTCGCACTGGGCCGCCTGGTTGACGGAGACGGAGACGGAGACGGAGATGGAGATGGGGCCATGGTCGTTCCGCCGGTCGAGGCCGTCACCTCCCCCATCGACCGGGCCATGCTGGAGCGCCTGGTTGTGGTCGTCGACGAGGCCACCACCGCCTTCGAGGGCTACGACTACGCACGGGCCCTGGAGCGCACCGAGGCGTTCTTCTGGGCCTTCTGCGACGACTACCTCGAACTGGTGAAGTCCCGCGCCTACGGCGATGCCGCCGACCCCGGCACGGCCTCCGCCCGGGCGGCGCTGGCGGCCGCGCTGTCGGTGCTGCTGCGCCTGTTGGCGCCGGTGCTGCCCTTCGTGACCGAGGAGGTGTGGTCGTGGTGGCGGATCGGCTCGATCCACACCGCCCCGTGGCCCACGGTGGAGGAGCTGGCCGTCGATCGTCCGGCCGACGGTGACGCACCCGGTGGAGATACCGCGGGGGACGACGTACTCGAGGTCGTCGCCGAGGTCCTCGGACTGGTCCGCCGGGCGAAGACGACGGCCAAGCGCTCGATGCGGGCACCGGTCGCCCGGCTCACCGTGACCGACTCGGCCGCCCGCCTCGACGCGCTGGCGGCCGCCGAGGGCGACCTGCGCGACGCCGGGGGCGTGGTGGAGCTGGTGACGGTCGTGGGCGACCAGCTCGCGGTAGAGGTCGAGTTGGCCGAGGAGTAGCACCGGGATCTGCCGGGCGGTGCCGACGATGCGGAGCCGGCCGGCCCGGCGTCGACGGTGACTACCGGGCCGATCGAGACTGGAGTCCATGAGCGAGCCGTGCCCTGCTGGTGGGTTGGGCCGGGTCCGGACACTGGAGCAGCTGCGTCGGTGCGGGACGCGCCTCGAGTGGATCACCGGAGCGTGGGACTCCCACGAGGTGGTGGTCACCATCTCCCACGGGATCGGGCGAACCCGCTGGCGCCCACCGCCGTCGCTGCCCGGCCCGGCGGGGGCCGGCGTGGTCAGTGGGTTGGAGTGGTCAGTGGGTTGGAGCGATCAGTGGGCCAGGTAGATGCTGAGCGCGGCGTCACCCATCTCGGCCGGGGTGCCCTGCTGCTCGATCCGGCCGTGGACCATGATGGCCGCATGGTCGGCCACGCTGAGCGCGGTGGTCACGAACTGCTCGACCAGCACGATGGTCATCCCGTGGCGGGCCAGCTTGCCCACCAGTTCGTAGAGCTCGGCGACGATCAGGGGGGCGAGGCCCATCGACAGCTCGTCGAGGTAGAGCACCCGGGGCTTGGTGACCAGTGCCCGCGAGATGGCCAGCATCTGCTGCTCGCCGCCCGACATCGTCCCCGCCATCTGTCGGCGGCGCTCCTTCAGGACAGGGAAGGTGTCGTAGGTCTGCTCCTCGACCTCCTTCATCGAGATCCCGCCCCGGTAGGTCCAGATGCGCAGGTTCTCGCGCACCGTCAGGTTGGGGAAGATGCCGCGTCCCTCGGGCACCGCGCAGATGCCGTCGCGGGCCAGCTTCTCGGACGAGACCTTCCCGATCGGGGCGTCCCCGATCAGGATCTCTCCCGCGGTCGGCCGCATGCGGCCGCTCAGCACCTTGAGCAGCGTGGACTTGCCGGCACCGTTGGGACCGAGCAGGGCGAACACGCTGCCCGCCGGCACCTCGAGGTCGACGCCGTGGAGCACCTCGATCCGTCCGTAGGAGGCGCGCACCCCCCGGACCTTGATGCTGGGCGGGATCACGGTGGTCGTGGCCACTCCCCCGCCGGTGGTCGTCGTGTCCGGTCCGTTCATGCCTCGGCCGCCTCGTCGTGCTGGTCGTCGGAATGGTCCTGCTCTGGGTGGGCCGTCTCGGAGTGGGTCTCGTCGGTGCCCGGTCCGCCCGGATCCGTCTCCGGGTCGGGCGCCTCGGCAGCGACGCCGGCATCGGCCTCCGACACCGTCCCGAGGTAGGCGGCCTGGACAATCGGGTCCTTGCGGATCTCCTCGGGGGTGCCGGCGGCGATGACGTCGCCGAAGTCGAGGACGTAGATGTAGTCGCATATCCGCATGACCAGCTCCATGTCGTGCTCGACGAGCAGCACGCCCATTCCTCCGGCGGCCAGTGTCGTCAGGAGCTCGCCCAGCGCCTCGGACTCGGCATCGTCCAGGCCGGAGCCGGGCTCGTCCAGCAGCAGCACCTTCGGGGCCATGGCCAGTGCGCGGGCCAGTTCCACCATTCGGGCCAGGCCGGTGGGCATGGCACTCGCCTGTTCGGTGGCCAACCCGCCCAGGCCCACCCCCTCGAGCAACCGGTCGGCCGTCGCCACCGCCACCGATCCGGGTCCGGTCGGCTGGTCGGCGGCGCTGCCGGTTCCGTCGGCGCCCCCCTTCGCCCAGGGGAACTTCCGCTTCACGTGGCGCCACTGCCACCACTTGACCGAGGACTCGAGGCCGACCTGGACGTTCTCCCCCGCCGAGAGCGTGCCGAAGAGCTCGAGCCTCTGGAAGGTACGGGCCAGGCCAAGGCGCGCCCGACGGTGGGGCCGCATCCCGGTGATGTCGGTGTCGTACAGGTGTACGGTGCCCCGGTCCGGGGTCTGGAGGCCGCTGATGACGTTGAACAGTGTGGTCTTGCCGGCGCCGTTCGGACCGATGAGGCCGGTGACCGACCCGGCCCGTACCCGCAGGTTGGCATCGCTCAGGGCGGCCACGCCGCCGAAGCGGACGGCCACGCCCTCGACGGTCAGTACGTCGGCGCCGGTCTGATCACCCTGCGGCACTGAGTCCCTCGCTTCCGGTCGCCCCGCCACCGAACGCGGCAACCGGGGCCGCCTGCAGGTCGCCCGCCGGCTTCGGGACCCAGGGCAGGCGTACGTGGAGTGCCTCGATGCCGAGGATCCCGTTGGCGGCCCGGCCGATCAGGATCACGCTCATTCCGGCGAAGATCCCGATGCCACTCGGCGAGATCTGGGCGAGGGCGACATAGGTGAGGGCGGCCAGGAACGCCCCCGTCACCGTCCGGATGCTCCACACGGTGACGAAGAGGACGAAGATGATGCCTGCGAAGAGATCGAAGTCGGTGGTGCCGACGGTCTGCTGGACCGTCCCGTAGAGGGCACCGGCCATACCGGCCATGGCGGCGGCGATGGCGAACACCGCCACCTTCGTGAAGCCGATGTTGAGCCCGACGGTCGCATAGGCAGCCGGCGAGTCGTTGACCGCCACCAGTCGTCTGCCGAAGAGGCTGCGCCGGATGGCGAGCACGAGCCACGCGGACAGGACGAAGAATGCCGACATCAAGAGGAACTCGGCCGTGTCGCCTCCGAACGACAGCCCGGGCAGGACGATCCTGGCGATGTTCAGTCCTCCCGCGCCGTAGACCCGTCCGTCGGAGAAGAACCCGTAGAACACGGCATCGGCGAAGGCGAACGTGGCGAGCGCCAGGTAGAGGTCGGACAACCGGACCGTCGGCAGGGCGATGAGTGCACCGACGGCGGCGCAGATGGCAGTGGCCGCCACCAGGCCGAGCAGCGACCCGCCGCCGGCCACCTTGCCCATGACGAACGCGCCGATCCCCATGAAGGAGAACTGGCAGAGCGACACCTGGCCGGAGTAGCCGGTCAGCAGGACCAGGGAGAGACCGACGATACCGAACGCCATGACCTCGCCGCCGAGGGTCAGCAGCGTGATCCCCTTGACGTTGGTGTTGGAGAACCCGAGGCCGATCGCCACGGCCACCGCCATGAAGACGACACCGGCGATGAGGGACTCCCTCCCGCCGGCCACCCTCGGGGCACGCATCGACGTGAGGCGGCCGACGGCACGTAGGCGCACCGAGGGGAGCATCACCAAGGCGATGAACAGGAAGATCATCGGGACCGCAGCGTGGACGTCGTTCTGGAGGGCCTGGGACAGATGGGGTTCCACGTAGTTGGTGATGTAGTTCTCCGCAAGCCCGATGGCGATGGCGGCGACGAAGGCGACGGGGATGTTCTTCAGGCGTCCGACGATGGCGGCGGCGTAGCCGCTCACCACCAGCAGTGTCAGCGCCGGAATGCTGATGCCCGTCGTCTCGGTGGGCGCAAGGAGCACGCCCGAGAGCGCGGCCATCATGAAGCCGAGGATCCAGCCGTACTGGCTCATCCGATGGGGCGACACGCCCGACATCCCGAGCAGCTCGGGGTCGTCCACCACGGCACGTAGGGCGTACCCCGTACGGGTGCTGTAGAAGAGCGCCCGCAACCCCACGGCCACCGCGGCGGCCACGCCGATGATCAGGACGTACTGGTACTGGATGTTGATGCCGACCAGGCGGAACTGCCCGCTGATCATCGGGTCGACGCTGCGCTGGGTGGTGGGCGACCAGATGATGGTGGCCATGCCGGTGAGGATCACCATGAGGCCGAGCGTGACCATGACCGGCCGCTCGGCCGACGCGCCGTGGAGCCGGCGCATCAGCACCCGCTCGACGAACGCCCCGGCGATGGACGCACCCAGGATCAGGACGATGACCAGCGCCGCGAGGACCGGCACGTGGTGGGCCGACACCAGTTCCCAGTACCCGAAGGCGGCGATCATCCCTACGGCGCCCTGCGCGAAGTTGAAGACGCCCGAGGTTGTGTACGTCACCACCAGGCCGGTGGCGGCTATCGCATAGCCGGCACCGAGCATGATCCCGAACACCGTGAATTGGAGAAAGTTGCTCATGTCAACTCCTTCGTCCCCATCAGGATCCCCCCCGGGACCATGTCCGTGTCCCTAGTCGCCGGCTGTTCAGGTGCCGGGCTTGACGATGTACGACCCGTCGCAACGGAAGCCGTTGGTGCTGCCTGTGGTCGGCGGGTTGTCCGGCGACCGGACGAATTGCCCGTTGGTCACCGTGGCGATCAGGTAGCAGTGGGGCGGTGTCTTCGTCGCCGGGTCCGACGGGGCGTTGAACCCGTCGCCGTTGAACGACGTGACCTTGGACAGTGCCTGGAGCAGCGAACCGCGGCTCGGGTTCGATCCGGCGTTCTTGAGCGCCTGGACGAACAGGTTCGCCGACAGCCAGCCGTAGGCCGTGAACAGGTCCGGGCTGAAGCCGGGCGATGCCACCTGGACCCAGTGGAGGAAGGTGCCGACGACCGGAACGGCCGTCTGGTCCGTGCCCAGGTAGAGGGCGAGGTTCTGCTGGAGGTAGGCCCCGTTGACGTTGGCGGCGCCACCCGACTGGGTGATGAGCTGGTTCGAGTAGGTGGCCGCGCCGAGCAGTACCTGGGGGTGGTAGTTCTGCTGCTGCAGGGCCTTGAGCACCGACGAGGCGTAGTTGGACGGCATCTGGTCCATGAAGATGATCTTCACCCCGGCGTTGCGCATGGCGATGACCTGCTGGTTGAAGTCCGTCTGCGTGGTGGCGTAGGTCTGCTCCGAAACGAAGGTGAACCCCGCCTTCTCGGCGACGTACTTCTCCCCCGCCCAGGTCTGCGACGCCGACGGCGAGTCGGCCAGGAAGGCGCCGGCGTGGCTCGCGTCCGCCTTGAACTTGTTGTAGTAGTAGGTCATCGGACCCGAGGCCCAGCCGTCGGCCAGGGGGATCGGGCTGTACACGTTGGGCAGCTTGTTGGTGGCGTTGTCCAGTACCTGGGACACGTCGGGGAATCCGGGGTTCTGTGCGAGGACGGCGCCGCCGAAGCTGTCCTCGAGCGAGAAGTTGCCCACGAGTGCGAAGTCGTTCTGCAGTGCGTTCTGGGTGGCCTGCTTGTTGCCGGCGCCGGTGAAGGCGTCATCGGCGTTGTCGAGGGAGATCTTGCGCCCGTTCACCCCACCCGTCGAGTTGACGTAGTCGAGATAGGCCTGCGTCCCCACCTGGGCGCCCTTGAACAGCCCGAGCGAGAGGGTGGAGACGTTGGCCACCTGGATCGAGGACCCGGACACGCCGGTGTGGTCGGAGAACGCGCTCTGCGGGATCGTCGAGGAACCGCCGGCCGACGTCGTCGACGAGCCCGAGGCGGTCGTCGTCGTCGTCGAGTTGGTCGAGCTGCAGGCGGCAGCCACGAGGCCGGTCGCGAGGACCAGTCCCAGCGCGACCGACCGGCGCTTCCGTGATGCTGAACGCAAGGCTCCCCCTTGAACTCGACTGCCCGTGTGTGCATCCGGGGTAGGACCCGGCGGGACGAATATGTGACTCTACGTCAGAAACTCCGCCGTGTGTCCAGGCAACCTGGCGAAATCCTGGGAATCCGCCGGGGCGGCCCACGGCTCCCCTCCGCAGGTTGCCACGTCTGTGGCGCACGGTGTGATCGGCCGTCGTCAGGGGCGGGAACGGGCCCGCATCGCCTCGAGGAACCGGACCACCCCGAGCGTGGTGTGCCGGGACCGGATCGACGCCAGGATGTCGAAGGCGTGCTGTGCGCACGGCAGTTCCAGGTAGGCGACCGGCTCGCGGGACGCGGCCCGCAGGCGGTCGACGAACCGCCGGGCCACCTGGACCGGCACCAGCGAGTCGTTGGCACCCTGGATCACGAACATGGGTGGGGCCGACTCCGTGACGCGCCGGTCGGGCGAGGCCTGCTCGAACGCGGCGAGGTCCTCGAGGACGGTCCGCTTCATGACCCGCCGCTGGAGCAGGTCGACCAGTCCTGTGCCGTGGATCCCACTGGACTCGGGGTCGCCCGTGACGTCGTGGACCCCGTAGAACGGCACGCAGGCGTCGACCGAGGTGTCGGCGTCCTCGAATCCGGGCTGCCACTCGGGCTCGTTCGGGGTGAGGGCCACCAGTGCGGACAGGTGGCCCCCGGCAGATCCTCCCGACACGGCCAGGAAGGACGGGTCGCCGCCGTACTCCGCCACGTGCTCGCGGACCCACATCAGTGCCCGCTTGCAGTCGACCACGTGGTCGGGCCACGTCGCCCTGGGACTGAGCCGGTAGTTGACGGCGACGCACACCCAGCCCCGTTCGGCCAGCTCGTGCATCATCGGGATCCCCTGTTCCCGCTTGTCCCCGATGATCCAGGCGCCGCCGTGGATGTACACGAGCACCGGCCCCGAAGTGGGCGGGTCGGACCGGCGGACCAGGACGTCCAGCTTGTGGCGGTGGAGCCCGTCGCCGACGTAGTCGATGTTCCGGATCCGCCGGATCCGGTGGAACCGGAACGGCACGGCGATCGCCAGGCGCCACCAGGCGAGCCAGGCCGGGCGGAGGTCGACCCCCGGAGCCGTGACCGACCCGCCGCTGGCCCCGTCGAGGGACGCCGTCACCAGGCGACCGGACCGGGAGGCGATCACACCCAGCGACAGGAAGGCCGCCGTGGTGGCCAGGCCGATGGCCAGTGCCGCCCACCACAGTGCGCCGTGGGCGTGGACCACCGCGGCGAAGGTGACCGTCCCGACCAGCACCACGACGGCGGCGTGGACCGGGATCTCGCCGACGAGGAACGCGGCGACGAAGCACAGCACCGACAGCGGCTCGCGGCGCACCGGGGCGACGACCACCACGGCGAGCAGGGCGGACACCACGGCGAACGCGAGGGACACCCAAGGCATCCCTACATCAAACACCGCCGACGGGCCGCAGCGGAAACCGGACGCACGCGGCATCGCTGCGCCCGGCCCGGACAGACCGCCCATGGACCCACCGGCCGGGGTGGGGCATCATCTGTACCGGAGACGTCGTCGGTCCGGGGCGGGCCACCGCCGCCGGGACGACGATCCGGGCGACCGGCCCGACGGCCGACGGGCGACGGGCGACGACGGAGAGGAGGCGAGGGATGGAACAGCTCAGCGGGCTGGATGCCAGCTTCCTCTACCTCGAGACCCCGACGCTCCACATGCACGTGGAGATGGTGACCGTCTTCGATCCGTCCACGGTGCCCGGCGGCTACTCGTTCGCCAAGATGCAGGCCCAGATCGCCTCGCGCACCCACCAGGCGCCGGTCTTCCGGCGCCTGCTCATCGAGGTCCCGCTCCGCCTGGGCCACCCCGTGTGGGTCGACGACCCCCACTTCGACATCGAGTACCACGTGCGGCGCTGCGCCGTACCCGGCCCCGGCGGCCGGCGCGAGCTGGCCGACCTGGCGGGCGACATCGCCAGCCGCCAGCTCGACCGGTCCAAGCCGCTGTGGGAGATCTGGATCGTCGAGGGCCTGGCCAACGGGCGGATCGCCGTGATCGCCAAGATGCACCACTCGACCGTCGACGGGATGTCGGGTGCGGCACTGCTCTCGGTCCTCTTCGACCTCGAGGCCGACCCGGGTCCGGACCCCGAGCCGGTGGCAGCCCGTCCGGGCCGGGTGCCGTCCAGCGCCGAGCTGATCAGTGAGGCCATGGCGGCGCGGATGTTCCGGCCCTTCGAGGTCACCCGTGACATCCTGCGGACCGGCCAACGGCTGCTCGACGTCCGCCGGGTGCGCAACGAGCCGGAGCACCGTGCCCCGCAGGCCAAGGCCGCCCTCCCCCTGTCGGCGCCGCGCACGTCGTTCAACGGGACCCTCACCCGCCGGCGCCAGGTGGCGTTCGGCGCCATCGGCCTCGCCGACGTCAAACGGCTCAAGAACGCGACCGGCACCACGGTCAACGACGTGGTGCTCGCCGTGTGCACCGGTGCGCTGCGGCGGTTCCTGCTCGACGGCGACGAGCTCCCCGACAAGCCGCTGGTCGCCGTGGTGCCGGTCTCGGTGCAGCCCGACGAGGGCGCACCGTTCGGGTCGAACAAGGTGTCGGCACTGTTCGTGCAGCTGCCGGCACACGTCGACGACCCGATGGAGCGGCTGGTGGCCATCCGGGAGGGGACCAAGGGGGCGAAGGAGGAGCACAACGCCCTCGGCGCCGACATGCTCGTCAACTGGGCGGAGCACGCCACGCCCAACACGTTCGCCGCCGCTGCCCGCCTCTACAGCCGGATGCGCCTGGCCGAACGCCACCGCCCGGTCGCCAACCTGATCATCTCCAACGTGCCCGGTCCCGATTTCCCGCTCTACCTGGCCGGCGCGGAGATGGTGGCCGGGTTCCCGCTCGGTCCGGTCATGGACGGCATCGGGGTGAACATCACCATCATGAGCTACCGGGGCGTCCTGTACTGGGGCATCATCTCGTGTCCCGAGACGATGCCCAAGGCGTGGGAATTGGCTGCCGACATCCCCGGTGCACTCGACGAGCTCCTGGAGGCCGCCGGCGAGGCACCGGCCGAGTACCGGTCCGAGGCGTCGGCCGACACACCGGCCGACGTTCCGGCATCGGCATCGCCACCGGCCGACGCCCCCGAGGTGGCGTCGACCACGACACCCGTGGCCGCTCCCGACACCAACGGGTCGTCCGCCGCGGTCACCGGTACGGGCGGCTGACCCGGGCGGCTGACCCGGGCGGCTGACCCGGGGCGCCCGACCCGGGGGGCCGCCGCACCATCCCAAGGTCAGCCCGGCGCCACGGCCATGGAGGACGCGCCGCCGCACACGCGGATGGGCGGCCCGAAGGTCCGGGTGGCGGGGGCGAACGGGAGCACGGTGCTGAGTCCGGCGACCACGAACGCCCCGGTGGTCCCGGGACCCACCACGATGTCGCTCGGATGGTCGGTCCCGGCGGCAGCGGCCGGACCGGTCGGCAACCGCACCGGGTCCGACGCCGCCAGTCCGGCCACCGGCACCGGCACGACCCAGTTGTCGGCGGAGTCGGCGACCAGGACGGTGGACCCGTCGACGGTCAGCGCCACTGCGGCCAGGTCGGCGATGCCGAACTGGTCGAAGCTGGTTGCCGCACCGACGGCACCGGTGGCGGCCTGGATCGGCACCAACCGGCCGCCGAAGTCGGGGCCACCCTGTCCCACCACGTAGACGGTGGCACCGTCGGCACTCACCACCACACCGTGGGGCGAGGCAACCGACGAGATGCTCAGCCCGGTCAGGATCGGGGCACCGGCGCGGGCGGTGGCGGTGTCGACCGGGACGACGCCGTCGGGTACCAGGACGTACAGCGTGGACGACGTCGGGCTCAGCGCCATGCCTGCCACCGTCCGCCCGGGCCCGAGGTCGAGCGGGGTGCCGACGGCGCGGGTCACCGGGTCGACGGGCACGATGCTGGTGCCGCTCGCCACCAGCACCGTCCGGCCGTCATGCGTCACCACCACGGCACGGGGGGCGCCGTGGCCGGGCAGCGTGATCGGTCGGCCGGCCCGCTGGGACGCGAGGTCGATCGGGACGACGACGTCGTCGGTGCCGGCACCGGAGGTCGTGGACTGCGTGGCCACATACGCAGTGCGGCCGTCGGGTGACGTCGCGATGGCGAAGCTCCCGAGCGCAGGGGTACCCCGCACCGGCAGCGCTATGGCCGCCTCGGCGGTGCGCGAGGCGAGCTCGATCGGGGTCACCGCGGTCGGGCACACCACGTAGCCGAGCGAGCCGTGGGGGGCGAACGGCCCACCGTTGACGGGTGCCGAGTCGGGGGCCGCCGCCACGGCACACCCGGCAAGCGCCAGCGCGGGCACGACCAGTGCCGCGGCACGCCGACGACGGGATCGGGTCGGTCCCGTCGTCGGGGACGGGTGGGTCCGGGTGGCCTCCATACGTGGCCCCGACCCTAGTGACGCCGAGTCCCACCCCCGGTGTCCCCGTCGACCGCCAGCCGTGTCAGGCGCTCCGGTCGACGGGGGCCCGGTCGCCGCCGGTCGCCGCCGGCGCCGTGCCGGGTGTGCTCGGCGATGGCCGCGAACGCGTCGTCCATCGGTGTGGCGGTGATCCCGAAGGTCGCGGTGCACGCCGAGGAGTCGAGCAGGAACGGGCGGTCGAACTGGTAGCGGGTCTCGCGGAAACCTCGCACCCGGGGGGCGACGACCCCGACTGCCGTCAGCATCGCCCGGGGGATCGACGCGATGCGGGCCGCAGGGGCGCCGGCCACCTGGCAGAACCGTTCGGCCATGCGCCGCTGGCTCACCGCGGCCGCGGTCGGGACGTGCCACGGAAGGCCCCAGGCCCGCTCGTCGGTGCCGAGCGCGGCGAGGGTGCGGCCCACGTCGGGCACGTAGGTGGCGGCGTGGGGCTCGTCGACCGCACCCAGGACATAGGCCTTCTTGCCGGCCAGCATCCGGTCGACGTTGCGCCCGAAGAAGCTCGTCTCCACCACGCCGGGACCGTAGAAGTCGGAGGCCCGGGCCTCGGTGACCCGCACCCGCCCGGCCCGGTGGGCGGCCAGGGCGTCAGCCCACATGCCGGCACGGATGCGCCCCTTCGAGAAGGTCGCGGCCAGAGCGTCGTCCTCGGTCATCGGGTGATCGACCGGCCCGTAGCCGTAGAGGTTCCCCATGATCACGAGCACCGCTCCCGTCGCCGTGGCGACCTCGAGCACGGCCGAGGCCATGGGCGGCCACAGCTCCGGCCAGCGGTGGTAGGGCGGGTTGGCGCAGTTGTAGACGGCGTCCGGGTGGCCAACCGCCGCGGCCAGGGCGGCCGGGTCCGAGGCGTCGGCCGCCACCCTGGTGATGCCCGGACGGTCCGGTCCGGACCCCGACCGGGTCACGAGCACCACGTCGTGCCCCTGCTCCACGAGGACCAGCGCGGTGGCCGTCCCGACCGATCCTGCTCCGACGATGGCGTGGGTACCCATGGTGGGCCTCCTTTATGTGAGCACTGCTCTCTTCCTTGATCAGTATCCACTACATGGAACGCATTATCAAGAGCAGTGCTCTTATATTGATCGGGCGCTCTCAATCTGTCAGGCTGGACAGGTGCCAGCCTCCACCGGACTTCGGGCCCGTATGCGGACCGAGCTGACCAGGGAGATCAAGGAGGAGGCCCGCCGCCAGTTGGCGGCCGAGGGCGCCCCCGGCCTGTCGCTTCGGGCCGTGACCCGGTCACTCGGCATGGCGTCGTCCGCCATCTACCGGTACTTCCCGAGCCGGGACGAGCTCCTGACCGCGCTGATCGTCGATGCCTACGATGCCATCGGCGCCGCCGCCGAGGATGCCGACGCCGGATGCGATGCCGGCGACTACGGCGGCCGCTGGCGGGCGGTGGGTCTGGCCGTCCGGGCGTGGGCCCTCGCCAACCCCCACGAGTACGCGCTGGTGTACGGCTCGCCGGTGCCCGGCTACCGCGCCCCCGAGGACACCGTCGGACCCGCCACCCGGGTCACACTGGTGCTGGCGCGACTGGTCGACGGCGCCGCCCGTGAGGGCAGGTTGGCGGAGCCCCCGAACGGCTGGGGCGGTCCGCCGCTCGCTCCGGCGGTACTCGACGAGACGCGCCGACTGGGCGACCGGGCCTTCCCCCATGCATCCGATCCGGTCGTGGTCCGGGCGGTCATCGCCTGGACGCAGCTGTTCGGGATGATCTCCTTCGAGCTGTTCGGCCACTTCCACGACGTCATCGACGACGCCGGGCCGGTCCTCGAGCGGTCGCTGCTCGAGACGGGTCGCCTCCTCGGGCTCCCCGACCCGCTCCACGGTCCCCGGCCGGACGCCGCCGGTCCCGGCGCGCTGACGGGCGAAGGCGCCGACGGGACCGACGGGGACGAGGAGTTCTTCCTCATCTGAGGATCCCCCCGGTAGCGCGGCCACGGCCGGACTCGTCCGATTGCGGCCGGCGCGGGCGGTCCCCCCGATCACGCCTCGCGATCCGGATCGTGCACCCGATCACATTGGGACCTTCGCCCCTAGGTGGGTCCGCCGGAGGCTGATTGAGTCGACTGTGATGACACTCCTCCTCTCACGCTGGCAGTTCGGGATCACGACCGTGTTCCACTTCATCTTCGTGCCCCTCACCATCGGTCTGGCCCTGATGCTCGCCATCATGCAGACCGCGGCATACCGGGCCCGGCACGACTCGGCGAAGCGGGCGACCTGGGAACAGATGACCGTCTTCTGGCGGCGCCTCTTCCTGATCAACTTCGCCATAGGCGTGGTGACCGGCATCGTCCAGGAATTCCAGTTCGGCATGAACTGGTCGTTGTACTCGCGTTACGTTGGAAGCGTCTTCGGCGCCCCGCTGGCCGTCGAGGCGCTCCTCGCCTTCTTCCTCGAGTCGACGTTCCTCGGCATCTGGATCTTCGGCAAGGGCCGCGTGTCGGACCGGGTCCACCTGGCCTCGATCTGGCTGGTCAGCATCGGGACGATGCTGTCGGCGTACTTCATCCTGGCCGCCAACGCCTGGATGCAGCACCCGGTGGGCTACAAGATCGAGGGCAACCGGGCGATCATGACCAACTTCTGGGCGGTCATGTCCAACAGCACCCTGATCAGCTCGTTCCTCCACGTCGTGACCGCAGCAGTCGTGACAGCCACCATGCTCCTGCTCGGGGTGAGCGCCTGGCACATGCGGCGGTCGCAGAAGGCCGGCACCGCCGCCCACCCGGTGTTCTCCACAACGGCCAAGCTGGCCCTGGTCCTCGGCGCCTTCGCCGTGGTCGCCACGATGTTCTTCGGCGACAACCAGGCACGCCTGATGACGACCCAGCAGCCGATGAAGATGGCCGCCGCCGAGGCGCTGTACAACACCTCCAACGGTGCAAGCTTCTCCCTCCTGACCATCGGCAACCTGTCGGGCGACCCCATCTTCCAGATCCGGGTCCCCCACGCCCTGTCGGTGCTGTCCACCAACAGCTGGAACGGTCCGGTCCAGGGCATCAACCAGGTCCAGGCCCAGGAGGCGGCGAAGTACGGCCCGGGCAGCTACGTGCCCGTCCTGTGGGTCACCTACTGGACCTTCCGGATCATGGTGGGCGCCGGCATGGTGATGTTCCTCCTCCTCGCCTGGGGGGTCTGGCTCCTGTACCGGCGCAAGGTCGACACCTCCAAGTGGTTCCTGCGGCTGGCGATCCCCGCGCTCCTGCTCCCCTTCGTCGCCAACGCCACGGGCTGGATCTTCACCGAGATGGGCCGCCAGCCCTGGGTGGTCTACGGCCTGCTGAAGACGGCGAAGGGCGTGTCGCCGATCGGGACCGGCTATGTGGTCACGACCCTGATCGGCTTCACCGCGATCTACTCCATCCTCGCCATCATCGACTTCGGCCTGATGGCCAAGTACGCCAGATTGGACCCCGACAGCGTCGACGAGCACGGCAATCCCACGTCGTCCGACAAGGACGGGCACGAGGGTGCCCAGCACGACGACGACCGGGTCCCGGCCCTCATCTACTGATCGACAGGGAGACCGCACGATGATCACGATCGCGACCGCCGCACCCGCCTACACCGGACTGGAGATCTTCTGGTTCCTGGTGATCGGCGTCCTGTGGGTGGGCTACTTCGTCCTCGAGGGGTTCGACTTCGGTGTGGGGATGCTCCTCCCCGTCGTCGGCAGGACCGACCTCGACCGCCGGGTGATGGTCAACACCATCGGCCCGGTGTGGGACGGCAACGAGGTGTGGCTCCTCGTGGCGGGTGGCGCCACCTTCGCCGCCTTCCCCAACTGGTACGCCACGCTGTTCAGCGGGTTCTACCTGCCGCTGTTCCTGATCCTGGCAGCTCTGATCTTCCGGGGCGTGGCCTTCGAGTACCGGGCCAAGCGGGACATGCCGCAGTGGCACCTGGTCTGGGACCACTGCATCTTCTGGGGGAGCCTCCTGCCGTCGATCCTGTGGGGCGTCGCCTTCGCCAACATCCTGCGGGGTACGCCCATTGGGCCCAACCAGAACTACCTCGGGTCCTTCTTCAACCTGCTGAATCCCTACAGCCTCCTGGGCGGCATCACCACGCTCCTGCTCTTCGCCCTCCACGGAAGCGTCTTCCTCAGCCTCAAGACCACCGACGACATCAAGGAGCGGGCAGAGGGTGCGGCCAAGTGGCTGGCACCGGCCGCGACGGTGGCGCTGCTCGGGTTCCTGGCCTGGACCTACGCCAACGCCCGCAGCGCCCACGACGTGGGCATCGTGCCCCCGTTCGTGCCGATCGTGGCCATCGCCGCGGTCGCCGTGGTCGGCTGGCTGATGCGGGAGAAGCTCGCCGGCTGGGCCTTCATCGCCAACGCCGTGGCCATGGTCGGGCTGATCGCCACCATCTTCTTGAACCTGTACCCGCGGGTCATGGTGTCGAGCATCTCCAACTCCTACAGCCTCACCATCGGGAACACGTCGTCGGCGCCGTACACGCTCAAGGTCATGACGATCGTGGCCCTCATCTTCACGCCGCTGGTGCTCGTGTACCAGAGCTGGTCCTACTGGGTGTTCCGCGCCCGGGTGCGCCGTCCCGCCATCGGGGCCGTGCTACCCGTCGTCGACCCGTCGGCCCCCGACGGCACGTCGGACGGGGCAGCCGTGGCCAGCCCCACCGTCGCCGCTGATCCGGCCGCCGCGCCGAACGGCGACGGCGGGGCACGCTGAGCACCACCGGCGCCCCGGCGCGGGGACCGGTCGACCCCCGCCTCATCCGACGGGCTGCCGCCACCCGCCGGTACCTGATCTGGGCGGTGGCGGTCGGGCTGGTCGGGACCGCCGCACTGGTGGCCCAGGCCGTGCTCCTCGGGGCGGTCGTCCAGGAGGTGCTGATCGAGCACGCCGGCGTGTCCCGCACCGTGCCGCTGCTGGTCGGCCTGGGCGCCGCGTTCGCCGTCCGGGCGCTCAGTGCCTGGGCGGGCGAGGTCGCCTCCCACCGCACCTCGGCACGGGTGACCGCCACACTGCGACGCCAGCTGCTGGCCCGGGCCGTCCGCCTCGGCCCCTCGTGGCTGGCCGGCGAGCGCACGGGCGAACTGGCCACGTCGGCCACCCAGGGCATCGACGCCCTCGACGCCTACTTCGCCCGATACCTGCCGACGGCCGTACTGGCCGCGCTGACCCCCCTGGTGCTGCTGGCCTGGATCCTCGGCCACGACTGGTTCTCGGCGGTCATCCTGCTGGTGACGGCGGCCGTGATCCCGCTCTTCATGATCCTCCTCGGCCTGGAGGCCACCCGCAGCGCCAACCGCCAGTGGGAGCGGCTCTCGGGTCTGGCGGCCACCTTCTACGACCTGCTGCAGGGGCTGCCCACGCTGCGGGCGTTCGGGCGCGCCGACGACGGCCGCGCCACGCTCGAGCGGGCCAACGGCGAGTTGCGCGACGAGACGATGTCCACGCTCAAGGTGGCATTCCTGTCGTCGCTGGCACTGGAGACCCTGGCCTCGGTGGGCACCGCGCTGGTGGCGCTCTTCCTCGGCCTGCGCCTCCTCCACGGCACCTTGACGGTGGGCACCGCCCTGGCCGTCCTGGTGCTCGCCCCCGAGGTCTACCTGCCGCTGCGGCGGGCGGGGGCCGAGTTCCATGCCAGCGCCGCCGGGCGGGCTGCCGCCGAGCGGATCCTCGACGTGCTGGACGAGGCCGACGCCGCCGTGACCGGCGACGGGAGCGACGGCGACCCGGGAGCCGGCGCAGGGCCCGGTGCCCGCGCCCTGCGCCCCCTGCCCGACCCGGCGAATCACGCCGTGGGCCTGGACCGGGTCACGGTGCGTCACGCCGGCCGGGCCCGGCCCGTCCTCGACCAGGCCGACCTCGTACTCGAGCCGGGCGTGCACCTGGCCGTGGTGGGCGAATCGGGCTCGGGCAAGTCGACGCTGCTGTCGGTGCTGCTCGGGTTCACCCACCCCGACCACGGTGACGTGCGGGTGGGAGCCGAGCGCCTGGTCGACTGCTCGTTGCGGGAGTGGCGGTCCCGGGTGGCATGGGTCCCCCAGCGCCCGAACCTGGTGCGGGGTTCGCTCGAGGACAACCTGCGCCTCGGGTGCCCGGGGGCCACCGCCGCAGAGGTGGCACGCGCCGTGGAGCGTTCCGGGCTCGACGGGCTCGTGGCCCGACTGGCCGACGGTCTCGCCACGCCGGTGGGCGAGGGCGGGCTGACCCTCAGCGCCGGCGAGCGCCAGCGGATCGCCCTCGGCCGGGCCGTGCTGCGCGACGTGCCGGTCGTCCTGCTCGACGAGCCGACCGCCCACCTCGACGCCGCACGCGAGGCATCGCTGCGGGAGCTGCTCACCCCGTGGCTCGAGGGACGGACCGTGGTGATGGCCGCCCACCGCGACGGGCTGGTGGGTCGGGTGGACCGGACCGTCACACTCGTCGCCGGCCGCGTCGTCGAGGCGGGTCCGGGGCCGACCACCTATTCGGCCCCCACCGTGGAGAGGGTCCCCCGGTGAGGCGGACGCCACGCGTGCCGTTTGCCGACCGGCCCCTGGGCCGGGTCCTGCGCATCGGTGCGCCGGACGGTCGCCGCTTCCTGGCCGGGACCGCCCTCGGGACGGCCGCCGCGCTGTGCACCGTCGGCCTGCTGGCCTGCTCGGGGGCGTTGATCGACAAGGCCGCCCTGCGACCGCCGCTCTACACGCTGACCCTCCTCATGGCCGCGGTGCAGCTCCTGGCCCTCGCACGCGGGCCACTCCGCTACGCCGACCGCCTCGTCTCCCACGACGCCGCCCTCGGCGCGCTCGGGCGGGTCCGCCTCTGGCTCTACGACCAGGTGGCCCCCCGGTCGCCGGCCGGGGTGGCGGGTTGGCGCAACGGTGACCTGCTGGCCCGGGCCACCGCCGACGTCGACCTGCTCCAGGACGTCTACCTGCGTGGGGTCGCACCGCTGGCCACCGCACTGGTCACCGTGGTGGTCACCGTCGCCGCAGTCGCACTGGTGCTGCCCGCCGGGGCCCTGGCGCTCGGCGCCTGCCTGGCCGCCGGCACGGGGGCGGCGTCGGGCCTGGCCTGGATGCGCCGCCGCAGGCTGGGCGCCGGCGAGGGAGCGCTCCGGGGCGCCCTGGCCGCCGACGTGGTCGAGCTCCTCGCCGCCGCCCCGGACCTGGTGGCCATGGGCCGCGACGAGGAGTACCTGGAGCGGGTCCTGGTGGCCGACGCCGCGCTCGAGCGGCGGGCCAGGCGCCGCTCGTGGTCCGACGGTGCCGTGGCCGCCGTCGTGGTCCTGGCCACCGGGGGCGCCGTGGTCGGGACACTGGTGGTGTCGACCGCCGCCGTCGAGTCCCACCGGCTGCCGGCCTTCATGATCGCCGTCCTGCCGCTGGTCGCCCTGGGTGCGTTCGAGGTCGTCCTGCCGGCGGCAGACGCCGTGTCCCGGCTGGCCGACCATGCCGAGGCGGCCGAGCGCCTGGTGTCGGTGGCCGACCTGGAGGTCCCGGTGGTGGACCCGGCCGATCCCGACCGGCTGCCGGAGGGAACCGGCATCGCATTGGAGCGAGCCGTGCTCCGTTACCGGCCCGACGGGCCGTGCGCACTCGACGGCCTCGACCTCGCCGTGGCGTCGTCCAGGCGGATCGCCGTCGTGGGCCCGAGCGGCGCCGGCAAGAGCAGCATCGTCAACGTCCTGTTGCGCTTCTGGGGCCTGGAGTCGGGCTCGGCGCGGCTCGGCGGGACGTCGCTCGACCGGCTCGCCCAGGACGACGTGCGGTCGCGGATCGGCTGGGTCGGCCAGGACGCCCACCTCTTCCCCACCACCATCGGCGGCAACATCGCGGTCGCCCTCCCGGGTGCCACGCCCGACCAGGTGGCAGCAGCAGCCCGAGACGCGCAGCTCGGCCCGTGGATCGACTCGCTCCCCTTCGGCCTCGACACCCCGGTCGGCGAGCGGGGGGCACAGCTCTCGGGTGGCCAACGGCAGCGCGTCGCCCTGGCCCGTGCCCTCCTGGCCGGCGCCCCCGTCCTGGTCCTGGACGAGCCGACGTCAGGACTCGACCGGGCGACGGCCGCCCGACTGCTCCACGACGTCCTGGCCGCCACCGAGGGGTCGACGGTGGTGCTGATCACCCACCGGGACGAGGACCAGGCCGGACTCGACGAGGTCGTGGAGGTCGACGACGGGCGGGTGGTGGGCCGCTACGTGCCGGGGGCCGGGGGCCGGGCGCGCCGGGACGCCCGCGCTGCCACGTAGTCGGCGCACAGACCGATCGGGAGCTGCAGCGTCACCGTGCCGGCGGAGGTCGACGTCTCCACCGGGAAGCCGGACGCCAGGAACACCCCGAGCATGTCCCGGTTGTCCGACATGGTCTGTGCGACGAAGTCCTCCACGCCGTGGCCCCGGGCCACGTCGGCCAGGTGGTCCAACAGGAGGGTCCCGATCCCGAGGAGCTGGTGGTCGTCGGTGACCACGAAGGCCACTTCGGCCCGATGGCCGCCGGGGAGCTGCTCGTAGCGGCCGATCCCGACCATCCGGTCGCCATCGAACACGGCATAGGCCATGCGGTCGACGTAGTCGACATGGGTGAACCGTTCGACCTCGCCCCGGGTGAGGCGGGGGTGGGCGAAGAAGAACCGCCGGTACACGGACCGGGCGGAGAGCCCGTCATGGAACGCAATCAGCGCGTCGCCGTCGGACGGCAGGACGGGCCGGAACCGGACCGTCGACCCGTCGCGCAGCCACTCCTCCACGGCGAGGCCGGCCGGGTAGCCGTCGGGTAGCCCGGGAGCTCCGGAGTCGTCACCGTCGGGCATCGCCTCCGATGCTACGCAGCCGGGGGGCGGGCATCCGGCGTTCCTCCCGGCGCGCCCGACCCCGGGCGGGCGATCCGGCCTGGTGGATCAGCCCGGTCGGGTCGGACCGGGGACCCGGCGCGACCGGCCGAACGGACCGCTGGCCGGCCCGAGGCGGATCAGGCTCCCTCCCCCGGCCCGCACCTGGCGCTCGATGTCGGCCAGTGCGCCCAGGGCGGAGGCGTCGACGGTGCGCAGGCCCTCGGTACAGAGCTCGACCTCCCGGGTGCCGTCGGACAGGAGCTCCATCATGACCTGGGACAGGTTCGCCGCCGTCGTGGCGTCCAGGCGACCGGCCAGGCGGACCCGAGGCGGCTCCGCCTCCGTCTCGACCCACAGCTCGAGGGCCACGTCGCCCCGCCAGTCGGCGGTGCCGACCGGGCCACCGGACCCCACCGGTCCGTTCCCGGTGGCTGCGTCCCCGATCGAACGTCCGGACCCACCCGCCAGGACAGGCTTTCCCCCCATGGCCACCACCTCCACTCGATGTGACGCCGTCCCTCCGTTCCACTCGTGACCGGCCCCGGCCCTCGCCAGGGACGGTCGTCGTGGCACCTCCATCATGGCGGGGACGACTGGTCGGACCTAGGGCCGAATGGCCACATCGGCGGGCCGGCCACGGCGGTGCCCCGCCACGGGGAACGTCCTGTTCAACGTAGGTCCCACCTGCTGGGGCGGCCCCCATGGCAGCGGCCCCGGACGACGCCCGGAAGGTGGGGGCCGAAGCGGCCCCCACGGGACGTTCGGCCCTACCAGGACCTCCGGGAGGCGACCATTCTGGCCGTAACGACAAGGGACGGGACCTCGGGACACGGGACCTCGTCCAAGGAGGAACCATGGCCACAACGACCGAGAACGGAACCACCGGTGACAGCGGTGGCGGAGCGGACAAGTCGACGGTGGAGCGGCTCGAGCAAGTGCTCGAGGAGTGGCGGGCGCGGATCGACGACCTGCTGGTGCAGGCCGACCTGGCCTCGAAGGATGTGCGCGAGGCCGTGCGGGCCAAGGCGGAGATCGCCGAGAACGCCTACCTGGCCGCCATGAACCGGCTGCGCGACATCCCGAAGGATGCCGGCAACAACCTCGGGTCGGCGAAGGACGGCGTCGACAAGCTCGTGGACGACATGCGCCAGGCCTACCAGTCCGCCGAAGCCGTCATCCGGCGCGGGCCGGTCGAGTAGCAGAGGGACGAGGACCGGTGTCGCCGGCGTCCGGACCCCGGGCGGGCACCGGGCCGTCCGACGTCCGCGACGACCGGGTGCACCCCATGTATGCACGACTTCTGGAAGCGGTGCTGACCGACGAGGGCGATCCGTCCCCGGTGGTGGCCACCCGTACGCCCGGCCCCCTCGCTGAGCTGGTGCGACTGCGACACGCCATGGACAAGCACGCCGAGCGGACCGACCCGGGCTGGGCCCTGCAGGCGGTGGCCGACCAGCTGGCCTACGACGCGGCCCTGGTCCGTCTGGCCCGCAAGCGGGGCGTGCCCGTCGACCTGGGCTGCTTCGACGTGCCCGAGCAGGGCCGGGACCAGCTCGAGCAGGCACTCGTGGACAAAGGGGTCAACCTTCCGGCCCGGCCCTCACCGGACGAGGGTGGGGTCGGCCGCGGCCGGGGCCACACGACTTGACGGGCGGTCGGGTCAGGTACCGGTGGAGTCGGCCCGGCGGTCCCGCTCGGTGCGCTCGAAGACACGGGTGGCGTAGGCGGCGGCCTGGGTCCGACGCTCCATCCCCAGCTTCGTGAGCAGGTTGGACACGTAGTTCTTCACGGTCTTCTCCGCCAGGTACATGGCCTCGGCGATCTGGCGGTTGGTCTTCCCCTCGGCGATGAGGTCCAGGATCCGGCGCTCCTGATGGGTGAGCGACGCCAGCAGCGGCTCCTCCTCGGGTCCTTCGCGCAGGCGCTTCAGCACCCGTTCGGTGAGCGACGGGTCGAGGAGCGACTCTCCCGCCGCCACCCGCCGCACGTCGTCGACCAGGCTGTTCCCCCCCACCTGCTTCAGCACGTAGCCCGACGAGCCCGCCATGATCGAGGCGAACAGTGCCTCGTCGTCTGCGTAGGAGGTCAGCATGATGCACGCCGTCCCCGGCATCCGGGCACGGATGTCACGGCACACCTCCACCCCGCTGCCGTCAGGCAGCCGCACGTCGAGGATGGCCACGTCGGGCTGGAGCGCCGGGATCCTGCTCAGGGCTTCGGCGACCGTGCCGGCCTCGCCCACGACCTCCAGGTCGCCGGTCGACTCCAGGAGCGCCCGCAGTCCGGTGCGCACGATCTCATGGTCGTCCAGAAGAAACACTCGGATGGTCATCGACACCCATTTGAGCACGTCAGGAGCATCGGTACACGTCCCAGGGAAGTGGACGCACCCCGCCCCGGTCATTACGTTGGGCACCGTGGCCGACGACCGAGTCCCCAGGCGGTCCACCTACGACACGATCACGGACCCCGTGACCCTGCGCAGGCTGCTCGAGGCCACGCTGCTGCTCGAGTCGAACCTGCACCTCGGCGACCTGCTGAGCCACATCGTCGAGGAGGCCCAGTCCCTGGCCGACGCCCGCTACGGGGCACTCGGCGTGCTGGACGCCACCGGCACCGAGGTCGTCGAATTCCATGTCTCGGGGCTGTACCCCGAGGACGAGGCCCGGCTGCTGGCCGGACCGTTCCCGACGGGGCGGGGGGTGCTCGGACTGCTGATCGACGACCCCCGTCCGATCCGGGTCGCCGCCATCAGCGACCACCCGGCCAGTGTCGGGCTCCCTCCCGGCCACCCGCCGATGACGTCGTTCCTGGGCGCACCGATCAAGGTCCGCGACCAGGTGTACGGCAACCTGTATCTGACCGACAAGATCGGGGCGGAGGAGTTCACGGCCGATGACGAGGCCGTCATCGCGGCGCTCGCCGTGGCGGCCGGCATCGCCGTGGAGAACGCCCGCCTGCACCAGCGCGCCGGCGAGGTGGCGGTCTACGAGGAGCGGGACCGCATGGCCCGCGACCTGCACGACGGGGTGATCCAGCGCCTCTTCGCCATCGGACTGTCCTTGCAGGGGCTGACGGTGGCCCAGGCCGGGCGCGCCGTGGCAGGCAGCATCGGCGCCGTCGTCGAGGACATCGACGAGACGATCCGCCAGGTGCGGGCCACCATCTTCGAGCTCGGGAGCCGGGGGCGCGACCACGGGATCCGGTCGAGTGTGGTCGCCCTGACCGAGGAGCTGCGGCCGGTCCTCGGGTTCCGGGTGCCGGTGGACTTCGTCGGACCGGTCGACTCGGTGGTGCCCGACGAGGTGGCAGAGCAGCTGCTGGCCACCTTGCGTGAGGCCTTGACCAACATCGCCCGCCACGCCCGGGCCACCACCGCGTCGGTCACGCTCACGGTCGACGGGCGGGACTGCCGCCTCGAGGTCCACGATGACGGGCGGGGCATGGTCGGCACGCCGGCACCCGGGGGCGGGCACGGACTGCCCAACATGGCGAGCCGGGCGGAGTGCCTCGGTGGGACCTTCGAGGTGCTCCAGCCGGAGGAGGGCGGCACGTCCCTGGTCTGGCGGGCCCCCATCACCACCGGCACGGGCCCCGGCCTCGCCTGAGCGCGCACCGCCCGACCGGACACCTTCCGGTCGTGCGGGCCGTGGGGCCCCGTCCGTGGGACCAAATGCCCTACCTGCCCTCCCGGCGCGGCCGTAGCGTGGAACCGGGCCGGGACCCCGACGGCAGTCGGCCCCGACCGGGTCCGAGCAGAGGAGCAGGCCATGACGAGAGGCACGATCGGGACGACCCATCGGACGGTGGTCGGGGTCGACGGCTCGCCGGCCGCCCTGGCTGCGCTGGACTGGGCCGCGACACGGGCGGAGTCCACCGGCGCCACCGTGGTGGCGGTGGCCACGTGGACGTGGCCGCGCGGCTTCGGCCAGACCGTCCTCGTCCCCGGCGACTACGACCCGGCGGCCGACGCCGACGCACTGGTGCGCGAGGCGGTCGACGGCGCCCGTGCCCGGCATCCTGCGGTCGAGTTCGTGTCCAAGGTGGTCGAGGGGCCGGCCGCCGACGTCCTGGTCCGGGCGTCCCGCGGGGCCGACCTGCTCGCCGTCGGCAGCCGTGGGCACGGCGAGGTCGCCGGGCTCCTCCTCGGATCGGTGAGCGAGCACTGCGCCACCCACGCCCACAGCCCGGTCCTGGTCGTCCGGGACACCCCGTAGCCGGGTGGGGAACGACGACACCCCGGCCATACGCACCCGGGGCCTGACCAAGCGGTACCGGGGCACCGACGCGCTCGTCGACCTCGACCTCGACGTGGGGCCGGGCGAGGTCGTCGGCTACCTCGGGCCCAACGGCGCCGGCAAGACGACGACCGTCCGACTCCTGCTCGGGCTCATCCGGGCGACCTCGGGCACAGCGGAGGTCTTCGGGCTCGACTGCCGGCGTGACGCAGTCGCCGCCCACCGTCGCCTCGCCTACGTCGGCGGTGACACGTCCCTGTGGCCGGGCCTCACCGGGGCCGAGACCCTGCACCTGCTCGGGCGGGTCCAGGGCCGCGTGGACGATGCCTACCGCGACGAGCTGGTCGAGCGGTTCGACTTCGACCCGGGTGTCAAGGTCCGTGCCTACTCCAAGGGCAACCGCCAGAAGCTGGTGCTGATCGCCGCGCTCATGACCCGTGCCGACCTCCTGGTGCTCGACGAGCCGACGGCCGGTCTCGACCCCCTGATGGAGCGGGCCTTCCGACTCAGCGTGCGGGAGGCGAGCGACCGGGGCCAGACCGTCTTCCTCTCGTCGCACATCCTGAGCGAGGTCGAGGCCCTGTGCGACCGCGTCGGGATCCTCCGTGGCGGCCGGCTCGTCGAGATGGGCACGCTGGCCGAGCTCCGCCACCTCAGCGCCCTGACCGTCGAGGTGACCTTCGTCGGGGCGGTCCCCGACCTGTCGACGGTGCCCGGGGTCACCTCGGTGGCGGTCGACGGCCCGGTGGTGCGGTGCCAGGTGCACGGCCCGGTGGAGGCGCTGCTGCGGGTGCTGGCCGATGCCGGTGTCAGTGCCCTGCTCAGCCGCGAACCCTCGCTCGAGGAGCTGTTCCTCGCCCGGTACGGCGGCGACACCGGCCCGGACCCCACTGTCGCCGGGGACACGGACGATGCCGCCTGAGTGGAGCGGGAGCACCGCCCGGGCCACCCGGTCACCGGGCACCGTGGTCGCCTGGCGGACGACCCGGGCCGCCACCCGGTCCGGTGCCGTCTGGGGAGCGGTCTTCGCCGCATCCGTGATCTCGGCGGCGGTCAGCTACACCACGCTCTACACCTCCCCGGCGTCCCGCCGGTCCCTGGCCGCCGCCTACGGCTCGAACCACGCGACGACCGCGCTGTTCGGCCCGGCGCCAAACCTCGACACCGTGGCCGGGTTCACCGCCTTCAAGGTCGGGATGTCGCTCATGCTCCTCGGCGCCGTGTGGGGGCTGCTGACCGGCACCCGGCTGCTGCGCGGCGAGGAGGACCAGGGCCGCTGGGAGCTGCTGCTGTCCGGCGGGACCACCCCGCGTCGGGCCACGGCACAGGCGCTGGTCGGACTGGCCGCCGGCGTGGTGGTCCTGTGGGTGCTCACCGCGGCCGGGACCGTCGTCGCCGGCCGACGGGCCACCGTGGGCATCGCCGCCGGGTCCGCCTGCTACTTCGCGCTGGCCATGGTGGCCACGGCGGCCGTGTTCGTCGGCGTGGGCGCGGTTTCCGGCCAACTGGCCGCCACCCGGCGCCAGGCGGCGGCCTGGTCGGCGACCGCACTCGGTGTGTCCTACGCCGTGCGGATGGTGGCCGATGCCGGGGTGGGCCTGCACGGCCTGGTGTGGGCGTCGCCCCTCGGCTGGGTGGAGGAGCTCGGGGCGCTGACCACACCGCGTCCCCTGGCGCTCCTGCCCGTGGCCTCGCTGACGGTGGTGCTCGCCGGCGTCGCCGTGGAACTGGCCGGGCGGCGCGACATCGGATCCGGCCTGGTGGCCGACCGGTCCGCGGCCCGCCCCCGGGTGGGCCTGCTGTCGGGGGCGGCCGGGCTGGCCGTCCGGCTCACCCGTCCGACCGTCCTCGGGTGGTGGGGGGCCATCGCCCTCTCGGGCCTGCTGTACGGCCTGGTGGCCCGCTCGGCCGGCAGCACCGTGACCGGGTCGTCGGTGCACGAGGTGTTCACACGCCTCGGGGCCACTGGGTCCGGTGCCGAGGCGGTGCTCGGGATCTGCTTCCTGGTGCTCGCCGTGCTGGTCGCCTTCGTGGCGGCCGGACAGCTGACCGCGGCCCGGGGCGAAGAGTCCTCCGGGCGCCTGGACAACCTCCTCACCCGGCCGCTGTCCCCGGTGGCCTGGCTGGGTGGGCGCCTCGGCATCGCCGTACTCGTCCTGGTCGTGGCCGGCGTGCTGGCCGGGGTGTCGGCGTGGCTGGGCGCGGCCAGCCAGCACGCCGGGGTCCGTGTCGGCGCCGTGGTGCTGGCCGGCCTCAACCTGGTTCCGCCGGCGCTGGTGGTACTCGGGCTCGGCGTCCTCGTCCTGGGCCTGGCGCCGCGGGCGACGTCCGTCGTGGTCTACGGCTACCTGGCCTGGTCGCTCCTGGTGGTCGTGGTCGGCGGCATCGGGTCCACCAGCCACTGGGTGCTCGACACCTCGGTGTTCCACCACATGGCGGCGTCGCCGGCCGTGCCCGTCGACTGGGGGGCGAACGCCGTCATGGTCGCCGTGGCGGCCGGGCTGGCCGGCGTCGGGGCCGTCGCCTTCCGGCGGCGGGACCTCGCGGTGGCCTGACCGGCCTCGGGCGGCACGGGCCGCCGGTACGCTGGCGCCATGGCACGAGTGGTCATCGCCGACGGCACCGTGACCCTGGCCCTCCGCCCGCTGGAGCGGCTCGAAGGGCTCCACGGCGATCTGTCCGCGCCGGTGGCCGCGGTCACCCGCGTGCGGGCCGTCGAGGACCCGTGGTCGGAGCTGCGCGGCATGCGTGCGCCGGGCACGGGGATCCCGAAGGTGATCGCCGTCGGCACCCGCCGGGGCTCGTTCGGGAAGGACTTCGCCGTCGTCCACGGCCGCGGACCCGGTGTGGTGGTCGAGTTCGAGGGCCAGGAGTTCCAGCGGTGGGTGGTCACCGTCGACGATCCGGGCCCGGTGGTGGTCGAGCTGTCGGCGGCCGCCGGGCTCGCCTGACCGGCCGCGGGTCGGGTGGCAAGGAGCCCGGGCCGGTCCGGGCTCATGTCGGGGCCAGCTCCGGCCACAGCCCGCGCCGGTCGGGGCCGAGCAGGCGCTGGGTGTAGGTCCCGCCCAGGTGGTTCGACCGCCACGTCAGCATCGATTGGGCCAGCGGGAGCACGACGGCGGGGTCGGTCGTGGTGGTGGCCCACGTCGGATCGGACGAGAGGTCGAAGCACAGCCACGAGCCGTCGGCGAACTGCACGTAGGCATGGGTGTCGGTCCGCTCCACGGCCAGGTTGTAGCGCTCGAGTCCGGCGTCGGGCCCGCCCGAGGTCCGGGTCGGGCCCATGACCAGGTCGCGCCAGTCCCACTCGTAGTGGGCCGCGCTCCGCCAGCCGTCGGGGTTGTCCCCGGCCAGGAACGGGACGAGCGATTCCCCGTCGCACTGCACCGGCACCTCCTGGCCCAGCAGTTCGGCCAGGGTCGGGAGCACGTCGACGGCCTCGGTGAACGCCGTCACCACCCGCCCCGGTCCGGCCACGTTGCCGGGGTGGCGGAGGATGCACGGTATCCGGTAGCTCTCCTCGAAGAACCCGAGCTTCCAGAGCAGCCCGTGGTCCCCGAGCTGCTCGCCGTGGTCGGACGTGACCACCACGACGGTGTCGTCGAGCTGCCCGGCCGACCGCAGGTGTTCGACCACCCGGCCCAGCTGGTGGTCGACCTCGGACACCATGCCGAAGTACTGGGCCCGCAGCCGGGACAGTGCGCCCGGGTCGTCGGGCGCCCGCACCGGCTCGACGCCGAGGGCGAGGTCGTACAGGGGGTGCAGTCCGGGCAGGGCGGGCAGGGCGTCGCCGGCATCCTCGGGCCGGTAGCGCGTGGCGTACCCGCCGGCGGCGGCGTAGGGGTAGTGGGGGCGGAAGTAGCTGGCGTGGGCGAACCACGGACCGTCCTGGCGGTCGATCCACTCGATGAGCCGGTCGCTCAGGAACGACGAGACGCTGTGCTCCGCCGGCCGGTCCGGTTCGGAGCGCAGGGCGTCAGCGGCGGACAGCACCCCGTAGCCGAGCGCCTCGAGCCAGGCCAGCCAGCCGAGGAAGCGGCCGTCGAGGTGCAGCACGGGGTCGAACCCGGGAAGCACGCCTTCATAGGTGTCGAGGCTGGGATCGGACGGGTCCGGCACCGTCGACGGGTCGACACCCTGGTCGGTGTAGCCGAACAGCGCCGGGGCGTAGCCGGCCCGCCGGGCCATCCGGGCCACGTTGTCGAACCGGTCCTCGAGCGGCGCTCCGTTGGCCACCACACGGTGGTTCATCTGATACATGCCGGTGTAGAGCGACGCCCGGCCGGGGGCGCACGGCGCCGCCTGGCTGACGTGGGAGGCGAACCGCAGCCCCTCGGCCGCGAGCCGGTCGAGCGTGGGGGTCTCCACCACCGGGTGGCCGGCCGCGGACAGGCAGTCGGCCCGGAACTCGTCGAGGGTCACGAAGAGGACGTTCACCCGGCCCACTCTTGCAGCACTGTGCCCGGACGACCACCACCGACCGTGCCCGGGGCAACAGGTCGGAGCGGATCCGAGTTCGGTGGGTTCGGGTGGCGTGCGGGGGGTGTGAGGGGTCGCCCTCGGGTGGGGTGGGTGGCCCTCGGGTCGGGGCACGGGAGCCGCACCAGGGCCGCCGGCCGACCGAGGGCCTGCCGAGGCGTCGTGCGTAGACTCGTCGGGTGGACCACGTCGACGTCTTGATCCTCGGTGCCGGCCTGTCCGGGGTCGGAGCCGCCTGCCACCTGGAGACGGCGCGGCCGGGGACGACCTACGCCATCCTCGAGGCCCGCGACGCCATGGGCGGCACGTGGGACCTCTTCCGCTACCCGGGGGTGCGGTCCGACTCGGACATGTTCACCCTGGGCTACTCCTTCGAGCCGTGGGTCGAGGCCGAGGCTATCGCCGACGGCCCGTCGATCCTGGCCTACATCCGCTCGACGGCCCGCACGCACGGCGTCGAGGACAAGGTCGTCCTCCGGCGTCGGGCGGTGGCCGCGTCCTGGTCGACGCCAGAGGCCCGGTGGACCGTCGACGTCGAGCACACCGACACCGGTGAGCGCGAGCAGGTCACCTGCGGGTTCCTGTGGGCCAACACCGGCTACTACCGCTACGACGAGGGCTACCGGCCCCACTGGGACGGCGAGGAGTCGTTCGGTGGGGTCGTCGTCCACCCCCAGCACTGGCCGGAGGACCTCGACTGGGCGGGCAAGCGGGTGGTGGTCATCGGGAGCGGTGCGACGGCGGTGACGCTCGTGCCGGCCATGGCCGAGCGGGCCGCCCACGTGACCATGCTCCAGCGCTCCCCCACCTACGTCGTGTCGCGCCCCGGGACCGACAGTGTGGCCGACTCCCTGCGCAGGCACCTGCCCGCCCGGGTCGCCCACGGGGTGATCCGTTGGAAGAACGTACTCCTCACCCACCTGAGCTTCGTGCTCAGCCGGAGGAACCCGGACTTCGTGAAGAAGGGGATCCGCAAGGGCGTGGTCGAGGCCCTGCCCGAGGGCTACGACGTCGACACCCACTTCCGCCCCCGCTACAACCCGTGGGAGCAGCGCCTGTGCCTCGTGCCCGACGGCGACCTGTTCGAGGCGATCTCGGCCGGGACGGCGGACGTGGTGACCGACACCATCGACGCCTTCACCGGGACCGGGATCCGGTTGACGTCGGGGGCCGAGCTGCCCGCCGACATCATCGTCACGGCCACCGGCCTCAACCTGCAGTTCCTGGGCGGCGTCACCCTGGACGTGGACGGGGCGACCGTCACCCCGGGCCGGACGGTCGTCTACAAGGGCATGATGCTGTGCGGCGTCCCCAACCTGGCCGAGACGTTCGGCTACACCAACGCCTCGTGGACCCTCAAGGCCGATCTCACCGCCGAGTACGTGTGCCGGCTGCTCGACACCATGGACGCCTGCGGGATGCGCCAGGCGACGCCCACCGCGCCGGACCCGTCGGCGCCGACGGAGCCGTTCATCGACTTCTCGTCCGGCTACGTGACCCGTGCCGTCGACGACCTGCCGAGACAGGGCGCCACCGCACCGTGGCGGCTGCACCAGAACTACCTGCGCGACACGTGGCTCCTCCGCCACGGCCCGGTGGTCGACGGCATGGTGCTGTCCAACCCGACACCGGCGCCGACACCGGCGCCGGCCGCCACGGCCTGATCCGGTCCCCGCCCGGCAGCGCCCCGGGGCGGTCCGGGGCCGCCGGTCGTGGCAGGCTCCTCGGAGGAGGCGGCCCGCAGATGGGCCGCCGGGGGACCTTCGGAGGACACCATGGGCTATCCACTCGACGTCGGCGGGGTAGATGACTACCCGGTCAAGGTCGGCAGCATGCTGCTCACGCTGGTCGAGCCCAACCCGGGCTTCGAGCGGGCCTACAACCGCTGGTATGAGCGGGACCACTTCTACGGCGGCTGCATGGTCGGGCCCTGGCTGTTCGCCGGGAGCCGCTGGGTAGCCACCCGCCCGCTGAAGGAGCGGCGCTGGCCCACCGACAGCCCGATCGCCCGACCCACCGACGCCGGCAGCTACGTCGCCGTCTACTGGGTGGAGGAGGGCCACCACGAGGAGCACTTCGCGGGGTGGTCGATTCACCAGGTGCGCGACCTGTACGCCTCCGGTCGTGGCTTCGCCGAGCGGACCCACGTCCACACGTCGACGTTCCGCCACCTCGGCTCGGTCTACCGCGACCTCGACCCGGTGCCGGTGGAGCTGGCGCTCGACCGCGGCTACGACGGCCTGATCGTCTTGTGGTGGGACGCGGCCGCCGGCACCGGGCCGTGGCTCCACGCAGCGCTGTCCGAGGGCCGGACGCCGGAGCTGCTTTCGGGGTCGGGAATCGAGATCGCCTCGTCCTGGGTCCCCTCGGTGCCCGACGAGGGCGACCGGGGGGCGCCCATGGACCTCGGCTCACCGGCCGGCGGCATCGACCGGCTGGTCCAGCTGCTGTTCGTGTCCGGGGACGTCGACGCCGCCACCGACCGGGTGCGGACCTGGACGGACGCGGTCGAGGCCGACGGGACCGCCACCCTGCTGCTGGGTGCCCCGTTCCTCCGCACCGTCGTGGGGACCGACACCTACGTCGACCAGCTCTGAGGCCCCGGCTGCCGGATCAGGCCAGCGCGTGGCGCCGGGCGGTCGTGCTCTCCTCCGTGGCCCGTGGGGCCGAGTCGAAGGGGTTGTCGAGGCCGCAGAACCCGTGGATCGTCCCGTCGTACCGTGACGACATGACCGGGACGCCCGCCTCGCGGAGCCGGTCGGCGTAGGCCTCCCCCTCGTCATGCAGCGGGTCGATCTCCGCCTCAGCACGAACGACGGCGCCAGGCCTCGCCGGATCGTCGGCGAGGAGCAGGGAGGCTTCGGGGTCACGGGGGTCACCGTCCCCCGGGTAGCGGTGCATCGTCCCCTGGTCCACCAGGTTGCCGGTCCCGCTCTCCACGTGGGGCGGCAGCGACGCCGTCCTGTCGGTGCCTGGGTAGACGGAGGGCTGGAACGCGATCGGCGGGCCGCGGGCGTCGCGGTCGCGTCGGGCGACGGCTGCGGCCAGGTTGCCCCCGGTGCTGTCCCCGGCCACCGCCAGGCGGGCCGGGTCGGTCCCCACGTCCGTGGCGTGCTCGGCGACCCAGCGGGTGGCCCGACGCCCCCAACGGGTCGAGCAGGCCCCGGGGCCTGGGCGCCGAGTGCCACCGGGACCTCCCGGTGGATCGTCCGGGGCCGCCGGGCGGCTGCAGCGGCCGTGACCCTGTGCGTGCAACGGCATCGAGTACTCCGGTCGGCGGGTCCAGCCCCCCTGACTAGTATGTCATCACCTGATGACTTATGATCGGCGCTCCGCCCTCCTCGTCCCCACCCTGGTCTTCGTCGGGCTGCTGGTCGCCATCGTCAGCAGCCTGGGCGCCCCCCTCATCCCCACCATCGCGCAGGTCGACCACGTCTCCCTCAGTACCGCCCAGTGGGTACTGACTGCCGCCCTGCTGACGGGGGCGCTGGCCACGCCGGTGATGGGCCGACTGGCCGACGGGGCCCGCCAGCGGACCGTGATCGTGGTGACCCTGTCCGTCGTGCTCGCCGGCTGCGTGCTGTCGGCCGTGGCGACCTCGTTCGTCGTCCTGGTCGTCGGCCGAGGCCTGCAGGGAGTGGGCCTCGGACTGCTCCCGGTGAACATGGCCATCGCACGCCGGAACCTCGACCGGCCCCGGGCGGCGAGGGCCATCGCCACCCTGTCGGTCTCGACCGCCATAGGCGCCGGACTGGGCTACCCGCTGACCGCACTGGTCGCCCAGGTCTTCGACGTGCACGCCGCCTACTGGTTCGGCGCCATCGTGGTGGCCGCTGCGCTGGCGTGCTCGCTGGCCGTGCTGCCACCCCGCACGCCAGCCGATCCGATCGACTTCGACGTCCTCGGCGCGGTCCTGCTGAGCCTGGCTGTCACCGGGGTGTCGGTGGTGCTGAGCGAGGGCGGGACATGGGGATGGACCTCGGCCCGCTCGCTCGGGATCGTGGCCGCCTGCATCGTGTTCCTGGGCGCCTGGATCCCCCACGAACTCCGGACCGCCCAGCCGCTGGTCAACCTCCACCACCTCGCCAACCGTTCGGTGCTCATGGCGGATCTGGCCGGGTTCCTGATGAGTGTGTCGATGTACCTGGTGGTGCCGATCGTGGTCGAGTTCATCCAGATCCCGCCGTCGACCGGCTTCGGGTTCGGCGCGTCGGTGCTGGTGTCCGGATTCGTACTCACCCCGCTGTCGCTCGGGACCTTCTTGGCCAGCCGCCTCCTCGTCCCCTACGAGCGCCGCTTCGGGGTGCGCAGCATGATCCCTGTCGGTGCACTGGTCTTCGGCACCGCCTCCACGTACTTCGCCCTCGACCACGGCTCGCTCTGGCAGGCCTTCGTCTGCATGGGGATCGTCGGCCTGGGCATCGGCTTCACCTTCGCCGCCATGCCCGGGTTCATCATCCGTGCCGTCCCGACCGCCGAGACGGGGAGTGCCACCGGCTTCTACCAGGTGCTCCGCAACATCGGGCTGTCGGTCGGCAGCGCGTTCGGCGCCGCCGTCCTCCTCAGCTACACCGCCCACGGCGCCACCTACCCCGAACTCGGCGGGTTCCGGGTCGCCCTGCTGCTCTCCACCGCGCTGGCCGTCCTGACCGCGGTGCTCGCCTTCGTCCTGCCGGGACGGCCGACGGCCACCGGCCACCGGCCGCTTGGGGCCGCGCTCGACCCCGTCGAAGCCCGCATGGAGGAGGAGGCACTGCTCGAGGCCGGAGGGGCGCTGCTCGCCGACGAACTGGACCTCGATGCCAGGGAACGCCGACCATGACCGAAGGGACCGGACGCCGACCCGGCCCGGCCGTGCGGCGGTCGCGCGATGCGGCCGCCACCCGTCGGGTGCTGCTGGCCGCGGCCCAGCGACTGTTCGGGCAGCAGGGCTACGAGCGCACCACCACGCGCGAGATCGGGGTGGCCGCCGGCGTCGACCCGGCGCTGATCGCCCGGTACTTCGGGTCCAAGGCCGACCTGTACCTGGCGGCGGTGGCGGCCGACCGCCTGGACGACCGGGAGCGCCCGGGCGACCCCGAGGAGCTCGAGTCCCCCTTGGGCGGTCTCGACGAGGTGGCACGGGTGGTGCTGCGTCGGACGGCGGCCCACGGACCCGGTCCGCTCCTGCAGTCACTCGTCCGCGACGACGCCTCGCCGGAGATCCGCGCCGCAGCCACCGCCCGTCTGGTCCGGCGCATGGTCGAGCCGCTGACTGCCGAGTATGCCGCCGCCGGCGCTGACCGGCCGGCACTGCGGGCACAGTTGGCAGTGGCCGCCGTGCTCGGCGCGGGCCTCGGGCGCTCGCTCGGCTGGTTCGACGAGCTGCACACCGCCGACCCCGACGAGCTGGCCGATCTCCTCGTCGAGGCCATGCGCACGCCCCGGTAGCCCGACGCCCGGACCCGGGCCCGCTGCATCCAGCCCCGACGCTGCGCGCCCTCTTGACTACTACGACTTCCGTACTACTCTACGACCAGGGCGACCACGGGACCGGCGATGGCATCGAAACGACTGGCGAGGACGCAGGACCCGACGATCCTGGTGCTGACGAGCCTGACCGGCGGTCCCAAGCACGGGTACGCGCTCATCAAGGACATCGAGGCGACGAGCGGCACGTCGTTCGGTCCGGGAACCCTCTACGGCGTCCTGGCCCGACTGGAGGAGGAGGGCCTGGTCGAACCCCTTCCGGAGGAGGACCGGCGACGGCCCTACCGGATCACCGCCCACGGGGCCCGGGTGCTGCGCGAACGGCTCGAGGTCACCGTCAAGGTGGCGACCCTGGGCCTCGAACGCCTCGAACGCCTCGGCGGACTCGGGGGCGTCGGGGCATGAGGCCGGACCGGCTCGTCGACATCGCCCTCCGCTGCTACCCGGCGTGGTGGCAGGACCGGTACGCCATCGAGGTACGGACGGTCGCCGACGACCTGCGCACCGCGGGCAGGAGTTCGGTCCGGATCTTCCTCGACCTCGTGGTCGGGATGTTCCGGGTGCGTCGGGACGCGGTGGGGATGCCCCGCTCGTACCCGCTCTGGAACGCCCGGACCCGGGTGTCGGTGGCGACGGCGACCCTCCCCTTCGTCCTCCTGGCACCCGTCGTCGTGGCCTGTTCCGGCTCCACGGGGCTGCGGGCCAAGGGGACGAGAGTGGTCTACTCGGGGTTCTCCCTGTTCCCTCACGGGCTGATGCGCTTCGGGAAGGGTGGGCTACTACCGGCGCCTCCTCTTACCCCGGCCGCCACCGTGATCTCCTGGGCCGAACTGGCCGTCCTGGTGGTGTCCCTTCTCACACTGGTCACCGTGTTCTACGGCTGGGCGAGCATCCTCGGTGCCGTCCGCCACGCCGGTCCCCGGCCGAGACGGTGGGCGCGGCTCCTCGCGTGGACCCCGGCGCTGGTCATCGTCGTCTTCATCGCCCTGACCGCGCTGGCCACCCGCGTCGGGCCTCACGAATGGACGAGCACCGGCGGACGCCCGATGGCGCCCGTGGGCGGGACCGTCGGACTGGCGCACCTGCTCATCCATCTCGCCCAGGTAGTCCTGGTCGGCGGCTGGCTGCTGTCGGCGGCCGCCATCGCCGCCGTCGCCCGCTGGACGGAGATGACGCCGTTCGCCCTGCGGACCGGCACCCGGGTCTCGTCGGTCACCGCGGCGCTCGCCGTCCTGCTGGCTGCAGCCCTCGCCGCCTGGGGAGTCGGCGTCATCCTCCAGGCGCACCAGGCCGGCCACGGCACGTACACCGTCTTCGAGTTCGGTCACCTGTCCCTGTGGCCGGTGTCCGCCGCAGCGGCGCTGCTGGCGTGCCACCTGTCGCTCACCGGTGCGACCAGGGCGCACCAGGGCAGCCAGGTGGTCGCCGGCCTCTGTGGGTAGGTCCCACGCACGCCATCGGCGCCGCACCCGGGACCGAGCCGATCGGGCGGCGCTGTCGATTCGCGGGCATCCTGTTCGTCGGAGTCACGGAAGTGCCCGAAGGACGGGCCCTTCGAAGGGAGCCGACATGGCCGAGTACCTGGTGCTGATCTACGAGGACGAGCGCGCGATGGAGCAGGCCGATCCGTCTGCGTGGCAGACGATGATGGATGGGCACAACGCCTTCGGCGAGGCCCACGGCAGCGCCATCCGGGGCGGCAACGCCCTGCAGCCGGCCGGCACCGCCACCTCGATCCGGGGGGACGGCGGCGGCGGGTTCACCATCACCGACGGGGCCTTCGCCGAGACGAAGGAGGCCCTGGGCGGTTACTACCTTCTGGAGGCGGCCGACCTGGACGAGGCCATCGCCCTGGCCCGGGCGATCCCGGCACCCTTCGGCGGCGTCGAGGTCCGGCCCGTCCGACCGCTGGACTGAGGTCGGGCGCGACGGTGGACGCCACGGTCGAGGCCGCGGTCGCCGATGCGCACCGTCGCGAGTGGGCCTTCGTGCTCGCCGCGACGGTGCGCGTCACCGGCGACATCGACCTGGCCGAGGAGTGCGTCCAGGAGTCCTACTCCCGCGCCCTCACCACCTGGCCCGTCCAGGGAGTGCCCGCCCGGCCGGGCGCGTGGCTCACCACCGTGTCGCGGCGCCGGGCCGTCGACCTGCTCCGTCGCAAGGCCGTCCACGACCGCCTGCTGCCGCAGTTGGTCGGTACCGGCGACGACTCCTCGGGCCCGGAGGCGGCCACCGACCCGGGGCCGATCGACGACGATCGCCTCCGTTTGATCTTCATCTGCTGCCACCCGGCCCTCGCCCCCGAGTCCCAGGTGGCGCTCACGCTGCGCCTGGTGTGTGGGCTGACCACCGCGGAGGTGGCCCGGATGTTCCTCGTCCAGGAGTCGACCATGGCCGCCCGGATCACCCGGGCCAAGAAGAAGATCGCCGCCGCCCGCATCCCTTACCGGGTGCCGTCGGCTGACGAGCTGCCGACCCGCATCGACACCGTGCTCACCGTCGTCCACCTGGTGTTCACCTCCGGCCACACCGCGCCGGCCGGGTCCGACCTGTTGCGCACCGACCTGGTCGAGCGGGCACTGCACCTGGCCCGGATGCTGCGGACCCTGCTACCCGCCGACCCCGACGTGGCCGGCCTGCTCGCCCTCGTGCTGCTGACCGACGCCCGTCGGTCTTCGCGGACCGCCGAGGACGGCACGCTCACCCTCCTTTCCGACCAGGACCGCAGCCGGTGGGACGCCGACGAGATCGCCGATGGGCTCGCCCTGGTCCGCGAAGCGCTCGGCCGGCGGCCGCCGGGCCGGTTCGCGCTGATGGCCGCCATCGCCGCCGTGCATGCCGAGGCACCCGCGTGGTCGGCCACGGACTGGGCGGAGCTGGTCGGCCTCTACGACCTCCTGGTGCGGATCTGGCCGTCGCCGGTGGTGTCCCTGAACCGGGCCGTGGCCGTCGGCTTCGCCGAGGGGCCGGACGCCGGGTTGGCCGCGCTCGACGCCCTGGCCGACGAACCCCAGCTCGCCACCTACGGATATCTGGCCTCGGCCCGGGCCGACTTCCTGCGCCGGCTCGGGCGACCCGCCGAGGCGGCGACCGCCTACCGGCGGGCCCTGGGACTGACCGACAACGCCGTCGAGGCGGAATTCCTGGCCGCACGGCTGGACGAGGCCGAGCGCGACGCCCGGCCGGCGTCCTGATGCTCGGCGTCAGACCGGCAGCGGCGCACCGGGGAGGCGGTCGATCACCCCGTCGGGCAACGGGGGCGTGCCGTCCATCACCTCTTCGGTGAACCGGGCGACGTGGTCGTAGATCGATCGGCTGGCCTCGGCCCACGGCATCAGGATCTGGAAGACGTGGAACATGCCCTCCACCTCGTGCGCGTGGGTGGGGACGTCGGCGGCCTCGAGGCGCTCTACGAACCGTCGGATCGGGTCGCGGAACATCTCGTCACCGCCCCACGACACCGCCACAGGCGGGAACCCGACCAGGTCGGCGTCGACGGCCGACACGTACCCGCTCGACGCGTCGAACCCGTGGAGGTACGAGGAGGTCGGGATGTTCCAGGGCAGGATGTCCGACTCGGCGTTGTCGGTGATCGACGGCTCGTCGAGCCGCAGGTCCACCTCGGGCGAGTACAGGATGAGACCGGCCGGGCGGACCAGGTGGACGTCCTCGGGTGCGGCCACCACCAGCGACGTGGCCAGCCCGCCCCCGCCCGAGTCGCCGGCCACGAACAGGCGTCCCGGCGGGACCCCGGCACCGACCATGGCCGCCAGCACGTGCGCGGCGTCGACCAGGCCGGCTGGGAACGGGAACTCGGGGGCGAGCCGGTAGTCGGCCACGAAGACGGCGCAGCGGGTGCGGGCGCAGATCCGCGAGGTGAAGAAGGCGTACATGGTCGGCGACGTGCCGATGTAGCCGCCTCCGTGCAGGTAGAGGGCCACGCCCTGCGGCGGAGCGTTCCGGGGGACGTAGAGGATCCCGGGGACCCCGCCGATCTCGGTCTCGGTGTGCTCGACGTCGCGGGCGTGGACGACCGGCGGCATGACCACCCTGCACAGGTCGTCGAGGAGCTGCTCGATGGAACGGAATTCAGCGATGGGGAGCGACGAGCAGTAGCCCATGAACGAGCGCACCACTTCACGGGTGACGCTGGCACCGAAGTTGGACAGTCGGCCGGAGGTCCCCCGCAGCGGCCGGCGGAAGGGCACCCGGGCGAGGGCGGCGGCCATCTGCTGGGCCAGGAGCACCGTGTCGATCGCCACCACCGGCGCGGCGGCGGTCCGGACCCCGGGCCGGTCGGCCATCACCATCGGGCTGCTCCTCGTCGGTTCGTCGGTCCCGGCAAGGCTAGCCGTCACCCTGGCGGGCCCCGGGCGGCCAGGGTGCACCCAGGCCTCAGCCGATGGTGGCGAGTGCCTCGTTGAAGGTCGCCGAGGGACGCATCACGGCCGCCGCCAGCGCCTCGTCGGGCAGGTAGTGCCCGCCGATGTCGGTCGGCGAACCCTGGACGGCCAGCAGCTCCTCGACGATGGCCTGCTCCCGGTCGCCCAGCAGGTCGGCCAGTGCGGCGAAGTCGCCGGCCAGCGCGGGGTCCCCGGTCTGGCGGCTGAGCTCGCGGGCCCAGTAGAGCGCCAGGTAGAAGTGGCTGCCCCGGTTGTCGATGCCGCCGAGCCTGCGGCTCGGGGACCGGTCCTGGTCCAGTACCTGCCCGGTGGCCCGGTCGAGCGTGTCGGCCAGGATCTGGGCCCGGGAGTTGCCCGTGCGCTGGGCCAGGTGCTCGAAGCTGACGGCCAGGGCCAGGAATTCGCCCAGGCTGTCCCACCGCAGGTAGTTCTCGGCGAGCAGCTGCTGCACGTGCTTGGGCGCTGACCCACCGGCGCCCGTCTCGAAGAGCCCGCCGCCGTTGATGAGCGGGACGACCGAGAGCATCTTGGCGCTCGTACCGAGCTCCAGGATGGGGAACAGGTCGGTCAGGTAGTCACGCAGTACGTTGCCGGTGACCGAGATCGTGTTCTCCCCCCTGCGGATGCGATCGAGCGAGAGGGCGGTGGCCGCCTCGGGGGTCAGGATCTCGATGCGGAGTCCCTCGGTGTCGTGGTCGGCGAGGTAGGTGTGGACCTTGGCGATGAGGTTGGCGTCGTGGGCACGGTCCCCGTCGAGCCAGAACACAGCCGGGTCGCCGGTGGCCCTGGCCCGGGTGACGGCCAGCTTCACCCAGTCCCGGATCGGGATGTCCTTGGTCTGGCACATGCGGAACACGTCACCGGCGGACACCGGCACCTCGAACACGACGGCACCAGCGGTGTCGGTCACGCGGACCGTACCGTCCACGGGGATCTCGAAGGTCTTGTCGTGGCTGCCGTACTCCTCGGCGGCCTGGGCCATCAGGCCGACGTTGGGCACCGAGCCCATGGTGGCCGGGTCGAACGCGCCGTGAGCCCGACAGTCGTCGATGACCACCTGGTAGACGCCGGCGTAGCTGGCATCCGGGATGACGGCCAGGGTGTCGGACTCGGCGCCGTCGGGGCCCCACATATGGCCCGAGGTGCGGATCATGGCCGGCATCGAGGCGTCCACGATCACGTCGCTCGGGACATGCAGATTGGTGATGCCCCGATCCGAGTCGACCATGGCCAGGTCGGGCCCGGCGGCCAGCTCGGCCTCGAACGAGGCCCGGATGGCGGCGCCGCCGGGCAGGGCGTCGAGCCCGTCGAGGATGGAGCCCCACCCGTTGTTCGGGCTCAGTCCGGCGGCGGCCAGGGTGTCGCCGTAGGTGGCGAAGGTGGTCGGGAAGAATGCCCGGACCACGTGGCCGAAGATGATCGGGTCGGACACCTTCATCATGGTGGCCTTCAGGTGAACGGAGAACAGCACGCCGTCGGCGGCAGCCCGGGCGATCTGCCGGTCGAGGAACGCCCGCAGGTCGGCGACCTGCATGACGGCGGCGTCCACCACCTCGCCGGCCAGTACGTCGAGCGGCGCCCGCAGTGCCGTGGCCACCCCGTCGGCGGCCACCAGCTCGACGGTCAGCGACGTGTCCGACGCCATCACCGCCGACCGCTCGGTGGAGCGGAAGTCCCCGCGGTCCATGTGGCCCACGTTCGTCTTCGACTCCGGCGACCAGGCACCCATCCGGTGGGGATGGGTGCGGGCGTACCGCTTGACCGACGCCGGGGCCCGGCGGTCCGAATTGCCCTGGCGGAGCACCGGGTTGACGGCGCTGCCGAGTACGGCCCGGTACCGGGCCGCCGTGGAGGCGTCCTCGTCGGTGGTGGGGTCCTCGGGGAAGTCGGGGACGGCGAATCCCTTCGCCTGCAGCTCGGCGATGGCCGTCTTGAGCTGCGGCACCGACGCCGACACGTTGGGCAGTTTGATGATGTTGGCCTCGGGAGTCAGCACGTCCCGGCCCAGCTCGGCCAAGTCGTCGGCGATCCGCTGGTCCTCGGTGAGGTGCTCGGGGAAGGTGGCCAGGATGCGCCCGGCGAGGGAGATGTCCCGGGTCACGACGTCGACCCCGGCCTTGGCGGCGAAGGCCTGCACCACCGGCAGGAGGGAGTAGGTCGCCAGGGCGGGCGCCTCGTCGGTGTGCGTGTAGATGATGGTCGATTCGGTCACGCGTGCTCCGTCGTCGGTCGTCGGTGGGTCGCCCAACGATAGACGGGCGACCGGGGGTGCCCCGGAGGCCCGGCACGGCCCCGGCACCTGGGACACTGGGGGCGCCGTGTTCGCCCTCGTCCTCGCCGCCGTCGCCGTCGGGCTGTCCAACTTCGCCGCCGCGGTCGCCATCGGCGTGTCCGGCGTCGACGCCCGCCGTCGGACCGAGGTGGGCGTCGTCTTCGGCGTGTTCGAGATCGGCATGCCGATCGTGGGCCTGGCCCTCGGGCACCGCCTGGCCCACACCCTCGGCGGCACGGCCCAGTGGGCGGGCGGCGGGCTCCTGATCGCGGCCGGCCTGTACGGCCTGGTCACCGGGGTGCGCCGGACCGGGCACGAGGCCGAGGCACCCACCGGCATGCCCCTCGGCCGGCTGATCCTGACCGGGGCGGCGCTCAGCATCGACAACCTGGTCGTCGGGTTCGCCCTCGGGGCCTACCACGAGCCGATCGTGGTGGCGGCCCTGGTGATCGGCACGATCAGCGTCGCCATGTCGCTTGTCGGGCTCGAGCTCGGGTCCCGGATCGGCGCCCGGACCGGCGACCTGGCCGAGGTGGTCGGCTCGGTCGTGCTGATCGGCGTGGGTGCCGCCATCGCCGCCGGGCCGCTCTGAGCCACGGCGCCGGCCGGACCGGTCAGCCCCCGATCGCACCCCGGTCGGTACCCACCACGGTGGCCGGGGCCGGCCCCTCCACGTTCTCTTTCCGCTCCCCCGGTCCGGACCGGGACGCACCGAACGCCGCTGACGGCTGCAGCGGCCTGTCCCCTCTCTCGAGTACGGCGGTGTGGCGGATGCCGGTCGTCCCCTGGCCGGCCAGCTCGGCGAACACAGCGTCGACCAGCCGGGCGTCGTCATCGGCGCACCCGGGCCTGGTGCGGTGGCGGACCGCCCGGGTCCCGGCCCTCAGATCGCCCGCATGCTGTTGTCGCGGGCGTCGTGGGTGACCTCGGCCAGGCCGAGGGCCTCCAGCAGCGGCGGCAGGTACATGCCGAACCGTCCCCGGTAGCCCTTCCGGAGCCCGTACCATCCGCCGACCGGGTTGTCGGAGGAGCGGCCCCAGGCTTCGACGGTACCGGGGGCGGGGTCCTTCTTCTCGTCCGCGGCGCCCAGCGGCACCCAGTCGCCCTGCTCGGCCAACCAGGCGTGGAGGTCGTCCACCGCCCGCCACAGGTAGGTCAGCTTGGTCGAGCCGACCTGGCACACCAACTGCTCGGGATCGGCGTCGGCGTCCCGGTACGTCTCGTAGGCGGAGCTGCCCGGTGGGGTGTGCAGCTGCCAGGGCTGGTCCTTGGTGCCGGCGGTCATGGACGGTCCTCCTCGTGGTGGGTCGGGTGGTCGGTGCTCATCGGATCTCCGTGGTCGGACGGATCGCCCCCGGCGGGCCGGCCGGTGACGGCGGACACGTAGTGGGGCAGCAGGGTCAGCCATCCGAACTCGTTTCGGCCCCGCCAGGTCGCACCCTCCGCACCCAGGCGCTCCCATCCGGTGTGCTCGATCTCCACCCTGGTCCCGCCGTCGTCCCGGGGGGCGAAGCGGACCGACACCTCGGTGAGATCGGACCGGTCGCGGCGAAGGTGCCAGAGGTAGCCGAGCCGGTCGGCGGCTCCCACAGGGTGACCTCGCCCCACTCGTGCTCGTCCCCGTCGGGCGTGCGCTCGAAGATCCGTCCGCCCACACCCGGCTCGAGGACCACGGTCAGGTCGTCGCGTCCGGTGACCGTGTGGTCGGAGGGCCACCACGTATGGATCCGATCGGTCCACAGGGCGAAGGCGAGCTCGGGCGGGCAGGAGACGTCGACGTGGAGGGTCAGGGTTCCGGTCACCGCTCGGGTGGGCTCCCGGTGTTGTCGGCCAGCATCCGGAACCGGGTGGCGGCATCGCCCCACACCCGCTCGAGGTAGGCCTGGACGGCCTGGAGCCCCTGCTCGTGGAGGTGATGGATCCGACGGGTGCCCTCGGCCTGCTCCGTCACCAGGCCGGCATCGCGCAGGAGCCGGAGGTGGCGGGAGACGGCCGGCCGGCTGATGGGCATGGCGTCGGCCAGCTCGGTGACGGCCTTGTCCCCCTCCCCCAGGAGGCGGAGGATCTCCCGCCGGTTGGGATCGCCGAGCGCCTCGAACGGGTCGCCATCAGGTGCCGGGGCGGCGAGTACGACGTCACCCACCTCGCCCGATCCGGACGGCCGGCTGTGCAGTGGTCGTGGCCGCGGTCATCGCTCCCCCGTTGGGTAACATCCCGGTTACCGTAACCGTTCCGTTACGGATGGGCAAGCCGACCGTGGCCGGCCCGGCGGGGCTCAGCCGCAGCAGCGTTGGCCGACCCTGGCCGGCCCGGCGGGGCTCAGCCGCAGCAGCGTTGGCCGGCCTCCGCGGCCAGGTCCTGATGGGGCGTCGGATCGGGGGAATCGACCTGGGCGGCAAACGCGTCGAGGTCGATCCTCCGTCCTCCCACCCAGGTCCCGAGCACCGACACCCCGGAGGCCAGCGTGAGGGGATCGACGGTGTAGGGGTCGGCCGACAGCTCGACGAGGTCGGCGACCTTGCCCGCCTCGAGCGATCCCAGCCGGTCGTCGACGAACAGCTGGCGGGCGCCGTTGATCGTCACCGCCCGCAGGGCCTGGTCGAGGGTGACGGCCTGGTCCGGGCCGTGCACGGCTCCCGAGATCGTCGTCCGGGTCACCATGGACTGGACGTTGAGCAGCACGTCCGGCGGGGTGACCGAGCCGTCGTTGTGGAACGAGGGCTCGAGCCCGGCGGCAAAGGCGTCCCCGACGGCCTGCCACCGTGACCCGACGGCCGACGGCCGACGGGAGCATCGTGCCGTCGAGCACGTCGCCCCAGTAGATGAACTGGAAGGCCCCCATCGAGGCCTCGACGCCCAGGGCGGCAGCCCGCTCGAACTGCTCCCGTCGACAGGCGCCGAGGTGCTCGACCCGCCACCGGTGGTCGGTGCCGAGCAGTCCGTGCTTCGCCAGCCCCCGCTCGTACACGTCGAGGACGACGTCGAAGGCGGCGTCGCCGTTGCAGTGGAACGACAGCTGCCAGCCCTGTGGGGCGTGGGCGTCGACAACGGCGTCGAGCTCCTCGGGTGTGTAGTTCATGGCCGACGTGCCGGCCGGGCCGAGGGGGATCTCCGCACGACGCACCTCCTCGGTGTCGAGGTACGGGAACGAGAGCCCGGCGTTGCCGATCCACGGCGAGCCGTCGGCCCACAGCTTGATCCCCTGCTTGCGCAGCCGGTCGGGCACCGACGCCTCGAGCGGGTCGCCGCAGTGCGCCGCGGTCGACGCGTGGTAGAGCGACACACGCAGCGGGCAGTCGGCCAGTGGGGCGAGCGCCTGGTAGGCGGCGAGGAACGGGAGGTCATAGGTCATGTCGGAGGTCGAGGTGATCCCGAACGAGGCCATGTACCGGTACCAGTCGCCGGCCGAGCGCAGCGGGCGGGTCGCGACGGCCGCGATCACCGGCCCGACCACGGCCATGACCGCCGGCAGCTCGCAGGCCCGCCCGTCGAGCGCACCGTGGGCCGTGCGGCCGAACGAGCCCCCGGTGGGGTCCGGCGGGGGCGAGGTGTCCCAACCCTGCAGGGCCAGGGTCGCCGTGTTGGCATAGGCGAGGTGGCCCGAGTTGTCGGCCACCACTACCGGACGCGACGGGAAGTACCCGTCGAGCATCGTCGCCGTCGGCGACGGAGCGCCCTGGAGCAGGCGGTCGAGGCCGTTGAACAGGAGCGGCTGACCCGTCGGTGGCGACGCGTCGAGCCGGTGGAACAGGTCCTCCACGTCCGCCCAGTCCGGGTAGCCCACGAAGGGGGTGATCCAGATCGACGGGGCCCGGGTGACGATGCCGGACACCACGGGATGGCTGTGCAGCTCGACGGACCCGGGCAACAGCACGGTGTCGCCCAGGTCGTGCACCTCGGCACCCGGGGCGGCGCCCAGACAGGTCTCGAGGGACCCCACGGCGGCGATCACCCCGGTGCCGGGGTCGAAGGCGATGGCCGCGGCCCGGGGGGATGACGGGTCCATGGTGATGGCGGATGCCGCGGTGAGGATCACCGGGTGGTCGCCGGTCGGGGTTGCCGTGGTCGTGCCTGCTCCTTGCCGGAGGCCGCGCCGAGGGGCCCGCCGGCCGTCGACGCTACCCACCGACCCGTCGACCACCCCGGACTACGACCACCACCCGGGACGTCAGGAATGCGCCGCCCCTGCGTGCGTCGCGATGTCCGGGGCGATCCGGGCCGAGGTCACGAGGGTCCGTCGGTCGCGGCCCAGAAGCGCGTCCAGGTGTCCCAGTCCTCGGGCAGGGTCCCCCACCCATCGTGGTGGGCCGGCCAGTCGGCCGGGTCCAGCCCGAGCGGGTTGGCCCCGACCTCGGCCCCGTAGAACAGCCGGTGGACGCGACGGACGAAGCACCACGTGCCGTCGACCCGACGGTACTCGTCGTCGTAGACGATGGCCTGGTGGATCCACCGGTCGCCGTCCTGGATCTCTCCTTTGCAGTAGACGGTGCCGGTGGCGTGATCGGCGTCGACCAGGTCGATGACGTGGGTCCCGACGTTCAGCACCGACACCCCGACGGTCCGCAGCGAACGGTCGAACGACGCCCGCAGGGTGTCACGCCCCGTCCCCTGGCGACCGACGCGGACGTCGGGCACGAACAGCGCCACCAGAGCGTCGAGGTCGCGTCGGTCGACGGCGACGGCGTAGCGGGCGGCGAGCTGGCGGATGGCCTCGTGGGCCTCGAGGCGGGCGAGCGCCGAAGCGGGATCGCCGGTCATCGACCGGCCGGGTCGGGCCCGGGGGTGGCGGGCTGCACCACCCCGTCGGCCACCCATCCGGCGACCGTGGCCTCGTCGACGCCCAGAATCTCGGTGAGCACCTCGGAGGTGTGCTCGCCGAGGAGGGGCACCTGGCGGTCCGGGCCCTCCTGCATCCTCGAGAGCTTGACCGGGTTCCCGCCCACCAGTACGGGCGCGTCCACGCCGTCGGTGCGAGGGACCTCCACCACCATGTGGTGCCGGACCACGTGCGGATCGGTGGCCACGGCCTCGGGCCGGGTGCACGGGGCGGCGGCCAGGCCGGCCTCGGCCAGGAGCCGGGCCGCCTCGGTCATGGTCAGGTCCGAGGCCCACGCCTGGAGCGCCGGCTGGACCACGTCGTCGAGGTGGCTGCTCCACCCCTCGCGGGTGGCGAGTCGGGGGTCGTCCAGCCACTCCTCGTGGCCGACGATCCGGGCGAAGCGTTCGAACTGGTGCTCCCGGCCCACCTGCAGGATGAACCATCCGTCGGCGCACCGGCACGACGTCAGGATGATCGGCACCCGCATTGGCTCGTCGGGAGCACGGCCGAGGCCCAGCGAGGCGAAGTTGTAGGACACGTCGCACAGGGCGACCATGGCGTCGAGCATCGAGACGTCGACCAGCTGACCCAGCCCGGTGGTGTCCCGCTGGCGCAGTGCGGCCAGCACCCCGATCACGGCGAACAGCCCGGTGCCCGAGTCGCCCAGTCCGCCCGTCGGGCTGAGGATCGGTGGCTGGTGGGGAACACGCGCGTACTCGTAGATGCCGGACATGGCTTCGGCCACCGACGCGTAGGCGGGCCAGCCCTCGTAGGGCGACGTACCGTCGCTGCCGAAGCCGGAGATCGACAGGTACACGAGTGCAGGATGGTCGGGCAGGAGCGAGGCGTGGTCGAGCCCCAGCCGACGGGCTTTGCCCGGGCCGAGGTTCTCGGCAACCACGTCGACGTGTCCGATCAGGTCGAGCACGACGGCCCGGCCCGCGTCGGACCCGAGGTCGACGGCGAGGCTCCGCTTGTTCATGTTGTTGCGCAGGAAGGTGGCGCCGATGCGGTCGCCGTTCTCCCGGGTGACGGCGGGCGACGACGCGCGTCCGGCATCGCCCCGGCCGGCCTGCTCCACCTTGACGACGTCGGCGCCCAGCCGGGCCATGAGCTGGGTGGCGTACGGCAGGGCCTGCATCTGCTCCAGGCTCAGGATGCGGATGCCGGCCAGCGGTCGGCCGAACGGTGCGGCCCCGTCGTTGGCCGACTCACCCAGCCGCACGGCGCCCGCTCGCGTCGAGGTCACCGTCGAGGTCGAGCTGGAGCATCCGGATGGCGTTGCCCCGGACGATCTTGTAGACCTCCTCGTCGGTCAGGTCCTGCATCAACTCCTGGGCCACGGCCAGCGTGTCGGGCCACGTCGAGTCGGTGTGGGGGTAGTCGGTCTCGAACGTGATGTTGTCCACCCCCACCCGGTCGAGGGACTCGAGCCCGTGCTGGTCCCGGAAGAAGCAGCCGAACACCTGCCGGTAGTAGTACGTCGACGGCGGCTCGAGGATCGTGTCGCGCACCCCGCCCCAGGCCCGGTGCTCGCGCCAGACGTCGTCGGCCCGTTCGAGGATGTAGGGGAGCCAGCCGATCTGACCCTCGGAGTAGGCGAGGCGCAGGTCGGGGAAGCGGATCAGCACGCCCGAGAAGAGGAAGTCGGCGAGCGACGCCATGGCATTGCCGAACGACAGGGTGGCGGCCACGGCGACCGGCGCATCACCCGACGTGGCGGGCATCCTCGAGGACGAGCCGATGTGCATGTTCACCACGGTGCCGGTCTCGGCGCATGCCGCGAAGAACGGGTCCCAGTACCCGGAGTGGATGCTGGGCAGCCCGAGGTGGGGCGGGATCTCGGAGAACGTCACCGCACGCACCCCCCGGGCGGCGTTGCGCCGGATCTCGGCGGCGGCCAGGTCGGCGTCCCACAGGGGGATCAGGCAGAGCGGGATCAGTCGGCCGCCCGAGTCGCCGCACCACTCCTCCACCATCCAGTCGTTGTAGGCCCGGATGCAGGCGAGGCCGAGGTCGCGGTCATCGGTGGCCTCGGTGAAGGCCTGCCCGCAGAACCGGGGGAAGGTCGGGAAGCACAGGGACGCCTCGACGTGGCCGATGTCCATGTCCTCGAGGCGGGCCTTGGGGTCGTAGCAGCCCGGGCGCATCTCGTCGTAGGTGATCGGGCTCATGGTCATGTCGTCGCGGTCGAATCCGGCGGCGGCCACGTGGCGCTTGTGGACATAGACGAGGTCCTCGAAGAACCAGCAGTCCGCCTGCGGGCCGTCCTCGTCCCAGGTGATGTCGTAATTGCCTCCGCCGGTGTGCTGCATGGGGCCGATCCCCCGGCGCTCGATCCGGGGCGCCCGGTCGAGGAAGGCGGACGGGAGCCACGTCGTCCACACGTGGGTGGGCTCGACGACATGGTCGTCGACACTGATGATCCGGGGGACGACGGGCACGGCGCGCTCCTATCTGACGGTCCGTCAGATCGTACCGCAGTGGCCGGTGGGGCCACCTCCCGGGCCGGACGGGCCCGGTTGGACCCCGGAGCTCAGAACAGGCGCTGGATCAGGTGCACCAGGGCCGCTCCCACGGTGAGGATGAGGGCGATCCCGGCCGTGCCCATGCCGAGGCCGATGGCGAGGGCCACGACGTCCTCCAGGATGATGGCGAGCGCCACGAAGACCGCACCGAGTGACGGCAGCGTGTCGAGCCCCGAGAACGGCGGGGCGAGGGCCGCCGACACGGCGAACACGATGAAGACCAGGCCGAGCACCCGCAGGAACCACCGACGATCGAACAGTGACGCTGCCCGGGGCCTCGAGAAGCGCTCGAGCCAGCGGATCCGCCGCATCATGAACGGGACGGCCCTGCCGGTGGTCCTGGCGCCGAGGGAGCGGTCCCGGAATCGGGCCGGGAGCCAGATCGACCGGGCGCCGCCGACCAGTTCGACCGCCAGTAGGACGGTGACCACCTCGAACACGTGGGTCACCCCACCGGTGGGCAGCGGCAGGGCCGGAACGAACATCAGGAACAGGATGGTGACGGCGAAGCTCTTTTCGGCGAACACGTCACCGAGACCACCGATGGTCTTCGGGCCGTCCGTGGCGAGCCACGCCTCGAGCTGATCGCTGAACGGGACGGCCGGGCCACCGGCCACGGGGCCGCGCGCGTCGTCAGGTGGCACGTCGGTCGGGCCCTTGTCGGTCGGGCCCTTGTCGACCGCGCTGCACCCGTCCAGTCTGCCTGGGGCAGGCCCGTTGCCGGTGCCGGGCCCGACGACCAGGGATCACGCCATCAGGAGCGCAGGTCGACTGTCTCGAACGGCTCGTCAGGGGTCGCGCACCGGGGGCGTCGGCAACCCGTGGCCGCCGGGGTCAGCGTCTCGGCTGGGCACGATGGCGCCGCCCCTCCGTTGTCGAGGAGCGGGTGTCCTTCGTGGCGACCCCCGTGGCCGGCGCCACGCACACGGCAAAGGTGGGATCGGGCATCCGCCGTGAGTCCCCAGATGTCGAAAATCCCGGCCTCTCGACCCTGGGGGCCGAGAAACCGGGACTTCCGATAACGCTTCGGTGTCACTTCCTTGGTGGCGGGGGCAGGATTTGAACCTGCGACCTTCGGGTTATGAGCCCGACGAGCTACCAGACTGCTCCACCCCGCGTCGGTGGATCGCCAGGCTACCACCTGTCCGGAGGTCGCCGTCCAGCGCCCCCGGCGGCCCCGGCCGGGACTCCCGACGCGCCGGGGACCGGGACGCGGGCAGCTCAGTTGTTGAGGCCGGCGATGACGCCGGACGCCGGGTTGGTCGTCGTCGTGGTGGTCGTGGTCGCCACCGGGCCCCCGGTCAGCGCCTGGACCTGCTGCAGGAACGACTCCAGGTTGTTGATGTCGGTCTGGTAGGCACCGAGGTTGCCAGCCTTGAGGTCGGTCTGGCTCTGCGTGTAGGCCTGCTGGGCCTGGCTGAGCAGGGCCTGGGCCTGGGGGGACAGGGTCGCCGACGACCCGCCGCCGGTGGCCGCCGTGCCGGTGGACACCGGCGCCGAGAACAGTGCCGACAGTGCACCCGAGAGGGTCTTGTCGATGGCGGCCGGCTGGTTGCCGTAGACGGCGATCACCCGCTGCAGGTTCGGGATGGCGTTGCGCGAGGACTCGACGTAGAGCGGCTGGATGTAGAGGATCCCGTCAGCCACGGGGATCATCAGCACGTTGCCCAACAGTACGGTCGACCCGTTCTGGTTGAGCAACGAGATCTGCCCGGACACCGTCGGCGTCGAGTCGATCTTGGCCGCCACGATGGCCGGCCCGTTAGGAGGGTTGTCCCGGGGCGTCACGAACATCTTCAGCTGGCCGTAGTGGCTCGGGTCGGACCCCGCCATCATGAACCCCGACAGCGTCTGGATCTGGCTGCCGCTCGACACCGGCACCAGGGCGTCGAGCAGGTTGAACGACTGATCCGTCTCGCCGGGGATCCGGAGCACCTGGTAGATCGGCGACATCCGCACCAGCTGGCCCGTGGAGACGACCTGGCCCTGTGCGTTGACCGTCGAGGTCGTGGCGAGCGCCTGCGCAGGCTGACCGGCCCCGGGGTCGGGCGACAGCGTCCACGCGTCTGCCGCGCTGTAGAAGCTCTGGGCCTGGACGATGTGGTACTTGCCGTACATCGTGGCCTGGACGGTGAAGATGTCCTCCGGATAGCGGATGTGCGAGCGCATCTCGGCACTCATCTTCGATGCCGGGGTGAACATCTCGGGGAACGCCTTCTCGTACGTGCGGATGACCGGATCCTTGGGGTCCATCACGTAGAACGTCATCTTGCCGGTGTAGGCGTCGATCAGGACCTTGACCGAGTTGCGCACGTAGTTGTACGTTCCGGCCAGCCCGCTGCCCGAGGTCACCGCGCCGGTGTCGGCGTTCTGGGCGTAGGGATAGTTGGCCGAGGTCGTGTAGGCGTCCTGGATCCACTCGATACGCCCGTTCAGGAGCACCGGGTACGGGTCGGCGTCGAGGTTGAGGAACGGTGCCGCCTTCGACACCCGGGCCTGGACGCCCCGGTCGAACATCAGGCGCGAATCGTTGGTGATCTGGTTCGAGATCAGCAGGTTGATGTCGGCGAACCGGGTGGCGAACATCACCTGTTTGAAGAAGGACGAGAGCTGGACCCCTCCGTCACCCTTGTAGTGGGTCTCGACGTTGGTGCCGTTGGTGAGCTGGTAGTCGATCTCGGGCTGCTTGGTGTTGGCCACCACGTAGCCGGCGTTGTTCAGCCCGAAGTACACCGACGGCTGGGTGACGGCGGGCAGCCCGCTGTTCGACGTCGGGGGGACGTCGCCGATGGCGAACGAGGGCTGGCCGGAGCTGGTCACCGTGTTGGCCGGCGACACGATCATGCCGTAGCCGTGGGTGTACTGGAGGGTGGTGTTGACCCATGACGACGACGGCAGGTCCTGGTCGTTGACCTCTCGTGCGCCGACCACCGCGGGGGTCTCGGTCCCGTTCACCAGGTAGCGGTCCACGGCCAGTCCGTTGAATTGGTAGAAGGACCGGAGGTCCTGGAGCTTGTCGTAGGTGGGCTGGGTCTGGAGCGGGTCCCACAGCCGGACGTTGCCCAACGTGTCGCCGTTCGCCGAGAGCTGGTCGGCGGTCAGGGTGGACGACGCCGGGTACTTGATCGACTGGACGCCCTGGATGCCCATGGCCGCCCGGGTGGCATCGATGTTGCGCTGGATGTAGGGGCGCTCGAGGGTGTTCTGGGCCGGGTTCACCTTCAGGGCCTGCACGGCGGCGGGGTAGATGGTGCCGGCCGTCAGGGCGATCAGGAACCAGAGGCCCACGCCGAGGATGGGCAGCGCCCAGCCCTGGCGGCGGATGTTGTAGATGAGCAGGAGCGCGGCGGCAATCGACACCACGATGAGGAGCTTGAGCGCGGGCAGCCGAGCATGGACGTCGGTGTAGCCCGCTCCCTGCACGAAGCCGTTGGACGACAGGTCGAGGCTGAACTGGGCCAGGTAGTAGCCGACGGCCTTGGTCAAGGCGATCAGACCCAGGATGACCGACAGGTGTGCCTTGACGGCCGGGCGCACCCGGGGACGGGGCCCCTGCATTCGGATGCCGCCGTTCAGGTAGTGGCTGAGCGTGGTGACCAGGAGGACGACGACCAGGGCGACCAGCGTCCAGTGGATCACGAACTGCTGGAATGGCAGGGTGAACACGAAGTACCCCACGTTGCGGTGGAACTGGGGGTCGGTGGTCGCGAACGGGGTGCTGTTGCGGTAGAGGATCCAGTTCTGCCACTGGCCCAGGGCCTGGGAACCGACGATGAGCGACAGCGCGATCACCACGGCTGCCCGCAGCCAGCGGGCGTAGGGCCCGATGACCTCGCGGTAGCGCTTCACGAACTCGTCCTCGGCGTCCATCGACGGTCCCTTGGGGGCCAGCCGCTCGGCCACCAGGAGGCTGACCAGCAGCAGTACGGCGAAGATGGCGCTGAACACCAGCATCAGGCCGGCCTTGATCTCGAACAGCTTCACCCAGACGGAGTGCAGCTGCACCGAGGAGAACCACAGGGCGTCCGTGTAGAACACGGCGAACGTGCGGAAGAACAGCCCGGCCACCACCACGAGGACGGCGGCGACGATGACCCACCGGCGGCCGCGGTGGCTCGCCGGCTTGGGGGCCGTGGGCAGGTCACTGGGTGTGCGCACGGCTGCAGCCTAGGGGGTGGCGACCGCGAGCAGGCATCGACATCCCGGGTGGGCCGGCGGGTGCCTGTGCCCGGTGGGGAACTCCTCGCCGGCCGCCTGGGCCCCGTTCAGGCCGTTGTCCTCGCAGTCGGGGCACGGAGTCTCGTCGGGAAGGGCGATCGCCACCCATTCGACCGGGGTGCCCGCCGACCCGGCCACGGCCAGGCTTCCGAGGGAGAAGGCGGCAACGACGTGATCGCCCGCCAGGCGCTCGACTCGCGCACCCTTCCACTCGCGGAAGGCGGAGCCGATGTGCTCGGTGACGGCCGACTCCTCGGCCGCCTCCAGGCCCTCGTCGGAGGCCAGGCGCTTGCGCAGGGGCCCGACCACCGACTCGGCCAGGTCGTGGCTGATGGCCAGGAGGGCATCGGTGGCCGGTCGCGGTCCCTCCGCCCCGACGAACGCGGCGCCGGCGTCGGCGGCCTCCTCGAGCAGCGGCATGGCGGCGGTGGCAATCGAGTCCAGCTGTTCGGTCTCGTCCGGCAGGAGCGCGGCCGACCAGGAGGTCCCCTTCGCCCGCAATCCGTCCAGCAGATCGTTCTGGTTGTCCTGGAGGGCGCGCTTGAGCCGGCGGGCCAGTCCGGTGACCAGCGGGTCGACCAGGTCGTCGCGGCGGACCGCACGCGGGTCGCGGGCATCGGGTGGCCCTTCGGCGTCGCCGGAGTCGTCCGAGCCGGCCTCGGACCCGACGTCGGGGCCGGACGCGGCGTCGCCGGACTCACCGGACCCACCGTCCGCCGGTGCGACGTCGCCGTCGCCGTCTTCGTCCTGGGCGGCCCGGAGCTTGGCGAACAGGGCGTCGACCTTCTGCACCGGGGGGGTGGCGTCGGTCGTCGTCGCGACCTCGTCGTCGCCCGGGCCGTCTTCCGACTCCACCGCTGACTCCGTAGCGTCGTCCGGGTCCGCCGGACCCTCCTCGTCGACGGCCGGGACGTCCGAGGACCCGGCGGCATGCGACGCGTCCTCGGCCTCCTCCGCCAAGAGCACGGCCGCCAGCTCCTCGGGGGTCCCCTCGTCCGGGCGGGCCGCCGCTTCACGCCCGGCCTCCTCGGCGGCCAAGCGGGCCTCGTCCTCGGCGTTGAACACGTCCTCGGCGATGGCCTCGACCGAGCGCCGTACGTCGTTGACCGCCTCGGCCAGGCGCTCGCGGCCGGCTCGGAGCTGGTCGATCTGGGCGTGGAGCACCTTGCGCCGGCGGGCGAGGTCCTCGAGCACCCGGGCCCGCAGCGCCTGGGCCTCCTCTACCATCTGGCGACCCTCGGCCCGGGCCCGCTCGGTCAGCTCCTCGGCGTCGGCCCGCACCTTGCCGAGCGCGGCGGCCACCTGTGCCTCGGTGCGCTCCTGGAGGGCGGTCGAGGCGGCGTCGGCCTCGGCCAGCCGCTCGGCGAGCAGGGAGTCGGCCCGGGCCTGCGCCTGCTCGGACACCTCGGTCGCCTCGGTCACCAGGCGCTCGGACACCTCGGTCGCCTCGGTCAGCATCCGCTGCGCCTCCGCCTGGGCGTTGGCCACCATCTCTGCGGAGGCGTCGTGTGCGCTCTGCAGCACCCGTGCCGTCTCCTTGCCCACGGCAGCGGTCAGCATCGTGTCGTCGATGACCGGGTTGGCCGCCCGGGCCTCGGCATCGGCCAGCGAGGCCAGCAGCTCCTGCTCCCGCTCGGTCAGACCCCGCAGGCCGGCGGCGATCGACTCCAGGTAGTCCCGCACCTCGGTCGGATCGAAGCCCCGGCGGACCGAGGCGAACGTGTGTCGGGCGACGTCGTCCGGGGCCAGGTGGGGTGAGGAGGTGATGGTCAACCGGCGTTCCTCGGGCATGCCGGAGAGCCTACGACCGCCCGTCGCCCGAACGGCTCATCCCGCGGATCGACTGGGCCGGGCGTCGAGTGTCGTGGGCGCGACATGGCCCCCGTTCGCTTCGAGGACCTTCAGCGCCTGGTCCAGGGTGGATACGGCGAAGATCTTGAGGCCGGGGCGCTGCTTCGACACGGCGTCCTTGTACTCCCCCGGCGGCACCAGGAAGATGCTCGCCCCGGCGTTCTCGACGGCCACCGTCTTCTGGGGAACGCCGCCCACGTCACCCACGTTGCCCGAGGCATCCATCGTGCCGGTGGCCGCCACGGTGTGGCCGCCGGTCAACGACCCGCTGGACAGGGTGTCGATGACGCCGAGGGTCATGGCCAGTCCGGCCGAGGGTCCGCCGATGTCGGTCACGTTGATCGAGATCGGGAACGGGTAGGCGTAGTCGACCTCGTCCTGGGGTTCGATCCCGACGTTGACGTAGACGGACTGCCCGCCGAGGTCGACCTTGGTGCGCTTCAGGGTCAAGGTGACCGGGCCGGGTGCGCCGGTGCCCTGCTTGCGCACGGTGAAGATGACCGTCTCCCCCGAGTGGTGGGCGTCGAGGGCGTGCGACAGTGCCTCGGCCGTCAGCGTCGGGGTGCCGTTCAGGGCGGTCACCACATCACCGACGTCGAGCACCCCGTAGGCGGGGGTCCCGGCGAAGGTCCCGGCGACGACGGCGCCGGACGGGGTGGCGGGCACGGCGTACCCGAGGTGCCGGAGCGCCGAGGTCTTGGCAGCCTGCTCCGCCTGGGACATCTGGAGGGCGCCCTGGGCGTCGAGCTCGTCGGGCGCGGTTCCCCCGGTCACCGACGGCAGCGAGTAGAGCACGGTGTCCGGCTCGAGCTTGAAGAAGAGGTAGGACAGGGCCGTCACCCGGGCCTCGCGGACATCGGTCAGCAGCACCGGGTGGGTGACCTTGTGGCCCTTGGCCGGGGGCACGGTGATGAAGGGCTGCACCGACTGCGCACTGCCCGGCTGGATGGCGTAGTAGTCGAGGTTGATGCGGCTGGCCACGAGGGCGGCGAGCACAACCACGGCGACCGCTCCCCACACCCACGGCCACGGCCCGCGGCGCCGCTTCTCCCTCGACTCCGGCAGGGCCCGCACGGGCGGGTAGCCCAGCGGCGGGCCGACGGGCGGTGCCGGCGGAGCCGACGGGAGCGGTCCCTCGGCCGCGGGCGGATCCGGCGGCGGCGGGACGGTCGGCGTGGGCGACGTGCCCGGGAAGGAGTGGAGCGCCAACGGGTCCCGGTCCGCGGGTGCGCCCGGTGCGGTCGGCTGCTCGGGGTCGGTCATAGTGGTGTCGTGCAGCCTGCCACGGAACCCGGCGCCGACGATGTCACCGCCAGGCGGCGTGACGTGGCCCGGGCCGGTCTCGTGGGCGACGCCGACGTGGCCCGGGCCGGTCGCACCGACCCGGCGCCGGCCGTGCGGGCGACCGCGCTCGGGGCCCTGGACCGGCTCGGCGCGCTCACCGATGCCGAGCTGCTCGGCGGGCTCGCCGACCCGGATCCGGGGGTGCGCCGCCGGGCGGTCGAGCTGTCGGCCACCCGACCCGGGGTGGAAGTGCGCGCCCTCCTCGATGATCCGGACGCATCGGTGGTCGAGATGTGCGCCTGGGCGACAGGCGAACGCGAGGAGGCCGCGGCCGTGGGGCGGCTGGCCGAACTGGCGGCGGCGGACGGCGGACACGGCGACCCGCTGTGCCGCGAGGCGGCGGTGGCCGCCCTCGGCGCCATCGGCGACCCCGCCGGGCTGCCCGCCGTGCTGGCCGCCCTGGACGACAAGCCGGCCATCCGCCGGCGGGCGGCCGTCGCACTGGCCGCCTTCGAGGGTCCCGAGGTGGATGCCGCACTGCGGCGCTGTCTCGAGGACCGGGACTGGCAGGTCCGCCAGGTGGCCGAGGACCTGCTGGCCGTCGACTGACGAACGTCGACCCGGCCGGTCAGGACTCGGCGGCGGCGAAGAGGGGACGGAGGCTGTCGAAGGAGTCGAGGCAGATGCCCGCGCCGCGCACGACGCACTCGACGGGGTCGGGCACCACGTGGACCGGCACCTCGGTCTCCTGGGCCAGGCGCTCGGCGAGCCCGCGCAGCTGCGAGCCGCCGCCCAGCAGGTGGATCCCCTCGTAGATGATGTCCTGGGCCAGCTCGGGCGGCGAGTCGGACAGGCAGCCGAGGACGGTGTCGACGATCAGCTCGACCTGGTCCCGAAGGGCGAACCGGATCTCGTCGGCGGTCAGGACCACGGTGTGGGGTCGCCCGGTGGCAACCTCTCGCCCCCGGGCCTCGACCCGCACCTCGCCCTCGTGGGGCACCGCCGAGCCGATGGCGATCTTCAGCTCCTCGCCGGTGCGCTCACTGATGGCCACGCCGTACTTCTGGCGCACGTACTCCTGGACGGCGGCATCCATGTCGGTGCCGCCGCACCGGACGGCCCGGTAGGCCACGATGCCGCCCAGTGAGATGACCGCCGTCTCGGTCGTGCCGCCACCGACGTCGACCACCATGCTCCCCACCGGCTCGTGGATGTCGAGGCCGGCCCCGATGGCTGCCGCCATGGGCTGCTCGATGAGGTGGGCGGCCGAGGCACCGGCCCGGCGCGCCGCCTCCTTGACCGCCCGGCGCTCGACCGAGGTGATGGCCGAGGGGACGCAGAGCAGCACGCGCGGGCGGTTGAGCTTGGTCACGCCTGCCTTGCGGAGCAGCAGGCGGATGGTGCGCTCGGTGATGTCGAAGTCGGTGATGGCTCCCTCGCGCATCGGGCGCACGGCCACGATGTACCCCGGTGTGCGCCCGATGAGCTCCCACGCCTCCTCGCCCACGGCCAGGACCTCGTGGGTCCGGGTGTTGAGGGCGATCACCGTCGGCTCCTCGAGGATGACCCCACGACCCCGGGCGAGGACCTGGGTGCTGGAGGTCCCGAGGTCGATCGCGAGGTCCCGGGCCACCGGACCATCGTAGGTGGTCGGGTCGACCTGCGGGCCGTGCCCCGGCCGGTGCCACGGCGCGCCCTCCTTTCGCACGCCGCTGTCGGTAACCTTCGATCCGTGCACGGAGAGGACAACGACAGCTTCGGCACGCCGGAAGACGGCGACGTCGGCGACATCGACGGGCCGCTCCGCGGCTGGGTCCCCCAGGACGACCGCCTCTGGCTCCACCCCTCCGAGCGGGCCGGCGCCGGCTCCCCGTCCGTGCGGTCACCCGCTCCCGGCACAGCCCACCCCGCCTCGCGCGGCCAGTGGGTGATCGGCGGGCTGACGGTGTGCGTCGTCCTCGCGCTGGTGCTCACCGGCATGGTGGTCGCCGCCGGATCCGACGCCGGCCGTCCCGCCGCCACCCAAGAGGTCTTCGCCGGCGTGCCCACCACGGAGGCCGACCTCAGCCGGCTCACCACCGCCCACAAGATGGTTACGCTGGCATCGTCGGTCCGCGACTCCACGGTGGCACTGGTGGTCACCACCGGGACCGGCACCCGGGTGGGGACCGGCGTGGTGGCCGAGGCCGGCGGCATCGTCGTCGCCCTCCGCCCGACCATCGCCGGCGCCCGGTCGGTCACCGTGGTCGAGCAGGACGGCACCCGCCAGCCGGCGGTCGAGGTCGGGAGCGACCCGACCACCGGCATCGCCGTGCTGCGCATCGCCGACGACCTGCCCGTCGCCGCGTTCACCACCGGCGACCCGACCACGGGCTCGGTGGCCGTGGCCATGGCGGAGGACGCCCGTGCCACCGGGGCGCCGACCGCTCGGCTGTACGCCGGGACCGTCCTGTACGCCGGGGTGGCGGCCCGCGACGGCCGGTCGACCGGCTTCTGCGGGACGGCGATCGCCGCGCCCCTGACCGCCGACGACCTGGGCAGCCCGCTGGTGGAGCCGTCCGGTGCGGTGGCCGGAGTGCTCGACACGGTGTCCGGCACCGGCGTGGCGCGCGTGGGGGTGTTCCTGCCGGCCGAACTGGTGCGCGATGTGACCGCCCAGATCGTGGCGCACGGCGCTGTCGTCCATGGTGAGATCGGGGCGCAGTTCGTCGACCCGTCCGTCATCGGGTCGGACACGCCCGGGGCGCTGGTGGCGGGCGTCGTCACCGGGGGCTCGGCCGCCCAGGCCGGGCTCCAGGACGGCGACCTGGTCGTGGCCATCGACGGCGCGGAGGTCCGGTCGAAGGCAGAGCTGTCCACCCGCCTCTACGCCGACCCGCCCGGGACCGAGGTCCCGGTGACCCTGGTGCGCTCGGGCGCCACCGTCCACATCACCCCCGTCCTCAGCGACAGCTGACCCGGACGCGGGCCGGGCTCCCGCCTCCACCGGCAGCTCCGGTCCGCACCCCTCCGGCCCGTTGCCGGGGCGACGCACGGGTCCGCCGATCGTGGCCGTAGCATGCAGGTATGCCACCGCCCGAGCCCGGCGACCCGGGCAATCCGTTCCAGTCCCTGCTCGGCGACCTGATGAACATGCTCGGGTCCAACGGCCCGGACACGTGGGAGATGAGCCGGGCCTTCGCCCTCAATGTGGCGACCGGCGGGTCGCCCGAGTCGAACGTCGAGCCGATCCACCGCATCCAGGTGGAGCAGCTGTCGCGGGTGGCGGAACTGAACGTGATCGAGGCCACCGGGATGCCGGTGGCACCCGGCGGGCACCGTCTCACCTGCGTCCCCGTGAGCCGGGGCGACTGGACAGCGCGAGCCCTCGAGTCGTGGCGCCCGGTCCTTGCCGAACTGGCCACGGCCCCTCCCGCGCCCTCCGCGGCCGACACGACCACCCAGCAGCTCGACCCGTCACTCGACCCGACCGGCGGCATGGCCGCCATGCTCGGACAGTGGGCGTCGGCCATCGGCCCGATGTTCTTCGGCCTGCAGGTCGGCTCCGTCGTCGGGCACCTGTCGCAGCGCACGCTCGGGCAGTACCCGCTGGCGCTCCCGTGGGTGCCCTCGGACGAACTCCTGCTGGTGACCGCGAACATCGCCGAGTTCGCCTCCGACTGGAGCCTGCCCGAGGAGGAGGCCCTCCTGTGGGTCTGCGCCCGGGAGCTCGCCACCAACTCGGTGCTCAGCCGACCGGCCGTGCGGACCCGGATCGAGGAGCTGCTGCACGCCTATGCCGAGTCCCAGGCCGCCGCCCAGCAGGACCTGGCCGGCAAACTGCGGGGCCTTAGCGGTGGCGATGACGCCGACGGGGTCGGCACGGGCATGGACCTGGCGTCACTCCAGGGCATGTTCGGCGACCCCGAGGCGCTGATGGGCGAGCTCCTCACCCCCGAGTCGCGCACGACGTCCGACCGGCTGACGGCACTGGCCGTCGTGGTGGACGCGTACGCCGACCACATCGCCACGGTGGTGGGGACGAAGCTGGTCGGAGCCCACACACAGCTCGCCGAGGCCTGGTACCGCCGGCGGACCGAACGGGGCAAGGGCGAGGAGGCGGCCGGCGCGCTGTTCGGGCTCGACCTCGACCAGGCCCAGGTCGACCGGGGCCGGGGCTTCGTGGCCGGCGTGCTCGAACGGGCCGGCGAGGACGGCCTCGCCCGGCTCTGGAGCCCGGCCCGCAACCTGCCCACGCCAGCCGAGGTGGACGCACCCGGGCTCTGGCTCGAGCGGATCGACCTGCCCGAGCCCGACGGACCCGACGGTGGCTGAATCCGACCGGGCCCACCCGATGGTGAGGTCGGGCCGGGCCCACCCGATGGTGAGGTCGGACCGGGCCCACCCGATGGTGAGGTCAGTAGGTCCGTCCGGTCGGGCACACGAACCTGCGGCGGCCCGGCGACGGCCCCGGGGCGGTGGTCAGGCGGGCGTGTCCGCGCCGGGTTCGGCGGGCGCGGCCTGAGCGGCGACCGCCTCCTCCTCGGGCAGCCCGAGGTCCCACTCGATCAGGATGTTCTCGCGCTCGGCGTCCCGGATGACCCGCTCCCTGTTGCGCCGGTACTGCGGGTCGTGCGGGGGCAGGAGGACCAGTCGGGCATTGGTGCGCCGCCGGAACTCCTCGATCAGTGCCGGATCGCCGAAGTCGGAACGGACCTCCCAGTGGGGCGCCACCGGGCCGAGGTAGACGACCCGCACGTGGCCGACCGGCGGCTGCGGCTCGGCTTCCTCCTCGGGGAGGGTCGGATCATCGGTGACCGGGGTCATGGCAGTGGTTCCTCCTGGGACGGCAGTGCGCCGATCCTACCGCCGCCACACGCCGGCACCGACCCGGGTGTCCAGGCACCCGGCCGCCAGCGGTCGTCCGGACGAACATAAGAAGGCCCAGGTGACAGATAAGAATCCGGTGAGTAAAGCCGTAGAACCCCCGCATTCCGCACCGTTCCCCGATGCAGGGCGCGACACTGACTACACAACGGATGCCAGCGCACCAGCGGCCGGCACGGCCCACGGCGACGGCGGAGCATCCCCGAGGATCACGGAGGAACAGTGGACGCAGACTGGATGGAAGTGGGGAAGTGCAAGGACCTGTCACCGTCCATCTTCTTCCCGAGTGACGGCGTCGGCGTCCAGGAGGCCCAGCGCATCTGCGCCGAGTGCCCTGTCGCCGACCAGTGCCTCGAGTACGCCCTGACCGAACGGGTCGACCACGGCGTGTGGGGCGGCAAGTCCGAGCGCGAGCGTCGCCGGATCCTCCGTCGCCGTCGGGTCGGCCTGACCACCGTCGGCGCCCGCGCCTGACCCGTAGGTGACGCTGGTCGACGCACGGCGTGCCGGACTGCCGGCCGAGTGCGTCGTCAACATCAGCGAGGGGCGTGACCGGGCTGTCATCGCCGAGGTGGTGGCCGGCGGCGGCGACCTGGTGCTCGACGTCCACTCCGATGCCGAACACCACCGCTCGGTGCTGACCCTGGGCGGTCCGTTGGCCGAGGTCGAGGCGGCAGCCCGACGCGTGGCGGTCGCCGCCGTGGACCGCATCGATCTGCGCGGTCACCGCGGGGTCCATCCCCGCCTGGGTGCGGTCGACGTGGTGCCCTTCGTGCCGCTACCCGGCCCCGGTGGTACAGCCACCCCGTCAGAGGCCGTCCTCGTCGCCCGCGACAGCTACGCACGGTGGTCGGCGGACGAGCTCGAGGTGCCGTGCTTCCTCTACGGGATGGGACGCACCCTTCCCGACGTCCGGAGGGGCGCGTTCACCACGCTGTCACCCGACACCGGACCGGACGGACCGCACCCGACGGCGGGCGCCACCGCCGTCGGCGCCCGCCACCTGCTGATCGCCTACAACGTGTGGCTCGGCGCGGCCGGACCCGGCGGACCGTCACCGGACGAGCTGGTCGCCGTCGCCCGTGACCTGGCGGCACGGATGCGGCGGCCGGGGCTCCGGACCCTGGGACTGGCCGTCGACGACGGCGCCCAGGTCAGCTGCAACGTCGTCGCGCCCGATCTGGTAACGCTGACCGAGGTCTACGACGAAGTGGCCCGGGGAGCCGAGGCACAGGGATGCGAGGCTCGACGAGGTGAGCTGGTCGGCCTGCTCCCCAGCTCCGCACTCGCCGCCGTGCCGGAGCGACGCTGGTCCGAACTCGGCCTTCGGGCCGAGGACACCATCGAATTCCGCCTGGGCGTCGACCGGGGCTGACCGACCTTCGGCCGGCCCCGGGACACCCGCCACCTACGACGCAGTGGCCGCCCGCCGCTGCATCGCCCGCTGTCGACGCAGACGCCGACGCTCACGTTCGGACAGCCCGCCCCAGATGCCGAACTTCTCGCCGTTGGCCAGTGCATACTCGAGGCAGTCCTCGCGCACGACGCACCCTCGGCACACTTCCTTCGCCTCACGGGTGGACGCACCCCGCTCGGGAAAGAAGAGGTCGGGGTCGACCCCCATGCAATTCGCCTTGGTCTGCCATGTCCGTTCTTGGGGCCCGTACATCAATGACACCATGTCCATTGCCAGACCTCCCTCCCACTCATCCATGCGGTTTCTCTCGAAGCCGCATAGCACGGATGTAACTACAGGTATGTAATCCTTCCCCATTACCCGCGGAAACGCAAGAAAAATGTGGGGGCGCGCGCCACCGCCCCCAGGGCGGCGGCGGAACGGTCGGGCGGGCGGTTCCGCAGGCGGCCCCAGGAAGGGTGCCCGAGACCCGGGTGGCCGCGGATCTCCGGCGGTGCGCACCACCTGGATTCCACCGTCGGGGAGCAGTCGATCGGCAGCGGACCGGCAACTCCCGGTCGGTACCTTTGACCCATATCCGGGCCACCGCATTCCCGGGCGAACCGGCGATACGGGGTCCGGTGCACGCCCGGCTGCGGCAGATGCTCCGAACCGGGCGGGGCCCCGCCCGGTTCGGAGACGAGCTGCGGGGCACGGTACGGGCCCCACGAGGCACTGACCCGCCACCCGGAGGTGGACCCACCGCGGTGCCCGCCTCGTCCTGCGTGCGCCGATCCGCATGCTCCATCGAGTGATCCGTGACGGCACGGCGCCGCCGCGGGCCCGCGTGCGCTCAGCCCGCCCGCCGGCCCCGCGACCGGACCGTCGTCTTGTGGTTGAGGAAGTCGACAAGGACGTAGTCGCCCAGTTCGCCCGGTGTGGTGGCGAAGGTGCGCCCCTTGTTGATGCGTGACAGCTGGTCGACGAAGCCCCACAGCCCGCGGTCGGGGTCGAGCAGGAACGTGTTGATGGTGATCTGCGCCTTGGTGCACCGCATCACCTCGGCCAGCGTGAGCTCGAGCGTCTCGTGCACCGGCGGGTAGTTGAAGAAGACGTCGTAGCCGAGCCCGCCGTCGTAGGGAACGATGTGGGCGGTGGGCTCGCCGTCGGTCACCAGGATGATCTGCTTGGTGCCCTGCTGGTGGGCCAGCATCTTGCGGGCCAGGATCAGGCCGTGCTGGAGATTCGTCCCGTAGACGTAGTCCCAGCTGACCGTGGGCAGGTCCTCGGGCTCGATCTCCCGGGCCACCTCGGAGAACCCGACCAGGCCGAGGTAGTCGCGCGGGAACTTCGACGTGATCAACGTGTGCAGCGCCATCGCCATCTTCTTGGCCGGCACGAAGTTGTCGCGCATCGGCATGGACAGCGACAGGTCGAGCAGGAGCACGGTGGCCGACCGGGTCAGGGCCTCGGTCTCGACGACCTCGAAGTCGTCCGGGTGCAGTCGCACAGGCACGCCGCTGCCCGACCGGCGCACGGCGTTGTGGACCGTGCGGGACAGGTCGAGGTTGAACGGGTCGCCGTACTCATAGGGCTTGGTCGTCTCCTCGCGGTCATGGCCGGTGCCGGTCCACGTCGTGGCGTGGTTCCCCACCCGGTCCTTGGTCAGCTGCGAGAAGAGATCCGACAGTGCCTGCTGGCCGATCCGGCGGGTTCCCTTGGGCGTGAGCTCGTAGCGGCCCTCGCGCTGGTCGATCAGGCCCGCCTCCTCGAGCTGCTTGGCCAGCTTGGCCAGCCGGTCCAGGGAGTCGGCGGCGTCGTCGCCGAGGCTCCGACGCACCTTGTCCAGGTCCACCTCGGACAGCGATGCCGGCGAATTGGCGGCACGGAGGTAGCCCTCGAGGTCGTCGAGGTCGCGCAGGCGGCCGGTGGCGTCCGTCCCCTCCCCCATGCCCATGGGGTCCTCGCCGCGGAACCGGAAGCGCTGGTCCCACCCGGCGTCGGGGAACGCCTGCTGGAGGTTGCCGGCCAACCGGTCGACCTGCCAGCGCAGGTCCATGTCCTCGAGCAGCGACTCGGCGAGTCCCTGGAGCTGGGACCGCTGCTCGGGCGACATCGAGTTCCACATGGCCTGGGCCGCCGCCATGCGGGCGGCCAGCTGCTCCAGGAGCTCGTCGAGGTCCTTCGGGTCGCCGGGGAAGAGGTCGCCGTACTCCTCCATGAACGACTCGAACGTCGGGTCGATCGGGTCCCCCGCCTCGCGCTGCTCCATCATCCGGTTGAGCGCGTCGAATGCCTGGCGCATGTGCTCGAGCTGGGCAGGGTCCGGGTTGGCCAGCGCATCGGACATCTGGTCGAAGTACGTCTTGGCGACCTCCTCGCGCAGGCGCTCCATCAGCTCCTCGAAGTGCTCGCGCGCCTCGGACGAGACGAACTCGTACTGCTGCAGCGACCGCACCTGGCCGGCGAGGTCGTTCGGCAGCAGGTCGAGCTGCATGCGCCGCTCGGTGGCGACCTGGTCGGTGACCTCCTGGCGCCGCTGGTCGCCGGAGTCGCGGGCATCGGACTCCAGGTGCTCGATACCGAGCCGCTCCTGTCGGAGCACGTCCTGGAGCTCCTGGGCGATCTCGCCGTAGGCCCCGCCGAGGTCACCCTGCTCGAGCAGGTCCTCGCGCTCGGCCCGCAGCTGATCGAGCAGGTCACGCAGGCCCCGGACCTGGTCGCCGTCGGGGGTCTGCCACCCCCGGTTCAGCATCCGCTGCAGTGCCTCCTGCAGGTCGCCGTTGGCCAGCAGGTCGTCGGTCAGCTGGGACAGGACGGCGTCGGCGTCGTCGGCGGCCGACACCTGGGAGCCGTCCCACCGCCGGTAGTCGTACCGCCAGGTCATCCCCGGCCCCGGTACGTCGCTCGGGGCCCTGCGGCCTCCTTGTTGAGCCGCTTGGTCAGGTGGAGGCCCTCCAGGATGAATTCGGTGGCGCTCGCCACCATGCCGGGGTCCTCGGACCCGCCGGTCAGGGCGAGCACGGGCGCCGACAGCGCCGGCACCCGTTCGAGCGTCTCGGCGTAGGCGGCGGCCGGCAGGTCGTCGCCGGCATGGACGACCGTCTCCTCGGTGAAGGCACCGAGCACGGCCTGCGGGTCCGCCAGGTGGACCCGGCGACGGAACACCAGCAGCACGGCGGCGTTGACGATCTGGGCCAGGATCGCCTCCTCGCGGCCCTCCTCCAGCGACTCGATCTCGACCTTGCCCTGCGTCGACGAGAGCAGGGACTGCAGGTCCGACACCCGGGGCACGGCCTCGGCCTCGCCGTTGCGCAGGGCCCGGCGCGTGGCGTTGGCCACCAGCGTCTCGTAGTTGGCGATGGTGAGGCGCACCGACACACCCGACCGCTGGTTGAGGTGCGGGCTCTGGCGGGCGAGCTGGCTCAGCTCGGCCACCACCTCGGCCATGAACTCGGGCACCAGGACCCGGGGGGCGCCCACGGTGCCGGGGCCGTCCCCGCCACCGCGGCCCGCCAGGTCGGCCTCGGACTCGGCGATCCGCAGCTCGGTGGCGGCGTCGGGTGGGTAGTGGGTGCGGATCTGGGCACCGAACCGGTCCTTCAGCGGCGTGATGATCCGGCCGCGGTTGGTGTAGTCCTCGGGGTTGGCCGTGGCCACCAGAACGATGTCGAGCGGGAGGCGGACACGGTGGCCCCGGATCTGGACGTCGCGCTCCTCCAGCACGTTCAGCAGGCCGACCTGGATGCGCTCGGCGAGGTCGGGGAGCTCGTTGACGGCGAAGATGCCGCGGTTGAGCCGGGGCACCAGGCCGTAGTGGATGGTGAGCTCGTCGGACAGGTACCGGCCCTCGGCCACCCGGATGGGGTCGACCTCGCCGATCAGGTCGGCGATCGACGTGTCCGGCGTGGCGAGCTTCTCCCCGTAGCGGTCGCTGCGGTGCACCCACGCGATCGGCAGGTCCTCTCCCACCTCGGCCAGCAGGTCCTTGGCGAACCGGGAGATGGGGTGGAAGGGGTCGTCGTTGATCTCGGAATGGGCCACGACCGGGAGCCACTCGTCGAGGAGCCCCACCAGCGACCGGATGATCCGGGTCTTGGCCTGGCCCCGCTCGCCCAGCAGGATCACGTCGTGCCCGGCCAGCACGGCGTTCTCCAGCTGGGGCAGGACGGTGTCCTCGAACCCGAGCACGCCGGTGACGAGCGGTTCGCCGGCGGCGATCCGGGCCGACGCATTGCGGCGGATCTCGTCGGCCACGGACATCGGGGCCCATCCGGCCTGGCGGAGCTGGCCGAGCGTGGTGATGTCCGGCGGCGGCGTCAGCCGGGCCGACAGGTCGACCTGGGTACCGGTGTCGCTGGGTCGGCGGTGTGGCTCCGGGGTAGTCATGCGGACGAGCCTACGCGGGCCTCCACCGGTGTGGTGCGGCGGCGGCGGCGGCTGTCCGGGCCACGTCCCCCGGTGGCCCGCCCGGCGGCTGTCCGGGCCACGTCCCCCGGTGGCCCGCCCGGCGGCCGCGACCGCCGGGTTTCGCACCGCGCTCCCAGGAATGGAATGATGAGTGCCTGCCAGCTCGCAGACCTGCGGGACTGCGCGCGTCATGGCGCCCTACGCCATGTGATTCACGGCCCGGAACGGCCGCATAACTTGGCCGGGCACGGCCTGATGAGGGAGAAGAGCTTTGACGACGTTGGAGGACCCATCCGTGAGCCCGGCGGTCACCCCGGTCGTCCTGGGCGGCGCCCGAGGCGGCCCGGACGTCGCCACACTGCGGACCGACCGCTACTGGGTCCAGCCGGTCGTCACCTTCGCGGTACTGACGTCGTTCGTGGCCTACGCCAGCTGGGCGGCCTTCGTGAACAAGAACTACTACGCCGGCGCCTCGTTCAACCGCGACCTGATCTCGCCCTTCTACTCCCCCTGCCTGGCGGGCAGCTGCGTGCCGGGCGCCAGCTTCGGCCCCACCATCTCGTGGTGGCAGATCTCGCCGGCCCTGCTGATCCTCATCTTCCCGCTGGGCTTCCGGATGACCTGCTACTACTACCGCAAGGCGTACTACCGGTCGTTCTGGCTGGCTCCGCCGGCCTGCGCGGTCACTGACGGCCACGGCTCGTACTCGGGTGAGTCCCGCTTCCCCCTGCTCCTGCAGAACGCCCACCGCTACTTCTTCTACTTCGGCGTGATCTTCAACGTGATCCTCACGTACGACGCCGTCCTGGCCTTCCGTCAGCCCGGGGTCGGCTGGGGCATCAGCGTGGGGACCGTGGTCCTGTGCGTCAACGCCACGCTGCTCTGGCTCTACTCCCTCAGCTGCCACGCCTGTCGCCACCTGTGCGGCGGTGGCGTCAAGGAGTTCTCGAAGGCGCCCATCCGGCACAAGATCTGGAAGGCGCTCAGCCCGCTGAACGGCAAGCACATGCTCTTCGCCTGGATGAGCCTGGTCTTCGTGGCCTTCACCGACCTGTACGTGCGTCTGGTGGCCAGCGGGGCAATCCACGACTTCGGCTTCCACTTCTAAAGGCGACGAGCACATGACAACCGAGTACGAGTCCCACGAGTTCGACGTCATCATCATCGGCGCCGGCGGCGCCGGCCTGCGTGCCGCCGTCGAGGCCCAGACCATGGGCCTGCGCACCGCCGTGGTGTGCAAGTCCCTGCTGGGCAAGGCCCACACCGTCATGGCCGAGGGCGGCATGGCCGCCGCCATGGGCAACGTGTACAGCGAGGACAACTGGAAGGTCCACTTCCGGGACACCATGCGGGGCGGCAAGCTGCTCAACAACTGGCGCATGGCCCAGCTGCACGCCCAGGAGGCGCCGGACCGGGTCCGCGAGCTCGAGGCGTGGGGCGCCCTGTTCGACCGGACCGAGGACGGACTGATCCTCCAGCGCGACTTCGGCGGCCACCGCTACGCCCGGTTGGCCCACGTCGGCGACCGGACCGGCCTGGAGCTCATCCGCACGATGCAGCAGAAGGCCGTGGCCGACGGCATGGAGGTCTTCATGGAGCTGAAGGTGCTCCGCCTCCTGCACGATGCCGACGGCGCCGTGTCGGGCATCGTCGGCTACTGGCGCCCGACGGGCAAGTTCGTGGTCATCAAGGCCAAGGCCGTGGTGCTGGCCACCGGCGGCGTCGGCAAGAGCTGGATGTACACGTCGAACTCGTGGGAGTCGACCGGCGACGGCCACGCCATGGCCCTGTGGGCCGGCGCCGACCTGATCGACATGGAGTGCGTGCAGTTCCACCCGACCGGCATGGTCTGGCCCCTGTCGGTGCGGGGGATCCTGGTGACCGAGGGCGTGCGTGGCGACGGCGGCGTGCTCCGCAATTCGGAGGGCACCCGCTTCATGTTCGACTACGTGCCCCCCATGTTCCGGGCCGAGACAGCAGACTCCGAGGACGAGGCCGACAAGTGGTACGACGACCACACCGCCGGCCGTAGGCCGCCGGAGCTGCTACCCCGTGACGAGGTGGCCCGCTCCATCAACTCCGAGGTGAAGGCCGGTCGCGGCAGCCCCCACGGGGGCGTGTTCCTCGACATCGCCACCCGGCGCACGGCGGAGGACATCCGCCGTCGGCTGCCGTCGATGTACCACCAGTTCAAGGAGCTCGCCGGCGTGGACATCACCGCCGAGGCCATGGAAGTCGGCCCGACCTGCCACTACATCATGGGCGGAGTGCGGGTCGACGCCGACTCGACCGCCGCCACGGTGCCGGGGCTGTTCGCCGCCGGCGAGGTGGCCGGCGGCATGCACGGTGCCAACCGCCTGGGAGGCAACTCGCTCTCCGACCTCCTGGTGTTCGGCCGCCGGGCCGGCATCGGCGCCGCCGAGTTCGCCCAGGGGCGCTCCGGCGACATCGCACTCGACGAGGGGCAGATCCAGGGCGCGATCGGCGCCGCCGTTGCACCGTTCGGGCGCGAGTCCGGTGAGAACCCATACGACATCCAGCAGGACCTGCAGGAGACCATGCAGAGCCTGGTCGGGATCATCCGGACCGGGTCCGAGCTCGAAGAGGCACTCGGCAAGATCGAGGCCCTGGAGGAGCGTGCCACCAACATCGCGCTGGCCGGCGGCACCAAGTACAACCCGGGGTGGAACCTCGCGACCGACCTCGCGTCGATGCTCACCGTGTCGAAGTGCACGGCCCTGGGTGCACTCAACCGCAAGGAGAGCCGTGGCGGCCAGACCCGCGACGACTACCCCACCGCCGACCCCGAGATGGGCAAGGTCAACTTCGTCGAGCGCATCCCGGACCCGTCGGCCGCCCAGCACGGCGTCGGCGGCACCCCGTCGGTGCGGTCGATCACCAGTCAGCCCGAGCCCGTCCCGGTGCTTCCGGACGAGCTGAAGGCGCTACTCGAGGAGGCGAACTGATGGCCGAGGAGATCATCCGCAGCAGTCAGAGCGGTGAGGTCACCATGCGCATCTGGCGCGGTGACGAGGACGGCGGCGAGTTCGCCGAGTACGTCATGCCGGCCCAGGAGGGCGAGGTCGTCCTCGACGTCATCCACCGGGTACAGGCCTCCGAGGCGCCCGATCTGGCGTGCCGCTGGAACTGCAAGGCCGGCAAGTGCGGCTCCTGCTCCGCCGAGATCAACGGCCGGCCGTCGCTCATGTGCATGACCCGGATGGACACGCTCCCCCCTGGGGAGACGGTGACCGTCGCCCCGATGCGGGCGTTCCCGGTGATCCGCGACCTGGTCACCGACGTCTCCTACAACTACGAGGTGGCCAAGCGGATCCCGCCGCTGAGCGCCCGGGCGAAGACGGCCGACGAGGAGGAGGCCGGCGGCTACCGCATGGCCCAGATCGACGTCGAGCGGAGCCAGGAGTTCCGCAAGTGCATCGAGTGCTTCCTGTGCCAGGACGTGTGCCACGTCGTCCGTGACCACGAGGAGAACAAGACGGCCTATGCCGGACCCCGGTTCTTCATCCGCTCGGCCGAGCTGGAGATGCACCCGCTCGACACCAACGACCGCCGGCAGCTCCTCCAGGAGGAGCAGGGCCTGGGCAAGTGCAACATCACCAAGTGCTGTACCGAGGTCTGCCCCGAGCACATCAAGATCACCGACAACGCCATCATCCCGCTGAAGGAGCGGGTGGTCGACGCCAAGTACGACCCGGTGGCGTGGCTCGGGCGCAAGATCCGCAAGCGGACCAAGCGCACCGCCGCCGAGGCGGCGGCCGAGGCACCGTCGACCGGGCCGGCCGCCGTGCTTCCCCCCGGCGGCGCCCACGGCATCCCCCAGCCCCACCGACAGGACGAGCCGGTGCTGGCCGCGGCCCCGGTGGGCGCACCCGTCCCGCCGCCGACGGCCGCCCCCCCGGCCCCGCCGTCGGCGGACGACGCCCCGGCGTGAGCCCCGCGACAGGCGCCGGCACGTGCCCCGCTTCCTGACCCCGGACTGGGTGGGGACGTTCAACGCCGCGCTCGCCGGCGTCCGCCTGTCCCACCCGGGGCCGGACGCCGGCCTGGCGGCGGCCGACGGCCGGTTCACGGTCGCCCAGGAGGTCCGCGGCACGCCGGACGGCGACGTGCGCCTGGTGCTGCGCACCGCGGAGGGCGCACTGACCCTGGAGGTCGGCCCGCTCGCCCCGGCGACGGGGTCCGGCGTCGAGGCCGACGTCACCATCGCCCTCGACTACGACGACGCTGCCGCTCTCGCCCGGGGGGTCCTGTCGGCGGCCGAGGCGCTCAATGCGGGGCGCATCCGCGTGCGGGGGGACCTCTCGGTGCTTGCGGCCGGCCAGGAGCTGCTGCTCGAGGCCCGGGGCCACACCCGCGACCTGGACGCCGACACCACCTTCTGATCGGGAGCGGAGGGACGCGTCGCCGGCCGGTGCGCCGGCGTGGCCCGTCGACGCACCGGCGGTGTAGACAGGGGCCGTCCCACCGACCCGGAGGCGCACCGTGGACATCCTGAGCAGTCGCACCCTCCTCCGCCCTGCCGACCTGGAGCGCACCCTCGCGTTCTACCGCGACGGCCTCGGACTGGCCGTGGCCCGGGAGTTCGGCGACGGCGACCACCGGGGGGTGGTCTTCTTCGCCGGGGGCGGCTTCCTCGAGGTGTCGGGCACCGGACCGGCGCCGGGCCGACCGGGCGTTTCCCTGTGGTTGCAGGTCCGCTCGATGGACGACGCGGTCTCTGCCCTGGCAGCCGCCGGCATCCCGCTCGCCCGCCATGCGGCCCGGGAACCCTGGGGGCTGATCGAGGCGTGGGTGGATGATCCTGACGGCGTGCGCATCCACCTGGTCGAGGTGCCGGCCGACCACCCGCTCCGGCGCGATACCCGGCCGGCGCCGGGGTACGACCGGTAGGTGCGGGGCGGTGGCATCGCCGCACCGGGTGGAGCGGCTCGACCACGTGCAGCTGGCCATGCCGGCCGGCGCCGAGGCGGCGGCCACCGCGTTCTACGAAGGCGTCCTGGGCATCCCCCGCGTCCCGAAGCCGACCGAGCTCGAGGCGCGGGGCGGCTGCTGGTTCGAGCGGGCGGGCCTTCGGATCCACCTCGGCCCCGAGGTCGACTTCCGGCCGGCCCGCAAGGCCCACCCGGCTCTGGCCGTCAGCGGGATCGAAGCGCTCTGCGCCGAGCTCGAGGCCTGCGGACATCCCGTGCGCCGCACCGAGGACGTGCCCGGCATGCCGCAGTGGTACGTGGACGACCCGTTCGGCAACCGGATCGAGCTCGTCCCGGCCTGAAGACCGACGGGGAGGACGTCGACTCACGGCCCGGCATCCGGTTCAGCGCCCGACGACGACCCGATCGGCCACGGCCCGGCCCGACAGGTAGGCACCTTCGACTCGGGGCCCGCCGAAGGCGTCGCCCGCCAGGAATGCGCCGGGGGCGACCTCGAGCCACCGCTCGGGACGGGGCTGGGCGGGCGTGGCGAACCGCCACCGATGGAGGCGGACGTCGACGACGCCGGACCCGCCGAGCCACGGGCCCGCCGACGCCAGCAGGTCGGCGGCGAGGCGCTCCCGGTCAGCGTCCCACCGCTCGGCGGCCAGGGCGGCCGTGGTGTGGAGCGTGACCGACGGCACCGGAGACACCCCCTTGGCCAGGTTGTCGCCCACCCAGGACCACACCGCGTCGTCGGTCGGCTGCACGCCGCCCGGTACCGGCACCGAGGCCGGCCCGTCGAGCGCCACCACCAGCGACAACGTGGGCTCGTAGGCGACGTCGGGCACCTCGGCGGCTCCCCCGAGCAGGGTGGCCGACTGGGGCACCGGACAGGTGAGCACCACGGCGTCGGCCGCCAGCGACCCTGCCGGCGAGCCGTGGGCGGCAGGCCACGACACCGACCACCCGTCGGTGGTCGGCACCACCGCGTCGACGTGGGTGGACTGGCGCACCTCGAGGCCCACGGCCAGGCGGGCGGCGAGCACGGCCATCCCACCGGTGCCGGCGTAGCGGGGGTGGCCGTCGCCCGTGCCGAATCCCCGGCACCACTCGTGGACGGTGCCGTCCGCCTGCCACGCACCGATGTCCGTGGCCAGTTCGGCGCTGCGCACGGTCAGGAACTGGGCACCGTGGTCGGCACGGGCACCGTCGGCCAGGTCGGCCGTGGCCAACCGTCCGCCGGGTCGCCGGCCCTTGTCGACCACGACGACCCTGCAGCCGGCGTCGGCGAGCGACCGGGCGGCGGTGAGCCCCGCCACCCCCGACCCCACCACCACCACGCGCACCGGGGTTCCGGTCAGGGGTCGGTCCGCTCGACCTCGGCCTTGACCGCCTCGAGGGTCGTCCGCATGCCGTCGCGGTTGGTCTTGCCCCGAGCCCAGCCCAGGAGCGCCCAGTAGATCTTGAGCGGCAGGGTGTCGGCCAGGCGGAAGGACTCGGTCACGTCCGAGCCGTCGCCGGCCGCCTCGATCCGGTAGGTCCAGGTGTTCGTCGCCTTGCCGCCGGTGAGCACGTCGAAGCCGAACTCGGCACCGGGTACGCACGTGGCGACCACGCAGTTGGTCCAGTAGACGGGGCCGCGGCCGTTGCGCTTGACGTGGCCCCGGAACTTGGCGCCCACGGCAGGTCCCGTGGCCCCGTCGAGCCACTCCGCCTCGAAGGTCTCGGGGCTGTAGCTCCCGATCCGGGTCACGTCGCTCACCAGCGCCCAGACCTGGTCGGGTGGGGCCTGCATGTGGACGGTGACCGAGTCGTGCATGGCGCCACCCTAGGCCGCGGGCGTCGCGAGGTGTGCCGCCCGTGACGGGACGGCCCTGTGGCGCAGACCGTCCTGACGGGGCCCTCCGCCTGCAGCGTGCCGGCGACGTGCGATCAGGGCAGCAGGCCGACGACGTCCTCGCGCTCGGCCACCAGCTCCTCGGTGGTGATGCGGATCCGCTCGGTGGCGAACTCGTCGTGGGCCAGGCCCTCGACCACGGTCCAGCCGCCGGCGCCGTTGGCCCGGACGGGGAACCCGAACTGCAGGCCCTGGGGCACCCCGTACTCGCCGTTGGACACGACGGCCAGCGACGTCCAGTCGTCTCCGGTCGTGCCGTTGTGGATGGCGGCGACCGAGTCGATGGCGGCGTTGGCGGCCGACGCGGCCGAGGACAGGCCCCGGGCCTCGATGATGGCCGCACCGCGCTTCTGGACGGTGGTGAGGAAGTCGCCCTGCAGCCAGGCGGTGTCGTCGATGACCTCGGCGGCCGGCCTGCCGTCGATGCGGGCGTTGGCGACGTCGGGGAACTGCGTGGCCGAGTGGTTGCCCCAGATGGCCAGGTTGGAGACCGACGCCACCGGGACACCGGCCTTCTGGGCCAGCTGCGACTTGGCCCGGTTCTCATCGAGGCGGGTCATGGCGAACCAGCGGTCGGCCGGCACCTCGGGAGCGTTCGACCGGGCGATGAGGCAGTTGGTGTTGCACGGGTTGCCCACCACCAGGACGCGCACGTCCGAGGCGGCGTTGTTGGCGACGGCCTGGCCCTGCGGGCCGAAGATGCCCCCGTTGACGGTCAGCAGGTCGCCGCGCTCCATGCCGGCCTTGCGGGGGATGGAGCCGACCAGCAGCGCCCAGGACGTGCCGTCGAATGCGGTGTCCAGGTCGGTCGTGGTGACGATGTCATCGACCAGCGGGAACGCGCAGTCGTCGATCTCCATGACGACGCCCTCGAGGGCCTGCATGCCGGGCTCGATCTCCAGGAGGCGGAGCACCACGGGCTGGTCGGGGCCGAAGAGGGCGCCCGACGCGATGCGGAACAGGAGGGCGTAGCCGATCTGGCCGGCGGCGCCCGTGACGGTGACCTGGATGGGTGGTTTGGCTGCCATGTCGGGCAGGCTAATCCGGGCAGCCCAGGGCGGTCGAACCCGGGTTCCCGGTTGCCCCCCGCCCCGGGGCCGGGGCCGTTCGGCCCGGCACAGCGCTGATCGGGCCCGTTCCGGCCATCGGCCGCGTGGGTGGGCTCGCCCCGTGACCGGTCCCCTCGGCGTGCCCGTCGGCTTCGGTGCCGGGACCGGCGTCACCAGCGTCGACCGGGTGCGGTCGGAGGCCCGGTGGGCCGCCCGTGTCGGCTTCTCCAGCTTCTGGGTGTCCCAGATCCTCGGCGTCGACCCCATCGTGGCGCTTGCCGCAGCGGCCGCGGACGGCACGGGCCCCGCCGAACTGGGGACCTCCGTGGTCCCCCTCGTCGGGCGTCACCCGTTGGCCCTCGCCGCACAGGCACGCACTGCCCAGTCCGCGCTCGGCGGACGGTTCACGCTCGGCGTCGGTCCCTCCCACGCCATGGTCTCGGAGGGATTCTACGGGCAGCCCTACGACCGGCCGTTCATCCGCACGACCGAGTTCCTCTCCGCACTCGCCCCCCTGCGGGGCGAGGCGGTCGACGTGTCCGGATCACAGGTCGAGACCCACGGCTGGCTCACCGTCGACGCCGCACCGGTCCCACTGCTGCTGGCTGCACTCGGACCCCGGATGCTCGGACTCGCCGGCCGGGTCGCCGACGGGTCCACGGTCGGCTCCTGCGGGCCGCGCACGATCGCAGGCCACAGCGTCCCGCCACTGGTCGCAGCGGCGGCCGAGGCCAGGCGCCCCTCGCCCCGGATCCAGGCCATGGTGTCGGTGGCCGTCACCGACGACCCGCGATCGGTGCGGGCGGAGGCGGCCGCCTCCGACGCGCTGTACGCCTCACTCCCCAGCTACCGGCGGGTCCTCGACCTCGAGGGAGCCGCCACAGGGCCGACCTGCTGCTGGCCGGGTCGATCGAACGGATCGTCGACGGGCTCGGCGAGTACGTGGCGGCCGGGGCCACCGAGCTCCGGATCCTCATCGGATCGTCGGACGAGTCCGTGCGCGGCGCCACCCGCGACGGCCTGGAATCGCTCTTCGGGGGCTGAACCGTTCAGGACGGCCGCACGGCGGCCTCGGCTCCGGCCCGCAGTGCCCGCTCGAGGCCGGGCTCGACGGTGGCCAGCATCCGGGCACCCAGGTCCAGCTCGATCCGCAGCTCGGTGCCGTCGCGGTCGACGACGTGGGCGCCCCGATGGAGCAGGAGCGACTTCATGGGGCCGTTCTCCGCCAGCACGTTGGCCGCGAACGTTGTGACACCGTCGACGGCGGCGGACACCCGCAGGGCGTCCAGCATCAGCCGCCCCAGTCCCCGGCCCTGGTAGTCGTCGGCCACGATGAAGCCCACCTCGGCCACCCGGGGATCCGTCGTGGACCGCACGAAGCGGGCCAGGGCGGCCACCGGCGTTCCCACCCCGTCCACGTCCAGGGCGAGCCACACGGCATGATCCCGATGGTCGGCCTCGGTGAGGGCGTGGACCCGGTCGTCGGTCAGCTGGTACCCGCCCGACAGGAAGCGGAAGTAACGGGTGTCGGCCGAGCATCGCTCGAACCCGTCCAGGATCGCCGGGCCGTCCTGGTGCCCGGCCGGGCGCAGCTGGATCCGGGTTCCGTCGTCGAGGACGGCCAGGGCCCGGTCGTCTCCGATCCCGGGGTCGTCCGGCTCAGGGGGCACACCGGCAGTGTACGGCCGGTCGGCGACGCCGGACGGCGCCGGGCGGCGTCAGGTGTTGGCCAGGCCCAGCGCCGAGTAGATCTCGCGGGTCGCGCTCGAACGGTTGAGCGTGTAGAAGTGCAGGCCGGGGACGTCGGCAACCAGGAGCTGCTCGCACAGCTCTGTCGCACAGGCCACGCCCTCGTGGCGTACCGCCTCGGCGCCGCCCCGGGCATCGGCGGCCTCCAGGCGGGCGACCATCCACGACGGCACGGCGGCTCCCATCTGGGCCATCCGGGGCACCGACGACAGGCTGGTGACCGGCATGATCCCGGGAAGGACCGGCCGGGTGACGCCGCGCTCGGCCAGGTCGGCGACGAGCGAGGTGTACTCGGAGGCCTCGAAGAAGAACTGGGTGATGGCGAAGTCGGCCAGGGCCAGCTTGTCGGCCAGGTGGTCGCGGTCGCTCGCCCGGTCCGGCGACAGCGGGTGGCACGTCGGCTGTGCCGCCACCCCGACGGAGAACCCGCCGATGGCCCGGGCCAGCTCCACCAGGTCCGAGGCGTGGGCCAGCTCGCCGACGGAGGCGCCGGGCTCGGTGGGCGGGTCGCCACCCAGGGCCATCAGGTTCTCGATGCCGGCCTTGCGCAGTTCCACCAGGATCTCGGCCAGCTCGAGGCGGGTGTGGGCCACACAGATGAGGTGGGCCATGGGGACCAGGTTGGTGGTGCGCAGCATGCCGGTGACCAGGTCGACGGTGCGCCTGCGGGACTCGGCGCCGCCCCGGTAGGTGACCGACACGAACGACGGCCCGAGCGGCTCCAGCTCGCGGAGGGTCGTCACCAGGGTGGCCTGCTCGGCATCGGTCTTCGGCGGGAAGAACTCGAACGAGTAGGTCTTGCCCTTCTCGAGCAGGTCGGCGATGCGGGTCATGGTCGTTCCAGACTACCGCCGGAGGGGCGGAATCGACGAGGGCCCGACCCCGTCCCGGCCGGTCGGGGCCCTCCGGGCCAACCCCGGGGGGTCGGGGCTCAGCGCGTGTCGGCCGGAGGGGTGACGTGCGTCTGCAGCCGGGCCAGGGCGCCCTGGAGCTCGGTGTCCCGGTCGCGCCGGGCCCGGTCGGCCTGGGCCAGCTGCGTGCCCGTCGGGGCGGCGGCGCCGTGGCGCAGCAGGCGGTCCGCCTCGATGGCGAAGGCCAGGCCCCGCAGGGCGCCGGCCGCCGTGGTCGCCGAGCCGCCGGCCGCCGGGTCGGGGGCGGTGGACCCGGCGTGCTCGAGGGCGGTGGACGCCCTCTCCACCTGGACGGCCACCGCACCGCGCAGCTCGGCGTCGTCGGCGGTGGCCGACGGCGACAGGAGCGCCTCGCGGGCGAGGCGGGCGTCGCTCAGGGCGGGCAGGGCCCGTCGGCGCCAGGCGTCGGCGGTGGCCTTCTTGTTCCGGGACACGTAGAGCAGGATCACCCCGATGATGGCCAGCACCAGCACGACCACCAGGACGATCAGCGCCCAGGGGGTCGTCGACGACGTGGTGGCCGCCGGCGTGTTCGTCGTGGTGGTCGACGGGTGGGTGGTAGTGGTCGTCGTGGGTCGTGTCGTGGTCGTGGTCGTGGTCGTCGTGGTGGTGGTCGTGGTCGCCGCAGGGCCGGTCGACACGGCGATGTCGACCGAGCTCCCGCTCGGCACCGCCGCACCGGTGCCCGGGGTCGAGGACACCACCAGGCCGGCCGCGAACTGGTTCGACGACAACGACGTCACGTTGCCGACGTTGAGTCCCGCGCTCCCGAGGGCCTGACCCGCCGCCGCCTGGCTCAGGCCGACGAGCGACGGCACGGTCGTCGTGGTCGTGTCCACCGTCGCGGCGGCGGCCGACGGCGGCGACGCCGCACCGGCGGGCGCGGTCAGCGGTCCGAACAGGCAGACGGTGGCCACCGCGCCGGCGGCAGCCGCGGTGGCCAGGCGGCGCGGCGCCGAGGCGGTCGGACAGGGGCGGCTCACGTGCCCGACCGTCCGTAGTCGTCCTCGAGGCGGACGATGTCGTCCTCCCCGAAGTAGTCGCCGTGCTGCACCTCCACGAACGTGACCGGGGAGTCGGTGGCGTTCTCGATCCGGTGGTCGGTGCCGACCGGGATGTCGACAGCCCCGCCGGGCGACACCTCGCTCCGCCGGCCGTCCAGGGTGACGGTCGCCGTGCCGTGCACGATGAACCAGTGCTCGGATCGCCGGGCGTGACGCTGGTAGCTGAGCCGCCTGCCCGGGAGCACCTCGATGCGCTTGACCTTGAAGGTCGGCTGGTCGTCCAGGACGGTGTAGCTGCCCCACGGGCGCAGGTCGGTCTCCTGCCCGAGTTCGTTGCGGGTGACCTCGGTCATGCGGCACGCTCCGCGGCCCGCACGGCGTTGCGCAGGAGCATCGCCCGGGTCATGGGACCCACCCCGCCGATCCGTGGGGTGATCCACCCGGCGACCTCGGACACTCCTGCATCGACGTCGGACAAGAGCTTCTTCCCCTCCCATGAGGTGCCGGCGCCCACCACGGCGGCGCCCGGTTTGATCATGTCCGCTGTGACCAGGCCGGCTCGGCCGGCGGCGGCCACCACCACGTCGCCCTGGCGGACCAGTCCGGCCAGGTCCTCGACGCCGGTGTGGACCACGGTCACCGCCGCGTTGCATCCGGGGCGCTTCATGGCCAACAGGAGTGCCAGAGGTCGCCCGATGGTCAGACCGCGGCCGATCACGACCACGTGCTTGCCCTCGACGGGCACGTCGTTGGCGTGGAGCAGCTCGACGATGCCGGCCGGGGTGCACGGCAGGGGGCCGTTGGCCCCCATCACCAGCCGGCCCAGGTTGACCGGGTGGAGGCCGTCCACATCCTTGTCCGGGTCCATCGCCAGGAGCGTCCGCTCCTCGTCGAGGCCGGCGGGCAGCGGCAGCTGGACCAGGTAGGCGTGGATGGCCGGGTCCTCGTTGAACCGGGCGATGACGGCGTCGAGCTCGCCCTGGGACACGTCGGCCGGGAGGTGCTCGTGGGCGGACGCGATGCCGACCTCCTCGCAGTCGGCGTGCTTCATGGCCACGTAACGGGCACTCGGGCCGTCGTCGCCCACCAGGACGGTCCCGAGGCCCACGGTGACCCCCGCTCCCCGGAGCCGGGCCACCCGGTCGGTCACCTCGGCACGCACCCGCGCGGCGAGCAGCTCGCCGTCCAGCACGGTCGCGATCATCGTCTCTCCCTCACTCCTGGTCCCATCGTTCGTGTGTGGCGTAGGGGGCCCGTCGTCGCCCCGGGCACGGCCGCGGGGGCGCGGCTCAATGCCGGAAGTGGCGCTCGCCGCCTGCCATGACCATAGCGATCCCGGCCTCGTCGGCTGCGGCAATCACGACCTCGTCCTTGATGGAACCACCCGGCTGGACCACGACGGTCACGCCGGCGTCGGCCAGGACCAGCATCCCGTCGGCGAACGGGAAGAAGGCGTCGGAGGCGGCCGCCCCTCCCCGGGCCCGCTCGCCCGCCTTCTCCACGGCGATCTGGGCCGCCACCACCCGGGACTGCTGGCCGGCGCCGATGCCGACGGCCTGGGCGCCCGTGACCACGGCGATGGCGTTCGAGGTGGTGCGTGCGCACACCTTCCAGGCCACCTGCAGGTCGCGCCACTCGTCGTCGGTCGGCCGGCGCTTCGTGACCACCTCCCAGACGGACGGGTCGACCAGGAAGCGGTCGGCGTCCTGGACCAGCACGCTGGACCCGAGGAACCGGTACTGGCGGACCAGGGGATCCGGCACCGGGGCCGACAGCAGCCGGGTGGCCTTGCGCTTGGAGGAAAGCTGCGCGAGGGCGTCGTCGTCGTAGGCGGGGGCGATGATGACATCGGCCTGGGGACCGGCGGCGATGGCCTCGGCCACCTGCGGGGTGACCCGGCCGCCGATGGCCACGATGCCGCCGAAGGCCGACTGCGGGTCGCACTCGAGGGCCAGCTCGTAGGCCCGGACCAGGTCGGCGTCCAGGGCGGCGCCGCACGGATTGGCGTGCTTGATGATGGCCACGGCCTCCTCGGTCGGACCCGACGGCAGCTCGTGCACGAGCCGCCAGGCGGCGTCGGCGTCGAACACGTTGAGGTACGAGAGCTCCTTGCCGCCGTGCTGGACGACCTCGTCCCACCACGAGTGCTCCCCGACCACGCGGTAGCGGGCGCCGTGCTGGTGGGGGTTCTCTCCGTAGCGCAGCGTTCCGGCCCGCTCCAGGGTCAGGTGGATCGACTCGGGCAGCAGCACCGCCGTGGCCAGCTCCTCGCCCCCGCCCTCCACGGACCGGGCCGACTGCTCCCGTTCGTCGAGCCACGCCACGATGGCGGCGTCGTAGCCGGCGGTGTGGGCGAAGGCCTGGCGGGCCAGACGGCGACGGGTGGCCAGCGAGATGGCGCCGTCGGTGCGGAGCTCCTCCAGGAGGGGCCCGTAGTCGGCCGGGTCGACGACAACGGCGACGTGGTCGTGGTTCTTGGCCGCGGCGCGCACCATGGTGGGGCCACCGACGTCGATGAGCTCGATGGACGGGTCCGACGAGAACGGATAGAGGTTGCAGACCACCAGGTCGATGAGCCCGATGCCCAACCGCTCGAGGGCATCGAGGTGGTCCGGCTTGGACCGGTCGGCCAGGATGCCCCCGTGGATCACCGGGTGGAGCGTCTTGACCCGGCCGCCCAGCATCTCGGGGGCGCCGGTGAGGTCGGCCACCTCGACGTGGTCGATGCCCGCCGCCGTGAGCGCCGCCGACGTGCCGCCGCTCGAGACCAGCTCCCACCCGAGGGCGGACAGGCCGCGGGCCAGGTCCTCGATCCCGGTCTTGTCGTAGACGGACAGCAGTGCCTTCATTCGGTGGCCTCCTCGGGTGGGTGGTGCTCGGGTGATGCTCCCCCACCCACGGCCCGGGGCGCCAGGTCGTCGATGAAGGTGCGGATGGTGGCCGGGTAGAGCGTGCGCTCGACGGCCTTGATGCGTTCGTGGAGGGAGTCCTCGGTGTCGCCCGGGAGGATCGCCACCGCGGCCTGGGCCAGGATCGGCCCGGTGTCCATTTCCAGGTGGGCCACGTGGACGGTGGTGCCGGTCTCGGCCACACCGGCGGCCAGGGCGTCGCGTACGGCGTGCCACCCCGGGAATGCCGGCAGCAGCGCCGGGTGGGTGTTCAGGATGCGGCCGGGAAAGGCGTCGTGGACGGGTCGGGCCAGGACGGTGCCGAAGCCGGCCATGACCACGACGTCGACGTCGGCCTGTCGGAGGACCGCGGTGACCGCCCCGGTGTAGGCCTCGCGGTCGAAGGTGGGGCCGAAGCCCCCGAAGGCGGCCCGGTCGACCAGCACCGACGGGACACCGGTCGCCGACGCCACGTCGAGGGCCCGGCACGGACGGTCGGCCGCAACCAGGCGGACGGGGAGGTCCGTGGTCAGGATTGCCTCCAGGATGGTGCCGCTGCCCGAGGCCAGGACGCCGATCCGCACGGGTGCGGGGTCGGTGCCGCGTGTCGGTCCGGGGGCCACGGGCGAACGCTACCAGCGCCCCCGGGAACGGGTTCCCGGGGTTCCCGGGGTTCCCGGGGCTCTCCCCGAAGGTCGGACGGCGCGGCCGGCCACCCGGACGGATGCCAGGGTGGACCGGCCGCATGCGCCCGTCCGGGGACGGGACGAGGTGCCCCGGAGGTGTCGCCCACTCGGCCTGCCCGCCGAATGGGGCTCGACACCATCCGGTCCCCCCTGCCCTGGGGAGCGCCCCTCGCGATGGATGCATCGGCGGCTCGGGACCCCAACCGAAGCGGGCGGTCGCGATTGAACCGATGTTGCAACCGACGTCCCGGATCCCCGGGAGGTTGCTGCCCGTGCGCTCCAGCTCGAGTGGATCCCGTCCGAGGCCGCACCCGGGCGGTCGTCCCGGGCGACCGTCCGGGACCGGTTCAGCCGGCCGGGTGTCCGAGCGCGGCCAGGACGTGGCCGTCGAACGCCTCGAGCGAGCCGAGCACCAGGTCGCAGAAGCCCCACCTCGGCGAGTCGAGGGCGGCCGGCTCGGGCACGGCCACCACGCGCATGCGGGCGGCTTTCGCCGAGATGGCGCCGTGGAACGAGTCCTCGAAGGCCAGGCAGGCCGTCGGGTCGACGCCCAACTTGGCGGCGGTGGACAGGTAGGCGCCGGGATGGGGCTTGCCCAGCGGCTCCCACTCTGCGGAGTGCCACGCCGACATGGCGGCCGACAGGCCGAGCTTGTCCAGGGCGGCCTCGATGACCAGCGCGTAGGAGCCCGAGCACACCGCCATCGGGATCCCCCGGTCACGGCACAGGTCGACCACGTCCAGGGCACCCGGCATGGGCACGCCCTCGGCCTCGATGAGCCCGGCCACCCGGGCGGTCACCGCCCGCTCGACCTCGACCGGGGACAGGCCCTCCCACGGGTGGCGGTCCCACCAGTGCCGCACGGCGTCGTCGATGCGCAGCCCCATCGTCTGGCGGACGTCGAGTTCGGACAGCTCGAGCCCGACGGTGGCGAAGACCTCGATCTCGGCCCGTCGCCAGAACGGCTCCGAGTCGATCAGGAGGCCGTCGAGGTCGAACACCACCGCGCCCACCGGACGCCCGGCACCGGCGTCGGCCGAGGGCACGTCCGAGGGCGCGGGTGCGGGGGTGGCCGACGCCGTCGTCAGGCCAGCTTCCGGACGACGTCGACCATGGCCTCGCCGGCCTCGGTCGGGTTGAGCGCCACGGTGACCCCGGCCGCCGACAGCGCGTCCATCTTGGCCTGGGCCGTGCCCTTGGAGCCGGAGATGATGGCGCCGGCATGGCCCATCTTGCGTCCTGGGGGCGCGGTGACCCCGGCCACGTAGGACACGACCGGCTTGGTCACCGACGAGGCGATGAACTCGGCGGCCTCCTCCTCGGCAGAACCGCCGATCTCCCCGATCATCATGATCGCCCGGGTGTCCGGGTCGGCCTCGAACGCGGCCAGGCAGTCGATGAAGCTCGTGCCGGGGACCGGGTCGCCGCCGATGCCCACGCAGGTGGTCTGGCCGACGCCTTGCTGGCTCAGCTCGTGGAGCGCCTGGTAGGTCAAGGTGCCGGAGCGGCTGACGATGCCCACCGGTCCACCGGGCATGGCGATGTCGCCCGAGGTGATCCCGATGTTGCACTTGCCGGGCGAGATGATGCCCGGGCAGTTCGGACCGAGCAGGCGGGTCCCCGGGAAGTCCCGGACGAGCCGGTTGTAGGCAAGCGCCTCGTCCTGGGCCGGGATGCCCTCGGTGATGCACACCACGAAGGGCACGCCGGCGGCGGCGGCCTCCACGATGGCGTCGGCGGCGAACTTCGGCGGGACCGAGATGAACGACGCGTTGGCCCCGGTCGCCTCGACGGCCTCCGCCACGGTGGCGAACACCGGGATGCCCTCGATGTCCTCACCGCCCCGGTTCGGGTTGGTGCCGGCGACCACCTGGGTGCCGTAGGCCCGGTTCCGAAGCCCGTGGTACAGGCCCTGGCTGGTGGGGCTGACGCCCTGCACCACGACCTTGGTGTTCTCGTCTACGAAGATGCTCACGATTGGCCTCCAGCAAGGGCGACCGCCCGGCGGGCGGCATCGAGCATGGTCGGTTCGGCGACCAGGCGATCGGACAGGTGTCCGGCCAGGATCTCCCGACCGGCGACGGCGTTGGTTCCGTCGAGGCGGAGCACGATGGGCGAGTTGATCTCCACCCGCTCCAGCGCCTCGAGGACGCCCTTCGCCACCTCGTCGACGCGGGTGATGCCGCCGAAGATGTTGACGAAGATGGACTTGACGGCCGGGTCGGAGTTGATGACCTCGAGGGCCGCGGCCATCACGTCGGCGTTGGCGCCGCCGCCGATGTCGAGGAAGTTGGCGGCCGAGCCGCCGCACTGGTTCACCACGTCGAGCGTGCTCATGGCCAGGCCGGCGCCGTTGGCGATGATGCCCACCGAGCCGGACAGCCCGATGTAGTTGAGCCCGCGCTCCTTGGCCCGGGTCTCGCGCTCGTCCTCGACGTCGCTGCCGGCGAACTCCTCCCACTCGGGGTGGCGGTAGGCGGCGTTGTCGTCCAGGGTCACCTTGGCGTCGAGGGCGTGGACCCGTCCCTCGGGGGTCAGGATCAGCGGATTGACCTCGGCCAGGTCGCAGTCACCCTCGGTGTAGCAGGTGTAGAGCTTGACCAGCATCTCGGCGGCCTGTGAACGGGCCTCCTCGTCGAGGGCGGCCCGGGCCACCCACTCGGTGGCCGCCTCGAGGCTCAGCCCGTCGACCGGGTCGACGTGGATCAGTGCGATGGCGTCGGGATTGGTGACGGCCACCTCCTCGATCTCCACGCCGCCCTCGGCGGACAGCATGCCGAGGTGCTGCTTGGCGCTGCGGTCGAGGGTGAAGCTGGCGTAGTACTCCTTGGCGATGTCCGAGGCGTGCTCGACCCACAGCCGCTTGACCACGTGGCCCTTGATGTCGAGGCCGAGGATGTTGCCGGCATGGAGCCGCACCTCGTCGACGTCGTTGGCGAGTTTGACGCCGCCGGCTTTGCCGCGACCACCCACCTTGACCTGTGCCTTGACGACGACGGGGTAGCCCGAGGCCTCGGCCTGGGCCACGGCCTCGTCGACCGTGTCGGCCACCCCTCCCTTGGAGATGGGGATGCCGTACCGGGCGAAGTACTGCTTACCCTGGTATTCGAAGAGATCCACCGGATCCGTTCCTCTCTGCCTGCTTGGCTGGTTCTGGTTGGGACTGCATGCGACTGGGGACTGCGTGTGCTGCTCGCGGGGCCGGCGCAGGTCGGCGCCAGCCGAGCGGCCGGAGGCCGCGCCCGCCGGGTGACGGGTGCTCGGGTGCGGCGCCGGGCTGCCGGCGCGGTCGCAGCCCGGGTTCAGGCGACGACTCCGCCCTCCCCGTCCTCGCGCTCGTCGAGCGCCTCGCCCAGCCACTTGCCGATGGCCGGGAGCGGTGCACCCGGGGTGAAGACCTCGGCCACACCCATCTCCTTGAGCACGGGGATGTCCGCCTCGGGGATGATCCCGCCGACGATCACGAGCACGTCGTCCCGACCCTGCTCCCGCAGCCCCCCGATGACCCGGGGTACCAGCGTCAGGTGGGCACCGGAGAGCAGCGACAGCCCGACGGCGTCGGCATCCTCCTGGATGACGGCGTGGACGACCTGGTCCGCCGTCTGGTGGAGACCGGTGTAGATGACCTCGAACCCGGCGTCGCGCAGGGCCCGGGCGATGACCTTCGCCCCGCGATCGTGCCCGTCCAGGCCGGGTTTGGCGACTACCACTCGATAGGGGCGCTTCACGGCGGCAGATACTAGGCGCTGACGGACCGTCAGGCCCATCCGGGAGCCGGCCCCCTCGGGCCGGCTCCCCCATTCGTCCACCCGCGGGGTGCCGAGGCCCTACCCTGTTGGTGCCCCTCCTCCCCACCGGGAGGCCCGTTCCAGCCCAGCCGCGGGAGTGACCCGACCACCCATGAGGACGCAGTGACGAGACCGGCGGAGGCCGTGGACCGACCCGACGACCAGCCCGTCCCGCCCGCCCGCCCGTCGGAGTCGCTGGCCCACGGCCTGGCCCGACTGGCGCGTCCCCGCCAGTGGATCAAGAACGTCCTGGTCTTCGTGGCGCCCGCCGCCGCCGGGGTCCTGCTCCACCGGAGCGTCCTGTGGCACGCGGCGGCCGCCTTCGGGATCTTCTGCCTGGCCGCCAGCGGGACGTACTACCTCAACGACTCCCTCGACGCCGCCTCCGACCGCGAGCACCCGACGAAGCGGAACCGCCCGGTGGCCGCCGGCGTCGTCCCCGTACCACTGGCCATCACGGTCGGCACCGTGCTGCTGGCCGCCGCCGTCGGCCTGGCCGTGGTGCTGGCGGGCTGGCACCTCGGCGTGGTCATGGGCGCCTACGTCGCCATCCAATTCGCCTACTCGTTCGGACTGAAGAACGAGCCCGTCCTCGACCTGGCCTGCGTGAGCGCCGGATTCATCCTGCGAGCCATCGCCGGCGGCGTGGCCACCTCGGTGACCCTCTCGAACTGGTTCCTGATCGTGGTGTCCTTCGGGTCGCTCCTCGTCGTCACGGGCAAGCGCTCGGGGGAGAAGCGACTGCTTGCCGACGACCGGGCCGACGACACCGCGATCCGCCCGACCCTCGGCCTCTACACGCCGTCGTTCCTCACCACCGTGCGCACCCTGTCGGCCGCCGTGACGGTGAGCGCCTACTGCCTGTGGGCGTTCGAACGGGCCGGGCAGGTCCACCCCGGACACGACCCGGTCTGGTTCCAGCTGACCATCATCCCGTTCGTGATCGCCCTCCTCCACGTGCTGCGCCTGCTCGACTCGGGTGCGGGGGCCGCCCCCGAGGAGCTGGCGCTGAAGGACCACCGGCTCCAGCTGTACGGAGTGTGCTGGGTCGCGCTGTTCGCCGTCGGGGTATACGCGGGATGACCGCCCCACGGACCCGACGGGAGCTGCTGACCGGCTGGGGGCGCACCGCCGCCACCTCGGCGGACGTCGTCCACGCGGTCCACCCGTCGCTCGTCGACGACGCCATGGGCGCCACCGCCCGCGCCGGCCGGGGTCTGGTGGCCAGGGGCATGGGCCGCAGCTACGGCGACGCCGCCCAGAACGCCGGGGGCACGGTGGTGGACGCCACCTGGCTCGACGCCGTCGAGTCGATCGACCTCACCACCGGTCGGATCACCGTCGGCGCCGGGGTGAGCCTCCAGACCCTCATGGAGCGGTTCGTGCCGCTCGGGTGGTTCGTGCCGGTCACCCCCGGGACCCGGTTGGTGTCGGTGGGCGGGGCGATCGCGGCCGACATCCACGGCAAGAACCACCACGTGGACGGCAGTTTCTGCTCCCACGTGGTGTCGATGACCCTTGTCACCCCCGGCGGCGCCCAGGTCGTGACCCCCGAGTCGGACCCCGACCTGTTCTGGGCCACCGCAGGTGGCATGGGCCTCACCGGGGTGGTCACCGAGGCCACCCTGCAGATGATCCCGGTCGAGACGAGCTACATGCTGGTGGACACCGAGCGGGCCTCCGACCTCGACGACGTGATGGACAAGATGCTGACCGGCGACGACGCCTACCGCTACTCGGTGGCCTGGATCGACTGCCAGTCGACCGGGAGCCGGCTGGGGCGCTCGGTCCTGACACGCGGCGACCACGCCACTCTGGCCGACCTGGCCGAGGCCAAGCCCCGCCTGGCTGCCGACCCCGACCGGGCCCGGGCCTTCGTGCCCCGCCAGCTGGCCCGGGTGCCGCTCACCCCGCCGAACGGCCTCCTCAACCCGCTCACCGTCGGGGCCTTCAACGAATTCTGGTTCCGCAAGGCGCCCCGCGCTCCCCAGCTCCGCAGGGCCCACCACATGACCGGGTTCTTCCACCCCCTCGACGGGGTGGGCGAGTGGAACCGCCTCTACGGGAGCAGGGGCTTCCTCCAGTACCAGTTCGTCGTCCCCGACGCCGCCGGCGAGACGGTGCGGCGCATCATCGAGCGTCTCACCGAGGTGCGCCTGGCCTCGTTCCTCGCCGTGCTCAAGCGGTTCGGGCCGGGCGACCCGGGCCCGCTGTCGTTCCCCATGCCCGGATGGACGCTCGCCCTCGACCTGCCCGTCGGCCACGACGGCCTCGACCGGCTCCTCGACGACCTGGACCAGGAGGTGCTGGCCGCCGGCGGGCGCATCTACCTGGCGAAGGACTCGCGCCTGGCGCCCGACACGTTCCGGGCCATGTACCCCGCGGTCGACCGCTTCCTCGAGATCCGCTCCCGGGTGGATCCCGACGGGGTCCTGCGCTCGGACCTCGGACGCCGCCTCGGGCTGTGCACCGATGCCGGCCCCCCCGCCGCAGGACCCACCACCAAAGGACGGAAGACACGATGATCGACGCCACCGGGCGCCCCCAGTCCGTACTCGTGCTCGGAGGAGCCTCCGAGATCGCCCAGGCCATCGTGGCCGGGCTCGTGCCGGCACGGTGCCGGACGGTGATCCTGGCCGGCCGGCCGAGCGTGCGCCTCGACGACGCGGCGGCGGCGGCGAAGGCGGCCGGTGCCGACGTGGTCGAGACGGTGACCTTCGACACCACGGATCTCGCCGGCAACCCCGCCGTGGTGGAGGACGCCTTCGCGCGCTTCGGCGACATCGACCTGGTCCTGGCCGCCGCCGGTGCTCTGGGCGACCAGGGTGAGCTGGAGTCGGACCCGCAGGCCGCGGCCGACCTCATCACCACCAACTTCACCGGTCTGGCCGCCGCCCTGCTGGCCGCCGCCCGCTGCATGCGGGCCCAGGGGTACGGGCGGATCGTCGTGATCTCGTCGGTCGCCGGCGACCGGCCCCGCAAGGCCAACTTCATCTACGGATCGACCAAGTCCGGACTCGACGCGTTTGCCCGGGGTCTGGGCGACTCGCTGGTCGGCACCGGCGTCGGCGTCACCGTGGTCCGACCCGGGTTCGTGGTCGGGCGCATGACCGAGGGCATGGACCCGGCCCCGTTCTCCACCACCCCCGAGGCGGTGGCCGAGGCGGTGGTCAAGGGCATCGCAACGGGCGCGGACGTCGTCTACGCCCCCCCGATCCTGCGCTGGGTGTTCGCCGTCATGAAGCAGCTCCCCCGGGCGGTCTGGCGCCGTATGCCGGGCTGAACCTCCCCGGCCCCGACACACGGCCCGCAGGGCCCGGCGTCCTACCCCCCCAGGGTGCCTGCGTAGTCCGGGACGTACGTGAAGAGGTCGCGGGGAGGGCGGCGGTAGTCGTCGTCGAGCACCCGCTTCGGGAGCTTGAGCCGCCCCTCGTCGACCTGCGTGTAGGGGACCCGGTCGAGCAGGTGGGCGATGCAGTTGATGCGGGCGGCCCGCTTGTCCTCGGCGTCGACCACGTACCAGGGCGACTCCGGCGTGTCGGTGTGCAGGAACATGGCGTCCTTGGCCCGTGAGTAGTCGGACCAGCGCTGCCGGGCCTCGAGGTCGATCTCGGTCAGCTTCCATCGTCGCAGGGGGTCGTGCACCCGGGCCTGGAACCGCCGTTCCTGCTCTGCGTCACTGACCGAGAACCAGTACTTGAGCAGGATGATCCCTTCCTCGAGCAGCAGGTGCTCGAACACCGGGCACTGGCCGAGGAACCGGTGGTACTCGATCGAGGTGCAGAAGCCCATGACGTGCTCGACGCCGGCCCGGTTGTACCACGACCGGTCGAACAGGACCAGTTCGCCGGCGCTCGGCAGATGGGCGACGTAGCGCTGGAAATACCACTCGGTGCGCTCCCGCTCGGTGGGGGAGGGCAGGGCCACGATCCGGCAGATCCGGGGGCTCAGGAACTGCGAGACCCGCTTGATCACGCCGCCCTTGCCCGCTGCGTCGCGACCCTCGAACACCACGACGACCCGGGACCCGCTCTCGCGGATCCACTCGGTCATCGTGGTCAGCTCGGCCTGGAGCCGCAGCAGCTCGGCCTCGTAGACCGCCTTGGGCATCGACCGGGCCATGGCCCCTCCTCGCCGTCCTCGTCGCTCCGTGGCCTCGATCCGGCCCGCCCCGACCCTAGGCCGGAGCAGTTGCTACTTGCGGAGGTGGGACGGGGCGGAAGGGACGGTGTACGGCCGCACCGACATGGTGAAGAAGTCGCGGGAGAGCGGGGCGAAGTACCGGGTGGGCGAGGTCGCCTCGTCGTAGGTGAGCGTGGTGCCGTTGGTCGAACTCGGACCGGTGGCCGGGGCCCCGTAGGGGAGGTCCCAGTGGCTGAAGTTGACCCACGAGGTGTTGATGTCGAGCTCCATCGCCCGCACGGCGCCGGCCCGCACCAGAAGGTTGGCCAGGTCGACGATGGACAGCCCCGAGCCGCCCACGTAGACGAGGGCGCCGTCGGCGGTGACTCCGGCCCCGGAACGCCACACCTGGACCCGGCCGCCGAGCGTCGCCCCCCACCGGATGTTGTCGTTGGCGTTCAGGCCGGCCACCGGCTGCCCGTTGTCGACGATCAGGTCGAGGTTCTGGCGGACGCCCACCGTGGTCGGGGTCATCGCCACCTCGGTGCCCCACGAGCCGATGTTGATGTTCCCGGACGAGTCGATGACCATCGAGGCTCGGCCGGGTACCAGGGGCACCGCGGTGATGCCGTCGAGGAAGAATCCGCCCTGGGAGTCCTGCATCCGGAATCCCGAGTTGAACGCGGCATCCAACGTGTTCAGGGCGGCGCCGGTGATCGGGGCCACGTGGCTGAAGGTCTGGCCCGTCCCGGGGATCGACGTGCCGGCATAGAGGTTGGCGCTGAGCAGCTTGGTGTCCATCCACGCCACGCCGGTCACCAGACTGGTGTTGACGGCGTTGGGCCGCAGGTAGGCGGCATACATGGCGGGGATGCCGTCCACCGAGCGGCCGATCGGGTGCCACTGGCCCTCGCCCGGGGTCGGTACGGCGACGAAGGGGGTGATGGCGGTCGGGGCAGGCAGGTGGGCCGGGCCGGTGACCACGGGCGTGGTGGTGGACGTGCCGGACGACTTCGGGATGGCGCCGGGGGGTGGCTTACCGCCCTTGGGCGGCGCGTTCCACGTGTACCAGGTGTTCTCGGCCCAGGTCACGATGCCGCCGCCACCGTGGTTGCGTACCCACTCGGTGAGCCTGGTGCCCACGGTCGGGCCCATGGCCGGATTGGTGGCGGCCGATCCAAGCGAGGCCCACAGCGGCGTGCACAGGACCAGCACGACGAGCAGGATCGTGGTCTTCGGGTGCCGGCCGACGATCGTCGACCGCTCCCGGCGCTTCTGCTTGCGCAGGGCGCGGCGCTCGCGCCGGGTCGGCTTGGACAGCGCATGTGCGTGGCGGGTGGTGTCGGTCGGCTGGCCGCGCCGGGGAGTGGAGTCGACCGAGGGGAGGGCGTGGTCCGTGTCGGTGGCGGCGTCGTCCTGGTCGAACATGATCTCTGAGGGCACGGTACTCCTGGGACCTGGTCCTGCGTCGTAGGTGGTGCGTCCTGGCGGCGTCACGCGCACGTACCGTGCAGCAGCGTCGTGGTGCACCAGTTTCCCATGACCGGCACGCCGATGGGGGCCACCCGGGTGTTTGCGCCGAACTCCCTGGTCACGGCCGGTTCGTGTCCGGGAGGCCGGGTGACGGCAGGTCGCGGTGCGTGATGGGGCAGCATCGGGCCATCGTAAGGAACGATCCTGACGTCCACATGACACGGGCGCGGGCGCCGGTCTCCTCCGGGCGGGTCACTTCTCGGGACTCATGACGATGGTCCCCGCTGCCGTCCCGCCCCGGGGCAACGTGTCGGGCGCGGAGCATCACCGACCACCGGGGCGGCTAGGCCCGTTTGACCGGCGCCATTCGCAGCAGGAGCTTCTTGCGGCCGACGGAGGTGAAGATGACCTCGGCCTCGGCGTCCTCCCCCGAGCCGCCGACGGCCACGACCCGGCCCTCGCCCCATTGGCCGTGCACCACCACCTCGCCCACCTCGAGGCCCAGGAGCTCGGCGCCGGTCGACGGCGCGGCCCGCTTCCGGCGCCCGCTGGCCTCGAAGGCCCCCTCCCCCGGCGACACCCCGGAGCCGAACACCGATCGCCCCGGCGTGCCCTCGCGCCCGGAACCGGACCCGGACCGTCGGCCGGAGGTTCCCGACGACCCGCCGTAGCTCGCCCCGTACCCGCCGGACCCGCTCGAGCCCCAGCCCCGCTCGACGGCGACGTCGCGCACCAGCTCGGCGGGGATCTCGTTGAGGAAGCGGCTCGGGATGTTCGAGCTGGTGTTGCCCCACAGCATCCGGTTCCAGGCGTGGGAGACGTACAGGTGGCGTTCGGCCCGGGTGATCCCGACGTAGCAGAGCCGCCGCTCCTCCTCGAGCTCGACCGGGTCCCCCAACGAGCGCATGTGGGGGAACACGCCGTCCTCCATCCCCACCAGGAAGACCGCCGGGAACTCGAGGCCCTTGGCGATGTGCATGGTCATGAGCGACACCTTGGTGCCGTCGCCGTCCAACTGGTCGGAGTCGGCCACGAGCGAGGCGGCCTCCAGGAACTCGGCCACGGTCCGGTACTCGTCGGCCACGCCCACCAGCTCGTCGACGTTCTCCACGCGGCCGAGCGCCTCGATGGTGCCCTCGGCCAGCAGCTCGCTCCTGTAGCCGGTGCGCTCCACGACGGCCGTCACCAGCTCGCCCGGACCGAGCAGGGGCGTGGCGGGTCCGTCCGCCGCGTCCGCAGCCGCCGGGACGAGCTCGGTCACCGGTCCGGGGGCCAGGGCGTCCCCGTTCCCGTCGACCAGATCGGGCACCGACATCAGGCTCCGGAGCTCGGACAGCAGGTCGGCCAGGTCCTCGAGTGCCTTGCCCGCCCTGCCGCCCACGCCGGCCTCGCCGGCCTCGGCCACGGCGTCGCCGAAGGAGAGTCCCCGCTGTCCGGCGAGTCCGGCGAGTTTGGCCACCGAGGTGTCGCCCACGCCCCGCTTGGGGACGTTGACGATCCGGCGCCAGCTGACCTCATCGTCCGGGTTCACCAGGACGCGCAGGTAGGCGAGGACGTCCTTGACCTCCTTGCGGTCGTAGAATTTGGTCCCTCCCACCACCTTGTAGGGGACCTCGGCACGGACCATGGCCTCCTCGAGGGCGCGGGACTGGGCGTTGGTCCGGTAGAAGATGGCGACGTCGCCCCATCGCAGCGACTGGTCCGAGCGCAGGCGGACGATCTCGTGGGCGACCCACTCCGCCTCGTCGTGCTCGTCCTCGGCCCGGTACCGGACGATCTGGTCGCCCGCCCCCTGGTCGGTCCACAGCGACTTGGGCTTGCGGGACACGTTGTTGGTGATGACGGCGTTGGCCGCGTCGAGGATGGTCTGGGTCGACCGGAAGTTCTGGTCGAGCGTGACGGCGGTGGCATCGGGGAACGCCTGCTCGAAGTCGAGGATGTTGGAGATGTCGGCGCCGCGGAAGCGGTAGACGGACTGGTCGCTGTCCCCCACCACGACGATGTTGCGGTGCCCCCCGGCGAGCTGCACGGCCAGGGCGTTCTGGACGGCGTTGGTGTCCTGGTACTCGTCGATCAGGATGTGGGTGAAGCGGGCACGGTAGTGCTCGAGGACGTCGGGGTGCTCGTCGAAGAGCCGCACGGCGTTGAGGAGCAGGTCGTCGAAGTCCATGGCGTTGGCCGCCAGCAGGCGCTGCTGGTAGACGTCGAAGACGTCGGCGATCCGCCGGTCGAAGATCGAGATGGCGGCGGCCCGGAACTGGGCCGGCCCCTGTCGGCGCGACTTGGCCTGGCTGATCTGGCCCAGCATGGACCGCGGCGACAGCTTCTTGGTGTCGATGTCGAGCTCGCGCGCGATGATCTCGATCAGCCGCCGCGAGTCGGCATCGTCGTAGATGGTGAACGAGCCCCTGTAGCCGAGGCGGTCGCCGTGGGCCCGCAGGATGCGCACGCAGGCCGAGTGGAACGTCGAGACCCACATGCGCTCGGCCCGGGGGCCGACCAGGTCGGCCACCCGGTGGCGCATCTCGTCAGCGGCCTTGTTGGTGAAGGTGATGGCCAGGATCTGGAACGGTGCGGCGTCGCCGGTGGCGACGAGGTGGGCGATGCGCCGGGTCAGGACGCGGGTCTTGCCCGAGCCCGCTCCGGCGACGATCAGCAGGGGGCCGCCCCGGTGGACGACGGACGCCTCCTGGGAGGGGGTCAGGCCGGCCACCAACTCGTCGATGCCGGTCGGCTGGTGCCGGGGGGCCGTGTCGAAGATCAGGCGGCCCTCGTCGGGGTGGTCGCTCGGGCCCCCGCCCCACGAGGTCATTCCCACTCGATGGTGCCGGGCGGCTTGGACGTGATGTCCAGTGCCACCCGGTTGACGCCCTCGACCTCGTTGATGATGCGGGAGGAGAGGCGCTCCAGGAGGTCGTACGGCAGGCGGGCCCAGTCGGCCGTCATGGCATCGTCGCTGGTGACGGCCCGGATCACGATCGGATAGGCGTAGGTCCGGCCGTCGCCCATGACGCCCACGGTGCGCACGGCCGGCAGCACGGCGAAGCTCTGCCACAGCTCGCGGTACAGGCCGGCCCTGCGGACCTCCTCGACCACGATGGCGTCGGCGGCCCGCAGGATCTCGGCCCGCTCGGGCGTCACCTCGCCGACGATCCGCACGGCCAGGCCCGGGCCGGGGAACGGCTGGCGCCACACGATCTCGTGGGGCAGGCCCAGCTCCTCGCCCACGGCGCGGACCTCGTCCTTGAACAGGAGCCGCAGCGGCTCGACGAGGTCGAAGGCCAGGTCGTCGGGAAGGCCGCCCACGTTGTGGTGCGACTTGATGGTGGCCGCCGTTCCCGAGCCCGACTCGATGACATCGGGGTAGAGGGTGCCCTGCACCAGGTAGCCGGCCGGCTCGTCCTCGGGCGCGTCCTCGTCGAGGCGGCCCTTCTCCACGACGAGGTCGCGGGCGACCTCCTCGAAGATCCGGATGAAGAGCTCGCCGATGATCTTGCGCTTCTGCTCGGGGTCGGTGACCCCGGCGAGCGCCTCGAAGAAGCGGTCGGCCGCCTTCACGTGGACCAGGTCGATGTGGAACTGGCGGCGGAACGTCTCCTCCACCTGCTCGCTCTCGTTGGCCCGCATGAGGCCGGTGTCGACGTAGACGCAGGTGAGCTGCTCGCCGATCGCCTTGTGGACCAGGGCGGCGGCCACCGCCGAGTCCACCCCGCCCGACAGGGCGCACAGGACCGGGGACGCCCCGACCTGGGCGCGCACGGCGGCCACCCGGCTCTCGATGATCGAGGTGTGGGTCCACGACGGCGGGCAGTGGCAGACGTCGTAGAGGAAGCGCTCGAGCAGGTCGCGGCCGTGCTCGGTGTGGACGACCTCAGGATGGAACTGGACGCCGAAGATGCCCCGGTCCGGGTCGTGGAAGGCGGCGACGGGGGCATCAGGACAGCTGGCGGTGGGCACGAACCCGTCGGGCACGCCGGTGATGGCGTCGCCGTGGCTCATCCACACCTCGGCCGTCTCGGGCCAGTCGGCGAAGATCGGCGATGCGGCGGTCACGGTGAGCGGGGTGCGGCCGTACTCGCCCCGGCCGGTACGGGCCACCTCGCCGCCCAGCTGCTGGGCCACCAACTGGGCGCCGTAGCAGATGCCCAGGACGGGGATCCCGAGGTCGTAGACGGCGGGGTCGATCGACGGGGCGGGGTCCTCGTTGACCGACTTGGGGCCGCCCGACAGGATGATCCCGGCCGGCCGGCGGGCGGCCAGGTCGGCGGCGGACGCCGTGTGAGGGACGATCTCGGAGTAGACGTGGGCCTCACGGACCCGCCGGGCGATCAGCTGGGCGTACTGGGCACCGAAGTCGACGACCAGTACCGGACCCTCACGAGGGTCCTCGGCGGGTGTGGACGGGCTCAATGGCCCATGCCGACGCCCTGCGAGCGCTGTAGGTCCTTGCCCTCGGTCTGGAGCGCAGGGGCCACCATGACCTCGGCCTTCTGGAACTCCTTGACGGTCTGATAGCCGCAGGTGGCCATGGCCGTGCGCAGGGCGCCGAACAGGTTCATGCGGCCGTCGTTCTCATGGGCCGGGCCCAGGAGGATCTCCTGCAGCGTGCCCCGGGTGGTGGTCTTGACCCGGGCGCCGCGGGGCAGGGTCGGGTGGAAGGTGGCCATACCCCAGTGGAAGCCGCGGGCCGGGGCCTCGACGGCCGACGACAGGGGCGAGCCGAGCATCACGGCGTCGGCGCCGCAGGCGACCGCCTTGGCGATGTCGCCGCCCTTGGACATACCGCCGTCGGCGATCACGTGGCAGTAGACGCCCGTCTCGTCGAGGTGGCGCATGCGGGCGCCGGCGACGTCGGCGATGGCCGTGGCCTGCGGGACGCCGATCCCGAGCACGCCGCGGGTGGTGCAGGCGTTGCCCGGGCCCACCCCGACCAGCACGCCGACGGCGCCGGTGCGCATGAGGTGGAGTCCGGCCTGGTAGGAGGCACAGCCGCCTACGATCACCGGGACCTCGAACTCGCGGATGAACCGCTTCAGGTTGAGTGGCTCGGCAGTCTTCGACACGTGCTCGGCCGACACGACCGTCCCCTGGATGACCAGGATGTCGAGTTCGGCGGCGAGCAGGGCGGGGGCGAAGCTCTCGGTCTTCTGGGGGGTCACCGAGGCGGCGGTGGTGATGCCGGCCGCCTTCATCTCCTTGATGCGCTGGGTCACCAGGTCGAGCTGGACCGGCTCGGCGTACATCTGCTGCATCCGGGCCGTGGCCTTCTCGGTCGGAAGCTCGCGGATCTCGTCGAAGAGCTTGGAGGGGTCCTCGTAGCGGGTCCACAGGCCCTCGAGGTTGAGGACGCCCAGGCCGCCGAGGCGGCCGATCTCGATGGCGGTCGACGGGCTGACCACGCCGTCCATGGCCGAGGCCATGAGGGGCAGCTCGAACTGGTAGGCGTCGATCTGCCAGCTGATGTCGACGTCTTCGGGGTCGCGGGTGCGACGGCTCGGGACGATGGCGATGTCGTCGAACCCGTAGGCCCGCCGTCCCGACTTGAAGATGCCAATTTCTAGCTCAGCCACTGAATTGTCCTCCGGACCCTGGTTGCGGTTCGACGTACCTCAGAGACGGCGGCTGCCCCGACAGTGCACCGACCGACACCCCCACGATACCGCCTGGGCACCGGGGTCGTATCCCGTCCCCGGCGGCTCCTGCCGGGCCGCGGCGCCCGTCAGGCCCGCCGGGTGGCGGTCGGGGCCGGCACCCCGACCACGAGGCAGAGCAGTTCGGTCAGGACCCGTGCGGTGGCGCCCCAGACGGTCTCGCCGGCCACGCTGAAGAACCACACGGGGAACTCGCCCCCGACCTGGCCGTCGGCACCGGTGCGCCCGGGCACGGCCCAGAACTCCTCGGCGAACACGCCGTCGGCCAGCAGCTCGCACAGCGCCACGTCGAACACCCTGGCCACCTCGTCGGGGGCCGGCGACGTGGACGGCCGCCCCTCCAGGGTCGCCACCACCGGGGTCATCAGCGTGTTGGAGGAGACCGTCGGCATGGCGGTCAGGTGGCCGACCACGGTCACGGTCGTCGGGTCGAGACCGACCTCCTCGTACGCCTCGCGCCGGGCCCCGTCCTCGATCCCCTCGCCGGTGTCGAGCTTGCCGCCGGGGAAGGCGACCTCGCCCTGGTGCGACCGGAGCCGGGACGACCGCACCGTCAGTAGGACCCGGGCCTCCCCCGCCTCCTCGAACAGGGCGACGAGGACGGCGGCCGGATTGGCATGGGGGAAGGCGTCGGCGAAGGTGCGGCTGAACTCGGAGACCTCGGTCGTCGTGGCGGCCGCGTCGCCCCTCCGGTCCCGGGAGAGGACGGCGTCGACCACGCCGGCGAGGGGCACGGAGGCACGGTCGGCGGGGTCCAGGTGGGCCCAGGGGGCGTCGCGGCCGGATCGGTGCACCGGGGGCCGGGGGATGGCCTGGGGTCCGGTCCGGTGGCGTGGCTCGGCGGACGGCATCGCACCGAGGATAGGGGCGGCACCGGGATCCGGGTCCGTCCCGGAGCCCCCGCCGGGGTCGGGACGCGACGGAGGTCGGGCCCGCGGGCCCGACCTCCGTGCACGACGGGTTGCTGCGTGGCGCAGCGGGCCGGCCGGGAAGCGGCCGGCCGCAGGGCTACATCATGCCGCCCATGCCGCCCATGCCGCCCATGCCGCCGCCCATGGCGGCAGCGGCCGCCGCAGCGGCACCGGCGTCGGCCTTCTCCGGCTTGTCGGCCACGAGGGCCTCGGTGGTGAGGAGCAGGCCGGCGATGGAGGCCGCGTTCTGCAGAGCGGAACGGGTCACCTTGGCCGGGTCGATGACGCCGGCCTTGACCAGGTCCTCGAGCTCACCGGTGGCGGCGTTGAGGCCGACGTGGCCCTTCTTGCCCTCCACCTCCTTGACGAAGACCGTGCCCTCGAGGCCGGCGTTGTTGGCGATGGCCTCCAACGGTGCGGCCAGCGCCTTCAACACGATGGTGGCGCCGGTGGCCTCGTCTCCCTCGAGGGAGTCGACCACGGACTGGACGGCGGCACGCGACCGGACGAGGGCCGTGCCGCCACCGGCGACGATACCCTCCTCGACCGCGGCCCGGGTGGCGGAGAGCGCATCCTCGATGCGGTGCTTCTTCTCCTTCAGCTCCACCTCGGTGGCCGCGCCGACCTTGACCACGGCCACGCCGCCGGCCAGCTTGGCCAGCCGCTCCTGCAGCTTCTCGCGGTCCCAGTCGGAATCGGTGTCGTCGATCTCGCGCTTGAGCTGGGCGATGCGGCCCTTGACGTCGTCCGCGGACCCGCCGCCCTCCACGATGGTGGTGTTGTCCTTGGTCACGATGACCCGGCGGGCGGAGCCCAGCAGGTCGACCGTCGTGGTCTCGAGCTTCAGGCCGATCTCCTCGGAGATCACCTGGGCGCCCGACAGGACGGCCATGTCCTGGAGCATCGCCTTGCGGCGCTCACCGAAGCCGGGGGCCTTTACGGCCACCGAGGTGAACGTGCCACGGATCTTGTTGACGACCAGGGTGGCCAGGGCCTCGCCCTCGACGTCCTCGGCGATGATCAGCAGCGGCTTGCCGGTCTGCATGACCTTCTCGAGCACGGGCACGAGGTCGTGGACGGCGCTGACCTTCGAGTTCACGAAGAGGATCACCGGGTCGTCCAGGACGGCCTCCTGGCGCTCGGCGTCGGTCACGAAGTACGGCGAAAGGTAGCCCTTGTCGAACTGCATGCCCTCGGTGAACTCGAGCTCGATGCCGAACGTGTTGGACTCCTCGACGGTGACCGTGCCGTCCTTGCCCACACGGTCGATGGCGTCGGCCAGGACCTCGCCGATGGCGGTGTCGGCGGCGGAGATGGAGGCCACCTGGGCGATCTCCGTCTTCGAGTCGATCTCCTTGGCCTGCTTCTTGATCGACTCCACGGCGGCGGCGACGGCCTTGTCGATGCCCTTGCGGAGGCCGAGCGGATTGGCGCCGGCGGCCACGTTGCGGAGTCCCTGGCGGATCAGGGCCTGGGCCAGCACGGTGGCGGTGGTGGTGCCGTCACCGGCGACGTCGTTCGTCTTGGTGGCGACCTCCTTCACGAGCTGCGCGCCCATGTTCTCGAAGGGGTCCTCCAGCTCCACCTCGCGGGCGATCGACACGCCGTCGTTGGTGATGGTGGGGGCACCGAACTTCTTCTCGATGACGACGTTGCGGCCCTTCGGGCCGAGCGTCACCTTGACGACGTCGGCCAGCTTGTTGACGCCGGCCTCGAGGCCGCGCCTCGCGGACTCGTCGAACTTAAGGATCTTGGCCATTACTTGGTCACCTTGGCCAGGATGTCGCGGCTCGAGAGGATCAGCAGGTCCTTGCCGTCGGCGCTGATCTCGGTGCCGCCGTACTTGGAGTAGACGACGGTGTCGCCGACCGCGATGTCGAGCGGGATGAGCTCGCCGGTGGTCTCGGAGCGACGGCCGGGGCCGACGGCGAGGACCTCGCCCTGCTGGGGCTTCTCCTTGGCGGTGTCGGGGATGACCAGACCGGAAGCGGTGGTCTCCTCGGACTCGCCGGGCTGGACGACGATGCGGTCGTCGAGGGGGTGCAGACTCATGGTTCGGGCCTCCTGTGGCACGTTTAGCAGTCGAAGGTTGCGAGTGCTAATGGTAATCGGGCCGGACCGGTTTGGCAACCGCGGGCCGAGAGTGCCAGCCGGCGCCCCGCACGGGGCCCGCCGGGGACCGACCGGGAGCCTCAGACGGTCGAGACGAGGCGCAGGTTGGGGTCGGCCGCCAGGTCGAGCCGGCTCCGGTCCCCGTGGTGCAGGCGCCAGTGCCCGGCGGCGGCCACCATGGCGGCGTTGTCGGTGCACAGGGCCCGACTGGGCAGGAACGCCCCGATGCCCACCTCGAGGCACGCCTGCTCGATCCGGGCCCGCAGGAGCGAATTGGCCGCCACCCCGCCGGCCAGGCACACGGCGCGGGCGCCCACGTCGGCTGCCGCCGCCATGGCTCGGGTCACCAGCACGTCCACCACCGCCTGCTGGAACGAGGCGGCCACGTCCGCCGTCGAGGCACCGGGCTCCTTGCGCACCCGGTTCACCACCGACGTCTTGAGGCCGCTGAACGAGAAGTCGTACCCGTCGCCGGGCATCGAGCGGGGGAAGGCGTAGGCGGCCGGGTCCCCCTCGCCCGAGATCCGGTCGATCGCCGGCCCGCCCGGGTAGCCGAGGCCGATGAACCGGGCCACCTTGTCGAAGGCCTCGCCGGCGGCGTCGTCGATGGTCCCGCCCATGATCCGGTACTCGCCGGGCGCGGTGACCTCGATGAGCATCGTGTGTCCGCCCGAAACCAGGAGCACCAGCAGCGGCCAGCCGAGGTCGGGCTGCTCGAGGAGCGAGGCGAACAGGTGCGCCTCCAGGTGGTTGACCCCGACCATCGGCACGCCCCAGGCCATCGACAGCACCTTGGCCTCGGCCACGCCGACCAGCAGCGACCCGATCAGTCCGGGGCCGTGGGTGACGGCGATGCCGTCGATGCCCCGACCGGTGTGGTCGGAGCCGGCCTGGTCCAGGGCATCGGCCAGGACGGGGGTGAGCAGCTCGACGTGGGCCCGGCTCGCCAGCTCGGGCACCACGCCGCCGTAGCGGGCGTGCAGGTCGATCTGGCTGCTCACCACCGAGGACACGATGGTGGTGCCGTCCTCGACGACGGCGGCGGCCGTTTCGTCGCAGGAGGTCTCGATGCCGAGGACGCGCCGGATCGGGCGCGGGCCGGCGGCTGTCGGGGCGGCTGTCGGGGCGGCTGTCGGGGCGGCTGTCACGGGTTGGACCCTACCGACCTCACGCCCGGCGCTCGACGCCGACGTGGGGCGCCAGCGACGCCTCGATCGCCGACAAGCGCTCGGCGTAGGCGCCGGTATCGATGTCCCGCACCCACATGATGAGTGCGTCGCCGCCGTTCGGGTAGTAGTTCGGCCGCACCCCGACCGGGGCCAGCCCGAACCGCCGGTAGAGCGCGACGGCCGGCTCGTTGCCGACCAGGACCTCGAGGGTGAGGTGGGCCGTGCCGCGGGCGAGGGCGGTGCGCACCAGGTCGCACATGAGCACGGTGCCGAGGCGCCGCCCGTGGAAGGCCGGGTCCACCCCGATGTTGTTGACGTGGGCCTCGTCATCGATCGACATCTGCCCGGCGTACCCGACGAGCCGGTCCCCCACCCACGCCGCCCGATAGGCCCGCGACCTGCGCTGGGCCAGCTCCTCCTCGAACAGGCGCTTGGACCAGGGATGGTCGAAGATCTGGTCCTCGATGCGCAGTACGGCCTTCAGGTCCCTCGTGCGCATCGGGGCGACGACCACGTGGAGCGGGTCGGGCGGGCCCTCGGCTGCGCGGGCCGGGACGGTCACGGGCCCTCGGGCGCCGGCCGGGCCGAGCGCTGCGGGGTCCGCTCCTCCCAGTTGATGCGAGCATCGGCATGGCGGCGGTAGTCGGGCACCAGCTCCCCCGGGCCCGACGGCACCGCTCCGGCGACCAGCCGTCGTGCCGCCAGCCGGGCCAGCACGGCAGGGGACGGGGCGGACACCTCGGCGGCCAGGCCGCAGTCGGCCCCTGTCACCGGCCCGAGCACGTCGAGGTAGCGGACGGCGCCGTCGCCGACCACCAGCACGGGGCCGTCGGACGTCAGCGCACCCAGCCAGGTGGCGACATCGGCCGGATCGAGGGCCTCGGACCGGTCGTCGCGCACGTCGGCGGGGTCGGGGTCACCGGTCCCCGACCCGAACCGGTAGGCGGCGGCGAACACCTCGCGCCGGCGGGCGTCGACGACGGTGAGGACGGCGGCGGCCCGCTCCGGACCGGCCGTCCCGCGGGCCCCGGCCGCCAGGATGTCCAGGCTGGTGACGCCCAGCACCCCTATCCCGAGCGACTGCCCGAGGGCCTTGGCCGTGGCCACCCCCACCCGCAGCCCGGTGAACAGACCGGGACCGATGTCTACGGCCACGACGTCGACATCTGCGAGCGTGCACCCGGACAGGGCGCAGACCTCCTCGATGGCGGGCGCCAGCAGCTCGGCGTGGGCCCGGCCGCCGACGTGGGAGCGCTCCGCCACGCTCCCGTCGGGGCGCAGCAGGGCGGCGCCCACCAGATCGGTGGCCGACTCCACGGCCAGCAGCATCACGGGTCCGCCCGCCACGGGACGAGCACCCCGGCCATGGCCGCCCACCGGTCGGTCCAGGCCGGCCCGTCCGCGGTGACCGTGATCCGGCGCCCGTCGTCTTCGTAGGGGTCCGCCTCGAGCGCCAGGGCCAGGGCGCCGTCGCCCAGGACGGGCTCGGCGGCGTCGCCCCACTCCACGAGGGCGACGCCGCCGTCCTCCACCAGCTGGCCGAGTCCGAGGTCCGCCACCTCGGCCAGGTGGTCGAGCCGGTACACGTCGGCATGCAGGAGGGTCCGCACCCCGGTCGGGCCGGACGACACCTCGTACTGGCGGACCAGGGTGAACGTGGGGCTGGTGATCGGCTCGTCGATGCCGAGCGCCCGCCCGAAGCCCTGGGCGAACGTCGTCTTGCCGGCGCCGAGGTCGCCGGACAGCAGCAGCACGTCACCGGGCACGCAGCGGCCGGCGACCACCGCAGCCAGGTCCCGGGTGGCCCCGGCCGAGGTGGTGGCGAGCACGAGGGTCGGGCTCATGCGGCCGGGCCGACGAGCTGCTTCGCCCGCACGAAGTCGGCCCGCATCTGGGCGAGGACGACGCCGCCGCCCCGGAGGGCGGCTGCCGGGTGGAAGGTCGGCACGATCACCGTTTCCCCCACCGGATAGGAGGCGCCGCGCAGCTTGGTGATGCCCTGGTCGGTGTCGAGCAGCAGCTTGGTTGCGAAGTTGCCGAGGGTCACGACGACCCGGGGGGCGACGAGGGAGAACTGCTCGGTCAGGTACGGCCTGCACGCGGCGATCTCCTCCGGCCGGGGGTCCCGGTTGTCCGGGGGGCGGCACTTGACCACGTTCGCGATGTAGACGGCCGACCGGTCGATCCCGAGCTCCTCATGCAGCAGCCGGTCGAGCAGCTTGCCCGAGCGGCCCACGAAGGGCTCCCCCTGCAGGTCCTCGTCCCGGCCGGGTGCCTCGCCCACGAACAGCAGGTCGGCATCGGGGTCACCCACCCCGAACACGACCTGGGTGCGGGTGGCGGCCAGCGGGCAGCGGGTGCACCCGGCGGCCTCGTCGGCGAGCGCGGCGAGTCGGGTTCCGGGGGCCACCGGCGCATGGTACCGCCCGGCTCCCCCGGGCCGGGCCGGCGGGGGGCCGTGCCACGTCCGGCGGAGCGCTCGGCCGCGTAGGTCGAGGACGTCAGCCCAGGGCGTCGAGGACGTCGGCCACCAGCTCGGGCAGGTCACCGGCGACGAGTCCTGCACGGTGGCCGAGGGCCCCGGCCCGGCCGTGCACGTGGGCGGCGAGGGCGGCGGCCTCCAGCGGTGGCACCCCACGGGCCAGGAAGGCGGCGATGACCCCGGAGAGCACGTCGCCGGTGCCGGCCGTGGCCAGTGCCGTGGTCCCGGTGCGGGCCAGCAGCACCCGGCCGGAGGGGTCGGCCACCGCCGTGGTCGGTCCCTTCAGCAGCACGACCGTGCCCGACACCTCGGCCAGTCGGCGGGCGGCGGCCACCCGGTCGGGCCCGGGGGCCTCGCCGAGGAGGCGTGCGTACTCGCCGTCGTGGGGCGTGAGCACCACCGGCACCTCGGCCGTCGGCGGCCGGGCGTCGACCCGCCCGAGCCCGTGCAGGCCGTCGGCGTCCACCACCACCGGGACCGGGGAACCGGCCAGCAGGTGCCGCACGTCGTCGTCGGTTCCCCCGGCCCGGCCGAGGCCGGGCCCGACCACCACGACCTGGCACCGGTCGGCCACGGTCAGCGCCTCGGACACCCAGCCGCCGGCCGGCAGCTCGACGCCGACGGCCTCGGTCGACGGAAGGTCGCCCAGCGCTCCCCCGGGCACCCCGAGGCGGACCATGCCGGACCCGGCCCGGTAGGCGGCCTCGGCGCACAGCCCGGCCGCGCCGGTCATGCCGGGCGACCCGGCCACCACCAGGACGGCGGCGGCCCACTTGTTCCCCCCTGGGTCCCGAGGGGGGAGCCACGCGGCGACGTCGGCGTCCTCCACCAGCCCGATCCGGTGGGTGCCCACCGGCAGGCCGATGTCGACGACCTGGACGTCGCCGGCCAGCCGGACGCCGTCGCCCTGGAGGAGACCCGGCTTGGGGGCGACGAAGGTGACGGTGCGCACGGCGGCCAGGGCGCGGCCCGAGACCTCGCCGGTGTCGCCGGCCACCCCGGAGGGGATGTCGACGGCCAGCACCGGCACACCGGGGACCACGGCGGGCGCGTCGTAGGAGCCCCGGAACCCGGTGCCGAAGGCGGCGTCCACCACCAGGTCGACCGGGGTGCCGGTGCCGCCGATCGGGTCGACCTCGCCGGGGGCCACCACCTCGACCCGGGCGCCCCGACCGGCCAGCAGGCGGGCCGCCACCCGCCCGTCCCCGCCGTTGTTGCCCGAGCCGCAGATGAGGACGACGCGGCGCCCGTAGGCCCCGCCGAGCAGGTCGAGGGCGGCCAGGGCCACCGCCGTGCCCGCCCGCTCCACCAGGGCCTCGATCGGCGTGGTGGCGAGGGCGGCGGCGTCCACCGCCTGCATGTCGGCGACGGTCAGGACCGGCTGCACGCTCAGGCCCCTGCTGCCCGGACGGACGGGCCGGGTGCGGCCTCGGCCACGGCCACGGCCAGCGCCACCGTGTCGGTGTGGGTGAGCGACAGGTGCCAGCGCCAGGCACCCCGGGCCCCGGCCAGGTCGGCGGCGGCACCGTGCAGGCGGACCGTCGGGGCCGCCAGCCCGTCCCGGACGACCTCCACGTCCGTCAGCCGGAACGACCACAGGCCGACCCCGAGCGCCTTCATGACCGCCTCTTTGGCCGCGAACCGGGTGGCAAGTCGGGAGACCGGGTCGGGCACACGGGCGGCGTAGGCCAGCTCACCCTCGCTGAACAGGCGATGGGCGAGTCGGGGCCGGCGCTCGAGCACGCTGCGGAACCGCTCGAGGTCGACGGCGTCGATGCCCACGCCCACGACGCCTGCAGCCGCCGTCGAGCGGGCCACCCGGACCGCCAGGTCCTCGGCCGCCCCGCCGGCCGGGATCGCACCCGGGTCGGGGGCGGGGCGGGCGGTCACTCGACAGTGACCGTCTTGGCCAGGTTCCGGGGGCGGTCGACGTCGAGCCCGTGCATGCGGGCGAGCGAGTAGGCGAACAGCTGCATGGGGACCACGTCGATGACCGGCGAGAACAGGTGCTCGGTGGCCGGGACCCACAGCACCTCGTCGGCGTGGCGGGCCGTCTCGTCGTCGCCGTCGTTGGCTACCAGCACCACCGAGGCACCGCGGCTCTTCACCTCGGCGATGTTGGCGATCATCTTCTCCCATACCGGGGTGCGGGTGGCCACGCCGACCACGACCGTGCCCGGCTCGACCAGCGCGATGGGCCCGTGCTTCAACTCGCCGGCCGGGAAGCCCTCTGCCCGCAGGTAGGAGATCTCCTTCAGCTTCAACGCGCCCTCGAGCGCCACCGGGTAGCCGACGTGGCGACCCAGGAAGATGAACGACGGGGCGTCACGGTACCGCTCGGCCACCGCATGGACGTCGGCCGAGCGGTCGACGGCCGTGGCCACCTTGTCCGGCAGCGACCCCATGGCGGCAAGCAGGCCCCGCGCATCGGCCGGCGACAGCGTGCCGCGGGCCTGGGCCAGGTAGAGGGCGAGGATCTCCAGCGCAACGATCTGGGCCACGTGGGTCTTGGTGGAGGCGACGCCGATCTCGGGGCCGGCCCGGGTGTAGAGGACCGCGTCGGCGTCGCGGGCCATCGACGAGTCGACCACGTTGGAGATGACCAGCACCCGCGCACCGAGCGCCTTGGCCTCGCGGATGGCCTGGAAGGTGTCCACCGTCTCGCCGGACTGGCTGACGCCGATGACCAGGGTGTGCTCGTCGACCACCGGGTTCCGGTAACGGAACTCGCTGGCGATGTCGATCTCCACCGGGAGCCGGGCCCAGTGCTCGATGGCGTACTTCGCCATGAGGCCGGCGTGGTAGCTGCTGCCGCACGCCACCACGAAGACCTTGGTGATCGAGCGGAACTCCTCGTTGGTGATGCGCACCTCGTCGAGCACCAGGGTGCCGTCGGGCAGGAGGCGGTCGAGCAGCGTGTCGGCGACCGCCTTCGGCTGCTCGTGCACCTCCTTGGACATGAAGTCGTCGAACCCGTCCTTGCGGGCGGCGTCGAGGTCCCAGTCGACGTGCAGGGGCGCGGGCTCGACCGGGGTCCCGTCGAGGTCGGTCACGGCGATCGACCCGGGCCGCAGCTCGGCCACCCGGTCGTCGTCGAGGACGAAGAAGTCGTGGGTGAGGCCGAGGATGGCCGGGATGTCGGACGCCAGGAAGGCGGCGCCGTCGGCCACGCCCATGATCAGCGGCGACACCCGGCGGGCACCGACGATGACCTCGGGCTCGTCGGCGTGCACGACGGCCAGGGCGAACGCGCCGTGGACCCGGCCGAGTGCCGCCCGCACCGCCCCGGTCAGCCCCTCGGCCGGGTAGGCAGCCAGGTGGGACTCGATCAGGTGGGCGAGGACCTCGGTGTCGGTCTCCGACTCGAGGTGGTGGCCGGCGTCGAGGAGCTCGTCGGACAGCGTCACGTGGTTCTCGATGATGCCGTTGTGGACGAGGGCCAGACGCCCCGTGCAGTCGGTGTGGGGATGGGCATTGCCCTCGTTCGGCCGTCCGTGGGTCGCCCACCTGGTGTGGCCGATGCCGGCCGACGGGTGGGCCGGGGCGTCCTCGGTGCGCTTGGTCAGGTCGTCCAGGGACCGGGTGCCGTTGGCCGCACGGACCCGCCACATGGCGTCCTCGGGGGAGGGACCCACCAGCGCGAGCCCGGCCGAGTCGTAGCCGCGGTACTCCAGTCGGGCCAGGCCCTCGATCAGGATGCCGAGGACCGGTGGGTCGGCGGTTCCCGGCTCCGAGCGACTGGTGATGCCGATGATGCCGCACATGGGTGACCAGGCTAGTGGCCCCGGACCGGCGTCAGACGCCGGCGTCGAGCTCGATGGCCAGGGCCTCGGCGGCGGCCTGCGCCTCCGCCTCCCGGACGGATGCGGCGGCCAGCAGCTCGTGCTCGATCAGTGCGTGCAGCCGGGCCGCGGTGGCCTCGGCCACGCCCGGCTCGGTGCACTCGACCATGACCCGCACCACCGGCTCGGTCCCGCTCGGGCGCACGAGCACCCGGCCGGTCTCCCCCATGGCCTCCTGCTCCTGGTCGATGGCCATGTGGACGGCCTCCACGCGGGGGAACAGCGACGTGTCGACCCCCTTGACGTTCACCAGGGTCTGCGGCACCGGCTCGATCAGCCCGTCGAGCAGGCCGATCAGCGACGAGCCCGTGCGGGCCAGGAGGTCGGCCAGCACCAGGCCGGTGAGCAGACCGTCGCCGGTGGTGGCCAGGCGCCGGAAGATGATGTGGCCGGACTGCTCGCCCCCGAGGGACAGGCCCTCATTGTCGATGGCGGCCAGCACGTGGCGGTCGCCGACGTCGGTCTCCTTCACGTGGATGCCGCGCTCGTCCATTGCCCGGCGGAACCCGAGGTTGGTCATCACCGTGACCACCACCGTGTTGCCGGCCAACTGGCCCCGGTCGGCAAGGTCCCGGGCGAACAGCGCCAGCAGCGCGTCGCCGTCGACCAGCGCTCCGGTCTCGTCCACCGCCAGCAACCGGTCGGCGTCGCCGTCCAGGGCGAGGCCCAGCTGGGCGCCGTGCTCGACCACCGCGCTCGACAGCAGCTCGGTGGCGGTCGAGCCGCACCCGGCGTTGATGTTTGTGCCGTCGGGATCGCACCCGATGGCGACGACCTCGGCGCCGGCCGACTCGAACAGGCGGGCCGACAGTGCCGATGCGCTGCCGTTGGCGCTGTCGACCACCAGCCGCAGGCCGTCGAGGGTACGCCCGTCGAGCGTGGCGAGCAGGTGGTCCAGGTAGGCGTCGCCGAGAGCGGGCTCCGACCGCACGGTGCCGACGCCGTGGCCCTCCAGCGGGCGGGGGCCCTTGACCGTCGGGTCGAGGACCCGGTGCAGCTCGTCCTCGATGGCAGCCTCGACGTCGAGTCCCAGCTTGGTGCCGCCGGCCCCGAACAGCTTGACCCCGTTGTCCTGGAACGGGTTGTGGGAGGCGGAGATCACGACGGCCGGCAAGTCGCGCCTGGTCGACAACCAGGCCAGGGCGGGCGTCGGCAGGACGCCGACGTCGACCACGTCGGCCCCCTCGCTGGCCAGGCCCGCCGACAGGGCGGCCTGCAGCATGGGACCGGATTTGCGGGTGTCGCGGCCGATCAGGAACGCGGTGGCCGTGATGGTCCGCGCCACGGCGCGTCCCAGTGCGAGGACCAGCTCGGGTGTCAGCTCGGTGTTGGCGCTGCCCCGGACTCCGTCGGTGCCGAACCAGGTTCGGGACACCGGCCCTACCGCTTCGAGTACTGGGGCGCCTTGCGGGCCTTCTTCAGGCCGTACTTCTTGGACTCCTTCTCCCGTGCGTCACGGGTGAGGAATCCGGCCTTCTTGAGCGCGCCGCGCAGCTCGGGGTCGAGCTCGCACAGTGCCCGGGCGATCCCCAGGCGGAACGCACCGGCCTGGCCGGAGACACCGCCGCCGTCGATGGTGACGTCGATGTCCCACGACTCGGTGGTCTCGGTGAGCCGCAGGGGCTCGGTCACGATCATCCGGTGGGTGGCCGAGGTGAAGTACTCCTCGAACGTGTGCCCGTTGCAGGTGATGGCGCCCTGGCCGGGGCGGAAGCGGACGCGGGCCACGGCCTGCTTGCGGCGTCCGGTGGTCTGGCAGATGGGGGCAGTCACTGGTGGTTCCTTCGTTCGATGCGAGGTCGCGTGGGGGAGGTCGGTCCGGTGGGTGCTGAGCTCACGCGCCGCTGCGGGCGGACGCCGTGCGGCGCGCCCCGGGGATCTCCATGGGGACGGGGGCCTGGGCGACGTGGGGGTGCTCCTCGCCGCGGTAGACCTTCAGCTTGCTGCCCATCTGGCGACCGAGCCGGTTCTTCGGGAGCATGCCCACGATGGCGTCGCGGACGACGTCGTCGGCCCGCTCGAGCATCAGGTCGGCGTAGCTGGTTGCCGTAAGGCCACCCGGGTAGCCCGAGTGGCGGTAGGACATCTTGGCGTCGGCCTTGCCCGAGGTGAGGACGACCTTGTCGGCGTTGATCACGATGACGTGGTCGCCGGTGTCGACGTGGGGAGCGAAGGTCGGCTTGTGCTTGCCGCGCAGGACGGCGGCGACCTCGGTGGCGAGGCGGCCGAGCACCAGGCCGTCGGCGTCGACGACGTGCCAGGCGCGGGTGATGTCAGCGGGCTTGGGGGTGTACGTGCGCAACGGGGATCCTTGGTCGATGGTGCTGGGTGTCCGGGCACCTGCGGGTGCGGGGCCTCGGGAGTGGGCTGCCGGTAGGGCGCAGGCACGCCCGGAACCGACCGGGGCCCGACCCGGCGACCTCCCACACTAGGTCGGATGGGCGGCGGTGGGCAAGCCGCCCGTCAGTAGCGGACCGCCATCAGGGTCAGTCCCTGGGGCGGGGCGGGCTGGCCGGCCCGGGCACGGTCGGCGGAGCGGAGGATCTCGAGCATGTCCGAGGGGCGCTTCCGGCCCCGCCCCACCTCGACCAGCGTCCCCACCAGGGAGCGGACCATCTGGTGGCAGAAGGCGTTCGCCTCGATCTCGAAGGCGAGGAGGTCGCCCACGACGGGGGCCAGCCAGGCCCCGGTGCTGGCAGCGGCGCCGGCCCGGTCCGAGGTGCCGGCCGTGCGGGCGCCGGAGGGTCGGCCGTCGAGGCGGGTCCACCGGGCGTCCAGCACCCGGCGCGTGATCGGCACGTCGGCCGACGTGCCCGGGACCCGGCGGCAGAAGGCCCGGAAGTCGTGCTCGCCCAGCAGGGCGTCGGCCGCGGCCGACATGGCCCGCAGGTCGAGGTCGCCGGCCACGTGCCAGGTGAGGCCGGCCAGGAGCGGGTCGGCCACCGGGGCGTTGACCACCAGGTAGCGGTAGCGGCGGGCCGTGGCCGAGTGGCGGGCGTCGAAGCCCTCGGGCGCGGGCGCGGCGGCGCGGACCACGATCGAGGGCCCGGTCTGGCTGTTGCACGACTTGACCAGGGCCGCCGGTTCGAGGGCTGCGGACCGCTCGGCGGGTACGTCGAAGTGGACGACCTGGTCGAGGGCGTGCACGCCGGCGTCGGTGCGACCGGCGCACACCAGGGTGACCGGGTTGCGGGTCACCCGGGAGAGGGCGGCGGCCAGGGTGCCGGCCACGGTGGCGAGGCCCTCCTGGGCGGCGAAGCCGTGGAAGCTGGAGCCGTCGTACGCCACCCGGAGGCACCACCGGACCGCGTCGGCGGGACCGTCGTCGAGCCCGGCGGTGTCACTCCCCCCGGGATCGGGGGGAGTGGTCACACCAGTTCGATGCGGGCCATCGGGGCGTTGTCGCCCTGACGGTTGCCCAGCTTGAGGATGCGGGTGTAGCCGCCCGGCCGCTCCGCGTAGCGGGGTCCGATCTCGTCGAACAGCTTGTGGGCCATGTCCTTGTCACGGATGAAGGCCACGACGTTCCGCTGGCGGGCGACGCCGCCCTTGGCCGCGGCGGTGATGACCTTCTCGGCCACGGGGCGTAGGGCCTTGGCCTTGGCCTCGGTGGTGACCAGGTACTCCGCCGCGATCAGCGAGGCGACGAGGTTGCCCATCATGGCCTTCTGGTGCGCGGAGCTGCCGCCGAACCGGCGGCCTTTCTTGGGAGTGCCGAGCATGGGGGGACCTCAGTCCTTCACGCGCAGGGACAGGCCCCGCTCGTCGAGCTTCTGGAGCACCTCGTCGAGCGACTTCTGCCCGAAGTTGGTGATGTTGAGGAGATCGTCGAGGGTCCGGTCGACCAGCTCGCCGATGGTGTTGATCTGAGCCCGCTTGAGGCAATTCCGGGGGCGCTCGGTGAGGTCGAGGTCCTCGATGCGCAGGTCGAGGTCGGGCGAGCCGGTAGTCACGGTGCCGTACTCGCCGAGCTCGAGGCCCATGGGCTCCTCCTCGAGGTCGGCCACCAGGCCGACCAGCGTGCGCAGCGTGTCGCCCGCCGAGGCCAGGGCCTCGCGCGGGGTGAGCGAGCCGTCGGTCTCGATCTCGATGACCAGGCGGTCGAAGTCGGTGGACTGTTCGACCCGCACGGGCTCGACGGTGAAGGCCACCCGGCGCACGGGCGAGAAGATGGCGTCGACCGGGATGACCCCGATGGCGCCGGTGCCCTTGTTCTTGTCGGCCGACAGGTAGCCGCGACCGCGCTCCACCGTCAGGTCCACGGCGAGGTGGCCCTTCGCGTTGAGGGAGGCAATGTGCTGGTCGGGGCTCAGGACCTCGACGTCCGCGGTCAGCTGCAGGTCGCCGGCGGTGGCCGCGCCCGCACCGCGCTTGTCGAGGCGGATGGTCACCGGCTCGTCGCTGTGGACCTTGAACAGCAGGTCCTTCAGGTTGAGGATGATGTCGGTGACGTCCTCCTTCACGCCCGGCAGGGTCGTGAACTCGTGGAGGGCCTCGTCGAACCGCACCTGGGTGATGGCGGCACCCGGGATGGAGGAAAGCAGCGTGCGCCGCAGCGAGTTGCCGAGCGTGTGCCCGAAGCCGGGGTCGAGCGGGCCGACCGCGAACTTCTGACGGTTGTCCTCTTCTTCGCCGATTGCTTCGACGGTGGGTCGCTGGATGATGAGCATGCGTGTGTGGCTCCTCGGCAGGTGGTGCGCAGGTTCGGGTTCGGTCAGGTATCGGTGGTGCGGGGGTCGGTCGCCATGCGGCGCCCGGGCTACTTGGAGTAGAGCTCGACGATCAGCTGTTCCTGCACCGGCTCGTCGATGTGCTCGCGCAGCGGCAGGCTGAACACCCGGACCTCGAAGCGGTCCCCCACCGTCTCGAGCCACGGCGGCAGCGAGCGGTCGAGGGTGTCCAGGTTCCGGCGCACGTGGAACATCTCGCGCGACGAGGCCTTGAGGGCGACCGTGTCACCCTGGCGCACGCGGTAGCTGGGAATGGTGACCCGCTTCCCGTTGACCAGGACGTGGCCGTGGCGCACGAACTGCCGGGCCTGGGAGCGGCTCGCGCCCCAGCCGGCGCGGAACGCCACGTTGTCGAGCCGGAGCTCGAGCATCACCAGCAGGTTCTCACCGGTGATGCCGGGGGCCCGGGAGGCCTCGACGTAGAGGTTGTGGAACTGCTTCTCGAGCAGGCCGTAGATACGACGTGCCTTCTGCTTCTCGCGCAGCTGGCCGAGGTACTCCGACCCCTGGCGCATGCGGTCGCGACCGTGCTCGCCGGGCGGGTAGGCGCGGCTGTGGCGGTCGGTGACCGCCTCGGAGACGGGGCACTTCATCGAGTAGCAGCGCTCCCCCTTGAGGAAGAGCTTGGTGCGCTCCCGGCGGCAGAGCCGGCAGACGGGTCCGGTGTAACGAGCCATGATGGTCCTTGGTTCCCTTCGTTCCCGTCCCTACACCCGCCGCCGCTTCTTGGGGCGGCAGCCGTTGTGCGGGATGGGGGTGACGTCCTTGATGCCGGCGACCTCGATGCCTGCGGCGGCCAGCGAGCGGATGGCCGTCTCACGGCCCGAGCCCGGTCCGCGGACCAGCACGTCGACCCGACGGACGCCGTGCTCCATCGCGCGCTTGGCGCACTGCTCGGCAGCCAGCTGGGCGGCGAACGGGGTCGACTTGCGCGAGCCCTTGAAGCCCACGTTTCCGGCCGAGGCCCAGGCGAGGACGTTGCCCTCGGGGTCGGCGATCGACACGATCGTGTTGTTGAACGAGCTCTTGATGTGGGCGACGCCGAAGGTGATGTTCTTCCGCTCGCGCTTGCGGGGCCGACGGGCGGCTCCCGGCTTGGTGGGCTTGGCCATTACTTGCGAACCTTCTTCTTTCCGGCGACGGTCTTCTTGGGGCCCTTGCGGGTGCGGGCGTTGGTGTGGGTGCGCTGTCCGTGGACCGGTAGGCCCTTGCGGTGCCGGATCCCCTGGTAGCAGCCGATCTCCATCTTCCGCTTGATGTCCTGGGAGATGTCGCGGCGCAGGTCGCCCTCGACCTGCAGGTTGGCGTCGATGTAGTTGCGGAGTCGGGTGACCTCTTCGTCGGTCAGGTCCCGGACACGGGTGTCGGGGCTCGTCTCGGTGGACGCGCAGATCTGCCGCGCGGTCGTCCGGCCGATGCCGAAGATGTAGGTCAGGGAGATCTCCAACCGCTTTTCGCGGGGGATGTCCACGCCGGAGATGCGGGCCACGTGCTCTTCTTTCTCTTCTTACTCAGTAGCGGTCGGCGTCAGCCCTGGCGCTGCTTGTGGCGCGGGTTGTCGCAGATCACGAGGACCCGCCGGTGGCGGCGGATCACCTTGCACTTCTCACACATCGGCTTGACGCTGGGTCGAACCTTCACTCTGTCGTCCTTAGTCCTCGTGCCCCACGACCCCTCGGCCGCACGGCTGTCGACACTCCCCGCCCCGACTGGGGCGGCCCGACTCACTTGTAGCGGTAGGTGATCCGCCCACGGGCCAGGTCGTAGGGGGTGATCTCCACTTGCACCTTGTCCCCGGGGAGGATGCGGATGCGGTGCATCCGCATCTTTCCCGAGCTGTGCGCCAGCACGTTGTGGCCGTTCTCCAGCTCCACGCGGAACATGGCGTTGGGGAGCGGCTCGACGACCGTCCCCTCCAGCACGATGGCATCTTCCTTGGGCTTGGGCAGGTGAATCTCCTCAGTACTCTGTCGTTCTCGCCCGTCGCCGGCCCGGGGGTCGGCGTGCGCCTCGGGCCATGGTGCTCGAGGTACGGACTGCCGCAGTCGGGGGCGTGCCAGAGCAGCGCCACCGGGAGCGGGATCGGCACGCCACCACACACCCGTGGCCAGCCGAATGACCAGTCTAGTCCGTCGGCAGCGAATTGCCAGTCCGACCTACCTGGACCGGACCCACACCGCCCTCGCTACCGTATTCCCTGGTCAGGAGCTTACAGGACCGTGAAGACCTCGGGACCGTCGTCGGTCACGGCAATGGTGTGCTCGAAATGGGCCGACAGGCGGCCGTCCGCGGTCACCACGCTCCATCCGTCGTCGAGTAGGACCGTGCCCGTGCCGCCGGCGTTGACCATGGGCTCGATGGCGAAGACCATCCCCTCCTTCAGGGTGGGGCCCGGGGTGCCGGGCCAGTAGTTCGGGACCTGGGGCTCCTCGTGCATGGCCGTGCCGATGGCGTGGCCCACGTACTCGCGCACCACCGAGAACCCGGCGGCCTCGGCCACCTTCTGGACGGCCCGGCCGACCTCGTGGAGGCGGTTGCCCGCGGTGAGCTGGTCGATGCCCGCGTACAGGCTGGCCTCGGTGACCTCCATCAGGCGGGTGGCCTCTGGCGAGACCTCCCCCACCGGTGCGGTGTAGGCGGCGTCCCCGTGGTACCCCTCGATGATGGCCCCGCAGTCCACCGAGATGATGTCGCCCTCGACCAGCACCACCTGGGCGGAGGGGATGCCGTGGACGATCATCGAGTTCGGGGACGTGCACACCACCGCCGGAAACCCGTGGTACCCGAGGAAGTTCGAGCCGGCCCCGCGCCGGTCCAGCACGTCGCGGGCGGCGCGGTCGATGTCGAGGGTGGTGACGCCGGGCCGGATGATGGCCCGGGTGGCCTCGTGGATCTCGGCGACCACCCGCCCGGCCTTGCGCATCTTGGCCAGCTCGTCGGCGTTGCGCCTCACCGGGGGGCCGGCCGTGGGTTGGTGGTCTCGGTGGACATGCCCGTCATCGTAGGGGCGCCGTCACGGGGACCGGGTCACGAGAACCGTCCGCCCTTGCGGTTCCGTCGGTCCTCGATGGCACGGACGATCCGCCTGGTCACGGCTTCGGGCGACCCGGTGCCGGTCACCTGGGCCAGCTGGCCCCGGGCCTGGTACCAGTCGATCAGCGGCGAGGTCTGCTGCTCGTAGATCTCCAGGCGCCGGGAGATGGCCTCCTCGGTGTCGTCCTCGCGCTGGACGACCTCGCCGCCGCAGACGTCGCACGTCCAGTTGATGAGGGGGCGCGCCGTCAGCGAGTAATTGGCGCCGCAGTCGACGCACACCCGGCGCGACGCCAGGCGGCGCAGCACCTGGGAGGTCGGCACCTCGATGTCGATGACCAGGTCGAGGTCGACCGGGGCCAGGTAGTCGGCCAACCTCTTGGCCTGCTCCACCGTGCGGGGGCAGCCGTCGAGGATGAAGCCGCGGTCCTTGGTGTCGCTCTCCTCGAGGCGGGTCGAGACCATCTCCATGATCAGGTCGTCGCCCAGGAGCTCGCCCCGGTCCATCAGCTCCTTGGCCTTCTTCCCCAACGGGGTGGCCTGCTTGACGGCCTCGCGCAACATGTCACCCGTCGATACGTGGGTGACGACATAGTGATGTGAGAGGGACAGGCACTGCGTCCCTTTTCCCGCCCCCTGTTTGCCGAGGACGACGAGCCTGGCGCCGGTGGCCACCTACTTGAGGAAGCCCTCGTAGTTTCGCATCATGAGCTGGCTGTCGATCTGCTTCATCGTCTCGAGTGCCACGCCCACGGCGATCAGGAGCGTCGTTCCGTAGAAGGGATAGCTGGTGATGTTCCAGGCCGCCATCAGCAGCGACGGGACCACCGCAACGCCGCCGAGGAAGAGTGCGCCGGGCCACGTGATCCGGTTGAGGATGTGCGCCAGGTACCGCTCGGTCGGCTGGCCCGGACGGATGCCCGGGATGTAGCCGCCCTGCTTGCGGATGATGTCCGCCTGCTGGTGCGGGTCGAAGGCCACGTAGACGTAGAAGAACGTGAAGAGGAGGATGAACAGGAAGTACGTGAGGATGTAGAAGATGCTGGTGGGCGTCACGTTGTGATTCACCCACGACCGGAAGGCGGCCGACGGGATGATGTTGGACAGCAGCACCGGGATGTAGAGGACCGAGCTGGCGAAGATGATGGGGATCACGCCCGCCTGGTTGACCTTGAGCGGGATGTACGTGTTGGAGCCTCCGTACATCTTCCGGCCCACCACGCGCTTGGCGAAGGTCACCGGGATCCGGCGCTGGCCCTGGTCGACGAAGACGATGAGGACCAGCAGGGCCAGCGAAACCAGCAGGATGGTGACGAACTTCACCCGGCCACCCTCCTGGAGGACCGTGTTGAGCCCCGACGGGATTCCGGCCACCACGTTGGCGAAGATGAGGATGGACATGCCCTGGCCGATGCCCCGCTGGGTGATGAGCTCGGCCAGCCACATGACGAAGGCGGTGCCGGCGGTCAGGGTGAGCACGATGAACCCGGCCCGCCAGATCGAGTAGTTCAGGATCAGGTCGATGTTCTGGGACGTGCCGAACAGTCCGCCGCCGCCCTTGTGGAAGAGGTACACCAGACCGGTCGACTGCATGAGTGCCAGGGCCACCGTGAGGTACCGGGTGGTCTGGGTCAGCTTCTTCTGGCCCACCGCGCCCTGGTCGCGCCACTGCTCCAGCTTGGGGATGACGGTGGCCAGGAGCTGGATGATGATGCTCGAGGTGATGTAGGGCATGATGCCCAGCCCGAACACCGCCATACGGGTGAGGGCGCCGCCGCTGAACAGGTTGAGGAACCCGAGCACCCCGGACGACTTCGACGCCGCCTCGAGCTGCGCCACCTTCGAGAAGTTGACGAAGGGAACGGGCACGTTCGCCCCGAACTGGTACAGGGCGATGACGGTCAGCGTGAAGAGGACCTTCTTGCGAAGGTCGGGGATGCGGAAGATGTTGGCCAAGCTGGCAAGCATGGGACTCCTCGACGCCGCGTTCGGAAGATGCTAGCGGTTGGTGAGGGCGTTGCCCTTGGCCGGCGGGCGGTCGTTGCCGAACGGCAGCGGGACGACCGCCACGGATCCCCCGGCGCCGGTTATGGCAGCCTCGGCCGACTTGGAGAAGGCGTGGGCCTCGACCCGGAGGGCCCGGGTCAGCTCGCCGTTGCCCAGGACCTTGACCAGGTCGCCCTTGTGTGCGAGCCCGGCCGCCACCAGGGCGGGGATGTCCGCGACGTCGCCGGAGACGGCACCGAGGGCACCGACGTTGACCGGCGTGTACTCCACGCGGAACGGGTTGGTGAAGCCGCGGAGCTTGGGGATCCGCTGCATGAGGGGCAGCTGGCCACCCTCGAACCCCATGGGGATGGTGTCGCGGGCGCCCTGGCCCTTGGTGCCACGGCCGGCCGTCTTGCCGCCCTTGCCGCCGATGCCGCGGCCGACGCGCTTGCGGGGGCGGTTGGAGCCCATCGGGGGGCGGAGGTCATGGACCTTCATGGTCAGCCTTTCTCGTCTTCGCCGGCGGACGTGACGTCCACCAGGAACGGGACACGTGCGATCATCCCACGGATCTCGGGGCGGTCGGGCAGCACGTTGGTGCGCCCGATGCCGCGGAGTCCGAGGGCACGCAGGGTGCCACGGTGCTTGGGCTTGGTGCCGATGGCGGAACGGACCTGGGTGACCCGGATCCAGCCCGTCGTCGACAGAGGGGCGTCGGTCGTCGATGCCATGTCAGCTCACCTCCGTGAACAGGTCGGCCTCACGCTTGCGCTCGCGGTAGGCGCGGAGCATGGCGGCGGGCACGACCTCGTCGACCGGCTTGCCGCGCAGGGCGGCGATCTCGTCGGGGCGCTTGAGGCCCTTCAGCCCGGCGATGGTGGCGTGGGCCACGTTGATGCCGTTGGACGAGCCCAGCGACTTGGCCAGGATGTCGCGGATGCCGGCCATCTCCAGGATGGCCCGGGCGGCCCCGCCGGCGATGACGCCGGTTCCGGGGGCGGCCGGCTTCAGCATGACCCGGCCGGCACCGCTCTCCCCCACGATGGGGTGGGTGATGGTCGAGCCGGCCAGCGGCACGTCGAACATGTTCTTGCGGGCCTCTTCGATGCCCTTCTGCACGGCCAGACCGGCCTCCTTGGCCTTGCCGTAGCCGAGGCCCACCCGCCCGTTGCCGTCGCCGACCACCATGAGCGCGGCGAAGGAGAACCGGCGGCCGCCTTTGACGACCTTGGACACCCGGTTGACCCGGATGGTGCGCTCCTCGAACTGGAGCTCGTTGTTGTTCACGGCCATCTCAGAACTCCAGTCCCTCGGCGCGGGCGGCGTCGGCCAGCGCGGCCACCCGCCCGTGGTAGGCGAAGCCGCCGCGGTCGAAGACCACGGTGGTGATCCCGGCGTCCTTGGCGCGGGACGCCACGAGGGCACCCACCGCCTTGGCCGCGTCGATGTTGCCGCCGGCCGACCCCCGCAGGGAGGCCTCCACCGATGACGCCGAGGCCAGGGTGCGGCCGGCGAGGTCGTCGATGAGCTGGGCGGAGATGTGCTTGTTGGAGCGGAACACGGCCAGGCGCGGGCGCTCGGTGGTTCCCTCGACCTTGCGGCGCACACGCTTGTGGCGGCGTCGGCGGAGCTCGAGCTTGTGATCTGTGCGTGCCATTACTTGGCTGCCTTCCCGGCCTTGCGGACGACCCGCTCGCCTGCGTAACGGATGCCCTTGCCCTTGTAGGGCTCTGGCTTGCGCAGCTTGCGGATGTCGGCGGCCACCTGTCCGACCTTTTCCTTGTCGATCCCCTTGATGATGATGCGCGTTGCGCTCGGCACCTCGAAGGTCACGCCGTCAGGGGCGTCGACGTTGACGGCGTGGGAGAAGCCGAGGGCGAGCTCGAGGGCGCCGGGGCCCTTGGGCACGGCCCGGTAGCCGACGCCGACGATCTCGAGCTCCTTGGAGAAGCCCTCGGTCACGCCGGTGACCATGTTGGCCACCAGCGACCGGGTCAGGCCGTGGAGCGCGCGGTTCTGGCGCTGGTCGTCGGGGCGCTCCACCAGCAGCACGTCGCCGTCCTGGCGGATGCTGATGGCTGCGGGCACCTGGCGGGCCAGCTCGCCCTGGGGTCCCTTGACCGTGACGCGGTGCTCCTCGTCGACGGCGACGGTGACCCCGGAGGGCACGGCGATGGGCGAACGTCCGATGCGGGACATCAGCGGATACCTCCTGCAGTCGTCAGGCGGCGGCTACCAGACATAGCAGAGCACCTCGCCGCCCATGCGCTTCTTGCGCGCCTCACGGTCGGTCATCAGGCCCTTGGAGGTGGAGACCACCGCCACTCCGAGCCCACCGAGGACGCGCGGGATCTTGTCGGCGCGTGCGTAGATCCGCAGGCCGGGCTTCGACACCCGCTTGATCCCGGAGATGGTCCGGGCGCGGTCGGGTGCGTACTTCATGGTGATCTGGAGCGTCTTGCCGGGCTTGCCCGGGGTGTCGCTCACCTCGAACCCACCGATGTAGCCCTCCTCCACGAGGATGGCGGCCAGCGACTCCTTGAGCTTGGAGCCGGGCATCGACACGGTGTCGAAGTGGGCGGTGTTGGCGTTCCGGATGCGGGTGAGCATGTCGGCGATCGGGTCGGTCATCGTCATCGTTCGTCGCCTCCTCTCACCAACTGGCCTTCGTGACGCCGGGGATCTCCCCGGCGTGGACCATCACCCGCAGGCAGATCCGGCACAGGCCGAACTTGCGGTACACCGACTTCGGGCGTCCGCACCGGCGGCACCGTGTGTACCCGCGCACCTTGAACTTGGGCGTGCGCTGCTGCTTCTCGATCAAAGCCTTCTTCGCCATGGGGTTACTGGTTCTCCTTGCGGAACGGGAAGCCGAAGGCGGCGAGCAGTGCCCGGCCCTCGTCGTCGGTTCGTGCGGTCGTGGCGATGGTGATGTCCATGCCCCGGGTCGTGTCGATCCTGTCGTAGTCGATCTCGGGGAAGATCAGCTGCTCGGTCACCCCGAAGGTGTAGTTGCCGTGCCCGTCGAACGACCTGGGCGACAGGCCCCGGAAGTCACGGATGCGAGGGATGGCCATCGACACCAGGCGGTCGAAGAACTCCCACGCACGGTCACCTCGCAGGGTGACCTTGGCGCCGATCTCCTGCCCCTCGCGGAGCTTGAACGAGGCGATCGACTTCTTGGCCCGGGTCACGACCGGCTTCTGGCCGGAGATGATCTCGAGGTCCCGCAGGGCCCCCTCGATGAGGGACTTCTGCTGGGTCGCACGACCGACGCCCATGTTGATCACGATCTTGGTGAGGCGCGGGACCTCCATGATGTTGGCGAAGCCGAGGGTCTCCTGGAGCTGGGCCCGCACCGTGTCGTCGTAGCGCTGCTTGAGCCGGGGCCGCTCGGGGGCGGAGGTGGAGGCCATCACAGGTCCGCCCCGCACTTGCGGCAGACGCGCAGCTTGCGCCCCTGCTCGTCCACGCGCATGCCGATGCGGGTGGGGACCCCGCACGAGCTGCACACGATGGCCACCGACGAGACGGAGATCGGCATGAACTTGTCGATCACACCACCCTGCATGGTGGCCCGGGTGGGCTTGGCATGACGCTTGGCCACGTGCACGCCCTCCACGATGACCCGGCCCTCGACCGGCATGGCGCGGACCACGTGGGCCTGCTTGCCCCGGTCCTTGCCTGAGAGCACCTGGACCTTGTCGCCCTTCTTGATTCGCATCTAGAGCACCTCCGGCGCCAGCGAGATGATCCGCATGAAGCGCTTGTCGCGCAGCTCCCGGCCCACGGGACCGAAGATCCGGGTCCCCCGGGGCTGCTGCTGGTCGTTGATGAGGACGGCGGCGTTCTCGTCGAAGCGGATGTAGCTGCCGTCGGGACGGCGCTTCTCCTTCTTCGTCCGGACGACGACGCACTTGACGACGTCACCCTTCTTGACCGCCGCACCGGGGATGGCGTCCTTGACGGTCGCCACGAACACGTCGCCGATCGAGGCGTAGCGGCGGCGCGAGCCACCGAGCACCTTGATGCACAGCACTTCCTTGGCGCCCGAGTTGTCGGCCACCCGCAGTCGCGATTCCTGCTGGATCATCGTGCACGCTCCAGCACGTCGGTCAGCCGCCAGCGCTTGAGCTTGGACATCGGACGGGTCTCGACCACGCGCACGCGGTCGCCCACCTTGGCCGTGTTCTCGACGTCGTGGACGTAGAGCTTCTTGGTCCGCTGCACGGTCTTGCCGTAGCGGGGGTGACGCACCCGCTCGACGACGGCGACGACCACGGTCGCGTCCATCGCGTCGGAGACCACCAGGCCCTCGCGGACCTTCCGGGCGTTGGCCCGCTCCTCGGTCGTGCTCTCGGCACGCTGCTCGTCGGCCATCAGTCCTTCTCCTCTGCGTCCTCGGCAGGTTCGTCTTCCTCGGGCCCGTCGGCGGGTGCCTCGGCTGCCTCCCGCTCCTCGGCCTCGGCCCGGGCTGCCGCCCGACGCTCCGAAGCCGTGCTGTCGTCCCGGCCCTTGGCTGCGTCCTCGTCGCGACGCCGGGCGGCGGCCTTGTGGGCCGGCAGCTCGTCGAGCGCGAGTCCCTCGGCCTCCGCGATCTCGCGGTTGCGGAGCTCGGTGAGCATCCGGGCCACGTCCTTGCGCACGTGGTTGATGCGCGACACGTTGTCGAGCTGGCCGGTGGCCAACTGGAACCGGAGGTTGAAGAGCTCGCGCCGGGTCTCGCCCAGCTGGCGCTCCAGCTCCTCGGTGTCGTACTCGGAGATTTCGGCGGCGGTGGCCATCAGACCTGCACCTCCGGGGTCCCGTGGGTCCCCGGCCGCACCACGAAGCGCGCCTTGAACGGCAGCTTCTGGATGGCCCGGTCCATGGCCTCGCGGGCCAGGTCCTGCTCCACGCCGGCCAGCTCGAACAGGATGCGTCCGGGCTTCACGACGGCGACCCAGTGCTCCGGGTTGCCCTTGCCGGAACCCATGCGGGTCTCGGCCGGCTTCTTCGTGACGGGCCGGTCCGGGAACACCCGGATCCACACCTTGCCGCCACGCTTCACGTGGCGGGTCATGGCGATACGGGCCGCCTCGATCTGGCGGGCCGTCATCCAGGCCGGCTCGAGGGCCTGGATCCCGAAGTCGCCGAAGGTGACCTCGCTCCCACCCTTGGCCTGACCGGTCATCCGGCCGCGCTGCTGCTTGCGGTGCTTGACCTTGCGTGGCATCAGCATGTCAGTCCACCTCCTTGCGGAAGTGCGGGGTCTCGTGGTGCTCGCGCGTCTTGCGCTCGATCTCCTCGTCCTCGGTGAGGATGCGCTCGAGCTCGTCCGGCACGGCCGGGGGTGCGGCGATGTCGGCCGGGTCGAGGTCGGCCAGTCCGGTCGGCACCTCGGTCTCGGAGGCGTCGGGATCGAGGGTGACCACGCTGCCCGGGGCGCCCTGGCCCGCCATGCGGCGGCCGCCACCGGCGGTGATCAGTCGACGGGGTGCGGACTCGCCGCCCTGGCCCGACGTCTCCCCGACGGCCATGGCGGCCTCACGGGTGATCTTCTCCTCGGAGGAGATCTTGTACGGGAGGATGTCGCCCTTGTAGATCCACACCTTCACGCCGATGCGGCCGTAGGTGGTCTTGGCCTCGCGGAAGCCGTAGTCGATGTCGGCCCGCAGCGTGTGGAGCGGCACCCGGCCCTCGCGGTACTGCTCCTTGCGCGACATCTCCGAGCCACCGAGGCGGCCGGAGCACTGGACCTTGACACCGAGGGCGCCGGCCTTCTGCACCGTCTGGATCGAGCGCTTCATGGCACGACGGAACGCCACCCGGCGGGCCAGCTGGTCGCAGATGCCCTGGGCGATCAGCGCGGCGTCGAGCTCCGGCTGCTTGATCTCCTGGATGTTGAGCTGGATCCGGTTGTTGAGGCCGGTGATCTCCTCGATCTTCTTCTTCAGCCGGTCGGCCTCGGCGCCGCGGCGGCCGATGACGATGCCCGGGCGCGCCGTGTGGATGTCCACCCGGAGGCGGTCACGGGTGCGCTCGATCTCGATCCGGCTGACGGCGGCCGACTCGAGCTGCGACATCAGATAGTCACGGATCTCCCAGTCCTCGATCACGCAGTTCTGATAGTTGCGCTCCTCGAACCAGCGCGACTTCCAGTCCGTCGTGACGCCGAGACGGAACCCGTACGGGTTTACCTTCTGGCCCATCTACTTGCCCTTCTCCTCGGCGGTGTCGCCGGCTTCGTCGGCGGCGGTTTCGCCGTCGGTGGCCCCGTCCGTGACCTCGTCGGTCCCGGTGGCCTCTTCGGTGGTGGTCTCCAAGTCCGACTCCTCGAGAGGTCCGGCCTCGGTCTCGGTGATGACGTCGTCGGCGTGGACCGCGTCCTCCGACCAGGCCCCGGACCCGGTGTCCGTGACCGCCGTCGTCTCCTCGACGGCGGTGTCCGGCGTCGGCGCCGTCCCCTCCGTGCGGTTCCGGCGCGAGCCGGCCACGCGGCGCGAGCGCTGGGCGCCGGTGGCCGACTGCTTGGCCCGGCGGCGGGCGATGCGCTCGTCGGGCATACGGCTCACGATGATGGTGATGTGGGACGTCCGCTTGCGGATGCGGGTGGCACGACCACGGGCCCGGGGGCGCCAGCGCTTCAGGGTGCTGCCCTCGTCGGCGTAGCAGGACGACACGAAGAGCTCCTCGGCGTCGAGCCCGTCGTTGTGGACGGCGTTGGCCACGGCCGATGCCAGGACCTTGCCGACCACGACGGCGGCCTCGCGGTCGCCGTTGGCGAGGATCTCGGCGGCCAGGGTGACATCCTGTTCGCGGATCAGGTTCAGCACCTGGCGGACCTTGTAGGCGGACATCCGGCTGTGACGGAGCACCGCACGGGTGCCCTCACGCTCGTTGGTCTTCACTCCGGCCACGTCAGCGCCTCCCCGCCCGCTCTTGGCCGGCATGGAACTTGAAGGTTCGGGTCGGCGCGAACTCGCCGAGCTTGTGACCGACCATCGACTCGGTCACGTAGACCGGGATGTGCTTGCGGCCGTCGTGGACGGCGATGGTGTGGCCGACCATGTCCGGGATGATGGTGGAGCGGCGCGACCACGTCTTGATGACCTTCTTGTCGCCGGCCGCGTTGAGGACGTCCACCTTCTTGAGGAGGTGGTCGTCGACGAACGGACCCTTCTTGAGGCTGCGGGGCATGTGTGTCGTTCCCTCTGTCTTCCCTACCGGCGCGCGCCGCGCTTGCGGCGACGACGGACGATCATCTTGTCGGAGTCCTTGTTGCGGGCACGGGTGCGGCCCTCCGGCTGGCCCCACGGGGACACCGGGTGGCGCCCACCGGACGTCTTGCCCTCGCCACCGCCGAGCGGGTGGTCCACCGGGTTCATGGCGACACCACGGGTCTGGGGGCGGACACCCTTCCAGCGGTTTCGGCCGGCCTTGCCGATCTTGATCAGCTCGGCCTCGGAGTTGCCGACGACGCCGAGGGTCGCCCGGCAGTCGATGGAGACCCGGCGCATCTCGGTGCTGGGCAGCCGCAGGGTGGCGAAGGCGCCCTCCTTGGCCACGAGCTGCACGCTCATGCCTGCACCGCGGGCCATCTTGCCGCCCTGGCCCTCACGGAGCTCGACGTTGTGGATGACCGAGCCGACCGGGATGAAGCGCATCGGCAGGGCGTTGCCAACGCGGATCTCGGCGCCCTGGCCCGACTGCAGCCGGTCGCCGACCTGGATGCCGGCCGGGGCGAGGATGTAGCGCTTCTCGCCGTCGAGGTAGTGGAGCAGCGCGATGCGGGCGTTGCGGTTCGGGTCGTACTCGATCGTGGCGACCTTGGCCGGGATCCCGTCCTTGTCGCGTTTGAAGTCGATGATCCGGTACTGCTGCTTGTGCCCGCCGCCGCGGTGGCGCGACGTCTTGCGGCCGTGGTTGTTGCGCCCGCCGGTGCGGGGCTTCGGGGCCAGCAGTGACTTCTCGGGCTTGTCCGTGGTGAGTTCAGCGAAGTCCGAGACGGTCTGGAACCGCCGACCGGCGCTGGTGGGTTTACGTGAACGCAGTGCCATGGTGTGTCCCGGTCTCTCAGTTCTCGAACAGGTCGATCGAGTCACCCGGGGCGAGGGTGACGATGGCCCGCTTGGTGTCGGAGCGGTGGCCGAGGCCGCCGCCGCGCCGGTTGCGCTTGGTCTTGCCCTTGCGATTCAGGGTGTTCACATTGGTGACCCGCACGTCGAAGGCCTGCTCGACGGCGTGGCGCACGTCGATCTTGGTCGCGGTCGGGTCGACCACGAAGACGTACACGTTGTTGTCCATCAGGCTGTACGACTTCTCCGACACGACGGGCCGGATCAGGACGTTGTGGGGATCCCTCACGACTGCTCCTCTTCTGCGTCGTCGGCGACCTCGACGACCTCGGTCTCGGCGACGCCGGTGACCTGGCCGTGGGCGCCGACTTCGATGTCGACCTGGGTCTCGGCCACGGCGAGGACATCGCCCTCGGCGTCGAGCACCTCGACGACCTCGGTCTCGACGACCTCGGTCACGTGCCCCGTGGCGTCGACCACCACGTCGACCTCGGTCTCGATGATCTCGACCACGTCGCCGTCGGCGTCGACCACCACGTCGACCTCGGTCGACGAGATGACCTTGGCGGCCGGCAGGGTCTCGTCGGTGAAGACGACCCAGTCGTTGACGAGGATGTCGTAGGCGTTGAGCTCGTTGACCAGCAGGGTCTGGACCTCCGGGAGGTTCCCGAAGGAGCGGTCGGCGACGAAGTCGTCGTCGCTCAGCACGACGAGCACGCGGCCCTCGAGCGCCAGGGCCTCGAGGGCGGCGACGGCGGCCTTCGTGCTGGGCGCCTCGAACGACCACTGGTCGACCAGGGCGACGTTGCCCAGGGCGGCGCGGTCCGACAGTGCCGACTTGAGGGCCAGGGCCTTCATCTTCTTGGGGGTCTTCTGGGCGTAGGAGCGGGGCTTCGGCCCGAGGGCGACGCCACCGCCGACCCACACCGGGGAGCGGCTCGATCCGGCACGGGCACGGCCGGTGCCCTTCTGGCGGAACGGCTTGATGCCACCGCCGCGGACCTCGGACCGGGTCTTGGTCGACTGGGTGCCGGCACGGGCGGCGGCCAGCTGTGCGGTCACCACCTGGTGGAGGACGGCCTGGTTGGGCTCGATGCCGAACATCTCGGGGTCGAGGTCGACCCTGCCCAGCTCGGTGCCGTCGATGCTGCGGCGGGTGACGGAGCGCTGCACCGGTGCCGGGCGCAGGAAGCGCCGGATCTCAGCCGGGCTGGCCGTCTCGAAGTCGATCGTGTCCGCGCTCACTTGGCGCCTCCCTTGGCGGCCGGGGCCTTCACGGCGTCGCGCAGCACGACCATGCCGCCGCGGGGGCCGGGGACGGCGCCCTTGACCAGGACCAGCTCCCGCTCCGGGTCGGACTGGACGATCTCGAGGTTGAGGGTGGTCACCTGCTGGCCACCCATGCGGCCGGCCATCTTCGTGCCCTTGAACACGCGGCCCGGTGTGGCGCATGCGCCGATCGAGCCCGGGGAGCGGTGCTTCTTGTGGTTACCGTGACTGGCGCCCTGGCCCTTGAAGTTGTGACGCTTCATGGCACCGGCGAAGCCCTTGCCCTTGGACACGGCGGTGGCGTCCACCAGCTCTCCGGCCTGGAGCACGTCGGCGGTCAGCTCCTGGCCGACCTCGTAGCCCGAGGCGTCGTCGAGCCGCAGCTCGACGAGGCGGCGGCCGGGGTCGACGCCCGCCTTGTCGTAATGCCCCTGCTCGGGCTTGGTGAGGGTACTGGCGCGGCGGTGCCCCCAGGTGACCTGCAGGGCGGAATAGCCCTCGGTCTCGGGGGTCTTCACCTGCACGACCCGGACCGGCGCGACGCGCAGCACCGTCACCGGGATCGCCCGGTTCTGGTCGTCCCAGATCTGTGTCATTCCGACTTTTTCGCCCACGATCGCCTTGCTGGCCACTGGAGCTTCTCCGTCTCGACTCTTCGCTCTTGCTCGACACCGGTGGGTGCCGATCCTGTGCTGCTGGTGCTGTCCGGCAACCCTCCGGATGAGCCTGCGCCCGTCCGGAGGACTGCGCCGGCACTCCCCCGGTCAGACCGGGCCGCTGTCGTGCCTGCCGGTAGGTCCCGGCTCGCACGCAGACGCTCCGCTCGGATGAACCCGAGCGGAGCGCTCGCCTGGTTTGGCCCGAGGTCCCCGCCGAAGCACGGCGGGCGCTCGAACACGTCCCATTCGCATGGTCCGACCCGGAACCGGGCCGACCGGAAACTCTATACCATCGGCCCCGCTCGCGCTAGGACGCCCGACCACGCCTCCAGCGGGTGGGGCACGGGACCGGTGGACCGGGTCAGACGGTCTGGATCTTGATCTCGATGTCCACCCCGGCCGGCAGGTCGAGCCGCTGGAGCGAGTCGACCGTCTTGGGCGTGTGCTCGACGATGTCCACCAGGCGCTTGTGGACCCGCATCTCGAAGTGCTCCCGGCTGTCCTTGTACTTGTGGGGTGACCGGATCACCGTGTAGCGGTGCTTCTCGGTGGGCAGCGGCACCGGACCCAGGACCTTGGCCTGGGTGCGCAGCACCGTCTGCACGATCTTCTCGGTCGACTGATCGAGGATCTCGTGGTCGTACGCCTTCAGGCGGATGCGGATCTTCTGACGGGGGCCCTCTGCGGCCATGGGTTACAGCGTCCTCTCGGTGGTGTGCGGTCTCGGGTGGGTTCTACTCGAGGATCTTGGTGACCCGGCCCGAGGCCACGGTCCGTCCACCCTCGCGGATGGCGAAGCGCAGGCCCTCGTCCATGGCGATCGGCTTGCCCAGCTCCACCGTCATGTCCGTGTTGTCGCCGGGCATGACCATCTCGGTCCCCTCGGGAAGGGTGATGGTGCCGGTGACGTCCGTGGTACGGAAGTAGAACTGGGGACGGTAGTTGGTGAAGAACGGCTTGTGCCGGCCACCCTCGTCCTTGTTCAGCACGTAGACGGTCGCCTCGAACTTGGTGTGCGGGGTGATGGAGCCGGGCTTGCACAGCACCTGGCCACGCTCCACCTCCTCCTTCTTGGTGCCGCGGAGCAGGGCGCCGACGTTGTCGCCGGCACGGCCTTCGTCGAGCAGCTTCCGGAACATCTCGATGCCGGTGACGGTCGTCTTCTGGGTGTCGCGCAGGCCGACGATCTCGACCTCCTCGCCCACCTTGACGATGCCCTGCTCGATCTTGCCGGTCACCACGGTGCCGCGGCCGGTGATGGACATGACGTCCTCGACCGACATGAGGAAGGGCTTCTCCACGTCACGCTCGGGCTCGGGGATGTACGAGTCGACCGCCTCCATCAGCTCGGTGATCTTGGCGGCCCACTCGGCGTCGCCCTCGAGGGCCTTCAGGGCGCTGACCCGCACGATGGGGGTGTCGTCACCCGGGAACTCGTACTCGTTGAGGAGCTCGCGCACCTCGAGCTCGACCAGGTCGAGGAGCTCCTCGTCGTCCACCGTGTCGGCCTTGTTGAGGGCGACCACGATGTAGGGCACGCCGACCTGGCGGGCGAGCAGCACGTGCTCACGCGTCTGGGGCATGGGGCCGTCGGCCGCCGACACGACAAGGATGGCGCCGTCCACCTGGGCGGCACCGGTGATCATGTTCTTGATGTAGTCGGCGTGGCCGGGCATGTCGACGTGGGCGTAGTGCCGGTTGGGGGTCTCGTACTCCACGTGGGCGATCGAGATCGTGATGCCGCGCTGACGCTCCTCGGGAGCCTTGTCGATCTGGTCGAAGGGGGTGAACGACGTCGACGGGTCGTTGTCGTGGAGGACCTTGGTGATGGCCGCGGTGAGCGTGGTCTTCCCGTGGTCGATGTGTCCCATCGTCCCGACGTTCACGTGGGGCTTGGTGCGCTCGAACTTTGCCTTGGCCATAGTTGGGGTGATGCTCCCTGATCTCGGACGGTAGCCCCCTCGGGCCCGCCACGACGGAGGCGGTGGCCTCCGTCATTCCTCGTGTTCGGTGGACTGCTATTGCTGCTGGTGCTCGTGGTGCTTGTGCTGCTGGTGGAACAGGTGGTGCGGTGCGGACCGCACGGAACCGGGGGACCCGGTGCCGTGCCGCCTACTCGCCGCGCGCCTTGGCGATGATCTCCTTGGCGATGGACTCGGGGACCTCGTTGTACGAGGCGAACTGCATCGAGTACGTGGCCCGCCCCTGTGTACGCGAGCGCAGGTCGGTAGCGTAGCCGAACATGTCGCTCAGCGGTACCTGCGCCCGGACGATGTGGCTGTTGCCCCGCTGCTCCATGCCCTCCACCTTGCCGCGCCGGGACGAGAGGTCGCCGATGACGTCGCCCATGTAGTCCTCGGGCGTGGTGACCTCGACGGCCATGACCGGTTCCAGGAGGACAGGGTCGGCCAGCTGGGCGGCCTTCTTGATGGCCATCGAGCCGGCGATCTTGAACGCCATCTCCGAGGAGTCGACGTCGTGGTAGGAGCCGTAGGTCAGGATGACCTTGATGTCCACCGTCGGGTAGCCGGCGAGCACACCGGAGGTGATCGACTCGCGGATGCCCTGGTCGACCGAGGGGATGTACTCCTTCGGGATGACGCCACCCGTGATCTTGTCCTCGAACTCGTACCCGGCGCCCGGGTTCGGCTGGAGGGTGATGACCACGTGGCCGTACTGGCCCTTGCCGCCGGTCTGGCGGACGTACTTCATCTCGACCTTCTCGGCGGGCTTGCGCACCGTCTCGCGGTAGGCGACCTGGGGCTTGCCCACGTTGGCGTCCACGTTGAACTCGCGGAGCATCCGGTCGACGAGGACCTCGAGGTGGAGCTCGCCCATCCCCGAGATGACGGTCTGGCCGGTCTCCTCGTCGGACTGGACCCGGAACGTCGGGTCCTCCTCGGACAGGGCGAACAGGGCCTTGGACAGCTTGTCCTGGTCGGCCTTGGTCTTGGGCTCGACGGCCACGTGGATGACCGGCTCCGGGAAGGTGAGCGACTCCAGGACGACCTGGTTGTCCGGGTCGCACAGGGTGTCGCCGGTGGTGGTCTGCTTCAGGCCGACGGCGGCCACGATGTCGCCGGCGTACATGGCGTCGAGGTCCTCGCGGGTGTTGGCGTGCATCTGGAGGATGCGGCCGATCCGCTCCTTGCGGTCCTTGGTCGAGTTGACCACGGCCGAGCCCTTGGTCAGGGTGCCCGAGTAGACCCGCAGGTACGTGAGCTTGCCGACATAGGGGTCGGTCATGATCTTGAAGGCCAGCGCGCTGAAGGGGGCCGAGTCGTCGGCCGGGCGCTCGACCTCGACGCCCTCCTTGCGGGGGACGGTGCCCATGGTCGGGGGGATGTCGAGGGGGCTGGGCAGGTAGTCGCGCACGGCGTCGAGCATGGGCTGGACGCCCTTGTTCTTGAAGGCGGTGCCGCACAGGATCGGCACGGCGTGGTTGCCGAGGGTCACGGTGCGCAGGGCCCGGATCAGGTCCTCGGGGAGGATCTCCTCGTCACCCAGGTACTTCTCCATGATCAGGTCGTCATGGTTGGAGACCACGTCGATGAGCTCGGCGTGGGCCTGCTCCGCGGCATCGCGCAGGTTGTCCGGGATCGGCTCCTCGATCCAGTCCTCCCCCATCCCGTCGTCCCACACCAGTGCCCGCATGTGGACCAGGTCGACGACGCCGCGGAAGTCGCCCTCGGCGCCGATCGGCAGCTGGACGACGGCGACGGTGCAGTCGAGGCGGTCCTTGATCATGTCGACGCACATCTCGAAATTGGCGCCGGTCCGGTCCATCTTGTTGACGAAGCAGATCCGGGGGACCTCGTACTTGTTGGCCTGGCGCCACACCGTCTCGGTCTGGGGCTCCACGCCGGCCACGGCGTCGAACACGGCCACGGCGCCGTCGAGCACGCGCAGCGACCGCTCCACCTCGACGGTGAAGTCGACGTGGCCGGGGGTGTCGATGATGTTGATCAGCGTGTCGTGCCACATGCAGGTGGTGGCGGCCGACGTGATGGTGATGCCACGCTCCTGCTCCTGGACCATCCAGTCCATGGTGGCCGCACCCTCGTGGACCTCACCGATCTTGTAGTTCTTGCCGGTGTAGTAGAGGATCCGCTCAGTGGTCGTCGTCTTGCCCGCGTCGATGTGGGCCATGATGCCGATGTTGCGCGTCTTGGCCAGCGGGTGGGTGCGGGACATGGTGTCAGACATGGTGGGTCAACTCTCGGGTCGTGCTCGTGGCGGAGGCAGGGCGGGGGGAGGCGCCGACTACCAGCGGTAGTGGGCGAACGCCTTGTTGGACTCGGCCATCTTGTGGAGGTCCTCTCGGCGCTTGGCGGCGGCGCCGATGCCGTTGGCCGCGTCACGGATCTCGTTGGACAGGCGCTCGGCCATGGTCTTTTCGCGGCGCTGCTGCGAGTAGCCGACGAGCCAGCGGATCGACAGGGTCGTCGCCCGGCGGGGCCGGACCTCGACCGGCACCTGGTACGTGGCACCACCGACCCGGCGGCTGCGGACCTCGAGCTCGGGCCGGGTGTTCTCGACGGCCTTCTTGAGCACGGCGACCGGGTCGTTTCCGGTCTTCTCGGCGACGTCGGCCAGGGCGTCGTAGACGATGCGCTCGGCGAGCGTGCGCTTGCCGCGGCTCAGGACCCGATTGACCACCTGGGTGACGAGCACCGAGTGGTAGACGGGGTCGGGCATGAGTTCACGACGGACTGCGGGACCTTTGCGGGGCACGTCAGGACTCCTTCTTGGCGCCGTAGCGGCTGCGGGCCTGGTTGCGTTCCCGGACGCCGGAGGCGTCGAGGGTGCCGCGGATCACCTTGTAGCGGACACCGGGAAGGTCCTTCACGCGACCCCCGCGGACCAGGACGATCGAGTGCTCCTGGAGGTTGTGGCCCTCACCGGGGATGTAGGCCGTGACCTCGAGGCCGCTGGTCAGCCGCACACGGGCGACCTTGCGGAGTGCCGAGTTCGGCTTCTTGGGAGTGTGCGTGTACACGCGGGTGCACACACCCCGGCGCTGGGGTGCGCCGCGGAGGGCCGGGGTCTTCGACTTTGTCGGCTTGGTGGCCCGTCCTTTTCGGACGAGCTGGGAAATCGTGGGCACGCGTGACCTCTAGGTTGTGGACTGCAGGGATGCTTCAGGACGGATACGGACTGCTGCGGTGATCTGCGGGGGACCCGCCCGGGACTGCCCGGCGACCACCTGCACGCCTCCACTGCGCTGACACGCAGGCGGGCTGCACCGTGCGGCACGTGGCCGCAAGGATTCCATGCTACGGCATGGCCATCCCCCGGGCAAGTGCGCCCCGGGGCCGTGCCGGGCGGCCCACCGGTCCCCCGGCACCGGTTCCCCGGTGCCCGCCCCCTCCTCGGGGGGCGGGCCGGGGGTGGGTGACGGTGGCCGCCGGGCCGCCGCCACCCGGGAGGCTCAGGCTCCGGCTTCGGCTGTGCCGCCCTCGGCGGGAGCGTCGGCCCCACCGAAGTCCGGCGATCCGCCGGCCAGGTCCTCGGCACCCGGCACCGCACCGAGCCAGCTGGCGTCGATGTCCGAGCTGAACGAGCCCATCGTGCCATCGCCACCGGTGTCCCGCAGCCAGGCGGCCAGGTCCTCGGTGTCGGTGTCCATGCCGCCCAGGGCCCAGGCCGGCATGGCCTCGGCACCCGGCATCTCCAGCTTGATGTCCCGGTAGCGCTCCATGCCGGAGCCCGCGGGGATCAGCTTGCCGATGATGATGTTCTCCTTGAGGCCGAAGAGCTGGTCCGACTTGCCCTCGATGGCGGCCTCGGTGAGCACCCGGGTCGTCTCCTGGAACGAGGCGGCCGACAGCCACGACTCGGTGGCCAGCGACGCCTTGGTGATGCCCATGAGCTCGGGACGGCCCTCGGCGGGACGCTTCCCGTCGGTGACCAGGGCCCGGTTGACCTCGGCGTAGATCCGGCTGTCGACGCGCTCACCGGGGAGGAACGATGCGTCCCCCGGCTCGGCGACGAGCACCCGGCGCAGCATCTGGCGCACGATGAGCTCGATGTGCTTGTCGTGGATCGACACACCCTGGTCCCGGTAGACCTTCTGGACCTCTTCGACCAAGTACTGCTGGGTCTCGCGGATGCCCTTGACCTCGAGCAGCTCCTTCGGGTCCTTCGGGCCCTCGACGAGGGCGTCCCCGGCTCCGACCTCCTGGCCGTCGACCACTTCGAGGTGGGCGCGCTGGGCCACGAGCACGGTGTGCTCCTCGCCGTCGTCGGCCACCACGGTGATGTGGCGACCGGACTCGTCCTCCTCGACCCGGGCCACGCCCGAGTGGCGGGCCAGGACGGCGGCGCCCTTCGGGGTGCGGGCCTCGAAGAGCTCGACGACGCGGGGCAGGCCGTGGGTGATGTCCTCGCCGACGATGCCACCGGTGTGGAAGGTCCGCATGGTCAGCTGGGTGCCGGGCTCGCCGATGGACTGCGCGGCGATCACGCCGACCGCCTCGCCGAGCTCGATCATCTCGCCGGTGGCGAGCGACAGGCCGTAGCAGGCCGCACAGATGCCCTGCTCGGCCTCGCACGTCAGGACCGAACGGGTCCGGACGCGGTCGACGGTGTCGTCGTCGCGCAGCCGGGAGACCAGCTCGTCGGTCAGGATCGTGCCAGCGTCGAGCTTGGTCTTGTCCGACAGCGTCACCGGCTCGGACAGGATCCGTCCGGTCACCCGGGTCTCGAGGTACGAGCGGGTGCCCGCGCCGTCCGGCACGATGCCGTCGATCCAGATGCCGCGGACCGACCCGCAGTCGTCCTCACGGACGATGAGCTCCTGGGCCACGTCGACGAGACGACGGGTCAGGTAACCGGAGTCGGCGGTGCGGAGGGCGGTGTCGGCCAGTCCCTTGCGGGCGCCGTGGGTGGAGATGAAGTACTCGAGCACGGACAGGCCCTCGCGGAACGACGACTTGATCGGACGGGGGATCATCTCGCCCCGGGGGTTGGACACGAGGCCCTTCATGCCGGCGATCTGGCGGATCTGCTGGCTGTTCCCCCGGGCACCCGAGTCGACCATCATGTCGATCGGGTTGAACTTGATGCCGGACATGGTCTTCTCCATGGCCTTGCCGACCTCGGAGTTGGCCGACGTCCAGATCTCGATCTCCTTCTGGCGCCGCTCGTCGTCGGTGATGATGCCCCGCTTGAACTGCTGCTCGGCCTTGTCCGCCTCCTTTTCGTAGCGGTCGAGGATCGCACCCTTGTCCTTCGGGGTGACGACGTCGGAGATGGCGATGGTCAGGCCGGACTGGGCGCCGTAGCGGAACCCGAGCGACTTGATCCGGTCGAGGGAGGCCGCGACCTCCCGCTTCGGGAACCCGGACGCCACCTCCTCCACGATCGTGCCGATGGCGGTGTTGCGCTTGCCCACCACGTCGTTGATGTAGCGGTAGGTGTCCGGTAGGGCCGTGTTGAAGAACAGCCGGCCGGCGGTCGTCTCGATCTCCACCCGGGCGTCGGGGTCGACGCCGGTGAGGTTGCCCTCGGCGTCGACCTCGGCGCCGTTGGTGAGGGCGATCGAGTGGGCCATGGCCGAACCGGCCACGGGACGCAGGACGATCTTGGCGTGCAGCTCGATGTCGCCGCGGTCGAACGCCGTCTCCACCTCGTAGGCGTGCCGGAAGATACGGCCCTCGCCCTTCAGCCCGTCCTCGACGAGCGTCAGGTAGTAGATGCCGAAGACCATGTCCTGGGTGGGCACGGTGATCGGACGGCCGGTGGCCGGGGACAGGATGTTGTTCGACGACAGCATCAGCACCCGGGCCTCGGCCTGGGCCTCGGCGGACAGGGGCAGGTGGACGGCCATCTGGTCTCCGTCGAAGTCCGCGTTGAACGCGGTGCAGACCAGCGGGTGGACCTGGATGGCCTTGCCCTCGACCAGGACGGGCTCGAAGGCCTGGATGCCCAGGCGGTGGAGGGTCGGGGCACGGTTCAGCAGCACCGGGTGCTCCTTGATGACCCCTTCCAGCACGTCCCACACCTGCGGGCGCCGGCGCTCGACCATCCGCTTGGCCGACTTGATGTTCTGGGCGTACTCGGCGTCGACCAGCCGCTTCATGACGAAGGGCTTGAAGAGCTCGAGCGCCATCAGCTTGGGCAGGCCGCACTGGTGGAGCTGGAGGTTCGGGCCGATGACGATGACCGAGCGGCCCGAGTAGTCGACCCGCTTGCCGAGCAGGTTCTGGCGGAACCGGCCCTGCTTGCCCTTCAGCATGTCCGAGAGGCTCTTGAGCGGGCGGTTGCCCGGCCCGGTGACCGGGCGGCCCCGGCGGCCGTTGTCGAACAGCGCGTCGACGGCCTCCTGCAGCATGCGCTTCTCGTTGTTGATGATGATCTCGGGCGCGCCCAGGTCGAGCAGCCGCTTGAGGCGGTTGTTCCGGTTGATGACCCGGCGGTAGAGGTCGTTGAGGTCCGACGTGGCGAACCGGCCTCCGTCGAGCTGCACCATCGGGCGCAGGTCGGGCGGGATGACCGGCACCGAGTCGAGGATCATGGCCCGGGGGTCGTTGATCCGCTTGCCCTGCTCGTCGCGGCGGTTGAAGGCGGTCACGATCTTGAGGCGCTTGATGACCTTCTGGCGGCGCTGGGCCGACAGCGGCTTGCGGCCGTCGGCGGCGTCGATCATCTCGCGGAGCTTGATCTCCTCGGCGTCGAGGTCGATCCGGTCGATCAGCCGGGTGATGGTCTCGGCACCCATGCCGCCCTCGAAGTAGTCCTCGTAGCGGATGCGCATCTCACGCCAGAGGAGCTCGTCCTCGAGGATCTTGCGGGAGTGCAGGCTCTTGAACTCGTCGAACGCGCGCTGGGCGAGCTCGATCTCGCTCTGGAAGCGCTCACGCGCCCCGGCGATCTCCTTGTCCACGGCCTTCTGGCGGGCCTTGACCTCGGCGTCCTTGGCCCCGGCCTTCTCCAGGTCGGCCAGCTCGCCCTCCAGCGCCTTGAACCGGCGGTCGAGGTCGAGGTCACGGGCCTTCTCGATGGCGGTGATCTCGGCGCGCAGCTCCGCCTCCAGCTCCGGCAGATCCTCGTGGCGCTTCGCCTCGTCGACCCAGGTGACCAGGTTGGCGGCAAAGTAGATGACCTTCTCCAGCTGCTTGGCCTTCAGCTCCTCGCGGGCCTCGGTGCCCATGAGGAGGTAGGCCAGCCAGCTGCGGGTGCCCCGCAGGTACCAGATGTGGACCACCGGTGCGGCCAACTCGATGTGGCCCATGCGCTCGCGCCGGACCTTGGAGCGGGTGACCTCCACGCCGCAGCGCTCGCAGATGATGCCGCGGAAGCGGACGCGCTTGTACTTGCCGCAGTAGCACTCCCAGTCCTTGGTGGGACCGAAGATCTTCTCGCAGAAGAGGCCGTCCTTCTCGGGACGGAGCGTGCGGTAGTTGATGGTCTCCGGCTTCTTGACCTCACCGTTGGACCATCCCCGGATGGAGTCGGCCGTGGCCAGACCGATCCGCAGCTGGTCGAACTCGTTGACATCCAACATCAGAAACCCCTTTCGGCAGCGCGGCGGGCATCTTCCTCGTCCGACCCGCGCTCAGGTCGGCTGATGTCGATACCGAGTTCCTCGGCGGTGCGGAACACGTCTTCGTCCAGCTCCCTCATCTCGATCTCCTCGCCGCCCGGCGCCAGGACCTCGACGTCCAGGCACAGGGACTGCATCTCCTTGATGAGCACCTTGAAGCTCTCGGGGATGCCGGGCTCGGGGATGTTCTCGCCCTTGACGATGGCCTCGTAGACCTTCACCCGGCCGAGCACGTCGTCCGACTTGATGGTCAGGAGCTCCTGGAGGGCGTAGGCGGCGCCGAACGCCTCGAGTGCCCACACCTCCATCTCCCCGAACCGCTGGCCGCCGAACTGGGCCTTGCCGCCCAGGGGCTGCTGGGTGATCATCGAGTACGGGCCGGTCGAGCGGGCGTGGATCTTGTCGTCCACCAGGTGGTGGAGCTTCAGGATGTACACGTAGCCGACCGAGATCGGGCTGTCGTAGGCCTCACCGGTCCGGCCGTTGTACAGGACCGACTTCCCGGCGTCGTTGACCTGGATCGAACCGTCCTCGCCGTCCGGGTTGAGCTTGCGGAAGATCTGCTGGATCGTCGGGTGACGACCGGCCTGGTCCTCCTCGTCCCAGTGGGCGCCGTCGAAGACCGGGGTGGAGACCCACACGGCCGGGTCAGTGCGCGGGCGGGTCTTGGTCTCGGTGCCGCGAAGCGGGGTCGTGGCGACGTCGCCGGCACCTTCCCAACCCCAGCGGGCGGCATAGCCGAGGCTCGACTCGAGCACCTGGCCGACGTTCATCCGGCTCGGCACGCCGAGCGGGTTGAGCACGATGTCCACCGGGGTGCCGTCGGCCTGGAAGGGCATGTCCTCGATGGGGAGGATCTTCGAGATGACGCCCTTGTTGCCATGGCGTCCGGCGAGCTTGTCGCCCTCGGAGATCTTGCGCTTCTGGGCCACGTACACCCGGACCAGCTGCTCCACGCCGGGCGGGAGCTCGTGGGCGTCCTCACGCGAGAAGACGCGGACGTCGATGACCGTGCCCTGCTCGCCGTGGGGAACCTTCAGCGACGTGTCGCGGACCTCGCGGGCCTTCTCCCCGAAGATGGCGCGCAGCAGGCGCTCCTCGGGGGTCTGCTCGGTCTCGCCCTTGGGGGTGACCTTGCCGACCAGGACGTCGCCCGGGCCGACCTCGGCGCCGATGCGGATGATGCCGCGCTCGTCGAGGTCGGCGAGGATCTCCTCGGAGAGGTTCGGGATGTCCCGGGTGATCTCCTCGGCGCCCAGCTTGGTGTCGCGGGCGTCCACCTCGTGCTCCTCGATGTGGATCGACGTGAGCACGTCGTCCTTCACCAGGCGCTCGGACAGGATGATGGCGTCCTCGTAGTTGTAGCCCTCCCACGGCATGAAGGCCACGAGCAGGTTCTTGCCCAGGGCGAGCTCGCCGTTGTGGGTGGCGGGACCGTCGGCCAGGACGTCGTCGCCCGAGACCTTCTGGCCCTCGACGACGATGACCTTCTGGTTGATCGCCGTGTTCTGGTTGGAGCGCCGGAACTTGGCCAGGCGGTAGACCTTCTTGCCGAGCACGTGCCCGTTCCGGTCCTTGGCCCCCGACTTGTACTCGACGGTGATCTGGTCGCCCGAGACGTCGACGACGGTGCCGTCGCCCTCGGCCATGATCACGTCGCCCGCGTCACGGGCGGCGCGGGCCTCCACGCCGGTGCCGATGTAGGGGGCCTCGGGGACCACCAGCGGCACGGCCTGCTTCTGCATGTTGGCGCCCATGAGGGCACGGTTGGCGTCATCGTGCTCGACGAAGGGGATCAGCGCGGTCGAGACCGAGACGATCTGCTTCGGGGAGACGTCCATCAGATCGACCTCGGCCGGGGGCACGAAGTCGATCTCGGAGGTCGTGCCGTACGAGGTGGTGGCGGCGCCCACCCGGACGCCGGTGCCCTGCGGGCCGCGGCGGACGAGCACCTTCTCCTCGGTGAACCGGCCCTTTGCATCGAGGGCGGCCGACGCCTGGGCGATGACGTGCTCCTCCTCCTCGTCGGCGGCCAGGTACATGATCTCGGCGGTCACCTGACCGTTGACGACCTTGCGGTACGGAGTTTCGATGAAGCCGTACTCGTTGACCCGGGCGTAGGTGGCCAGTGAGCCGATCAGGCCGATGTTCGGGCCTTCGGGGGTCTCGATGGGGCACATGCGGCCGTAGTGGGAGGTGTGGACGTCACGGACCTCGAAGCCGGCCCGCTCACGGGACAGGCCGCCCGGGCCGAGGGCCGACAGGCGCCGCTTGTGGGCCAGGCCCGACAGCGGGTTGTTCTGGTCCATGAACTGGCTGAGCTGGCTGGTGCCGAAGAACTCCTTGACCGCGGCCACCACCGGGCGGATGTTGATCAGGGTCTGGGGCGTGATGGCCTCGACGTCCTGGGTGGTCATGCGTTCGCGGACGACCCGCTCCATGCGGGACAGGCCCACGCGGACCTGGTTCTGGATGAGCTCGCCGACCGAACGGATCCGGCGGTTGGCGAAGTGGTCCTGGTCGTCGATCCGGTAGTTCGACTCGCCGTCGGCCATGTGCTTGGCCAGGTGGAGCATGTAGGTCGACGAGGCCAGGATCTCGGCCGGACTGAGGACGCCCTGGGTGGGCGACGGGCGCTCCAGGTCGATGTCGAGCAGCTCCGAGATGCGCTCGATCTCCGGCCCGAGCTTCCGGTTGAGCTTGTAGCGGCCGACCCGGGTGAGGTCGTAGCGCTTCGGGTTGAAGAAGGCGTTCTCGAAGTACTGGCGGGCGGCCTCGACCGAGAGCGGCTCGCCGGGGCGGGCGCGCTTGTAGATCTCGAGCAGGGCCTCCTCACGGGTGGGAGCGAGGTTCTGCTCCTTCTCCCACTGGCCCTCGAGGAAGTCGAAGTGGCGGACGAAGCGCTCCAGGAAGGCCTGGTCCTCGTAGCCGAGCGCCCGCAGCAGCACGAACAGCGACAGTCGGCGCTTGCGGGCCACCCGGCAGCCGGCGGTGACGTCCTTTCCGGGCTTGGCCTCGACGTCGAACTCGATCCACTCGCCGCGGTAGGGGTGGATGGTGCCGGTGAACACCGTCTTGGCGTCGCGGCCGGGCTGGAAGATCACGCCCGGGGAACGGACGAGCTGGCTGACGACGACCCGCTCGGTGCCGTTGACGATGAAGGTGCCCTTGTCGGTCATGACGGGGAAGTCCCCCATGAAGACCGTCTGCTCCTTGATCTCGCCGGTGCCGGCGTTCATGAACCGGGCGCGCACGAAGACCGGCGCGGCGTAGGTCATGTCCTTCTCCTTGCACTCCTCCACCGAGAACTTCGGCGGCGGGCGCAGGTCGGGGTCGGTCGGATCGAACTCGAGCTCGAGGCTCAGCTGACCGGTGAAGTCCTCGATCGGGCTGATGTCGTTGAACGTCTCGGCCAGGCCGCGATCCAGGAACCACTTGAAGGAGTCCCGCTGGATGGCGACGAGATCGGGCAGCGGCAGCGCCTCGTCGATGTTGGCAAACGAAAAACGTTCCGGGCTGTTGGACCGTGTAGGCAACGCCTACTCCTCCCAGTTGCAAGGCGAATGGGGCAAGGACGGGGTACTGCGGTGATTCGGGCGCTGAAGCGGCACGTCTAGGCGGGGTCTGCAGGGTCGACGACCGCTGCCGGAGCGGTCGTCAGGAGCGTGAGGGCGCGCGTCACTCAGCGCGAACGGCTGAGGAAGGCGACAGGGGCAGGCACGGCAACCAGTAAGCATAACCGGAAGCGCACGAGATCACAACCCATACGGGGGAACCCCGGAGCCAGGCCCCCACAAGGTACGAGAACCAGGGGGCCCAGTCAAGGATTCCGGCCGCCGGACCGCCCACCCGGGAGGCCCGGGCGTGCGGGGTCGACCACCTGCAGCCCGGACCTGGGGAGGTGCTACTTGAGCTCGACGGTGGCGCCGGCGCCCTCGAGCTGGGCCTTGGCCTTCTCGGCGTCCTCCTTGTTGACCTTCTCGAGCACGGGCTTGGGGGCACCGTCCACGAGGTCCTTGGCCTCCTTGAGGCCGAGGCTGGTCAGCGCCCGGACTTCCTTGATCACCTGGATCTTCTTGTCGCCGGCACCGGTGAGGATGACGTCGAACTCGCTCTTCTCCTCGTCGGCGTCGGCCTCGCCACCACCGGCACCGCCGGCCGGGGCTGCAGCGGCCACGGCCACGGGAGCGGCGGCGGTCACGCCGAACTTCTCCTCGAACTCCTTGAGGAGCTCGCTCAGCTCCAGCACGGACAGCTCAGCGATGCCGTCCAGAATCTGGTCCTTGGTCAGGGTTCCTGCCATCGTCGTTGCTCCTTGTTCCTGTGTGTGTCGTTACTTGGTCGGTGGGTCTGTTTCGGTGCGTCGCGGCGCCGACTACTCGGCGGCCGGTGCCTCGGGGGCCGCCTCCGCGTCGGCGGCAGCGTCAGCGTCCGCGTCGGGTGCAGCGTCCGCGTCGGTGGTTGCGGCGTTGTCGGTGGCCGGTGCCTCGGCCGGACTGGCCGCGTCGGTGGTTGCGGCGTTGTCGGTGGCCGGGGCCGGGGCTTCCGCCTGACGCTGCTCGAGCAGCGCGGAGATCCCGTAGGCCAGGTTGCGGGGTAGGGCCTGGACCAGACCGGCCAGCTGCTGGAGCGGCGCCGACAGGGCGCCGGCGAACTGGGCCAGCAGGGCCTCGCGGGACGGGAGCTCGGCCAGGACGTCGACGTCGGCGGCCGACATGACCGACCCGCCGACCACGCCGCCCTTGACGATCAGGTTCGGGTTGGACCGGGCGAAGTCCCGCAGGGCCTTGGCCACCGCGCTCACGTCACCGCTCACGAAGGCGATGGCGGTCGGCCCGGTCAGCAGGGCGCTCACGCCCTCGCGGGGCGTGTCGGCCACGGCCAGGCGGACCAGGGTGTTCTTGTAGACCTTGTAGTCGCCCCCGGCGGCGGTCAGCTCACGGCGCAGCTCGGCCAGCTCGGCGACGGTCAGGCCCCGGTACTCGGTCAGGAGTGCGCCGTCGGCAGCCTCCATCCGTTCCCGGACCTCGTTGACGACGGCGACCTTCTCGGCCCTCGGATTGTCCATCGTGCCTCCACCGAGCGGTCCGCTCGGGCTCATCGGGCCGTAGACGCCATCGAGCGGCCAGCTCCGAGCACGCGGTGCTCGGAGCGGAACGCCTCATCAGGCGGACCCCTCGGGGTCCCTTCGGTACCGGGTGAGCGGTACACCGGAGGTCTACGGCAGTTCTCTAGATCTGGAAAAGGAGACTCTAGCGCATGATCGCCGGCGACAGCCAGCGGGCTGGCCGTCAGGCCGTGACGGCCAGCTCCTCCTCGGCCCTGCGGGCCAGGAGGGGGTCGATGTGGACCCCGGGGCCCATGGTCGACGACAGGGTGACCGCACGGACGTACTTGCCCTTGGCCGAGGCCGGCTTGGCCCGGTGGATCTCATCCATGACGGCGTGGATGTTCTCGAGCAGCTTGCCCTTCTCGAAGGACGCCTTGCCCACCCGGATGTGGACGTTGCCGACCTTGTCGGTCCGGTACTCGACGCGCCCTCCCTTGAACTCCAGGACGGCCCGCTCGACGTCGTCGGTGACGGTGCCGGTCTTGGGGTTGGGCATGAGGCCACGGGGGCCGAGGACCCGTCCCAGGGTGCCGACCTGGCCCATCAGGTCCGGCGTGGCGATGGCGATGTCGAAGTCGAGGAAGCCCTCGTTGGCGACCCGGGCGACCAGGTCGTCGGCCCCGACCACGTCGGCCCCGGCGGCACGGGCGTCGGCGGCCTTCTCCCCGGCGGCGAACACGGCGACCCGGGCGGTGCGCCCGGTGCCGGCCGGGAGCGACAGCGTGCCGCGGACGATCTGGTCGGCCTTGCGGGGGTCGACCCCGAGGCGGATGGCGAGCTCGACAGTCTCGTCGAAGCTGGCCTTTGCCGAGGACTTCACCAGGTCGACCGCGTCGGACGCCGAGTAGAGGTGCTGGCGGTCGATGCCGGCGAGGCTGGCGGCGTACTTCTTTCCCCTGGACATGTGCGGGTCTCTTTCGTGTTCTCGTGCGTGCGTTGACGTCCGGCTCAGCCGGCGACGGCGATCCCCATGGAGCGGGCGGTGCCGGCGACCTGCTTCTTCGCCGACTCGAGGTCGGACGTGTTCAGGTCGGGCAGCTTGATGGTGGCGATCTCGGTGATCTGGGCGTCGGTGACGGTGGCGACCTGCTCGCGACCGGCCGTGGCGGCGCCCTTGTCGACGCCCGCTGCCTGGCGCAGCAGCGCGGCGGCTGGCGGGGTCTTGAGGACGAACGAGAACGTCCGGTCCTCGTAGATGGAGATCTCCACCGGGACGATGGAGCCGGCCTGCTTCTCGGTGGCGGCGTTGTACTGCTTCACGAAGTCCATGGTCTGGACGCCGTGCGGCCCGAGGGCCGTGCCGACCGGGGGCGCCGGGGTGGCACCGCCTGCGGGCAGCTGGATCTTGACGACCGCGAGGATCTTCTTCTTGGGGGCCATTGTGGGTGGTGTCTCCTCTGGACTGACGACGGGGAAGGGGAAGCCCTAGAGCTTCGCGACCTGGCTGAACTCGAGCTCGACCGGGGTCTCCCGACCGAAGATGTTGACCAGCACCTTGAGCTTGAGCTGGTCCTCGTTGATCTCGGCCACCTGGCCGGAGAAGTCTGCGAACGGGCCTTCCTTGACCCGCACGGTCTCGCCGATCTCGTGCTCGAGCCGGGGACGACTCCGCTTTGACGGGGCCTCGCCACCCTCGACCTTGACCTGGAGGATGCCCTCCACCTCGCGGCGCGACAGTGGTGTGGGCTTGGTGCCCGGGCCGACGAAGCCGGTGACGCCAGGGGTGTTGCGGATGACGGCCCAGCTGTCGTCGTCGAGCTCGCAGCGACACAGGAGATAGCCGGGGAAGACCTTCTTCTGGACGATGACCTTCTTGCCGTTCTTGAACTCGGCCACATCCTCCATCGGGATGACGACCTCGTAGATGCGGTCCTCCATGCCCATGGAGACCGTGCGGCTGTGCAGGTTCGACTTCACCTTGTTCTCATAGCCGGCGTAGGTGTGCACGACGTACCAGCGTCCTGGCTGGTCGTAGGGGCTGACGACGAGAGGCTCCTCGTCCTCGTACTTGTCTTCGACATCGACATCGGTGGCGTCCGCCACGGTGTCGGCGGCGTCGTCGGCGGGCTCGGGTCCGGTCGCGGCGGCGGCCTCGACGTGGTCGAGGTCCGGGTCGTCGCCCAGGGGGGCAGTGGTTCCGTCTTGGGTCACAGTCATACCGATCAGGGCTTGAACAGCCAGAGGACGCCCTTTGCGAAGGCGTAGTTGAGGACGAAGATGAGGAACATCAGGCTCAGCAGGGTCACCAGGGTCACCGTGGTGTAGTTGACGACCTCCGACCTGTTGGGCCAGGCCACCTGCCGGAGCTCCGAGCGTACCTCGCGGAAGAACTGGCCGATCCGGAAGGGCTCACGCTTGACCGGCTTGCGAGCAGGCGCGGCGGTGCGGGCCGGCGCGGTCTCCCCTTCGGGGTCCTGGCCCTGGCGCTGCATCTGACGCTTCTGTTCTCGGTTCACGTGCTTGATTCCTTAACGACCACTGTCACAGGTGCAGAGCAGGGCAGGAGGGACTTGAACCCCCAACCTTCGGTTTTGGAGACCGGTGCTCTACCAGTTGAGCTACTGCCCTCTGTCGACCGCCGTGGCGCGAACGGACTTCCGAACGCAAGGGCGGCTCTCCAGGCTACCACCGGGGACGGCCCGCGTCCCGTAGCGGAGGTCCGGGACCCCGGCGACGGGGCGGGGACCACCGCTGCGCCGGCGCCTAGCGGGTCTCCTTGTGGAGCGTGTGGCGACGGTCCCACGAGCAGAACTTCTTCATCTCGATCCGCTCGCGGTCGTTCATCTTGTTCTTGGTGGTGATGTAGTTCCGCCGTTTGCACGACTCGCAGGCCAGCGTGACCTGGATGCGCTTCTCGTTCTTTGCCACGGTGACTCCCTATGTTCCCGCAGCCGGCGGCTGCGGGTCCGATGTGATGATCGCCCGCAGGTGACGGGCGGTACTCGTTGCGGTGGAACTGGCGGACCCGTGCCCGGGCCCTGGTGCTGCCGGGACCCGATCCTGCCGGGCCCCGGTACTGCATGGACCCTGCCCTTCCGGGTCCGGTGAACTGGTAGCGGCGGCCGGACTCGAACCGGCGACCCCACGATTATGAGCCGTGTGCTCTAACCAACTGAGCTACGCCGCCACGGGCGAGCCCCCGGTGGGGATTGAACCCACGACCCCCGCCTTACCATGGCGGTGCTCTACCACTGAGCTACAGGGGCAGTGCGGCTCGATCGAGCAGCAAGAAAGAAGATCATAGCCACATCCGCCGGCCCTGGACAGACGGCCTCCCGTCTACCATCCACGGATGCACGTGCGCCTGGCCGAGCCCGCGGACGCCGAGTCCGTCCGCCGCATCTACAACGCCGAGGTGGTCGGCTCGACCGCCACATTCGACCTCCGGCCCCGTACGCCCGAGGAGCAGGCCGCCTGGATGGACGACCACCGGGGCACCTATCCGGTGGTCGTGGCCGTGGACGACGGGGACCGCGTGCTCGGCTTCGGATCGCTCTCGACCTACCGGGACCGCCCGTCGTACGCGACCACCGTCGAGAACTCGGTCTACGTGGACACCGCACACCGTGGCGACGGGGTCGGCCGGGCCCTGTTGGAGGAGCTGGTCCGCCTGGCCACCCTCCACGGGTTCCACTCGATGATCGCCCGGATCGGGGGCGACAACACCGCCTCGATCGCCCTCCACCAGGCCTGCGGGTTCGAGGAGGTCGGGGTGGAGCGGGAGATCGGCCGGAAGTTCAACCGGTGGCTCGACGTGGCCGTGCTGCAGCGCATGCTCGGCGGTGACGGTCTCGACCTCGGCGGCTGAGTCCGGACGGGTCCGATCCGCGGGCGGTCGGGTCAGGCGACGGCGGAGACCGCCGCCGGCGTTGCCTCGCCGGCCGGGACCACCGATCTGCGGTCCCACGACGACAGCGGAACGGTCAGGACGATCAACAGCCACAGCAGGGTGAGGACGATCAGCAGGGGGTCCCCGTGGAAGAGGGTGCTGACCAGCTGGGTCCCGCCGGGGAGTTCGATGAAGGCCGTGACCATCGAGAGGCCGATGACCAGTGACCGGAGCTGGCCGAGCGCCACCGGGGCGAGGAGGATCAGCCCCCACGACAGGTACCAGGGCTGGACGACAGAGCCGAGCAGCACGAACAGCAGGAGCGTGATCCCGAGCGCCTTGAGGGTGCCGATCCGGTCGCTGTTGAGCAGCAGCCAGACCCCGGACGCGACGGCGGCCACCATACCGAGGAAGCGGCACACCGTCAGGACGCCGCCCACACCCACGTCGATGTGGACGAGGTGGGCGATCCCGGTGGTCAGGAAGGCGATCCCGGTGGTCGGTGAGGCCCACGACCGGACCACGCCGGGGGTGCTCAGGGCCGAGACCCAGCCCCAGCCGAGACCGCTCACGAACGAGAACACACCCAGCACCCCGAGCCCGATCAATCCGGCGGTGACCACCGGTCGGATCCGGTCCTTGACGGGCACACCGGTCCCGAGCCAGCTCCATCCGATGTAGAGCGCGCCGAGCGCCGCCGGTGCCTTCACCGCCGTGGCCAGTGCGCACAGCAGGATCCCGACGATCGGGCGCTTCTCCTTGGCCAGGGTGAGGCCGGCGACGAGGAGTCCGAGCATGAGGGCGTCGTTGTGAGCCCCCCCGATGAGGTGGAAGATCGTCACCGGGTTGAGGACCATCAAGGTGAACAGCTCGGCCCCGTCACGGTGGTAGAGCCGGGCCAGGCGGGGGACGCAGGCGGCGATCAGCAGCACGCCGACCAGTTCGAGGAGCCGCAGCAGGACGATCGTGGCCAGCTCGTTGTGGAAGGTGATCCGGGCGAAGAAGCCGTCCACCTGGAGGAACATCGGGCCGTAGGGGGCCGGGGCGTTCCCCCACAGCGGATCGACCGGGGAGGTGTAGGCGTTGTTGCCCAGCTCGAAGGGCCCGTACAGGTACGGGTTCATGTGGTGGCTGACCATCTCGCCCTGGGCGGCGTAGGAGTAGGCGTCGCGGCTGAACAGAGGGGCGATCACCAGGACCGGGAGCGACCACAGGGCGAAGACGCCCATCATCGTCCGCACGGGGACCCCGTGGCGGCTCCGGTAGAGGCGGATCATCCCCCACCACACCCGCATGAAGAGGAGGAGCCCCCCGTAGACGGCGGCCAGGGAGAAGTAGACGCCCCAGTGGCTGGGGGCGCTCGTGTTGGGTTCGCCGAAGAACCACACGCCCGGCATCTCCAACTTGAAGGGCGAGCTCGGCAGCGACGAACCGATGGCGACGGCCAGGACGGCCACGAAGCCCAGCAGTGCCGGGCGCCAGACCAGTCCCCGGGTGTCGATCGGGCCCTCGGGCTCTTCGGTCACCTCGAAGGCGTCCTTGGGACCGCCGAGCCGGTGTCGCAGGGTGTCGGCGTAGGGCAGCAGGAGACGGGTCACACCACGGGAGCGGGGTGCCGGGGCCACGTCGTCGATCCGATCGTCCTCGGGCACCACCGCCGCTGTGCGTTCCGATGGCATGGGGTTGGGGCTCTCCTGTGTCGACCGGTCTCGCAGGGCCGGCCGGATGGCCGAACGGGTCCTGCTCGTAGTGGCTGCACGTCCCCCGACAGGCGCGGCCCGCCTGAGGCCGTTCCTGAACGCACGCGTTCCGTAACCTCATTGTAACCAAAAGGAAGGGCTCAGGCCGGTGCGGCCGGACGGACGTCCGCCGAACGGTCCGCACGTCGCCGACCAGGGTGTTCCCTTGCCGGATGGTCGCGCCCGGTCAGTCGATCCCCGGTGCACGGGCCCGGCCGACGGCCTCGCCCCGGGTGGAGCCGCCCGGTTTGCGGTAGATCGCATTCAGGTTCGACTCCACGGTGGCCACCGAGAGGTACGACCCGGCAGCGAACTGCACAGAGGTCCGACGGCTCGGGAGGAGGCGGGGCCGGAGCCAGCTCGCGACCGGTCGGGCCCGGAGCGGAACGGACGAGGCCGGCCGGCCTCGGCGGGCGCGGCCGCGACCACCTGCCCACCGAGCCCGACGAGTGGCGCGAAGCCGGCCGCACCCTCCCCTCGCCCGAGTGGGACCGGCCCGTCGACACCGCCGTGGTGGTCCGAGGGCCCGCGTCGTTCCGGTACCCCTGCTCCGTCCGGCGCCACCTGGGACCGCTCGACCGGTTCCCCGACGGGCTGCTCACCCTGGGGGACGCGGTCTGCCACGTCGTTCCTCGCTACGGCCACGGCATGTCGGCGGCAGCCGGCCAGGCCCGGGTCCTCGACCAGCTGCAAGGGCACCGGGACCGGCGCGACCCGGGTCGGAGATCGACCACGACACCGAAGCCGACTCGCGCTCCGTCAACCTCGTCACGCTCCGGCGCCCGTGGCCCACGTCGGAGGAGTCGCCCTGGCGCGAGCGGTCGGCACCGGCCACCGCCGACGCGACCGGGCCCCAGGGCTGGCCGCTGGCCCGGGCGAGGTCGGTGCCGCCCGGGTCGGGCCCACCCGGCCCACGGCGGTTGGCCTTCTTGGGCACAGGGACCGCCGGGCGGGTGGAGTCGGTGTCCACCCCCCTCCCCCCGGACTCGACGTTCTCCGGGCGGATCCGTACCTGTCGCAGGGGAGCCGTCGTCGGCGATGCCACCCGGTCCGACCGACGAGGCGCCGGAAGGGGGGACCGGACGGCGCAGCCGTGCCCCAGGTCGCCGAGGTTGCGCGGCAACGCCCTGGTCAGGAGCACCGCTCGCTCCCCGACCAGGGCGTTCCCCTGCGTGGGCCGGGAAGGATTCGAACCTTCGAAGGCAGAACCGGCAGATTTACAGTCTGCTCCCTTTGGCCGCTCGGGCACCGACCCGCAGGCGGGCAAGGCTACCGCTTCGCGCGGGGGTACTGTTTCGCCATGCCCACCTTCGATGTCGTCTCGGAAGTTGACATGCAGGAAGTCCGCAACGCCATGGACCAGGCGAACCGTGAGGCCACCACCCGGTTCGACTTCAAGGGCACCGATTCGACCATTGAGCTGAACGACAAGGAGCTGATCCTGGCGTCTTCCACCGAGGACAGGCTCCGGGCGCTCTACCAGGTCCTCCAGGAGAAGCTGGTCAAGCGGGAGGTCTCCCTCAAGTCGTTCGACGTGGGCAAGGTCGAGGAGGCGTCCAAGGGGACCGCCCGTCAGCGCCTCGGGATCCAGGCCGGCATCTCCTCGGACCACGCCAGGAAGATCAACCGGTTCGTCAAGGACCTGAACCTGAAGGGCGTGTCCTCGCAGACCCAGGGTGACCAGCTCCGCGTGACGGGAAAGAAGCGCGACGACCTGCAGTCCGTGATCGCCGCCCTCAAGGGCGAGGACTTCGGCATCCCGCTCCAGTTCGAGAACTTCCGGGACTGATCCTCCGGCCCACCGGGACCGGACTTCGCCCTACGGACCCCGCCTCCGGGCGGCGCGGTGCACCGAGGCGGTCAGGACGCCGGCCACGAGCACCGGGGCGGCCAGGGCCGCGGCCGTGCGCAGCCCAGGGCGGAGGCAGAGAAGCGCCAGGATCCCGAGCACGACCACGACCCCGGCGAACAGCTCCGGCGTGTCGCCGATGAGGAAGTCCCACCAGAAGCGCCCGAACGCACCTACCCACCGCACGACGAGCGGTCCCCTCCGGCCCGGCCCGGGGTCAGCCACGGGCCGGTCCCCCCGTCGACGCCAGGCCGTCCGACCGCGGGGCAGCGTGGTTGCGGAGCGCGGCCACCAGCAACCAGGCCATGAACCCGTAGAAGGCAACCAGTGCCGGGATGGCCAGGTCCGACCCCGGCCACGTGGCGTGCACCCCCTCGGCCGACCAGAACGTCCCGAAGCTCACCAGCATCAGGCCCACGCCCATCTTCATGGCATTCTCGGGGACGCCGGAAAGCTGGCGGTGGACGACGAGCCCGGCCACTGCCACCACGGACACGGCCGCCACGGCCGCCAGGGTCGCCAGCCCGAGCCGGTGCGAGGTGGTGCCCAGGGTGAGGACGATGACGACCACCTCGAGACCCTCCAGGAACACGCCCTTGAAGGCCACGGCGAACGCCGTCGCGTCGCGGCCGGACGGCGGCCGCCCGGCCGACAGCTCGGCCACCTGCTCGGCGAAGATGGCGTCCTCGTCGTGCTTCGCCTTCAGGCCGGCGGCCCGCAGGACGGCCTTGCGCAGCCACTGTAGGCCGAACACCAGGAGCAGCCCGCCCACGATCAGGCGCAGGACCGACAGCGGGACCCAGTGGACGAGTGCGGGGCCGAAGGCCGCCACCAGGGCACCCAACGCCGCCAGCGCCGCGGCGGCCCCCTCGAGGGCCGAGCGCCACCCGCGGGTGACCCCGACGGCCAGGACGATGGTGAGCGCCTCCACCATCTCCACCGCACTGGCCAGGAAGACCGCGGTGACCAGCACCGCCGCGCCCGTCGGGGTGGCGGCGGCTACCAGCACGTGGCGCCCGCCGGGCTCAGACCGCCTCGACGAGCTCGTCGAGCTCCTCGAGCGTGTGGACGTGGAACATCTTGTTGAAGATCATGAACTTCAGCACCCAGAAGACGGCGAAGGAGAGCAGGTTGGCCAGCAGTACCAGCGCCGTCTGCTCCATGTGGGGCAGGTTGTGGGTGATGGAGATGTGGCGGGCCAGTGCGGCGCCGCCGATGGAGACGGCGATCCCGATGGCCGACAGCGACCAGAACGGGAGGATCTCCTTGGTCAGGTGGGAGCGGCCGCCCTTGCCCCAGACCCACTTCCGGTTCAGGTAGTAGGAGGGCAGCGTGGCCACGGCGTTGGCGAACACGGTACTGGCGATCTGCCCCCAGAGCTTCAGTACGCCGAAGACGAGGAACAGGACGCCGAACGAGACGATGGTCGAGACCACCGACACCATCGTGTACTTGAGCAGGTGCTTGGCCTCGGGCGTGTTCCGCCTCTCCCACAGGTGCACCAGCCGCTCGGCGAGGGTCGGCCTCGTGGGGGTGTCGCGCATCGCCCCGACTCTAGCCGTCATGGATCCGTAACATTGGGGCGCCACGCTGCCACGTCGCCAGGTGACCCGGTCGACCGGGGTGCCGGGTCAGACGGTCAGCCCGTTGGCCCTGGCCACACCCGAGAACCACGTTGCCGAAGGCTTCGGTCGGCGTTCGAAGGTGGTCCGGTCCACCTGGACCAGCCCGAACGTGGGCCCGTAGCCGAGGACCCACTCGAAGTTGTCCAGGAGGCTCCAGTAGAAGTAGCCACGGACGTCGATGCCGTCGTCGAGGCAGCGGCGGACGCCGGCCAGGGCACGGGTCACGTACTCGATGCGCGCCGGGTCGTCGGCGGTGCCGATCCCGTTCTCGGTCACGTACACCGGCAGCCCGCCGGTGACCTCGGTGGCCCGCCGGATGGTCGCCCCGAGCGCCTCGGGGTAGAACTCGTAGCCCATCTGCGTGGTGTCCAGGCCCTCCTCGGCCGGCAGGGCCCCTTCCGGTCCGACCCGCATGCGGGTATAGGTCTGCACGCCGATGAAGTCGTCGCCCCCGGTGGCCTCGAGGAAGACGTCCTCGTTGGGCCGGCGCAGGCGCTCCAGCCACTCCTCGCCCCCCGGCTGGAGCTGGAAGTCGGTCATGGACACCGTCATCCCGACCGGGAAGTCGCCCGGGCCGGAGCGGATGGCGTCGACCGCCTTGCGGTGGGCCGCCACCATGGCGGCGTTGACCGTGTCCCGCCGGGTGCGGTCCCGGACGCGGGGTGGGAAGATCCCGAAGCGCCAGCCCATGGTCGCCACCACGTTGGGCTCGTTCAGGGTGCAGGCGATGCCGATGAGGTCGCCCAGGTGCTCGGTCGTCCTCTCGCAGAAGCGGGCGAACCGGTCGGGGGCGTGGAGCGCCTCCCACGTGCCGGTTGCGGCCAGCCAGCGCGGGTGGGTGAAGTGGTGGAAGGTGACCACCGGCAGCACCCCGTGCTCGTGGCAGGTGGCGGCCATGCGCCGGTAGTGGTCGAGGGCGACCTTGGAGAACTCGCCCTCCTCCGGCTCGATCCGGCTCCACTCGAGCGAGAACCGGTAGGCGCCGAGTCCGAGGTCGGCGATCAGGGCGATGTCCTCGGGGTAGCGGTTGAACGAGTCGCACGCGTCGCCGCTGACGTCGACGCAGCCCGACGTCGGATCGTGCTCCATGGCCCACCAGTCGTTGTTGACGTTGCCGCCCTCGATCTGGTGCGCGGCGGTGGCCGTGCCCCACAGGAACGGCTCGGGGAAGGTGATCTCTGGCACGACGCCACCGTAGCGGCCGTCCTCGGGACCTGCCTTCCTTCCACGAGGCCGGCCGGAGGCGACGTTCGGCACCGTGATGCTGCCGGAGGGAGGCGGCCGACCTGACAGGATGTGGGCCGTGAGCGAAGCCCTCGAGTCCCTCGTCGAACTGCTCGATCTCGAGCCCATCGAAGTCAACATCTTCCGAGGGTCGAACCCCAACGAGGAGCGGCAGCGGATCTTCGGCGGCCAGGTGGCGGCCCAGGCGCTGATGGCCGCCGGGCGCACCGTCGAGGTCGGCCGGCCCCACTCGCTCCACGCCTACTTCCTCCGCCCGGGCGACCCGAACGTGCCCGTGCTCTACGAGGTCGACCGCATCCGCGACGGGCGCTCGTTCACCACCCGGCGGGTGGTGGCCATCCAGCACGGCCGGGCCATCTTCCACCTGTCGGCGTCGTTCCACGTGGACGAGCCCGGTCTCGACTTCCAGATCACGATGCCCGACGTCCCGGACCCCGAGTCGCTGCCGACCCTGCGCGAACGGCTCGAGCCGTTCAAGGACAAGGTGGGCGACTGGTACGACCGGCCCCACCCGATCGACCAGCGCCACATCGGCCCCCTTCCGTGGATGCACCGCAAGGTTACCGAGCCGGTCCAGCGCCTGTGGCTGCGAGCCGACGGGAACCTTCCCGACGACCCGCTGCTGCATACCTGCATCGCCACCTACGCCTCGGACATGTACCTGTTCGACACCATGCTCGCCCCCCACGACGTTGGCTGGGACGACCCCGACTTCATGGGTGCCAGCCTCGACCACTGCATGTGGTTCCATCGTCCGGTGCGGGCCGACGAGTGGCTGCTCTACGACATGGACAGCCCGACCAGCCACGGGGCCCGGGGCCTGGCCCGAGGGTTCATGTTCGCCCGCGACGGCGAGCTCGCGGTGTCGATGGTCCAGGAGGGCATGATGCGCCTGGTGGACCGGAGCGCGTCCGGGCCCACCGATTGAGCTACCCGCCCGGCCACCGGTCGCGGCCGGGGGCCGAGGGCGTGGCGGCCCGGCCGGCTACCGCTCGCCGATGGGCCGGTAGTTGCGCTCGTCGGCGCCGATGTAGAGCTGACGGGGCCGGGCGATCTTGGAGTCCTGGTTGAGCATCTCTTGCCAGTGGGCCAGCCAACCGGCGGTGCGGGGGATGGCGAACAGCACGGGGAACATCTCGAGGGGGAAGCCCATGGCCTGGTAGATCAGGCCGGAGTAGAAGTCGACGTTGGGGTAGAGCTTGCGCGAGGTGAAGTACTCGTCGGAGAGGGCGATCTCCTCGAGCTTGAGTGCGATGTCGAGGAGCGGGTTCTTGCCCGTGATCGCGAAGACTTCGTCGGCCGTCTTCTTGATGATCTTGGCCCGCGGGTCGTAGCTCTTGTAGACCCGGTGGCCGAAGCCCTGGAGCCGGCCGCCCGCTCCCGACTTCACCGAGGCGATGAAGGGCTCGACGTTGTCGATCGAGCCGATGTCGGTGAGCATCCGGATGACCGCCTCGTTGGCGCCGCCGTGGCGGGGACCGTAGAGGGCGGCGGCGGCGGCGGCCGTGGCCGAGTAGGGGTCGGCGTGGGACGAGCCCACCACCCGCATGGCCGTCGTGGAGCAGTTCTGCTCGTGGTCGGCGTGGAGGATGAACAGGACATCGAGGGCCCGTGCCAGCACGGGGTCGGCCTCGAAGCGGGGCTCGGCGATCTTCCACATCATCGACAGGAAGTTCGAGGTGAAGGGGAGCGAGTTGTCCGGGTAGACGAAGGGCATGCCCACGCTGAAGCGGTGGGCGGCGGCGGCCAGGGTGGGCATCTTGGCGATGAGCCGGATGATCTGCTTGTCGCGGGACTCGGGGTCGAAGATGTCCTTGGCGTCGAGGTAGAAGGTCGACAGCGCGGCCACTGCGGATACGAGCATGCCCATGGGGTGGGCGTCGTAGTGGAACCCCTCGAGGAAGCGCTTGCGCACGTTCTCGTGGATGAAGGTGTGGAGGGTGATCTCCCGCTCCCACACCTCGAACTCCTCGGTGGTCGGCAGCTCGCCGTTCAGCAGGAGGTAGGCCACCTCGAGGAAGGTCGAGTCCTCGGCCAACTGCTCGATCGGGTAGCCCCGGTACCGAAGGATCCCGGCGTCGCCGTCGAGGTACGTGACCGCGCTCTCGCAGGAGGCGGTGGCGGTCAGGCCCGGATCGTAGAACCACACCCCCGGCAGCAGCTTTGAGAAGTCGGCCGCCGAGACCCCGCCGTTGTCCAGCGGGATCTCGAGCGACTGGCCCGTGCGGTTGTCGGTGATCGTGATGCTCTCGGCCACTCGCGTCAAACCCTTCGCTCGGTTCGTATCCACGTCGTCCACCCGATCCTAGATGCTCCCCCCCAGGTGCTGACCAACCGGGCCCGGGGGGTCAGCCGGCGACCTGGACGAGGAAGGCCTGGGTCGAGCCCCTGACGTCGGCCTGGCCGGGCGGGAGCGACACCGACACCGTCAATGTGTAGCGGCGCCCCGACGCCACTCCCAGCGAGCGCAGCGTCGGCGAGGCCGAGGCCCCCGAGGCGATCGAGACGGTGGCCGAACTGCGGCCGCCCGACCCGCCGGCCGGGGGCGGTGCCGAGCCGGCCGGGTCGTCCGGGGCGACCGTCACCGTGACCGTCACGCCGGACTCGGGAACGTTCCCGCAGTTGGTGACCGACACCAGGGCAGCCAGGGCAGCCGTGGGCGGCACGATCGTCGGGGTGGTGCCAGGAGTCGTCGACTTCGGATCGACGCACGAGGTGGACACGATGCCCACGGCACCGGTCGGTACCGCCGGTGGGTTCAGCCCGACGGCGGTGACCACCAGATGGTGGAAGGGGATCAGCGCGGCCGACGATGCCAGCGCGGGGGCGGTGGCCCCCAGGGCGGTCGAGCCGAGCGGCGCGGTGGACACCGGGGCCGGCACCCAGACCGAGGGGTGGAGCCGGAAGGGCGCCCGGATGGCCGCGGCCGTCGCCTGCAGGGCCCGGAAGTCGGCGTCGGACTGCTCGAAGGCGAGTCCCTCGGCCGCCAGCTCGGACGAGGCCTGGTCGACGGAGATGAGGGTGGCGGGCTCGGGCGGTGCCGACGTGGTGGGGGCACCGGCGACGGGCAGGGGCCCCATGCCGAGCAGCCGGTCCAGGGTGGAGCGCAGTCGGGCGGTGGCCGCCGCCCGCAGCCGGAGCACGGCGGCGAAGCGGGCCGACAGGTCCCCGACGGCAGGTGGCGAGCCGATGGTGGCCGCCTCGGTGGCCTGCGACGCGGTGTCGAGCACGGCGGCGTCGAGGCCCTGCTGGAGCACGCCCCGCGCCGTGTCCGGGAACTTCTGGTTGGTCAGCGAGGCCGCCCCCGCCATGAGCGTGGACAGCTGCGCCCCGGTGCGCGTCGAGGCCTGACCGACGCGGTCGGCCAGCGCGGCGTTCCCTCGGGTGGTGGCGTCGCGGTAGCCCTGGGACCGGGAGTGGATTGCCAGCAGGGACCCGGCCACCAGGACCAGGGTGACGGTGGCGGCGATCCCGATCAGGACCAACTGCCCGAGTCCGCGGCCGTGCTGGCGGCGGCGACGGCGGCTGGCTCGGGGCATCCCGAGCACGATAGTGCCGACCCCCGGGTCCGGCCCCGTCGCCGGAGCCGGTCAGCAGGAAGCGGTCAGCCGACCTCGGTCGGTGCGGTCTGGTCGGCGGCGACCCCGGCGCCGTGGGACCCGGCGGTGACCAGGCTGGACGACGTGCTGCGCCAGTCGACGGTGGGGAGGATGGCGGTCGGGTCGACCTTGTCCTTGTACTGCTCGCACACCGACAGCAGCGAGCGGATCACCGACGAGGTCAGGAGGTGGGGCACCAGACCGAGGTCCAGCAGCTTGGTGTGGGCGGCACGGTAGTAGTGCTCCTCCTTCTCCACCCGCGGGGTCGGCGGGTGCTCGATGGTCACGGGGCCGGAGTACTCGGCGGCCACCATGTCGGCCATCTGCTGCACCGAGAACGACTCGGTGAACTGGTTGAAGACCCGGAACTCGCCCCGGTCGGCAGGTGTCTCGCAGGCCAGCTCCACGCACGCCAGCGTGTCGAGGATGTTGAGCATGCCCCGGGTCTGGCCGCCGGCGCCGTAGACGGTCAGCGGGTGGCCGGTGACGGCCTGGACGCAGAACCGGTTGAGGACCGTGCCGAACACGCCGTCGTAGTCGAAGCGGGTCGCCAGCTCGGGATGGAGGCTGGTCTCCTCGGTCTCGTGGCCGTAGACGATGCCCTGGTTCAGGTCGGTGGCCCGGATGCCCCAGATCCGGCAGGCGAACATGATGTTGTGGCTGTCGTGCACCTTGGACAGGTGGTAGAAGCTGCCCGGCTGCTTCGGGTAGGGGAGGACGTCGGTCCGGCCCTGGTGGGTGATCTCGATGTAGCCCTCTTCGATGTCGATGTTGGGCGTGCCGTACTCGCCCATCGTGCCCAGCTTGACCAGGTGGATGTCGCGGTTCTGCTCGGCGATGGCGTAGACCAGGTTGAGGGTGCCGACGACGTTGTTGACCTGGGTGTAGACAGCGTGCTTGCGGTCGATCATCGAGTACGGGGCCGACCGCTGCTCGGCGAAGTGCACCACGGTGTCGGGCTCGAACGAGGCGAGTGTCGAACTCACGAACTCGGCGTCGGTCAGGTCGCCAACGAACACGTCGATCTCCTTGCCGGACACCTCCTGCCAGCGGCGGACCCGCTGCTGGAGGCCGACGATCGGGACGAGGGTGTCGACGCCCATCTCGAGGTCGTACCCGCGGCGAGCGAAGTTGTCGACCACGCCGACCTTGTGCCCCTTGCGCGACAGGTACAGCGCCGTCGGCCAACCCAGGTAGCCGTCTCCTCCGAGAACCAGGATCTTCACGCGTCCGCTCACTTTCTGCCCGGGGTCGGATCCGACCGGGCGTGTCCGCACCCACCGCGGCCGGGCGTCCACGGGCGGTGCACGGTGGGTCCCAGTTCTAGCGCCTCCACCTTGGAATCGCCTGAGAACCGAAACGCGACCGCAATACTCACGCCCGACGAGGTACGAACCGGGGGCTCCACCACCGGGGTCACCGACCCGGCTCCCCCTCGGGTGGACCGATCAGGCGGGCTCCTCGAGTGCGGGGTCCGGCGAGGTCGCCGGAAGGCCCACGGCGTCGGTGCCTGCGGGCGGGGCCACCAGCTCCACGGCCTGGAGCGGGCGGGCCGCCGTCGCCACCGGCTCCGGCTCCGCCAGACGACGCTCCCCCGCCCCGACGACCCCCATGTCGGCGAACTTGCGGGCGGTGACCAGGACCCGGCCCTCGAGCGAGCCGACTGCCTTGTTGTAGGCGGCGACCGCGCCGGTCAGGCTCCGTCCCACCCCCGCCATGTGGTCGCCCAGCACGGCGATCCGCTCGTAGAGCTGGGCGCCGAGGACCTGGACCTGACGGGCGTTGTCGGTGAGGGCCTCCTGCTGCCAGCCGTAGGCCACGGCCCGCAGCAGGGCGATGAGCGAGGTCGGGGTGGCCAGCAGTACGTGGTTGGCCACCGCGTACTCCATCAGGCCCGGCTCGTGCTCGAGGGCGGCGGTCAGCAGGGGGTCGCCGGGGATGAAGGCGACGACGAATTCGGGGGACGGGTCGACCCGCTTCCAGTACTCCTTCTTGGACAGGGCGTCGACATGGGCCTTCAGCTGGCGGCCGTGGCTGGCGAGGTGGAGCCGGCGGGTCGGCTCGTCGTCCGCCTCGTTTGCGTCGAGGAACGCCTGCATCGGCACCTTGGCGTCGACCACCACGTTCTTGCCCCCGGGCAGGTGGACCACCATGTCGGGGCGGAGTCGGCCGGCGTCACCGTCGGACGTCACCTGCTCGGAGAAGTCGCAGCGCTCCAGCATGCCGGCCATCTCCACCACCCGGCGGAGCTGGAGCTCGCCCCAGCGCCCTCGGGTCTGGGGGCTGCGCAGCGCCGTCACCAGGCTGCGGGTCTCCTTCTGGAGCTGGTCGTGCGACGTGGCCAGGTGGCGCATCTGCTCGGTCAGGGCCGCCGTGGACGCCAGGCGCTCGCGCTCCAGGCGCTGCATGCCCTCGTCGTAGCGGCCGAGCTGCTCGGCGATGGGCCCCAGCAGGTGCTCGATCGCCTCCTGGCGCCGGGCCAGGTCCCCCTCGGCCGCCTGGCGGGACTCGCCCAAGCGGGTGTCGGCCAGCTGCAGGAACTGGACCGCGTTCCGTTGGAGGGCGTCGGCCGAGAGCCGGGCGAACTCTCCCTCCATCTGGCGGCGGACCTCGTCCACGGACGCCGAGCGGGCCTCGGCGGTCGCCCGGGCGGTGCGGGCCCGGGCCGCCTGGCTCGAGCGCAGCAGCAGGCCGAGGCAGACCCCGGCGGCCAGTCCGGCGGCCAGTCCGAGCACGAGTCCGATGAGCATGGTGGTCCTCCCATGGGGCCGCACCGGCCCGCCCCGGATGGGCGGGTCCGTTGCCCGCGCTCGCAGTGCGGACGGCACGGTCACGCGTCACCGTACCGAGGGGGTGTGACGTCCCCGTGACCGTTCCGGCGGCGGACCGCCTGCGGCCGTCCGCCCGTGTGCCAGCATGGGGCATGCACCGGGTCGTGGTCGTCGGGGCCGGTTTCGCCGGCCTGTCCGCCGCACGGGCCCTGATCGGCAAGCCGGTCGAGGTCACCGTGGTGGACCAGCGCAACTTCCACACCTTCCAGCCACTGCTGTACGAGGTGGCCACGGCCGGCCTCGAGTCGGGTGACGTCGCCTACCCCATCCGGGTGATCTTCGGGAAGGCCACCAACGTGTCGTTCCGGATGGACCGGGTGACCGGCGTCGACTGGGTCGCACGGGAGGTGCTGCTCGACGGCGCTGCCGGGCTCCCCTTCGATTCGCTGATCGTGGCCAGCGGGGCAACGGCCAGGTTCTTCGGGATCCCCGGGGCCGCGGACCACAGCTTCCCGCTCTACACGCTGACGGATGCCCGCCGGCTGCGCGACCACATCCTGCGCCGGCTCGAAGACGTCGACGCCCACCCGGACGGGGCGGACGCCCACGGCGCGCTGACCTTCGTGGTGGTGGGGGGAGGGCCGACCGGCGTGGAGGTGGCCGGGGCCCTCGCCGAGCTCCTCGACGTCGCCGTCAAGCACGACGGGTTCCGCTTCGACCGGTCGGCGGGCCGCATCGTCCTGGTCGACGGCCTCGACCGGCTGCTGACCCCGTTCCGGGAGTCGGCGGCGGACTACGCGGCGCGCACGCTGGCCGGCCGTGGTGTCGAGCTCCGCCTCGGGCACCTGGTCAAGGCCGTCCACGCCGAGTGCGTCGAGCTCGACGACGGCACCGCCATCCCCACCCGCACGGTCGTCTGGGCGGGTGGGGTCACCGTCGAGCAGACGGTTGCGGGCGAGCTGGGGGTGCCGACAGGGCCCAACGGGCGAGTGGTCGTGCGGCCCGACCTCACCGTCGACGGGCACGACGACGTGTACGCCGTGGGCGACGCGGCCGCCGTGCTGTGGGGCCCGGGCGACGACGCCGGCACGGTGTGTCCCCAGGTCGCCCAGGTGGCCATCCAGTCCGGCGGCCACGCCGCACGACAGATCCTGGCCCGGCTCGAGGGCCGCGAGCCCACGCCGTTCCGCTACAAGGACAAGGGCATCATGGCCACCATCGGGCGGCGGGCGGCGATCACCCAGTTCCGCAGCGGGCGTGTCGTGCGGGGCACCCTCGGGTGGCTCGCCTGGCTCGGCCTGCACCTCGTGTACCTGGTCGGGTTCCGGAACAAGATCGTCGTCTTCGTCAACTGGTCGTGGCGCTACCTGTCGTGGGGCTCGGGACCGCGGATCATCGTGAGCGAGGAGAGCGCCTACGGGGCCGGTGACGACGACGGGGAGGGCAGGGCGGGGACGGACTGACCGGGCGTCCCCCCGGACAACGGACGGGCCCGCTGCCCCGGTCGCACGGGACGACCGACCTGGGCGGCGGTACGGTGGTCCCGTGGAGTCCCCCCTGGAACAGATCGACCGCAAGGTGCTGCAGCTGTTCGCGCTGGTGGGCGACTCGGTGTCCGGTGCCACCCACGCCCTGCTGGCCGGGGACCGCGAGGCAGCCAAGGCCCTGGCCGATCGCGACGAGGTGGTCGACTCCCTCTGTCACGACATCGAGGAGCTGACCCTGCAGCAGCTCACCGTGGCCGGCATCACCTCCCCCAACCAGCTGCGCTACCTGGTGACCGTCATCCGCATGCTGCCCGACCTCGAGCGCAACGGTGACCTGGCAGAGCACGTTGCCCGGCGCGCCGCCCGGGGCCTCGGCGCCGAGCTGTCGGCACGCAGCAGGGGCCTGCTCGAGCGGATGGGCGAGGTTGCCGTGCACATGTGGCGGGCCACCACCGACGCCTACGCCGAGCGGGAGGCGTCGGGCTGGGAGCTCGTCGACGACCTCGACGACGAGATGGACGACCTGCACGTGAGCCTGACCGTGGAGGTCGTGGCCGGCACCATGCCGTTGCCGGTCGCCGTCGAGCTCGCCCTGTTGGCCCGTTTCTACGAGCGGTTCGGCGACCACGCCGTCAACCTGGCCAAGCGGGTGGCGGTGCTGTCGCGCTCCAACGTCGTCGCCGGAGGCTGAGTCTCTGGCGCCTGCCACCAGGCGCCAGGCTTCAGGCTTCAGGCTTCAGGCTTCAGGCTTCAGGACACGACGCCGAGGCGCACCAGTGACTCGGCGATCTGCACGGCGTTGAGGGCGGCGCCCTTGCGCAGGTTGTCGCCCGAGACGAACAGCGCCAGGCCGTTCGTCCCTCCGTCCGCCGCCCGGATGCGCCCGACCAGGGAGGGATCGGTGCCGGCCGCCGCAAGGGGCGTGGGCATGTCGCACAGCTCCACGCCGGGAGCGCCGGTCAGGAGCTTGGTGGCCTCGACCGGGGTGAGCGGGTCGGCGAACTCGGCCACAAGGGCCAGCGAGTGACCGGTGAACACGGGCACCCGGACGCAGGTACAGGTCACGGGCAGGCCTGCTATCCCGAGGATCTTCCGGCTCTCGTCGCGGAACTTCTGCTCCTCGTTGGTCTCCCCCGAGCCGTCCGCCACCAGCGAGCCGGCGATCGACAGCACGTTGTGGGCGATGGGACCGGGGAAGACCGACGCCGGCGGCCCGGTCACGGCCGACCCGTCGAAGGTCAGCCCGGCAGCCCTGTCGACGGTGACCCGCAACTGGCCGTCGAGCTCGGCGACCCCGGCGAGGCCGGCGCCGGACACCGCCTGGTAGGTCGCAGCCACCAGTCGGGTGAGCACGGCGGCGTCGTGCAGGGGCTTGAGCACCGGCATCGCCACCATGGTCGTGCAGTTCGGGTTGGCGACGATCCCCTTCGGGATGGCGTCCAGGGCCGCTTCGTTCACCTCGGGAACGACCAGGGGGACGTCGGGGTCCATCCGCCACGCCGACGAGTTGTCGACCACGATCGCCCCGGCCTCGGCGAAGCGGGGGGCCAGCAGGCGCGAGGCGGCGGCGCCACTGGAGAACAGGGCGAGGTCCAGTCCGGAGATGTCTGCGGTGGCCGCGTCCTCCACGACCAGCTGCTCGCCCCGGAAGACCAGGGTGCGGCCGGCGGAACGGGACGAGGCGAAGAGGCGCAGCTCGTCGAGCGGGAAGTCCCGCTCCTCCAGGATCGCCTGCATGACGGTCCCGACCTGCCCCGTCGCTCCTACGACTCCGATGCGCATGGGTTCCAGTCTACGGGCGGTCCCCGAGCGGATCCGCCGACGGGCCACCGTCCCGTCCGGACCGGGTCACGCGAGCTCGAACGCGGCGTGCAGGGCGCGCACGGCGTCCTCGGCCCGCTCGGCCCGGATCAGGCAGGAGATCCGGATCGACGACGTCGAGATCATCTCGATGTTGATCCCCTCCGCAGCCAGGGTCTCGAAGGTCAGTGCGGTGACCCCGGGATGGGTCTTCATGCCCACGCCCACCAGCGACACCCGGGCCACGTCATCGTCGGAGATGACCCCGTCGGCGCCCAGTACGGGTACGAGCCCCTCGCACACCTCGGTGCTCACCACCAGGTCGGACTCGGGGATGGTGAACGAGATGTCGGTGGTCCCGTGGAGCGACACGTTCTGCACGATCATGTCGACGTTGACGTTGCGGTCGGCGAGCCCGCGGAAGAGCCGGGCGGCCAGGCCCGGGGTGTCCGGCACGCCGGTCACGGTCACCTTGGCCTCGGACAGATCGTGGGTCACTGCGGTGACGACTGCCTGCTCCATGGACTCCTCCTCCTTGTCGACCCACGTTCCCGGCTCCCAGGTGAAGCTCGAGCGCACGTGCAGCGGGACGTTGTGGTTGCGGGCGAACTCCACGGACCGGAGGGCGAGCACCCGGCCCCCGGTGGCTGCCATCTCCTGCATCTCCTCGTAGCTGACCCGTGCGAGCTTGCGGGCCTCGGGGACGATCCGCGGGTCGGTGGTGAACACGCCGGACACGTCGGTGTAGATCTCACAGGCGTCGGCGCCGAGTGCGGCGGCCAGGGCCACGGCGGTCGTGTCGGACCCGCCACGACCGAGGGTGGTCACCTGCCTGTCGGTCGACACGCCCTGGAACCCGGCGACCACGGGCACCGCGCCGGCGGCGATCGTCTCGCGCAGGCGGTCCCCCTTGACCTCCAGGATCTTGGCCCGGGTGTGGGAGGTGTCGGTGATCATGCCGGCCTGGCTCCCGGTGAACGAGACGGCGTCGACCCCGAGGTCGGCGAGGGCCATGCACAGCAGTGCCATGGTGATCCGCTCACCGGAGCTGAGCAGCATGTCGATCTCCCGCTCGGGCTGCACGGAGCTCACGTCGGCAGCCAGCCGGACCAGCTCGTCGGTGGTCTTTCCCATGGCGCTGACCACCACGACGACGTCGTTGCCGGCCCGGCGCGTGCGGGCCACGTGGTCGGCCACGGCGCGGATGCGGTCGGCGTCGCCGACCGAGGTCCCGCCGAACTTCTGCACCACCAGAGACATGGTCCGCAAGGCTACAGCCCGGGGCCGGGCGGCCCGTCGGGCCGGTGACCGGACCCACCGGGGTCCGCGGGGCCGCTCCGGAGCCCCCGGTGGGACCGGCTACCCTGCAGGCCGTGGGAACCGAGAAGCGTGAACGTCAGAAGGCCGGCCGCCAGGCACGCCTGGAGGCCGAGCAGAAGGTCGCCAAGCGCAAGCGGAGCGTCAGACGCGTCGTGACCATCGGCATCGTCGCCGTCGTGGTGGTCGGCCTGTCGCTGCTCATCACCAAGCCGTGGAGCCACGCGACGACGACGGCCAGTACCACCACGACGTCCCCGTCGGCCTCCGCCCAGGCAAAGGCCAACGCCGCCTCGAAGGCGGCCGGGTGCCCGGCCGACCCCTCCACCCAATTGCCGAACCCGCAGTTCAAGGCGCCAGCGATGACCATCGACCCGGCGAAGACCTACACGGTCACCATCAAGACGGACCTGGGGACCATCGTGGCCTCCCTGGACGCCAAGGCGGCTCCGGTCGCCGTCAACAGCTTCGTCTTCCTGGCGGACCAGAAGTATTACAACTGCAACACCTTCCACCGGGTGATCCCGCAGTTCGTCAACCAGACCGGCGACCCGACCGGCACCGGGACCGGGAGCCCGGGCTATACGGTCCAGGGCGAGGTGCCGGCGACGGCGACCCCTCAGTACCCGCTCGGATCGCTGGCCATGGCCAAGACCGGCCAGGCGCCCTCGGGCACGACCAGCAACCAGTTCTTCATCGTGGCCGGCCCCCAGGGCGAGTCGCTTCCGGCGCAGTACGCCCTCTTCGGGCAGGTCACCTCCGGAGAGAGCGTGGTCCAGGCCATCAACACCGACGGCAGCCAGACCGGCACACCCCCCACCGTCATCCACCGCATGCTGTCGGTCACGGTCACCGCCTCCTAGGCGCCGGCCGGCACCCGACACCCGCCCACCCCCCACCCGAACCCCGAGGAGTAGACCCATGGCCCCCGAGATCCCCGCTGCCGACGGCTCCAGTCCCAAGACCCGGCGCTTCGACGCCGCGCCCCCCATGGTCATCGACCCGGCCAAGTCGTACACGGCGGAGATGCTCACCAACAAGGGCGCGCTGACCATCTCGCTCAACCCGATCGCCGCACCGAAGACCGTCAACAACTTCGTGTTCCTGGCCCGGTGGCACTACTTCGACGGGATCGTCTTCCACCGGATCATCCCGGGGTTCATGTGTCAGGGCGGCGACCCCGAGGGCTCCGGCCGCGGCGGTCCCGGCTACCGCTTCGAGGACGAGCTCCCGGCCCCCGGCCGCTACGAGATCGGCTCCATCGCCATGGCCAACGCCGGCCCGAACACCAACGGCAGCCAGTTCTTCATCGTGAGCGGCCCCGACGGCGTCGGCCTGCCCCCGAGCTACTCGCTGTTCGGCAAGGTGGTGAAGGGGCTGGACGTCGTCAAGGCGATCGAGTCGGTGGGCAGCCGCTCCGGCGCACCGTCGGAGCCCGTGGTCATCGAGTCCGTCACCATCGTCGAGGGCGACTGAGCCTCCCCGGACGCCCTCGCCCGTCGGGCCGCTCCGGACCCGCGCGACGTGCCCGTGCCGATGGACGCGTGCCGGTGGGTGGGGCGGCCGAGGCGGGCGAGGGCGTCAGCCCGGGAGGGCGGCCAGACCGTCGCCAGCAGGGGTGCCGTCGAGGAAGACGGCCACGGGCTGGGCCCCGGCCGAACGCCACGAGCCGTCCGGGTCCCGGACCAGTGCCGTGCGCTCGGGGATCCCGACCACCGGCGTGCCCGCCGGCGCCAGCAGCACCGAGCGGTGCATCTTCTGACCGTGCTCGTCGTCCGTCGTCTCGCCGAAGTGGGGAACAACCGCCACGCCGGTCACCAGGCCGAGGCCGATGGTCAGCCCACCGCCCCGGGCGTCGACCATGGGGTCGGTCAGGGCCATGGCGGCCCCTGACGAGCCCACCACCACGGCGCCGTCGTGCCACGCCGCCACCAGGGCGTCCCACACCGCCGAGTGCTTGAGCACGCTGCGGACGTGCATGGGGGAGCTGCCGGCCAGGTAGACGAGCCGGGCACGGCGCACGATGTCGGCGGCGCCGCCGTTCTGAGCGTCGGCACGGGTCAGCACCATCAGGCCCTCGACGGAGCCGCCCAGGGGCTCGAACCAGGCGCCGGCACGGGCCACCAGGTGCTCGGGGTGCTCGTAGGCACCGGCCGTCGGCAGGACCAGGACCTGGTCACCCCCCGATGCGGCAAGGAACTCGGCGTCGAAGGTGCAGCCCTCCTGCCACTCGCCTCCGCCGACGAGGGCGAGCAGTCCGGGGGTCACGTCCATGCCCGGAGTGTAGAGGCCGGCCGGGCCCTCAGTCCCCCGCGGTCGAGGTGACCCGGCGCATGAGCGATCCCATGGCGTCGCACACCTCGGTGGCCAGTGCCAGGCAGTCGGGCACCACGCCCATGGAGAAGAACCCGTGGACCATGTCGTCGTAGCAGCGGTACTCCACCGCCACTCGGGCCCCGGCCAGCGCGCCGGCGTAGGCGGCTCCCTCGTCGCGCAGCGGGTCGAAGCCTGCGGTGACCACCACGGCCGGCGCCAGGCCGTCGAGGTCCTCGCACAGGCCCGGCGAGGCCCGGACGTCCTCGTAGTCGGCCGGCTCGGGCAGGTAGCAGGCACGGTACGCCTCCATCCCATCGGCCGTCAGGAAGAACCGGTCCCCCATGACCCGGAACGACTCGGTCAGGAACCGGGCGTCGAGCGCGGGGTAGACCAGGCACTGGGCGACGGGGGCAGGGACGTCAGCGGCGGCGGAGCGGTGGCCGGGCCGGGTCTCCTGAGCCACGACGGCGGCCAGGTTGCCCCCGGCGCTGTCGCCCATCACCCCGACCACGCCCGGCGCGGTGCCGAGCACCCCATGGTTGCGCTGGATCCATGCGTAGGCGGCCAGGCAGTCCTCCACCGGCGCCGGGAACGGGTGCTCGGGCGCCAGGCGGTAGCCGACGGCGACCACCACGCACCCCGTGACGGCGGCGAGCAGCCGGCACGAGGCGTCGTGCGAGTCCAGGTCGCCGACCACCCAGCCACCGCCGTGGAAGTAGGCGATGGCGCCGGGACGCCGGTCGGGCCGTCCGATCCCCACGCCGAAGCGTCGGTAGACCCGCACCGGCACGTCGGGCGCGCCGTCGGGACCCGGGATGGTCCGGCCGGTCACGTGGACGTCGGTACGGCGCGGCATGATCAGCCCCGTGATGGCGGTGAAGGCGTCCCGCGTGGCCACCGGGTCCGGGGTGCCGCCGCCCCGATTGGTCGCCTTGTCGAGGGTGGTCGCCAGGCCGAGCAGGGCCTGGACGCCGGGGTGCAGGACCCGGCCGTCGCGCTCGATCGGGGCGGCGTCGGTGCGGAGGGCGCGGAGCAGGCCCGGGCGGGCGAACAGGGCGCTGAGTGCCCGACCGGGGACCGACCACTGCTCGTCGCCGGCCCGCAGCCTGCGGTCGTACAGGGCGCGGCGGCCGGACCCGGCACGGGGACCCGGCGGACGACGTCCCCCGGTGCCGGCCGCCGGGCCGGCGCTGTCGGATGCGGTGCTGGTGGCTGCGGGGGTGTCGGTCACCGGCCAATCGTGGCGGGGGGCGACGGGGATCGCAAGCGGCGGCCCCCGTGTGGGCCCCGGCGGCCGGGCGGGGAGCGGGGCCGACGGGTCACGTTCGGCGGCACTCCCCGGCCACCGCTAGCATGCCCTCCCATGTCGATCGCACGCGTGGGAATTGTCGGTTCGGGGATCATGGGTTCGGGCATCGCCGAGACGGCCGCCGTCAGCGGCTTCGAGGTGGTACTGCGGTCTCGGAGCCAGTCGACCGCCGACGCCACGCTGGCCGCACTCGAGAAGTCCCTCGACCGGCAGGTCGAGAAGGGCAAGAAGACCGAGGCAGAGCGGGACGAGGCCCTCGGACGGGTCACCGGCACCTCGGAGCTCGACGCGCTCGCCGGGTGCGACCTGGTCATCGAGTCCGTGGTCGAGGACCTGGCCGTCAAGAAGGAGCTCTTCAGCGACCTGGCCCGGATCACCGGCGACCACGCCATCCTGGCCACCAACACCTCGACGCTCCCGGTGATCGAGATGGCCATGAAGACCGGCCGGCCCGACAAGGTGTGCGGCATCCACTTCTTCAACCCGGCACCGGTCATGTCGCTGGTCGAGGTCGTGCGGCCCCTGACCGCCTCCGACGAGACCATCGCCGCGGCGCGCAGCTTCGCCGAAGCGTGCGGCAAGACGCCGGTCGAGGTCAAGGACCAGGCCGGATTCATCGTCAACGCTCTGCTCTTCCCGTACCTCAACAACGCCATCCGGCTCTACGAGTCGGGCGTCGCCTCCGTCGCCGACATCGACGCCGCCATGAAGGGGGGCTGTGGGTTCCCCATGGGGCCCTTCGCCCTGCTCGACCTGGTGGGCCTCGACACGTCGCTGGCCATCCTCGACGCCCTCTACGAGGAGTTCCGGGACCCGAACTACGCGGCCGTGCCCCTCCTGCGCCGCATGGTCAGTGCCGAGGAGCTGGGCCGCAAGTCGGGCAGGGGATTCCTCGACTACCGCAAGTAGTCGCGACGGCCGGCGTCCGGGAGCCCCGGGCCCCGGGCCCCGGACGCCACAGGCGCTACCGGCCTACCCCTCGGGCCCCGGTTCGGGCCACAATGAGGGCATGAGCGACGCCGACAGGGCAGTGCAGGGCAACGGAGCGTCGGGGTCGGCCCCGGCACGCGACAAGCCGTGGGTGATGCGTACGTACTCGGGCCACTCCACGGCCAAGGCGTCCAACGAGCTCTACCGGACCAACCTGGCGAAGGGGCAGACCGGCCTGTCGATCGCCTTCGACCTCCCCACCCAGATCGGCTACGACCCCGACGACCCGGCGGCGGCCGGCGAGGTGGGCAAGGTCGGCGTCCCGGTCGCCCACCTCGGCCACATGCGCGAGCTCCTCGACCAGATCCCGGTCGAGTCGATGAACACCTCGATGACCATCAACGCCACGGCGGCGTGGCTGCTGGGGCTCTACATCGCCAACGCCGAGGACCGCGGCGTTGACCCGAAGGTCCTGTCGGGCACCACGCAGAACGACATCGTCAAGGAGTACCTGTCGCGGGGGACATTCATCTTCCCGCCGATCCCGAGCCGGCGCCTTACCGTGGACACCATCGCCTACACCGTTGTCAACGTCCCGAAGTGGAACCCGATCAACGTGTGCAGCTACCACCTGCAGGAGGCCGGGGCCACCCCGCACCAGGAGGTGGCCTACGCCCTCGCCACCGCCATCGGCGTGCTCGACGCCGTGCGCGACTCGGGACAGATCCCCCCCGACGAGTTCCCGGCGGTGGTCGGCCGCATCTCGTTCTTCGTGAACGCTGGCGTCCGCTTCGTCGAGGAGACCTGCAAGATGCGGGCCTTCACCGAGCTGTGGGACCGGGTGTGCGCCGAACGCTACGGGGTGACCGACCCGAAGCTCCGGCGCATGCGCTACGGCGTCCAGGTCAACTCCCTCGGGCTCACGGAGGCCCAGCCCGAGAACAACATCCAGCGCATCGTGCTCGAGGCCCTGGGGGTCACCCTGTCGAAGAAGTCCCGGGCCCGGGCCCTGCAGCTCCCGGCCTGGAACGAGGCCCTGGGACTCCCCCGGCCCTGGGACCAGCAGTGGTCGCTGCGGATCCAGCAGGTGCTGGCCTTCGAGTCCGACCTGCTGGAGTACGGGGACATCTTCGACGGCTCCGTCGTCATCGAGAAGAAGACGGCCGAGGTGGCCGAGGCGTCGTGGGCCGAACTGGAGGACGTGCTCGCCCTGGGCGGCGCCTTCGAGGCCATCGACGAGCTCAAGGCCCGCCTGGTCGGCAGCCAGTCCGAGCGGGTCCGTCGCATCGAGACCGGCGACCTCCAGGTGGTCGGCGTCAACTGCTTCACCGAGACCGCCGAGTCGCCGCTGGCCTCGGCGGGCGACGGCGGCGGCTCCATCATGCGGGTCGACCCGGCCGTCGAGTCGCACCTGCGGTCCGACGTCGAGGCCTGGCGGGCGGACCGCGACGCTCCAGCCGTGCAGCGGGCCCTGGACGAATTGCGGCGGGCGGCCGAGGGCACCGCCAACGTGATGCCTGCCACCATCGCCCTGGCCCACGCCGGCGGCACCACCGGCGAGTGGGCCAACGCCCTGCGCGAGGTCTTCGGCGAGTACCGGGCCCCGACCGGCGTGAGTGGCGGCGTAGGACACCGGGGGGCCGAGTTCCAGGCGGTACTGGCCCGGTCCAAGGACCTGGCCGACCGGGCCGGCGGGCCGCCCCGGCTCCTGGTGGCCAAGCCGGGGCTCGACGGGCACTCCAACGGGGCCGAGCAGATCGCAGTGGCTGCCCGGGACGCCGGGTTCGAGGTCGTCTACCAGGGCATCCGGCTCTCCCCCGCCGAGATCGCGGCGGCCGCCCGGGACGAGGACGTCGACATCGTCGGGATCTCGATCCTGTCGGGCAGCCACCTGGAGCTGGTGCCCGAGGTGGTCGAGCGCCTGCGGGCGGCCGGCGTCGACGCTCCGGTCGTGGTCGGCGGGATCATCCCGCCCGAGGACGAGTCCGTCCTCCTGGGCAAGGGGGTCGCCCGGGTCTACACGCCGAAGGACTTCGAGATCGGCCAGATGATGGAGGACATGATCGACCTGGTGGAGCACCACCGGGCCGCCGCCGTCGGCTGACCCGGTCCCGGGACTCCACCCCACCCGTGTCGCCACCGGGTAGGTTCCCGGCGTGCCCGCTGCTCCCCGACCCCCGACGCGCCGCCCGTCGGGCATCCTGTCCGGACCCATCGACGCCACGCCCGAGGCGAAGCTGGCGAAGGTCTACCCGCTGGTGCCGGCCACCGTCGGCATGGCACTCGTGCACCGGGCCAGCGGATTCTCCGGAACGCTGGTGCGCATCGAGGGCGGCGGCGTCGAGCTGCGGGGGCGCACCGGCCAGGAGCGGGTCTTCCGGCTGGCGCCGGGGGCGTTCGCCCTCGGGGGCAAGGCGGTGAGCCTGGTGCGCCCGCCCTCCGCACCGGTGGCGTCCTCGGGGGTGACGGCCTCGGGTTCGGTCGCCGTGCGGGACGGGTCGGCCCGGGTGGCCAAGGCCGCCCGGATCTGGGTCGAGGGCGTCCACGACGCCGAGCTGGTCGAGCGGGTCTGGGGCGACGACCTACGGGTCGAGGGCGTCGTCGTCGAGCGGCTGGACGGCATCGACCACCTCGACCGGGCCATTGCCGAGTTCCGGCCCGGACCGGCCCGGCGCCTCGGCGTCCTGGTCGACCACCTGGTGCCCGGGAGCAAGGAGTCCCGCATCGCCGAGGGGCTCCGACAGCCGGACGTGCTGGTCGCCGGGACCCCGTTCGTCGACGTCTGGGAGGCCGTGCGGCCGTCCGTGCTGGGGATCGGGGCCTGGCCGGTGATCCCGAGGGGCACCGAGTGGAAGGCCGGCGTCTGCGCCGAACTCGGGTTCGGTGACACGCCGTCGGCCTGGAGGCGGATCCTGTCGTCGGTGACGAGCTACGCCGACCTCGAGCCGGCCCTGGTGGGCGCCGTCGAGTGCCTCATCGACTTCGTGACCGACCCGTCCTGAGCCGGCGCGCCCGGCACGGGCGGCCCTAGCGGGCGGCCGGCGCCGTGGTGGTCAGCTGCAGCTCGTGGGAGCGCAGGACCTCGGTCACCTGCACCGAGTACCAGGCGTAGAACTCCTCGCGGCCGCGCCGCTGGGCGGCACGGTGGGCGGGGTTGCCGCGCCAGGCGACGGCCGCCTCGTCCGTCTCGAACACCTCCAACGAGACGCGGGTGCCGTCCGGCCCTTCGAGGGTCTCGATGGACACGAACCCCGGCTGGGTGCCGACCAGCTCCCGCATCTCCTCCGACAGGGACGCATAGGCCCCGACGTCGACGCCGTCCTTGAACCGGGACCGGAACACCACGATCACCATCGGAACCACCGGGCCTTCCCGGTCGGGCACCCGGCCCGACCCTCGCGTGGCCGCCACGCTACCGGAGCGCCGTCGCACCGATCGACGCCGTGGAGCCGTGGAGCCGTCGAGCCGTCGAGCCGTCCGGCGGGTCCCGGTCCGACCGGGGCCGCCGGTACCCGGCCGGCCGGCCGGAGTGAAGGTGACCTTTTCGGCCCCGAACAGGCCTTTCGACCCTAGGTCCCAACGGCGGGGAACCGTAGGTTGACCGATGGAGCGGCCCCGATGTCCGTGCGGCGCTCCACCGGAGGCGGTAACCATGAAGCGCAGGACATTCGACGGAATCCTCACCATCGTCGGGGCCGGGCTCACGATCTTCTTCATCGTGGCCGGCAGCCTCGGCCTGTGGGCGTACAGCTTTGCCAACTCCAACGTCCACAACCAGCTGGCCGAGCAGCAGATCACGTTCCCGCCGGCGTCGGCCTTCGCCCACGCCGCGCCGAACACCGAGATCACCCCGGACATGATCCCGGTGGTATCGCAGTACGCAGGTCAGCAGCTGCTCACCGGGAAGCAGGCCGAGGCGTACGCCGACCACTTCATCGCCGTACACCTGAACCAGATCGGCGGGGGCAAGACGTATTCGCAGCTGTCGACCGAGGCCACGGCCCTGCCCAAGGGCTCCCCGGAGTACGTGGCCGCCGAGGCGAAGGTCGACACGGTGTTCAAGGGAACCACCCTGCGGGGCCTGCTGCTCGAGGCCTACGCCTTCTGGCAGATGGGCCAGATCGCCCTGTTCGCCGCCATCGCCTGCTTCGCGCTGGCCCTCGTAATGCTGATCTTCACGGTCCTCGGCTTCGTGCACATGCGGCGCACGCCGGAGGACGCCGAGATCTGAGCGGCCCGGCCCCGACGCAGTGCGACGACCCTGGCCCGGTGGGTGTGGTTCAGCCCCCGGTCCAGGGTCGGTCGCGTCGGGTGGTCGCCGGCCGGGTCCACCACCGTCCGCTGAACCGCCAGGCGGGCGGGCCCGCCGGGCCCTCGGCCACCTCGGTCACGGGCCGGGGCCAGACCTGGTCGACGGCGGCGGCCAGCACGGCCAGCACGGCCGGGTCGATCGGTTCCCGCTCGCTCACAGGGGCATGTTCCCGTGCTTGCGCTTGGGCAGGTCCTCGCGCTTGGACACCAGCAGGGCCAGGCTGCGGACCAGGATCCGCCGGGTCTCGGCCGGGTCGATGACGTCGTCCACGTAGCCCCGCTCGGCCGCCGCGTACGGGTTGGCGTAGCGCTCCGTGTACTCCTCGACCAGCTCCTTGCGCCGGCCGACGGGGTCGTCGGCCTCGGCCAGGTCACGGCGGTAGACGATCTCCACGGCCCCTTCGGGGCCCATGACGGCCAGCTCGGCCGAGGGCCACGCATAGGCCAGGTCGGCGCCGATCGACTTCGAGTTCATGACCACGTAGGCGCCGCCGTAGGCCTTGCGGGTGATGATCTGCACCCGTGGCACGGTGGACTCGCAGTAGGCGTACAAGAGCTTCGCTCCGTGGCGGATGATGCCGCCGTACTCCTGGTCGGTGCCGGGCATGAAGCCGGGGACGTCCACGAAGGTGATGAGCGGGACGTTGAAGGCGTCGCAGGTGCGGACGAAGCGGGCGCCCTTCTCCGAGGCGTCGATGTTCAGCACCCCGGCCAGCATCTGGGGCTGGTTGCCCACGATCCCCACGGCACGGCCGTCGATGCGGGCGAAGCCGCACACCAGGTTCATGGCCCAATGGTGGTTGACCTCGAAGAACTCACCGTCGTCCACGACCGCCTCGATGACCTTCTTCATGTCGTAGGGCTGGTTGGGCGACTCGGGCATCAGGTCCGACAGCTCCGGGGTCAGGCGATCAGGGTCGTCTCCCGAGTGCACGAGCGGCGCCTCCTCCAGGTTGTTGGAGGGCAGGAAGCCGAGCAGGTAGCGGACGTCGTCGAGGCAGGACTTCTCGTCGGGGGCCACGAAGGCGGCCACGCCGGACTTGGTGGCGTGGCTCATGGCACCACCGAGCTCCTCCAGGGTCACGTCCTCGCCGGTCACCGTCTTCACCACGTCGGGGCCGGTGATGAACATGTGGCTGGTCTCCTGGACCATGAAGATGAAGTCGGTCATGGCCGGGCTGTAGACGGCGCCTCCGGCGCAGGGCCCGAGGATCACGCTGATCTGGGGGATCACGCCGGAGGCCTGGGCGTTGCGATGGAAGATCCCCCCGTAGGAGTGCAGCGACACCACGCCCTCCTGGATGCGGGCACCGGCACCGTCGTTGAGGCCGATCATCGGCACCCCGATGGAGGAGGCCAGGTCCATGACCTTGTGGATCTTCTCGGCGAAGACCTCGCCCAGGGCGCCGCCGAAGACGGTGAAGTCCTGGCTGAACACGCAGACCCTGCGGCCGTCGATCGTTCCGAACCCGGTGATCACCCCGTCGGTGTAGGGGCGGTTCTCCTCGAGCCCCATGCCGTGGGCCCGGTGGCGGGCCAGCATGTCGAGCTCCTGGAAGGACCCGTCGTCGAGCAGGTAGTCGATCCGCTCCCGGGCCGTCATCTTGCCCTTGGCGTGGTGCTTCTCGACCGACCGGGCCGAGCCCGCGTTCCGGGCGAGCTCCCGGCGCTCCTCGAGGTCCTCGAGCCGTTGGGTCATCGTGTGATCCATGGACGGTGAGGCTATCGGAACCGCCGCAGGGGTTCGATCCGGGACCTGCCGCCGCGACGGCCGGCGGGGCTACGGGGCGGTGCCCACCCAGTGGGGACCGCACCAGACGTAGGTGACCTGGCCGGGCGTGCCTGCCGCCAGGTAGGTGGCCACGCTGCGCCCGCAGTAGCGGGCCTCGAGCTCCAGGTCCCGATCACCGACGAACGACCAGCGCTCGCCCATGCCGGCGGCGCCCGATCCGGGGGTGGGCTCCCACCGCTCGATCCGGTACACGGCGTCGACCAGGTCGCCCGATACCACGACCGCCCACTTGGGCGAGCGCACCGACGCGGGGTCCACCCAGCGGCGCCCGATCCGCCAGCCGTGGCGCGCCGTCGGAGAGGCGGCGTCGGTCCCGTGGGCGCCGACCTGCAGGAGGACGACCTGGTGGGCGCGCTTGATCTTGGCCCGCTTGGCCAGCGAGGCGCCCAGCTCCACCGCCGGTGTGCGCTGGCTGCCGAGGCGGGTCGCCAGTCCGAGGGCGAGCACGTCGTCCACGGCGGCCACCACCAGGTCGGCCTCGGGGGTGGTGAGCCCGTGGCGCAGTACCTCGATGCGGACCGGGCGCCCGTCGGACTCGGCCTCGCGGATTCGGTCCAGGCCGGGGAACCTGGTGGTTCCCGGGGCACCGGCCCCGGTGGAGGCAACGGGGGCGCGGGCCGCCTCGACGTGGCGGAAGCAACGGTCGCCGCGGCCACGGCCGACGTGGAACGGTCGGTCGGTCCGGGCATCGACCAGGAGGTAGACGTAGGCGCCGAGCTTGGCCGCCACCCCGGGCGGGAACGACACCTGCGGAGCCGATGCGGCAACGGCCGTCGGCACCGGGCCGGGTCCCGGGCCGGCCACCGCGGCGTGGGGCACGTCCCAGGGCATCACCGGCAGCACCGGGTCACCGGGGACGGGGGTCGGGGGCACCTGGGGCGCGGCCAGTCCCTCCCAGGGGTCGTCCCCGAGGACGGCGGAGTCCGCCGGGGCTCGGGTGGTGCGGTCCATCCGGCGGCCGCCTACTCCTGAACCAGCTCGATGAGGGTGCCGAAGGCGCCCTTCGGGTGGACGAAGGCGACGGTCGTTCCCCGGGATCCGGGACGGGGGGCCTGGTCGATGACCTGGCCGCCGTGGTCCTTCACCGATTGGAGGGCGGCGGCGCAGTCGGCCACCCGGTAGCCCACGTGGTGGATGCCGGGTCCCTTCTTCGCCAGGTACTTGGCCACCGGCGACTCGTCGCTGGTCGGCGTCAGGAGCTGCACATAGCTGTCGGCCACCTCGAGCAGGGCCTCCTCCACGCCGTCGGAGTCGATGCGCTCGCGGTGGGCCACCGTGGCGCCGAACGTCTCGGCATAGTAGGCGACGGCCGCGTCCAGGTCGGGGACGGCGATGGCCACGTGGTCGATCTCGGTCAGCAGCATTTCGGTCATGCCCCGTGCCTCCGGAACAGGGTGATGCGGTCCTCGCCGACCTCGGCCCGCAGCTGGGGGTCGTCGATGCCCAGTCCTTCCTCGGGGGCCAGGCACAGCACCCCGATCTTCCCCTCGTGGAGGTTGTGGTGCACCTGGTAGGCGGCCTCGCCCACGTGCTCGAGGGTGTGCACGGCCGACAGCGGGGGCAGGATCTTGCCCTCGCACACCAGCTGGTTGGCGTCCCACGCCTCGCGGTAGTTGGCGAAGTGGGAACCCTTGATGGTCTTGAGCTTCATCCACAGGTGCCGGTTGTCGTACTCGATCATGTAGCCCGAGGTCGCCGCGCAGGTGACGATGGTGCCGCCGCGCTTGGCCGCGAACACCGACGCGCCCATGGTCTGACGGCCGGGGTGCTCGAAGACGATGTCGACGTCGTCGCCCACCAGGCCCCGGACGTCCTTGCCCAGCCGCCGCCACTCCGACTCGTCCTGGTGGAACTCGTCCTTCCAGAACTTGTAGCCGGCGGCCTTCCGGTCGATGACCGCCTCGACCCCGAGCTCGTGGAGTAGGTCCACCTTGGACTGCGAGGAGACCACGCCGACCGGAGTGGCCCCGCCGTTCAGGCAGTACTGCACGGCGTAGGCGCCGAGACCGCCCGATGCGCCCCACACCAGGACCTTGTCACCCTGGGTGACCGGGGCCCCGTTCTTCGACACCAGCATCCGGTAGGAGGTGGAGTTGCACAGGGCATTGACGGCCGCCTCCTCCCAGCTCAGGTGGGCGGGCTTGGGCATGAGCTGGTTGGCCTTGACCACCGACAGGTCGGCCAGGCCGCCGAAGTTGGTCTCGAAGCCCCAGATCCGCTGGTTGTCGGCCAGCATCGAGTCGTCGTGGGCGGTCGGGCTCTGGTCGTCCACGTAGTTGCAGTGGACGGTGACCTTGTCGCCGGCCTTCCAGTTGCGGACGGCCGAGCCGACCTGGAGGACCACGGCCGAGGCGTCCGAGCCCACCACGTGGTACGGCAGCGCGTGGCGGGCTCCCCAGACACCCTCGCGGCCCAGCCGGTCGAGGAAGCCGAAGGTCGGAAGCGGCTCGAAGATCGAGGTCCAGACCGTGTTGAAGTTGATGGCGCTGGCCATCACGGCGATGTAGGCCTCGTCGGGGGCCAGTTCGGGAGTGGCGACCTCGCCCACGTGCAGCGACGCACGTGGGTCCTTGTCGTCGGATTCCATGCCCTCGAACATGTCCATCTCGTCGCGCTTGACGTACGCGGCACGGTAGGACCCGGGGATGGCCAGGGCGGCGAGTTCCTCGCCGGGCGCGCCGGCCAGGATGGCGGAGAGGATTTCCTGCATGGGGGTGGAGGATAGCCCGGGCGACCGGACGCCCGGTGTCCTCCCGGGGCGACCGGCACACCCCGGATGGCGCATCCGCGGCCAGGCCGTATCATGTCCAGTTGTCGTGGTGGGCCCATGGGGGGACCGCCGCCTGAATCGGCCACCAGGCCGCGGAGGTTCCCATGTCCGGATCCGTCATCGTCGCTGGAGCACGCACCCCGATCGGCAAGCTGTCGGGCGCCCTCGGCAGCTTCTCGGCCACCGACCTCGGCGGCTTCGCCATCGCCGCCGCCCTCGAGCGGGCCGGTGTCGCACCCGACCAGGTCGACTACGTCTTCATGGGCCAGGTCATCCAGGCCGGCGCCGGCCAGATCACGGCCCGCCAGGCCGCCGCCAAGGGCGGCATTCCGATGGACGTGGCGTCCACGACCGTCAACAAGGTGTGCCTGTCCGGCCTCAACGCCATCTTCCTGGCCGACCTCATGATCAACGCCGGCGAGGCCGACATCGTCGTGGCCGGCGGCATGGAGTCGATGACCCAGGCCCCGTACCTGCTGCCGGGCGCGCGCGCCGGCTACCGCATCGGCGACGGCACGCTGGTCGACTCGATGATGTACGACGGCCTGTTCTGCGCCTTCGACCAGTGCGCCATGGGCCTCGGGACCGAGCGCTACAACGGCGCCGACGGGGTCTCCCGCGAGCGCCAGGACGAGTTCAGTGCCCTCTCCCACCAGCGGGCCGCCGCCGCCATCGCCGCCGGCAAGTTCGCCGAGGAGATCGTCGCCGTCGAGGTGCCGCAGCGCAAGGGCGACCCGAAGGTGGTCGACACCGACGAGGGCGTCCGGGGCGAGACGACGGCCGAGTCGCTGTCCAAGCTGCGCCCCGCCTTCGACAAGGTGGGCACCATCACCGCCGGCAACGCCAGCCAGATCTCGGACGGTGGCGCCGCTGTCATCGTGATGTCCAGGGCCAAGGCCGAGCAGCTGGGCGTCAGCCCGCTCGGCGAGCTCGTCGGCTACGGCCAGGTGGCCGGGCCCGGTCCGTCGCTGCTCAGCCAGCCCAGCCACGCCACCCAGGTGGCGCTCAAGAAGGCCGGGCTCAGCGTCGGCGACATCGACCTGTTCGAGATCAACGAGGCCTTTGCCGCCGTCGGGCTCACCTCGGCCGACGACCTCGGGATCAGCGCCGACATCGTCAACGTGAACGGCGGGGCGATCGCCCTCGGCCACCCCGTCGGCATGTCGGGCACCCGGCTGGCACTCACGTCCCTGCTCGAGCTCAGGCGCCGTGGCGGGGGCACCGCCGCCGTCAGCCTGTGCGGCGGCGGCGGCCAGGGCGACGCCGCCATCCTGCGCACCCTCTGAGGCGGCACGGAACCTGCCGGGACGGGGGCGGCCCCGCCGGGGGCCGCCCGGGCAGTTCCCGGCCCGGATCGCGGCGGGTCGGTCGGCCTGCTCGCCCCGGGCTCAGTAGGGCGGGGCGAACAGGCCGAGCAGGGTGCCGCAGCCCGGGACCACGTCCTCCCACGCATCGACGTGCAGGGCCAGCACGGCCAGCCCACAGGTCGGAAATCCGGCGGACTCCAGCCTGTCCCGGTCCGGCGAACCGTCGGCCAGCAGGTCCCACACCGTCAGGTACATGGTCGGGTTGTGCCCGACCACCAGCGCCGAACCGGCGTGCTCGTCCACCTCGCGGACATAGGTGAGGACCGTCCCGGGCTCGGCCTGGTAGAGCGACGAGTAGGCGTCGAGCGGCACCCGGTCCTCCCGCGCGGCGAGCACCTGGTCTGCCGTCTCGACGGTGCGGGCGGCGTTCGAGCACAGCACCAGCCCCGGCGGGACGAGGCCCTCCAACCCGAGCGGCGGGTCCTCGTCGACCAGCCGCCGGCCGAGGGCGGCGGCGTCGCCCCGGCCCCGTCCGGTCAGGGGCCGGTCGCGGTCGAGACCGCCCCAGGTGGCCTCGGGCGCCGCCTTGGCGTGTCGCAGGACCCAGAGATGGCGCACGTCGGGGGTCGGTGTCATCGGATCAGGCGTCGACCTCGCGCCGGCCCTCGAGGGCCCGGCCCAGTGTGAGCTCGTCGGCGTACTCCAGGTCGCCGCCGACCGGCAGCCCGCTGGCGATGCGGGTGACCGACAGCCCGAGCGGCTTGAGGAGTCGGGCCAGGTACATGGCGGTGGCCTCGCCTTCGAGGTTCGGGTTGGTGCAGAGGATGACTTCGGTGATGCCCTCGTCGTCGAGGCGGAGCAGGAGCTCGCGGATGCGCAGCTGCTCGGGGCCGATCCCCTCGATCGGGTTCAGCGATCCCTGGAGTACGTGGTAGCGGCCGGAGAACTCGCCGGTCTTCTCCACCGAGACGATGTCCCGGGGATCCTCGACCACACAGACCTTGGTACCGTCACGGCGGTCGTCGAGGCAGACGGCGCACAGCCCGCCCTCGGCCACGTTGAAGCACCGGGTGCACAGGGTGATCCGCTCCTTGACGGCGATGATGGCCTCGGCCAGTCGCAGCGCGTCCTCGGGCGCCACCTTCAGCAGATGGAAGGTGATGCGCTGGGCCGACTTCGGCCCGATCCCGGGCAGCCGTCCCATCTCGTCGATGAGGGCCTGGAGCGGACCGCTGAACACCGCCACCTAGACCACCTCCTCGGCGCCGGGGAAGGCCTGGAGCAGGCGGGCCTCCGCCGAGTTGTCGATGTCGGCCACCTCGAGGTTGCCGTCGTCGAACACGGACAGGTCCTCGTCGTCGAGGTCGGGCTCCGGCGGGCGCACCGCGGCGGGCGCCGGTGCGGCCGGGGGTGCGACCGGGGACGGGTCCACGGCTCGCGAACGGCCGTCGTGGCCACCGTCGTCGGACGGGTCCGCCCCGGCCGGGGACGGTGCCCCGTCGACCACCAGCACCAGCGGAACCGGCCGCCCGAACTGGTCGGCCAGCGCCGCCTCGACCTCGGGACGCATCTCCTCGCACCGGTTGCGGTGGATCTCGTTGGGAAGTCCGAACTCGGCCCGGGTCCCGTCGGCGCCGAGGAACCGCCCGGCCTGGAACAGCGCCTTGGCCTTGGGGCGCAGGCGCCCGATCACCTGGTCACCCCATGCCTGGACCAGCTGGTCCCGGGTCGGGAACGGCACCGTCGGGCCGGAGGGCGCCGACACCTCGGAGGGGTGGGCGATGGGCTCGCCGGAGGCCGGGTCGACGTGGGAACCGGCGGCCTGGTCGGGCACGGGGGCGCCGGTCGACGCGACGGCCGCGGGTTCCGGGGCGTCTGCCGGCGCCGGGGCCTCCGGCTCCGATCCCCCGTCCGCGGCCGGCGCCGCCTTGCGGCGGTGGGCACCGAGCGTCGGGCGCGGCCCCGGGGGCCCGGTCGACGGGCGGTCGGGTCCCGACGGTGCGGCGTCGTGCAACGGCTCCTCGGCCCGGGGCGCCTCGGGGGCGGGGCGGCCGGTCGGGACGGCGGCGGCCCGTGCCGCCAGTGCCGCACCGGTCGAGGACGGCGGCTCGGCGGCCGGTGCCGCCGCCACGGTCGGGGCCGGGGCGGTGGCCCCCGGGGAGCCCCCGGACTGCTCCAGCCGCTCGATGCGGGCGAGCAGGGCGGCCGGCGAGTCGTCGGCCTCGGGGTGGACCAGGCGCACCAGCGCCACCTCGAGGTTGACCCGGGTGTCCGGTGCGTCGCGCATGCCGATCTGGGCCCGCCCGAGGTCCTCCATGGCCCGGACCAGGGTGGCGAGTCCGACGCGGGCTGCCTGGGCGGCCAGTGCGCCGCGCTCCGCGCCGGCCACGGTGACCAACTCGGGCGCGACCAGGGCCAGGAACCCCTGGCGCAGGTGGTCGACCAGGTCGACGGTGAGCTGCTGGGGACTGAACCCCGCCGATGTCAGATGGGCGACGGCGACCAGGGCCCGGCCGACGTCGCGCTCGGCCAGCGCCTCCACCACCTCGTCGAGCTCGGGCAGGTCGTCGTCCACGGTGTCCGAGGCAGCCACCTGGTCGAGGATGGACAGCGCATCGCGGGCCGAGCCGCGGCCCCGCCGGACCGCCAGGTCGAGGGCGTCGTCCCCCACGTCGAGATCGGCGTCCTGGCGCACCTGGGCCAGCAGGGCCGACAGGGTGTCGGGGCCGAGCAACCGGAACTCGAAGTGCTGGGTCCGGCTGCGGATGGTGGGCAGCACCTTCTGCGGGTCGGTGGTGGCGAGAACGAAGACGACGTGGGCCGGTGGTTCCTCCAGCGTCTTGAGCAGGGCGTTGGACGCGGCGGTCGACAGCATGTGGACCTCGTCGACGATGTACACCTTCTGGCGGCCGGGCGAGCCGAGGGCGGCCCGGGACACCAGGTCGCGCATTGCGTCGACGCCGTTGTTGGAGGCGGCGTCGAGCTCGTGGACGTCCATCGAGGTACCCCGGGTGATCTCCACGCACGAGGGGCACACGCCGCAGGGCTCACCGTCGTGGAGGTCGGTGCAGTTGAGGGCCTTCGCCAGGATCCGGGCCGTGGACGTCTTGCCCGTGCCCCGCGGACCGCTGAACAGGTAGGCGTGGGCCACCCGTCCGTCGCGCACGGCGTTGCGCAGGGCCAGCACGACGTGGTCCTGGCCGCGGACCTCGGCGAACGTCGAGGGACGGAAGCGTCGGTAGAGGGACTGGTAGGGGACTTCCTCGGTCGTGTCGGCCACGGTCGGGAGCCTACCGGTCGGCCCGGTCACCATCGGGGGCCGGGGTGCGGTTCCGACCACCGGGACCCGGCGCCCCCGGTGGTCGGTGCGACGGCCAGGTTGACTGCGGCACACGGCCTTGCCTGCTGAGAGCTGCTGCCTTCCGACCCTGACTCGATTCACAGGAGGACGTTGCGCAGGACCCAGCCGTCGCACCCACCATCGGGGAGACTCCGATGCTACCGCTCCGGACACGGTGCGCCCGCCCCACGGGATCAGCACCCGTCCGGGTCCGTCGCCGCCGTTCCGGGCCGGACGGACGGTCGGAGTAGCCTGTCGGGGCCGTGGGCGGCCCGGGTACGGGACCGCGTGCGACACGGAGGCGTGCGAGAGCGGCCGAATCGGCACGATTGGAAATCGTGTGTGGGGAAACTCACCGTGGGTTCAAATCCCACCGCCTCCGCCAACGGGCCCCGGACCCGGTGAGGACCGGTCGGGCCCCGTCGGTGGCGAGGGTCGCCCCGCTCAAGGTCCGACGAACGTCCCGCGGGTCCCGTCGAGCAGGTCGACGGCATCCTCGAGCTTGCCGATCATCGCCGGCCTCCCGGTGGCCTCCACGAACCGGCAGGCGGCGTCCACCTTCGGGCCCATGGACCCGCGCGGGAAGCTCCGGGCCCGCAGTTCGGCGACGGTGACCCGGCCCAGGAGCGTGGCCTCCGGCGTGCCGAACCCGTCCTCGACCCCGTCCACGTCGGTCAGCACCAGGAGGGCGTCGGCCCCGAGCTCCCGTCCGAGGAGGGCGGCCCCCAGGTCCTTGTCGATGACCGCCTCGGCGCCACGGAGCCTGCCGTCGGCGCCCCGGACCACCGGAATGCCACCGCCGCCCGCGCATACGACGACGGCGCGGTCCGCCAGCAGGACCCGGATCATGCGTAGCTCGACCATCGCCACCGGTTCCGGGGAGGCCACGACCCGTCGCCAGGCCGTCCCGTCCTGGCGGACCTGCCACCCGCGACGGGCTGCCAGGTCCTCGGCGACCTCCTGGGCGTAGACCGGCCCCACGAACTTCGCCGGGTCCCCGAACGCGGGGTCGTCGGCGGCCACCTCGGTCTGGCAGATCAGACTGGCGACGTCCCTGCCGGGGAGTGCGTTCTCGAGTGCCTGCAGGAAGAAGTAGCCGATCATCCCCTGGGACTCGGCGCCCAGGACGTCCATGGGGTAGGGGCCCGGGAGGTCGGGGTCGAGGGCGCTCTCGTTGGCCAGGAGTCCCACCTGAGGGCCGTTGCCGTGGGTGATCACCAACTCGTTCTCGGACGCGAGTCGCGCGAGTGCGCCGACGGCGACGGCCACGTGGCCCTCCTGGATCCGGGCCAGGGGGACCTCGCCCCGCTCGAGCAGCGCATTGCCGCCGACGGCCACGACGAGGCGCACCTCAGCTCCCGAGGCTGGCCACCATGGCCGCCTTGATCGTGTGCAGGCGGTTCTCCGCCTGGTCGAAGACGATCGAGGCCGGCGACTCGAACACCTCGTCGGTGACCTCGAGCGCGTCGAGGTGCCAGGCGTCGGCGAGCTGGCGACCGAGCACCGTGTCGGTGCTGTGGAGCGCGGGCAGGCAGTGCATGAACTTCACGTCGGGGTTGCCGGTCATCGCCAGGGTCGCCGCGGTGACCTGATAGGGCAGCAGCTGTCTGATCCTCGGCCCCCACTCGGACACGTCCTCCCCCATCGACACCCACACATCGGTGTAGAGGAAGTCGGCACCCTCCACCCCGTCGAGCACGTCGGTCCCGAGATGGATGCGGGCGCCCGAGGCTTCCGCGAGCCCCCGGGCGATGGTCTGGACGTCGGCCGACGGCCACAGGTCCTCGGGGGCCGCGATCCTCACGTCCATGCCGAGCAGCGCTCCGGTCACCAGAAGCGAATTGGCCGTGTTGTTCCGTGCATCCCCCAGGTAGCAGTAGCCCACCCGGCCGAGGGCCTTGTCCGAGTGGTCCCGCATGGTCAGGATGTCGGCGAGCATCTGGGTCGGGTGCCACTCGTCGGTCAGGCCGTTCCACACGGGGACGCCGGCGTACCGGGCCAGGGTCTCCACGGACTCCTGGGCGAATCCGCGGAACTCGATGCCGTCGTACATGCGCCCGAGCACACGGGCGGTGTCCTTGATCGACTCGCCCTCGCCGATGTGGGAACCCTCGGGCCCCAGGTAGGTCACGTGGGCGCCCTGGTCGTAGGCCCCGACCTCGAACGCGGCACGGGTGCGGGTCGAGGCCTTCTCGAAGATGAGGGCGATGTTGCGGCCGACCATGCGCCGGCGCTCGGTGCCCGACCGCTTCTCGTCGCGCAATTGGGCGGCGAGGTCGACGATGGACAGGAACTCGGCCGCGGTGAGGTCCGTCACCTGGCACAGGCTCCGACCCCGCAGGTGGCCGCTCTCGATCGACTCGGTGGTCCCGGTGGCCACCGTCATGCCGCGTCGCGCTCGAGCGGGCAGGTCATGCACCGGGGTCCTCCCCGGCCGCGGCCGAGCTCGTTGCCCCCGATGTCGACGACCTCGATCCCGTGCTTGCGAAGCATCGTGTTGGTGGCGACGTTTCGCTCGTAGCCCATGACCACCCCGGGGGCGACGGCCAGGTAGTTGGTCCCGTCGTCCCACTGCTCTCGCTCGGCGGCCCGGATGTCCTCGTCCGTGGCCAGGACGGTGATCTCTCCGACCTCGAGGATCTCGGCCAGGCTGTCCCACAGGCTGTGGTTCCGGGCGATCGAGAACCCGCCCGGGTCGTCGCTGCGGGTGAGGGTCCAGCTCCGCAGGTGCCGGTCGAAGTAGGGGTAGAGGACGAAGGTTCCCACGTCCACCATGGACATCACGGTGTCGAGGTGCATGAACGCATGGCTGTGGGGTAGCTCGATGGCCACCACCGTCGTGGCCTGCCCGGCGGCGAACAGTGCCCGGGCCACCGACTCGACGGCCATGGGCGTGGTCCGCTCGCCCATGCCGATGAGCACCGCACCGTGGCCGATGACGTGGACGTCCCCGCCCTCGAACGTCGCCGGCTGGTAGTCGTGGTCGTCGCCGCCGTAGTAGGTCTCGAACTCGGCGCCGGTGAAGGTGGGGTGGTGCTGGTAGATGGCCCGGGTGTGCAGCGACTCCCGGCGCCGGGCCGGCATGGCCATCGGGTTGATGGTCACGCCACCGTAGATCCAGCACGAATTGTCGCGCTGGAACAGGTGGTTCGGCAGCGGGGTCAGCACGAAGTCGTCGGCCTGGAGCATGTTCCATTTGAGGCTGTGGGCCCGCATCGGGTGCAGATCGGCCTTCAGGACGCCGCCGACCAGGAACTGGGCCAGATCCGTCCCGTCCAGGTCCTCGAGCAGGTGGCGCACCGGGCCGACCAGCGACGGCCCGAGGTTCTCGGGCGTGCAGACCCGGTCGAGGACGAAGGCACGTCCTTCGGGGATCTCGAAGGTCTCGGCCAGGAGCCGCCCGTAGTAGTGGACGAGGACCCCCTTGTCGCGCAGGGCCTCAGCGAAGGCATCGTGCTCCTCCTTGGCCTTCGAGGCCCACATGACGTCGTCGAAGAGGAGCGCACCGATGTTGTCCGGGGTGAGCCGCGACAGCTCGAGCCCGGGCCGGTGGACGATGGCCTGTCGGAGCTGGCCGATCTCGGAATCTACGTGGAAGGTCATGCGTGGGTCTCCAGTCGATGGTGGGTTGTCATCCGCGGGGTGGTGGGCCGGGGACCGGTTCAGGCGGGGGCGGGCAGGACATCGGTGTCCGGCGCCGGCACCGGGGCCGTGCCGGGTGCGGCCCCGCCGTCCTCGTCCGACGCCGACACCTCAGGCAGGTCGACCGGGATGGTGGCGTCGCCCATGCGCTGGCGCCAGGCGTTCAGGAAGGCGTAGAAGATGACGCCGACCATGAGCACGATCACGGTCTGGTAGATGACCTGGTAGGGATTGGCGAACGCGACCCACATCGAGAACAGCACACTGGCACCGGCGACGCTGAGGTCGCGGGCCAGCTGCCAGCCCTGCACCTTGCGACGACGGGACACGAGGAAGGTGAGCTGGGCGATGGCGGACATGAAGTACGGGATGGCCACCGTCACGACGGTCAGCGCGACCAGGTAGGTGAAGACCTTCAGGCCCGAGCTGGTGTTGTAGCGCCACAGCATGAGCAGCGACGGCAGGGCGGTGCCGACCAGGATGCCGAACCACGCCGTCCCCTTCCGGTCCGTCCAGGCGAACCACGGCGGAGCCAGACGATCCTGGGCCATGGCCCGGGACGTCTCGGTCACGATGAGGGTCCAGCCGTTGAGCGCGCCGATGCCGGAGATGACGGCGATGGCGGCGATGAACTTCCCGGCCCACGAGCTGTGGGGGAACATGGAGTCGAAGGCGTTCACGAACGGAGACCCGGTGTTGACGAGCGTGTGGTGGGAGACGAGCCCCATCACCACCGCGGTCACCATCACGTAGAGCACCGCGCTCAGTGCGGTGCCGAGGATCGAGGCCCGCTCCACGTTGACCCGGGGGTTGCGCACCCGCTTGGCGGTCATGGCCGCCGCCTCCACGCCGATGAAGGAGAAGAGGGCGACACCGGCGGCGATGCCGATGCCGCTGTAGAGGCTCCCGCCCGAGGCGTTGAACGGGCCGAAGTTGGCGGCGGTGACGAAGAACCAGCCGACGATGCCCACGAACAGAAGGGGTAGGAACTTGAGGATCACGGTGACGTTCTGGAACCACGCCATCTGGCGGATGCCGGCCAGGTTGACCAGTGCCGGCACCCACAGACCCACCATGGCGATCCCCCAGTTGGCCATGCCCGACGGGTGGGCCCAGCCGAACAGTGCGTCGACGTAGAAGACCCAGGACGACACGATGGCGGCATTGCCGGCCCAGGACTGGATCCAGTAGCACCAGCCGACCAGGTAGCCGGCGAAGTCGCCGAACTCGTGGCGGCTGTAGGCGTAGAGCCCGCCGTCGCTGTTGGGGATGCGCCTGGTCAGCTGCCCGAACAGCACGGCGAGCAGCATGGCGCCCACGGCGATGACGCCGAGCACGACGATCCCCATGGTGCCCGCCCCGGCGATGACCGCGGGCATGGTGAACACCCCGGTGCCGACGATGGAGCCGATGACGAGCCCGGTGGCAGAGGTGAGGCCCAGCGTGCGGGCCTTCTGCTCGTTGCGGGGGGACAGCGGTGGGTCGGGCGGCGTCGGAGGTGCCGATAGGGGTGGTTCGGTCAGTAGGGCCATGGGGACTCCGATCGGGTCGGCTGCAGGCCCACGAGAGGCTCGCCAATTGGAGTGTGCGCCGCCGGAGTCGGGGGCGGCAGGGTCGAACGGCCCTCTTGGATGAACGGTGTGTGACGTCCGCTGCAGGAGGCAGGCCGCGTGCGGTGACCGGGCCGTCCCTGACCCGCGTCCGTGGCGCACGTCGATGACGACACGCGTTGCATCAGGCTGCGGACGACGCCCGTGCCGGCATCGCCCCGGGAACCGTCGTCACGCAGTGCGCTCACGGGATGCTCCTGGTGCAGCCACGACGTCACCAGGGGTCCGGAGCGACGGATGGCGGTCGGTCGATGTCGACGGACCGCAGCGGGATGTGCCGTGCCGACCGTACAACCGACCAGTCGGTCCGTCAGGCGGTCCAGTCGGGTCCTCGCCCGGACGTGGCCTCGGCGAGGGCCCGACGGACCCCGTCGGCGTCGAAGTCGCTCCCGTACACGGGCGTGCCCGGCTGCTGCCGCCACGAGTCGTCGAGTCCACCCCCGTCGACCGGGTCGAAGCCGAGCGAGTCCACCAGCTCCATGACCACCACCTTGGCCGCCGCGTCGTCACCGGCCACGGGGAGCGCGATCCTGCCGGACGAACCCGGCGGGAGCCCCCGGGTGAGCAGGTGGTCGGCGTAGATCCCGTTGAACGCCTTCACCACGGACACACCCAGCTGCTGCTCGACCCATCTGCTCTCGGTCATCCCGTCCTCGATCCCTGCGATCCGACCGTCGCGCTGCTGGGGGTAGTAGTTGCAGGTGTCGACGACCACCACGTCGTCGGCCGCGCCGTCCAGGAGGCCGTCGGGAAGGTCGGGCACCGCCTTGAGCGGGACGGTCACCACCACCACGTCCGCACCGTCGGCCGCGGCAGCCGCCAGGACGGCGGATGCCCCCGTCTCGGCGGCCAGGGCGTCCAAGGTGTCCGGAGTGCGCGAGTTCGCCACCGACACCTGGTGCCCGAGGGCGGTGAACCTCCGGGTGAGGTTGCCACCGATGTTGCCTGCTCCGATGATGCCGATCTTCATGTCCACTCCTCCGATTCGTCCCGTCGTGTCACTGCCGCGTCCTGTCCGTCCCGCATCCGATGCCGCCGGTGGCCGCGGGTCGCCGCCCGTGGGTCAACCACCGGCGAGCTCCTCGGATTCCCGTCGAAGTGCCGGCCGACGGCACGTTCGGATTCCCGGTGCCGAGCGGCGCGGCGTGCTGCACATCGGCCCCCGGCGGCAGGTGCCCCGACTTCCCCTCGGTCACGCGCACCATCCGCCGCCGGTGTCGTCGGCCGCCCGGTGACGGTGGCGTCCCCGTCGTGCCGGAGGACTGCGGAAGGGGCCTCGGCCGGATCCCGGCGGCTCCGACCGGGGCAGTTCGGACGGAGGCGTCGCGAGCCCGGCCTCGGGCAGCGACGACGGATGGGTCGGCTGCTCCCACCGGTCCGCTCCATCGGGCGGGCCCACGGGCACCACCGCCAGATCGATCCGCTTGTCCATTCCGCTCGACACGCCCACCTCGGAGCTGTCCTGCGTCACCGGCGGTCTGGAGCGACGTTCTGCGGCCTCAGCTTCCCGTGGGAAGGCAGGGCCGGCCTGGATCCGACCGTACACCGTTCGGGACCGGCCCGCCCCGATGGAGTGGTGGACCGGGCCCACGGCCCGTCAGCTCGGCTGTGTAGGGTGGCAGACGAGCCGGTGGCTGCAGCTACCGGGCGCGCTGAATCCGGACCGCGTTGAGCGTCTCACCCTGCACCCAGGAGGCGGCGATGACGCGACGGGGACCGGTCTCCCACCTCGTTGCCCGCGCCGGTGCGCAGCGGCAATGACGGTGCACGAGGAGCGGATGGCCGTCATCGTGCGCCGCATGGCCTCCCATGACGCCGACGGCTCCGGAACGGTCCTCCTCTGCGAGCTCGCCGCCGAACTCACGGGCGTGAACGGGGCGAGCATCGTGCTCCTGTCCGACGAGCTCGCGCAGGGCTCGCTCTGCACCACCGAAGGCGTCGCGGCATATCTGGACGATCTCGGGTTCACGCTGGGGGAAGGGCCGGCCCTCGATGCACACGCGGGCGGGCGCCCCGTGCTCGTGGACGATCTGGCCGCACCTGTCGGGTCCCGGTGGCACGCCTTCGCCCCGTCCGCCGTCCAGGCCGGCGTGCGGGCCCTGTTCGCCTTTCCGATCCGGATCGGGGCCGTGCGGCTGGGAGCCCTGACGCTGTTCCGCGACACGCCGGGGCCGCTCTCCGACCCCCAGTACGCCGATGCGCTGGCGATGGCGACCGTGGCGGCCCGAACCATCCTGACGCTGCAGGCGGACGCGCCACCGGGTTCGGTGGCCGTGGAGTTGGAGGAGGGGGCGAACTTCCACTTCGTGGTCCACCAGGCCGCAGGCATGGTCTCGGTCCAGTTGGGGGTCGGCGTGACGGAGGCCCTGGTCAGGCTCCGAGGGCATGCGTTCCTGTCGGACCGCCCCATCGACGACGTGGCCCGGGACGTCGTCGCCCGGCGGCTCCGCCTGGGCGCACCACGACCGGCCTGAGCACGCGCACGGGCACTCGCCAGGGGCGCACGGGTAGGGTGGGTGCGGCCCCCAACCCGTCTCGTGTCGCCGCCGAGTGCACCACGATCGATTGGCGGAACGATGCCCCGAGAAGCGCTCCTGGTCCGGACACTGGTGGAGTTGGCCGACAACCTGGTCGAGGACTTCGACGTCATCGACGTCCTCACCGTCCTGAGCGACCGGTGCGTCGAGGTGCTCGACGTCGACTCGGCCGGCGTGATGCTGGCCGCACCCGGAGGCGAGCTCCAGGTGGTGGCCTCGTCGAGCGCCGCCATGCGGGGGCTCGAGCTGTTCGAGCTCCAGGCCAACGAGGGCCCCTGTGTCGACTGCTTCGTCAGCGGTCAGCCGATCGTGAACCTCGAGCTGTCGGCCATCGACGACCGGTGGCCGCGCTTCGCCCGACGGGCGGTGGCCGACGGGTTCCACTCGGTGCACGCGCTCCCCATGCACCTGCGGGGCTCCACCGTCGGTGCGCTGAACCTGTTCCGCATGTCGGAGGGGTCACTGCGAGCCGATGACGTCGTGGCCGCCCAGGCCCTGGCCGACGTGGCGACCATCGCCATCATCCAGCACAAGGCGGCGGTGGGCGCCGCAGTGCTCAACACGCAGTTGAGCGAGGCACTGGACAGTCGCATCATCATCGAGCAGGCCAAGGGGAAGGTCAGCGAGGCATCGGGCCTCGACATGGACCGATCGTTCCAGCGCATCCGCACCCATGCCCGCAACCACAACCTCCGCCTGACCGAGCTGGCCCGTGGCATCGCCGACGGCACGACGTCCATCGTGGGCCTGGACCCCCTGCCCCGGACGCGCCAGGCCCGGTCCGTCACCTCGAGCCCATGGTCCGGCGCCGACGCGACGCGATCCGGGGTAGGGTGCACTTGGCGAGGCTGTGCCGCTTCGTCGCCGAACCGCACCTCGTCGGAATCGAACCGTCGCTCCAGACCCCCGGTGACCATGCAGCCCACCTGGAGCAGTCCATGGAACACGACACGTCGACCGCTCCCCGCCCGGGGCCATCCGCGGCGGTCGCGTTGCGACACGAGCCTGGCCTGATCGCCGGGGACAGCCTCGGGTCTCGACCCCCGGGACCACCCTCGACGTCGGCCCCGGTGCGTCACTCCTTGAGCGATGAAGGAGACGCCCTGATCCGTGCCCTGTTCGACTGCGGGTTCGCCAGTGCCGGGGTCCAGTCCCGTCACGAGGTCAGTGCGGCGTTGTCCCACGAACTCACCTCGTTGATCGAGGTCCTCGACACTGCGATCCGTGACATCCGCCATGCGCTGTGCGGCGTCGGCGCCGTCGACGCCGTCGACGCCGCTTGAGCGGACCACCCGGTCCCCCGGGAGGTCCGACAGGTGCCCCGGATCAGCGGGGCGCCGCCAGTGCGAGCGGGTTGGGCGTCGGCGCGGCGACCAGGGTGAGCGTGTTGGCGTCGTGGTGGGTGACGAGGCCGGCACGTCCGGGGACGGCCAGCATCGAGTCCTCGTCGTAGGACCAGGTGCCGTCGTTCCCGATGGTCACCCGCATGCGGAAGCTGACGGTCCGGAAGTTCGAGTCGAGAAACGGATTGGACAGGATCCCGTCCACCTCGGACCCGACGGTTGCCGTGAGCTCGAACTCCGTGGCGTCGGCCTCCGCCGGACCGCTGGCGAGCAGCACCTGCCCCCGGGGGATGGCGAGGGTGAACGTCACGGTCGTGGCGGCGGGCTCCCACAGCCAGTAGCCGACCTGGTCGTGGAAGGTCTCGACCTCGCCGGGCTTGACGATGTGGGTGTGGTAGCGGAGCCCGTAGAACAGTTGGGGCCCGTTCGTCTGACGGTCGATGGGCTGGAGTTCGTAGCGCTCGTGGAACACGTTCGACTCGTCGCCGTCGACCGCGGGATGGACGTCGGACCCGCCGGTGCCCTCGAAGATGCCGGCCATCACGGTCAGCGGGCCCAGATTGGCCAGCGTGTCCGGGTCCCCGTCGGGCTCGGTGTAGATGTCGATCGCGTCGGGGCCGGAGCCACCGTGGTCGTTCCGGCTGCCGTCGTGCGCGCCCATTGGACGGACTGTACCCGTGCCCCGGTGGGTGGGCGCCCCCGTGATCCGATGGAACGGGTGACGGGATCCACCGCCGACCGGTCGGCTCAGCCCTGCGCCAGCGCGTGGAGGGCGACAGCGGCGGCGGTGGCCACGTTGAGCGAGTCGACCCCGTCCGCCATGGGGATCGCCACCACGGCATCGGCGGCGGCCAGTGCCTCCTCGGACAGCCCCGGTCCTTCGGCTCCGAGCAGCAACGCCACGCCGGCGCCGCCCTCGGTCCGGCGGTCCCGCAGTCCGGCCAGGCTCAGGAGGGGTCCGGCACCGGGAGCCGGGTGCGGTGCCAGGGCGGCGACCACGAACCCCGCCGCCCGCACCCGGTCGAGCCCGGCCGGCCACGGCGCCAGGCGGGCGAACGGCACGTGCAGGACGTGGCCCATCGACACCCGGACCGACCGGCGGTAGAGCGGGTCGGCGCACGTCGGGTCGAGCAGGACGCCCGAGACCCCGAAGGCGGCGGCGTTGCGGAAGAGGGCGCCGACGTTTTCGTGGTCGTTGAGGCCCTCGAGGACGGCCACCAGCGGTGGGTCGCCGGCTCCGTGGACGACACGCGCGAGGAGTGCGCCGGCGTCGACCGGCGCCGGTCGGTCGGCGACGGCCACCACGCCACGGTGCAGGGCGAAGCCCACGGTGGCCGCAACCACGTCGCGGGTCCCGACGAACACCGGGGCGCCGCCGGCCCGGACCGCACCCACCAGGGAGCCGCCCGACGACACCTGGTGGTCGTCGACCAGCAGGGAGCGCACCGCGTACCCCGACGCCAGCAGCCGCTCGACGGCCAGCCTCCCCTCGACCACGAAGATCGACGCGTCGGCCTCCACCCGCCGTCGCCGGGCGGGGTCGTTCAGGTCGCGGTAGGCCGCCAGCCGGGGGTCGGCGGGGTCGTCGACCTCGACCAGGGCGCCTCGCCAGTCGGCCTGCGGGGGTGGCAGCGTGTCCGGCACCCCGTCAGCCTCGCGTACGGCAGCGGGGTCGCGGGCGTGGGGCCGGCGGCCCGCGCCCGTGGCCGGTGCACCCCGGCTCAGTGCCAGAACGCCCAGGCCACGGCGAACGTGACCGAGTTGGTGGCGACGTGGGCCAGGACCGGGGCCACCAGGCTGTCCGAGCGGACCCGCAGCCAGCCGAACCCGACACCGGCCGTGGTGGTGGCCAGCACCGTGCCGACCACCGCGCCCACCGCGATCCCGCCGCCTGCGTCGTGCAGCACCCCCTTGACGTGCCACAGACCGAACAGGACGGACATGACGCACACCGCCCACGGCACGGGGAGCCGGCGGCGCAGCAGGCCGAGCAGGGTGCCGCGGAACGCGAGCTCCTCCAGCACCACCGTGCCGAAGGGGATGGCCACCAGGACCTCGAAAGCCATCGTCGCCACCGAGACGTGGACCCGGGCGTCGTCGAGCGTGTGCCTCGTGGCCGGCAGCGAGCCGACCAGGACCATCACGACGACCACCGTGCCGAACACCGCCCCGCCGTAGGCGAGGCCCCGGACCACGCGCCCGCGGGCGAGCCCGAGGTCCGCCCACCCGAGTCCGCCGAGGGCCCCGAGTCCGCCGAGCACACCGGCCATGGCGAGGCTGGCCGGGATCCCATAGTGGTCGGGGACGAAGGTCGACCGCCCCACGTTCCACGCCGCGAGGACCAGGACGGTCAGGCCCACGGCGACCTGGTCCCGGTGGGCGGCCCACCAGGCCGCCGACCCGGTCGCCGGCGGGCCCGGCCCGTCCGTGGTCACACGCCCCTCGGTCGGCACCGGTTCAGTTGGCGCCGAGACCGTGGAGCGCCACCATGGCCTGGGCCAGGCGCTGGGTGTCGGCAGCCGTCCAACCGGCCGGCGTCGCCACCGAGGTCACGGCCTGGGCCCAGGCGTCGTTGTAGTTGTGGCCGTGGCCCGCCGGGGTCGAGAAGCCCTCCATCAGGTCGCCGGTCGTCTGCAGCCAGGTCACGATCGGGAACCAGGACACGGCCGACGGGATGTCGCTCCCCCGCGGGCGCTGCCTGAGCCACTCCGGCGCACGCCACAGCGTGGGCACGTCCCACCAGGTGACCGGGTCGGACGAGTGCTGCAGGTAGACGATGTGCGCCGAGGCCGGGGGCGAGGCCGGCAGCTGGTCGGCAGTGGTGGCGAACACCACCCGGCTGCTGTCGCCGTAGACGGGGCGCCACACCGGCGACACGGGCCGCCGCGCCGCGGTCACCTGGCCCCACACCGGGTTGGAGTTGGTGGGCCCGACCCACAGGATCCCGTCGGCGTGGGCGGTGGTGTCGGCCACCGACGCCGCCGCCGTCGGCTGCAGGTAGGTCCCCTCGGTCCCGAGCGACCCGAGCGACTCGCCGAACGTGATCAGCCGGGGGCGGGCGTCGGCCGGGAGCTTCGACCACTCGGCGTAGACGGCCCGGTTCAGTGCGTCGCCGGCCTCGGCCGCCGTGTCCCGGTCGGTGAGGAAGGCGATCCACGACGGCAGGTAGGAGTACTGCATCGAGACCATCGCCGAGTCGCCGGACCATTCGTACTCGACGGCCGACGACAGGATCGGGTTGATCCAGCCGGACCCGGTGGCCCCGGCGACCACCAGCACCTTGCGCCGGAACCCGCCCGCCCGGACCAGGTCCTCGACCGCCAGCCTCGCCCGCTCGTCCACGTTCGGAGCGCTGGCCAGGCCGGCGTAGGCCCGGATCGGCTGCATCACCGGCACGCCCGGCCCGGCGAACGCCTGCAGCTCGGACGGCGTAGACGTCCTCGACACCCAATTGCGTCCCTGGAGCCCGAGCGAGTCCCACGCCACGAGCGACCCGGGGCCACCCGAGACGTCGGACGACGTCGGCTGGTGGGCACCGGCCTCGGTGGTGGAGTCCCCCGCCTCGAAGGCGGCGCCCACCCGCCCGAGGAAGGCGTCGACCACGAGCTTGTTGCCGAGCCCGACGGCCACCACCACGACGACCACGGCCACCGCCACGTGGGCGAGCAGGGTAGGCATCCGCCGCCCGAGCAGTCGGTCGAACCATCCCACCAGCGCGCCGATCAGGCGGGCCACGACTCCGAACAGGACGACGACGGCCACCGTCACCAGGAGCATCACCGGGACCTCGGTCCAGCTGACGTGCGGCATGGTCACCTGGGTCCGCTGGTCGTTCTGCCACACCAGCCACACGACCGACCCGCCGACCACGCCGACCACGGCGACGACCAGGAACACCCAACGGGCGGTCCGACGCACCTCCGGGGACACCCCGGCCCAACCGATCCGGCGATTCGCCCGCAGGGCCAGGCCGATCACCAGGCCCCCGATGCCGTAGCCGATCAGCAGGCACAGCCCGCCGACAACGCCCTGGCTGAGCGGCGGATGGGGCAGGAGGGTCGGCCGGAGCGACTGGAGCCAGAACACGGTGCCCACGAAGAGCGCGCCCAGGGCCGGGGGCCGCAGCACCAGCGGCCGGCGGGGAGCTGCCCCGGCCTCGGCGGGGGCCGTCGTCGGTTCCGGCGGCGGAGCGGTGGCGAGGTCCGTCATGGTGCCCGAGTGTAGGGAGGAGGGCGGCCGGCCCGCCCGGGTTCGTTAGCATCCCGCCATGGGCACCACCGGGTCTGCGACCCACGACACATCGGTCGGCGAACCGCGGAGCGACGACGAGGCCATGGGGCTGGCCCTGACCGAGGCGGCCGCGGCCACCGGGCACGGGGACGTGCCCGTCGGGGCGGTGGCCCTGGTCGGCGGTCGGGTCATCGCCTCGCGCCACAACGAGCGGGAGCAAACGGGCGACCCGACCGCCCACGCCGAGGTCCTCGCTCTTTCCGACGCCGCCGCCGCGCTCGGCACCTGGCGCCTCGGGGAGGTCACCCTGGTGGTGACCCTGGAGCCCTGTCCCATGTGCGCCGGGGCCCTGGTGGCGGCCCGGCTCGGGCGTGTGGTGTTCGGTGCCGCCGACCCCAAGTCCGGCGCCTGCGGCTCCCTCTACAACCTGTGTGCCGACCCCCGGCTCAACCACGAGGTGCCGGTCACGGCCGGCGTGCGTGCCGAGGAGGCCGCTGCCCTGCTGACCGACTTCTTCGGCGACCGACGGTCGGGATCGTGACCGCCACGGGCGACCCGGCGGCGTCGGCCCCCGACGCCGAGCGCGAGGCCACGCTCGATGCCGCAGCCGCCTGCTACCTCCGGCTCGGCGTGGCCAAGACGACGGCGACCGACATCGCCCGCGAGGTGGGCTTCTCCCGGGCGACCCTCTATCGGCGCTTCGGAAGTCACGAAGCCCTCTTCCTGGCCGTCCTCACCCGCGAGTCCGAGGCAATGGCCGCCGAGGCACGCGCCCACCTGTCCGGGTTCGACGACCCGGCCGAGCAGGTCATCGAGGGGATGCTGTTCAGCATCGGGCAGATTCGTAGTCGGCCGGTGCACGCCGCCGTCTTCGGCAGCGACGCCGCGGCCTGGGCCGCCGGCCAGGCATTCCAGGAGGAGGCCCTCCGGCTGATCGGCGACGCCGGCGTCCGTCCCGTGCTCGCCCCGGCGCTGGACGACGGCACCCTGACCGAGGAGGACGTGGCCGACCTGGTCGACTGGATTCTCCGCATCCTCCTGTCGTACGCCGCCGTGCCCGGCGACGGCGGTCGGAGTCCCGACGAGATCCGTCGCCAGCTCACCCGGTGCTTCCTGCCCGCGTTCACCGCGCTGGCCGGCGGAGGCACCGGCACCGCCCGAACAGGTCGGCCGGGACCCCGGGTGAGACACTAAGGTCCTACTGTCTCACGCACCGGCTCCGGGGGGAGTCGGCCGGCCATGGCGGCCGTGCCGTGGGATGGGAGCGAAGGGGGACAGATGGCCGAGATGCAGGCACTCCAGGTGACGAGGAACGGACCGCCGGCCGAGGTGCTCGCCGTCCGGACGGTCGGGCGGCCGGAGCCGGGCCCGGGCCAGGTGCTGGTCCAGGTCGGGGCGGCGTCCCTCAACTTCAACGACATCGACCGCTGCCTCGGCAACCTGGTCTCGGTGCCCACGCCGCCGCCCTACACGCTGGGCATGGACGTCTGCGGCACCGTGGTCGAGGCCGGGGAGGGCGCCGGATCGTGGCTCGGACGACGGGTGGTGGCCATCACCACCACCGCCCTCGGCGGTATCGCCGAGTACGCACTGGCCGATGCCGTCGCCGTGTTCGACGCGCCCGAAGGGCTGGACGACGCCGAGGCGACCGCCTTCATCATGACGTTCCAGGCATCGCACCTGGCACTGTTCCGACGGGGCCGGCTGACCGCGGGCGAGACGCTGGTGGTCCACTCGGGTGCCAGTGGGCTCGGCTCGGCAGGGATCCAGCTGGGCAAGGCGGCCGGCGCGCGGGTCATCGCCGTGGCCGGAGGACCAGAGAAGGGGGCGTTCTGCGCCGCCCAAGGAGCCGACCTGGTGATCGACCACACGGCCGAGGACTTCGTGGAGGTGGTGCTGGCCGCCACCGACGACGAGGGCGCCGACGTCGTCTACGACCTGACCGGCGGCGACTTCGTCGAGCGGTCGTGGCGGTGCACCGCACGCGGCGGCCGGTACCTGGCCGTGGGCTTTGCCGACGACGACGCCAACGGCATGACCGGCCGGCCGCTGCGCATGGCCTGCATCGGCAACATCGACCTGGTCGGCGTGATGATCGCCTGGGCCGACCATGTCGACCCGGGGATGCGGCGCTTCGGCTTCAACCCCTACGGGCGCGACGTGGCCGAGGAGATCCACGCGGACCTGTTGCGCCTGGTGGCCGAAGGGGCCATCCGTCCGGCCGTCGGACGCCGGGTGACGATGGCCGACGCCGGTGCGGCGCTGGAGGAGCACCGGGAGCGCCGCTCCGTCGGCCGCACGGTTGTCGAGGTCGGCTCCGCCGGGCCCGTCGGATGAGCCGCCGGGACGCCGGGCCGACCGACCACACCTGGCGGGACTCGGAACTGACCGCCCCGCCCTTGCGTGCGCTCAACGCGGTCGGGGCCCGGCTGGCCCGCCGCGGCTGGGACCGACCGGCACTGACCCCCGAGGCGGTCATGGCCGGGGCGGCCAAGGCGGCGGGCTCGGACGACTTCGGGAGCGACAGCTACCGCGAGCCGCTCGAGGTGTTCCTGGCGTCGTGCAGTGACGAGGCCGAGCTGACGACCTTCGGACGGATCCTGATCTCCAAGATGCTGCAGTCCGCACTGGCCAACCGGATCGAGCTGCACCGGTGGTCGGGCGAGCACCCGGATGCGGCCGCAGAGCGGATCACCAGCCCGTGGGTCATCGTCGGGCTGCCGCGCACCGGCACCAGCCTGCTGAGCAATCTCCTCGGGCTCGACCCGATGAACCGCAACCTGCTCCAGTGGGAGGCGGCCCATCTGATCCCGCCGACGACGCTCGAGCAGGCGACCTCGGACCAGCGGATCGCCACCACCACCAAGGAGCTCGAGGGACTGTTCAGGCTCAACCCGCCGCTGCGGGTCATGCACCCCTTCGGTGCCACCCTGGCCCAGGAGTGCGTGAGCCTCTTCATGTACGACGTGCGCACCCTGGCCCTCGAGACCCAGGCCCACGTGCCCGCCTACGCCCGTTGGCTGGAGCGGGCCGACATGGGCCCCGCCTACGCCCAGCACCGGTCGGCACTCCAGGCACTGCAGTCGGCCCAGCCGACAGAGCGGTGGGTACTGAAGACGCCCAACCACCTGTGGGACCTCGACGCGCTCCTGGCCGCCTACCCCGACGCCCGCATCGTGTGGACCCACCGAGACCCGGGGCCCGTGGTCACGTCGCTGGCCAGCCTGGCCAACGCCGGCCAGCGCCCGCTGACCTCGCGGTCCGACCCGCGCCCGACGGCCGAGGAGTGGAAGCGCAAGTGCGCCTTCGCCATCGGCTCGGCCACCGCCTTCGACGAGCGGTCGGAGCCGGACTGGTGCCGGCACCTCCACTACGAGGACCTTCTGGCCGACCCGGTCGAGGCCGTGCGCGGCCTGTACGCCGAGTTCGACGAAGAGGTGAGCGACGTGCACGCGAGACGGATGCGGGCCTTCCTCGATCAGCGCCCGCAGGACGCCTTCGGTCGCCACGTCTACGACCCGGCCGACTTCGGCTGGACGTATGCCGGACTGGCCGAGGAGTTCGCCGGCTACACCCAGCGCTACGGGATCACCGCAGCGCGGTAGGGGGCGGGCCCAGATCGGGCCGGCCCCCGACCGGCAGGCGGGGCGGGTGGTGCGGGTGGGTCAGCCCGCCGGGGGGGTGACGTAGGAGTAGTCGCAGCGGAAGCCGTGGGTGCTGCTGCTGACCGGCGGGTTGTCGAGGCGCTGGAAGTCGCCGTTGACCACCTGGCCGATCAGGTAGCAGTTGCCGACCGTCTTGGCCGCCGGGTCGTTCGGCCCGATGATGTGGTTGCCGTCGAACGTCGTGACCTTGCCGAGCTGGGCCAGCAGGGACCCGCGGCTCGGATTGGTCCCGGCGTTCTGCAGTGCCTGGACGAAGAGCTCGGCCGAGACCCAGCCGTAGAGCGCGTACAGGTCGGGCGGGAACCCGGGCGAGGCGGTGTTGAGCCAGTGCAGGAAGGTGGCCACCGCCGGCACCTGACTGGCGTCCTGGCCCTGGTACAGGGTCGTGGACATGGAGAAGTAGGAGCCGTTGACGGCGGACTGGCCTCCCGAGTCCGGAACCAGCTTCGGCGTGTAGGTCGCGGCGCCGAGCACCACCACCGGGTGGAAGTTCTGCTGCACGAGGTTCTTCATCAGCGCCGAGGCGTAGGTTTCCGCCATCGAGTCGACGAACAGGATCTTGACGCCTGCGTTCTTCATGGCGATGACGTTGGAGGTGAAGTCGGTGTTGGCCACGCCGTAGTCGGCCTCGTACGCGATCTTGTAGCCGACCTTCTGCATCACGTACTTCTCCCCGGCCCAGTCGGTCTGCGCGGACGGCAGCGACGCCACCATGGTCCCCACCGCGGACACGTCGGTTGGGAACTTGTTCTTGAAGTACTGGAGCTCGCCCTCCTGCCAGCCGCCGTTGAGCGGCACGGCCTGGAACACGTTGGGAAGTGCGCCCGTCGTGGTGTCGAGCACCATCGAGACGTCGGGCATGCCCGGGTTGGCGGCCAGGACGGTGCCGCCGTAGCTGTCCTCCAGCGAGAAGCTGCCGACCATGGCGAAGTCGCTGTTGACGGCGGCCTGGGTCGCCTGCTTGTTCGTGGCGCCGGTGAAGCCGTCGTCGGCGCTGTCCACCTTGAGCTTGCGCCCGTTGACGCCGCCGGTCGAGTTCACGTAGTCGAAGTAGGCCTGGGTGCCCTCGACGGCACCCTTGAAGAGGCCGCCGAGCGACAGGGTCGACACGTTGCCGACGGTGACGGAGTTCGCCGTGATGCCGGTGTGGTCGCTGTAGGCGCTGGCCGGGATCTTCGACGAGCTCGGCGCGGTGCTGCCGCTGCCCCCCGCCGCCGTAGTCGTGGTCGACGCCGAGTTGGTGGAGCTGCAAGCCATGGCCGTCGTGGCCAGGAGGAGCACGGCTCCAAGCGCTGCCAGACGGGTCTTTCGGGACGTTCCGGTCATTCTTCCCCCAAGCTGTCGCGCCTCGGGCTGGTGTATCGATCCCCCATCAGCCCGGACGTATTGTCCGAATGCAGCACCCTACTGCGCGGACACCCCCGCATGTCGTCCATTCGCGGCACGTCGGGGTGGACGGGCCCCGAGTCCCTGTGGGCTGGCGGATCATGGCCCGATCCCTCCGGACCGGACGCCGGCTGACACAACCTCCGCCCGAGCAAGGACGAGCCGGATGGTTCCGCATCCTTTCGTGAGACTTACCGTTTTCCATGTCTCATCTCGTGCGGCCCCCGGCCCCGGTCACCGCGTGGGGACGCGGGGACCACGCCGGCAGCCGGCGGTCGGCCCGTCCGGCACCCCGGTGCGGCTCCGTTACACTCGCCGGCGGAAGGGTGGCAGAGCGGACTAATGCGCACGCCTCGAAAGCGTGTGAGGTGAAAGCCTCCGGGGGTTCGAATCCCCCCCCTTCCGCCACAGCGGCCACCCGGCTCCGGGAGGGCCGCGACCGGTCGGGTCCGGCCCGACCGGTTCAGCCCACGGGCTCGGCCACCCGTTCCGACTGCACCGCCGGGGGCTCCACGTCGACCTCGACCCCCAGGTTGGGGACGATGCGGTCGAGCCATGACGGCATCCACCAGTTGGCGTCGCCGAGCAGCTCCATGATCGACGGCACCAGCACCATGCGGACCAGGGTGGCGTCGATCAGGATGGCCGAGGCCAGCCCGAGGCCGAAGACCTTGAGCACGTGGAGCGGGTCGCCGAAGACGAACGACCCGAAGACGAAGATCATGATGGCGGCGGCGGCCGTGATCACCCGGGCCGTCTTGGCGAGGCCGTCGGCCACAGCGGACGAATTGTCGCCGGAGAGGCGCCACTCCTCGCGGATGCGCGACAGCAGGAAGACCTCGTAGTCCATGGACAGCCCGAACAGGATCGTGAACATCATCAACGGGATCCACGGGTCGATCGGGCCGGTGGCGCCGATTCCGAAGAACCCACCCAGCCAGCCCCATTGGAACACGGCCACGATCACCCCGTACGACGCCCCCACCGACAGGAGGTTGACGATCACGGCCTTCAGCGGGATGGCCAGCGACCGGAACACAGCCATCAGCAGCAGGAACGAGAGCAGGAGCACGAGGCCGATCACGTACGGCAGGCGGTTGGACAGGTACGTGGCGGCGTCGACCGAGCCGGCCGTCTCCCCGCCGACGTAGGCCTGCACGGCGGAGCCGGCGGTTGCCGCCGGGATCACCTGGTCGCGTAATTGGTGCACGAGCGCCTCGGTCTGGGCCGCCTGAGGGTCCGTCGTCGGGTACGCGACGATTACCGCGGCGGATCCCGAGGCGTCGAACTCGACCGGGGACACGTACGCCACCCCCGGCGTGGCACGGAGCCGGGTGTGCAGCTGCTCGACGGCGGCCTGCTGTCCGGCAGGCACGGCAGCGGCGATGACCAGGGGGCCGTTGAACCCGGGGCCGAAGCCGGTGGCCAGGGCATCGAAGGCCTGGCGGGTGGTGGTCGACGCCGGGTCGTTGCCGGCGTCGGTGAAGGCCTGGCGCATGGAGAACATCGGCAGGGCCAGGCACATGAGCACGAGCACGGCGACCAGACCGGCGACGAGCGGGTAGCGCTGCACGGTCCGGCTCCACCGGTACCAGAACCCCCGCTCGAACGGCTCGGCCCCGCTCTGGAGGAGGCCGGGGATGGCCAGCTTGTCGATCGCCCGCCCCGAGAACCCGAGCATGGCCGGCAGCAGGGTGAGGGCGGCCAGCATCACCAGCACCACGGCGGAGATGGCCCCGACGGCCAGGCCCCGCATGAACGGGAGCTGTAGCAGGAACAGCCCGAGCAGCGACAGGATCACGGTCGTCCCGGCGAAGACGACGGCCCGGCCCGAGGTGGCGAGCGAGACGCCGACGGCGTCACGGGGCTCGCGCCCCTCCGCCAGCCCCGTCCGGTACCGGGTCACGACGAACAGGGCGTAGTCGATGCCGACGCCGAGTCCGATCATCGCCATGATCTCGGGCGCGAACACGGGAGTCGTCACGACATGGGACAGCAGGTCGAGGACGGCGAAGGCGACGGCGATGCCGAACAGTGCGGTGATGATCGGCAGACCCATGGCCACCACCGACCCGAAGGCCAGGAGCATGATGATGATGGCCGCCAGGATGCCGACGCCCTCGGCCGGGCCGGGCTTGGCCCCGGCCACCAGCCCGATGGCCTGGCCGCCCAGGGCCACCTGGTACCCCGGGGCGGCGAAGGACTGCGCGGTGTCGATGACCTTCTGGATGGCTGCCGTCGGCAGGGTGCCGGCCGACTGGTCGAAGTCGACCCGCACGTAGCCGATGTGACCGTCCGGCGAGACCTGTGCTGCCCCCTGGGGCGAGAACGGGCTGGTCACGGTGGCGACATGGGCGAGGGGCGTGAGCTCAGCGGCGAGCCGTTCGGTCCGGGACCGGTTGGCCGGGTCGGCGAACGGCGCAGTGGTGGAGATGACCACCTGGGCCGGGCTGCCCGACAGGCCCGGGAACTTGGCGTCGAGGATCTGCTGGGCCGCCTGGGTCCCGCCCGACAGGTTGTTGGAGAGGTTGCTGCCCAGCGCCTGGGCGCCGAAGTTCACGCCCAGGAGCCCGACGATCCAGATCACCAGTACCCACCAGCGGTGGTCGTGGCACCAGGTCGCCAACCGGGCCAGCAAGCTGTGCTGGGCGGGCTGTCCGGCGTCGACCGGACGTGTCGACGTGTCAGGGATCTGCTCGATGGTGGACATGCGTAGCCTCCGCGGGGTCTGCGCCGGCCGGCGCCGTCGGGCGTGCGACCCCGTTCTACCCGGAGCGGGCGACGGATCCGTTCACTGCCGGGGCATCGCGGGGAGTCCCACGGAGCGACTCCCGCGCACACCCGTGGTGGGGGCCGGCGCGAGGGCTGCGCGTAGGGCCACACTGTCCGCCGGACCGTCCACCGATGATGATCGTCGTCATCATCGGTCGTCAGGAAGTAGACCCCGGGACCGGGGGCCACCGGGACGGGGCCACTCAGTCGGTGGCCTCGGGACGCAGCATGGGGAACAGGATGACGTCGCGGATGGCGTCCACCTCGGCCAGCAGCATGATCAGCCGGTCGATGCCGATGCCGATACCGGCAGTTGGCGGCAGGCCGTACTCGAGTGCCCGCACGAACGCCTGGTCGGCCGGGTGGGCCTCGGCGTCGCCGCCGGCCTTGGCTGCAGCGCTGAACTCGAACCGTTCCGCCTGCTCCTCGGGCACGTTGAGCTCGCTGTACCCGTTGGCGAACTCCTTGGCCGCGATGCAGAGTTCGAACCGATCGGCCATGGTGGGGTCGTCGGTGGTGTGGCGGGCCAGGGGCGACACCTCGACCGGGAACCCGACCAGGAACACCGGGTCGACGATGTCGGGCAGCAACACCTGGTCGTACAGTTCGAAGACCAGCTTGCCGGGCCCCCATTCGGGTAGTGGCGTCACCCCGTTGGCCTCGCACACGGCCAGCAGCTCCTCGACCGGGTCGGTCGGGTGGACGCGGCGGCCGAGGCGCTCCTCCAACATGTCGAGCAGCTGGCGACGGGGCCAGGGCCCGGCCAGGTCGATCTCGCTGTCCCCGGCGGCGAACACCGTGCGACCAGTGGCCGCCTCGGCCGCCGCCAGCACGAGTGCCTCCGTCAGGTCCATCCCGTCGCCCACGTCACCGAAGGCCCGGTAGGCCTCGAGGGCGGTGAATTCGGGGCTGTGGCGGGTGGACACCCCCTCGTTCCGGAAATTGCGTGCGATCTCGAAGACGCGCTCGAACCCGCCGACCACCAGGCGCTTCAGGTAGAGCTCCGGTGCGATCCGCAGGCTGAGGTCGATGTCGAGGGCGTTGGCATGGGTGAAGAAGGGACGGGCGATGGCCCCTCCCGCCTGGGGCTGCAGGATCGGCGTCTCGACCTCGACGAAGTGTTCGGCCTCCATGAGGCGGCGCATGGCGGCAATGGCGGCGAACCGGATCTCGAAGACGCGCCGACTGTCGGGGTTGGCCAGCAGGTCGACTTCGCGCTGGCGATAGCGGGTGTCGGTCTCGGTCAGGCCGTGCCACTTGTCGGGCAGGGGGCGCAGCGCCTTGGACAGCAACCACAGCTCGGTGGCATCCACGGACAGCTCGCCCCGCCGGCTGGTGACGACCTCGCCCTCGGCGCCGATCCAGTCGCCCAGGTCCACCGAGTCGAGCACGGCGGCGGCCGACTCGGTCAGTGACGACGCCTGCAGCAGCAGTTGGATGGAGCCCGATGTGTCGGCCAGGGTGGCGAAGGAGAGCTTTCCGTGGCGTCGGACGGCCGTGACCCGTCCGGCCAGCCGCACCTGCTCGCCGGTGCGGGTGTCGGGCTCGAGCCCGGTGTGGCGCTCGTGCAGCTCCCCGGCGAGGGCCGTCCGGTCGAACCGCGACGGGTACGGGTCGATCCCCCGGTCGGCCAGGGACCCGCGCTTGCGGCGGCGCTCGGCGATGAGCGCGTCGATCGTGGGCGCGTTGGCGTCCTCGGACGGCGGGTCGGTCTCGTTGGTCACGGCTGGTTCCTCGTTCCGGGGGATCCCGCCGGCGGTGACGGAACCCGCCGCGGAGCCGCCATCTTAGGAGAGCTCCCCCCAGGCAACAGGGCCGTGCCACCCGGGGCACGGCCGGGTCGTATGCTTCCCTCGCGCCCCTAGCTCAACGGTGGAGCACCGGATTCTTAATCCGGAGGTTGGGTGGTTCGAGTCCCCCGGGGCGCACTGTGATGGACGGCACGCCGGCGGCGGTCAGGTCGGCTCGGCCGCGGTGGACCCCGGTGCGGCCGGGCGGCCGGCCAGCCAGCGCTGCAGCCCGGCGGCGTTGGAGTGGACCCCGTTCATGACTTCGAGCTTTTCGCGGTGCTCCTCGGCCACCCCGTCGAGGTCGGAGGCGAAGGCGGCCGACAGCGCCGCGGCGATGTCCCCGCCGTCGCGGAACGCAGCCTCGGCGACCGATGCCCAGCGCCTCAGGGTCCCGTCGGCCTCGTCCAGCACGTCGAGCGGGTCGGCTAGGAGCCCGTAGTGGGCGAGCGCCAGTCCGGTGGGACGGCGTTCGGCGAACTTGCCGAGCGACCGGAGGGCGAGGTCGAGGTCGAAGTCGGGTGGCGGGGTCGACGGGCGCAGGACGCCGCCGTCGGGGAGCTTCACCCCCACGGCATCGCCCACGAACATGGTGCCGCTCCAGTTGTCGTGCAGCCCGAGATGGTGCTTGGCGTGCCCGGGCGAGTCGACGGCGGTCAGGAAGCGGTTGGTGCCGACCCGGACCTCGTCGCCGTCCTCCAGCACCCGGATGCGCTCCACCGGGGTGGGGTCGAGGCGTCCGTAGAGGGTGTCGAGGAGCGGGCCGTAGACGCGGGCGGCCGAGTCGACGAGGCGGGTGGGGTCGGCCAGGTGACGGGCGCCCAACGGGTGGACGTAGACGGTGGCCTTGGGGAACGCCCGGGCCACGTCGCCCACGCCGCCGGCGTGGTCCAGGTGGATGTGGGTCACCACCACTCCGGCCAGGTCGTCGGGCCCGAGGCCGAGACGGTCGAGCGAGGCGAGGAGGGACGGGACCGAGCTCTGGCTGCCCGTCTCGACCAGGACCGGGGCGTCACCCTCGACGAGGTAGCCGGCCGTCACCCGCTCCCAGCCCCCGAGGAGGGTGTCGAGTTCCACCACGCCCTCGGCGATACGCGTCCCCGTGGGCGGCGGGGACACGTCGTCGTCGTGCCGGTGCCCGCCGGGGCCGTGGTGGTGGTTGCCGCTCATCGGCGCATCATCCCGGTCCCTCCGGTGGTCGCTCTCCAGCCGGCCCGGCCGGTTCGGTCGCCGGTCCGACGGCCGGGGCCTGACGCGCGTTCGTCCGCCTCCGGGTGGGGCGCCCCAAGCCGGGCCCGGGTGCGGACCGACCGACCAGGTCGTGGAGCGCCTGTCCGCTGCCGCCCAGGGCCAGTCGGCGTCGGCTGGGCCCGGCCGCGCCGGACCCGGTCATGGCCCGGCGGGCCAGGTCCCGGAACACGTGTTCGGCGCTGGGCTTGCGGTGGCCGGTGAGCTTGGCCGCCGAGTTGACCAGCGACACGTGCGAGAACGCCTGGGGGAAGTTGCCGACCAGCCGCCCGGCCACCGGGTCGTACTCCTCGGACAGCAGGCCCAGGTCGTTGCGCAGGTCGAGGAGCCGCTCGAGCAGGTCACGGGCGTCACGCTCACGGCCGAGCATCGCCAGGCAGTCGGCCAGCCAGAACGAGCAGGCCAGGAAGGCGCCCTCGGTCCCGGTCAGTCCGTCGACCTCGCCCGAGTCGGCCGTGCGGTACCGGAGCACGAAGTCCCCCTCCATCAGCTCGGCCTCGATGGCCTCGATCGTGGCCCGCACCCGGGGGTCGGTCGCCGGGAGGAACCCGACCAGCGGGATCATGAGCAGGCTCGCGTCGAGCTGGTCGGATCCGTAGTACTGGGTGAACGAGCCCTGTCCGGCATGGAAGCCCTGCTCGCACACCTGGTCGTGGATCTCCTGGCGGATGGCGCGCCACCGGTCCACCGGGCCCGCCATGCCGTACTCCTCGACGGTCTTGACGGCACTGTCGAAGGCCACCCAGGCCATGACCTTGGAGTGGGTGAAGTGACGGCGGGGGCCACGGACTTCCCAGATCCCGTCGTCCGGCTCCCGCCACCCGTTCTCCAGGAACGCCAGGACCGACAGCTGCAGTTCCCATGCCGCCTCGGCCTCGGGGTCGGCGGGCTGCACGGACTCGTAGAGTGCGGACAGCACCTCGCCGTAGACGTCGAGCTGGAACTGGCCGGCGGCGGCGTTGCCGATCCGCACCGGTCGGGCCCCTTCGTACCCCGGCAGCCAGTCGACCTCCCATTCGTCGAGCCGTCGCTCGCCGGAGACGCCGTACATGATCTGCAGCTGCGACGGGTCGCCCGCCGCAGCCCGCAGCAGCCAGCTCCGCCAGGCCATCGCCTCCTGGTAGAAGCCGCCGCGCATGAGCGACTCGAGGGTCAAGGTGGCATCGCGCAGCCAGCAGAACCGATAGTCCCAGTTCCGGCCCCCGCCGAGCGTCTCGGGCAGCGACGTGGTGGGTGCGGCCACGATCCCGCCCGTCGGCTCGTAGGAGAGAGCCTTGAGCGTGATGAGCGACCGGACCACCGCGTCGCGGTACTCGCCCTCGTAGGTGCACTGGGCGACCCACTCCTCCCACCACTGCCGGGTGTCCTCGATCGCGTACGAGGCATCGACCGGGCGGGGCGGGGCCTCGTTGGCCGGGTACCACGACAGGGAGAACGGGACGGTCTGCCCCTCGGACACGGTGAACTCGGCCACCGTGGACATGCCGCTGCCCCCGGTGGGCGCCGTGGTCCACAGCGACAGCGCGTCCGGGCCGGCCACAGCGGTGAGCGTGCCGTCGGTCCGCCGCACCCACGGAACCACCTGCCCGTAGCCGAAGCGGATGGTCAGCTCCATCTCCATCGTCACCTTGCCCCGGACCCCTTCCACCAGTCGCACCACTTCGGGGTGCTGCTCGCGGATGGGCATGCAGTCGACGATGCGGACGGTGCCCTCGTCGGTGACGAACTCGGACTCGAGCACCAGGGTGTCGCCACGGTAGTGGCGGTGCGTGGCGCGCTCGCCGCCCTTCGGGGCCAGCCGCCACGAGCCGTGGTCGTCGGTGCCGAGGAGCTTGGCGAAGCATGCGCCGGAGTCGAAGCGCGGGAGGCACAGCCAGTCGATCGAGCCGTCCCGGCCCACCAACGCCACGGTGTGCAGATCGCCGATGATCCCGTAGTCCTCGATGGGGAGCGCCATGGCTCAGTTCTAGCCCGCGGCGTCGCTCACCGGGCGCTGCGCGGTCCCGGGCCCGGCCGGCTCACCCCGCGGTGCACGGCCCGGTGCTGACCGCCGCTGTCAGCGGGAGGGCCCGGACCACCCGGGTCAGCACGTCCGGCGAGGTGAGGGCGTAGCCGATGCCGTCGTTCACCGTCGACCGCGAGAACACGACCCCCACCACCTCACCGTCGGGCAGTACCAGAGGCCCGCCGGAGTTGCCCGGGCGCACCAGGGCGTCGATCTCGTAGACGTTGCGAACGGTCAGTTCCTTGCCGTAGATGTCGCGGCCCTGGGCCTCGAACAGCGCCATGACGCCGGCGGCGTCCGCGGTGAACGGGCCGCCGTCGGGGTAGCCGAGCACGGCGGCCTGTGCCCCCCGGTCCACCGTGCCGGGGTCGAGGTGGAGCGCCGGGGCCGTCAGCCCCGACACCCGCAGGACGGCGAGGTCGAACGACGGGTCGAACGCCACCACCCTTGTCGCCTTGACCGAGGTGCCCACCTGGACCAGCGGCGCCGCGATGCCGGCCACGACGTGCGCGTTGGTGACCACCAGCCCCGGCGCGGCCACGAAACCCGATCCCTCCTGGAGCACGCCGCACCCGTAGCCCTCGACCTTGACCGTCGACGCCTGGGCGGCCAGCACGGCGGCCCGCAGCTGGGCGTCCGTGGGCAGCGCCACCGGCAGGGCCGAGGCCGGGGCCAGGGCCGCGAACACCGGGGGGAAGCCCTCGGCGGTCAGGAAGCCCTGCGCCTGGGAGAACACCGACGGCGGCGGCGGCAGGACCCGGTTGAGCGAGTAGATCACCCGCGACTGGAGGATGGCCGAGTCGAGGGCCGCCGACGAGCTGTTGACCAGGGTGCTTGCCAGCAGCCAGAACGTGACCAGGGCGGCGACCACGGCCACCACCGTACCGAGCACGGCGTCCAGGCTCCGGCCGAACCCGGGGTGCAGGTGGACCACGAGCGTCCCGCCGAGGATGCGCCCGACCATGCCGAGGACGAAGGCGACGCCGACCATGGTGGTGAGTGCGACTGCCGTGCGGGCCGTCGGCGTGTGCGCCCACCGGACGGTCACCGAGGCGAGCAGTGCCCCGAGGTAGAGGCCACCGAGGAAGCCGAGGATGGCGCAGACCTGCACCACCGCCCCGACCCGGGCACCCTGGTAGGCGGCCAGCAGGGCGACGACGACGAAGGCGACGTCGACGAGGTTCACGGCGCGCGCCCGGGGGCCGGCGGGTGTCGGTTCGGGGAGTGCACGGCCACCGGTTCACGGTAATCGGGTCCGGCGGCGGGCAGCCGTCATCACCGGGGGCCCCGTCATCACCGGGCACCCGGACCGGCCGTGGCAAGATCGGCGCAAATCGGACCGCGCCGCCGCCGGAGCGCGTGACCCGACGACCGGCCGGGGAGGAACGCGGAATGGCTGTCGTACGACACCAGGGTAGGGGTGCGGAGCCAAGGCCCCCGGTCCTGACCACGACCGCACTCGTGGCCGTCGTGGCCGTCATCGCCGTCGTGGCCGCTGCGTGCGGGTCGGGCGCCACCACGTCCCCCGGCACAGGCGGGGGCCCGACGTCCCCCGGCCAGCCACTCACCCCGTTCGTCGGCACCTTCGCCACGGTGGAGCTGCCGGCTGGAGTCCAGTCGCTGCGGGACGTCGACTGCCCATCGGCCACCCGGTGCTGGGCCGTCGGCGCCTCGGTCGGTACGACCACGACCCCGGCGGCCGGCGTCGTGGTCACCTCCACCACCGGCGGAGCCCGGTGGAGCGTCCAGCCCCTGCCCCCGACGGTCGGCTACCTGACCGCCATCGCCTGCCCCACGATCCGGTCCTGCACCGCCGTCGGTCAGGTGGGCACCACCGGTACCGGGCCCGGCGCCGTCCTCACCACGGTCAACGCGGGCTCCTCCTGGGTGCTGCAGGGCGTGCCCGCCGGTACCACCGACGTGACGGCGGTGGCCTGCCCGCCGACCGGGCCGTGCACGGCGTTGGCCAACGTCGCCGGGCGGATCACGGCCCTGACGGCCGGCGCCGCCGGGGCGCCCTGGGTTGCCGGGGGTGCACTGCCCGCCACGGTGGCGTCCGCCACCGGCCTGTCGTGCGCCACCGCCCGCGGGTGCTGGGCCACGGTGCTCAGCCCGGTCGACCCCGGCCACGCCGCCGGCGGTGTCGCCGCCACGGCCGACGGCGGGGCCACCTGGGCGCTGCAGACCGTCCCCCCGGGAACCGGGGCGCTCCAGGGGATCGACTGCACGCCGTCCACCGCACCCGACACGTCGTCCACCACCGGGAGCGCCGTGGTCCGCGTCGACTGCACCGCCGTCGGTACCACGTCGACCACCACCGGCGTGAGCCGGGCCGGGCAGGGACTCCTCCTCAGCACCACCACCGGCGGTGCCGCCTGGACTGCGGCGCCGGTGCCGGCCACCGCCTCTGCACTGCTTGCCGTGTCGTGCGGCGCCGGTCCCTGCGTGGCCGTGGGCACGACCGTGCCCGTGGCTCCGGAGCCCGGTCTCGTGCTGCTGGCCACCGGGGCCGGTGGCGGGGCGTCCGCCTGGCGCAGTGCCGCCGTCGCCGGCGCCCCACTGCCGCTCACCGGTGTGTCGTGCCGGTCGCTGACGGCGTGCGTGGTGGTCGGCGAGTCGGTCAGCGCCCACCTGTCGACGGGCTGACCGGCACCCTCCCCCCGGTCGGGGCCGGCCCCGGAGTGGCGCCCGTCACCGGCCGGCTCCCCTCCCAGGGCGTGCCCCATCCCCGGGCGGACCGGGGCACGCCGATAGCCTCCGGTCGATGGGAGCACGCCCTGCCACCGTCCCCCTGACGGGTCCCGCGGCCGAGTCCCCACCCGTTCCGCCCGGACGTCGCCGGGCCACGACGACGTCCGCGTTCGGCGTCGGTCGGCGCGAGGGCCACGACGCGTCGGGCTTCTACGCCCGGTTCACCCCGCCCCGGCTCTCCGACGACGAGACCGTCCGGGCCGCCCGGGCCGTCGACGCCCTGTGGGTCGGGGACGCCCGGGCCATGGACGCCCACGGCGACGTCGCCGACGATTCGGTGGCCCTCGTGGTGACGTCGCCGCCCTACTTCGCCGGCAAGGAGTACGAGCAGGCCATGGGGGTCGGCCACGTGCCCGCGGACTTCGGCACCTACCTCGGCATGCTGCACGACGTGTTCGCCCAGTGCTACACCAAGCTCGAGCCGGGGGGCCGCATCGCCGTCAACGTCGCCAACCTCGGGCGCAAGCCCTACCGGTCGCTGGCCCGGGACGTGATCGACATCCTGGAGGGGCTCGGCTACCTCCTGCGTGGGGAGATCGTCTGGCAGAAGAGCCACGCCGCAGGCGGCTCGTGTGCCTGGGGCACCTACCAGCGCCCGGGCAACCCGGTGCTGCGCGACGTGTCCGAGCGGATCGTGGTCGCCTCGAAGGGCCGCTTCGACCGCGCCGTTCCCGCCGAGGCGCGGGCCCGGTCCGGTCTGCCCCACGAGGGCACCATGACCATGGACGAGTTCGTGGACGCCACCACCGACGTCTGGGACCTGCCGTCGGAGTCGGCCACCCGGGTCGGCCACCCGGCCCCGTTCCCGGTGGAGCTCCCGCGCCGGCTCATCGAGCTGTACACCTACCGGGGCGACCTGGTGCTCGACCCGTTCATGGGATCGGGGTCGACGGCGCTGGCCGCCGTGCGCACCGAGCGGCACTACGTGGGTTTCGACACCGACCCCGAGTACGTGGCCCTGGCCGAGCGGCGGATCGCCGACGAGCGTGCGGCACACCCGGCGGGCCGGCGGGTCACCGTGGCCCCGGGGCGGTCCGGCCGCAGCGACCACGCCGACCCGGTCGCCCTCGGGCTCAAGGCCCGGGACATCGCCGAACAGGCCCTCGCCGCAGCCGGGTTCACCGATGTCGAGCACGGCGCCGTGCTGGGCGACCTCGGCGCCGCCGTCGACTACCGGGCCCGCGACGCCCGCGGCCGCACGTGGCTGTTCCTGCTGTCCGGGGCCTACTCGGCCACCCGTCCCGGCCTGAAGCGTGCCGACGTCCTATGGCGGGCCCTCGGGGTGGCTGCCGTGCTCAACGAGGCCCGTGCGGCAGATCCGGGTCGCGACGACCTCGGACCGCTGGTCCTCCTGACCACCGACCTCCCGCCCGAGCGGAGCGCCGGGGGCCGGGCGCTGCGGGCGGTCACCTCGACCGGCGGCCCGGTGCACGACGTGTGCGAACTGCTCGACCCGGCGGCCGCGGACCGCCTGGCCGCCCACGCCGCCGGGGACGACCGCTGACTCCCGACCGCCCTCCTCCGGACGCCGTGCCTCCCGGCGCCACCGAGTGGGACGGTGCGACCTACCAACGGCGCTTCGACGAGCTGGCCGCGTCCGGCGTCCACGTGCACGGCGAGGCCGACTTCCTGGGCCGGTTCCGGCCCACCACCGTGCTCGACGCCGGGTGCGGCACCGGGCGGGTGGCCGCCGAGCTGGACCGACGCGGGGTGGACGTGGTCGGCATCGACAGGGACGGTTCGATGATCGCCACGGCTCGCAAGCTCGCTCCGGGCGTCGAGTTCCACGTGGCAGATGTGGCCGACGTGGCCGTCGGCCGGCTGTTCGACCTCATCGTGATGGCGGGCAACGTGCCGCTGTTCACCCCCGAGGGGACCGAGGCCGCGCTGGTGGCCGGGTGTGCCCGCCACCTCGAGCCGGGCGGCCGGCTGGTGGCCGGGTTCCAGCTCGGCCGGGGCTACACCGTCGGGCAGTACGACGAGGCCTGCAGCGCGGCCGGCCTCGAGCCCGAGCTCCGATACGCCACCTGGGACGGCGATCCGTTCGACCCGTCCGGCGACTACGCCGTGTCGGTCCACCGCCGGCCCGCCTGACCGGCCCCGGGACCCGCACGGGCGCACCGGCGGCCGGCCGGTCCGGTCCGCCGTCTGCGATCATGGGACGCCGACGCAATCAGAACGGACCCCCATGCGCAATCCCATGTTCGTCTACGACGAGAAGCTGACCGACCTCATCTTCGACTACTGCCGGTGGCGCCTCTCCCTCGACCCGGTGCCGCTCGACTACGGCGGCGCCGTCAACGAGTCGTTGGCCGCCAGCCTCGAGGGCCTCATGACCGGGAGTGGGGTGGATCCTGCCCTCGTCATGGAGATCTTCGACAAGACCCTGGCCACCGCGGTGGTGTCGTGCGACAGCCCGAAATTCCTGGCGTTCATCCCGGCGGCACCGACCAAGGCCGCACTCCTCTTCGACATGGTGGTCGCCTGCTCGTCGCTCCACGGGACGTCATGGATCGAGGCCGCAGGCCCGGTCGCCGCCGAGAACCAGGCGCTGCGGGTGCTGTCCGACCTGGCGGGGCTGCCCGCGGGGGCGGGGGGCTGCTTCGTGGCCGGGGGCTCTGCCGGCAACCTCTCCGGCCTCATGGTGGGCCGTGACACCGCCGCCCACCGGATGGGGGACCGGGCGCCCGTCCACCCGGTGGTGGCCATCAGCGAGGAGGCCCACTCCTCGGTGGGCAAGGCCCTGCACGTGCTCGGCGTCGAGCCCCTCCTGGTCACGGTGGAGGACCACCGGCTGACCGGGCACGCCCTGCGCCATGCACTGGCGACCCACCCCCGGGGGGACGACGTCATCGCGGTGGTGGCCACCGGCGGGACCACCAACGCCGGGATCATCGACGACCTCGACGGCGTGGCCGACGTGGCCGAGGAACGCAGACTCTGGTTCCACGTGGACGGCGCCTACGGGGCGGCCGCCCTGTTCGCCCCGTCGGTGCGCGAGCGGTTCCGCGGCATCGAACGGGTCGACTCCTTCGTCGTCGACCCCCACAAGTGGCTGTTCGCACCGTTCGACTGCGCCGCGCTGCTCTATCGGGAGCCGTGGCTGGCCAAGGCCGTCCACTCCCAGGACGCCTCCTACCTCGAGGTCCTGCACACCGACGCACCCGAGGAGTGGAACCCGAGTGACTACGCCTACCACCTGACCCGGCGGGCCCGCGGCATGCCGCTGTGGTTCTCGCTCGCCGTCAACGGGACCGACGCCTACCGCGACGCCGTGGAGACCGTCCTCGCAGTGACCCAGGAGGTGGCCGACCTGATCGAGGCGACGCCCCATCTCGAGCTGGTGCGCCGTCCCGAGCTGTCGGTGGTGCTGTTCCGCCGGTCCGGGTGGGGCAAGTCGGACTACGAGGCATGGTCCGACCGGCTCCTGGCCGAGCAGATCGGCTTCGTCGTCCACACCACGTGGGAGGGCGAACCGGTGGGGCGCCTGGCGCTGCTGCACCCGGACACGACGATCGGACTGATCGCCGACATCCTGGCCACCACCGCCTGACCGCCCGGCCCGGAACTCGTCCACGGCGGTCCGGACGGCGATCCCGGGACCAGGGCCGGGGTGCCGGGCGGGGCGGGTCCGTCAGAAGGCGACGGGCTCTGCCTGCGCCCAGGCGAACCCGAGCTGGCCGGAGGCGTAGCCCATGGCGATGCGGGCGGCCACCGCCGGGTCGATGGCCGGGTCGCCCAGGACGAGCTGGACGGTGAGTCCGTCGAGCAGGGCCGACAGGGCGGTGGCGAATTCGGCCGGGTCGACCGGGGCGAACTCGCCGTCGGCCTGGCCCTCGACGACGGCGTCGGCGATGACCTGCCGCCAACGGGCGTCGAACTCCTCGCGCACCCGGGCCACTTCGGCGTGGCGGAGCGAACGGGCCCACAGGTCCACCCAGAGTGCCCCCAGGTCGGGGAAGCCCACCTCCGACGGCGGCGTGAAGCTGGTGGTGATCAATTCCTCGAGGCGGGCCGCCGCCCCGGTCACGGCCGCCACCCGGCGGCACCCGTACCCGTACCAGAGGTCCTCGGCCAGGCGCACGGCCTCGGTCAGCAGGTTGTCCTTGGTGTGGAAGTAGTAGATGACCAGGGCAGGACTGGTCCCGGCCCGCTCGGCGACGTCGGCGATCCGGGTGTCGGCGAAGCCGCGCTCGGCGATCACGTCCAAGGCGGAGCGGAGCATCTCCTCGCGCCGGGTGTCCCCCGTCCGGTCGGTCGTCTCCACGCCCTTGCCGTCGTCAACCACGAACTCCGCTCCCTGTCCGTCGGGGACTCAACCGGTCGTCGGCCCGCCCGTTGGTGCCCCGCCCGGCAACCCGTTGCGTCACGGTACCAGCAGGGTGCGCGGCGGTCCCAGGCGGCTCCGTTCGCCGAAGGGCGGCCCGGTCCCCGGGCGGGTGCCGCGGCGGTCGGGCGTGCCACACTGTGCCCGGTCCGACCAGGCGACAGACAGGAGCGGCACATGGCATCCGAGGTCCGGGGAGTGGTGGCGATGGGTGTCGGCGAGCCCGTGCAGGTGGTGACCGTCCTGGTCCCCGACCCCGGACCGGGCGAGGCCGTGGTGCGGATCCAGGCCTGCGGGGTGTGCCACACCGATCTCCACTACCGGGAGGGCGGCATCAGCGACGGGTTCCCCTTCCTGCTCGGGCACGAGGCCGCCGGGGTGGTCGAGGCGGTCGGGTCCGACGTGACAACGGTGGCACCGGGCGATTTCGTGGTCCTGAACTGGCGCGCCGTGTGCGGCGACTGCCGGTCGTGCCGCCGGGGCCGCCCGCAGTACTGCTTCGCCACCCACAATGCCACCCAGAAGATGACCCTGGCCGACGGGACGCCCCTCTCCCCCGCACTCGGGATCGGTGCCTTCGCCGACAAGACACTCGTGGCCGCCGGGCAGTGCACCAAGGTGGATCCCGCGGCCCGGCCCGAGGCCGTCGGACTGCTGGGGTGCGGGGTGATGGCCGGACTCGGGTCGGCCATGCTGACCGGCGAGGTCGGCCCGGGTGACTCCGTGGCCGTGTTCGGCTGCGGCGGGGTGGGCTGCGCGGCGGTGGCCGGCGCGGTGCTGGCCGGCGCGTCGACGGTCATCGCCGTCGACCTCGACCCCCGCAAGCTCGAGCTCGCCCGGGGGTTCGGTGCGACCGCGGTCGTGGACGCGTCGTCGCAGGACGCGGTGGAGGCGGTGCGGGCACTGACCGACGGCAACGGTGCCGACGTCTGCATCGAGGCGGTCGGGAACCCGGGCGTCCTGGAGCAGGCCTTTTACGCCAGGGACCTGGCCGGCACCGTGGTGCAGGTCGGCGTACCGACCCCGGACATGCGGATCGACCTGCCCATGATCGACTTCTTCGGCCGGGGCGGACGGCTGAAGCCGTCGTGGTACGGGGACTGCCTCCCGAGCCGCGACTTCCCGATGCTGGTCGACCTCTATCTACAGGGGCGGCTCGACCTCGACCGCTTCGTCAGCGAGACGATCGGGCTCGACGACGTCGAAGAGGCCTTCGGGCGCATGGAGCGGGGCGAGGTCCTCCGGTCGGTCGTCGTCCTCTGACCGGCGCCCCCGGGGCCGGCCCCGGGAGCCCACCGTCCGGCTCAGAGGTAGCCCTGGGCGATGTCCTCGATCCACCAGGCCGGCGCCGCGTTCATCAGCGTGGACAGGTCCCAGTAGTCCCACCACCGCACGATGGCCCCTCCGGACAACTGTTGGACCGACACGAACGGCAGGGTGACCTCCTCGCCGGTGTGCCACCGCCACGTTTCGGCGTGCTCGGTGACCACGGTGTCGCCCTCGGCGACCATCAGGCGCAGCTGGTGTTCGTAGTCCGAGATCTTCTCGAGGCCGAGGCGGAGCCGGGCGACGACCTGCTCGGGTCCCCGGGCGACGTCATCGGCCGGGGAGGGGACGTCGGTGTACTCGCTCGCCTCGGTGAAGAACGGGGCGATGCCGTCCCAGTCCCGGGCGTAGAGGGTGGCCCAGAACTCCTGGACCCGGGCCTTGTTGTCGGCGGCGGACGCGGTGGTGTCGGTCATGGGCGCCATGTTCGCACGGTCGGGCCGGTGGCGCCCGGGCGTTCCGGTGGCCAGCCGCGGGTCCCCTACGATGGGCCCGCGGCAGTGTGCCGCACCGATGGAGGCAGCAATGACCGACGGGATCAAGCTCGACGCCCACCACCGCAAGACGGTGGACAAGCTCTTCACCCATCCGACCAGTCACAACATCCAGTGGCACGACGTGCTGTCGCTGCTGGAGGCCGTGGCCGACGTCGACGAGGCGAAGGAGGGTCGGTACAAGGTCACCCTCGGCCCCGAGACGGAGACCTTCGACGCCCCCAAGGGCGCCGACATCGACACCCAGATGGTGGTCGACCTGCGCCGCATGCTGAAGGGCGCGGGCATCGAGCCCAGCTGAGTCCGGGACCACCGGTCAGCCCTGCTGGGTCGACCCCCGCTCGATGATCCCGTCGCGCCGGGCCTCGAAGGCCGACGCGTCGAACCGTTCCTGCATCCACCGGCGCGACCAGCGGGCCTCGTCCCGGAAGGACTCCTCGTCCCCCCGGTGGGCGAGCGCCTCGTACATCGCGCGAAGCTCGGCGACGGCAGCCGGATCGGACTCGGCGACGGCACCAGCCAGTTCGAGCGCACGGGGCAGCAGCTCGTCGTGGGGGACGACCTCGTTCACCAGACCCCAGGCACATGCCGTCCCGGCATCGAGGAAGTTGCCGGTCAGCGACATCTGGCGGGCGCGGTTGACGCCGATCAGCTGGGGAAGGCGGATCGTCATGCCGCCGGCCGGCATCACCCCGACCCGGGCATGGGTGTCGGCGAAGGTCGCCCGCTCCGAGGCGATCAGGAAGTCGCACCCGAGGGCCAGCTCGAGCCCGCCGGTGACGGCCGGTCCGTTGACGGCGCCGATCCGGGGCTTCGAGGTGTGCGGCGTCAGGCCGCGGCGGATCCGGGGGCCCTCGGCCCCGCCCTCCCCGCCGGGGAGCTCGGCGACGTCCCGGTAGGTACGGGCCAGGTCCTTCAGGTCGAGCCCGGCGCAGAAGGCCGGGTCCCGTCCGGTCAGCACCACGACGGCCACCGCGGGGTCGGCGTCGGCGTCGGCCAGGGCGGTGGCGAGCGCCTCGATCATGGCGGCGGTCAGGGCGTTGCGAGCCTCGGGTCGGTCGAGGACGACGAGGGCGGCGGCGCCGTGGCGTTCGGAGGTGATCACGCCTCCTTGCTACCACCGGGAGCCGGCCGGCGCCGTGCCCCGACCGGCTCCCTGGCAAGATGATCGGGCATGCTGATCCTCTGCACCTCGGTCGCCCACGGCACCTTCGGCGACCGGCTCGCCCGTCCCGGCATCGAGTGGCTCACCATGGAGGCCGACGGGACGCTCCTCGACGCCACGGGTGCCGCGGTGCCGTGGGCGGAGGCGCGCCCCGACGTGGCCTGGGGCACGTCCGACCTGTTCCGCGAAGGCGCCCCGGTGGGCGCCTTCTTCCGCTTCCTGGTGGAGTGCCCGTCCCTCCGGTGGTTCCAGTCGCCCGCCGCCGGTTACGACAGCGAGCCGTTCCGCCTCATGGCCCGGCACGGCGTGCGGGTCTGCAATGCCCACGTCAACAGCCTCCCGATCGCCGAGTTCGTCCTGCGCACCGTGCTCGACGAGTTCCAGGGGGCCGAGCAGTGGCGGAACCAGCAGGACGAATTCACCTGGCGGATCCACGACTGGCGGGAGGTGTCCGGCACCACCTGGTTGGTGGTGGGGCTCGGCCACATCGGCGGCGCGGTGGCCGAACGGGCCCGGGCCCTCGGCGCGCACGTGATCGGCTGCAGGCGCCGGCCAGCACCGGACGATCCGGCCGACCGCACCGTGACCCCGGACCAGCTGCCCGACGTGGTCGGCCTGGCCGACGTCGTCGTGCTGTCGGCTCCCGCCAGCTCTGCCACCGACCACCTGGTCGACGCCGACTTCCTGGCCGCTATGAAGCCGCAGAGCATGCTGGTCAACGTGGGCCGCGGGTCGCTGGTCGACGAGGAGGCGCTCCTGGCCGCACTCGACACCGGCACCCCGGTGGCGGCCGCCCTCGACGTCTTCACCACCGAGCCGCTGCCCCCCGACCACCCGTTCTGGCACCACCCGCTGGTGAAGGTCACCCCGCACAACGCAGCAGGCGGCTTCGGCCGGTTCGGGCGCCAGGCCGAACTGTTCGGTGCCAACCTCGACCGCTACCTGGCGGGCGAGCCCCTCGCGCACGACGTGACCCAGGCCATCAAGGAGCACCACCCGTGACCGACGCCCTGGAGTACGTCCCGCTGCCCGATGCCCCGTCGTGGTTCGCCCGCGCCCTGTCCGTCCCCCGGGGCGACCTGGTGGTCGACGTCGACGGCTGCCCCATCCATGCCCTCACCTTCGGCCGGCCGGGCACCCGGGGCCTGGTGTTCGTGCACGGTGGCGGGGCCCACGCCCACTGGTGGACCCACGTGGCCGCCACCTTCAGCGACGAGTTCCGGGTGGTGTGCGTCGACCTGTCGGGACACGGGGACAGCGGACACCGGACGTCCTACTCGCTCGAGCGGTGGACCGACGAGGTCATGGCCGTGGCCCAGGCTGGTGCCATCGCCGGGGCGCCGGTGATCGTCGGGCACTCGATGGGCGGGTTCGTCACCATCGGGACCGCCGCCCGCCACGCCGATCGGGTGAGCGGGGCCATCGTCTGCGACTCGCCGGTCACCGAGCCCGACCCCGAGATCGCGTCATACCGCCTGAAGGAGGCCTTCGGGCGCCCGCGGGTCTACCCGACCCTTGCGGACGCCTTCGCCCACTTCCGCACCGTGCCGGTCCAGGACCACTACCTCGACTACGTGATGGACCACGTGGCCCACCGGTCGGTGCGGCCCACCGAGGGCGGCTACCGGTGGAAGTTCGACCGCGACGTCTTCGCCCAGTTCGGCGGGGGCATGCGCAGTGTCGCCCTCCCGTACCTCTCACGGGTGCGCTGCCGGTTCGCCCTCCTGCGGTCGGAGCACGGGCTGGTCACCCGGGACATCGGCCGATCCATGTACGACGGGCTCGGCCGGGTCACCCCGGTGCTCGAGCTACCCGAGGCCGGCCACCACGCCATGCTCGACCAGCCCCTGATCCTCCTGACCGCGTTGCGCACGCTCCTGGCCGACTGGGACCACTCCGAGCCCCGCCGACGCGACTGAGCCCGGCCGGCGTGGCGGACGCCGGCGCGCTCTGCCGCCCGGTCCAGGACGTGCAACACTCCGGAGCGATGGGGGACGGGAGACGGATCAGCCGGCGGGACCTGCTGCGCCAGGGCGCACTGGGGGGCCTGGCCCTCGGCGCCCTCGGCGCCACCGGGGGTGCCGTGCTGGCCGCATGCGGCTCCCCGTCGGCCACGCCCTCGACCGGTGCGGGTGACGCCGGGTCGTCGCCCACGACGGCACCCCCGGACACCGGCTCCAGCCGGTGGTGGCTCGAGGGAAACTTCGGCCCCGTCCGCACCGAGACCACGGCCACCGATCTGCCCGTGACCGGCACCCTGCCAACCGAGCTCACCGGCCTGTACGTGCGCAACGGCTCGAACCCGCTGCAGGGTGTCTCACCGCACTGGTTCCTCGGCGACGGCATGGTCCACGGCGTGCGCCTCGAGTCCGGCCGGGCCACCTGGTACCGGAACCGCTGGGTCCGGACCGGGTTCTACGGGCACGGCGGCGGCCTGGCGGCGGCCGGCGCACCGGGCGGTACCGCCACCTTGGCCAACGTGTCCGTGGTGGGATTCGGCGGCCGGACCCTGGCCCTCGGTGAGGTCGGCGCACCCTATGCGCTCGACCCGTCCGACCTGTCCACCATCGGACCGGTGGTGGCCGACGGCGGGCGCAACGGCAACATGACCGCCCACCCGAAGATCGACCCCGCCACCGGCCGGATGCACTCGTTCGGCTACGGGTTCACCCACCCGTTCCTCGAGTACCGGGTGCACGCGCCCGACAGCACGCTCGTCAGCAGCGAGCCGGTCGCCCTACCCCGGTCGGTGATGATGCACGACTTCGCCATCACCGGGTCCGACGTGGTCTTCATGGACCTGCCCGTGCTGTTCGACATGCAGGGCGCCGTGCGGATGGTGTCCGACCCGGCGTCGGGTGCGCTCCCGTACCGGTGGGACCCGTCGGCCGGCGCCCGCATCGGGGTCATGCCGCTCGGCGGCCCGACCAGCGCCATCCGGTGGGTCGACATCGAGCCCTGTTACGTGTACCACACCGTCAACGCCACCCGGCAGGGCGGCGATGTCGTCCTCGACGTGTGCCGCCTGGACTCGACGTTCGCCCCGGCCACCCAGGCCAGCGCATCCACCCGGCACCGGTGGACGATCGGCACGTCGGGGTCCCACCTGACCTTCGCCGACGAGGTCGTCGACGTGCCACCCGCCGACCTACCCACCATCGACCCCCGCCACCGCGGCGTCCGCTGGCGTCACGCGTGGCTGTCCGAGATCACGTCGAAGCCCGGCGAGGTGGCCTTCTCGGGCTGCCAGCACATCGACATGACCACCGGGCGACTCGACCGGTGGTCGCCGGGCCCCGGCCGCAACGGCGGCGAGTGGCTGTTCGTACCGGGCGGCCGGGGAGAGGGAGAGGGCTGGGTCCTGGCCTTCGTGTACGACCATGCCACCGATCGGTCGGACCTGGTGGTGCTGGACGCGCTGCACGTCGCCCGGGGACCGGTGGCCGAGGTCCACCTTCCGGTGCGGGTGCCCTACGGGTTCCACGGCGCGTTCGTGACCGCCTGAGCCGCCTTGTCATTCACTCTGGAAACGGACATGGCGGGCTCGTCGACCCGGCCCGACCCCGGCCCGCGGCACCGGTGCAGCGGGCGAGATCGATCGACGGGGCGGCGCCACAGGACACGACGGTGGGGAAGGTGTATCGCCTCCGTGGACTCGTCCCCCGTCGGGTGGAGCCCGAGGCGACGGTAGAAGCCGAGGGCGGACAGGCGGGCTGCCGCCCACAGGTCGTACCCGTCGGCCTTGGCCGCGCCCTGCGCCGCCCGGACCAGCGCCCAGGGCGGAGCGCTCACGGGTGGGTCGGGCCCAGCTCCTCCACCTCGAGCAGGGTGAAGGCGTCGATGATCGCCCGCAGTACCTGCCGGGCGATGCGGGGGTCCAGGCCGGCGCCCCGGGCCGTGCCCTCGATGGCATCGAGCATTCGGTCCTCGCGGGCCCGGTCCACGACGGCCATGCCGTGGGCCCGCTTGTAGTGGACGACCTCGTTGATCAGCCGCGACCGCGCCGCCAGCACCGCCACCAGGTCGCGGTCGACCACGTCCAGGCGGGCGCGGATGTCGTCGAGGTCCAGCTGGTGTGCGTCCATGGGTCCCCCCGGTTCGTCGGACGCGTCACGGTACCGCCCCCGGGGCACCGGCGGGCCGGCCGGGAAGATCAGTGTCCGGGCGCCGTAGCCCGTGCCGCGGGTGGTGACCAGGTCCCCGCGACCATGCTCCAGGTGGCAGGGCTCCAGGCAGCAGGGACGGCGGCCGGAAGTGCGGGGCACGCCGCCCGGGCCTGCGGTCGCGGCGGGCGCCCATCGTCAGGGTCGCGACGCCAGGTCGGCGAGCTCGTCCACCGCCGCCACGAACCCACGGCCCAGCTCGTCCACGTCGTCGAGCAGGTCGGGGCAGGCCATGATCCCCACGTTGAGGTGGCGGGCCTCGGAGAGCACCGTGATGTTCACGCCGGAGCCCTCCATCACCGGCCCCATGGGGAAGATCCCCGTCACCTTCGCACCGGCGCAGTACAGGTCCAGCGGCGGACCGGGCACGTTCGAGATCACCAGGTTGAGCACGGGCGGGTGGAACCGGGCGAGCCCGAGACCCGAGTAGAGGCGGGCCGCCGCCGTCATGACCGATGGGAGCGTGAATCCGGTCAACTCCTGGAGCGAGTCGGGGCCGAACGCGCTCTGCATCGCCTTGGAGCTGGTGGTGTTGGCGTGCACGGCCACGAGCCGTTGCCCGGCGTCGTCCGGGTGGAGTGGCAGGGGCACCATCATGTTCGACACCTTGTTGACCAGGTCTGGATCGTGGTTGTCGCGGTGGGCGCTGACCGGCACGGCCGCCACCAGGTCGCGTGTCGGCAGGCTGCCGCGGGCGAGCAGGTAGTTGCGCAGCGCCGTGCCCGAGGCGGCCAGCACCACATCGTTGACCGTGGTCCCGAAGGCCCGACGGATCCCGAGCACGGTGTCGAGGTCCACCTTCGCGAGGCTCACGGCGCGTCGGGCGGTGAGCGAGCCGTTGAACCGGGTCGACGGCGCGGTCAGCGGCACAGCGGTGCCGGCCCGGCGCTGGCCCAGCCAGGTGCGTGCCGTCCCGGCCACCCCGGACACCGAGTGGGCGAGGGCGGCGGGTACGTGGCGCTGGCGGGCAACCAGCGAGGACACCGACCCCGCGACCTGGCGCGGGGTCGAGGGGACCGTGTCGGGCACCCACTCGCCCTCGGGTGGGGACACGCCGTCCGCCTCGGGGCCCAGGTCGAAGATCGACGCCATCAGGTCCGCACCGGCACCGCCGTCCATCATCGAGTGGTGGAGCTTGGTCACCAGGGCCACCGAACCGTCGTCCAGGTCGGCCAGCCACATCTCCCACAGAGGTCGCGATCGGTCGAGCGGCCGGCCGGCCACGTCGCCGGTGAACCGTTCGAGTCCCTCCCACGACAGCGGGCCGGAGACCGGTGCCCGCCGCACGTGTGCCGGCAGGTCGAAGTCCGGGTCCTCGATCCACAGCGGGTGGTCGATGGCGCCGGGCGAGGGCAGCAGCCGGCGGCGCAGCGGCGGGATGAGGTGGATCCGCTCCGACAGCACCCGGGTCAGCTTGTCGAGGGTGAACCCGTCGGGGGCTCCGCCGGGGTCGAGCACGAGCACCCCGACCACGTGGAGGTGCATGGACGGCGTCTCCATGTAGAGGAACGCTGCGTCCATGCCGACCATGCGCTGCACCGGCTCAGGCCCCCACCGCGGCGTGGGCCTCGGCCACCGACCGGGCGTGCGGGTAGTCGGGCTTGCCGCTGGGTGAGCGCACGATCTCGTCGACGAACACGAACCGGCGGGGCACCTTGTAACCGGTCAGGAGCTCGTGACCGTGGGCGGACAACTCGTCCGGCCCGGCGTCGAAGCCCGGCCGCAGCTGCACCAGGGCGACCACGCGCTGGCCGAACCGCTCGTCGGGCAGGCCCACGACCAGCGCGTCGGCCACGGCCGGGTGGCCCTTCAGCGCCGCCTCGACCTCGTCCGGAAAGACCTTCTCGCCGCCGGTGTTGATGCACAGCGAACCCCGCCCGAGCACCGTGATCGTGCCGTCGGCGGCCACGGTCGCCTGGTCACCCGGTAGCGCCCAGCGCGTCCCGTGCCGCTCGACGAAGGTCGCCGCGGTCGCGTCCGGGTCCCCCAGATACCCGAGGGGGACGTGCCCGCCTCGCGCCAGGTGGCCGATCACGCCGGACCCGGGCTCGACGGGCTCGAGGTCGGCGTCGAGCACGGTGGTGCGGTCGTCGACCCGGAGCCGCGGCGGTCCGAACGGATCGTCGGCCGGCGGCTCACCGCCCACCTGGCCGGTCTCGGAGGAGCCGAACCGGTCGGCGACGATCCGGCCGGGCAGGACGTCGGCCAGCTGCGCCTTGGTCGACGGCGACAGCACGGCGCCACCCGAGCCCACGGCCATCAGCGAGGACAGGTCGAAGCGGTCGGGGTCGGTGGCCAGCACGTCGAGCAGCGGCCGGGCCATGGCGTCACCCACCACGACGACGGCGTTGGCCCGCTCGGTCTCGACCAGGCGCCACACCTGTTCGGGGTCGAATCCCCCGGCCGGCGTGGTGACGACGGTGCCACCCCCGAAGAGCGTGGAGAATGCCAGCCAGTGCCCTGCCGCGTGCATGAACGGTGGGATGGCAAGGGCCGTGACGCCGGGCCGCAGCACCCGTTCGGCCAGCTCTTCGGGACGGGTGATGTGGTTTCCGGAGGCGAAGGGGTCACCGCCGCCCATCGCGGCCAGGAAGATGTCGTCGTGGCGCCACAGCACGCCCTTGGGCATGCCGGTGGTGCCGCCGGTGTAGACGCAGTACAGGTCGCCGGCCGACCGGGCCGGTAGGTCGCGGCCCTCGGTGGACGCGGCCAGCGCCCCCTCGTAGTCGGCGCCGACGCCGACGTCCGGCGAGCCGTCGTCCACCTCCAGGACCGCCCGTCGCTCGGCCATGGACCCGAGCGCGCCGGTCACGGCCGGGCCGAACCGGCGGTGGAACACGAGTCCCACCAGTCCGGCGTCGGCATAGAGGTACTCGAGCTCCCGGGTCACGTACCGATAGTTGACGTTGACGGGCACGGCCCGCACCTTGAAGCAGGCCAACATGGCCTCGACGTACTCGGTGCCGTTGGCCAGCTGCACCCCGACCCGGTCGCCGGGCCCGATGCCGGCTCGGGCCAGGTGGTGGGCCAGGCGGTCGGCCCGCACGTCGAGCTCGCGGTAGGTGAGGCGGCGGTCACCGGACACCATGGCGACGGCATCGGGCACCTCGGCGGCGACCAGCTCGTAGAGGTCCGCCAGGTTCATCTCCATCGGCGTCCCTCCCCCCGGTCCGCAATGGGACTTCCGACCCTTACCAGCCGCAGCCCCGGACTTAGTATTCCAGGTAGCGGACCCGACGACACCGTCGGCCGGCCGCCGCAGTGGGGGAAGGAGTGCCATGGGCGAGGTCGCACCGGACATCGACCCCGATGGCGCGCCGGACGGGGGCCCGTCCGCCCTCGAGCAGCTGCTGGCCCCTGCCGTCGCCGTCCGCGGCTTCCTCAGCCGGCGGGCGATGGTCCGGGTCACCCGGGCCGTGCCCCGCACGCTCCACTTCGTGGGCAACACGCTGTGGCGGGGCGAGGTGTCCGAGTCGGTGACCGCGCCCCACCTCTCCGTCGGTCTGGCCGCCCAGGTCGCCATCGACGAGGCGCTGCTGGCCGTGGCCATGGCGCCCAACCGGTTCCCCCTGCCGGGCGACTACGGACGGGTGGCGGGCGAGCTGGCCGACGCAGAGGCGATGTTCACCGCCCGGGGATGGGTGCACGACCCCGCCTCCTACCACCGGGACCCTCCGCCGCTGGAGGACGACGACCTCACCACCACGCATGGCTGGGCGCTCGGCCAGGGTTACGACCGGGTGTCGTGGGACAGCGGGTTCACGCCCCACCAGGGGGAGCCCGGGTCGGAGCGGTGGATGGGCTTCGGACCCAACGCCACGGCCACCGCCGCGCTGCTCCGCCACGACGACCCGACCCGTCCGTGGGTGGTGGCCGTGCACGGCTTCTGCATGGGCTTCCCCTTCATGGACCTTCCCGGGCTGCACGCCGGACGGCTCCACCACGGCCTGGGCCTGAACGTGGCCATGCCGGCGCTGCCGCTCCACGGCCCCCGCCGGGTCACCCGGGTCAGCGGCGAGCCGTTCCTCTCCTTCGAGCTGATGAACGCCGTGCATGGGCTCACCCAGGCCGTCTGGGACCTGCGGCGGCTGATCAGCTGGATCCGGTCGCAGGGGGCCACGTCGATCAGCCTGTTCGGTGTGTCGCTCGGCGGCTACACCGTGTCGCTGCTGGCCGGCATCGAGCCCGGGTTGGACGGCGTGGTGGCCGGCATCCCGGTGGCCGACTTCCCCGGACTGTTCCACGGGCACAGCCCGAGGCACATCCGGGTGCGGGCGATCGAGCACCGGATCATGGGGGGCACCGCCGAGAACGTCTACCGGGTGGTGTCGCCGCTCTGCTTCGACCCGCGTGTGCCGGCCGACCGGCGGTACATCTTCGCGGGATACGGCGACCGGCTGGCCACCCCCGACCAGGCCAGGCGCCTGGCCGAGCACTGGGGCGACCCGACCGTGTCCTGGTACGCCGGCAACCACGTGGGCTACCTCTGGTCCCGCCAGGTCACCGAGTTCGTGGAGGCGTCCCTGGCCGAGGTCGCAGGCATCGCCCGGCCCCGGACCGACGTCGCCTGACCGTGGAGGACCGCTAGCCGTGGAGACCATGTCCGGACTCGACGCGAAGTTCCTCTACTCGGAGACCCCGACGGCGCACATGCACACCATCAAGGTGGCGGTTTCCGACATGCGGGGGCTGGAGGGGGGGTTCTCGTTCGACACCATGACGGCGGTGCTGGGCCAGTTGCTCGTGCGCCTTCCCCCGTTCCGACGGCGGATCGTGACCGTGCCTCTCGGTCTCGGGCACCCGGTGTGGGTGGAGGACCCCGACTTCGACCTCGCCCACCACCTGAGCCGGGTGGCGCTCGACCCGCCCGGGGACGAACGGGCACTGGCCCGTTCGATCGGGACCTTCGCCTCGACGGTGCTCCCCCGCGACCGGCCGCTGTGGGCCATCCAGGTCGTCGAGGGACTCCGGGAGGGACGGGTGGCCGTGGTCGTCAAGCTCCACCATGCCGTGGCCGACGGCTCGGCCGCGGTGGCGCTGCTCAAGAACGTCGTGGAGTCCGCCACTGTCGCCCCCCGACCGAACCCCGCTGCCGACACGTGGACGCCCGAGCCCCTGCCCACCCGGGGCCGGCTGGTGGCACGTGCCCTGACCGAGCACTCCACCCGGGTCAAGGGGCTCCCCCACCTGGTGCGGTCCTCGGTGGCGAGCGCCCGGGACTCGGAGCGGACCCGCCGCACGTTCGAGCCGATGCCGCCGATCCCCCTGCACCACATCCCCCGCACCTCGTTCAACGTGTCCCTCGACTCGGCCCGTACGTTCGCCATGACCGCCCTGCCGCTCGACGTGCTCCGCGCCATCCGACAGGCGACGGGCACCACCCTCAACGACGTCTACCTGACCGTGTGCGCCGGTGCCCTGCGGGCCTACCTCGCCGAGCGTGGCGAGCTCCCCGACAGGCCGCTGGTGGCCAGCGTGCCGGTGTCGACCGACCCCGATGCGGCCCGGCTGTCCGGCAACCGGGTGGACAACATCTACGTAGCCATCGGGACCGACGTCGCCGACCCGGCGGCGCGCCTGGCCCAGATCCACGACGGGGTGCGGGCGTCGAAGGAGGTCCGCAGCCGGCTCGGCCACGACCTGCTCGAGCAGCGCGCCGACGTGGTGCCACCGCAGCTCTACCAACCGACGGTGCGGTTGTGGAGCCGGTCCCACGTCGCCAACGTGCTCCACCCGCCGCTCAATGTGATCCTGTCCAACGTGGCCGGGCCGAAGGAGCCGATACGGATCGGTCCCGTGACCCTCGAGGCCCTCTACTCGGTGGGTCCCATCCTGGAGGGCATCGGGCTCAACATCACGGCGTGGAGCTACGGGACCTGGCTCGGTGTGTCCCTCATCGGCTGCCCCTCGAGCATGCCCGACCCGTGGGTGCTGGTGGACCGCCTCCACGGCGCGCTCGACGAGCTGGCCCGAGCCGTCGAGCGCAACGCCCCCGCCGACCACTGAGTACCCACCGTCGGCAGTTCCGACAGGTCGGCCCTGGGTAGCATCGGGGCCACCACAACGACACAACGCATCGCCGCCCCACCGTCCTACCCGCCGTCCACACCGGGAGCAGTCATGACCCCATCCGATCCCCGAGGCGCCATCTTCCTCGACCCCACCGCCTACGCCGACCAGGCCCACTGGCACGCCGTGGCCGCCGAGCTCCGTGCGGACGCCCCGGTGTTGCGGATCGAGGAGGAGGGCTACACCCCGTTCTGGGTCGTCACCCGCCACGAGGACGTGTTCCGGGTCTCGCGCGACAACGAGCACTTCCTCAACACCCGGAACTCGATCCTGGCACCCGACTTCCAGACGGAGTTCCTCAAGTCGATCGGCATCGAGGGCGAGACGCTCATCCACATGGACGGCGAGGAGCACGCCGGCCACCGTGGGCTGGCCAACGACTGGTTCCGGCCCCGGGCGGTGGCCAAGCGCCAGGCATCCATCGAGGCCATCGCCGACCAGTTCGTGGACAAGTTCCGGGACCTCGGTGGCGAGTGCGACTTCGCCCAGGACATCGCCGTGCCCTACACCCTGCGGGTGATCATGGGGATCTTCGGTGTGCCCGAGGAGGACGAGCCGACGATGCTGAAGCTCACCCAGGGCATCTTCGGGGCGGCCGATCCCGAGTACCTCGGCGACCTGAGCGACCCGATGGCACTGCTGACCGACACCATCGCCCAGTTCGACGCCTACTTCACCGAACTGACCGAGGAGCGCCGGGCCCACCCGACCGGCGACCTGGCCACGGTCATCGCCAACGGCGAGGTCAACGGCTGCCCCATGGACTCCAACGCGCGGCTCTGGTACTACACGATCGTCGCCACCGCCGGCCACGACACCACCTCGTACGCACTGGCCGGCGGGGTCGAGGCACTGCTGCGCCACCCGGACCAGGTCGCCCTGCTCCAGTCAGACCCCGAACTGGTGGCCAACGCCGTCGACGAGATGATCCGGTGGACCTCCCCGGTCCGCCACTTCCTGCGCTACCTGACCGCCCCGGCCGTACTGTCGGGAGTCGAGGTGCCCGAAGGCGACCGGCTGCTGCTGTCGTACCCGTCGGCCAACCGGGACGTTCGGATGTTCGACCGGCCGATGGAGTTCGACGCGGCGCGGCCGAACGCCAATCGCATGATCGCCTTCGGCGGCGGCGAGCACTTCTGCCTCGGGTCGACGTTCGCCCGCCGCGAGCTGCGCACCATCCTGCCGAGACTGCTGGCCGCCGTCGACACCATCGAGGTGGCCGGCGAGCCCGAGTGGGCGCAGGCGAACTTCGTCGGTGGGGTCAAGCACCTGCCGGTGACCGCCACCTTCCGGTAGGGGCTGGCCAACTCGGCCAGGGCCGGCGGCCCGTCGGGGCTACGCTCGCCTCGCGGTCGCACGACCGGGATGTGGGGGAGTCGGATGAGTACAGGGCCGGGTACGGCCGCCGGCCGGGTGCGCCTCGACCGGCGCACCTTCCTGGGCGGTGCGATCGCTGCCGGGGCCGGGGTGCTGGCCGCCGCCTGCGGTGGCAGCCCGACCGTGGCGAAGGCGGCCACGACGGCTCCGGCCGGTTCGGACCTCGGCGCCGTCGAGCACGTCGTATTCCTCATGCAGGAGAACCGGTCGTTCGACCACTACTTCGGGACCTACCGTGGGGCGCGGGGGTTCGACGACCACGCCCCCGGACGCCCGGGGGCCTTCGCCCAGCCGTGGGCCGGGAACGCGACCGCCGCACCGGTGGGCACCGTCCTCCCGTTCCGGCTCGACGTGGCCGCAGGCACCGGCGAGTGCACCCACGACCTGAACCACTTCTGGGCAGCCCAGCACCTGTGCTGGAACCACGGCGCCAACGACGCCTTCGTGTCCACCCATGCGTCCGACGCCTACGAGGGACCCGCCTACGGACCCGTGACCATGGGGTACCACACGAGGGCCGACCTGCCGTACCACTACGCCTTGGCTGACACCTTCACGCTGTGCGACGGCTACCACGCGTCGGTGCTCGGGCCAACCCACCCGAACCGGCTGATGGCCATGTCCGGAACGATCGACCCGGCCGGGCTCCACGGCGGGCCCGTCCTAACCACCAACGCCAACCCGGACGCCAAGTTCAGCGCCAGCTGGCCCACCATGCCCGAGGTGCTCGAGGACGCCCGTGTGTCATGGAAGGTGTACACACCGCCCGGCGATGCCTACCGGGTGACCAATCCCGAGGTGATGGGGGTCTCGGACGCGGTGCTCCCCTACTTCTCCCAATATTCGTCGCCGTCGTCGACGCTCTACCAGAAGGCCTTCCTGCCGATCTTTCCGAACGACTTCGCGTCGGACGTACGCTCGGGCACGTTGCCGGAGGTCTCCTGGGTGGTCCCGCCGCTCGGCTACGACGAGCACCCGCCGGCGCCGCCGGCCCTGGGGGCCTGGTTCATCGACCAGGTGCTCGGCACCCTCACCTCCAACCCGGCGGTCTGGGCGAAGACGGTCCTGTTCGTGATGTACGACGAGAACGACGGGCTCTTCGATCACGTCCCGCCGCCCGTGCCGCCCCCCGGCACCGCCGGCGAGTACCTGACCGTCGACCCGCTGCCGGCCGACGCCTCCGGGGTGGCCGGCCCGATCGGACTCGGCTTCCGGGTCCCGATGCTGGTGGTCTCGCCCTTCAGTCGGGGCGGGCACATCTCGTCCGAGGTCTTCGACCACACGTCGCAGCTGCGGTTCCTCGAGGAGCGGTTCGGTGTCACGGCCCCGAACCTGACCGCCTGGCGCCGCGCCACCGTCGGGAACCTCACGTCGACCCTCCAGATGGGCCACCCGGTGACAGCCGTGCCCGCGCTGCCGTCGACGTCCGGGGACACACCCGAAGGAGTCCGGACACTCGGCTGCCAATCCGGGGACATCGTCGAACTGCGCAGCGACCAGCCCGTCCTACCGCTGCCGAACCCGCAGCGCATGCCCGCCCAGGAGCCGGGCACCGCCACGCAGGTGCCGGGCGCAACCGGCTGACCCGTCGACGCATGGCGACCGAACGCGACTGGGAGGAGTACCGCACCGCCGTGGTCGACGTCGCACCCCCGGACCGTCCGGCGTTCCGGATCGTCCCCGACGCATCGGGCCACGCCGGTACCTGGCCGGACGACCTGGCGTCGCCGGTCGTCGTGGTCACCGCATGGAATCCCGACAGCACCCATCTCGAGCCCGACGTGAACGGGGCCCGCCAGCGGCTGCTCGTGCTCGAACTGCGCACCCGTGGCCTGGCGTGGTGGCCGGCGACCGGCCGGGACCTCGGGGGCGGGCACCACGAGGAGGGTGCGGCCGTTCCCGGACTGGCCGAGGACGAGGGGCTCGCCCTCGGCCGGCGGCACGGGCAGGCGGCCGTCTACGTCTGGACGCCCGACGCCTGGGAGGTGGTGGCCTGCGACGGCTCCCACCGGGTGACGCTCGGCTGGCGGCGCACGGTGGCGCCCTACCCGCCGGACTGACGCACCGGCAGCCGCCAGGTGCGCGGACGGGCCGCGGGCGGGAGGTCCCCCCCGCGGCCCGGTGCGGCGACTCCGGTCAGGCGAGGGGATCAGAAGACGTGGTTGACGACCTTGGTGATCCGGGTCGGGAGCCGGGCCGTGATCCTGTCGGCCCGGGCCTGGGTCAGGGTGCCGGCCTTGACGGCGTCGGCCACCTTGGCGTCGGCGGCCGTCGTCAGAGCGGCAACCACGTCGGCGACGGCGACATTGTGCTCGCCGGCCACCTGGGCGATCGACTTGCCCGACTTGAGCTCGGCGACCAGTGCCTGCGGGGTGATCCCGATGGTGGTGGCGCTGACGGCCAGACCCTGGGCGCGGATGGCCTTCCGATGGGCCTTCCACCAGCCGTGGCCCTTGGCACCGGCGTGGTGGGTGGCAGCCGCCGCGGGGGCGGTGGCCGTGGGCGTGGGCGTGGGCGTGGGCGTGCCGGCGTAGGCCGCGGTGCCGACGGCCAGGCTCCCGAGCAGGGCGCCGCTGACGACGACCGGTGCGATGAGCTTCTTCAGCATGGGACTCCTTCGAGGTGTTTGCGGTTCGTGGTTGATGCTGACCATGCTCGTCGCCACAGGTGAGCGATCCGTGGACGAAGTGTGAGGGTTCGGTGAGCGCCGACCGACCGTCCGGGCACCATCCTGGCCGACCGGTGGGCGCGATCCGCCGCGCCCCCGCCGGCGGGGTGACCCCGGAACGGAGCGTGGTACCCGTACGATCACCGCATGAGCTGCACCCGTCCCCAGCCGGGGCGCGCCCCCCGTCGCCCGGACGGACCATCCGTGCACCCGGCGTGATGCCACGACCTCCTGCACCGGTCCGTGGCACGCGCACGCTCGTCCGGGCCGCCGGCGCGCTGGTGGTCGTCGTGCTGGCGGTCGCCGTCCTCCCCTCCGTGGCCGGCGGGGCGACCGGGGCGCCGGGCGGCGTGCCGGTGGCGCCCACGGTGACCGCCGGCGCGGCGTCGGGCCTCCCCACCCCGCCGATGAGCACGGCGTCCTGCCCGTGGCTCGCGGCGGCCATGGCCGCAGGCCGGAGCCCGGCCGCGCTCGCCGAACTCGTCGTCGGGCGGATGACCCTGCCCGAGAAGCTGGGCGAGCTGGTCCTCAACACGTCGGGCTCGTACGAGAACGTGAACGCCGGGGTGCCGCGGCTCTGCATCCCGTCCCTCACCCTCCAGGACGGTCCGTGGGGGCTCGCCTTCGGCGACACGGGGGTGAGCCTGCTGCCGGCCGCCCTGGCCGTCGGCGCCACGTTCGACACGTCGCTGGCCGAGCAGTACGGCGCTGTGCTCGGCGCCGAGGCCCGGGGCCAGGGCATCGACGTCAGCCAGGGGCCGAACCTCAACATCGACCGCGTGCCCCAGTCGGGACGTGCCGACGAGTCCTACGGCGAGGACCCGCTCCTCACCGCCCAGCTCGGCCTGGCCGACATCCGTGGGCTGCAGGCGACGGGGGTCATGGCCGACGCCAAGCACCTGCTGGCCTACCAGCAGGAGACCAACCGGGGCGTCGTCGACGCCCGGGTGCCGACCCGGGCGCTGCAGGAGCTCTACCTGCCGCCGTTCCGGGCGGCCGTCACCCAGGGACATGTCGCCACCATGATGTGCGCCTACCCCCGGCTCAACGGCGTCTTCCAGTGCCAGGACCCCGCACTCGGGCTCGTCCTCAAGCAGTGGGGCTTCGCCGGCTTCGTGCGGTCCGATCTCGGCGCCGTCCACTCGCAGGTGACCGCCCTCACCTCGGGGGTGCAGCTCCTCAAGCCGTCGTCCGTCGACGAGCTGGACGACCTGGTGCTCAGCGGGGCACTCAGCCAGGCCACCGTGGACGCCGACGTCGAGCAGGTGCTGACCCAGATGTTCTCCTTCGGGCTCGTCGGCCGGCCGGCCACCGGCACCCCGGGGACCCTGGTGGCGACGCCCGGTCACGCCGCCTTCGCCCTCACGGCTGCCGAGCGATCGGCCGTGCTCTTGCAGAACACCGGCAGCCTGCTTCCCCTGGACCCGTCGACGCTGCAGTCGGTGGCCGTCATCGGTGCCGACGCCTCCACCCGGCCCATGGTCCAGGGGTTCGGCTCGTCCCACGTGATCCCGCCGTTCGTCTCGACGCCGCTCGACGCCCTGCGGGCCCGTCTCGGGACGGCCACCTCGGTCCGCTACGCCGACGGCGGCTCCACCACCCAGCACCTGCCCACCATCCCGACTCGCTACCTGACCCCGGCCTCGGGACACGGCCACGGCCTCACCCTCACCGTCGGGCCCCTCGCCGGATCGGGCCAGTCCATCACCACCGTGGACCCCGTGCCGGCGGCGGCGGTGGAACCCGCACCCCAGATCCGCCCCCGCGACCACCACGACGTACGTTCCAACCCGCCATCGCAGCAGCCGGCGAAAGTCCCCGCCGACGACGCCGACGGGGGTCGTCTGCCGGACCTCGACCCGACCGCGTCCCGTGCCACCAGCATCGAGCTGCCGACCGGGTGGCACGGGTCCAGGGCGACCTGGTCCGGATCGCTGACCCCGCCCCGATCGGGGCCCTACGTGTTCTCCCTGGCCGGGACCGGGTCGGCCGAGCTCACCCTCGACGGCCAGCCCGCGGTGTCGGACCTGCTCCCCCACGCCACCGGTACGTGGTCGGGCTCGATCGTGCTGCGGGCCGGCCACCACTACCGGCTGGCCTTCCGGTGGACGCCGATCCCCGACGCCACCAGCCTCGACGTGCCGAGCATCGTCGACCTCGGCATGGCCTACGTGGGCGACGCCATCGACCAGGCGGTGGCGGCCGCACGGTCGTCCCAGGTTGCCGTGGTGTTCGCCTCCGACTTCACGGCCGAGACCTTCGACCGCCCGAGCCTGTCGCTGCCAGGGGACCAGGACGCACTGATCCGGGCAGTGGCCGCCGCCAACCCCCGCACGATCGTCGTCCTCAACACCAGCGGGCCGGTGCTCATGCCGTGGCTCCACGACGTGGCGTCGGTCCTCGAGGCCTGGTACCCGGGGGAGCAGGACGGGGCGGCGGCGGCGGCCCTGCTCACCGGGGACGTGTCGCCGACCGGACACCTGCCGGTGACCTTCCCCACCAGCAACCGGGCCACGGCGGTGTCGACCGCGTCGCAGTGGCCCGGCCGGGCACTGACCTCCACCTACAGCGAGGGCCTGGCCGTCGGGTACCGCTGGAACCATCTGACCGGGACCAAGCCGCTCTTCCCGTTCGGGTTCGGGCTGACGTACACGACGTTCAGCTTCCGCCAGGCCTCCACCGTCCGCACGCCCACCGGCTACGCCGTCGGGGTGACGGTGGCGAACACCGGCCGGCGGGCCGGCACCGATGTCGTGCAGGCCTACCTCACGTTCCCGAAGCGGGCCGGTGAGCCACCGGCGCAGCTCGCGGCCTTCGCCCCGGTGACGGTGTCCCCTGGACAGGTGGCCACGGTGGTCCTCGACGTGCCGTCGTCGGCCTTCCGGTCGTTCCAGCCCTCGGGGTGGACGACCATCCCGGGAACCTACCGGATCGGCGTGGGCGACAGCTCGTCGTCGCTGCCGCTCCAGCTGTCGGTGGCCGCTCCTTGAGTCGGCGTGCCCCGACCACACCCGGGCCACGCCCAGTGGTGCAGGCGCAGATGCCGGTCCTGCGGTAGTGGTGCACCGGGTCACGGCACGGCGGTTCCACTCCGTTCGTCGCGTGCGCGGACGGCACACGACCAGGTCGTGGCGTATCGGCCCGCCCCGTCCCCAGCCGTCGATGCCGCCACCCCCGACGACGCCGGTCCCCGCTGCGGACCGCCCCCCGAGGCCCGGTACGCTGGTCCGGTGCGACGACGGATGCTGAAGTCCAAGATCCACCGGGCCACGGTGACGGCGGCCGACCTCCACTACATCGGGTCGATCAGCGTCGACCCGGTCCTGCTCGAGGCGGCCGACATCCTGGAGCACGAGCAGGTGACCGTGCTCGACGTCGACAACGGCGCCCGCTTCGAGACGTACGCCATCGTCGGAGGTCCCGGCGAGCTCTGCCTGAACGGGGCGGCGGCCCGGCTGGTCCACGTGGGCGACACGGTCATCCTCCTCACCTACGGCGACTACGAGGAGCACGAGCTGACGACCCACGAGCCGCGGGTCGTCCACGTCGACCAGAAGAACGCCGCGATCGACGTCGTCGCCTGACGCACCTGAAGGTCGGCGGGGCCGGTACCCGCCGCACCGACGCCTGAGTCCGGCCCTGCGCCGGACCATGCTCGCCGGTGCCGCGCTCGCCCTGGTCGTCGGGACCGTGGTCGCCGTCGTGGCGCGGGGGTCGCCCCCGCACCCGGTCGGCCCGGTCAGTGCCACCACCCACGCGGCCACTCCGCGGACCTCCCCCGTCGCGCGGCCCCCGCTGCGGGGCCTCGCCGTCACCTCGACATCGCTGCACCTGGTCGACGCCGGGCGGCCGGTGCCCGGCAGCGGCGGCACGCTCGCCACCGAGCGGGACCTCCCCACCGTGCTGTGGGCGCCGACCGGGACCGGACCCTTCCCCCTGGTCGTGTTCGTCCACGGCTACGACAGGGGTCCCGCCGACTACGCCCGGTTCGCGGCGGCCCTGGCCTCGTCGGGCTACGTGGTGGCGGCCCCGTCCTTCCCCCTGGAGGACCCCGCCCAGGGCTTCCCCCTCGACCGCTCCCATCTGGCCGACGAGGCCGGAGACGTGTCCTTCGTCGTGACCTCACTGGAGCAGCAGGCCGTCGCACTGCGCCTGGAGCCCGGGGCGGTGGCCGTGGTCGGGCACTCGGACGGCGCCGATGTCGCCCTGCTGGCCGCCTACGGCAACGGGACCGTGGACCCGCGGATCGATGCCGTGGTTGCCGACGCCCCCGACCCGGTGCCCGCCGACCCGGTGCCGTCGGCCGTGCCGCTGCTGCTCGTGCAGGGAACCGCCGACTCGGTGGTGCCCTACTCCTCCAGCGCCACGGTGTTCGCCCAGATCCGCGCGCCCGTCGTCTACCTGTCGCTCACCGGGGCGGACCACCTGGCGCCCATCGCCGGTGGCACCCCGTGGACCCCGGTCCTGGACGACGCCGTCGCCCGGTTCCTGGATGCCGCGGTCGCCCACCGAGGCACGGTCGCGGACCCCCTGGCCGCCGTGGTGGCCGGACCGCCCCTGGCCACCGTGCAGTCGAGGCCCTGACGGCTACGGTCCGTCAGAGCCCGGACGGCTCCGTCTCGAACTCGGGCCCGTTGGGCCGGTGCTCGTGGTGGAGCGGGTGCAGCGCCCGGGTCTCCTCGAACCACAGCAGCGCGTCATAGCGGGCGCCCATCACGGTGGCCACGTAGTTGCCGCTCTCCTGGCGGGGGTCGTACACGACGCCGATGGCCCGGTGGCCGAGCCGTGCCCGGAGCCACGCGCCCCCGCGGTCCCCGGCGAAGTCGACCACGGCCGGCGTGCCGAGGGCCCGGTGCAGCAGGTCCTCGTGGCTCCCAGGACGGGCGACCGGCACCGGCAGGACGGCCTCGGGCACACCCCAGGCGGCGGCGGCCACCACGGTGCCCCGGTACCCGGCGCACCCGATCAGGGCCACGTCGGTCGGGCCGTAGCGCTCGCGCAGGAGTTGGCCCACGTTGACCATGCCGCCGCGGGCCATGTCGGTGGCCCGGGCGTCGCCGACATGGGTGTTGTGCTCCCACACCAGGCCCCGCGAGGCCGGGCCGAGGTGACGGGCCAACCGCTCGACCGTGTCGACCATGTGCCGGTCCCGGATGTTCCACGACTCGCGGTCGGCCCGGACCATGATCCGGTAGTAGCGCTCGGCATCGGCTGCCACCTCCGCGTTCTGCCAGGCGTCGAAGGCGTCCTCGTCGTCGACGGGTGCCGCCACGGCCCTCCGGCGCACCTGGGCCAGCAGTGCGGCCACATCCGGCTCGCAGCTCTCCGGCACGAGACGGGTGCTCCAGGCGTACTCGTGAGGGTCTTCGTCGTAGGGGACGAAGCACCGCCAGGCCTGGAGTGCGGCCGCGACGGCGTCGGGGGCGTTGGCCTCCAGCCACTCGATGATCCGGCGCAGCGAGTCCCACAGCGAGTACACGTCGAGTCCGTAGAAGCCCACCCGGGACTCCGGCGGTCGGTCGACGTTCCACTCCCGGAGCCACGTCAGGAAGTCGGCCACCTCCTCGTTGGCCCACATCCACGTCGGCCACCGGGCGAAGCCGTCGAGGAGGCCGCGGGCACCGAGGTCCTGGTCGGCCGTGCCCCGGACCCAGCGGTTGATGCGCCAGCAGTCGGGCCAGTCGCCCTCGACCCCGATCCAGGTGAAGCCGCGCTCCTCGATCAGCCGCCGGCTGAGGCGGGCCCGCCAGGCGTAGTACTCGTGGGTGCCGTGGGACGCCTCCCCGATGGCCACCAGCCGGGCGGCACCGAACCGGTCCACCAGGCCGTCCAGGTCACGGTCGTCCCGCAGGGGGCGGGACAGCGAGCGGATCTCGGCGTCGAGGTCGAGTGCGCCGGGGGCGCCGGGGGCGCCGGGGGCGCCGGGGGCGCCGGGGGCGGCCGCGGTCACGATCCCGCCACCCGGTCCTCGGCCGGCGCAGGACGGCCGAGGAGATGGATCCCGAACCAGTCCCGGGCGAGTAACGCCGCCTCGGCCAGGGTCCCCGGCTCCTCGAACAGGTGACCGGCCCCGGCCACCACGGCGAGCCGTCCCGTCGGGCCGAGGGCGGCCAGGGCCCGCCTGTTGGCCTCGAGGACGGCCACGTCCTCGCCGCCCACGATCAACAGGGTGGGAGCCATGACCGAGGCGAGGCGTTCCATGGCGAGATCGGGGCGCCCGCCCCGCGACACCACGGCGTCCACCAGGGCGGGGTCGTCCGCCGCCGCCCACAGCGCCGCGCCGGCGCCGGTGCTGGCCCCGAACCAGCCGATCCGGCAGCCCGCCGCTTCAGGCCGCGCCCGGACCCAGGCGGTCGCCCGTGCCAGCCGGTCGGCCAGGAGGACGATGTCGAACACGTTGGCGCGGCGGCGCTCCTCGTCCGGCGACAGCAGGTCGAGGAGCAGGGTGCCGAGGCCGGCGTCGTACAGCACGTCGGCGACGAAGCGGTTGCGGGGGCTGTGCCGGCTGCTTCCGCTGCCGTGGGCGAACACGACCACGCCGGCAGCGGGCTCGGGCAGATGGAGGTGGCCCTCGAGCACCACGTCCCCCACCGGGATGGCCACGACCTCGTCACAGTCGGGCGGCTCGTGGCGTGCCCGACCGGCGCGGGCCCACCGGGCGGCGCGGTCCAGCAGCACGACCACCTCGTCGTCGCCGGTCGGCGAGAAGTCGTCGTAGTAGTGGCCGACGGCCACGAAGTCGCGTGGCGCCGACACGGCCACCACCTCGTCGGCCTCCCCGAACCCGTGCAGGGCCTCGGCCGGCCCCACCGGCACGGCCAGCACCACCGAGGACGCACCCAGGAGGCGGGCGATCCGGCACGCCACCCGGGCCGTCGACCCGGTGGCCATGCCGTCGTCCACCACGATGGCGGTCCGCCCGGCCACGTCGACCCGCCGGCGCCCCCGCCGGTACCGTTCGATCCGTTCGGCCAGCACGTGGCGCTCGCGCCGCTCGACCTCGGCGACCTCGGCCTCGGTCACGCCGGCCTGGGCGGTGATGCGCTCGTCCATCACCCGGGTCCCGGATTCGCCGATGGCACCCATCGCCACCTCGGGCTGGAACGGCACGCCCAGCTTGCGCACCACGATCACGTCGAGCGGGGCGTCGAGCGCGGCGGCCACCTGGTAGGCGACGGGCACGCCCCCCCGGGCCAGTCCGAGCACCACCGGACGGACGTCGCGGAACCGCTCGAGCCGCTCGGCCAGCTGCCAGCCGGCATCGGCCCGGTCGACGAACCGGTCCGGTCGCCCGGCGTGTCGCTCCGTCGACCCCTCGTGCACGGGGCCGCCCCCGACGATGACGGTCACCGGCCGCCGCACGGTCCGGGCACGACGGGCGGCCGTCATGTCCCGCACCGCTGGTTGGCCACCTCGACCCGCCGGGACACCTCGCTGTCGGCACCGTCGAGCTCGGCCGCGGGCACGAACCACCGAACGGTGGCACCCACTACGTCGGGCCCACCTCCCTCGCGCCAGTCGACCGGGCCGTCCCGTTCGCCGACCTCGGCGAACTGGAACACCTCGACCCACTCGAGCCCGGGCGTAGCGCTCAGTGCCCACTCCACCTCGACCCGCTCGCCGACCTCCTTGGCGGTGGACCGCCCGGTCAGGGTGATCGCTCCTGTCTCCACGTCGGTCTCCTCGGTCATGTCGTACCCTTCCGCTCTTGCCCGCCCGGTCACGGCGCCACCGCGCCGGCCGTGGCGGGGGTGTCCCCGGGAATCCGGTCGCCCGTATCCGGCGGCACCGGCCGGTCGTGGACGACGGCCACCGGGCACGTGGCGTGGTGCGCGCACTGCCGGGCCACCGAGCCGAGCAGCAGGTCCCGGTAGCCCCCCTGGCCGTGGGGTCCCACCACCAGCAGCGCCGCGCCGCGGGACCGGTCCAGCAGCGCCGGCACGACCGCCTCGTCGACCGCCGTCACCGTGACCGGGACCCCCGGCGCCCACCAGTCGGCATCCTGACGGGCCCGCTCCCCGACCTGCTCGGCGGAACGATCGAACCGCAGGGCGGAGGTCGCCACGACGGCGTGGGTCGGCGGATACTGCCAGGCGATCACGGCCTCGAGGCCGCTGTGCCGCACACGGGCCTCCTCGAGGGCCCAGCACAGCGCGGTGCGGGCGTCGTCGGAGCCGTCGATGCCGACCACCACCCGCCCGGCGTGCGCCCCGTCGGCCCGGTGGGCCGGAGCGTCGCGCACGACCACCACCGGCCCGCGGGAGCGATGGAGGCAGCGGTCGGCCACGGACCCGACCAGCAGGCCGGCGAATCCGCCCGTCCCCCGGGCTCCCACCACGAGCAGGTCGGCTGCGCCGCCGGCCTCGACGAGCACGTCGGCCGGTGCACCCCAGCACACCCGGCCGTGGACGGCCAGATCCGGGCAGCGGGTCGCCGCCAGGCCAACGGCATCGTCCACCACCGCCTGCCACTCGGCCCCGATGTCCGACGGCACGGCCCACGCCGGTACCCGGTCGGGTGGACCCGGCGCCACGCCGACCACCAGCAGCGCCGTCCCGCGGGACTTCGCTTCGTCGGCGGCCCAGGCCAGGGCGTCGCGCGCCCCCTGCGAGCCGTCGACACCCACGACCAGCCCGCCGTGGGACGAGCGCGCCGTCCCGAGTGCCTGCTCCCTCATGTCGGCCTCCCGATCGTCCAGAGTCGGATCCGCCGGGCCCGACCGGTCGGGGCCGCCACCGCGACCGGTCGGGCCTGACCTCCCCATGGTCTGCCCACCCCGGCTCGACGTGTAGGGCCGAACGACACAAGCCGACCGGCGCGCGCCCCGGACGGACCAGGGGACATTCGGCCCTGTGCTGCCCCGGGGGTCGGTCGTACCATCGGAAGCGGAGCGGGGTGGCGTCCCGGCCACCAGGACGAGGAGGACGCGATGCGTGCAGTGCGGCTCATGGAGTGGAAGTCCGACCCGGTGCTGGTCGAGGTGGACGACCCGGTGCCCGGGCCGGGCCAGGTCGTTGTAGCGGTCGGCGGCTCCGGCGCATGCCACTCGGACCTCCACCTGATGCACGAGTTCGAGCCCGGGCTGCTGCCGTGGGGTCCCCCGTTCACCCTCGGGCACGAGAACGCCGGATGGGTGCACGCCCTGGGCGCCGGCGTGACCGATGTCGAGGTGGGCCAGCCGGTGGCGGTCTACGGCCCGTGGGGTTGCGGGACCTGCCCGCACTGCCGCCTGGGAATGGAGAACTACTGCGAGGACGCGGCCCACGCCCCCGTCCCCGGTGGTGGAGGCGGGCTCGGCGCCGACGGCGGCATGGCCGACCTGATGCTCGTCCCGTCGACCCGGCTGCTGGTGCCGCTGCCCGACGGGCTCGACCCGGTCCACGCCGCGCCCCTGACCGATGCCGGACTTACCCCGTATCACGCCGTCCGGCGCTCGTGGCCGAAGCTGCTACCGGGGTCGGTGGCGGTGGTGATCGGCGTCGGGGGTCTCGGGCACCTGGCGGTCCAGATCCTGAAGGCAACGACGGCAGCCCGGGTGGTGGCCGTGGACACCCGGGCCGAGGCACTCGACCTGGCCGTCGAGGGCGGCGCCGATCTCACCGTCGAGCCCGGCGGGTCGGCCGTCCCGGTCATCCGCGAGTCGACCGGGGGACGGGGTGCCGACGTGGTACTCGACTTCGTCGGGTCCGAGGCGACGATCGCGCTCGGGGGCGCCGTGAGCCGGTTCCTGGGCGATGTCACCGTCGTCGGGATCGCCGGCGGCACGTTCCCGTTCAACTTCTTCGCCCTTCCCTACGAGGTATCACTCCAGACGACCTACTGGGGCAGCCGACCCGAGCTGGTCGAGGTGCTCGACCTCGCCGCCCGCGGCCTGGTCCGCCCGACGGTCACCACCTTCCCGTTGGAGCGGGCGGTCGACGCCTACCGCCTGATGGAGACAGGTGCCGCCCTCGGTCGCCAGGTGATCGTGCCGAACGCCGGCGCCTGATGGACTCCGACCGGAGCCGTCGATGACGGCGACCATGCGGGCGTGGGCGGTCGGGACACCGGGGCCGATCGACGGTGGGCCGCTGGTGGAGGTGGAGCGGCCGGTGCCGGTGCCGGGACCCGGACAGGTCCGGGTGCGGGTGCGCGCGTGTGGGGTCTGCCGCACCGACCTCCACCTGGCCGAGGGCGACCTCACCCCGCGGCGGCCCGGGGTCGTGCCCGGCCACGAGGTGGTCGGGACCGTCGACGCCGCCGGGCCCGGATGCGGGCTGGTGGCGGTGGGTGACCGGGTGGGGATCCCGTGGCTGGCCCACACGTGTGGCGTGTGCCGGTTCTGCCGCGCCGGCGCCGAGAACCTGTGCACGGACCCGCGCTTCACCGGCTGGGACGTCGACGGTGGCTACGCCGAGTGGGCCGTGGTCGACGAGGCCTTCGCCTACCGGCTGCCCGGGACACTGGACGACGAGTCGGTGGCCCCGCTGCTGTGCGCCGGGATCATCGGGTACCGGGCGCTCCTGCGGGCCGAGCTGCCACCCGGTGGCCGCCTCGGCATCTACGGGTTCGGCGGTTCCGCCCACCTGACCGCGCAGGTGGCGCTGGCCCAGGGGGCGAGCGTGCACGTCATGACCCGCTCGGCCGAGGCCCGGGCACTGGCGATCGGCCTGGGCGCGGCCAGTGCCCAGGGTGCCGACGACCCGCCGCCCGAGCCGCTGGACGCGGCCATCCTGTTCGCGCCGGTGGGCACGTTGGTCCCTCCCGCCCTGGAGGCGCTCGACCGGGGCGGCACACTGGCCGTGGCGGGCATCCACCTGTCCGATATCCCGGTGCTCGACTACCAGCGCCACCTGTTCGAGGAGCGCACCCTGCGCAGCGTCACGGCCAACACCCGGGCCGACGGTGAGGCATTCCTGGAGCTGGCCGGCCGGATCGGCATCCAGGTGTCGGCCGTGCCCTACCCGTTCGACCGGGCCGACCGGGCACTGTCCGACCTGGCCCACGATGACATCACGGGCGCCGCCGTCCTGGTCATCGGGCACTGAGCGGACAGGGCGGAACGTCCCACCGCACCCGGCCCGGCCCGCCCGAAGCCGATCGTGGCGTCGAGACAGGCCGTGGCGTCGAGACAGGCCGTGGCGTCGGGCTCCGACGCGTGGGCGTGCGTGCAGGTCCACGGGGGCGGCAGCCCGTCGAACTGCCTCGCCCCCGCCCACCGGCAGGGGGGTTCGACGGCCTCCTCGGCGTACCTGGTCACGGGTGTGGCTGCGGCCGAAGCGCACGTCCGCCGGATGCAGGCGTGACCGCACTCCCTCCCGACCCCGGCGCTCCGGCGGGATGTGACCGGGGGCCGGCCGGCCTCCGGCGCACCGTCCTGCCAGACCGGCGGCGGAAACCGACCACGGGAGCGTGCACCATGCCGGGAGTCGCCGCCGTCACCGAGGTCGACGACCTGGTCGACCAGGTGCGCCGGGTCCGGGCGGCCAGCGCCTGGAACTTCTACGACGAGGAGGCCTCGACTGCGGCCCACGACCCGCCCGGCGCCGCCGCCGACCGGCTCGCCGCGCTGCGGACCTACCTCCTCGACCCCTGGACCGCACCCGTGGTCCTCACCGGCGACGCACCGGGCGAGCACGGTGCCCGGCTGACCGGCATCCCCTTCACCTCGCCCCGCCTGCTCACCGGCTCCGGGCGGTCGGAGCCAGGTGCCACCGTCGCGCACCGTACGCCGGCCGAGCTCGACGCCGCCCAGGAGGTGCTCCTGTGGAATGCCTCGGTGCTCTTCCGCCGGGACAACCGGGGCCCGTTGGCCGACGCGCTGGCCGCCTCCCGCGAGGTCCTGGGCATCGTCACCCGCAGCCGCACCGTCTACGCCGCGGGACGGACGGCGGCGGCGGCCGCCGGCGCGCCGTACCTGCGGCACCCGTCGTACGGCGGCTGCCGGGACGTCGCCCGCGTCGTGGCGCTTGCCGGCCGCTCGCCTGCCGGTACCGAGGTCGCCGCCGCACTGGCCGCGCTCGGGAACGGACGACCCGCCACCGGCGCCCGGTAGCGGGCGGACTGCCCTGCAGCCCCTCCAAAGGCGCGTCGGCGCAGGCGGCATGAGCCATCCTGGGACGGAACCGGCTCGAGGAAGGTCCGACCATGCCCAGCATCGCCAGCCAGGAACTGACCGCCATGCGCGATGCCGTGTTCTTCGAGGGCCCCGAGACCGGCCGCCGGCTGAGCCGGTTCTGGCTCCTGATGCTGCTGTCGTCGGTGATCGCCGGGGCCGGGATCGTCAGCAACTCGACCGCCACGGTCATCGGCGCCATGATCGTGGCGCCGCTGATGGTCCCGATCCAGGGCATCATGCTCTCGGCCGTGCTGGGCGACCGGCGGAACCTGCTGCGGTCGGTCGGACTGGTCGTGACCGGCGCGGTCGCGGCGGTGGCCGTCGGATGGATCCTCGGATGGGTGGTCGCCGGACCGGTGGACGCCCAGACCAACGCCCAGGTGGCGGCCCGGGTGAGCCCCCGTCTCATCGATCTCCTGGCTGCCCTGGCCACCGGGGCGGTCGGCTCCATCGCCCTGGTCCGCAAGGACATCTCGGACACGCTGCCGGGCGTCGCCATCGCCATCTCGCTGGTCCCGCCGCTGGTCGTCGTCGGGCTGACGCTGCAGGCGCGCCAGTGGGGGCAGGCCGGCGGGGGGTCGCTCCTCTTCGTCACCAACGTGGCGGCCATGCTCGGCGTCGGCACGGTGGTCATGGCCCTCTACCGGGTGTACCGGATGAGCCCGCAGTACGGCTCGGCCGAGAGCCGGGCGCTGAACCGGCGCCACGCGGTGTTCGTGATCGCCGCGTTGGTGGTGATCGTCATCGTGCCGCTCACCACGGCCTCGGTCACCATCTCCCGCCAGACCAGCCGTGAGATCGCGGTGACGGCAGCCGTCGACTCCTGGATCCCGGGTACCGGGTGGGCGCTCACTTCGGTCACCACCGATGACGGCGGGCGGACCACGGTGCTGCTCCAGGGACCCCCTCCGCACCCGGCGACGTCGGGGCTGCGGGCCCGGCTCATCGGCCGCGGTGTCCCGCCCCAGACGGTCCAGCTCCAGTTCCTCCCCCTGGAGACCGTGGACCTGGCGCCCGCCGCCGCGCCGTAGGGCACCGGTTCACCAGCGCTGGCGGGCCTCCTCGGCGAAGCCCTGGGCGCCGGTCACCTCGAGCTCGAGCCCTTCGTCGGTGACCAATCGGCCCGACCACGTGCCGAAGACCTGGTGGGTCTCGCTCCCGAGCTCGCCCGCGTCGACGTGACTGTGCCTGTCGTACAAGGGGGCCAGGACCAGGTCGAGCTGGCCGCCGGGGTCGCGCACGTGCCACGGACGCATCGGCTCGTCCCACGAGTAGTCCCACTCGAGCTCGCGGCCGAGCTTGGTCAGTCGTCCGTCGACCAGGAACCCGTTTTCGGTGGCGCCGGTGCCCACGGTCCACTTGGCCCCGAATTGGATGCCCACCACGTGGTCGCCGACCCGCCCGGCCCCGCCGCCCCAGTTCCAGACGATGGCGGCGGGCCAGCGACCCCGCCCGACGTCGAGCACCCCCCAGGCCTCGGGTCGTCCCGGGCCCCCGATGGCCCAGGTCCGGTCGCCGACGGTGAGCGTGCCGGTGGCCGGCCGGCCCTGGTGCTTCGACGTGAAGTTGAACAGGTCGTCGCTCCACGGGACGACCACGTTGAGCGACTCGTGGCGGGCGGGCAGCGCCACGGACAGGTCGAAGCGGCCGGGGCGGCCGTCGGCCTCGGTCCACGACGCCACCAACCTTGTGCCCCGCTCGTCGTCCACCAGCGAGAGGTCGAGCCCGTCCTGGGTCACGGCGAGCGGGGAGGTGCCCGGACGCTCGGGCAGGCGGATCACCGACGGGTCGGTGACGATGGACGCACCGCCTTGCACCCCGGCCCCGAGGTCGATCCAGCCCACGTCGGCCAGGCCGAACACGTCGATGTTCGAGTAGACGCAGGAGACGACCACGTCGCCGGCCAGCACGGCCCAGTAGTCCCACTTCTTGTTCCGACCGGGGAGGCCGTCGAGGTTGGCCCGGTGCAGCGGGACCCGGGACCAGCCCCGGGCGTCCGGGTTCAGCCGGTGGCCGTCCGGGGTGCAGAGGTCGACAGGGGCGGTCAGCTCGCGCTCATGGGTCGTCACCGCTCCAGTCTCCACCCGGACGGCCGGGGCGTGCGGTGGCGCCGTGCTCGTGCGGGCATCGTGCCGGTGCGGGCCCGCCCGGTCAGCCCGGGCGGGTAGCCGGCACCGGGGACGCCGTCGGCCGCTGCGGGCCCATGGACGACGTGGTCGGACCGGTGGTCGTGGTGGTGGTCGTGGTGGTGGTCCCCGTGCCGCCCGGCACCGTGGCCACCGGCGTCGGAGTCGGCACCGGGGTCGGAGTCTGCGTCGGAGTCGGCACCGGGGTCGGCACGCCACAGCCTCCGGTCGCCGCCGTCATGCCCGCGTCGGCGGGCACGGTGGCCACCGTGGCGCCGCCGGCGTCGAGGCCCACCACCGACGAGCCGGCGAATCCGCTGGCATCCGTCGTCGCCGCCACCACCACTCCGGAGGACGGTGTCACGGCGTCGAGTACGGCACCCGACGACGACACCAGGCGGACAGAAGCCACGTCGGCCGGGACGACCACGACGGCGAAGCCCACCGGCGCACCCTCGGCCACGCCGAAGGACCCGGTGTCGACGAGCTGCACGGTCTTCGGTCCCGACCCGTCGGTGGTGGGAGCCGGCATCGACGACGACCACACCGCCTGGGCCGTCGACAGCTCCACGGTGAGCTGCCGGCAGGAGGTGGCGGGTGGAGTCGTGGTCGTCGGTGCCGGCACCGGCACCGGCACCGGTGAACCCGACACCCCGCTGCCGGACGAGGCGGACGCGCCAACCGAGCCGACCGTGGCACCCGGGCCGGGCGGCGCAGGAGGGACGACCGCGGGCGTGGTCACGGGCTGGGCGCACTCGGCCCCGGCCGGGCACGGCACCGTCGGCGGGACACCACCCCCCGGCGTGCACGGCGCAGCCGGGGTGCAGGGGGTGACCGCGTCGACGGCGGACGTGTAGACCCGGATGGTCACCCCCGAGTCGGTGGTGCGGGTACTCAGGTGGGTGAGGACCGGTGCTGCGACCGTGCCGGGATGCGGCGCGACCCCGCCCCCCACCACCGAGGCCGACGGCGGGCGGACAGCAGCATCCGCCCCATTGCCCAGGGTGGTCGACGCCGGGCTCGGCCCGGCCACGGCCAGGCCGGTGGCGAAGCTGCCGCCGGCCACCAGCGCGGCCACGGCGACCACGCCGGCCACCAGCGGAGCCCCGATCCGGCGCCGCCCGGCCGCCCGTTCCACGACGGCGGCGGGGTCGGGCTCGACGGTCACCTGGGCGGCGCGGTCGGCCAGGTGGGAGCGGAGGCGGTCCTCGAGCGGGTCGGTCATGGTTCGATCACCTTTCGGAGGTCGGCGAGGGCCCGGCTGACCAGCGAGCGCACGGTGCCCTCGCGGCAGCGCAGGGCCCGGGCGATGTCGGCGTCGGGCAGGTCGCCGTAGAAGCGGAGCACCACGGCCGCCCGCTGACGGGCGGGCAGTGCGGCGAGTGCGTCCCCGAGCTCGTCGGCACCCAGCTCGGCGGCCCGTGGCCCGGGGGGCGGGTTCCGTCGGGCCACGGCGACCCGGCGGTGGTGGGAGGCGCAGGCGTGGACGACGCTGCGGCGGAGGTAGGGCAGGGGCTCACGCACCGATGTCCACCGGCCGTGCAGGCGCACGAAGCAGTCCTGGACCAGGTCGGGGGCGGTGTCGACCGAGCCGCTCAGCAGTGCCGCCAGGCGCACCAGGCCGGCGTACTGATCGGCGTAGACGTCAGCGAAGCTCTGCGGGAGGCCGTCGGCCAGGACCACCGTGGGCCGGGGCGCGATGTCCGACGCCGCCGGTGCCGTGGCAGGCACCGGGGCAGGCGCCGTGTCCGCCCCCTCGACCTCGTCCACGATGCTTCCTGTCTCACCCATCACCAATTACGACGCCCGGGGTGGTCGGTACGTTGCGTGAATTCTCGGGGGATCCGGTGGCGTGCCCGATTCACGGATGCGGGAAGCCCTACACCGAGGGGATCGGTTCTGGCTCCGCATCGGAACTGATGACGGTTCCCATCATCAGAGCGCCTTCCGGAGCGACATCGGCCGCTCCCGTGGATCCGCGTCCGGCGGACGCCAGGGCGTCGGGCACCGCGCCGCGGACGACCTCGGGGTAGGCGCGGGCGTCGAACCCGGCCACGAACCCCCGCACCGCCTTGGGCAACTGCACGACGAGCCGGCCACCCGGTCGGGTGCCGTCGTCGCGGGTCAAGGTGAGCACCAGCGTGCACGGGCCGACAGCCACGGACCGGATGCGCGGGTCGGCCCGCAGGAGGGCCGCGGCGTAGAGGGCGACCGCGCACGACGAGTTGCTGCGGGGGACGCCCTGGACGCCCGCCTCGCGCAGGGATGCCGCCACCTCGTCGGGACTCCGACCGAGGCCGTCGAGGAAGGAACCGGCACGCTTCTTGATCTGTCGCAGATCACCCATGGGCTCTCCTGGCCTGGTCACCCGGTGCACCGGACGGCACCGGACGGCCTGATGGGCCATCATACGTCGACCCGGTCGTCGGGCACCGGCCGAGCCGGCCGGGTGGACGGAGGTGTGGGGGATGGACGACGAGCTGCACGGCTGGGGTCCGGCGATCCGCGAGATCGTCCGGCGCAAGGACGAGGCCCGCGCCATGGGCGGCGAGGCCCGCCGGCGGCGCCAGCACGACCGCGGCCGGCTCGACGCACGCGAGCGCCTGGCCGCCCTGTTCGACCCCGGCACGTTCGTGGAGATCGGGATCCTCGTGGGCACCACCGAGGACCCGCCCCTCCCCGGAGACGCCCTGGTCTGCGGGTCGGGCCGCATCGACGGCCGACCGGCCCTGGCCGGGTCCGAGGACGTCACCGTGCTGGGCGGCTCCATCGGCAGCGGTGCGTCGGACAAGCGCTACCGGCTCTGCCAGCTGGCCCGCCAGGAGCGGGTCCCGCTGGTGATGCTGCTGGAGGGTGCCGGCCACCGGGTCACCGAGGCCTCGGTCGGGCGCCGCCCCGGCGACCTCATGGGCCTGGCCGAGCTGTCCGGTCAGGTGCCCCTGGTGAGCCTGGTCCTGGGGGCCTCGGCCGGCCACGGTGCCCTGACCGCGCCGCTGTGCGACTTCGTGGTCATGACGGGGACGGCGTCGATCTTCGCCGCCGGCCCGCCGCTGGTGCGCTCGGCCACCGGCGAGGACGTGACCAAGGAGGTGCTCGGCGGGCCGGAGGTGGCGGCCACCGCCGGCGGCGTGGTGCACAACGTGGTCGACGACGACGTGGCCGCCGTCGCACTGGTCCGCCGGTACCTGGGACATTTCCCCACCAACGCCTGGCAGCCGGCGCCGCTGCGGGCCGGCGGCGACACCGGCCCGCGCCGGCTCGACGTCCTCGGCCTCATCCCGCCCGACGGGCGCCAGCCCTACCCGGTCCGGCCCGTCCTGTCCGAGCTGGTGGACGACGGCGACCTGCTCGAGGTGCAGCCCGGCCACGGCGGCTCGATCGTGACGGCACTCGCCCACCTCGGTGGCCGGAGCGTGGCGATCGTGGCCAACGACCCCGCCGCCCTGGCCGGGACCATCGACGCCGCCGCGGCCGACAAGGCCGCCCACTTCCTCGACGTGGCCGACGCCTTCGGCCTGCCCTGCATCTTCCTGGCCGACAACCCCGGGGTGCTGGCGGGCACGGCCGCCGAGCGCCAGGGGATCCTGCGGCACGCGGCGCGCCTGTTCGCCGTCCAGCACCGGATGCGGGTCCCGAAGCTCCATGTCACCCTGCGCAAGGCGTTCGGGTTCGGCTCTTCGGTGATGGCCATGAACCCGTTCGACGGGCAGACGGTGACGCTGGCACTGCCGTCGATCACCCTCGGGGCCATGCCGGCGGCCTCGCCGGCGAGCGGCATCGACGACGGCGACGAACGGGCCCGGGTGGCCGCCGAGCAGTCCGAGGCCTCGGTCCGGGCCGCGTCCCGGCTCTCCTACGACGACGTCATCGACCCGAGGGACCTGCGCGACGCCCTCCTGGCCGGGCTGGCGTTGTCCGAGGGACGCGACACCGCCGCCCGCTCGCCCCGCGGGCTGGGCATCCTGCCCTGACCGGGCCGTCCGGCTCCCGGAGCCCCACCATCCCGGACACGTTCATATGGGTCCGGCCTGCAGCCGCAGCATGTCGGTGGCGCCGGCGCCGTCGACGGCAATCACCTGGCCGGAGACGAACCGGGCCACCGGGCTGCACAGGAAGAGGGCGAGGTAGGCGACGTCCGACCCGTGGCCGTGGCGGCCCAGCGGGTTGGTCGCCTTCGGCGTCGACCCGGGCACCGACTCGGCGAATCGCTTCAGCCCCTCTGTCCCGAGCATGGAGCCGGGGGCGATGGCATTGACCCGGATGCCGTAGGGGCCCCACTCGACCGCACAGGTACGGGTGAGCGAGTCGACGCCGGACTTGGCCGCGGCCACGTGGGCCTGGTACACGACGCCGCGCTGCTCGAAGGGGGCGCTGATGTTCACGATCGAGCCCCCGTGGTCCCGCTGCCACGCCTCGAAGGCGGCCTTGGTCACGTTGTAGGTGCCGAGCAGGTCGATGTCGACGATGGCCTTGAACCCGTTGGGCGAGATGGCCGACATCGGGGCCGGGAAATTGCCCGCCGCGTTGTTGACCAGGATGTCGAGCGATCCCCGCTCGGCCACCACCCCGTCGATCACCGCCCGCACCGCGTCCGCGTCGCGTACGTCGCACACCCCGAAGGAGGCGTCGACCCCGTCGGCGGCCAGTGCGGCCACCGCCGCCTCGAGCACGTCCTGCTTGCGGCTGGCCAGCACCACCGACGCGCCGTGGGCGCCGAGCACCCGGGCGATCTCCTTGCCGATGCCGGTGCCGCCGCCGGTCACCAGGGCCACCCGTCCCGCCAGCACGTCGGGTGCGAAGCAGCTCGGCACCACCAGTTCGGGCCTGTCGTCCACGGTTCCCCCCTGGGTCACGGTGCCGGGGCGGTGCGCCCCGGCACCGACCAGTACAGCCGACTCAGCTCATCGCCGCGATCGGGTGCTTCGACGGGTACCTGCCGACGAGGGAGCCGATGTGGCGGGCGATCCCCCCGGTGAAGCTGTCGATGTAGGCCAGCTTGCGGATCATGTAACTGTGGTTCTCCTTCGGGTCGAGGTACAGGTTGTACAGCCGACCGTGGGAGTACTTCTGGGTGACGCCGGTGAACCCGCCGAGGTTGAAGCAGTCGCGGTCGTCGTCCGACGACGAGGCGACCATGAACTTCCATTCGCCGACCCGCAGGGCGGAGAACACGTTGGTCAGCCAGTAATAGAGGTACTTGCGGTTGGACACACCGGCCGGGTCGAGTAGGAACGACGTCTGGTCGACGCCGTCGATGTAGCGGTCGACGGGCACCGAGTCCGAGGCCCCGGCCAGCGACAGGCAGGTGGTGAACAGGTCCATCAGCGAGAAGACACCGTCCGAGGCCCGGTCGGCGGCGACCATGCCCGGCCAGGTCACGATCCCGGGCACCCGCTGGCCGCCCTCCCACGTGGAGCCCTTGGCGCTGCGAAACGGGGAGTAGGCGGCATCGGGCCACGTCTCCATCTCGGGGCCGTTGTCCGAGGTCACGAAGATCAGGGTGTCGTCCATCTGGCCCGTCGCCTCGAGCTCGGCCACCAGGCGGCCGACGATGTCGTCGAGCTCGATGATGGTGTCCTTGTAGGGGTGCTTGGCCGGGGACGTCCCGAGGAACCGCTCGTGGGGGTAGTTGTCGAAGTGGGCGCCCCGGGTGCAGTGGTAGAGGAACCAGGGCTGGCGCTCACCGTCGGGCTGGGCGGCCATGCGACGGATGAAGTCGAGGGAGTAGGCGGCCCACTTGTCGTCGAGCAGCGACAGCACGGGGACGGTGACCTCCTCGACGTTCTCGGTGTCGCCGCCCCGGGTGGCGTGCACGAAGCACTTGTTGAAGGGGAGGTTCTCCACCCACTTCGTCCGCTCCTCGCTGTAGACGATCTCGGGGAAGAAGTTCGGGTCGCGCCACTCGGTGTACATGTCCGACACCGAAAGGAACCCGTAGAAGTCGTCGAAGCCGACGTGCTGGGGCTGTGACTCCACGTTCTCGCCGATGTGCCACTTGCCCACGGCCTGGGTGGCATAGCCGGCCTCGGAGAGCAGGGCCGGCAGGGTGACCTCGCCGTCGAGTCCGCCGGGCTGTCCGTACATCGGCGGCCGAAGCAGTCCGTGGCGCATGGGCAGGCGGCCGGTCATGAGCGACGCCCGCGACGGCGTGCACGACGGCTCGGAGTAGCAGGACGTGAGCAGCAGTCCGCGTCGGGCCAGCCTGTCGATGTTCGGGGTCGGCGCGCCGACGGCCACCCCGCCGCCGTAGCACCCGAAGTCGCCCCACCCGACATCGTCGAAGAGGATCACCAGGATGTTCGGACGACCCCGGGCCGACCGGTAGGCGTCCAGGGCCTCAGCGGCCCGGGCCTCCTGTTCAGGGAGCACGAAGCGGGGCTCCAGGCTGTCGCGCTCGCGCACCGTGTCGGCCACCACCGGGTCATGTGCCATCGGGCTCCCCTCCTCGGACGTCGTGGGCGCCATGGTAGCGACGCGTCTCCGCCCGGGGCGGCGGCCGGCGGCAACACCGGGTGCGGGACCACGATCCGTGGATGATCCGGCGCCGGCGCTACAGGTCGACGGCCAGCCGTCCGAAGGAGGCGGTGAGGGAGAGATCACGAAAGGCCATACGTGATGACGACGGATCCACTGCGACGCTGGGACGGTGACGACGCCGGTGACGTCGACGCGTCCGCGGACGACCACGAACCGGCCCTGCCGCCGACACCGCGGCTGCGCCGGTGCGGCTGCATCCGCGACGTCGGCGCAGGCCCGTGGATCGGCACCCTGGCCTGCTGCACCCGGCCGGCCGGCCACGACGGCGACCACGCCATGACGCTCGGCGACTCGGGCTCGACCAGCTTCTGGCAGGAGACCTGGTCCTAGCGGGACCGGACCGACCCCGGGGCCGACGCGCCGCCGGCGTCGGGGCGCATCGCGCTGCCGCGTGTGCCACCATGAGCGGACGGCGTCCGGGGCCCACCCGGAGACGACTCCGGGGGGAACGTCATGGAAGATCTGTCGGGCAGGGTGGCGGTCGTCACCGGGGGCGCGGCCGGCATCGGCCGGGGCATCGTCGGGGCGCTCCTCGACGAGGGGGCCCGGGTGGTGATCGCCGACATCGAGGCTCCCGTGCTGGAGGCCACCGTGGTCGAGCTGTCCGGTCGGGGCGAGGTCCGCGGCGTCGTGACCGACGTGTCCGACCCGGCCTCGGTCGCCGCACTGGCTGACGCCGTGTACGGCGAGTTCGGCGCCTGCCACGTGCTGTGGAACAACGCCGGGGTCACCTCGGGCGGCGGCGGCAACCCGTGGGAGCAGGAGCCCAACGACTGGCGGTGGTGCTTCGGGGTCAACGTGTTCGGCACGGCCAACGGCGTCCTCGAGTTCGTGCCCCGCATGATCGCCGGCGACGAGCCCGGCGTGGTGGTCACCACGTCCTCGGGCGACGGCGGGATCGCCCCGGTGCCCTATGCCTCGGTCTACGCCTCGTCCAAGGCGGCCATCAGCTGCTTCACCGAGGCCCTGGCCCACCAGTTCCTGGCCCAGGGGACCAAGCTGTCGGCCGCCGTGTTCTACCCGTCGGGCGGCCTGCTCGACACCGGGCTGTGGACCGCGCAGCGCAACCGCCCCGAAGAGCTGGCACGGGTCCGGCCCCGCCCGCCGGCGCCGGGCACGACGTTCGCCGAGTTCAAGGAGGCGCTGGCCGCCGCCGGGCGGCCGATCGACGTGGTCGACCTCGACGAACTCGGCCGCTTCGCCGTGCAGGGGGTCAAGGACGGCCGCTTCGTCATCAGCCACAACCTCGACACCGCCGGTGCCCTGCTGCACGCCCGGGCCGACGCCATCGCCCGGGGCGACCTGCCGCCCTCGGCCCTCGAGGGCCTGACCTGAGCGCTCCGACGCCCGTCACCGACCGACGACCCACGACCAGAGGGACCCCATGACGACCGAGACCGCACCGGACAGCCGCTACACCGTGATCAGCGCCGACGCCCACGCCGGCGGGGACATCGCCGACTACCGGCCGTACCTGGCGTCGCGGTGGCACGACGAGTTCGACGCCTGGGCCGCCGCCTACGTCAACCCGTATGCCGACCTCCAGGCCCCGACCGCCTACCGCAGCTGGGACTCGGACCGGCGCCTGGCGGAGAACGACGCCGACGGCGTGGCGGCCGAGGTGCTCTTCCCGAACACGGTGCCGCCGTTCTTCGAGGAGGGCAGCCTGCTGGCGCTGCCGCCGGCGGCGGCCGACTACGAACGCCGGTGGGCCGGGGTCCAGGCCCACAACCGCTGGCTGGCCGACTTCTGCGGCCGGGTGCCGGGCCGGCGGGCCGGCGTGGCCCAGATCTTCGCCAACGACATCGACGACGCCCTGGCCGAGGTGCGGTGGGCGGCCGCCGCCTTCGACCCCTTCGGGGGGATCCTGCTGCCGAGCCTGCCGCCCGGGGCCGGCCTGCCCGGGCTGTGGGAGCCGGCGTGGGAGCCGCTGTGGGAGCTGTGCGAGCAGCTCGACGTGCCGATCAACATCCACGGTGGTGGTGGCCTGCCCGACTTCGGTGACAGCGAGGTGGCCCGGGCCATGATGCTGATCGAGCTCCCCTGGTTCTCCCACCGCTCCATGTGGCACCTGATCTTCGGCGGGGTGCTGGAGCGCCATCCTGCCCTCAAGATCGTGCTGACCGAACAGGGCCTGGCGTGGCTGCCCCGGGGGCTCGAGACCCTCGACTGGTTCTACGGCCGCATGACCATGGGCGGGTCCGCCGAGGCGGCCTACTTCGGCGTGGCCGCGCAGGGCATGTCGATGACGCCGTCGGAGTACTTCGCCCGCAACGTCTGGGTGGGGGCCAGCTTCCTGCGGGCAAGCGAGTCCGCCGTGCGCCACGAGGTCGGGGTCGACCGGATCATGTGGGGCTCGGACTACCCCCACACCGAGGGGTCCTTCCCCTACAGCCTTCTGGCGCTGCGGGCCGCCTTCGGGGACGTCGACCCGGCCGAGACGAGGCGCATGCTCGAGGACAACGTGGCCGCCGTCTACGGCTTCGACCTCGACGCCCTGCGCCCGGTGGGCGACCGGATCGGGCCCACCGTGTCCGACGTGGCCACGCCGCTGGCCGTCGACGACTACCCGACAGACTCCACCTGCAACGCCTTCGATCGTCACCAGGTGCTGCGCTCCTGGTGACCGGGCCCGGGGGCCCGGTCCGGCGCGCCCGGCTCACCTCAGACGGGCGGCTGCAACCCGTACTCCGCCTTCCACCACCGGGCCCCGGCCCGGTCGGCGGGGTCGGAGCGCAGGGTCGGGTCCTGGCCCATGGACGCCGGCGTCGGGCCGATGCGGGCGGCGACGGGCCGGAGCTCGTCCAGGTCGAACCCGTAGACCCGGGCCGCGGTCAGGCCCAGCAGCTCGGCCGTGTCGTCGACCGGCACCTCGGCGAAGTCGGCCTTCAGCTTGGCCGCGGTGTTCGGCCACGTCCCCTCGGGGTGCGGGTAGTCGGTCCCCCACATGACCACGTCGGTGCCGATGACGTAGCGGCGGCGGATCTCCTCCTTCGACATGGTCGAGGCACCGATGAAGATGTTGGTGCCGAAGTAGTCCGAGGGCAGCTTGGAGATCTTCCCCTTGAGCATGGCGGCCAGCTTCTTGGTGGTGTGGCCGCCCCCCATGTACTGGTCCCACTTCCACATCATGTCCGGGGCCCAGTAGGCGGCGGCCTCGGTCACCACGAACTTGAGGTCGGGGTAGCGCTCGAAGGCCCCGCCGAACAGCAGGTGCCAGGCCGGGCGGACGGCCCACCACACCACCTCGGCCAGGTAGACGCCGGTGTTGTCCCCGTACTCCTCCATCGGGGCCTCGCCCGAGTGGGTGTGGACGGGCAGGCCGGCCTCGGCGCAGGCCGCCCACACCGGGTCGTAGGAGGCGTCGTTGTAGGGCGTGCGCTCGCGCCACATGGTCGGCACCATGATCCCGCGGATGCCGGGCTGGGCCGCCACCCACTCGATCTCCGCTACGGCCCGGCCGATGTCGTGGGTGATGGGCACGAGGGCGATGCCGCCGCGCCGGTGGGGCGAGTGCGAGCACATCTCGGCCAGGAACCGGTTGTGGGCGTGGGCCCCGGCGAAGGCGAGCTCGGGGTCGGCGATGGCACCGGCGAACAGGCCGGCCCCGAAGGGCGGCGAGGCCATGCCGGTCACGGCGTCGGCGTCGGCGAACAGCACGTCGGCCGCCACCCCGTCGGAGTCGAGCTCCTTGTCGCGCACCGACGGGTCGAAGGCGCCCTTCAGGCCCTCCTCGTTGTCGGTCTCCCACCCCATGATGTAGTCGTAGTTGAAGGCCAGGGACTGCTCGCGGTGCGCGTACCGCTCGGCGAGGTACTCCTCGAACGCCGGGTGGTGCTTCGCCTCGAGGTAGGGGCGGTAGTCCTCGCAGGCCAGGCCGGCGTGCCCGTCGGCGGACACCACGATGTACCGGTCGTCGGCGGCTGCGGGGACGTCGGACGCGCCGGTGCCCGCCGCGCTCACGACTTCGCCCCCAGCACGCTCAGGTCGTCGTACCGCTGGTGCATGAAGGGTTCGAGCCAATCGGCCGGCACCCGCTCCACGATCTCGCCCCGCTGGGACGAGGAGAGCTCGGCGTACTCGAAGGACAGGACCTCGTCGACGGGGAAGTCGGCGATCGGGTCCAGCGGCGCCTCGAGGAGCTTGCACTCACCGGTCACCGGCCGCACCACGCGCGCCGTCTCGTGTCGGCGGCAGTACACCAGGGCCGGGTCGCCGTCGAGGCCCTCGCCCGCCGGGTTCGGCAGGCCCTTGAAGTAGAAGTCGAGCTTGTCGATCTCGTACCCGGGCTGCTCGGGCCCGAGTGTGCCGGTGACGTCCGCCACCTTGGCGCCCATGCGGGACACCTCGGCACCCAGGGTGTCACCCTGGGTGACCAGCGACAGCTGGGCGATCTTCTTGGGCTCGCCGAACGTCTCGCGGCCGCCGGTGGTGGCCTGCTCGGTGCTCATGGGCATGAAGAGGGCGTACTCGCCCTCGACGTCGCCGTGGCGGGCCCGCACCCCGAACCAGCCGGCGCCGAAGGTGGGCAGGCCGGTGCCCATGTCCACGACGGCGATGCGAAGCCGGGCCGTCGGGGCGGCGGGCTCGAGCGGCCGCGGCAGCACGGCGGCGATGGCATCTGGATCGGTGCGGAAGACGACGGTGACCGCCCTCGACCAGATCGGGCTGCGCGTGGCCTCGACCTCGCGGTTGTTCCGCTGGTCCACCGCACGGGCCCCGTAACGGACGTTCCCCATGGATCTCCCTCCCCCGGCAGGCCCTGCGGCCGCCGCCCAAAGTGTGGCACGCGGGGCGGCGTCCCGCCCGGGTGGCCGTCCGGCGGCACCGGCGGCCGGTGGAGCGGCCCCGGTGGCAGTATGCGGGGCGAGGAGGAGCACCACGCCCCTCCGTGCGGAGGACGCCCCATGCACCGTCGAGCGACCCACGACCACCCGCCCGCCGTCGGAAGGCCCTGTGCCGGGGCGGCCCGATGATCCTCGACCGCTTCGACCTGGGCGGACGGGTGGCCGTCGTCACCGGCGCCGGCCTCGGCATCGGGCGCGGCATCGCCGTCGGGCTGGCCGAGGCCGGGGCCGACGTGGTGGTCGCCGCCCGCACCGAGTCCGACCTCGAGGAGGTGGCCGGCGTGGTCCGGTCCCTCGGGCGGCGCGCCGTGGTCGTCCCGACCGACGTCGTCGACCAGGAGCAGTGCGCCCGGCTCATCGACCGGGCCGTGGACGAGCTCGGGCGCCTCGACGTCCTCGTCAACAACGCCGGCGGGGCCATGCCCCGGGCGGCGATGGACACCAGCGAGGGGTTCATGACCCGCACGTTCGCCTTCAACGTGACCGCTCCGCTGACGCTGACCAAGCTGGCGGCCCGACGGATGGTCGACACAGTCGGCGCCGGGTCGGTCGTCAACATCTCGTCTCGGTCGGCCAGCATGACCCAGCCGATGTTCGTGGCCTACGGGGCGGCCAAGGCCGCGCTCGACCGGCTGACCAGGAACATCGCCTCCGAGCTGGCTCCCCGGGTCCGGGTCAACGCGCTCGACGTCGGCGGGGTGGCCACCCGGTCGCTCGAGATCGTGCTGACCGACGACGACCTGCGGCGCCGGTTCCTGGCCGGCACCCCCATGCAGCGCCCGGGTGAGCCCGAGGACATCGCGTGCGCCGTGCTCTACCTGGCATCGGACGCATCGTCGTGGGTGACCGGCAAGGTGTTCGAGATCGACGGGGGCACCGAGGCACCGGCGATCCTGGTGCCGGTGGCCCCGCTCGAACCGTCGACGGGCGGGGACGGGTGAGCGACCCCGCGCCGGTAGCGGCGCCCCTGACCGGCCTGTCGCACGTGCAGCTCAACGTGGCCGACCCGGGGGCGAGCGCCGCGTGGTACACGGTGGCGCTGGGCCTCGAGCCGTTCGCCGCCGATCCCGACCTCGGCTTCGTGGCGCTGACCCACCGGGGGGCGCACCTCGTGGTGGTGCTCAACCGGCGTCCGGCGGGGCCGGTGGACCACGGGGCGGGCGTCCTCGACCACCTCGCCTTCGCTGTGACCGACGGGCGGTCGCTCGAGGCCTGGGCCGAGCATCTCACCGCGGTGGGGATCGACCACCCCGGCGTCGTTCCCGAGAACGGGAACCCGTCGCTGCAGCTGCGCGACCCGGACGGCACCGCCGTCGAGCTGGTGGCGCCCCGGCCCCGCGACGTGGCGTGAGCGCGGGGCACGGACGTCCACGGTTGCAGCGGAACGGGGGCCCGTCGACCATCCGCCGCAGTGGGATCCACGGTTAGGGTGGCGCCATCGGGCGGGGTGCGTCCCCGGGGGAGCCCAAGGGGGACTGGATGGAACTCGAACGGGGCAGGATCGCCGTCGTCACCGGCGCGGCAGGGGGGATCGGATTGGCGCTGGCCGAGCGGTTCGCCCGCAGCGGCATGCACGTGGTGCTGGCCGACGTCGACGAGGGCGCCCTCGACCGGGCCGTGGAGACCGTTGCCGGCCTGGGCGTCGAGACGCTCGGCGTGCCCACCGACGTGTCCAGCGAGGCCGCCGTCAAGGCCCTGGCCGCTGCCACCCTCGAGCGGTTCGGTGCGGCACACGTCGTGTGCAACAACGCCGGCGTCGCCACCATGGCCGACCCGTGGACGGGGCCCCTGTCCTCGTGGGAGTGGGTGGTGGGCGTCAACCTGTGGGGCGTCATCCACGGGGTGCGGGCCTTCCTCCCGATCCTCGTCGACCAGGGAGAGGGCCACATCGTCAACACCGCGTCCATCGCCGGGCTGCTGCCCGGGCTGGGTCCGGCCTACGACGCCACCAAGCACGCCGTGGTGGCGTTGACCGAGGACCTCTACACCACGCTGGCCATGGCCGGCCTGCCGGTCGGGGTGAGCGTGCTCTGCCCGGGCTGGGTCCGGACCGGCATCATGGACTCGGACCGGAACTGGCCTGCCCACCTGGGCGAGCGGCCGCCCGACGCCTTCGGGGCCGACATCATGGGCGGCCACGTCCGCCGGGCCATCGACGAGGGGATGACGCCGGGCTCGGTGGCCGACCTGGTAGCCGAGGCCATCGGCGAGCTGCGGTTCTGGGTCCTCCCGCACCCCGACTTCGTGGAAGTGGCCGAGCGGCGCTGGGCCACCATCGCCGAGGGGATCAACCCGAGCCCGCTGACCGACGTGCCCGGCCTGCCCACCGCCGACCAGCTGCTCATCGAGGTGGCCGCCACGCCGGAGCCGCCCCCGGCCGACTGAGGCGCGGGTTTCCGCTACTGTCCCTCGGGCGGAACCGGCGGCGAGGGGGGGGACCGGAACGATGCAGCTGATCGTCGCAGTCATCAAGCCGTTCAAGCTGGAGGGCGTCAAGCGACGCCTCGAGGATCTGGGCATCCACGGCATGACCATCACCGAGGCCCAGGGCTTCGGGCGCCAGCACGGGCACACCGAGGTGTACCGGGGCGCCGAGTACCAGGTCGACTTCGTGCCGAAGGTCCGCGTCGAGGTGGTCGTCGACGACGAGCAGCTCGACGGGGTTCTCGAGGCGATCGTCGACGAGGCCGCCACCGGCACCATCGGGGACGGCAAGATCTGGGTCCAGCCGATGGAAGCCCTGGTGCGCATCCGGACGGGCGAGCGCGGCCCCGACGCCCTCTGAGTCGCCCGCCGGTCGGTCCGGCTGCCTGAGGCCGCCCCGGTCAGGCCCAGCGCACCGGGAACGGCGCCTCGGCGGACCCGTGCTCGGCGTAGGCGCCCTCGACCAGGAGCACGGCGTCCCCGGTGGCGAGCACGGTGGTCACCAGGTACCAGCCGAGGGTGATCGCCGGGACCAGGTGCTGGACGAGGATCGGTCCGTGCCCGGCGGAGGGGGCACCGAGCGCCGGGGGCAGGTCCAGGCCCAGCGCGTCCAGCAGGCCACGATGGCAGGCGGCCGCCCCGGAGGCCCAGGTCGGAACCGGGTCGTGCCCATGGTTGACGGGCGGTGGCGGCCCGGTGGCAGGCGGGGCCAGCGCCCGTTCGAGCAGATGGCGGGCCCGGCTGGTGTACGGGCCGCGCATGCGTTCCACCCAGGCGGCGTCCACGAACTCCCCGGGCTCCAGGGGGACGGCGACCATGCAGCCGGGCTGCAGCCGGCCCGGCACGACACCCCCCGCGGCAGGCGTGGCTGTGGTGGCCGTGGCCCGGGGCACCGAGCGTGCCGACGGCGCGGCACCGTGGCTCCCGTCGTACGTCCTGTGGTCGATCCGGGGCTGCAGCGCTTCGATCACCATGGGAGCCTCCTCGTGTGGCTCGGACAGGTCCCTCCGTGTATGCGGAGTCCATCGGCACGGCAACCCGCATACTGGAGGGCCGTTGGTCCCGAGGCGCGGATGCCCGCAGCGCACGCTCAGGCGGTGACGAAGCCCCGGTAGCCGTCGGCGACCACCGCTGCACACTGCTCGACGTAGGGCGGGAAGCCGAGCAGGGGCATGAAGACACGGGGTTTTCCCGGCACGTTCGCCCCCAGGTACCACGAGTTGCACGTGGGGAACAGGGTGAAGGAGGCCACGTCGTTGACGTAGCGCACCCACGCCTGCTGGGCGTCGGGCTCGGCCTCGATGGTCGCCAGGCCCCGGTCGCGCAACGACCCGATGCACTCGGCGATCCAGCCGACGTGGTGCTCGATGGAGACCACCATGTTGGAGAGCACCGACGGGCTGCCGGGACCGTTGACCAGGAACAGGTTGGGGAACCCGGCGACCTGCAGGCCCAGGTAGGTCCCCGGCCCAGCCGCCCACGCGTCGGCCAGCGGGAGGCCCCCCCCGACCCCGGATGTCGATCCGCAGCACCGAGCCGGTCATGGCGTCGAACCCTGTGGCGCAGACCAGGACGTCGAGGTCCACGTGGCGTTCCCCCATCCGGACCCCGGTGGGGGTGACCGCCTCGATCGGCGTGGCCGACACGTCCACGAGCTCGACATCGGGGCGGTTGTAGGTGGCGTAGTAACCCGTGTCGACGCACAGGCGCTTGCACCCGATCAGCGTGTCCGGCATGAGCCGGGCGGCCACGTCGGGATCGTGAACTGTCTCGGCGATCTTGGACCGCACGAACTCGGCGGCCGTGGCGTTGGCGGCCGTGTCGACCAGCAGGTCGGCGAACGAGCCGAGGAACGACAGCCCGCCGGTGCGCCATCGCTCCTCGAAGACACGCCGGCGCTCGTCCTCGTCGACGGCGAGCGCCGGCGTGTCGCTGGGGGGCCGGCCCGAGCCGAAGCCCAGGGTCATCTGGCTGTTGGCGGCCCGGAACGCGGGGTAGTCGGCCTTGACGGCCGCCACCTCCTCGGCGGTCAGCGGCCGGTTGCCGGCCGGCACCGCGTACGCCGCGGTCCGCTGGAACACGGTCAGGTGGCCGGCCCGGTCGGCCAGAACCGGGATGGCCTGGATGCCCGACGAGCCGGTGCCGATGACGCCGACCGCCGAGCCGGTGACGTCGACCGGCTCGTGGGGCCACCGGCCGGTGTGGAGCACCGGACCGGCGAAGGAGTCGAGACCCGGTAGGTCGGGGAGGTTGGCCGACGACAGCGGGCCGATGGCGAGCACCACGAACGCGGCGTCGAGCTCCGCCCCGTCGTCGGTCGTCACCACCCACCGCGCCGCGCCCTCGTCGAACGCGGCACCGGCAACACGGGTAGCGAACCGGATGCCGGGACGCAGGTCGAACCGGTCGGCCACGTGGTCGAGGTAGGCGAGGATCTCGGGCTGGGTGGCGTACCGCTCGGACCAGGTCCACTCCTGCTGGAGCGCCTCGTCGAACTGGTACGAGTACTCGACGCTCTCGACGTCGCACCTCGCCCCTGGGTACCGGTTCCAGTACCAGGTGCCGCCGACCCCGCCGCCGGCCTCGACCACCAGGGCGGCGAGCCCTTCCGTGCGGGCCCGGTGCAGCATGTAGAGCCCGGCGAACCCGGCCCCCACGATGACGACGTCGTACCGGTCACGCTCCCCCATGGTCCCTCCCTCGTCCCACCGGCACCCGAGCGGTGCCCGGGCCGTCCCGTGCTCAGTTGACCCTGCGGTCGTGCCCCTCCCAGTAGGGGGCCCGCAGCTCGCGCTTCAACACCTTCATGGCCCCCGACAGCGGCAGCGGCTCGGTGCGGAACTCGATGCTCTTCGGCACCTTGTAGCCGGCGATCCACTCGCGGGCGTGGACGGTCAGCTCCTCCTCGGTGACGACGTGCCCGTCGCGCAGCACCACCACGGCGTGGACGGCCTCGCCCCACTGCTCGTGGGGGATCCCGATGACGGCCACCTGCTGCACGGCCGGATGGCCGGCCAGGGCGTTCTCGACCTCCGAGGAGTAGACGTTCTCGCCGCCGGTCACGATCATGTCCTTCACCCGGTCGACCAGGTAGAGGTAACCGTCCTCGTCGAGGTAGCCGGCGTCGCCCGTGTGGTACCAGCCGTCGCGGAACGCCTCCTTGGTCGCCTCGGGCTGGCGCCAGTACTCGATCATGAAGTTGCCGCCCCGGGCGCACACCTCGCCCGTCTCGCCCGCCGGCAGCGGGTGCCCGAACGCGTCCTGGATCGACAGTTCCACGCCCAGGAGCGGGTAGCCGGCGGACTGCAGGTACCTGACGCCGGTCCGGTGCTCCTCGGGGCCGAGGACCGTGATCACCGAGCTGGACTCGGTCATGCCGTAGCCCTGCCAGATGTTGGTGTCGGGGTAGAGCTCGAGCAGTGTCTCGAGCAGTGCCTTCGGCATGGGCGAGGCGCCGTAGACCAGGTCCGTCAATCCGCCCAGCCGCTCGGGCCGGAAGTCCGGGTGGGCCATGGTCAGTCCGATCATGGTCGGCACCATGGTGGTGATGGTCGGCCGGTAGGCGTCGATGGCGTCCATGACCGCCCCGGGCTCGAACATGGGCAGGATCACCGTGTGGCCGCCGAGCGCCGGGCCACCCACCGCCGCGTACATCGAGGCGGCGTGGAACATCGGGGTCTGCAACAGGTTGACCGAGTCGCGACCCCGGTGGATGGCGATGGTGACGTGGTAGGCGTTCAGCAGCTCGGCCCGCTGGTCGAGCAGCACCCCCTTGGGCATCCCGGTCGTGCCGCCGGTGTACATGAGGACGACCGGGTCGGTCTCCTCCCCCTCGGCCGGCAGCACCGGATCCGAGGCGAGCAGTTGGTCGAAGGTCTCGGTGTGCGGCACGTCCCCTGCGCCGATCAGCACCACGTGCTCCAGCCCGGCCTCGTCGCGCACCGCCTCGATCACCGGGGCGAAGACCGGGTCGACGAAGCAGATCCGGGTGTCCGAATCGCGGAGCACGTGGATCAGCTCGCGTGGCGCGAAGCGCAGGTTGAGCGGGTTCACGATGCCGCCGCCCAGGAAAGCGGCGTGGTACAGCTGCAGGTACTCGGGCGAGTTGAGCGCCAGGATGGCGAAGCGGTCGGTCCGGCCGATACCCAGGCCCTGCATGCCGCCGATGAGCCGGGTGACCCGGTCGAGGTGCGAGGCGTAGGTGAACGACTCCCCGGTGGCCGCGTTGGTGGCGACCGGCCGGTCGGCGTTGCGGGCGACCGACGGCAGCAGCAGGCGGTGGTAGACGAGTTCCTTCATCGCCTCATGGTACGGGGGCGCCGGCCGGCGCACACGGGTCGGCCCCGACGAATCCACACCAACCGGTGATGTCCCGACGGCCGGCGCGCCCCCGGGGTGCGGCCGTGCCCCGGCCACCGTCCACGCCCACGGCGCGGTTGCCCGGACCTAACCTCAGACGATGCCCGCCCGCGCCTCCGACGACGCACCGCCCGACCGGATCATCGGCCTGACCACCGCCGAGTCGCGGACACCGGCGGCGCCGGCCCCGTTCCGGTTGGGCGCGCCCAACATGGTGGTGATCGTGCTGGACGACACCGGCTTCGCCCAGCTGGGCTGCTACGGGTCCGACATCGCCACGCCGGCCATCGACGGGCTGGCCGCCCGCGGCCTCCGCCTCACCAACTTCCACACCACCGCCATCTGCTCTCCCACCCGCGCCTGCCTGCTCACCGGGCGCAACCACCACCGGGTCGGGGTCGGCATGCTGCCGGACCTGCCCATGCACTTCCCCGGCTACGAGGGCCGCATCGCCGACGAGGCCGGCACCCTGGCCCAGATCCTGCGCCAGGACGGCTACGCCACGTTCTGCGTCGGCAAGTGGCACCTCACCCCACGCGACCAGCGCTCCCCGTCCGGGCCGTTCCACAACTGGCCGCTGGCCAAGGGATTCGAGCACTACTACGGGTTCCTCGGTGGCGACGCCAACCAGTGGGCGCCGGAGCTGGTCCGCGACAACACGTACGTCGACCCGCCCCGCACCCCCGACGAGGGCTACCACCTGTCCGAGGACCTGGCCGACGAGGCCATCGCCCGGCTGCGCGAGCTGAAACGCAACCAGCCCGAGCGGCCCTTCCTGCTGTGGTTGGCGCTCGGGGCCACCCATGCCCCCCATCAGGTGACGTCCGAGTGGAGCGACCCGTACCGGGGCCGGTTCGACGGCGGGTGGGACGAGTGGCGGCGCCACACCCTGGAGCGCCAGGTCCGTCTCGGCATCGTGCCCGAGGGCACCGCGCTTCCCACCGGCTCCGACCACGTGCCGGCGTGGGACGGCCTGCCGCCCGACCAGCGGCGGCTCTACGCCCGGATGATGGAGCTGTTCGCCGGCTTCCTCACCCATGCCGACGCCCAGATCGGCCGGGTGCTGACCGCCCTCGACGAGTTGGGCGCGACCGACGACACCGTGGTGGTGCTGGTGTCCGACAACGGGGCGTCCGGCGAGGCGGGCCCCCACGGCTCGGTCAGCGAGTTCCGGTTCGCCCAGGGCCGCGACGAGGACGTCGACCTCAACCTGGCCCTGATCGACGAGCTGGGCGGGCGCAAGGCCTACAACCACTACCCGTGGGGCTGGGCCGAGGCCGGCAACACGCCGGTCCGCCGGTTCAAGCGCTACACGTTCGAGGGCGGCGTGCGCGACCCGTGCATCGTGTCGTGGCCGGCGGGCCTGTCCGACACCGGGGCCGTGCGCACCCAGTACTGCCACGCCGTCGACGTGCTGCCCACCCTGCTCGACTTCGCCGGGCTCGAGGCACCCGCGGTCCTCGGATGCACGACCCAGATGGACCTCGACGGGGTGACCCTGCGGGGCATGCTCGACGACGTCGACGCCCCCGACCCGAGGACCAGCCAGTACTACGAGTGCTGGGGCAGCCGGGCCATGTACGAGGACGGTTGGAAGGTGGTGACCGACCACGTCAACCAGCTCACCCACGCCGACCGGGAGCTCATCGCCGGCAGCGACGACTTCCACCGCGACCACTGGCACCTGTTCGACACCCGCTCCGACCTGGCCGAGAACCACGACCTGGCCGACGAGCACCCGGACGTCCGCGACCGGTTGGTGGCGCGCTGGCACGAGGAGGCCGGGCGCAACGGGGTCCTGCCCCTGAGCGACGGGGTGGCGGACCGGCTGGACCACTTCTTCCTGCCGTGGCCGACCGGTGCGCGGCGGGTCGAGCTCCTCGCCGGTGAGCGCGCGTTCGAGGACAACGTGCCCCTGATGGCCCACGGGTTCACCGCCACCGCCCGGCTGGGCGCGCCCCTGTCCGCCGGCACCGTCGGCGTGGTGGCCGAGCAGGGCGACTACAACGGCGGCTGGGTCTGGTTCGCCCTCGGCGGGGAGCTGACCTTCGCCTGCAGCTTCGTGAGCGAGTACGTCACGCGGCTGTCGGTGCCGCTGCCGGTGGGGGCCACCGAGCTGCAGCTGGTGGGAAGGCGGGCCGGCACCGGGTTCGACGTGGCCTGCGCCGCCGACGGGGCGCGTCTGGCCGAGGTCCGGCTCGAGCACGAGTGGCCCGGGCTGTGGACGCCCAATTCGGCGGCGTCACTACTGGCCGGGTGCGGCCGGCCGCTGCCGGTGTGCGAGGGATACGACCCGACGGTCCCGTTCGGCGGCGCGCTCGTCCGGCTGGTGATCGAGGCCGACCGCGGCCGCGCCTACGACGACCTGGCCCACCAGGTCGAGACGGCGTTCCGGAGCCAGTGACCGCCACGTCAACGACCACGACCACCCACCCCACGACCACCCACCCCACGACCACGACCACCTGGGAGGACCCATGACCACCGACGACGGACACCGGGACGACGGACGGGTCCTCGACCCCGGTCGGGTGGCCGACCACCTGGCCATCCAGGACCTGGCCACCTCGTACGCCCACGCGGTGGACGACCGCGACTGGGCCCGGTGGGAGGCGCTGTTCGTCCCCGGCGGGCTGGTGGACTACACGTCATCGGCCGGCATCGCCGGCACGCCGACCGAGGTGGCGGCGTGGATGCCCGGGGCCCTGTCGGTCTTCGCCTTCACCCTCCACACCACCGCCACCCACGAGATCCGGTTCACCGGACCGGACAGCGCGACCGGCAGGGTCCACGTCTTCAACCGCAACGGGGTCGAGTGGAAGGGCACGAGGGAGCTGTTCGACGTCGGCGCCATCTACGAGGACACCTACGTGCGGGTGGGCGCCTCATGGCGGATCGCCAGCCGGATCGAGCGCTCCTCCTACATGGGCGGCGGCCGGTTCGCCGACCTGATCCTGGGCATGGCCCGCGACACCGCCACCGGGGACCGGCCTGCGCCCTTCGGCTGAACGGCAGGTGGGGGTTCGGGTGCCCGGATCCGGTGCCCGGTATCGGGGCTACGGTGCCCGATGCACCCCGTTCGCCCCTCCGGCACAGCGACCATCGGTGGAGGCGGACCCCACTAGGTGTGTTTCTCCCCCGAAGGTGACCTGGTCGGCGGCATCGTGGTCGTGGCCATCGGCGTGGACGCTGCCGTCACCTGCAGGACAAGAAGGAGTACCTGTTCGTCGCCGGGCTGCCCCTGCTGCTCGGCCTCCACCAGATCACCGAGGCCTTCGTGTGGTGGGGGCTGCAAGGGAAGGTGTCGCCCACCATCGGCAACGTGGCCATGTGGGCCTACCTGCTCTTCGCCATGGTGGCACTGCCGGTCATCGGGCCGCTGCTGGTACTCGGCCTGGAGCGGACGCCGGCCAGGCGGTGGCGCATCGCCCCGTTCGTGGTCCTGGGGGTGGTCATTGCGGGCATCCTGTTCGTGACCATGCTCCGCACCCACCCCACGGTCCACCTCGGCGAGCACCACCTGGCGTATGCCCTCGGCCTCCGATACGGCATCCCGGTGGTCGGGCTGTACGTCGTGGCCACCTGCGGGTCGATGCTGGCATCGGGCTTCCGGCACGTGTTCTGGTTCGGGGTCTCGAACCTGGTCGCCATCGCCGTGCTGGCCCGGTTGAGCGCCGACGGGTTCACGTCCCTGTGGTGCTCCTACGCCGCGCTGTCCAGCGGCGCCATCGCCCTGTGGCTGCGGCTCGGGCATCCCGCCGACCCCACGCTGCCGGCGCCGGCGGACCGCGCCCTGGCCTGACCGCAGGGACGCCGGGCGATGGTCCGCACCGGCCCGTCGGCGGTGCCAGAATCGACGGTGCGCCATCGAATCCATGGTGACTGCGGCACCGATCGCACCAGTAAGGAGCGCCTCCCCATGCCTGGAGTGCACATCGTCACGGACAGCTCGTCGGACCTCACGCCGGGGGAGCTGGCGGGCCTCGATGTCGACGTCGTCCCGCTCAGCGTCCGCTTCGGGACCGAGGAGTTCACCGACGGGCTCGACCTGACCGTCGCCGAGTTCTACAGCCGGATGGCGGCCGCCGACGAACTGCCCCAGACGGCGTGCCCGCCGCCGGGCGCCTTCGAGGCGGCGTTCACCCGTGCCGACCTGGCCGGGGCGGACGCGGTCATCTGCCTCAACATCTCGAGCGACCTCTCCAACACACTGCAGTCGGCCCAGACGGCGGCGGACGGCCTGGACAGCTCCATGCCCGTCCATGTGATCGACAGCCGGTCGGTGTCGAGCGGTCTCGGGACCGTGGTGCTGGAGGCGGCCCGGGCCGCGCGTGCCGCCGCCGACGTGGACACGGTGCTGGCCAAGGTGCGCTCGATCATCCCGAGGACCCACGTCATCGCCGCCCTGAACACACTGGAGAACCTGAAGAAGGGCGGCCGGATCGGCGGGGCGAGGGCGATGCTCGGGTCGATGCTCTCCATAAAGCCGGTGATCGACATCACCGGCGGCGAGGTCGTCGAGGCCGGCAAGCCCCGGACCCGCAAGAAGGCCATGCACATGCTCTACGAGATGATGCAGGCGGCCGGGCCGATCGACCACCTGGCCGTCATGCACGGCGGGGCACCCGACATCGGCGAGTTCCTCGACCTGATCGCCGCCAGGTTCCCCCGCGAGATGATCCGCCTCGGGCAGCTCGGCGCCATCATCGGCACCCACGGCGGGTCCGAGATCATCGGGGTCAGCTGGATCGCCGGCACCTGAGCACCGGTGCGGCCCGGCGGCGCCGTCCGGCTGCGGGTCAGCCCGGCGCGGCGCGGCCCGGGCCGAGCGGCAGGGTGCCGTCCAGGTAGGCCAGGATGAGCTCGACGAGCACCAGGCGCTCGGCGGAGGTGTCGATCGGCCGGGTGGACAGCATCTGCGACATGGCCAGGCCGCGCAGCGTGGCCCACAGCACCTCCCCCACGACGTCGGCTCGGACGTCGCCGTCGGACCCCTCGCCCACCAGTGCTGCCCCCAGCTGGTGCATGCCCCGGCCCATCACCTCGAGGTCGGTGCGGTCGGCGTCCCCGCCGTTCGCCCGGGTGGCGACAAGGACCTCGAGGCTGGCCAGCGACTCCGGGGTGGAGAACGCCGCCCACGCCGCCTCCACCACCGACTCGATCCGCCGCCGGGACCCGGCATCCGGCACGGTGACCGCCTCGATGGCCCGGCGGAACCGCTCCCAGCCGTCGGCCACCACCGCGGCCAGTAGGCCCTGCCGGTCGCCGAAGTGGTACTGGATGACCCCCCAGGTCACCCCGGCCCGCTCGGCGATGTGGCTGGCACTGGCGGCGACGAACCCCTCCTGTTCGATGCACCGGACCGTTTCGGAGATGATCGCGGCCCGCGTGCGCTCCCCCCGCACCTGGACGCGGGTCGCCGTCCGGGTGGGCCGTCCGCGTGGCGCGGGACCGGGCCCCGACGGGGTCACCGCAGCAGACCCGCCACCTGGGAAACCGGGAGGTCCCGCAGCGACACCAGCCCGGGTGGGGCGGCGCACACCGCCTCGATGGCGTTGACCACCTTGGCCGCGGTGGCGATGACCCCGGCCTCGTTGTGGTCGACACCGTCCAGTCCGAGATGCGCGTTGATCTCCACCCCCGGGCTACCGGTCACCACCACGCGGTGGACTCCGGGCCGGCCCTCGGGCGGGACCGGCCAGTCCGGGGCGGCCGCCGCTGTCAGCCGGTTCACGTGCTCCATCACGACGGCCGGTCGGCCCCCGACGATGCCCTCGACGGCGAACCGGACGGCTGCCACCTGGCCGGGCTCGACCCGCATCATGGTGCAGTCGATCGCGTCGGTGGCCGCCCACGGCTCGACCCGCTCACGGATCGCCTCCAGCTCGACGCCGAGCTCGTCGGCCAGCAGTCGGACCGGTCCGCCCCAGATCGACGTCAGCACGCCGGGCAGGAAGAGCATCGGGACGTGCCCGGGGTCGGTGCCGAACCCGAAGCTCACCCCGGTGAACTCGGCGTCGTCGTAGGAGCCGTAGTCGCAGATCTCCTGGACCAGCACCGTATCGGCGCGCGCCGTCAGGCTGAGCGCCGTCAGCGGCAGCAGGTCGCCGGAGAACCCGGGGTCCACCCCGTTGACGTACATGGTGGTCCCCCCGGCCCGGCAGGCCTCCCCCAGCGGCGCGGTCAGCCAGGCGTCGGCGTGGGGCGGGTAGATCAGCCACACCAGCGAGGTGGCCACCACGTCGGTGCCGGCGGCCAGGAACCCGCACAGCTCGCGCAGTGCGACCTGGGGTCGGGTCTCGGCCTGGCTCATGTAGACGACGCAGTCGGCCCCGAGGGCGACCAGCGCGTCGACGTCGTCCGTCGCCCGCACCCCGGTGGACCCCTCGAGCCCGCACAGCTCCGCGGCGTCGCGGCCGACCTTGTCCCGACCGGAGGCGTGCACCCCCACCAGCTCGAACTCCGGCCGTCCGATCAACTGGCGCAGCGCGTGGCGGCCCACGTTGCCCGTCGAGAATTGGATCACCCGTGTCGTCATCGCTCCCCCTTCGCCCCGGGCACCACGACGGCGCCCCTTGCACCGAATCATAGAGTGCTTTAGGTTTTTGCCGACGACCCGACCGCGGGGTCCGACAACAGGAGGTGCGCCGGTGGGAGTGCTCGACGGCAAGGTGGCAGTGGTGACCGGGACCAGCCGGGGGGTGGGCCTGGGGATCGCCCACGAGCTGCTGGCGTCCGGCGCCACCGTGGTGGGCTGCTCGCGGGGCGAGCTGGAGGGGATCCCCGGGGCGTCGGACGTCCCCGGAGCCGGGGACCGGTCGGCGCAGTGGGTGTGCGACCAGGGCGACATCGCGTCGATCGACGGGTTCGTGGGGCGCGTCGTGGACACCTACGGGCGGATCGACATCCTGGTCAACAACGCCGGTGGGACGGTGCCCTCCCCCCACGCCGAGGACGTACCCGAGCTGGTGCAGAAGTTCCAGGGCGCTCCCCGAAGCGACGACGCCTTCACCCGCACGGCGCTCTTCCACGCCTTTGCCGTGCAGATGAACCTGATCAGTCCCCTGTGGTTCGCCATCCGGGTCTTCCGCCAGATGCAGACCCAGGACGGTACCGGGTCGATCATCAACATCTCGAGCGGCGCCGGCCACCCGGCCGGGTCGCCGACCCTGGTGTCCTACGGTGCCGCCAAGTCCGGCCTCAACCACCTGACCCGGTCGCTGGCCGAGGAGTGGGGGCCCACGGCCCGGGTGAACTGCCTCGCCCTCGGGCCGACCATGACCGACAACTTCCGGTCCTTCGTGCTGCCGTCCGACGACCCGACCGGCACCGAGTACTTCGCCAACGTGCCGATGCACCGGGCGGGCGAGCCGGCCGAGGTCGGCCGCACCTGCGTCTTCCTGTGCTCCGGCCAGGCCGAGTACATCAACGGCACCACCATCGAGATCGACGGGGGCATGCTGCCCGGCGTGCTGTACGACGCCGGGCTCAAGACCATCACCGACCTGCTCTGACCGGAGGTGTCGGGCGTCGGTGGGCCGAGGACCCGGTACCGATCGTGGCGCTCTTCGCCGGGCGGGACCGGCCCCGGGCGACCAGCGACCCCATGGGTTCCACGGGCACACGGGCCCCGACTGGCTGCGTTCGCGGCACACCTGGCAGACGGGATCGAGGGCGGGCCGGTCCACCGACACCACGACGGGATCGACCGACCGACCGGTGGCGCCGGGGCCCGCAGGCCCCCCGGCGATCAGTCGTTGTCGGACCAGCCGAGCTCGTCGGCCAGCAGCAGCAGGACCTTGTTGGGCAGCCGCTCGCCCCGCTCCAGCAGCTTGATGCAGCCCTGCACGTAGGCCTTGCGGGCCTCCTCCATGCCCCGGTTCCGGACCAGTGTCGGCGCGGGCGGGCGGATGCCGATGATCTCGGCCATGTCCGCCGGCCGGCCGCCGGTGTCGGGCTCGTCGACGAGGACCTCGAGGGTGCGGAGCATGTGGCGGCTGGGGGGCGAGCCCTGCTCCCACCGGGCCACCGACTGCTGGGTCACCCCGAGCTGCTCCGCCAGGTCGCGCTGGGTCATCCCGTGCCGCATGCGGTAGGCACGGATGCGTCCTGCGAGCCCGTCAGCGGGCTCCGGTGCGTACTCATGTGTATCCACCAATTGTCAATGGTACGCCCGCGATCATCCCTTTCACAAGGGGCAGATTCAGCAGCCCACACGGGAATGGTCAAACTACAAAGGTGACGTTCACAAGCTGCGGGTAGATGTGCGCATGGAGAGGCGATCGGACGGTCGGTGCCGCTCAGGCGGCGTGGTCCTGGTCGACGAGCACACTGACGACGGACGCCACCCAGCGGTGGACGTGATCCGCGTCCCGCCAGTCCCCGGCGACCTTCTTCGCCATGGCCCGGGCAGGGAAGCCCTTGGCGTCGGCCTCCAGCCGGCCGCCGAACGTCACCTGCCCGCAGGCGCCGAGGCGGTCCATGACCGCCGCCACCTGCCTCACCGGCGGGAGTTCCCCGGCGGCCGCCGTGCCGTCAAGGGGCCCGCTGCTGACCAGCCACACCGGCCGATCGCTCAGCTGGTTGGCGTACCGCCTGGCGAAGTGCCGGGCATCGCGATGCCACCGGGACGCGTACAGCGCACCGGCGATGACCACCGCATCGGTGTCGGCAATGCTGCCGACCTCGCGGGCGCGCCGCACGTCGACCCGGAAGCCGGCGCGGGCGAACTCGTCCCCGATCATGCGGGCCAGGCCCGCCGTGCCGCCACGCTTGGATCCGTAGGCGATGAGGACTCGCATCTCGAACTCCTTCCGCTCGTGTGCCACTCCCAGTGCACGCCGGTCGGTGACAGGACGCAAGAGGCGAAGGTCATCCGACGGGGGTCGGAGCGGACGGACGGCGTGGCCCACGTCACCTGCCGGGGCGGTGGTGACCAACGACCCTGTCCCGGACCGAGCCACACGATCACGGCGAACGGAGTCGACCAGGTCCGCCCGAGGCGCGCACTGGCGGGAACCGTCGCAGTGGAGCCCGTGCAGGTCGAGGCGACGCTCGAGCCGGGGCTGAGCCGCTTGCTCGGGCTGGTGAAGGGGGTGCTCCCCGTGCCCCACCTGTTCCCGCTGCTCTTCCTGTGGATCGCCTTCGGCCCGATCGGCATCGTCGCGCTCTTCGCCATCCTGGTCACCGGCCCGCACCCGCGCTCGCTCTTCGACTTCGACGTGGGCGCACTGCGGTGGACGTGGCGCATCGGCTCCCACGGCTACGGCGTCCTCGGCACGGACCGGTACCGGCCGTTCCGCCTCGACACCGGTGGCATCGAGCCCGGCACCTCACCCGCTGACGAGCCGCTGGCACCCGGGGGACCGACCGGACGGGCCACCGCTCGTCGGGCCACCGCTCGTCGGGCCACCGCTCGTCGGGCCACCGCTCGTCGGGCCACCGCTCGTCGGGCCACCGCTCGTCGGGCCACCGCTCGTCGGGCCACGGCCGGGCGAGCCCGCATCCGCACCCACGCCGGTGGGCGCCCCGTCCGGGTGGACGGCCGGCACGATCGTGTCGGTGTGCCTCGGCTCGCTGCTGGCCCTGCTGTCGATCGGGATGCTGGCCGGGGGCGGTGCACTGGCCAGGCCCGACCACTCGCAGCGTGACACAGCCCGCCTCCCGACGTCGCCGGAGCGCACCTTCTCCTGCACCTACGCCATCACCCCCGGCCGGTCCGATCTCGGGGCGACGACCGACTTCGCCCCATCGTCGTTCCTGGGGACGATACGGATCCGGGCCATGTCCACCGACCCGGGCCGGCCGGTGCTCGTCACCATCGGCCCCCACGATGCCGTGGACCGCTACCTGCAGGGGGTCAGACACGTCACGTTCACCTCGTGGGTAGGTCGGTCGACCGACTACCGGGAGGCCCTCGGCTCGGCGCCGACCGTGCCGCCCACGCCGACGGGCATCTGGGTGCGGTCGGCGTCGGGCATCGGGACCCGGACGATCCGGTGGGAGCCGAAAGGCGGGGCCTGGACCGTGGTGGTGATGCGCCCGGACTGCGCACCGGGCGTACCGGTCATGGCCGATGCGGGCGCCACGTTGCCGGCGCTGGCGTGGGTGTGCGCCGGGATCCTGGCCGTCGGCGTCCTGCTCCTGATCGGGCCGCTCGTGCCGATCCTCGCCCCGATCGTCCTGGCGAGCCGGCGACCCCACGTGAGTGGTGCGTGACGGCCGACCGGGGGGAAGGTCCTCAGTCCATGAGGACGGGCACGTAGGCGCAGGCGAACGCGACGGCCAGCAACGGCAGGGCGATGATCCAGTCCATGGGGTCCCAAGCAGAGGTTGCGAGTACTGCTTGCCTCCACCAGCAACGGTACGGAGCGAGTCGAAGAACGGGATAAGAGGACCTGCAGAGCCAGGTAGGGATTCGGGTGCAGGTGCGGAGACCCGGCGGCCGAGGACCGGCGGCGGCCCGTCAGCCGGCGTCGGAGTAGAACTGTCGGAACCACCGGCGGTACTGGGCCACCGGGCCGTCGACCCGGGTCAGCATCGGACGCTCCCGGTAGGCCTTGTGTTCCCAGATCGGCACGTCCTGGGTGAACTGCAGGTTGGTGACCTGATCGTTGAGCTCCGAGATCGACGCCGTCGCCGTGTCGTCTTCCAGACGCCTCATGGAGAAGCACAGGGTGACCTCGGTCAACTCGTCGTCGATCGGCGTCTGGGTGATGTACGTCAGCGTCTCGATCGGGTCCTGGCGTACCTCGACGGCCACGATCCCGGGGCCACACGTCGTCGAGGTGGTGGCAACCTCGAAGCCCACCTCGGACACGGCGGTCACCCGAAGCCGCTGTGCGACGGTCATCGAAGCTCCGGCGAAGGCCACGTCGAACTGCTCGACCTCGGGCGGGGCCATGTCGTGGACCGTCGAGAAGTGGGACCGGTCGATGATGTTCTCGGTCAGGTCCTGCACGTGGACGCGCACCTGATAGCTGGTGGTGCGCCACGGGGTCCAGGCGTCCTCGTCATGCCGGTAGCCGATCACACCGAAGGTGGGTGGGGTCCCTTCGGCGTGGTGCCACACGAAGATCCGGCCGTTGCGCTCGCACACCTCCCACGCCCGTGCCGCGGCACGGGGCGTCCGGTCGAGCCCCGGCACTTCGACGAGGCCCCCGTCGGCGCCGAAGCGCCAGCCGTGGAACGGACAGGTGATGCCGTCGCCGCACACCCGGCCGCCGAAGCCCAGGTGGGCGCCCAGGTGCGGGCAGTGGGCGTCGAAGACCCGGGCGGAGCCGTCGTCCCCCCGGAACAGCACGAGGTCGCGACCCAAGCAGGACAGTGCCCGGACCTCCCCCACGGTGAGGTCGGCCGACGCACCGACCGCGAACCACCCGTTGGGCGACGCCGGGAACGGGTAGCGGTCGGCCACGGCTAGGCCGTCGTGTCCGACGCGGCCGCCCGGAACCGGCCGGCGAAGGCCCGCAGGGGAAGGTCGGCACTGGTGAGCATCCCCGGAGGCGCCTCGCACACCGCCCGCATGGCGTTGAGTGCCGGCATGCCGGTGATGGTCATGCCGAGCGACGCGAAGTACTCGGCGTCCATCAGGCTGTGCGGCCTGCCCGACGTCGGGAGGATCATGTGCTTGTTGATGATCATCGGGTCGCCCTCGATGGTGGTGATGTAGCAGCCCCGCACGTTCCGCCGGGGTTCGGTCAGCGGCGTCATCTGCCACTCGAGGTGGACCTCGATCCTCGGCCGGCCCCCGGACATGCCGATGAATCTGGCCAGGCTCCCCCCGACCGAACCCTTGGGAAGCTTCCACCAACCGAGGTCGACGTCCTCGGTGCAGGCGCCGAGCTCGCACTCGAACACGATGTCGTCGATGGGAAGGTCGAGGCAGTCAGCCATCAGGTAGATCGAGTCGGCGAACACCGTGCAGCCCCTCTCCAGCAGGACCGGTACCTCGGGGTCGTCGACGGGCCGGCCGTACCCGACGTTCTTCCAGGTGTCGACGGAGTGGTGGCAGGACACGTCCACCGTCTCCAGGACGGTGAGGTGGTCCACGTAGCCCATGCCGGCCGTGGCCACGACGCTCAGGACCTGGGCCAGGCCCGGATTCATCCCGGTGCCGTAGAACGAGGCACCCCCGCGCCGGCACGCCTCCTCCACCAGCTCGGTCGGCAGCTTGCCCGACGGGTGCGGATGGTTGCGGTCCCGGTGGTGGCCGGTGATCCAGTCCGAGGTCGTGACCACGTTGACACCGCGCTCGAGCAGGGCGCAGAACAGGTCGACGTCGGGCCACACGCCGTTGAAGTTGACCACGTCGGGCTCGGCCGCCAACACGTCCTCGAGGTCGCCGGTGGCGACGACGCCCAGGGGCGCGCGGCCCACCAGTTCCCCGGCGTCGCGTCCGATCTTGTCGGGCGACCAGCAGTACAGACCGACCAGCTCGAGGTCCGGGTGGTCGACGATGCGACCGATCATTTCGGAGCCGACGTTGCCCGTGGCGAACTGGGCGACGCGGAGTGCGCGCAGCGACAAGGTGATCCCCCCACCGTCCGGGCGCCGGACCGGCGCCGTCCCCGGCATCGTACGGCCGAGCTGGACAGGTGTCCAGAGGGATGTCCGGAGTGCGGTCCGACCTTCGGGTGGCCCTCCGCGGGGGTCGGGACGACAGGGGTCGGTCGGGTGTGGGCCGACCCGCAACGGCGGGTCTGCACCATGTCCGCCACCGGGCTGTTCCCCTTCGCCCACCCGGCGGTCGTGCGGACCGACCCGGGATCCGAGCGCGCCACGTACCACCCGCTCGGCTGACAGGCCACGTACCACCCGCTCGGCTGACAGGGAGGACCACCTCGGTCCATCGGACGGGCGCGCACCGACGCCGGCGGCCAACTGTGGTTAGTGTCTCGGTTGCGTCGTCATGGCGCAGGTGGGAACGACGGGCCCGGGACAGCGGGGATGCTGCACCGTGCCTGTGTCGGCAACGCCGCCGAGCGCGGCAGGGATCAGGGGGAAGACCATGCGGATCATCCGTTCGGCACAGCGCCGTGCCGTCCACAGCACCCGTCGTCGCGGTGCGATGGCTCTGGCGGCGCTGGCGATCGGCGGCACCGTGCTGGCCGCCTGCTCCTCGACCACCAGCTCGAGCACCGCCAGCACCGCCGCCAGCGGTTCGACGGTCACCACGTCGTCGAGCTCGTACCGGGCACCGATCCCGACGTCGGCGTTCACCGATACGACCGGGATCACCCCGTCGACGGTGACCGTCGGGAACGTGTCCACCGAGAGCGCCGGCATCTTCACCGGGTCGATCGTCGGGTCCCAGGCGTACGCCGCCTACATCAACTCCCTGGGCGGGGTGCACGGCCGCAAGCTGGCGGTCGACGCCCTGGACGACCAGTTCAGCGGGGCCAGCAACAAGCAGCAGACCCAGAACGCGGTCGACAAGGACTTCGCCCTAGTCGGGAGCTTCTCGCTCGAGGACAGCTTCGGCGCCACCGTCGTGGCCCAGAACCCCAATGTCCCCGACGTGTCGACCGTGCTCGCCCCGAGCCTGGTCAAGGCGCCCAACGTCTACAGCGCCAACCCCACCGGGCTGGGTTGGCCGACCGGTCCACTCGCTTATTACAAGAAGCTGTATCCGACCCAGGCCCTGCACGCCGGGGCCCTGGAGTCCGTGTTCCCCTCGGCCCAGGCGAGCTGGAAGCTCGAGCAGCCGGTGCTGCAGCAGTCCGGCTACACGCTCGTCTACGACACCGGGGTCCCGCTCACCCAGACCGACTTCACCCAGAACGTGGTCGACATGCGCTCCAAAGGGGTCCAGCTGGTCTACATCGATCAGCTGCCGGAGAACTACGCCGGGGCCCTGCTCAAGGCACTCGACCAGCAGAACTTCCATCCGATCCTGATCATCGGGACCGCTTCCTACAGCGAGGACCTGGTGTCGGCGGCCGGAGGCGCGGCGGCGGTCAACGGGAGCAACCTCGAGATGCCCAACGCCCTGTTCCTGGGGGAGGACTCGTCGCAGATCCCGGCGGTAGGCACGTTCCTGAAGTGGGTCCAGAAGGTGTCGCCCGGGTTCAAGGCGGACTACTACACGCTGGCCGGCTGGGCCAACACCCAGTTGTTCGTCCAGGCGCTGCAGGCAGCCGGCGCCAACCCGACCCAGGGGTCGGTGCAGCAGCAGCTACGCAAGATCACATCGTTCAGTGCGGGGAACCTGCTGGCCACGACCAATCCGGCCCAGCGTAAGCAGGCCACCTGCTACCTGATCGCCAAGGTGGTCAACGGCCAGTTCGTGCGCTCGAACGACCCTCCGGTCAGCGGTCCCACCAACGGCTACCGCTGCGACGGGCACTTCATCGCCGCATCCAACTGAGCAGGGCCGTCCGGCCGATGAGGTGACCGGAGTCACGACGTCGGGTCGGGCGGCCCGTCCTGGTGATCGGCGTTGTCGACAAGACGCCGCTCCATGGCGACATGCACGGTCCCGGAGATCGCAGGGTGACCGGCCGGGAGTGTGGCGAACTCCACCTGGCCGATCACGTCGGCAACGGCATCGGTCGTCCCACGACGGTGGCCATCCGGCCCGGGAACCCGGCGCGCGGTGCCCCGAACGGGTGGTCCGACCGATACCGTCAGCCGGCCGCCGGCGCGGCCTCCGCACGCACCGCCAGGAGGTCGCCGCCGACGAAGGCCAGGGCGAGTCCGGCCGCCACCAAGGCGTCCCGCCTGCCGACGGACCGGATCGCCAGCAGGCCCACCACGGTGTCGAGCACGTCGCTGGCCAGTGTCGCCCGCAGCCACGGGGACGACCCGTCGACGGTGTCGGGCCCGCTGGTGGCAAGGGTCCCGAGCCCCAGCACCAGGTCCCGCACGCCGATGGTCCGCATCAGCAGCAGCGCCGCACCGGTCGGGCCCCCCGTGCCGGCCATCCGCATCGGAGCGCCGGGGGCGGCCAGCAGTGCCACGCCGACCGACGTCCGCATCCACCCCATGGTCCGCGTGGTGATGCTGGGCATGCCGGCCAGGGTAGTTGGGGGCCGACGACGGCGTCACCTGGCAAGATCGTCACACGGGGCCGACCCCGAGTGACCACGGATCGAGGAGATGGACGACACCGTCGACGCCAATGACATCGACGCCGCGGCCGGACGCCTGGCCTCGGTCGTCACCACCACTGCGCTGCACCGGTCGCGACGACTGGGGGCGGCGCTCGGTGTACCGGTGTGGCTCAAGCGCGAGGACCAGCAGGTCAGCAGGTCCTACAAGCTGCGGGGCGCCTTCACCGTGATCTCCTCGCTGACCGAGGCCGAGCGGGCCCTCGGGGTGGTGTGCGCCAGTGCCGGCAACCACGCGCTCGGTGTCGCCTACAGCTGCCAGCTGCTGGGGGTGCGGGCACGGGTGTTCCTCCCCACCACGACACCCCGTCAGAAGCGCCGCCAGATCCAGGCGATCGGCGGCGACCTGGTCGAGGCCATCGTGGCCGGCCACTCGTTCGACGAGGCGAGCGCCTCGGCCCGGGCCGACTGCAACGCCACCGGCGCCATCTACGTGCACCCGTTCGACGACCGGCGCACCATCGCCGGCCAGGGGACCGTCGGGGTCGAGATCACCGGCCAGATGGCGGAGCCGGTGGGCACGCTCCTCGTCCCCGTCGGCGGCGGCGGGCTGCTCGCCGGGGTGGCCACCTGGTTCCGGGCCACGTCGCCGTCGACCCGGATCATCGGGGTCGAGCCGGCCGGAGCGCCGAGCATGACCGCCGCGCTGCGGGCCGGGCACCCGGTCCCGATCGAGTCCACCGACCGGTTCGTCGAGGGTGCGGCGGTCGAGCGGGTCGGCGACCTCACGTTCCCCGTCGTCCGCGACCTGGCCGACGAGGTGGTCGTGGTCGACGAGGGCGCGGTCGCCACCGAGATGCTGGAGCTCTACCAGGTGGACGGGATCATCACCGAGCCGGCCGGCGCCCTGGCCACCGCGGCCGCCCTCCTCCTCGACCGGCCGCCGACCGGCCCGGTGGTCTGCGTGGTCTCCGGCGGCAACAACGACGTGAGCCGCTACGCCGAGACGATCGAACGCTCCCTCGTCCACGAGGGGCTCCGCCACAACTTCCTGGTGACCTTCCCCCAGGAACCCGGCGCGCTCCGCCACTTCCTCGACGAGGTGCTGGCCGAGGGCGACGACATCGTCCTGTTCGAGTACGTCAAGAAGTCGAACAAGGACTCCGGGCCGGCCCTGGTGGGCATCGAGCTCGAACAGGCGTCCGACCTGGCGGGCCTGCTGGCGCGCATGGAGGCGAGCCCGCTGTCGATCGAGCGGGTGCCCCCCGAGTCCCCCCTGTCGCTCTTCCTCACCTGAGCGGGACGCGGCGCAAGGCGGGTCGCGGGACCTGCTGCCCCCGCCGGTGGGAGAATCGGTGGATGGCGAACGAGCAACGCGCACCGGCCGGGGTCGGGTGCCTCAGCACGATCGTCGGGGTGGTGGTGCTGGCCGCCATCGTGGCGCTGGTGTTCTTCGTCGGGGTGGTGGTGCTGGTGGTGGTCGCCGGGCTCCTGGTGCTCGGGTTCGTGGTGTGGGCGGTCGACCGGGTGCTGCTGGCCCTCAGCCCCAAGCGGCGCGAGCGGCGGGCGGCCCAGGAGCGGGCCTTCCGGTGGCAGTTCGGCCAGATGCAGACGGGAGGCATCGTCGACACCACGGTCATCGACGCGACGGCCACGGAGGAGCCGTCCGGCGCCGAGTACCCGGGACTCGACGGCCACCCACCGGCCGAGCCGCCGGAGCCGTAGTCACGGGCGACCGTAGCGTGGGGCACAGGCGTGGGGTGGGGCGGCGGAACGGGGTGCCGCGGATGGCCGGCGCTACGCTGCTCGGTGCGGCAGGTCCCGATCCGACCGGCGACCGGCGTCACCCGAGGGAGGCACGCACATGCCGAGGATCACCCCGTTCCTCTGGTTCGACGACCAGGCCGAGCAGGCCGTGGACTTCTACCTGTCGGTGTTCCCGAACTCGGGCATCCTTCGGGTCACCCGTCACGGCGACGGTGGGCCGGTGCCCGCCGGATCGGTCCTCACCATCCACTTCGTGCTCGACGGCAACGAGTTCGTCGCCCTGAACGGTGGCCCGGACCACTACGGCTTCGACGAGTCGATCTCCTTCGTGGTCGACTGCGCCACCGACGAACAGGTCGATCACTACTGGGCGGCACTGACCGACGGGGGCCAGGAGATCGCGTGTGGCTGGCTGCAGGACCGCTTCGGCCTGCGGTGGCAGGTCGTGCCGTCCGAACTGCCGGCCCTCCTCGCCGACCCGGATCCGGAGCGGGCGAACCGGGCCATGCAGGCCATGCAGGCCATGACCAAGCTCGACATCCAGGCGATGAAGGATGCCGCCGACGGGAAGTCCCGGCCGGGCGGGTGACCACGACCGCACCGCCGTCCGGGTGGAACGTGATCGAAGGTCCGGCGTCCGAGCGATGCACGCCACCCCTGCGGACAGGCGGCTAGACGACGGAGCCGCCGACCCCGCCGACCGATCGGAGGTGGAGGACGACGTCACGATAGGCGTCGTGCAGGCTCTGCTCGGCGTAGGGGATGTCGTGCTCCGCACAGAAGGTGCGGACCACGACGCGTGCCCGGCGGAGGTTCGCCCGCGGCATCGACGGGAACAGGTGGTGCTCGATCTGGCTGTCCAGGCCCCCGTAGAGGAACCCGACCAGCGCCGAGTCGCCCAGGTTGCGCGAGGTCCGTACCTGGCGCCGCAGGAATCCGAGGTCGTCGTCGCCGGTGACGGTCGGCATGCCGACGTGGTTGGGGAGGAAGCTCGCCCCCAGGTAGAAGCCGAACAGCATCTGGGACACGACGATGAAGGCCAGGGCCCGGATCGGCGACAGCACCAGGAAGGGTGCGACGAAGAAGAGGCCGACATGGAGGGTGAGCAGCGCGGACTCTGCCAGCACGCCGGCATCCCGCCGGCGCACGAGCGCCCGGACGCTGGCCACGTGCAGGTTGAGCGCCTCGAGGAACAGCAGGGGCACCAGCATGAACGGTTGGATGCGGGCGAACCACGTTCCGAACCGACCGCACGCCTCGACCTGGGCCGGCGTGTACACCAGCGCTCCGGCGGCGATGTCCGGGTCCCGGCCCTCCGAATTGGTGTGGGCGTGGTGTCGGCTGTGCTTGGTCAGCCACCAGCCGAAGCTGAACCCGCTCAACAGGTTGGTGAGGACCAGTCCGATCGTGTCGTTGGCCCTGCGCCGGGCCCAGACCTGGCGGTGCCCGGCATCATGGCCAAGGAAGCCGATCTGGGCCAGCAGGAAGGCCAGACCGACCGCGGTGACCATGTTCCACCAGCTGTCCCCGACGACGACCACGGCAGCGACAACGGCGGCCAGGGCGGCCATCACGATCGGGATCGTGACGGCGTAGTAGCCACCCCGTCGTCGGAACAGCCCACGATCGCGGATCCGTCGGGACAGCTCGGTGAAGTCCGCTCGCCGCGCCGCAGCGCTCCCGGGAGCCCCGGTCGGGTCCTCCAACACCACGATCGCCCCGCCCGTCACGCAGCCGACGCCGATGGGGCTGGCGACGAGCCGCCGAACCGCACGGTGACTCCGTCGCGTCGCATGCTTCGGGCGAACCAGGTGATGGAGAGGGCGATGGCCCCGGCGGTCAACGACAACGACGCACCGAGCCGCTCGAGCGGGAACGAGGCGTTCGACGCCGTGAGTAGGAGCGTCAGGACGATCGCCCCGTTGAGGAACATCGCGACGGCCCACAGGAAGGAGACGCGGACGAAGAAGCGGTGGACGCTCGGTCGGGCCAGGAGCTCCGGGGTGAGGGGGCAGAAGTCGTGCGTGAACCGCTGGGTGAACGGCCGGCCGACCAGGGCACTGAGGACCAGGAGCAACGATGCCAGGAAGGCACTGGCCGTCGGCTGGATGAAGTAGACGAAGGCGCTGCCGGTGGCGAACGAGATGATGGTCCGGAGGGTGAGCAGTGCCGTGCCGAGCCAGAGCAGGGTGGAGGCATGCTCGCGGCGCCAGAGGCGCCGTCCGACGAGGAAGTAGGACCAGGCCAGCGCACCGATCAGGGCCCCACGGAATCCGGCGACCAGGAGCACGCAGTAGTACGCGCCGACCGGGGCGACGACGCTCTCCAGGATGACCGGGACAGCGTGGCGCAGGACGTGCAGCGGGTGGGGCAGGTGCAGGAGCGAGGCCGTGCCGCCGTCCGGATGGTCCGAGAATTCCAGGGCCCGCAGTGCCCCGGCATGTTCGGATCGGCTGATGGACGACTGTACAGGTCGGGGCACGCCGCCGTCAGGTCGGGGCCGGCACGGGACGGGACCCATGTCGCGGCGATCGACGGCACGGAAGGCACCGGCGAGGCGTGAGGTCCGGCACCCGGGTGCGTGGCACGACCGGATGCCCGGGCCCAGCCCGGCATCTATGGTGATCCGTGCGTATCGCCGAACAGGGGTGGTGCGCATGGGGACGGGGTGCGGGGCGCAGGTCGCCGCGGGGAGGCCGGTCGGTGCCGGAGCCCGTGCGTCGGCGCGGCCGGACCCGCAGGTGGTCGGCTCGCACGGCGGCCTCCGGTGCCCGACGACCGGATTGCGTTGACGACCACGGGTCGGAGAGGAAGGAATCATGGACGAGGGCCTCGCAGCCGAGTTCCAGTTCGCCGGACAGGACATCCCGTGGCTGCTCCGGTCATGGGCCGACTCGCGGCCGGACAAGGTGTTCCTGATCTGGGAGCCACGGGGGGGCGGCGGCCGGCAGTGGACGTATGCGGAGTTCTGGCACGACGTCCGCTCGGTCGCTGCGGGCCTGGCCGGACGTGGCGTGGCACCGGGCGACCGGATCCTGATCCACGCCGACAACTGCCCCGAGATGGTCATCGCCTGGTACGCGTGTGCCGTGGTCGGTGCGGTCGGGGTGACCACCAACACCCGGTCGGTCCAGGCGGAGCTCGAGTTCTTCATCACCAAGACCGGCTGCGTCGGTGCCGTCACACAGCCCTCGTTCGCTCCGCTGGTAGCCGCGGCAGGCCCCGGCCTGGGGTGGATCGCCGTGACGGCGGACGCCCAGGGCGCACCGTTCGCCGGCGGGGGCGACGACCGCTTCGCTCCTTTCGGGTCACTGGTGGGACTGCCCGAGGACGCGCCGGACCGTGCACCGGACCCGATGGCACCGGTGGGGATCCTCTTCACGTCAGGCACCACCTCGCAGCCGAAGGCGGTCGTGCACACCCACGCCAATGCGCTGTGGGCGGCCCGGGTCGGCCCGGCCAACATCTCCATGGAGCACGACGACACCTACCTGGTGTTCCTGCCGTTCTTCCACGTCAACGCGCAGAGCTGGTCCTTCTGGACCACCCTGGGGGTCGGCGGGACCGTCGTCCTCCAGCCCAAGTTCTCCTCGTCACGGTTCTGGGAGGTCGTGACCACCCACCACGTCACCCACCTGTCGCTGATCCCCTTCGTCTACTCGGCGATCGCCGGGCAGCCGATCCCCGAGCACTCGGTCAAGGTCGGGGTCTTCGGCCTCATCGTGCCCGAGCTCGAGGCGTGGCTCGGCTTCCGGGTCGTGCCGGCCTACGGCATGACCGAAACGGTGATCCACGCCACCAACGACAACCCGGGTCGACTGGTCCCCAAGGGATCCATGGGGAAGCCCACCCCCGGCTACGAGCTGCTGATCGTCGATCGCGAGACGGGCGAGGTGTGCACGGACGGGAGGCCCGGCGAGCTCTGGGTCCGGGGCACCCGGGGGATCCAGCTGTTCCTGGAGTACTTCGACAATCCCGAGGCGATGGCCAAGAGCTTCACGTCCGACGGATGGTTCCGCACCGGTGACGTGGTCCGCCTGGCCGAGGGGGGGAACTACGTCTACTGCGACCGCGATGCCGATGTGCTCAAGGTGGGCGGTGAGAACGTCTCCGCCCGGGAGGTGGAGGACGCGTGCCGGCAGGTGCCGGGGATCGCCGACGTGGCCGTGGTGGCCCAGTCCCACGAGATGCTCAACGAGGTTCCGGTGGCCTTCGTCATCAAGGGGCCCGGGGCGGAGGCGGACGACGAGGTGCTCGGTGCGGCGATCATCGGGGCGTGTGCGACCGTGCTGGCCGACTTCAAGGTCCCCCGAGCCGTCTACGTCGTGGACGAGTTCCCCCGGGCCACGCTCGACAAGGTGGCGAAGAACAAGCTCCGCGAGCTCGCCGACGCCGCCATCGCCTAGGGACCCGACCCCGGAGGCTGCACCCGGGGCCGCCCGGGTCGCCGGAGCGATGGGTCCCATCCGAGCCTCGGTGCGGTTTGCTGGGCTGCGATGACCGCAGTGCCTGACATCGTCGAATTCCTCGTGCAGTGTCCACCGTTCGACACGTTCGACACGTTCGACACGTTCGACGCCGGAGCGGTCGAGCGGCTGGCCGGGGCCGTGGAGGCCGGGTTCCACCCGGCAGGGGCGACCATCTTCCCGAAGGGGGCCGAGGCGCTCGAGTTGCTGCGGGTCATCCGGGCCGGAGTGGCGGAGGGCGTCGACGACCACAGCCTCGGCCTTCCGGTGCACCGGCCGCACCATTCGCTCGGTGACGCGCTCGCGACCGCCCAGGTGTTCATCGCCCTGGCCACGCTGTCGGACGCCTACCGGCCCCAGACCGGCCCCAGACCGTAGGGACCCTGGACCTCGCCCGAAGGCGGGCGCAGACGTTCGCCGACTGTCCCGCCGGCGTATGGCCCGCAGCCGGGAGGAGGGGTGCAGGCGGCCCGGGAGGGCCGGTCCTGGCGTGTCCCCGCCACACGACGGCGAAGGGGACCGTCCCGGCCAGGTGTCGGGACCGCCCCGGCCCCGCTCTCCTCGACCCCACGTAGCTGGATCCCCGGCTCGTGCATCTGAGGATCCGGAATCGCCATCGACCAGTTGGGCCGGGTCCTTTAGATGCGCACGCGCCAGGACGATAGGACTCCCATGAAGAATCGACCTGGTGGGCAGGCGCGATCGACGCGCCTCCGTACCTACATCGCTACAGGCCGAAGCAATTGCGGCGTCTGGCTGGGCTTCCTCGTGCTCACCTTCGTCGTCAGCGGGTTGATGCTCATGGCTCCCTTCTCCTTGATGGTGCAGTCCTTCCTGTTGGGATTCCTGGATGCGGTCGCATTGGCGTGCTTCGCCGGGTTCGTCATCGTGTTGGCCGGTTCGCGTGGGCGGGGCGCGGGACGGGGTGCGGGGCGGAGCAAGGAGCGGATCCGGGAGCAGAGCAAGGAGAAGCTCGGCGAAGAGGCAACTGCCAAGGTCGTCGCATCGGGGAGGCGGCGCCGTAGCGGATGGAAGCTCGTCAACGCCATCGCCCTGGCCGGACACGGTCACATCGACCACGTCCTGGTAGGTCCTGACGGGATATTCGTCATCGAATCCAGGTGGGCTTCAACGAGGTGCTCGGTGGAGGGAAGCACGGTCAAGGGCCTCACGGGCCCGGAGCCGATCTCCCAGGCGACAGAAGCGGCTCTGGCGCTCGAGGGCTGGCTCCGTCAGGTCCTGTTCGGGATGGATGTCGAGGTCCGACCCGTCGTCGTGATCTGGGGCCCGGGACGAATCAAGTTCAAGGAGGGGTGGGGACAGATCGACGGCGTCCTCGTCTGCGACGGAACGATGGATCAGAGGTGGCTCGAGCAGCTGGACGCCTCGCGTCTCGACCAGAGCACGATCGACGAGATCGCGACGGTGCTGACCAGCCAGACGTCACTGCAGATCCGCACATCGCTGGCTTCGGAGATCCCCTTCGTCCTGAGCGCACGCGCCTGACCAGCGGAGAAGACCTCGAGCCAACGCTCGGGCGGACGTGAACCGACCGGAGGCGACGCACCGACACGCCGCGGGCGACACCCTGCCTGCGTTCATCGCCTGCCCCCAGAGCTTCATCCGGGCGTTGGGACAACTGTCCGACCGGGAGCCGGGGCCCACACGCGGCGGACCCCGGCCCGACCATCGGTCGGTCACCCACCCCGGGTCGGGCATCGGGTCTCCCCGGGGCCGATCCAGGGTGGGTGACCGGGCTAGGCGGCCACGGTGACCGCCACCGATGCCGCCCCGACGATCGGCTTGTTGAGGTGGGTGCCGCCCAGCGAGCCGTAGAAGGCGGCGTCGCCGAAGTTGAACACCCCGCCGTCCGAGGCCATCAGCCAGTAGCCCTTGGCGTCCGGCGTGGCCGTCATGCCCACGATCGGCGCGTTGAGGTGGGACCCGCCCATGGAGCCGAAGAGGGCGGCGTCGCCGAACTTGAACACCCCGCCGTCCGAGGCCACCAGCCAGTAGCCGTGACCGTCCGGCGTGGCCGTCATGCCCACGATCGGCGCGTTGAGGGGCGACCCGCCCATGGAGCCGTAGAAGCCGGCGTCGCCGAAGTTGAACACCCCGCCGTCCGAGGCCACCAGCCAGTAGCCGTGACCGTCCGGCGTGGCCGTCATGCCCACGATCGGCGAGTTGAGGTGGCTACCGCCCATGGAGCCGTAGAAGCCGGCGTCGCCGAAGGTGAACACCCCGCCGTCCGAGGCCACCAGCCAGTAGCCCTTGCCCGCCGGCTTGGGCTGGTCCGGCGGAACCACCGACTGGTACGGGGTGGCGGCCATGCCCACGATCGGCATGTTGAGGTGGGACCCGCCCATGGAGCCGTAGAAGCCGGCATCCCCGAAGTTGAAGATGCCCCCGTCGGCGCCGACCTCCCAGTAGCCGCCCTGGTCGGACGTCTGCGCCAGACCCACGACCGGCGAGTTGAGGTGGCTACCGCCCATGGAGCCGTAGAAGCCGGCGCTGCCGAAGTTGAACACCCCGCCGTCCGAGGCTCCCATCCAGTAGCCGGTGCCGGCCACGGGGACGTGGAATACGGCCCGCCCGGCGGGCGTGGTGGTGATCGTGTTGCCGGTGAGCGTGGTGCCGCTGTCACCGGCCAGCCAGACCCCGTAGAACTCGCGGCTGATCGTGTTGTTGGTGATGGTGGTGCCCGTGAGGGTCGGGGTGACCGGTGCCGGGATGACCGTGGCGGCCACGATGATGCCCGCCGGCTGCGGTGGCCCGTCGACCGATCCCCAGTCGTCCATGGTGAGGGTGTTGCTGTCCAGGGTCACTCCGGTGACGTGGTCGTTGGGCGCATTGGAGTGCACGACGATGCCGGGGATGAACGAGTCGGTGACCGTGTTGCCGTGGACGATGACCGAGGAGACCGAGGTCCCGGGGGAGTCGGCAGCCACCACGATGCCGCCGATGACCGGTCCGTGCGGCCCGAACAGCCCGACCGTGCCCATCACCGTGTTGTTGGTGACGGTGGCCGAGGTCACGCCGGCCCCGGGGTCGTAGGCGGCGATGACCACGCCGCACCCGCCGTAATTGCCGTTGCTCTGGTTGTTGTCCACAGTCACGTTGCCGGTGGGAGTCAGCGTCCCCGGGTTGGGGGCGCCGGGATCGACGGGACCGTCGTCGGCCACCCCGATGCCGCCGTCGGCCAGGTTGCCGCTCACGGTGTTCCCGGAGACGGTCGAGTTCGACACGCCGACCAGCTCGATCGCCTTGTTCTCGGCGATCCCCGCCGTCGGTGCCACGCCGTTGCCCGACACCGTCGAATTGGTGACCTGGAGTCCGCTGGTGTCCTGTGCGAAGACTCCGTGGTCGTTGGCACCGCTCACGGTGGCGTTGTTGATGGTGACACCGGTGACCCCCGGGCCGATATAGATGCCGAGATCGCATCCCGTGGCGTCAGTCGCACCGGTGATCGCCTGGTTGGTGGTGGCGATGACCGCGGCGGTCAGGCCGGTGCCACCGGCTGCCGTGCAGGCCGGCAGAGCGCCGGCGATGCCGGTGGCCCCGAGCGAGGGGATCAACACCCCCGCACCTCCGAGTCCGGACACTCCGAGTGCGACGACACCGACGAGGCGCGCCATGTGCTGCTTCTTCATTGTTCCCTCCCAATTGTGGCACTGCCTGGTCCGGCAGTGCTCCTTCCTTCGTCGTCGGGTCACGTCACCCCACGGTCGAGCTGCGACCCGTGCGACAAGGTCCGCCACCTGTAGGTTCTACTGCAATCCCGGGTTGCAATCAACCGAGAAGACGACACGCTGCACTCCTGACGGCGGGGTCGACGGGTCCGGTCCGAGGATCGGGGCCCGAAGCGTCAATCGCCGCCGCGTCCCCACGAGGTGCCCCCAAGGGCCTCCGCCGCTTGCGCATCACGCGCTGCGCAGACCACGCAAGGCAGCGCCAACTTCGCGCTCGTCCACCTGGGACCTGATCCAGAAGCGCTCGGGGTCCGGAGTCACCTTCGACAGACCCCCGTCGTCATACCGACGAACCGTGAACGGTGGGCCCCCATCTGGCCCGTGCACTCGGATGATCGTCCCCACGACCTCGCCATGCGCAATGGTCCGTCCGGGTCCTACGAGCAGGTCGCCAATCTGAGCTCTCAACATCCGCCGATCCTCCCTCCGGCACCCCTCGGATCCATCGTCTGCCCGGTAGGCGGCTGACGCAAGCGACGATTCCGTTTCACTTGTCCGGGCACCCCGGCCCCACGTCGCCGCAAGCCGTCGAACTGGACGGACTCGGTGCGGACCGATCCCACGGGGCGGCGCATCGGGCAGATGTGGTCCGGGCTGCCCGGTGGACGCTGGCCGTTGGCAGACGGGGTTCACGAACACGAGGACCCGTTGGAACCCAGCTGCTCAGGCCGAGGACGGGCTGGAGGTGTCCTGCCCGAGAAGCTGAGGGCTCAGGAACCCGATGGGCCGGGAAGTTCGTCGCGGATGGTGAGCAGCCCACGAATGCGTTCGTCGGCAGGTCCGAGGTACTCGCTGAGGAGTCCGATCACGTACGGGACATCGAGCCGGCCCGCTCGGAGCATCTCCTCGATGTCCGCCCAGTCCTTGCGGCGATTGAAGAAGGCCTTGAGGACGGCAAGGTCGTTGCAGCCGAGGAAGGGAAGCTTCCTGTCGGCCAGCTGATGCTCCTCGAGGTGAAGGCGCAGGTCGTCGTGGAAGGGTGTGGTGTCCAAGAAGATGTCGACGGGGATCCCGTCGAACACCACCCGGCACTTGCCGGCAGTCATCAGCGGCACCACGTCGTCACCGGTGGGCACGATCTCGTCCGGCAACGCGTCGAGGACAAGGCGGGCTCCCGGTGGGCTCGAGATCGCACCGTCGTCCTCGGGAACACGCAGGTGCTGCCGGAACCTCTTCGAATCGGGCCTGGGGGACGCCGGAATCGGTGGGGTCGTCGACCGGGACGGTGGATCCGCCTGCCTCGGGCTCAGTGGGCACGACCCCACCTCACGGCGTGATCCGGACGCGCCAGGAGATGTACTCACTAACGTGAGCTCATGGCTCCGCACGTCGATACCTGGGACGTGATCGTCATCGGAGGCGGACCTCCCGGCGAGAACGTGGCCCAGTACGCCATCGCCGGCAGCGACCGGACCGCGGTCATCGTGGAGAAGGAACTGGTCGGTGGGGAGTGCTCCTACTGGGCGTGCATGCCGAGCAAGGCCCTCCTCCGCCCCATCGAGGTCCTCGACGCGGCCCGGACGATGCCCGGTGTGTCTGCCGCTGTCTCCGGCCGACTCGACGTGGAGGCGGTCCTTCGCCGCCGCGACGGGTTCACCAGCCACCACGACGACGGCTCGCAGGTGTCCTGGGCGGAGGGAGTCGGCATCGACGTGGTCAGAGGTCGCGGCCGGCTGAGCGGCGAGCGGGTTGTGACCGTCACCGGTGCGGACGGCACGGAGCGGACCCTTCGGGCCCGCCACGCCGTAGTGCTGGCGACCGGCTCCACCGCTGCGGTGCCCCCCGTGCCCGGACTGGCCGTGGCACTGCCGTGGACGTCGCGGGACGTCACCAACCTCCACGAGGTACCCCGTCGAGTGGCGATCATCGGCGGCGGGGTGGTCGCTTGTGAGTCCGCCACCTGGCTGCGCGGTCTGGGCGCCGACGAAGTCACCCTGGTGGAACCAGCCGAGGTCCTGTTGTCCCGCCAGGAGCCGTTCGTCAGCGAGCTGGTGGCCCGACGCTTCGAACAGCTCGGGATCACCGTGCTCACGTCCACCCCCATCGACCGGGTCGAGCGGGCGTCACCGGTGGGCCGGGGTGAGGGCCGCATCCACGGAGGACCCGTCACCATCCACGCCGGAGACCGACGCCTCGAGGTGGACGAGGTCGTGGTCGCCGCCGGGCGCGCCCCTGCGTCGTCCGACCTCGGCCTCGGCACCGTCGGCCTCGACCCCACCGCCGACCACGGGTTCGTGACGGTCGACGACCACCTCACGGTGAGCAGTGTCCCCGGGGAGTGGCTCTATGCCATCGGTGATCTGTGCGGCCGGGCGCTGTTGACCCACATGGGCAAGTACCAGGGCCGTATCGCCGGCGATGTCATCGCCGCTCGAGCAGAAGGGCGCACCATCGAGGGGCCGCGCTTCCGAGACGTCGCCGACCACGACATGGTGCCCGCCGTCGTCTTCAGCGACCCCCAGATCGCGTCCGTGGGCCTGACCGAGGCAGCCGCACGCCAACGGGGCATCGATGTCGAGGTCCTCGACTTCGACATCGGCGCGGTGGCAGGCGCAGCTCTGCTTCGCGAGGGCTACGAGGGCCATGCCCGCCTCGTCGCCGACCGGGGAACCGATCTCCTGGTGGGTGCCACGTTCGTCGGATACGACGTCGCCGAACTGCTCCATTCGGCCACCACCGCCATCGTCGGCAAGGTGCCCCTGGACACGTTGTGGCACGTCGTCCCCTCGTACCCGACCATCAGCGAGGTCTGGCTCCGCTTGCTCGAATCCCGCCGCTGACCCTGCGCTTCCTGCAACGCGTCGCCAAATCGCCCCGGCCGAACTCGTCCTGCCCGGTCCGGCCGGCGAGCGCTGCAACGGCTCCTGGAGACGACCTTCCGCTGGCAGAGCAGGGCGTGACGCGGCCCCGGCGATCTGGGGCCCACGTTCCATGGGCGATGTCCACCGGGGGCAACTCGTCCTCATCCCCTCAGGGCGAAGGTGCATCCGGCGGATCGTCGTCTGCGCCCAAGGCCGTGATGAGGCCCTGAAGGTCGGCAACCGTCACCGTCAGCGCCGAATGACCGCTCCGTCGAAGTCGGGATGGCACCTTCCGACCGAAATGGACGCAGACGCCCGCATGGCTGTTGGTGCCGAACGTCAGACCGTCGTCAGCCCGCGACAGCCGGGCCCCGACAGGCGTCCACCAGCGGTAGTTCCGGGTCACATGCGCCCCGGTGACGTTGCTCAGGGGAGTGACGACCCGAAGGAGGCCGAAGGTCGCGATGAACGAGCCCTCGTCTGTCAGTGTGACGCCGTCCTTCGATGGTCGTACCAGGAACGGCAGCAGCACGGGCAGATACCGCCTGTCGATGTCGTAACCGAAGTGCTCGGCCATTCCGTCACCTCGAACTCTCCTGGACCCATCCGCATGTCGACACGTCACGTCGCACCACCACTGCGGGACGGGTCTTTCGTCGTCGCGAGCAGTCTGCCAGCAATCGGTGCCTGGACCGACGGCACCGAACGCTTCCCGGCGACCCGGCGATCAGGTACATCCCTCGGTTGGTCCGCAGACGGTGCGGCTACCCTTGGAGGATGCACCCCACCCGATGGTTCGTCGGCACATCCCTCCTCGGGTTGGGAGCGGCCGTGCTGGTCACCCGTCGCGAGTTGGAAGAGGAACGCAAGGCTCACCGGGAGACGGTCCTCGCCCTGGAGACCATCAAGCAGGTGGCAACGCCTCGGAACGATACGTAGGAGCGAGTGGGTGGTCCGGAGTGGCGGTGGCGTGACCCCGCTCGGGGCCCCGGGTCCGACCCCACTGACCCGGCGGCGATGCGGGGCATGGCGGGACCGGGCAGGTGAGAGAGTGGGCGATGGATGATCTTCCCTATGTGCGCAGTGAGAGAACTGTCGAAGAGCCACTGGATGCAGCCCTGAGCTTGGTCGCCGCTCAAGAGCGGCAGAACCTGGAAGATCTGATTGCCCAGGATCTCAAGACTCCGGTCGGCGAGATGGAGATCATCCCGGTGCAGGAAGACTCCTCGCTACCGGAGGGCCACCACACGTTCGAGTTCAGGCTGCATCACACTTCTTGACATCGCCGTACTCCCAGACGACCGGAGTCGTGACTGCCGACGGGGGCGGCCACGGAGCGGCCGAATGCGGTTCGGGCTCGGCGAGTGCCAATCGACCGTGGACGCACCGCCGACCTTGCCGGGGCGAGCCGCTTCCGTCTCCACGGCCGATCCCCATCGTCCTCGCTCGAGTCCTCCCGTCACGGTCGTCCGGCTGGGCAAGGCCTTTGTCCTCTGGTTGCGCACGGTCAAGGGGGCCACGGTGGACATGGAGCCAGGCACCAGGGGTCCGGCACGCGTCACGATATTGATGAAGGTGAAACAGCATGGCTGGAAAGACGGATCAGATGAAGGGGAGGGCGAAGGAAGCCGTCGGCGACCTGACCGGGAACAAGGACCTGAAGTCAGAGGGCACGGCGGACCGCCAGGCCGGTGAGGTCAAGGAGAAGGTCGGCAAGGTCGAGGAGAAGGTCGACGAGGGCATCGACAAGGTGAAGGACGTCCTCCACAAGAAGTAGGGGTTCGTCGTCCGTCCAGCGGTTCCTGCGGATTGGCCGCGACGGTAGGCCACCCGGGGACAGCCAGAGTCAACACGGTGGGCTGGTCGGCGCGAGCGCAACGTGTGGTGTCGAATTCGGTGGGTTGCACATGCTGCGACCCGAGAAAGTCGGGAACTATGTACATCGGCTTGGGAACAGTGGTCTTCATCCTCGTAGTCGTGGGGATCGTGTACTTCGTCCGTCGGGCGTAGGGAGCTGTTCGGGACGTCGTCAGCTTGGGCGCCAACCACGCACCCGGCAGAGCCTCTGCTTGTCGTGGTCACGAGCAGGACGAGTAGATGGAGGCACAAGAGATGGGTCTGACCGGAATGGGCTTCAGCACCGTGGCCATCGCTGCGGGTGCGATCATGTATTGGGCAGTGACCTACCAGGGGACGGCTTCCGGTTCTCGACCGTAGGGGTCATCCTCATGGTCGTCGGGGCCATCGGTCTGGTGATCTCGACGATCGTGTTCGCCGTGTCGCGGCGTCCTGCAGGCGGTCGCCGGCTTGCGTACGACAAGCAGACCATCGATGCGGAAGGTCGCTCGACCGAGGTCCACGAGGCAGTCAGGTAGTCAGGGAACGCAGTGGCCGCTTTGCGGTGACCTCTCCGTGTGTCGGTTGCCCCGCCCGTGCCGGAGGAGGACGGGGCGAAGTCGCGGGAATGCTTGTCGCCATGGCCCGATTGGGTCGATGACAATCGTCCGTTCCAAGGTGTTTGGGCTGATGACACACTCACTGACCTCTGCCGCCGGGAGTGACGCGATTGCGATCGGAGGGTGATTGGCCGTCCCTGACAGCTGCTGTCGCCAAGAGGTCGCCAACGGAGCCTCCCGCAAGAGATCGGCGCCTGGCGGCGAGGCGAACCGATCAGGAGGGGAACGACACCTGCGCTGCCTGCGCCAGGAGTGGTGCCCGATCCGTGGGGAGGATGTACCCGGCGGCGATCGCCCGGTCGAGGTCGGCGGTGTAGTCGGCGACGTAGGCGGCTTTCGACCCGTGGAGCGCCACCAAGGTCTGTGCACTGAACGGAACGGTCGAACCGAACAGGCCGCAGAGCTCGCTGCTCCCCTGCGGCGGCGCGCCGCTCAACGTCGACACCGGCACGTCCACGGCGGGCGTGCGGACGCCACCCACCACGTTCCCATGGGTGTCCAGGGTGAGCTCGGGAGGGTTCGTGGAGGAGAGGGCGAACGGCTTGGGCGAGGGTGGCTGCGTCCCATTGTCCACCCAGTGCAGAAAGGCGACGAACGCAGCCTGGGCGACCTCGTGCTGGGGCCCGGAGTTGACTGGGGTGGTGCAGCCGAGGAAGGCGGCACCCACCCCCAGTTCGTAGGCATCGGCGTGGGATGTACCTGCCACCTCCCAGGTCCGGATCCTCGCGGTGTTCGGCTGTCGCGCGGCCGCATAGCCGAGCTGGATGAGGTCGGTCTGGGTTTCGAGCATGAAGACGGGAACGTCGAGGTCGGTGCGGACGCGCACATCGCCGTTGACCGCCGAGGCGACGTCCCGGCTGTCGAACGGGACGGCTCCGCCCCCGCGCGAGTGGATGAAGATGCCCTCGTACACGTGGTCGAGGGGCTGGATGCCGTTGGCATACGTAGTGAGGTAGAACGCCGACTGGGACTCGCCGATGGCCACCACGTGCGATGGTCGCAGCCCCCCGAGGACCGACGGGGCGGCGGCCCGCAGTGCCTGACCGACCTGGGCGAACATGTCGAGGGAGAACTGATCGCCGGGGTGGTGGAGGCTCCCGTAGCGGGCCGGCTCCACCTGCGCCAGACCGGGGCTCGACCCTGATCCGAGGAGCGCCTTTCCCCCGTTGACGGCGAGCGCTTGCGCCGACACCGCCACATAGGCGGCGCCCGAGTCCATGAGGGCCGGATCGAGGTAGTCCCAGTCGGGGGCGGATTCACCGGCGGACACGTTCATCCACTCCACGACGACGTTCCCGTCGAACTTCGCCGGGTCGTTCGGGCGTCGGACGATGATGCGCGTCCGGTACGGTGCCGATCCGGCGACGGCGACGGCCCACTTCCCGTCAGACGGCGTTGAACGGCTGGTGAATGAGTATGCGGTGCCCGAGGCGAAGTACTCCTGCTCCACGTACCCGTGGGTGGCCAGATCGGAGGGATTGGCGGACACCGGCTCGATGATGTGTCCGGAGTCCGGCGGCGTGCTCAGCGCCGCCGGCGCCCGCCAACCGGTCAGCTCGGCCGCTGAAGTCGCCGGGGCGGACGTGGCCGCGCTGCCGCAAGCGGCCAGGGTCCCGGCGAAGATCAGGAAGACGGCGGCCCTTCGGCTCGCTCTGTCAGCGGTGCGGTGATCCACGGTGCGTTATCGGCCTCCCCCGAAGGTACCGACAGGCGCCACGACGTGGCCCGGACCCAGGGGGCAGGATATCGCCCGCGGCCAGTGCCCCGAGGGACGCCGGGCGGACTCGCGACGGGACCGGCGGGCACCACCCACGATCCCGGGGTGTGCCGGCCGGGCCCGTCCACGTGGGTCGGTGAGGAACCGAAGGCATCCGCCTGGCACCGGAGCGCCGACTCGGGCCTCGCTTCGTCTCGTCAGCCTGCGGCTTCCGACCCGGCTCACCAGCGGTCGTTGCCATCAAGTCATGAGCGTCGCGTCGAACAAGTCGTGGAGCGCGCGCCAGTGCCGTTCGGACGCGTCGACGTCGTGGGTCGGCATGTCCGGCACAGCGAAGCCGTGCTCGGCCGGGTACGTCTCGATGCTGTGCTCGACACCGGCCTCGGTCAGCGCCCGCTCGAGCAGTGACGCCTGCTCCTGCGGGAACGAACCGTCATCGGTCGCCGCGGCCACGTACACCCGACCGGTCGCCGCAGAGAAGAGGCGGTGGACGCTGTCGGGGGCGTCGGTGGCGAGATTGCCGCCGTGGAACGATGCCGCCGTGACGACTCGCTCCGGGTAACGGCCCGCGGCGGCGAGGGACAGTCCTCCGCCGTTGCAATAGCCCGTTGCCCCCACCCGCAGACCGGCGACCTCGGGGCGTCCAGACAGAAGATCGAGGAGGGCGCCGGTGTCGCCCGCCACCATCTCCTCGGTCAGGCTCGAGAGCATGCCGAACAGGCGGGATCGCTCGGGCGGGTCGCTGAAGACGGTGGATGCGTCAAAGGGCGCGTACTCTCCGTGCCGGTAGTAGAACTCGGGCAGCGCCACGACGTAGCCCATGTCGGCGAGGCGCTCGGCCATGTCGATGAGTGCGGGGCGGACGCCTCCGGCATCCATGAAGAAGAGGATGGCCGGCCAAGGTCCGCCGACGTCCGGAGTCGCCAGTCCAATGGGCAGGACCCATCGGGGACCGTCATGACTTCATTCGTCCGCTTGGCCATCTGTGCCCTCACTCGTCGCTACGTGCAGTCGACGCGGCCCTACAGGTCCGCGTCGCAGCTCGGTGCCGAATCGGGACGACGGCCCGCGAAGCCGGTGGGCGACCGCTGGCTGCCGTCACTCCCCTCGAGCCAGAGGAGGATCGCCGCCCGGGAGAACCGCCACTCGTCGTCGAAGCACCGGCCCGGGATCTCCCCCTTGTCGGCCCGAGCCCGCACCGACTCCTCGGTGAGCATGAGCCATGCGCTCAGTCCGGCCAGGGAGAGGATGTCGTCGTGGACCGGGTCGCCCGGTGACGGGGACTGACCCAGCCGGTCGTCCATCGAGACCGCCAGCAATTCGCTCACCACGTCCTGCTTGGTCTTCCCCAAGGTCCGGGCCCGGGCGTCGACCTGGTGAGCCTGGTCGGCCGGCAACCGCACGAACAGTGGTTTGCGGTCGCCGGTTCCCATGCTCAGATGCTCTCTACTCTGCTATCCAGCTAGCGACTCGCTGCTGGGCCTTGCGCACCGGATCGGTTCACTGTCGGGCCTGGACGAGCGCGAACCTGACGTGACCGTCCCGCGAACCGGGCGTCCCGATCTCCCGGCGAGTCACGCGGTGCGGCTGGAGTGGGGCGCCCCTCGGCCTGCCGACCCAGCTGGGCCCACCCGGTCACGGATGACTCTCTTGACACCCACTCGGACGAGGCCTAGTCTACAAGTAATCCCTTGTACAACAGAGGGCTTAAGGAAGGATGGCCATGACCACCACTGCAACCACCACTGACGACTTCTGCTTGACGAAGACCTTCACCTCCACCCCGGACGCCGTGTTCTCGGCCCTGACCGACGTCGGCGCCCTGACCGGCTGGTGGACCCCCGCCGCCGGCGGCGCCGGCTCCGGCGAGACGCTCCGCTTCCTGTTCGGCGACAGCGAGTTCGTCGCGCTGGTCGGCGAGGCCGATCGACCCTCTCGGGTCCGCTGGGAGGTGCTCGCCTGCGAGCCTGTTCCCGACTGGATCGGGACCGTGATCATCTTCGATCTGGTGCAGGTCGGCACCGGCACCGTGCTGAGCTTCCGCCACGAGGGGCTGAGCCCCAGCCTCGAGTGCTTCGATGATTGCCAGGCCGGGTGGACGTACTACCTCGGCAGCCTCGTCGGCTACGTCGACAGCGGCGTCGGCCATCCGAACCCGCCCGCCGACGCCGAGCACTTCGCCGCCTGGCGCGCCGAGCACAACCCCAACTGAGCAGGCTTGGACGGCGGAGGTCGCACTCCGTTAGAAAGCACCGATGACGACCGAGCCCGAGGAGCCGGCTGCGCCCGCAGGACCCGACGCGGTCCTGCGGGCGCTCGCCGATCCTCACCGGCGTCAGATCCTCCGGTTGGTTCAGTACGCTGAGCTTCCCGCCGGCCAGATCGCCTCCCACTTCGAACTCACCCAGCAGGCCGTCAGCCAGCACCTCACCGTCCTCAAGCGGGTCGGCCTCCTGACCGAGCGCCGGGAGGGGACCCGCCGGCTCTACTCGTTGCGGACCGAGTCGCTCCAGCCGCTGCGCAATCTCCTCGACGAGTTCTGGCCGGACGCCCTCACACGGCTGAAGCAGACTGTCGAGCAGGACCACCCCCGCACCTGAAGGAGGGACTCGAGTTGATCAGCACCAGCGTGCGCATCGCCGCGCCACCCGGAGTGGTGTTCCCCTACTTCACCGACCCCCGGCTCATGGTCACCTGGATCGGGGATCGGGTCGACCTGGATGCCCGGCCGGGCGGGCGGTTCGCCATCGACTTCAGTGGGGTCGCCGCCCGGGGCAGCTACGTCGAAGTGGAGCCACCACATCGGGTGGTCTTCACCTGGGGGATCCCCGATGACCCGGCAATGCCTTCCGGCAGCAGCACGGTGGAGGTGGACCTCGTCGCCGACGGCGACGACACGATCGTGAACCTCACCCACCGCGATCTCCCCGAGGACCGCGAGCCCTCCCATCTGGAGGGATGGGAGCGCTGCCTGGGCGAGCTCGTCGCTGCACCTCTCCGCCGACGCGATCCGGGAGGCAGGTCGTATCCGCCTGCGGAGTAGCGGCCGAGTGTGGGGGCGCCTCCCACTACCGGGTCGGTTGGACATTCGGGAACTGGGCGGCAGGCCTGGAGCGGAGAGGCGAACCCTGCTCAACGGACCCAGTGCACCCGACATTGGAGCATTGTGGCGGTGCCGACATCACCTACCCGGGATCGGCGGATCCGCCATCCAGTCGGACGGTCAGACCTGACGTCCCACGAAGGCGAGAAGTGTGTCCTGTGCGTCAGCATCCGGAGCAGGCTCCAACTTCGGCCCAAAGAACCCTGGTGCACGAAGGAGAACGTCGAGCGGCTCGAGTCTGGCGTAGACGGTGGCGCAGGCCTCAGGAAGTAGCCGGTCGTCGGTACCCACCGCTCGGGCGAGGTCCCAGGTATGGACCAACAGGTCTCCGGTCGGGAATCCGAGACCGTCCTTGGCGGGCATCTCCCCGAAGGGGAGCTTGACGACTCCATCGAGGGCTCCCGGCGCACTGAGCGCTCGATCGGCCGCCGCACGAACCGTTCGCCAGACCTGAATCAGGTCCTCACCCTCGACGTCGATGTCCCCGGTCGCGCCGAGTGCCTTCGGCACCATTCGTTGTGCCCCGATCGCATGGTTGACCAACTGGGTGACATCCCAGCTCTCGCAGCAGGTCGGCAATTTCCGATCATCGGACCGGACAGTGGTCAGCCGCTGGTCGAAACCATCTGCTACCTGTCTCCACATGGTCAGTGCTTCAGTCACATCGACTCCTCTGACTTGTCACCCACGGATTGCCCCTCATCGGGAAAGTGTATTCACGCGAGTCGAACCGAACACGGGAGAGCCGAATGTCCCGGCGAGCGAGAACCGGAACTGACCCGGTCGGACGCGCAGCACGGGTGCAGGTCACTGCGCCATTGTTCAGGTCTGGCCACCCGCGGGTCATCCCAGCCTTGTCGCCAACGGCCAACCGCCTGGGACGAACTCGGAGTTGTCCGTCCTCAGCTCGCGTAGCTGAGGACGTCCCGCTGACAGTCAGTTGACCCAGCTGAGAACTGACGGGAGCAATCGTTCCACTCGCGCAGAGACGGCGCTGGGCACGCGAGGACTCCGTGCCCCAGTCACTTCGAGGACGCTCATCCGCCGTCCGGCCGATCTGTTGATGCCACGATCCGCTCAGCGATCCATTCCCGGAATGCGGGTAGCGCTGGCTATTGCCCTGTCGAGGTGGACGGTGCGTTGATCTGGACGCCCTCCCCGAAGTCCGAGAATGTCGTCGTAGAGTTCTCGACCACGACGTGGGAGGCCTGCGAGCTGGTGGTTTCCTGGGTCGCCTGCGTGCGGACAATTCGGTCGGCCCGATCAAGCCACACTGACAGGACGAACGGCGCAATCCGGAACTGTTCGTGGTATGGCTGGTTCTTCGAGTTCGTGAGCGAAACCGTCTCAGAGGAGCCGGGTATCGGGACCAGATACTTGGTAGCCAGTTGACCTTCCACCTCCCCGGTTCCCACCACAGTGACCGGACCAGTTGTCGTCGTGAGGGCGGTTGTCTGAACGGCTCCCAGGTAGGCGTAGCTCTGGTGATAGGGCGTCCGGACCCAGCGGCGCGGGTCCGATGAGACGTTCATGTAGAGGTTGCTCCCGATGTAGACGGCCGTCGTGGTCTCTGAGGTCCCAGTGCTTCCCGACTGGACCGTGTTCGTCAGCTTCAGATCGGGACCGTCGAACTTGATGTCGCCTACGGAAGTGATGTGATAGTGAGCACTTGCTGCCGACGAAGCAGTGGACGTCGGTCCGCCCGTGTCCGCGACTGTTACAAGGTGAGCCGATCCCGCTGCCTCAGTTCGTCCGACGGCAGCGTTGATGCGCCGAAGGGCGGTGGAGGATCCAGAACTCTTCGTCGCCGATGATGATCCGCAACTCGCAAGGAGCAGTCCCACGAGGATGGAGGTCCCCACGACGCCACGCTTCCCCATGGTGAGGACGGTACCAGTCACTATCCCAGAACGCCGGGTGGGCGGCGCGTCATCAGCCGCCGTCCGCATGCCAAACGCCAACCAGTCGCGAACGGCAGATTCAGTGGGAGGAGCGATTGCCGACTACAACACCCAGTCGTCGACGACTGTCAGGTCGGTGAACTCCGGAGCACCTTCGAAGATCTCCATCATGGTCGCCCTGGCGACCTGGAGTCCCTCCTCACGTCGGGGGTCGCTCTCGCGCTCCCGAGCCTTCTCTTCGCTCTCGAAGACAACGAGGGTGATTACCCGGCTCGGATCATTCCTGTCTCGCGTTGTCGTCGTGTGCACGAGACCTGAGCCCGGCTGCTCAGCCGCCCGCAACTGAGCGGCCACCTTCGGCAGATCGGCTTCCTTGCCGGGCTTCAATCGCATGGTGATCATTTGTGCCCACATGTCGACGACCCTCCTTAGACGATGATGCGCAGACTATTCCTTCGACCGTCTGGTTGCGCTTGCCCACCGGCACCGACCACGGCACTGCGCTGTCGATCCGGCCGACACTGCCCCCGAACCGGGGTCGAGGTCGCTCATCGACCGAAGGGCGATTGCTGAGCGCGAGCTGTCACAGCCGGCACGACCGGGGCAGCGCACACCGTCCGTTGGTGCCGAGTGACGTGCTCTCTTCGGGGTCTCCCCTTCTCTTGGCATGAGCACCTCAACGCTCCACAATCAACTAGTCAGTTGATTATCTAGGTGATTGAGCAACCATGGCGGACGATCCGCTGAGCCTCACATTCGCCGCCCTCGCCGATCCGACCCGACGGGCCCAGTCCACATGGCGAGCGCAGCGACAGAGCCGATCCCGAAGACGATCACCGCAGGAACGGCGAGCGATCCGCCCGGACAGGGCAGGACCCACCCGAGGTAGCCGAGGACAACGGCGATCGATAGCAGAAGCGCGGCAACCACGACTGCTGGGGAATGAAGACGGCCGCCGTCTGCCAGCTTCACGTCATCGGACAGAACGACCACATCGCGGGCGTATGGCAGGCAGACGGCACGGCGAGGGGTGCCCTCGAAGCGCCGGCAGGCGATACCCACGCATCTGGGACCTCGAAGCTGGGTGGAAGATCCACACGTCGGTTCCGTCGGAGACGAGGTGCGCCAGCCACCCCGCCGGGAACCGAACCACATCGATGGCAGGTCGATGAAGGTGACCTTCGGCACTGGTCCTTGTCGGCATCCGGGCACAGGATGCAGTGGGGAGTTGCCAATGGTTGATGAACGACTGCGTGTCGCCAACGTCCCCGGCCACGGTGTCCGTCCATATGTTCGGAACGCTCGCCGGCTCGAGGCCTTCCAAAGCGTGTCGATCGGGGGGAACCAGAGCACTGGTGCGGTTGCCCTCGCCTTTGGGCAGTCGACCGGGCCACTCGTCGACCCCGGGGCACCGGGTCGACCTCGACGCGTTCACCAATGGCGGCGTTGGTCGTTCGTCTGCCGAGCTGGTCGCTACCGCGGGCGGACAGCGCTAGTGAGTTCCGCTCTCACGTCGAGGAGCCGACTCGGAGTGGGTGGAGGTCAAGCGTCGTGAGAGAACTCGTGTATCCCAGGCTCTTGCTGCTGCGCATAGAGCAGCTGCCCGACAAGATGGCGTTCGTCGACGTCACCACCGGGGGCACCCGCTATCAAGGCACGTTCGCTGGTCATCTCGATCGTCTGTTGCGACTGATGCATTCCATGCGAGTTGTGCTCGGTATGGAACCGGGCGATCGTTTTGGAGTTCTGGCCATGAACGGCCATGAATATCTCGAGCTCTACCACGCCGCGATGTTCGGGGTAGGTGTGATCAATCCTCTCAATCTGCGGTTCACCCCATTCGAGTTGGCCTATGTGCTCAATGACTCTGGCTCGAGAGTGGTCTTCGCCGATCCAGGATTCGTCCCTCTCCTGGACCGCGCTCTGGCCGCGGGAGCAAGCGTCGACAAGGTGGTCATCATCGGCGGGGAATCGGACGCCGGTGTGAGGGGTGCCGACGCCACCTTGGGCTACGAGGACCTGCTGTCGGTGGGCAAGCCGATCATGCCGTCGGAGCCGGAGGAGGAGGACGCCGCAATCCTCATGTACACCGGAGGGACTACCGGCTTCCCCAAGGGAGCGTTGCTCGAGCAGCGAGCCGAGGTGCTCAACGTCTACCACGTACTCGCCGCGATCGGACTTCGCGAAGACCGGCGCTTCCTCTTCCAGTCGCCCATGTTCCATGCTGCCCTCGTCGCCGGAGTGCTCGGTATCCCCGCCACCGGAGCGACCTCGGTGACGATCCCGGTGTTCGAGCCCCGGTTGGTGCTGAGAACCATCGAGGAGCAGAGAATAGATACAACAATGGTCGTCCCGATCATGTTGTCGATGCTCGAGCAAGCCGAAGGGTTCTCGCCTGAACGCCTGGAGTCGCTGCGCCAACTGGTCTACGGAGCATCACCGATCGCACAGGATCTCCTCGCTCGATGGTTGCAGATGCTTCCCGATACCGACTTCTACCAGGGATATGGCATGACCGAGGCGGCTTCGGCGCTCACCTTCCTCGGACCCGAAGATCACCGGCATGGGGGTAGCGCGCTCACGGCTGCGGGCAAGCCCCTGTTCGGCGTCGAGCTGCAGATCACCGATTCGCTCGGCAATGCCCTCCCTCGAGGAGAGGCGGGGGAAGTGTGTGCGCGAGGCGGCAACCTCATGCGCGAATACTGGCAGAAGCCGGAAGAGACTGAAGCGGTGCTGCGCGACGGCTGGTATCGCACCGGCGACATGGGGTTCGTCGACGAACACGGCCTCTTGCACCTGACCGATCGGATGAAGGACATGATCGTCACCGGGGGAGAGAACGTGTACTCCATCGAGGTGGAGAACGCCATCGGCTCTCATCCTGCCGTGGCAGAGGTCGCGGTAATCGGAATTCCGAGCGACCAGTGGGGCGAGGCCGTGCATGCGATCGTCGTGCTTCGGCAGGGCATGAGGCCGACTGTGGAGGAATTGATCGCACATGCCCGCAAGATCCTTGCCGGATTCAAGGTACCGAAATCAATCGAATTCCGGGACGGTCCGCTTCCGTTGTCCGGTGCCTTCAAGCCTCTGAAGCGCGAGCTGAGGCGTCTCTACTGGGAGAACCAAGACCGCCAGGTGAGCTGAGTCAGCCCGCTCTCGGTCCGGCCGGACCTCCTGGAGGGACACGTACCCCCATCCAAGGCCTGTTCGATCGACCAGTGGGGTCACTGCGGCGAGGAGTTGCCGATCGCACCAGCCGTCCGCCTGCAAGGCTGGAGGACGTGGTGACCTCCCTCGTTGGCCCGAGACGTGACACTGCGGGTCAGGGACCGCCGCCGGACCGGACTGCGCTGATCGGCCCGATGCTGCCGTAGAGCCACGAGAGCCCTCAGGTTCTTCGCGCGTCCCGCCTCTTCCGTTGGTCGGATCACATCGGAGCTGCTCGCCGTCCGGTCAACTCCCGCTCGCTCGGCCGACTCACCCTTGGAGAATCCCGCCTGTTGACGAGCGAGAACGAGGAGGATACCGGCTGTCGAAGGAGATGCCGCGGCCATGCATCCATGACAGCTGACGAGTTATCAGCCGGTTCGTCCGCGCTCCTCGAGGCGGCGACGCCGCTACTCAATGTCGAGCCCCTTCGAGGGGCTCCGGAGGAGAAGGCAGTGGACCGAACAGTCATGAGCTCCCAGCCGACCGGAGCCCACAGTCGTGGGCTCCGGTCCCGTCTTCAACATCCGAAGCCGGGTGCGCAAGCGGGTGAACACCGACCAGGCCTGAAGCAGGGTTCAGATCACGTAGGCGCATCCGTCCCAGGCCGCAACGGTGTGCTTCCATACCCGACCTTCCAAGGACAGGTGGAGTTCTCGTGGCCGCGTTCGAGCCGGGAAGCGGGTGCAGACCAAGATGTCTTCGATCACGAACAGTTCGTAGCCTGCGAGTGACCTCGGCTCCTTCGTGGTGGACCGGAGAAAGGGCACCCCTCGACGTTGGGTGTGGACGAACAGTGATCCCCCACGGTCGACGACGTGCTGTCGAAGCTCCGGACTAGCTGTGACCAGCATGGCTCTGATCCTAGGATCGGCGCAGGAGAGGCGACAGTGCAGTTTGGCTGCTCGTCACGTGCGGGTGGGACTCACGGCCCCGTCGGTAGGTACCGGTGCCTACCGATCTCCGAGCACCGATCCCCGAGCACCGAGCACCGAGGGGGTCGGATACGCGACCGAGGCGCAGGCCAAGCTGGCGCACGCCGCGCACGCCGCGCACGCCGCGCACGCCGCGCTCGCAGGTTCGGGGACGGGGACCTGCGTCCAGCGGGTGTCCGACACGATACGCAGCGAACAGGTCACCTCGCTCGATGCGAAGTGTGGGCCTGCCGCGACGGTGGGCGCCGACGTTGCAGCCGCCCGTCGGCCGGGGGAGCCAACACAGCCCACCAGGTCGTCATCTCGATCGGCGTGGACGGCACCAGCCAGAAGGTCGGATTCGTGCTGCAGCTCGTCCGGCTCCACCAGTACGTCGTCAGCTACAACGCGACCACGCACCAGGCCGCACCGGACGAGTTCGCGAGTGCCCGGTCGACCGCTCCATGGCACGGTTCGAGGCCACGCTCGGCGGTACCGGACACCGATCCCGCAGGGTCGGATCCCAGCGCAACCCGTTGGTCGGGCCGCCGCCTGCAGCACGGTGGGCCGCACGGGCGGCGCGGGGGAGGCCCGTCGTGCGGTGCGAAGCGTCGCCTTACGGGGGCACGGATGACGGTCGTGTCGATGCCAGGCGGTGGGGCAGGGGACCTTGCGGGGCCTTCCTACCAGAGTCGTGCGCAACCTTTGCCATGCTCCTCGACCGGCGTCGTCGCCGTCGCTAGAGTGACGTGCGAGCGCAGGAGGGGGAGCCGGCGCCGACAAGGAACAAGGGGGACGCATGCGGAAGCACCGGTCAACTCTCGCACTCGTGGGGGTCGTCGTGGCGACAACCGTGGGCGCAGGACTCACGCTCGTGACGGGCGCGCCGCCGGCGGCGGCGGCCACCTCCGGTCCGGGGGTGGGCACGCCCTATGTGGCCAGCCTGGGCGACTCGTACATCTCCGGCGAAGCCGGACGCTGGGCGGGCAATACGAACCAGAGCTCGTCCGAGATCGACGCGCTCGGCCCGACGGCCTACTTCGACAACGCCACCGGCACCGGCGAACAGATTCCCGGGTGCCACCGTTCGACGTCGGCCGAGATCCAGATCGGCGGGGGCGTGGGGAACGTGAACCTCGCCTGCTCGGGAGCCAAGACGTCGACCTTCTTCGACTCGAGCGGCAACTTCAAGCCCGGCATCGACTTCTACAGCGACAGCAGCGGACACCAGGGCCAGGCACTGATGCTCCGGGGCTTCGCCGCCACCCACAACATCCGGATGGTCATGCTGTCCATCGGCGGCAACAACTTCAACTTCGCCGGTATCGTCCAGACCTGCGTGGAGGACTGGCTCCTGTCGCCGTCGTGGTGGCCCGACTACTGCTCGAAGGACTCCTCGGTCACGAACAACTTCTCGTCATCCAACATCACCGCCCAGGTGGCCGCCATCCGGGGGGCGATCGACAACATCCGGTCCGCCATGACCGCGGACGGCTACACGCCTGCCATGTACACGATCGTGGTCCAGGACTACCCGTCGCCGATCCCCAACGGCTCCGGCTTCCGCTACAGCCAGAACGGCTACACGCGTCAGTCCGTGGGCGGGTGCGGGTTCTGGAACAACGATGCCAACTGGGCCAACGGAACGGCGTTGCCCGACATCAACGGAGCGGTCAAGAGCGCGGTCGCTACGGACGGTGCGTCCAACCTGAAGGTGATGGACGTGTCCGGCGCCTTCAACGGCCACCGACTCTGTGAGAACACGGTGGGTCTCCTCGAGGAGAAGGGGCTGACCAGCTGGACCGATCCGGGTGCGGTCAACGCGTCCGAATGGATCAACCAGATCCGGACGGTGTCCACGCTCTTCGGCCCGTACCAGGTACAGGAGTCGCTGCATCCGGACTACTGGGGCCAGCTGGCCCTTCGGGACTGCGTCCGGCAGGCGTACGACTTGGGCGCCCCGAGGGGCGGCACCTGCACCGTCAGCGGCTCCGGCTTCGATGCCCAGGGCGAGCCGGTCATGACCCTCCACTGATCCGTCCCCCCTCCGGTCCGGGCCACCGGCGTGCCCGCAGGCGCATCGGGGACCGGTCCGGCGAAGGCCCCCCGGTCGAGCGGGGCTGGTGACCTGAGTCAGAAATGGTTCGGCTCGGAGGAATTCCCGATCCCGACGCCGCGTCGTCCCCGAAGTAGGCGACGGTGGGAGGCAGCGATGCGACAGTCGGTCCTGGAGCCGGCCGGTCCGATCTCGGTCTGCGAGCTCACCCGCTACACGAGCGACGTGCGATGGCCTGCCCCACGGGACCAGTTCGCTCCTGTGCCGGAGTGGCAAACGTTGAGTCGTCGTCGGGTGGCCGGACCGCCCACCGGCTGAGCCGCCGGGGAACCGTCGGTTCAACCATGCGATCCACATGGTGGCGCTCTGCCAGATCCACCGGCCCGGCTCCGGGCGGCGGGCCTACTTCGACAGGAAGGTGGCCGAGGGCAGGACCAAGCGGGAGGCACGTCGGTCGCCCAAGCGTCACGTGGCCAACCTCGCGAGGACATCGCCGTCGCAGTGGCGACTCAACGACATTCGTCCGGTCCTCAGCTCGGAACGCTGAGGACGAGCGGTCTTCGTCCTCAGCGGCCCGAGGCGTGGATGTGCCGGGCACCCGGGGACGCTCCGAACGCTGGGCCCACCATCGACATGTGGCACGCTGGGTTGTGGGGCCGTGGTCGCGTCCCGAATCGAGCGTCCGCTGATGACAGCTCGGCGGCGAGGAGGATCGTCATGGTGCAGGACAGTCCCGGTGGTGGTGGCGGCGAACGGGGACGACTCGGCGGCGGGGCGATCGCCTCGCTCATCGGAGTCGCCCTGCTGGTCATCTTCATGGTCCAGAACCGGGAGAGGGTCACACTCCACTTCTTGGCATGGAACTTCACGTGGCCGCTCTGGGTATTCACCCTGGCAATAGCTGTCGTCGGTGCGCTGGTGTGGTTCGGACTGGGCGTGATGCGCCGCCACCGCCGCCGCAAGAGGCGCCGGGGCTGATCCACGGACCTGGTCGGGCAGGCGCGCATGTTCACCGGCGATGTCTGGATCGACTCGATCGCCCAGGGCGAGGAGCCCTACCGGGTGCGGGTCGACCTGGTCCGCTTCGCCCCGGGTGCCCGCACCGCCTGGCACTCCGATGCCCTGGGGCAGACGCCCTACATGACCGATGGCGTGGGGCGTGTGCAGTCCCGAGGCGAGGCGATCAACGAGATCCGTCCGGGTGCCATCGTGTTCACCCCCTCGGACCAGTGGCACTGGCAGGGTGCCGCCCCCGACAACGTCAGGGCCCACTGCTCGATCACCGATGGGACCGGCGACAACGACACGGCCGAGTCCACCCGGGGCGATCGCCGGATTCGAGGTGACCACTGCCGCCGTCGACGTGTCGTCGCGACAGTCGGTCCAGGCCCTGGTGACGACTGCCACCGGACTCGGGAAGATCACCGGACTCATCCACGCCGCCGGTGTCTCGCCCAGCCAGGCGTCGCCGGAGACCATCCTGGCCGTCGACCGCTACAGGACGGCGGTCATCCTTGAGGAGGTCGGGAACGTCATCGCCCCCGGCGGGGCCGGAGTGGTCATCGCCTCCCAGTCCGGGCACCGGCTCGGCGCCCTCACCGCGGAACAGGACGCCGCGCTGGCCACCACTCCGGCGGACGAACTGCTGGCCCACCCCCTGCTCGAGCTGGACCAGGTGACCGACTCGCTCTACGCCTACCATCTGGCCAAGCGCGGCAACTCGCTGCGGGTGATGGCCGAGGCAGTGCGGTGGGTAAGCGGGGGGCCAGGGTCAACACCATCAGCCCCGGCATCATCTTCACCCCGCTGGCCCGCGACGAGCTCACCGGCTCCCGAGGTGCGGGTTGCCGGCGCATGATCGAGCTGTGCCCCGCCGGTCGCGCTGGCACCCCGGACGAGGTCGGAACCGTGGGTGCATTGCTCATGGGGCCCGACGGTGCCTTCATCACCGGCAGCGACTTCCTCATGGATGGCGGGGTCACCGCTGCCTACTTCTAGGGTGCGTTGGCAGGGGCTGACCAGAACGGAGCACAGCAGCCATGAAGCACATCACTCTCGGGAATCTCGAGGTCGGCCGCATCGGTCTCGGGACCATGGGCATGTCCACCGGCTACACCGGCGCCGGGGAGGACGATGCCGAGTCCATCCGCACCATCCACCGCGCGCTCGAGCTCGGGGTGACCCTGATCGACACGGCCGAGATCTACGGGCCCTACGTGAACGAAGTGCTGGTCGGCCAAGCCATCGCCGACCGACGGGACCAGGTGGTGCTGGCGACCAAGTTCGGCCTGGTCTCCCACGCCGGTGGTGGCCCCGGCAACCTCGACAGCTCGCCGGCGAACATCCGCACCGCGCTCGAAGGCTCGCTCCAGAGGCTCGGCGTCGACCACATCGACCTGTACTACCAGCACCGGGTCGACCCGAAGGTGCCTATCGAGGACACAGTCGGGGCGGTGGCCGAGCTGGTCGCAGAAGGAAAGGTCCGCCACATCGGACTGTCCGAGGCCGGTCCGGACACCATCCGCCGGGCCCACGCCGTCCATCCGATCACCGCACTGCAGACCGAGTACTCACTGTGGACCCGGGACACCGAGCCGAGGACGCTCCCGGTCCTGCGGGAACTGGGCATCGGCTTGGTGGCCTACTCGCCCCTGGGTCGGGGCATGCTCACCGGGACCGTGCGGTCCACGGACGACCTGGACGATTCGGACTTCCGCAAGACCAACCCCCGATTCACCGGGCAGAACTTCCCGCACAACCTGGCGAGCTTCGGGGAGGTCCGGTCGATCGCCGAGGAGGTCGGGTGCACACCGGGCCAGGTCTCGCTGGCGTGGCTCGTCGCCCAGGGCGACGACATCGTCCCGATCCCAGGAACCAAGCGGGTGTCCCGCGTCGAGGAGAACGTCGCCGCCGACGACATCGAGCTCAGTCCCGACCAGCTCGATCGCCTGGGTGCGATCCCCCCGGCGGCCGGCGACCACCACAACGAGGAGCAGATGCGACTGATCGAACGCTGACGGAAGGTCTTCGCCCATCCAGCCCGTATCAGGAAGTCACTTCCCACACGCCCCGACATGCCGGCAGTGGGCAGGCAACGGGCGCGGGCAGGACGTCGTCGTTGCACTGCCATCCTGACTCACGTGACGTTTCCGCCCGGACACCGGCGCGGGCGTGCGCCGCCGATGGCCTCAGGTCGACCGGCAGTGGTCACCGACGCAGAATTGAGTCTGGGATTCCGGGGCCTCATCAACGGCCCGGGCGACGCGATGCAGGTGACGCGTCTCGCCCGCCCGGTTGCCGGGACGGGCCCCGGGCACCCGGCCACACGTCGCCCGGACGGGAACCTCCACGTCCATGTCCGCCCGACGGTCGAGGAGTCCCATCGGCCCATCGGGGTGATCCGATCAGTGCGACCCGTAGAAGGGTGCCCCGAAGGCGAACACACCGCCGTCGGCGCCGACCAGCCAGTAGCCCCCGCCATTCGGGTCCGTCGCCATCCCGGTCACCGGTGCCGCCAGCGGCGAACCCCCCATGGACCCGCGGAAGGCGGCGTTGCCGAAGGCGAAGATGCCGCCATCCGACGCAACCATCCAGTAGCCCTGCCCGTCGAGCGTGGCGGACATGCCGTTGACGGGCAGGTTGAGCTTCAGGGAACCCGTGGAGCCGTGGAATCCGGCCGCACCGAAGGCGAAGATGCCGCCGTCGGTGGCGACCATCCAGTAGCCCTCTCCCGACGGGTCGCTGGCCATGCCGACAACCGGTCGGTTGAGATGCTGGCCACCCATGGACCCCAGGAACCGTGCGTCGCCGAAGGCAAAGATGCCGCCGTCGGACGCCACCAGCCAGTAGCCGCCGCCGTCGTTCGTCGGAGCCAGGTCGACGACCGGGGCGTTGAGCGGCCGACCGCCCATCGACCCGAAGAACCGGGCGTCGCCGAACGAGAAGATCCCACCGTCGGCCGCCACCATCCAGTAGCCGTGTCCGTCCGGGGTGGGGACGAGGTGGTTGATCGGCGCATTGAGCGCCAGCCCGGCCATCGATCCGTAGGAGACGGCCGCACCGTGGGGGTGGACCGCACCGCTCGAGTCCACCAGCCAATAGCCGTCACCCGACGGGGTGGACGCGATCCCGGTGTAGGTCACCGCCGGCGTGGACGGGGCCAGATCGGTCGACGCGATGAAGAGCTCGCGTTGGTTGGTCGACAGGTCGGCCGTGCAATTGGCGCATGGATGGTTCCACGCAGCGAAAGCCAGCCACTGATGACCCGATGGGTCCTGGAAGACCGAGCCGCCGCCGGGACCGTAGGCCGCGCCGTACGTGGTGAGGAACGGGCCCGGCGGGTTGGCGCACGGCCCGAGCGGTCCGGCACACGAGGCGAACTGCTCGTTGTAGGACGAGTCGTCGAAGTTTCCACCGGAGAAGAGGAGGGAGTACCCGCCGCCGCTGGCCACCATCTGCGGGTTGTCGGTCGTCCGCTCGGCAGGAGTGACCGTCATGAGCAGCGAGGGGGACCCCACGAAGCCGGTGCCGTTGGCGCTGAGCTGCACGCCCCACACTTGGGAGGGGGCACCCGAGCTGCCGTCGTTCGACTTCCATACGAGGTACGGCACGTGGGTCGACGGGTCGACGAACGGACTCGGATCGAGGACACCGCCGGCCGGGCACCACGGCGAACCGGAGGACGTGTCGGTGAAGACCGGCGAAGTCGGCGTGAGCGCGGCCGTCGCTGCCACCGCCAGACAACTGAACCCCGAGTCGATGGCGTGGCCGACGATGGACGCGTCGTACCACATGACCCAGTGGCCACCGACGAAGGCCACGCCCGGCGACGTCTGGGTGTTCGCCTGCTGCCAACCCGGCGGACTGGGCAGCGCGGTCGACCCGTAGGGCAGCCCCGTGTAGCTCCCGTAGCCGGCCGTCGGGTCACCGGAGGTGTTGATGACCACCTGGAGGTTGTTCCCGAGTGCGGTGCCCGTCGTGAACGCGTAGTAGGTCCCGTTCGAGTACACGACATCGGGATCCCCGGCATTGGCCGCGAACGAGGGGCGCGCGGGTGGGCTCACGGCGATCCGCGGATTGAGGACCGCCGGCCCCGGTGTCGGCCCCGACATCGCTGCGGCGGTTGCGGGTGCCACGCCCACGACCGCACACCCGAGCAACACAGCGCCTGCGCACCCGCTCCACCATCTGCCACCGGGACCTCGCATGCAGTACCTCGACCTTCATCAAGGGCAGCGCTGGCGCCCGGCGTCGATCGCGTTGCTAGCACCGATGCACCGTCCTTGCAATCGATTGCCCGAGGGCATGACGCCGTCCTGCCCACTCGTGCCGCCGATCGTGGCTCTGCCGGTCGCGCGGTGTGGACCGCGGCCCGTCGATGTTCGTACCGGCAATCGGAGTCCCGCACCGGCAACGTCTTCAGCCTGCGACGCCGAGGACGGAGCCAGGGCTCGCATTCCTTGATGCTGCGTCGGTCTGCACGCTTCGGGCTCTCCGGCACGTGGCACCCGGAGAGCCCACCGCCATCCTGTGGGCAAAGATGTCCGCATGGCCCACGATCTCATCATCCGCAACGGGACGGTCGTCGACGGGTCCGGCTTCGGCTCCTACCGTGCCGACGTGGCGGTCACCGGCGACCGCATCGCCGCCATCGGACGCATCGGTGGGCGGGGTCGCCGGGAGATCGACGCCGAGGGCCATGTCGTCACCCCGGGATTCATCGACGGGCACACCCACATGGATGCCCAGGTGTTCTGGGACGCCACCGGATCGAGCTCGTGCTGGCACGGGGTCACGTCGGCGGTGATGGGCAACTGCGGCTTCACCCTCGCGCCGGTCCACGCCGACCAACGGCAGCTGGTGGTGCGCAACCTCGAGCGGGCCGAGGACATCGACCCGGCCGCCCTGGCCGAGGGGATCGACTGGAGCTTCGAGACCTTCCCGCAGTACCTCGACGCCGTCGACCGGTTGGCCAAGGGCATCAATTTCGCCGCCAACATCGGACACTCGGCCCTTCGTACGTGGGCCATGGGCGAGCGGGCGTTCGAGGAGCGGGCCACGGAGCGCGACCTGGCCCTCATGTGCGGCCAGCTGGCCGACGCACTGCGGGCCGGGGCCATCGGGTTCTCGACCTCGCGCACCAAGCACCACGAGACCTCCGACGGGCGGCCGGTGGCGTCGCGGCTGGCGTCGTGGGACGAAGTGGCGGCGCTGGTGGGTGTCATGGGCGAGCTCGGCACCGGCATCTTCGAAGGGGCCGACGCCGACATGTCCGCGACCGACCCCGAGGTGCGGGCCGACGGACTCGACCGGATGGCCGCACTGGCCGCGGCCACCGGGGTGCCGATGACGTTCGGGCTGGTCGCCACGCGCGGGGCGGGCTTCCTGATCGACTTCCTCGACGACGCCGCCGCCCGGGGCGGCCGCATGATCGCCCAGACGCACTGTCGGGGCATCTCGGTGCTGCTGTCGCTCAAGACCCGGCTGCCCTTCGACCTGGTCCCGGCCTGGTCCTCCTTACGCGCCCTGCCGCTGGGCGAACAGCTGCGGGTCCTGGGCGACCCGGTCCTGCGGGTCCCCTTCGTGGACGCCGCTGTCCACGCCGACTACGCCACGTACACCGGCGTGGGCGCCCAGGCCCGACCGCCCGACTTCGAGGGGATCCGGGTCTACGAGCACGGCCTGCCGCCGAACCCGTCGGTGGCCGACGTCGCCAGGGAACGGGGGGTCCACCCGGCCGAGGCCATGGTCGGCCTGTGCGTCGAATCCGGTGGGGACCAGCTGTTCATCCAGCCCAGCCTCTACCCCCAGGACGAGACCGTCCTGCTGCGGGCCATGCGCCACCCGCGCACCGTCATGACGTTTTCCGACTCCGGGGCGCACCTGAGCCAGATCGCCGACTCGTCGATCCACACCCACCTGCTCGGGCACTGGGTCCGGGACCGTCAAGAGTTCACCCTCGAGGAGGCCGTCCGCATGATCACCTTGGCCCCGGCGCTGGCATGGGGCCTGTCCGACCGGGGCCTGCTCCGTCCGGGCATGGCGGCCGACATCACCGTCTTCGACCCGGACACGGTCGCCCCGGCCGTGCCGGTGCTCGTGGACGACCTCCCCGCCGGAGGCCGCCGGCTCGAGCAGCGGTCGGTCGGGTTCCTGGCCACCGTGGTCGGCGGCGGCGTCACGATCGAGCGGGGCGAGCCGACCGGCGCCACCCCGGGCCGGCTGCTGCGCCGCAGGCCCGCCTGACCCGTCGGCAGCTACCGCATCCAGAGGGTGCGAGCCGTTCGCCGGTGGATGACCCACCGGCCCCACAGCCGCTCCACCTCATCGAGGTACCGGATGCCCAGGGTCAGGTCGCCCTTGCCGGATCCGGGATCGCTCAGCTGATAGACGACGGCATAGGTGTCGAGGACCGCCTCGTCGGCGCCCGGCGCCAGTTGGATCAACGGGTCACCCAGCACGTGCATGCTGGTGGGGAACGTGCGGGGCGCCCGCATGGTCTCGAGCCACTCGGCGATCCCCTGGGTGCCCCGTGCGCCGGTCACCTCGGCGTCCGGGTGGAACAGGACGGCCAGTGCGTCCATGTCCCGCTCGTCGGCCGCCCGTGCATAGCGCTGGACCAGGGCCCGCAGCTCCTCGTGGTCGCCCGCACCTCCGCCCGGCACCGTCGGCGCGCTCACAGGACGGCCACCGGGTTGACCGGGCAGCCCGTGCCCTTGGGGATCCGGAGCGGCGCCATCGTGAAGAGGAACTCCCACCGGCCCAGCTCGGCGCACCGCTCCCCCAGCGGTGCCAGCCGGACGTTGTCGATCAGCGGAAGGCCCATGGCCACGATGCCGATCTGGTGGACCGGGAACGGCCACCGGGGAGTGCCGAGGAAGGGCATCGGGTCGGAGATCCCGTCGCTGCCGAGTACGGCGACCTCGCGCTCGGCCAGCCAGGGGAGGCACTCGGGGTGCAGGCCCGAGAAGCCGTCGAAGCCCCGCTTGGACCGACGGCGCCCCTCGCGCCCCCACGCCACCAGCAGCACGTCGCCCGGGCCCACCCGGACCCCCTGGTGGGCCTCGGTCGCCTCGAGGTCGCCCACGGTCACCACGTCGGCTCCGTCGAGGCAGTCGACACCGAGGGTCCGGGGGACGTCGAGGAGCACACCCCGACCGATGACCCCGTCGGCCATGGACAGGACCGTGTTGGACCGGGCGCCGTCGCTGCGCACCTCGCTGGCCGGCCGGCCGCCGTACATCCTGCCCTCGACGAACATGTGGGAGAGGGCATCGACATGGGTGGTCCACAGCCCGTGGACGTCGAGCGAGAGGTGGTCCCGCGCCGCCTCGTAGCCCTCGATCCCGTTGGCGTCGCGGGCATCACCCGACGCCAGCATGTGGTGCTGGACCGGGTGGGGGTGGTCGGGCATGGGTTCGGTGGCGAGGTCGTGGGCGAGGCTGACCGCCTGGCCCGTCGACACCAGGCCGGCCGCCGCCGCCCGGCGCTGGTCGGTCAGGAAGTGGAGGGTCCCGAGTTCGTCGCCGGCGCCCCACCGCGTCCAGTTCGAGAGCTCGTCGAACATGGCGTCGAGTTCCTCGGTGGTCGGGACGGCGTACGCACTTGCCATCGGGTCATCCTGTCAGGAACGTCCGCGCCGCGTCGTCCGGACCCGCTGATCGCCGCCCCGGTCGCTCAGGCGGTGGCCGTCGGCCACCCGGGCAGCAGGCCGAGCGTGGCGCAGACCTCCTGGGCCTCGATCCACTGGCCGTTCCGCTCGGCCGCCTCGGGACTGGTCACCAGCCACGCGGCCACGGCGCCCACCACGTCGGGCGGTGCGCCGACCGATGCGTCGAACCCGAACTCGGCCATGTCGATGGCGATCCGCTCGGTGGCCACGAACCCTGGGCTCAGGTTGAACGCGAGGATCCCCCGATCGTGCAGTTCGACCGCCACCATGCCGGCGAGCCGGTGCAGCGCCCCCTTCGACATGCCGTAGCCGAGCCCCCACCCACCGCTGCCCGCCGGACGGGGAGGGTCCATGGTGCCCGAGCTCGACGCCAGGTTGATGACGATGCCGCTGCCCCGCTCGACCATCTGGGGCATGACCAGCTTGGTCAGGATCACCGGGGCCATCACGTTGGCCTCCAGGTGCCGGTCGAGCAGCTCCACCGGCGTGTCGAGGAGTTGGTCCATGTGTCCGGGCCCCACGTAGCGGCCGTTGTTGACCAGGATGTCGATCCGGCCCCAACGCTCGAGCACCGTGGCCACCGCGACGCCCAGCGAGGTGCGATCGAGCAGGTCCAGGTACACGGGAAGCGCACGACCGCCCTCAGCCCGGACATCCAATGCCGTCGAGTCGAGCGAGCCGGGCAGCGGCCGGGTATTCGACGCCGCCACCGTGGAGGAGTGCTCGCGCTCCTCTCCTTCGTGTCGGGTGCGGGCGGCGACGGCCACGTCGCAGCCGGCACGGGCGAGGTGGCGGGCGATCGCCTTGCCGATCCCCCGGCTGGCGCCGGTGACGAATGCCACCGGCCGGTCGGGTCGGGTCGTCGTCACACGCCTCCGTCCGTGGGCGTCCTCACGGGACGACGTACCCCCCGTCCACCGGCAGCGCCACCCCGAGCACGAACGACGCCGCCGGCGTGCACAGCCACACGGCGGCTTCGGCGATCTCCGAGGCCTCGCCGATCCGGCCGATGGGATGGAGCGTCCGCAGGTGGGCGTCGATCGACGGCTGGAGCCGGATGGCCTCGTCCACCATCGGGGTGCGGGCCGTGCCCGGGCAGACGGCGTTGACCCGGATACCCGACGCCCCGTAGTCGAGGGCCGCCACCTTGGTGAGCCCGATGACCCCGTGCTTGGAGGCCGTGTAGGCGGCCTGGTGCCTGTAGGCCACGAGCCCCACCCCCGACGCCGTGTTCACGATGGCCCCGCCGCCCCGCTCGAGCATGCGGGGGATCTCGGCCTTCATGCAGTAGTAGACGCCGTTGAGCATGACGTCGAGCGTCCGGGCCCAGCCGTCGTCCGGGTAGTCGGCCAGTGGTGCCATCGGCGCGGCGATCCCGGCGTTGTTGTGGGCGCAGTCGAGGCCGCCGAAGGTGTCGACGGCGAAGGCCACCATGGCCTCGACCTCGGACTGCACGCTCACGTCGCAGCGCACGAAGGCCGCCCGGCCACCGGCCTCCTCGATCGACGCCACCGTCTCCCGGCCGCCGGCCTCGTCGATGTCCGCCACCACCACGGCGGCCCCCTCGCGGGCGAAGATCTGGGCCGCCGACCGGCCGATCCCCATGGCCGCCCCGGTCACCAGCGCGACCTTCTCCTCGAGCGCTCCCATGGCGGGCAACAGTACCGGTACCGAGCGGACCGGGTACGTTTCGGGCATGGGTCGGTTCACGGGACGGGTGGCGCTGGTGTCAGGGGCGGCGAGCGGCATTGGCGCGGCCGTCGCCGACCGGCTGTCCGACGACGGCGCCACGGTGGTGCGCGCTGACATCGCCCACGTCGACGACGGCATCCACTGCGACGTGACGGACGCCGCATCGTGCGCCGCCGCCGTGGCCCACGCCATCGACGCCAACGGCCGGCTCGACATCCTGGCCAACGTGGCCGGCGTCGGTGGAGCGGCCGCCATCTGCGACGTCGACCCCGACGAGTGGCGCCGAGTCATTGAGGTCAACCTGACCGGCACCTTCCTGCTGTCCCAGGCGGCGGTGCCCGCCCTGCTCGAGTCGACAGGGTGCATCGTCAACATGGGATCGGTTGCCGGCTTGCGGGCCACCCCATACAACGCCGCCTACTGCGCCTCGAAGGGTGGCGTGGTGATGCTCACCAAGTCGATGGCCATCGAGCTCGCGAGGTCGGGGGTCCGGGTCAACGCCGTCTGTCCGGCCTCGGTCGACACGCCCTTCCTCCGGAACTTCACGATTCCCGAGGGCGCCGACATGTCGCTGTTCGCCAGGGCCGCCTCCCCCATGGGCCGGGTCATCGACCCGGCCGAGGTGGCCGCCGCCGTCGCCTACCTGGCCTCGGACGATGCCCGGACCGTCAGCGGCACCACGCTGGTCATCGACGGGGCCGCCACCGCCTGACGGGGGGTCCACCAGGACCCCAGCGACCGGCACGTGTTCCACACCCAGCCGTCCGCTGTGCGGCGTGAGCCCCGGGGTGGTGAGCGGGAACAGGCGCGAGCAGTCGGTCGCTCCTCAGGTCTGACCGCCCGAGGACCACCCTCTGTCCTGAGCGTGGATGGCCAGCAAGCACTCGTCGACCACCGGAGCCGGCACGGTGATCGACCGGTTGGACAGCTCCCTCACCGGAGGGCGCATCGACCGAGAAGCTACCGGAGTCTTCCGCCTCGGGAAGAGTGACGGACGCACCATTTCCCAGGGGCGCTGTCACTTGCTGGGTTCCAGTCGATGGCTGTGGCGCGACACCGGCCGCGGCCGATGGAGCACAAGGCGCCGGATGTCCCCAGCTCGGCCGCCGGAGATCGTGCGACCGCGGTGACCCCGGTTCATCACCGAGTTCCCGGCTTCGAGGGAGCGACCTCCGTCATCCCTCGGGAGCCGTGAGCTCCCGAAGCCTCGCCACGCGCTCATCATCCTCACCGAGGTAGCGAACCAGGACGCCGATGGTCTGATCGACATTGAGTGCCCCGATGGCAAGCATCTCCTCCAGGTCCGCCCAGTCCTTGGTCCTGTTGAAGAACGCCTTGAACACGGCCAGGTCGGAACAGCCCAGGAACGGCAGCTGCCGGCCACCGAACCGGTGGAGCTGGCGGCGCTGTGCGACCTCGGCGTGGAACTCCGCCGTATCGAGGAAGAGGTCCACGGGCGTCTGCTCCCACCACAGGCGTGTCTGGCCGTCGCGTTCGAGCGCACGGCGATCGCCGTCGGTCGAAACCACCTGCAGCGGCAGGGCACCCAGCACCGCTCGGGCTTCGACCGGGGCGACGAACACGTTCACATCGATGTCGATGGTGCCCCGGGCACGTTGGGTGCAGAACGCCAGGGCCAACGCCCCGCCGAAGGCATAGGGGAGGCGGTGCTCATCCAGTGCGGTACCGATCGCCAGCATCTTGTCGACGATCGGAGTCATGCCGGCCGGAATGGTGGGAACTCCAGGTCGGGCGCGTGTCGTGCCGGGAACTGTTCGGCCAACTCCAGAACGGCCATCAGCTCGTCGCCACGCTGCATCCCGTCGAGATCCGAGGGGCTCCCGAGCAGATTCGCCTCGAGTGAACATCCGGCGGCGGCGATGATGCGTGAGAACACGGCCGTCGTCGGATCCACCCGTCCGTTCTCATAGGCCGAGAGCGTGGCGTGTGAGGTTCCGGCCCGGGCGGCAAGGGCGCGCAGGCTGAGTTTCGACTGCTTCCTCGCCGTGCGGATGATCAGGCCCGCATCCATGAACCAATGGTATCAGATTCGATACCACCCGGCACCCGGCATCAGGCACCCGGCACCCGGCATCAGGCACCCGGCATCAGGCACCCGGCATCAGGCACCCGGCACCCGACCCCGACGGGAGGCGGGACGAGCACGCGCAACCGGGTCGGCGTGGCTGCGAATCGGTTGTCCCACCACCATCGGCCAAGCCGGTCGACGCTCAGCTTCACACGCGGAGGACGCAGACCACGAGCTCGCCCGGGCGGCCGACCGTGCCCACGGTCCCCGGGGTGGCGGCGGTCGACCCGATCCCCAGCACCTGCTGGTCGACCCGGCCCGTACCGCGGCCCGCCCGGTCATTGCTTCGAGGAGTACGTGGCCAGCTCGGCAAGCTGGGTCGCCGTGCCGACGCCGATGATGACGTCACCCGGCGCCATCTCGACCTCCGGCGACGGATTCGGTGTGAAGCTCCCGTCCGGTCGCCTGATCGCAAGCACCAGGCACCCGGTCCGGTCATGGACCTGGGAGGACCGGAGCGTCTGGCCGGCAAGCGGCGAACTGCTTCCGACCGTCAGTTCCTCGAGCCGGAACTCGAGCGATCCGTCGTGCATCACGACGTCGACGAAGTCGACGACGTGCGGCTGGGTGACGAACGCTGCCATCCGGTCCCCGCCGAGGCGCTGAGGATTCACCACCCGGTCGGCTCCGACGCGGAGAAGCTTCGCCTCCGACGATTCGCTCCGCGCCCGGGCGATGACGTGGATCGTCGGGTTGAAGGATCGACTGGCCACGGTCACGAACAGGTTGTCCGCGTCGGTGTCCAGCGCGGCGATGAGCGTGCCCGCCCGCTCGATCCCGGCCCTCAGGAGCGTGTCGTCCTCGGTCACGTCCCCGATGACGGTCGGATACTGGATGGCGGAGATCCGCCCCGGATCCCGGTCGATCACGACGATCTCCTGGCCGGCGTTGCTCAGGTACCGGGCGACCTCCCTGCCGACCCGTCCCCAGCCGCAGATCACCACGTGACCTGTCATCTCCCCGATGTTCCGCTCCACCTTGCGCCTCCTGAGTAGCTCCCTCATGTGTCCATCGATCAGCAGCTCCAGCGTCACCGTGAACGTGTAGAGCGCGGTCCCCACTCCCAACAGGATGAGGACGATGGTGAACGCCTTGACGCCGTTCCCGATCGGGTGGGGGAACCCGTATCCGACGGTAGAGACCGTGACGACCGTCTGGTACAGGGCTTCGAGTGGCCCGAATCCGAGGATGACGTAACCGGTGGTGCCGGTGAGCACGACCAGGGCCAGCGCCGCCAGTCCGATCTCAACTCGACGGAACGGGTTGCCGCTCAACGGTCCGACGCCACAGGAGCAACCGGCGCACCGTGATCGCCCGATGCGGCTCCGCCACCACGTCCACATCTCCTGATCACCGGATCGATGCTACGCGGTCGCGCCCGCACGCTCCCAGCGGATCGCCGGGAACTCAGCATCCGAGTCACGAATTCAACCGTTGGGACCGTGGACGGCCGTGCAGTCCTCAGCGCAACGAGTCGGGGACGGCCATGCCGGCGATCAGCACCCGGCACCCCGGACCCGGGCCCCCGACGATCACTCGGGGCCGCAGCAGGTCAGCGAGTGACCTACCGGTCGCGGGCTGCCACGACGTGAACGTTCACATGATCTCGGCGATCATCGTTTCGGCCTCCGCCTCGAACGCCTCGTCGACGACCGGGGGCGTCCCGAGTGGAGCACCCGGACGCCGGAGGATCAGGGAGCCGAGGACGATCGCCACCAGGACACTGGTCAGGGCGACGATGAAGGCCAGGCGGTAGCCACCGTCCAGGGCATCGACGGTCGACCTACCCGAGGCGAGGAGCGAGGCCGAGTGGCTGGTGGCCACCGCTCCGAGGACGGCCACCGACAGCGCACCCGACACCTGTTGGGACACGTTGACGATGCCCGAACCGATGCCGGCGTCCTTGGCGGGCACCCCGGCCAGGGCGATGGTCAGCAGGGGGGTGAACGCAGCGGCCGCCCCGAACCCGATCAGCAGCACCGCTGCGAAGATCTGCGGGAAGTAGGCCGTGTGCGGCCCCGACCCGACGAACAGGGTCAGCCCGACGGCCACCACCACCAGGCCCATGAGCGCCGTGGGCTTGGGACCGAACCTGGTGACGATCCGGTTGGTGATCCCGGTGGACATGACCGCCACCATGAGCGTCTGCGGGAGGAACGCCAGACCGGTGGCGACCGAGTTGTATCCCAGCACGTGCTGGAAGTACAGGACACCGATGAAGAACGTGCTGTACATGCCCACGACCATCAGGCCACGGACCAGGCTCGAGGTCAGCAGTCCCGGTGACCGCAGCACGTGCATGGGCATCAGCGGATGGGTCAGCCGGCTCTCGAGCAGGACGAACGCGGCCAGCACGACGACCGCCGCCCCACCCAGTGTCAGGGTGTGGGACGAGTTCCACCCGAACTCGCTCGAGCTGACGATGGCGTAGATGGCCAGCATCAGCCCCCCGGTGCTCAGGACGGCGCCACCGACGTCCAGCCCCGCCCTGATCCCGAGCCCGATGTTCTCGTCGATCAACGCGATTCCGAGGGCGAAGGTCACGATGCCGATCGGGATGTTGATGAAGAAGATCCAGTGCCAGCTGAGGGCCTGGGTCACGTACCCGCCGACCAGGAGCCCGAGCGAGCCGCCGCCGACGGCCACGATGATGTACGAGCTCATCGCCTTGGCCCGCTCCGCGGGCACGGGGAAGTCGGCGACGATGATCGCCAGGATCACCGACGGCGACAGTGCCGCCCCCAGGCCCTGGGCGAATCGGGCCCCCACCAGCAGCGCCTGGCTGTCGGCGGCACCACATGCGGCCGAGGCCAGGGTGAACAGCGCCACGCCGACCAGGAAGACCTTCTTCCGGCCGATGAGGTCACCGAGTCGGCCGGCCAGCAGCAGGGCCCCGGCGAAGGTGATCAGGTAGGCGTCTATCACCCAGGCGAGCGCCGACTGGGTGAAGTGCAGATCGTGCTGGATGGTCGGCAGGGCCACGTTCACGATCGTCTGGTCCAGCGTGTTCATCAACATCGCGAAGCAGACGACGATCAGGGCGATCCAACGGCGACGCTCGTGGAGGAGGTCGCTCAGGGACAACGGCATACGGGGGTTCCTCGGTCTCTGGGTGGTATGGGTACCCTATCCATTGATAGTCACTAATTTAGTGAGTGTCACGCTCATGTGGTAGTCGCCTCTTCAGGATTGTTCCGGCTACACTGCAGCCGATGTCGTCGAGCACCACACCCGGAGTGACGGTCCTCGTGACCCAGTTGTCGAGGCTCATCTACCGGCGCACGTCCGAGGACCTCCTGGGCATGCGGGTGAAGGAGTTCGCCTCGCTGGCCATACTGCGCGAACACAGCCCGGTGGCCCAGCAGGAGCTCGGCGACATCCTCTGCGTCGACCCCAACAACCTGGTGCTGCTGCTGAACGACCTCGAGGCGAGGGAGTTTGCCCTCCGCCGGCGCGATCCGGCCGACCGCCGCCGGCACCTCGTCGAGATCACGGCCGAGGGAATCCGCGCACTGGACGCGGCCGAAAAGGGGATCGAGAGCGTCGAGGACGACGTCCTGGCCCCGCTCAGCCACGCCGAGCGGGACCAACTCCAGGAGCTGTTGGCCAAGGCGCTCGACTGAGGCTCGTCGGCGCTCCGGACGGGACCCGTTCCGCCCCTCACCCATCCGGTGGGGAACGGTGGGATCCGTCGGTCTTCCGACCCCTCTGGCCAAGGTCGCCCGGTCGGCCCTGCAGGGCGCGGCTTCCCGTGACCACTGCGGCGACGGTGCCCCCGACGAGTGCGAACAGGCGTGAGTCGAGCCTCGGCCTGTATCTGAGCCCTCTCGCAATCTGAGCCCTCCGGGGGTCCTGTGGGCGTGCAGAGAGCTCCGCGTTGCCGGGGCCCCCTTCATGGGCGGAGCGGTGCCGTCGACGCCCGTGGTCACGACGACCGGTGATGGCCGGCTCGTGGCGCCGCGCCCCCGATTCCGGGACAGGTCCTCAGCCGGACCGGCTGAGGACGAGGACGTGCGTTCCGCCCACGGGTACGACGCCCGAGGGTCCGACGCCCGGGAGCACTGCCCGGAACGCTCAAGTTGCTCGAGGCTTGGGGCGATAAGACCAGGACACCTGGCAACGTCCATCTTCAGAAGTGGGTTCGAGATGCACCCAGCAGCGGAGTCGTCACACGACAACGCGTCGACCGCCGTACCGGTCCGGATCGGTTCGCCCGGGCAGGAGTCGAAGCTCCATGCGATCGGCCCCACCTATCTGGCCTACCTCGTCGGTCCGGTCGCACTCGTCGCGGTCCTCGTCCTCATGAAGTTCGGCGCGATCGTGCGCGAACCTTCCTGGGTGTGGGTCGGCGTCTTCATCGCCGTTCCCCTCTCCTCGCTGCTCGCGAACTCCCTCAGCGAGGCACGCCCGTCGTCGGTCACGCTGCACCTTCGCCTGGCGGTGCATGCCGCAGCTGTCGCGTCGGTCATCTACCTGACCGGTTGGGGTCCCGTCCTGTGGGGTGCGTTCGCATTCATCGCGCTCGAGACCATCTCCAACAGCGGTTCCCGGTCCTGGGGCATCGCGTTGCTCTGGAGCCTCATCGCCATGGGAGCCGGGCAGCTGCTCATCTCGACGGGTGTGATGCCGAGCGAGCTGACTTCCGCCGAGGGCAATGCGATGGCCATCATGGGCGCCTTCGTCCTGGTCTGCGTCATCTGGATGGCAGGCGCCACCATGCGCAAGAAGGAGGTGGCCGAGTTCCAGATGGCCCTCAGCGAAGACCGCTTCCGCTCCCTCATCCAGGACTCCTCGGACATCACCATGGTCATGAGCGAGGATGGAGTCTGTACGTACGTGAGTCCGGCGAGCAGGGCACTGCTCGGGTATGACGCCCGCGAGATGACCGGGCGGATCGCCACCGACCTGATCCATCCCGACGATCAGGATCGGGTGGCGACCCGACTGACCAGTGAGCTTCAGGCACCGCCCGGCGCGACGAACATCCAGTTCCGCATGGCCCGCAAGGACGGCACCTGGTGCGATGTCGAAGCAGTGGTGACCAACCAGGTGCAGCGACCGTCGATCGCGGGCTACGTGGCCCACCTCCGCGACATCACCGAACGCAAGGAGTTCGAGGCGCTCCTCGCCCACCGGGCACTGCACGACTCCCTGACCGGCCTGGCCAACCGCCAGCTCATCCTCGATCGTGCGGAGCAGATGATCAACCGGTCCCGACGGACGTTCGAGCCCATCGCCGCCTACTTCATCGATCTCGACAACTTCAAGGACGCCAACGACTCACTCGGCCATGAGGCGGGAGACCGCTTGCTCCAGGCCGTCGGCCAGCGCTTCGAGTCGATCGTTCGCTCCAGCGACACGGTCGGCAGGCTGGGCGGCGACGAGTTCGTGATCCTCGCAGAGGGCATGTCGCTCGCCGATGGTCCCGAGCCTCTGGCGGACCGAATCCGTGACGTCCTTCGCAAGCCCTTCTCGATCGAAGGCTTCGACGGGATCCGGGTGAGCGTGACAGCGAGTATCGGCGTCGCCATGGGCGACCGCGGCTCGGCCCAGGAGCTGCTGCGCGACGCGGACACTGCCCTCTACCGGTGCAAGGCCGCAGGGCGTGACCAGTCCCTCGTATTCGAGCCGGCCATGCACGAGGCGGTCAACGGGCGCCTGGAACTCCGCTCGGACATCGACTCGGCGCTGGCCAACGACCAGTTCTTCCTGCTGTACCAGCCGATCGTCGATCTCCAGAGCACGAGCATCCGGGGAGTGGAGGCCCTGCTCCGGTGGGACCACCCCACTCGAGGCATCATCCCGCCCAATGACTTCATCCCGATCCTGGAAGACTGCGGCCTCATCGTCGACGTGGGCCGTTGGGTCCTCGAGACGGCATGCGCACAGGCGGGTCAGTGGCGCGAGCGCGGGTACCTCCCGACCATGTCGGTCAACGTGTCGATGCGCCAACTGGAGTCCGACGTCCTGGTGGCCGACGTGGAGCGGGCACTGCTTGCCAATTGCCTGGACCCGGCCTCCCTGGTGATCGAGGTGACCGAGACCGCGTTGATGAAGGACACGGACTCGACCGTGTCGCGGCTCCGCCAACTCAAGGAGCTCGGCGTCAAGATCGCCATCGACGACTTCGGAACCGGCTATTCCTCCCTCGCCTACCTCCGCCAGTTCCCGGTGGACGTGCTCAAGATCGACCGGTCGTTCATCTCGACCATGGATGGCTCAGAAGGTTCCCTCGCGCTCATCAGGACCATGGTCCAGCTCGGGCAGGCACTCGGACTGGTGACGCTGGCCGAGGGCATCGAGGAGGAGCACCAGTTGGAATGCCTGCGGGAGAGTGACTGTCAGAGCGGACAGGGCTTCATCTTCTCCAGGCCCGTCGAGCCGGCGATGGTCGAGGCGCTCATGTCCCATGCGAGGAAGGCCGGACACGAGCATGGGCTGGCGGAGTCGATCACCCCGCTGGCCATGCCGTCACCGAAGCTCTGACGACCGGGGAGCGCGACACCCTCGGCTCTGCCCGCAGAGGACGGGCCCCGACACCCGTGCGTGCTCCCACGCCACCCACCGTCGCGTGACGGCACCTCAGACCGCAGGGGTGGCACCGTCGATCTCCCGGAACCGTGCCGACACCAGCTCGCGCATCTCGCCGCTGGTGATGATCCAGAACCGACCGGACCGCACGGCGTCGAGCACATCGTCCGCCACCGCTTCGGCGCTGCGGGCACCTGGGCCGTCGAACCCCGATCGGACGGCGTCGCGCATCTGGTCGCCGTCGGGCACCCGTACCTCGGTGCCCAGTGCCGCCGGCCGGGTGCGCTCGCTGTCCAGGATCCCGGTCGGCGTGCTGCCCGGGCACAGCACGCTGACCCCGACCACCGAGCCGGCCATGGCCAGTTCCATGCGCAGTGTCTCGCTGAGGGCGACGACGCCCACCTTGCTGACGTTGTAGGGGCCGAGCGACGGCAGCCCGCTGGCCAGACCTGCCAGCGACGACGTGTTGACGATGTGCGCGGGCTGTCCCTGGGCCAGCAGCCTCGGCAGGAAGGCCTGGACGCCGTGGACGACGCCCCACAGGTTCACGCCCAGGACCCAGTGCCAGTCGTCCAGCGTCTGGGCAACCACCGGGTTGAACGTCGACACGCCGGCGTTGTTGCAGACCACGTGCACGGCGCCGAACCGGTCGAAGGCGGCCTCCGCCAGCTGCTCCACCTCGGCTGCGGCACTCACGTCGGTGACGACGGCGAGCACCTCCCCCTCGATGGTGCCGGCCGCGGCGTCGAGGGCGGCGGCGTCGACGTCGGCCAGCACGACCGAGCAGCCGGCTGCGGCGAAGGCGTGCCCGAGCGCGGCCCCGATCCCGCTCGCCCCGCCGGTGACGACGGCAACCGAACCGTCCGTGAGCTCCATGGGTGCCTCCGCTCCTTGAGGTGTACTACTGTCACACGGAGATTACACTGTAATTCCCGAGACGGCCGGAGGGCGCATGGCGTGGGACTTCGAAACGGAGCCGGAGTTCGAGGAGCAGCTCGTCTGGATGCGGGCGTTCATCGACCGTGAGCTGATCCCGCTCGAGCCGATCCTGGACGAGCTCCCGGCCGACGAGTGGAGGCTGGTCAAGGCCCACCTCCAGGACCAGGTCAAGGACCAGGGCCTGTGGGGCGCGTTCCTCGACCCCGCACTCGGCGGCCAGGGCCTGGGCCAGCTCAAACTGGCCCTCATGTCGGAGATCATCGGCCGGTGCATGATGTCGATGACGATCTTCGGGGTGCAGGCACCCGACAGTGGAAACATGGAGCTGCTGGCCCACGGGGCCACCGACGCCCAGAAGGAGCGCTGGCTCTGGCCCAACCTGCGGGGCGAGATCTCCAGCGCCTTCGCCCTTACCGAGCCCTTCCTGGCCGGGTCGGACCCGACGGTTATCGGTACCACCGCCGTCAAGGACGGCGACGAGTGGGTGATCGACGGCCACAAGTGGTTCATCACCAACGCGTCGGTGGCCGACATCGTCCTGGTGTTCGCCGAGACCAGTCCCGAGGGCCGACCCCACCGCCACGCTTCGGTGTTCGTCGTGCCCACCGGGACCCCGGGCATGGAGATCGTGCGCGACATCCCCACCATGGCGCACCCCGATGCCACCTTCGGGCGGGTCGGCAACCACGCCGAGCTCGTGTTCCGCGACTGCCGGGTGCCTGCCGACCACCTGATCGGACAGCCCGGCGACGGGTTCGTCCTTGCCCAGCAACGGCTCGGCGGCGGGCGCATCCACCACGCCATGCGGTGGCTGGGCCAGGCGCAGCGGTCGCTCGACATCCTGTGCGAGCGGGCCGTGTCCCGCCGCTCCCACGGCCATGTCCTCGGCCACCACCAGATGATCCAGGACTACATCGCCCTGTCGCACATGGAGATCCAGTCGGCCCGCCTCCTCACGTTCCAGACGGCGTGGAAGATGGACAAGCACGGGGCCGCAGCCGTGCGCGCCGACCTCGGCATGGTCAAGGCCCATGTCTCCAAGGTCGTGCTCGAGGTACTCGACCGCACCATCCAGGTGTGCGGTGCCCTCGGCTACTCCAGCGACCTGCCCGTCGAGGGGTGGTACCGGTCGACCCGCTTCGGCCCGATCGGCGACGGGCCCGACGAGCTGCACAAGTCGGTCCTCGCCCGCAGCCTCCTCAAGAGGTACAGCCCGGTCGAGGGGTGGCCGACCGAGCACCTCCCGAGTCGCCGGCCCGTCGCCGAGGCCAAGTGGGCCGAGTTGCGGTCCGTGGCCGGGGTGTCGTGAAGGCGGTCCTCTTCGACTTCGCCGGAACCCTGTTCGACGACCGGGCCCTGCGCGACGCCCACCTCCGCCAGCTGCGCTTCGTGGCCGGGGCGGCCGGCGTCGAGGCCACCGACGAGGAGCTCCGGGCCGCCTATCGCCGCGGCATGGGGGTGGCCTACCGGGCCGTGGCCGTCCAGCCGTCCTATTCGCACCGCACCCTGTTCGGTGCGGCCTTCGCCGCCACCGCCGACGCCCTCGGCGGGGCCCTCGACGAGTCCACCGCCAACGAGGCCGTCGACCGCCAGTACCGCGCCACCGTCGACGAGGCCGTACTGCGGCCGGACTGTCTGGACACGCTCGCCGCCTTGCGGCAGGCCTCGACCCACGTGCAGTTGGTGTCCAACATCGACGACGAGCAGCTCCAGCCCATGCTCGACCGCCTCGGACTGCGCGGAGCGCTCGATGCCTGGACCAGCTCCGACGAGGCCGGATCGTGCAAGCCCGACCCCGCCATCTACTGCCTCGCCCTCGCCAAGGCGGACGTCGCACCCGACCGGGCGCTGTTCGTGGGCGACAGCATCCATCACGACGTCCTGGGACCCGCAGCCCTCGGGATGCACACGGCATGGCTGGCCCCACGGCCCGGTGCGGACCCCGGCGATGCCCGACCCGATGCCGTGCTCCGCTCGTTGGGCGACGTTCTGGACCTTGTCGGCGCGGGTGCGGTCCCGTGACCGACGCGTGCCTGGAGCAGTACCTCGACGGGACCCTGGGGGACCACTCGGCGGTGCAGGTCACCCCCATGGTGGGGGGCGGCTCGTGCGAGATCTTCAGCGTCGACCGCGGACCCGACCGTTGGGTGCTGCGACGGGCCCCGGCCCACGCCAGTTCGGCCACCGCCCACGACGTGCTGCGCGAGTTCCGCATCCTCGACGCCATCAAGGACACCCCGGTGCCCATCGCCCGGCCGGTGGTCGCCTGCAGCGACCCGGACGTCTTCGGCGCGCCGTTCTACGTCATGGAGCGCATCGACGGGCGCCCCGTCCTGCGGTCCGTGCCCCCCGCCTGGCTGGTGGTCCCCGAGTCGCACGGCCGGGCCCTCGAGGAGCTGATCGACGCGCTGGTGGCCATCCACGCCGTGGACTGGCGCGCCTGCGGCCTCGGCGACCTGCCCCACGGCGGCGACTACCTGGCACGCCAGATCACCCGGTGGCTCACCCAGCTCGACTCCTACGGCGGACGGGAGCTGCCGGCCGGCCGTCAGGTGGCCGACTGGCTGACGGCTCACCGCCCGACCGACCAACCGAGCGCCCTGTGCCACGGGGACTACAAGCTCGACAACGTGCTGTTCGCACCGACCGCGCCTCCCGAGCTCCTGGCCGTCGTCGACTGGGAAATGGCGGGCGTCGGCGATCCCCTCGTCGACCTGGCCTGGGCGCTCATCTTCCACCCGGGACCCGAGGGCACGCTGCACCTGGGTATGTCGCGGGAGCCGAGGTTCGACGTGGACCACCTCCCGGACCGCCGCACGCTGGTCGAGCGCTACACGACCGGCTCGGGCCTCGACACCACGGCGATCGGCTGGTACGACGTGTTCGCCCGGTGGAAGCTGGCCCTGGTGCTCGAGGGCAGCTACGCCAAGTTCCTGCGCGGCCAGTCGGACAAACCGGTCCACGAATTCTTCGGCGGCCAGGTCGACCTGCTGCTGGCCAGCGCCTCCACCATCATCGACCGGGGAGATGCGAGATGAACGAACGGATGCAGGCCTGGCAGGTGACCGGCGCCGGCGAGCCGGCCGACGTCCTCCACCGGGTCGAGGTCGACGTGCCGGAGCCGGGCCCGGGGCAGGCACGGATCAAGGTGACCGCGGCGGGCATCGGGCTCCCGGACGTGCTGATGTGCCGGGGCACCTACCCGCTGACGCCCCCGCTGCCGTTCACGCCGGGCCAGGAGGCGACCGGCACCGTCACCGCGGTGGGCGAGGGGGTCGACCTGGAGCTCGGCCAGTCGGTCATGGGCGTGACCACCTTCTACGAGGGGAACGGATCGTTCGCCGACGAGTGCCTGGTGCTGGCGGAGTCCACCTTCGCCGTTCCCCCCGGCCTGGACGACGCCGAGGCGGCCGGGTTCTGGATCCCGCACATGACCGGGTGGATCGGGCTGGTCGACCGCGGCCGGATCGCCCCCGGCGACCGGCTGGCGGTGCTGGGGGGCGCAGGTGGGAGTGGGGCTGCTGCCGTGCAGCTCGGCCGCGCCCTCGGGGCCCGGGTCATCGCGGTCGTGAGCGACGAGGAGCGGGCCGCCTTCTGCCGCTCGCTCGGGGCCGAGGCCACGATCAACCACCGGGACGGACCCGTGGCCCCGGCACTGCGCGAGCTGACCGACGGGCGCGGCGTCGACCTGGTCTACGACCCGGTCGGCGGGTCGCTGGCCGAGGACGCCGCCGGCGCCCTGGCCCGCAGCGGACGCCTGCTGTCGGTCGGGTTCGCCAGCGGGGAGTGGCCGAGCCTGGCCACCATCCAGCTGGTGATGACCAACTCTTCCCTCGTCGGTGTGTTCGCCGGCGGCTACAGCCGGGCCGAGCTGGAGGAGATCCACGCCGACCTGGCCGGCCTCGTCGCCGACGGCCGGCTCCGCACCGCGGTCACCGCCAGGATCCCGTTCGACGAGCTGGCCACGGCCGCCCAGTCCATGGCCGACCGCGGTGTGGTCGGCAAGCAGGTGCTGATCAGGTGACCCGATGACCAGGGCACCGGACTTCGACCTGGACGCCGACGAGATCGTGACCGCAGCGGTCGAGATCTTCGAGGAGTCCGGCCTCGACGCCGTCAGCATGCGGAGCGTGTCGGCGCGGCTGGGCGTGTCCCCGGTCCCCCTCTACAGCCGGATCGGCAACAAGGAGGCGCTGGTCGGCGCCATTGCCGACCGGCTGCTCGTCGATCTGGCGCCGCCCAGTGCGGCCGACGAGCCGTGGGACCGGTATGCGGTGCGCTGGACACGTGAGCTCCGGTCCCGCCTCCGGCGGGCCCGCGACAGCCGGCTCATCCTGAGTCCGGGACGCGAGGCCTACGTCGAGGCGTCCCGTCCACTGGTCGAGGCCATGCGGGCCGACGGGATGGCCGCCGACGCCGCCGTGCAGGCGTGCCGCCTCCTCATGTGGGCCACCGTCGGGTTCGGGGCAGTCGAGTCCGGGGCGGAACCGCCGCGCCGGGGCAGGCGCCGGTCGCGCCCGGGTGGCGACCCGGGGGGCGTCGACGCCGCCGAGGCCGACACGCTGTTCGACATCCACATCCGCTACATCCTCGAGGGCATCGCCCGTGATGCCGGCGCCGAGCGCACCGGCTCGAGTGACGCCACGACCGGAGAGAACCCATGACCCGAGGTGCCCGATGAGAGGACCGGTGGACCGATGACCATCCCGAGCCTGGACGCCACCGACAAGGTCGTGGTCGTCACCGGAGGCAGCAAGGGCCTGGGGAAGGCCATGGCCCTGGGCTTCGCCGAGGCCGGTGCCGACGTGGTCGTGGCCAGCCGGAAGCTGGAGCCGTGCGATGAGGTGGCCGCCGAGATCCGCGGCCGCGGCCGCCGCGCGCTCGCCGTGCGCTGCCACGTTGCCGACTGGGACGACTGCGCCGGCCTGATCGACGCCACCGTCGCCGAATTCGGCCGGATCGACGTCCTGGTGAACAACGCCGGCATCGCTCCGGTGCCCCCGTCGCTGCCGGAGGTCACCAGCGAGCTCTTCGACAAGACGATCGGCGTGAACCTGAAGGGCCCGCTCCGGCTCACCGGGCTGGCCGCCGAGCACATGGCGGCCGGTAGCTCGATCATCAACATCAGCTCCAAGGCATCTCTCCACCCGACGGCGTTCACCGTGGTCTACGCCGCCGCCAAAGCCGGACTGAACGCGCTCACCAAGGCCTCGGCCGACGCGCTCGGACCGCGAGGCATCCGGGTCAACGCCATCGTGTGCGGCACCTTCCACACGGACAGCCTCCACGCGTCGCTCCCGTCGCCGGAGCTGCAGGCGCAGATGGCCGGTCACGTCGCCCTCGGCCGGATCGCCTCTGCAGAGGAGATCGTCGGCACCGCGCTGTTCCTGGCCAGCGACGCCTCCTCGTACCTGACGGGCGACCTCATCTCCCTCGACGGCGGCTGACCGGGCCGGGGCCGTCGATCGACCCGGGAACCATCGACACATGATGTGGACGAACGAAGGGAGCAGGAGACATGAACGCACTCGCACTCGTCACCGGGGCGTCGTCAGGGATCGGGGGCGCCTACGCACGGCGCCTGGCCGCTGACGGCCACGACCTGGTGGCCGTGGGCCGACGTCGGGATCGACTGGAAGAGCTTGCCGCATCGCTACCGGACGTCGACGTCCAACCCCTGGTGGCCGACCTGTCCACCGATGCGGGTGTGGACCAGGTTGCCGACCTCTGCTCGCGGCTGCCCCTGACGATGCTGGTGAACAATGCCGGCGTCGCCCACTACATGCCCATCACCGAGCTCCCGGCCGACAAGGCCCGTGACCTGGTCCACGTCAAGGTCGTCGCCCCCACGATGCTCATCCGTGCCGCAGCTCCCGGAATGGCGGCACGCGGTGAGGGGACGGTCGTCAACGTCGCCGGAATGCTCGCGTTCGCCGGCCGCTCCACCCAGGCGCAGGTGGCAGGTCGGGCGACCTACACCGGGACCCTCGCGCTCCTCGTCGCCATGAGCCAGGCACTCCACGAAGAGCTACATCCGCTGGGCCTGAGGGTCCAGGCCCTGTGTCCGGGCATCGTCGCCACCGAATTCCACGAGCGCCAGGGGATGGATCTCAGCTCGGTTCCCCGGATGTCGGTAGAGGACGTGGTGACCGCCAGCCTCCGAGGCCTGGAGCTGGGCGAGGTCGTCTGCGCCCCGGGCGTCGAGGACTCCGGACTCCTCGACGCGGTGGTCCACGCCGACCTCGCCGTATTCGGCGCCCAGGGCACCGAACTCGCGCGGCGCTACAGGACGGCCTGAGCGGGTCGCGCACACCCGACCCGATGTGATCGGTCCCTCCTGGTCGGGTCGGGTCGGGTCGGGTCGGGTCGGGTCGGGTCGGGGGGAGACTGCAGTACCTCGGAACCCCCGGCCGCCTCGAGCCACTACGCCCGGTGGAGCGTGTGCTTCACCTGGCCGGCCCGGGAGCCGGAACCGGTGATCCGCCCGTCGAGGGACGGCACGGTCCACTCGGGAAGGGTGACCGGGCCGAACCGTGTCTGGGCCGGATGCCGTTGACGGACACGGCCTTCTCGCCGGCCGGTGCGCCGCTCCGGCAAGCGATCCCGTGCGCCACCACCCACCCACGGGATCGGTGCACCCGTGTGCCGTCGGAGCACGCGGAATCCAATTCGGCGAGTGCCGGTTCCTGCTCGGCGTGGCCGGCACCGACAGACCTCCGTCCTCCGCAGCCGCATCGGCGTCGGTACGTACGGAAGGACCACAGGTGCTGCAGGGCTACAGGTCGAGCATGGTCCGGGCCACCCGATCCCAGACCGACGTGGGCACCCAGGTCCGCAGGACGGCGATCGCCTGGGCGTCGCAGCCGACCAGGTACCGGGCCCGCGGGTTCCGGGACGTGACGGCACCGGCGATGACGGCGGCCACCCTGGTGGGATCGGTCATGATCGGGCCGGCGATCCGGGTGTTGGCGAGCAGCCGCCGGTAGGACGAGGCGAACTCCGAACCGGCACGTCCGCGTAGCTCGTCGTCGACCTCGGCCCAGATGCCGGTGCGGACGAACCCCGGCTCGACCAGCACCACCTTGATACCGTCGCCGGCGACCTCGGAGCGGAGCGCATCGCTCACGCCTTCCAGGGCGTGCTTGCTCGCCTGGTACCACCCGGTCAGCGGGGTCGTCGCCCGACCGTAGATCGACGACACGTTGACGATCCGCCCGTCGTGGACCTCCCGCATGTGGGGAAGGGCCAGGCGTGCCAGCCGCATGGGGCCCACGACCATCGTCTCGAGCGCGGCCCGGGCTTCGTCGTCACCGACGTCCTCGACGGCCCCGGTGACCGAGTACCCGGCGTTGCTGACGACAACCGTGGGGTGGTACTCCTCGACCACCCGTGCACACGACTCGGCGTCGGTCACATCGAGGATGGCCGTCTCGACGGTCAGGCCAGCCGATCCGGCTGCCTCGGCCACGACCGCCGCCTTGGCCGCGGAGCGCACCGTTCCCACCGAACGCAGGCCCCGACGGGCGAGTTCCAGGGCGGTGGCGAGGCCGATGCCCGAGTTCGCCCCCGTCGTGATCGCTACGCGCTCAGCCACCGTCGGACCGGCCGAGATCGGGTACCCGGATCGTGCTCACCTCTCCGAACCTAGGGGGAGCCGCTCGACGGGCACAGGGTCCAAGGGCACATTCGGTCCACACGTCCCGTGCACCCGCGCCCCACGGGCGTGCGCCGCTACAGTCCGGGTGTGCCCCTATCCCCCGAGGCGGGACGAGTGCTCGGGTGCCTGGTGGAGAAGCAGCTCACCACACCCCAGCAGTACCCGCTGACCCTCAACGCACTGACCATGGCGGCCAACCAGGCCACCAACCGGGATCCGGTGGTCACCCTGGACGACGACGCCGCGCTGGCTGCGCTGGACGAGCTCCGCAGCTACCACCTGGTGCGCGTGGTCCTGCCCTCCCACGGTCGCTCGGTGAAGCGGTACCGCCACGTCCTCGACGAGGTCTACGGACTCGACACCCCCCGCTACGCCCTGTTGGCCACGCTGCTCCTGCGCGGCCCCCAGACCGTCGGCGAGCTGCGGGGCCGCTCGGAGCGGATGGTCGACCTCCCCTCGGTCGGTGACGTCCAGGACCAGCTGACGGTCCTGGCCGAGCACTCCGAAGGTCTGGCCCGGCTCCAGCCCCGCCGGCCTGGTCAGAAGGAGGACCGCTGGCAGCAGATCCTCGCCACCCCGTGGGGCTCCGGGGCGGAGTCCGCCGGAGCCGACGGATCCGGGGCGGGCGGGAGTCCCACCACCGGGCCCGTCGAGGTCGGGCCCGGTTCCTCCGTCGACGCGACTCCACCGTCGGATACCGGACTCGAGGCGGTACGCGCCGAGGTGGCGTCCCTGCGCGCCGAGGTGGTCGCCCTTCGTGGCGACCTCGACACCCTCCGACAGGGGCTCGGGGGCTGAGCCCCGGCCCGGACCCCGGCCGGTCCGGTCAAGACCCCGACCACACACTCGGGTCGAAGGACCCTGGTCCGCGGAGCGCCCCGGTCGTAGGTTGCGGCCAGGAGACCGGACCCGACGGAGGGGTGCCGCCAGATGGACAGACTCAGCGCATTGGACACGGAATTCCTCCACCTGGAGGACGGGTCCGTGCAGATGGCGATCGCCGGGGCGTGCGTGTTCGCCGACCCGCCCCTGGCGCTGGCCGACCTCGAGGCGCTGGTCACCGCCAAGCTCCACCTCATCCCCCGCTACCGGCAGCGGGTGCGCACCGTCCCCTTCGAGCTCGGTCGCCCGGTCTGGGTGGACGACCCCGACTTCGACCTGACCTACCACCTCCGTCACACTGCACTCCCCGCTCCGGGCGACGACGCCACCTTCTGCCGGCTGGTGGGCCGGATCATGTCCCAGCAGCTCGACCGGGAGCGCCCGCTGTGGGAGATGTGGCTGGTGGAGGGCCTGGCCGACGACCGGTGGGCCATCATCTTCAAGGTCCACCACTGCATGGTCGACGGGATCGCCGGGGTCGGGCTGCTCACCGTGCTCCTCGACCTGGCGCCGGACGTCGTGCTCGGGGCACCGGAGCCATGGGCCCCGAGTCCCGAGCCGCCCGGTGCGCTCAAGGTGCTCGACGCCTGGGGTGGCCTGGCCTCCGACCTGGCATCGTTGGCGTCAGAGGTCCCCCACGCCGTCACCCACCCGGTCGCCACCGCCCGGGCCGCACTGGCGACGACCGAGGGCGCCCTCCGGTTCGCCGAACGGCTGATCCCCACCCGGCCACTCTCCATCGAAGGTCCGATCGGGCCCCACCGGGCCTGGGCCCACTCCTCGGTCGGGTTCGACGCGGTCCGGACCATCCGCACGGCCTTCGGCGGCACGGTCAACGACGTGGTGCTCGCCGCCGTGGCCGGCGGCTACCGGGCGCTGCTCCTCGAACGCGGCGATGACGTCGGCTCCGCCACCGTCCGCTCGCTGGTGCCGGTCTCGACCCGGCACGAGGACGGCCGGGGCGTGCCCGACAACCGGGTGTCCGCCCTGCTCTACGAGCTTCCGGTCGGCCTGGCCGACCCCGTCGACCGGCTCGAGGCCGTCCAGGCCCAGATGTCCGACCTGAAGGCTTCGCACATAGCCGAGGCGGCCGAGACCATCGCCGCGGCCACCGACCTGGTGGCGCCCGTGCTGCTCGGCGTGGTCAGCAGGACGACCATCCGCTCGATGCGACGGTTCGGCCAGCAGTCGCTCAACACCGTGACCACCAATGTGCCGGGCCCCCAGTTCCCCCTGTACTGCCTCGGCCACGAGATGCTCGAGTACCGGCCCTACGTGCCGATCAGCCACGGCCTCCGCGTCGGGACGGCGATCCTCTCCTACAACGGCCGGCTCTTCTTCGGGATCACCGGCGACTTCCGGACCACACCGGATGTCGGCGTGCTCGCCGCCGAGGCGGCCGCAGGGATCGCCGAGCTCCACGAACTCGCGCTCGAACGGATCGGCGACCACCGGCCGGCGTGAACAGCGTCGGCGCCCCGAAGGCGGACGGGGTCGGATCAGACGGCACCGGCCCCCCGCGTCGGGTCCGGCCGGGGCAGGGTCCCGTGATGGCTCCACCGCGCCGCCAGCCGGTTGATCCGGTGAGCGCGGCTCCGTCGCAGGGGTGCCCGCATCGTCGTGGCGATGTTCCGGTAGAACACGTATTTGGCCGCCTCGACGCACACCAGGTAGGCGACGACGAATCCGGTCAGCACCCCGAAGAACGCAGGCGGGAGCGGCGCGAACCCGAGGGCGTGGGCCATCGGGCTCTGAGGGAGGAGCGCTCCGATGGCCACCACGACCACCACCGAGACCAGGAGCGGGCGCGAGGGACGGCTCCGGAAGAACGGGACCCGCCTGGTACGGATGACGAACACGATGAGCGTCTGGGTGGCGAGTGACTCGACGAACCATCCGGAGCGGAACTCGGGTGCGCGGGCATGGAACACCTGGAGCATCACGACGAAGGTGGCGAAGTCGAACACCGAGCTGATGGGGCCGAACCGGACCATGAAGCGGCGGATGAACCCGATGTCCCAATGGGACGGTCGAGCCAGCTGCTCGGAGTCGACCCGATCCGTCGGTATGGCCATCTGGCTGGCGTCGTAGAGCAGGTTGTTGAGCAGGATCTGGAAGGGCAGCATCGGCAGGAACGGCAGGAACGCGGCGGCGACCGTGACGCTGAACATGTTCCCGAAGTTGGACGAGGTCCCCATCAGCACGTACTTGACGGTGTTGGCGAAGATCCGCCTGCCCTCAGCCACACCATCGGCCAGGACGTCGAGGTCCTGCTCGAGCAGGATGATGTCGGCGGCGTCCTTGGCCACGTCGGTGGCCGAGTCCACCGAGATTCCGACGTCGGCGTGGTGGAGCGCGAGGGCGTCGTTGACGCCGTCGCCCAGGAAGGCCACCGCCGAGCCCGCACGACGTTGGGCGCGCAGGATCCGGGCCTTCTGCTCCGGGCCGATCCGGGCGAAGATCGTGGCGCCGTCGACCACCGCGGTCAGGGCCTCGTCGTCCATGGCGTCGAGCTGGGTCCCGGTCAGTGTCCCCCGGGACGGCACGTCCAACCGGCCGCACACGGTCTCGGCGACGGTGGGGTTGTCCCCGGTGACGATCTTGACGGTGATCCCCAGCTCCGCCAGTCGGGCGATCGACGCCGCGGCCGACGGTTTGGGCTGGTCGAGGAAGACGAGGAATCCCTCGAGCGTCAGGTCGTGCTCGTCGGCGGCGGAAGCCGCTGTCAGGTCGGTCGCGTCCCGGGTGGCGATCGCCACGACACGGTTGCCCGCCCGGAACTCCTCGTCGAGCGCCTGGCGCGCCTCGTCGGCCACCGTTCCACACCGTTCGAGGACGGCCTCCGGCGCACCCTTGGTGACCAGGAGGCGCTGTTCGTCCCGGTCGACCAGGACCGACACGCACCGGCGGTCGTGGTCGAACGGGACCGTGTCGATCCTATGGAACGCCCCGATGCGCCCGGTGTCGCCGCCAGTGGTCTCCCACAGGGCGACGTCGAGTGGACTGCCGCCCACCGCACCGGTACCCGAGGGGGTCGCCTCGTTGCACACCAGTCCGAAGGTGAGGACATCGTCGCTGTCCCCACCCGAGGCATCGAGCGCCCGGTCGAAGCTGATGTGCCCGTCGGTCAGGGTGCCGGTCTTGTCGGTGAACAGGACGTCGATGTCGCCGAGGTCCTCGATGCACACGAGCCGCTTGACGAGCACCTTCTTGTCGGCCAGCCGCCGGGAGCCGGTGGCGAGGCTGGTCGAGACGACCGCCGGCAGCAGCTGCGGGGTGATGCCCACGGCCACGGCCAGCGAGAAGAGCAGGGCGTCGATGATCGGCCGTCCGAGTGCGACGTTGATCACGAAGATCGTGACGCTCAGGACGCCCCCGACCTTGGCCAGCAGGCCCGAGAATCGGGTGAGGCCGATCTGGAACTCGGTCTGGGGATGCTGCTCGCCGAGCCCGATGGCGATCCGGCCGAACTGGGTGGCGGTGCCGATGGCCACCACGACCGCGTCCGTCGTCCCGGCATGGACGACGGTCCCCATGAACAGGCAGGAGGCCAGCTCGGCCAAGGGAGCCCCGTCCGGCACAGGGTCGGCGGACTTGTCGGCCGGGACGGACTCGCCGGTGAGGATCGACTCGTCGCACTCGAGGCCGGTGGCGGCCAGGATCCGCAGGTCGGCCGGCACGATCGAGCCGATGCCCAGGTGCACCACGTCGCCGGGCACCAGGTGGGTCACCTCGATGGCCACAGCGGCACCTTCGCGGGTGACGGTCACCGTGTGCCGGATCTCGGAGTGCATCGACTCTGCGGCGCGCTCGGCACGGTACTCGTTGGCGAATCCGAGTCCCACCGACGCGGCCAAGATCACCCCGATGATCAGTGCGTCGAAGCCCTCGCCCACGAGGGCCGACACCGAGGCCGCCCCCGCCAGCAGCCACAGCAGCGGGCTGCGGATCTGTCGCTGCAGCACCGACCATGCGCTCACGTGGTGGGTCCGCACGGCGTTCGGGCCGAACGCCTCGGCACGGGCCCCGGCCTCCGCCGAGGTCAGCCCGGTCGGCCGACTACCGAGCGCGTCGAGCACCTGACCGCTCGCCATTGCGGCGACTGCGTGGATCGTCAGGTCGGGGCTGTGGCCCGCGTCCGGCAGGATCTTCGCCACACACCAGTATGGGACCTCAGGGTTCCAGGGGCCGGACGCCGTCGGGAACCTGACGTTGTCGCCGACCACACCGTCGCCGACCGTTACCGACCCTCCGCCGTCTCCACCGCCTTGGGCGTGCGTGTCGGGGTGCCGGTGAGCGTCGTCCTCGGGTGGACCGGGAGGAGCATCGGCCGCCTCGGCGCCTTCGTGAAGTCGAAGTCCGAGGTGAGGTCGCCGAGCAGGGGCACGTCCTCACGGACGGTCGGCCTCGGGTCAGGCCGCCCATCGGTCGCCGGGTCGAGGCGCTGGCCGTGGAGGAAGTCGTCCTCGATGAACTTCGCATAGGCGTCGAAGCTCAGTGTCTGGTGGTCCACGTAGCCGGCCTTGGCGTACGGGCTGATGACCAGGCCGGGGACCCGGATGCCGTAGCCGTTCTGGTCCACCGTGGGGGGCACGACATGGTCGTAGAACCCGCCCCAGTCGTCCCAGGTCACGAAGATGGCCGTCGAGGACCAGTCCGGACTGCGCATCACGGCGTCGACCAGGCTGGTCACGTACGACTGGCCGAAGCTGATCGGCCCGTCCGGGTGCTCGCTCACCTCGGCCGACGGGACCACCCACGACACCGCCGGCAGGGTGCCGGCCCTGGCTGCGTCGTAGAACGAGGTGACCGACCGGATGTTGCCGAGCTGGTGGTCGGCCTGGACCGTGTCGAAGTACGGCAGCGGGTTCCAGATGCCGGGCGTCGCGTTGTTCTGCTTCACCGGGGCACACGACAGGGCGGCGGAGTTCTCGCAGTCCGGCTCGGAGCCGGTGACCACGTAGTAGCCCCACGACACGCCGGCCCGGTGGAACAGGTAGGTCAGGTCGGTCCAGGCGTAGATGGGCGGTGTGGTCCCGGGCTGGCCGGTGAAGTCCGGCGGCTCGCCCGGGCCGGTGTCGGCGTTGGTGCAGTGGGCCGGGACGTGGTCGGCGCAGTAGGCCGACCACTCCGACACCTTGAACAGCGCCGCCGGCAGGCTCCACGAGTCCACCGGCTCGAACATGTGGTCCTGGAGCACGAAGTGGTCGGCGTAGGACCAGTAGTTCGGGATGTCCGTGCCCACGTGGTAGCCCATGACGTCGGGGTTGGCCGAGTTGGTGCACAGCGGGTTGGTGTCGTTCAGGCACCCCTTGAGGCCGGCCCGGGACTGGGCGATGAAGCCGTCCATCCGCCCGCCGTTGACGTCGGCCGTCGAGTTGAACGCCGCGTGCGGGCCGCCGCCGTTGACGTCCGCATGGTCGACGTAGGGCACCACGCACGAGCCGGTCTTCGGGTCCGGCACGCACACCGACGGCTTCCCGTCCGCCATCGGGATCCCGTCCGCACCGGGGTAGGTCCCGAAGTACGAGTCGAAGGAGCGGTTCTCCTGCATGATCACGATGACGTGACGGATGGCGTGGATGTCCTGCGGATGGTGCGACGACGAGGTGCCCGGGCCGGCGGTCGCGCCACCGCAACCTCCCGCCACGGCGAGGAGCACCGGGACCGCGAACCGCCACCTGCGACCGACCATCGTGTCCATCGTGCCATGGCCGCCCCGGGACCGCCCCACCATCAGGGCTCCACGACGGACCGGTTGGGCAGCGCCACCAGGACGATCACACCGGCGACCGCCACTACCACAGCGGCTACGACGAATCCGAGGTCCATCCCGGACACGAAGCCGTGGCGGGCGGCCCGGGCCAGGGCATCACCGGCGCTCCCGGGGACCCGCCCGGCGACGGCCAGCGCTCCGCCCAGCGAACCGAGGATGACGTTGTCGATGCCGGCCGGTATCGGTGCGTGGGCCAGCAGCGGTGTCATGACGGCCTGGTAGCGGAGGTTGAGGACGGTCCCGAGCACGCCCACGCCGAGGGCACCGCCGATCTGCATCGAGGTGTCACTGGTGGCCGATCCGACCCCGGCGTCCCCCCGTGGGAGTGAGCCCATCACCGACTCGGTCGAGGGAGCCATCGTGAGCCCGACCCCGACCCCGATGATCGCGAACCAAGGCACGCAGTCCAGGTAGGTGCTGTGCACACTCGTGCGGGACAGGAGCCCGAGACCCACGGCGATCAGCGCCAGACCGCCGGCGACCACCGGCTTGGTGCCGAACCGGCGGGCCAGGAGCATCGACGAGGGGGCGGCGATCAACAGCACGGCGGCCAGGGGTGCCAGTCCCAGTCCGGTCTGCAGGGGGCTGAAGCCCAGACAGAACTGCAGGTACTGCGTCACCAGGAAGAACAGGCCCAGGAGGGCGAACAGGACCAGCAGCAGCGATGCGATCGCCGCGCTGTAGCGCCGGTTCCGGAAGAACCGCATCGGCAGCATCGGGTGGTCGCTGTGCCGCTCCCACGCGACGAAGATGCCGATGACCAGGACCGAGCCGACCAGGGCGGCCAGGATGGCCGGCGATGTCCAGGTCCGGGCGGGGGCCTCGATGATCGCCCACAGCAACAGGCCCAGACCCAGCATCGACAGCACCGCGCCGACCGGATCCGCCCGCTTGGCCTCGGGGTTCTTCGAGTTGGGGACGAGGAACGCGGCGGCCACCAGGCCGGCCACGGCGATGGGCACGTTGATGAGGAAGACCGACCCCCACCAGAAGTGGACCAGCAGGAACCCGCCGAGGATCGGGCCGATCGCAACCGCGATGCCGGCCGTGCCCGACCAGATGCCGATGGCTCGCGCCCGGTCGCGCTCGGCCGTGAACACGTTGGTGAGGATCGACAGGGTGCAGGGCATGAGCGCCGCGGCCCCCACCCCCATCACGGCCCGGGCGACGGTCAGGCGGTCCGGGGTCGCCGACCACGCCGCGAACGCCGAGCCGGCCCCGAAGACGACCAGCCCGCCCATGAACACCCACTTGCGCCCCACCCGGTCCCCGAGCGCCCCGAGTGTGAGCAGGAGGCCGGCGAAGACGATGGCGTACGCGTCGACGATCCACTGCAGCCCGGTGGAAGTTGCACCCAGGCTTCGCACCACCGACGGGAGCGCCACATTGAGGATCGTGTTGTCGAGGCTGATCAGGAGGAGGGTGACGCACAGCACGGTGAGGATCGCCCACCGCCGTTCGTTTCCCACGGGGACACGGATCCGCACGACAGTCCCCGGCATGCGATCCCGGCCGGGCTCAGGCCGCCGGCCGGCTGGATCCGTGGCCCGTCGAGGCGAAGGTGACGTCGGCCATCCCGAAACCGGGTTCCACCAGCCGCCTGCCGAACGTCCCCACGGGTTGCCGGCGCAGCATGAGCGAGTGGTAGAGCCCCGCCGCACCGATGTCGCCGACCAGCTGTGCACCGACGATGCGGTCGTCGCGGAGGTAGACGGCGCGCAGGTGAGCCCCGTCCCGCCACCGCAGGATCTCGTCCGGGGCGTCGATCGAACCGATGGAGACGATGGGGATACCGAGGTGCTTGAGGCTGTTCATCGCCTCCGCCCCGTCGTAGCGCCGATCGGCACCGAGCAGGTTGGCGGCGGCGATCGGGGCCTGGGCGACCGCGTTGGGGAAGATGGCGTGCACGTAGCGTGCCCCGGTGAACCGGTCGATCGCCTCGGCCACGTCGCCGGCGGCGGTCACGCCGGCCACCGAGGTCGCCAGGTACTCGTCCACCTGCACGCCCCACTCGGCCACCACGCCAGAACCGTCCAGGAATCCGGTGTGCGGCTTGACCCCGGTGGCCGCCACGATGAGGTCGGCCCGCAGGACCGTCCCGTCCGCAAGCTGGACCCCGTCCGCCGACGGTGTCCCCACGATGGCGGTGGCCTCGACACCGAGCCGCAACGTCACCCCCCGCGCCGTGAGCGCCGACTCGGCGAGCGTCGAGGCCTCCGGTTCGAGCACGCGGGGCATCACCCAGCTCCGCCTGCCGATGATGCTCACGTCCACCCCCAGGTCGGCGAGGAGGAGCGACAGCTCGACCCCGATGAAGCCGTTCCCGACGATGAGGGCGCTGGTCACCTCGCCCCGCCGCACCCGGCCCACCAGTTCGGTCGCCGACCGCAGCGACTTGAAGTCGAGCACCCCGGGCAGGTCTGCCCCGTCGAGCGGCGCGTACAGCCGGCTGCCCGATGCGACGACCAGGCCCTCATAGCGGATCCGGCTGCCGTCGGCCAGGACCACCTCGCGGTAGTCGGTGTCGACACCCACCACCCGGGTACCCCGTCGCTCCTCGATCCCGAGGCGCTCGGCCACGTCGACGCCCTTCCAGAAGAGCGGCTCGTCCCGGCCGGTGAGGAAGTGGTCGGCCATGGCCGGCGGCGAGTAAGGCGGGCTGTCCTCGGCCGACAGCGCCACCACGGTGCCCGTCGGGTCGAGCCGGCGGAGGGTCTCTGCAGCGGTGATGCCGGCCGGTCCTGTTCCGATGACGACCGCCCGCATCAGGCCCGCTCCCCCACCGGACCCGTCACCCCGGCCAGGAACCGCTCGGCCAGCACGGCGACGGCCGCGGCCAGCGCCGAGCCCTCGAGCAGCCGGTCGACGGCCGGCTCGCACTCGAGCGCCAGCTCGTCGAAGGGCAGCACCGACAGCGATGCGAACGGGAAGCCACCGAGGCGGTCCACGTGCACCAGTGCCCGGTCCAGGTCGGAGTGCGACCGGGTCCGGTTGACCACCAGGTGGACCGTGTCGATCCCCAGTTCCCGGGCCAGGGTGGACGACTCCATGCCCACCTGCACGGCGTTGAACGTCGGGTCGACGACCACCACGGCGGCGTCGAACCCGCGGGCGAGCGACCGCCCGAAGTGCTCGACGCCGGCGTGGGTGTCCATGACCACCACATCGTCGGGGTGGAGGTGCATGCCGGCCACGGCCGCCTGGATCAGTGAGGTCTCGGGGCAGAGGCACCCGCCACCGGCCTGGCGCACCCCACCCATGACCAGGAGCCGGACCCCGTCGGGTCCGACCACCGCACGGCGGTCGACCACGTCGGCGGTGTCCGGATTGAGGCGGAGCATGGCGCCGGCCCCGCCACCGGGCCGGGCACCGGTCTTCTCCTCCACGTAGACGGCGTCGTCGGCGACAGCGACGATGGAGTCGGCCGCCTCGAGGCCGATCCCGAGCGTGGCGGCCAGGTTCTGCTGCTCGTCGGCATCCACGGCAACCACCCTCAGCCCACGCCGGGCCGACAGCCGGGCGAGCAGTGCGGTCACGGTGGACTTGCCGACACCGCCCTTGCCCACCACCACCACCCGCGCCCCGGAACCGTGCGCGAGGCCGGGGCGTGTCGCGTCGGGTCCGTGGCCGCCGCACGTGTCACACACCGCTCAGCCCCCGACGCCGGTGCGGACGGACACCGCGACGGCCGAGCCGACGGGAACCTCCTCGTCGATCTCGACGGCGGGGAGCCCGAGCCCGCGGCGCTTCGTCTCGATGTGCCGGCGGATCCACAGGGCGGCCGCCGCCGGGTCCGGTTCGACCACGAACTTCGCGCCCACCACATCGTCCAGTCCGTCGGCCAGCAGTGCGACGACGTTCGGGCTGCCGAAGATCGGGGGCTGGACGCCCAGGACGGTGGTGATCCCGGACCCCACCACGTAGGCGCCGATGGCCACGGCCTTCTCCGAGTACCACTCGGGGGCGGCACCGGCCAGCGGCAGCTGGTCGATGTCGACGCCCAGGTGGCCGGCGAGTGCAGCGGCCAGCGCCATCACCCGACTGTTGTCCACGCAGCTGCCCATGTGGAGGACCGGAGGGATGCCCAGCGACTCGCAGACCGCCCGCAGGCCCGGGCCGGCCATGGCCGCCGCCTCGGGGACCATCTGGCCGGCCTTGCCGTTGGCCACCGCCGCGCATCCGGTCACCAGGACCAGGATGTCGTTCTCGATGAGCCGGCGGGTGAGCTCGATGTGCTCGAGGTCCTGAGGGAGCTTCGGGTTGTTGCAGCCCACCACGGCCACCGCTCCCCGGATGCTGCCGGCAGCGATGGCGTCGATCAGCGGCTGGGGTGTCCCCCCGAGGGCGCCCAGGATGGCCTCCACCGAGAAGCCACCCATCCAACGCACCGGCTCGACCGGGATCCGGACCCGCTCCTGGTTGCGGTCGGCGTAGGCCTCGACGGCCATGCGGACGATGTCGTGTGCGATCTCGGCACCCCGCTTCGGATCGAACGAGACGTGGGTGGCCCCCGTGAACTTCGCCTTGTCCGAGGTCGAGATGATCTTCGTGTGGTAGCACTTCGCCACGTCCACGACGGAGGGCATGATGCACTGGTAGTCGACCACCATGGCCTCGAGCGCCCCGGTGATGAGCACCAGCTCCTGCATCAGGTGGTTGCCGGCCATGGGCACGCCCCGGCGCATCATCAGCTCGTTGCCGGTGCAGCACAGCCCGACCACGTTGATCCCGGTCGCCCCGAGCGAGCGGGCCAGCCCCACCAGCTCGGGGTCCTGGGCCGCGGCCACCACCACGTCGGAGAGCAGGGGGTTGTGCCCGTGCATGGCGATGTTCACCTGATCCGTGGCCAGCACCCCGAGGTTGACCTCGGACATCACCGGCTTCGGCGTGCCGAACATCACGTCGGACAGCTCGGTGGCGATCATCGAACCGCCCCATCCGTCGGACAGGCTGGTGCGCAGGGCGTGGAGCAGGGTGTTCACGTAGTCGTTGTCCACGCCCATGTGGGTCCGGTGGAGCATCTCGACGTTCTCCCGGTCGACACCGCGCGGGGTGATCCCCAGGGCGTCCCACCTGTCCCGCCGCACTTCGGGGACCCGCCCGACGAACGAGAGCGTCCCTCGCCGGCTGCCGTAGTCCTCGAGGAGCACGTCGGCCAGGTCAGCCCCCACCTCCTCGGGTGAGCGCCCCTCGGTGGCCACGCCCACCTCGTCGGCCAGGCGACGCAGCTTGACCTCGTCTGCGATCTCGTACCCGGTGGTCTCCCCGTTGGCGAGGGACCGGAACGTCTCCAGTATGTCGCGACCGTGGTCTGAGTGAGCCGAGGATCCCGCGGCAATGGCCCGACCCAGGTTGCGGGCGACGATCACGTCGGCGCCGGCGCCGCACACCCCCTGCTGTGGCCCCTCCCCGAACGGGTCGATCCGACACGGGCCCATGGCACAGTTCCTGCAGCTGAGGCCGAGCGCGCAGTAGCCGCACTGGGGCTGTTGGGCGTCGAGCCGGTCCCAGACGGTGGCGATGCCCTGCCGTCGGGCCTCGTCGATCATCTCCTGGGCGTCCTCGTTGACGGTCAGGCGGCGTGTCGAGCCGTTCCCGTTACCCGTGGTCATGACGGTCCTCCCTGATCGTTGCCTGCCGACTGGCTCCCGCCGGCCCGCCCGTTCCTCCGCCCCCACTCCGTCGAGGCGTCGCCCGCCGTCCGCTCGGCTGCGCCCCAGGCCCGCCACCCGGTCAGCGGGTCGTCGGCGGGGAGCGGGGAGATGCCGACGCCGGCGGCAGCCAGGACGGCACCGGCCTCCCGCAGGCTGCCGGCCGACACGAGCTCGTTGAGATCCCCGAACACGAGTGCATCCACCTTGCACACCTCGGAGCAGGCCGGTTCCTCGCCTCGGCGCACCCGGTCCACGCAGCCGTCGCACTTGACCGCGACCGACACGTCGGGAGCGGGCCCATCGGCCAGTGGATGGAAGGTGACCACGTCGAACGGGCAGACCACGGCGCACATCGCACAGCCGATGCACCGTCCCGGCTCGACCAGCACCAGGTCGAGCCCGGCCTCCCGGGTGATGGCACCGGACGGGCAGACCTGGAGGCACGGGGCCGGGTCGCAGTGGCGGCAGCGGTTGGGGAACGCCAGCGTCGGCATCGGCCCGGGCTCCACGTGGACCCGCTTGCGGGGCACCGGCAGCTCGAGGAAGGCAGCGGACGCGTCCTGGCTCGACGAGTGCTCGACCGCGCAGGCCAACTCGCACTGCAGGCAACCGATGCACCGTTCGGGGTTGACGAACACGGTCTGCATCGCCCCACTCCCTTCGCCGCCCGACACCACTCGTGGACTTCGCACCCCATCGTCAAGCACCGATGGGCCGATCGCCAGGGGCGAAGGTCACCTGGGCCACGGGCCGGTCGAGCCCGGCCTGGACGGGTGCGGGTCGCCGGGCGCCGGTCCGGGCCCCGGGCCGGTCGGCCGATCCCCCGGCAGCCGGCCCGGTCCGGCACCGGTGGCGCTCGGCGCGGTCAGGAAGGCGGGGCGTGGAGCGAGGCGACGACCCCGCCGTCGACCAGCACATCGGTCCCGGTGACGTAGCCGGCAGCGCGGCTGACCAGGAAGTCCACGACGCCGGCGACGTCCTCGGGCGTGCCGATCCGGCCGGTCCCGCTGCCGGCGATCATCGCCTGCATGACGGCCCCGCTCGGGCCGTCCAGTTCGGCTGAGCCCATGGGCGTGGCGATCACCCCGGGCGAGATGCTGTTGACCCTGGCGCCGCGCCGTCCCCAGGCCAGCGACGCCGCCCGGACCCGCACCTGGTTGGCGCGCTTGGCGATGACGTAGGCGGTGGCCGGGTCCGGGATCGCGCCAGGAGCCAGTTCGGCCAGTTCCAGCAGGTGCCCGGTCGGCGTGGTGGCCAGGCGGCGCTCGAACCCGGGGTCCAGGGTCGCCATCGAGCCGGCCATCGACGAGATGCACACGCCCGCACCTCCCGGGGCGACCACCGCCCCGAAGGCGTCCAGCACGAGCGCCGTCCCCAGCAGGTCGACCCGCAGGATGGCGTCGACCGACGCCTGGACCGGGGAGAGCCCGGCGGTGTGCACGACGGCAGCCACCGGCCCCCGGTCGGCGGCCGCCGCCGCAAGGGCCTCGACCGAGTCCTTGGAGGAGACGTCCACCGGGTGCCCGACGGCGTAGTAGCCGATGGCGGTCAGCGCCACGACCTCGCGCTCCAGAAGCTGCTCGTCGACGTCGGCCAGGACCACCGTCGACCCGGTGCCGATCCGCCGGGCGGTCGCCGACCCCATGCCGCCCGCCCCGGTGATCACGACCACGTCCGCTCCGGCGCCCATGTCCCGACTCTAGGAGGGCGGGTCCCCACCGGTCAGGCCGACGACATCGAGGACGTTGGTCATGACCTCGCCGAAGGCGTCGGGGTCGGCGATCAGCCAGCTGTGCGTCCCCGGGACGGTGATGACGTGGGGGCTGCCCAGTGCGAGGCACATCGCCTCGAAGGAGTCCTGGGTGACGATCTGGTCGCTCCGGCCCCACAGGACCACGACCGGCAGACCGCGCCGGCGGAGCTCGTCGAGCTCGGTGGTCAGGTCGGCACGGCGGGCGACGCCGGCGGCCGACCAGAAGGCCCGGGGGTCGCGCAACAGGTTGGGGAGCGCCTCCGCCACGATGACGGGCAAGACCTTGCGGGCCTGCCGGGCGGGGAGGATGTCGGCCGGCAGGTGGATCCCCCAGTCCCACAACGGGCGCTCGGCCATCGAGCGGATGGTCGACCCCTTGTGGGTCCAGGCCGACCCGCCGATCGAGTTGACCAGCACCAGCGCCCGGGTCCGGTCCGTGTGGTCGTAGGCGAAGCGGATGGCGATGCCCCCGCCGAACGAGTGCCCCATGATCAGCGCCGGCTCGCGGACCCTGACCTCGTCGAGGAACTGCCGGACCCAGTGGACGAAGTCGGCGAGGTCGGCGGACCGGCGGGGCAGGGCGGCGGTGCCGCCGAACCCGGGGAGCGCCGGCGCCATCACGTGGACTCCGGCCATGACCAGGCGGGAGAGGGCCCGTTTGTAGGCCTTGTGGTCGAGCCCCCAACCGTGCAGGAACACCACGGGCGGCCCCTCGCCCGCCTCGCCGTAGACGGCGACCCGACCATCGACCTGGGTCCGCCTCCAGGTCAGCCAACCCGCCTCACGGGCTCCCGGGTCACCAGGTCCGCCCACTGCGTCCGGGGCATCGGCGCTGAGTTCCATGGGGCCAATTGTGGGCGGGCGGTAGGTTCCGGCCAGAGGCGAACTGCTCCACTCTCGTCCTGCACCGCTCCTGACCAGGACGTTCCCGTCGAGGCGGGGGCCCTCCCGGGGGTGGCCGGCCACCGACCCCCCCGCCATCCGTCGCCGGGAGGTGGCGGTCAGGCCACCACGCCGGCGTCCCGCAGCCCGTTGATCCGGGCGTCGTCGTAGCCGAGCCAGGCCAGCACGGCGCCGGTGTCCTTGCCGCGCCCGGGCGCACCCCGCCACACTTGCGACGGGGTGCCGGAGAACTTCGGGACCACCCCCGTGCCCCGGACCCGTCCCCCGACGTCGTCGTCCCATTCGACGATCATGTCCCTGGCCCGGTAGTGCGGATGGTCGGCGACGTCGGGGGCGGTCATCACCTTGCTGCACGGGATGTTGTGGGCCTTGAGCACCTGCTCGGCCTCGTCGGCCGTGCGGCCGGCCAGCCACTCGGTCACCAACTGCTTGATCTCGGCGGCGTGCTCGATCTGGTCGACCACGGTCTGGAGCTCGTCCCGGTCGAGGCCGGGCACGACCTGCTTGAGGCGGAGGAACGGCCCGCCGATCGCCCCGATGGTGAGGTAGCCCTCGGCGGTGGGGAAGATGCCGTACGGCTGCAGGCCGGACGGGTCGTCGTTGCCGGTCCGGGGGTGCTCGACCCCCAGCATCAGGTAGTCCATCAACCCGCACGCCAGCAGCTTGAACTGGCACTCGTACTGGGCCACGTCGATCACCTGGCCACGACCCGTCCGCTGCACGGAGATGTACCCCGCCAGCGCCGACCACAGGGCGAACAGCGCCGTCACGTAGTCGTTGGCGAACGGGTTCGACTTCATCGGCGGCCCGCCGGGTTCGCCGTTCATGCTCAGGGATCCGCTGAACGCCTGCCCGATGACGTCGTAGGACGCCCGTCGGTAGGTCGCCGGGTCGCCGTCCTGCCCGAACCCGGACACGTGCACCACCACGAGTCGGGGGTTGATACCGAGCGCCCACTCGTCGGTGAGCCCGAGCCGCTCGCCGTAGGTCCCGGGTCGCGACGACTCGATCCAGATGTCGGCCCTGGCCAGGAGCCCTCCGAGGATCTCTTTGGACTCGGGCCGGGTCAGGTCGAGCACCATGTCAAGCTTGTTGCGGTTCTCCTGGGCCCACCAGGTCGACACCGACTCGTCGCCGTCCACCAGGCGGTAGGGCGACAGCTCGAGGATGTCGGGTCCCGGCAGCGACACCCGGATCACCTGGGCGCCGGCCTCGGCGGCCAGTTCGCAGGCGAACGGTGCGGCCACGACCGTGCCGGTGTCGATGACGGTCAGCCCCTCCAGGGCCCCGAAGGCCGGGAACCCCCCGAGGACGGGGTCCGGCCCGGCTCCCACTGGCACATCGGTCATCTCGGTGACACCTCCTCCGACGGCCGCACCGACGGGGACGCCGTGCCGCTCGCCTGCCCCGAGGATCGTCCCTCACGACGAGAACGGCCAGGGCCGTTCGGCCCTACCCGCCCCCCGAGGACGCCGCGACCATGGGAGTGGGCAACGGGTGCAGCCGGTGGACCGGCCCCAGGTGAGGAGCGGCATGCGGGAAGGCAGTTCGAGGACGACCGGCAGCACGACCGGCCTCCGGCGTGACCTGGGCGGGCGGTAGCCGTGTTCCAGGTGCGGATCCACGGCCGAGGCGGCCAGGGTGTGGTGGCGGCGGCCGAGATCCTGTCGATGGCAGCCTTCGACGAGGGCCGGTACGCCCAGGCGTTCCCCAGCTTCGGCTCGGAACGCATGGGGGCGCCGGTGGTGTCCTACTGCCGGATGGACGACCGGCCCATCCGCACCCACGAGCCCATCGCCGAGCCCGATGCCCTCATCGTGCAGGACGCCACCCTCGTCCACCAGGTCGACCTGTTCCGCGGCCTGGCCGATGACGCCTATGTCCTGGTCAACACGTCGAAGAGCTTCGAGGGGCTCGGTCTGGCCGAGTTCGCGCACCGGTTCCGGGCCGGCCGGCTGGTGACCTGTCCGGCCACGGCACTGGCGCTCGAGCACGTCGGGCGCCCGCTCCCCAACGCCGCGCTGCTCGGTGGGTTCGCCGCCCTGACCGGCCGGATCTCGCTCGACGCCCTCGAGAAGGCCGTCGGCGAGCGGTTCCCCGGCGCCGTCGGGACGGCCAACGCCGAAGCGTCACGGGCCGCCTACCGGTACGTGGAGATCGAGGCACGGACCGGGCGGGAACGAGGGGTGGCCACGCATGCTCCGGCAGATTGAAGGATCCCAGGCCGTCGCCCGGGCGGTGGCGTGCTGCAGGCCGGAGGTGGTCTGCGCCTACCCGATCTCGCCCCAGACCCACATCATCGAGGCGGTCGGTGTCCTGGTGCGCACCGGCGAGCTCGCCCCGTGCGAGTTCATCAACGTGGAGTCCGAGTTCGCGGCCATGTCGGTGTCGATCGGGGCGTCGGCCGCCGGCGCCCGGGCCTACACGGCGACGGCCAGCCAGGGCCTGCTCTACATGATGGAGGCCGTCCACAACGCGTCCGGCCTCGAGCTGCCGATCGTGATGACCCTGGCCAACCGGGCGATCGGGGCGCCCATCAACATCTGGAACGACCACAGCGACGCCATGGCGGCCAGCGACGCGGGGTGGATCCAGCTGTTCGCGGAGACCAACCAGGAGGCGGTCGACCTCCACGTCCTGGCCTTCCGCCTGGCCGAGGAGCTGTCGCTCCCGGTCATGGTGTGCATGGACGGCTTCATCCTGACCCACGCCACCGAGCAGGTCGACCTGCCCGAACAGGCCCAGGTCGATGCATTCCTGCCGCCCTACGCGCCCCGCCAGTTCCTCGACCCTGCCGACCCGGTCTCCATCGGCGCCATGGTCGGACCTGAGGCGTTCTCCGAGGTGAAGGTCCTCGGCCACCTGCGCCAGCTGGACGCCATCGACCGGATCCCCGAACTGGCCGCCGAGTTCGAGGAGGTGTTCGGGCGGCCCAGTGCCGGCCTGCTCCACGCCTACCGTACCGAGGACGCCGACACCATCGTGGTGGCGCTCGGCTCGGTGCTCGGGACCATCAAGGACGCCGTGGACGAGCGGCGGCGGTCCGGTGAGCGGGTCGGTGTCCTGGGCATCACCACGTTCCGCCCCTTCCCCGCCCGCGAGGTCCGGTGGGCCCTGTCGGGGGCCCGCCTGGTGGTCGTGGTCGAGAAGGCGTTCCGGGCCGGGGGCGGTGGCATCCTGTCCGGCGACGTGACGCTGGCGCTGGGGGGTGCCGACACGGCGGTCCGAACGGTGGTCGCCGGGCTGGGCGGGCGCCCCGTCACCCGGCGGGGGATCGAGTCGGTCCTCGGGTCCGCCACCCGTGGCGAGCTCGAGGCGCTCAGCTTCCTCGACCTCGACAACGGCGTGGTCGAGCACGAGCGGGCCCGGGTCCTGCCGACGGCGCCCCCCGGTCCGTCGGGTCCGGCCACCGTGCGCCGCCGGCCGCCACCGGTGGCCACTCCGGTCGGGGAGGCGCGATGACCACCGCGCCGGTGCGCTTCTACCAGGTGGGCAGCTACGCGGCCGGCAACCGACTGGTCGACGAAGGCGACCGCACGGTGCAGGCCGGTACCGGGCGGACGAACGCCCTCGACTCGGGGCACCGGGCCTGCCAGGGCTGTGGCGAGGCCCTGGGTGCCCGCTACGTCCTCGACGCCGCCATGCGCGCGTGCGAAGGCCGGCTGATGGTGGTCAACGCCACCGGCTGCCTGGAGGTCTTCTCCACCCCCTTCCCCGAGACGTCGTGGCGCATCCCCTGGCTGCACTCCCTGTTCGGCAACGCCCCGGCGGTGGCGACCGGGGTCAGTGCCGCCCTGGCGGTGAAGGGCCGGGCCGACGTCCGGGTCGTGGCCCAGGCCGGCGACGGCGGGACGGTGGACATCGGCCTGGCCTGCCTGTCCGGCCTCTTCGAGCGCAACGACGACGTCCTGTTCGTCTGCTACGACAACGAGGCGTACATGAACACCGGGGTCCAGCGCTCGGGGGCCACGCCCCCGGCCGCCCGCACCGCCACCACGGAGGCGGTCGGCGCATCGCCGGGCAACCCCTTCGGCCAGGGCAAGGACCTCCCCCGGATCGCCATGGCCCACGACATCCCCTACGTGGCCACCGCAACCGTGGCCGACCTGCACGACCTCGAGGCCAAGGTCGAGCGGGCCATGGGGCTCCACGGTGCCCGGTACCTGCACGTCCTGGTCCCCTGCCCGCTCGGCTGGGGTTCGGCGCCGAGCGAGACCATCGAGCTGGCCCGGCTGGCCCACGAGACGGGCCTCTTCCCGGTGTTCGAGGCCCGGGACGGCTCGGTCGCTGCGGTGTCGCCGATCCGGCGCCAGCTGCCCGTCGAGGTCTACCTCTCGCGTCAGCGACGCTATGCCCACCTGTTCACCGACCCGCCCCAGGACGAGGTCATCGCACGCATCCAGGCCCAGGCCGACCGCAACATCGCCCGCTACGGGCTGCTCGGCGCCGACCCGTCGCCGTCCGACGGGGACGGGGACGGGAACGGGGACGGCTGACAGTGGAGCGCCCATTCGCCATCACCCTCGACGTCGGGTCGAGCCACGCCAACCGCACCGGCTCGTGGCGGGTCGACCGCCCGGTCTACGTGCACCGCCAGCCGCCGTGCAACGGCGCCTGTCCGGCGGGCGAGGACATCCAGGGCTGGCTGTACCACGCCGAGTCCGGGGACTACGAGACGGCCTGGCGGCTGCTCGTGCAGTCGAATCCGCTGCCGGCGGTGATGGGGCGGATCTGCTTCCACCCGTGCGAGACGTCGTGCAACCGGTCCGAGCTCGACGAGGCCGTCGGGATCAACGCCGTCGAGCGCTTCCTCGGCGACCTGGCCCTGGAGCGCGGCTGGGCCCTTCCCGCGCCCGCCCCGTCCACCCGGTCCCGGGTCCTGGTGGTCGGTTCGGGGCCGGCCGGTCTGGGCGCCGCATACCACCTCCGACTCCTGGGCCACGCCGTGCACCTCGTCGACGGGGCGGAGCGCCCCGGGGGGATGCTGCACTACGGGATCCCCGCCTACCGGCTCCCCCGCGACGTGCTGGCCGCCGAGATCGGCCGCATCCTCGATCTGGGCATCGAGCTCGAGCTCGGCCGGACGGTGACCGACGTCCATCGGGAGCGGGCCGCCGGGTCCTACGACGCGGTCTTCCTCGCGGTCGGCGCGCAGCTGGCCCGTCGGATCGACATCCCGGCCGGCGACTCGTCTCGGGTGCTGGACGCGCTGTCGCTCCTGCACGACGTGGCCGAGGGCGACCCGCCGCAGCTCGGTCGGCGGGTGGTCGTCTACGGCGGAGGGGACACCGCCGTCGACGCGGCACGCACGGCCCGACGGCTGGGGGCGACCGACGCCGTCATCGTCTACCGTCGCACCCGTGCGGCCATGCCCGCCCACACCGAGGAGCTGGAGGCCGCCCTCGACGAGGGCGTGACCGTGCGGTGGCTGTCGACGGTGGGCAGCTTCGCGGGCACACGCATGACCGTCGAGCGGATGGAGACGGGAGCCGACGGTGCCCCGCGGCCGACCGGCGAATTCGAGGAGCTCGACGCCGACTCACTCGTCCTGGCCATCGGCCAGGACACCGATCTCTCCCTCCTCGGCCAGGACGACGCCCTCGAGGTCGAAGACGGGGTCATCGCGCTGGCACCGGACATGATGACCAGCGAGCCCGGTGTGTTCGCCGGGGGCGACGTCACGCCGTCGACCCGCACGGCGACGGTGGCCATCGGGCACGGCGCCCGCGCTGCCCGGGGGATCGACGCCTACCTGGCCGGCCGACCGGTCACCGGGACCCCTGCCGCCGAGCCGGCCACCTTCGACCGGCTCAACACGTGGTACTTCGCCGACGCCCCGCGCACCCGCCGGGCCGAGCTGGAACGGGTCCGACGCCAGAGCACGTTCGACGAGGTGGTCGTCGGGCTGACCGAGGAGAACGCGCTCTTCGAGGCCCGCCGCTGCCTGTCGTGCGGCAACTGCTTCGGCTGCGACAACTGCTTCGCCGTGTGCCCGGACAACGCCGTCCTCAAGCTCGCCTCCGCCGGCGAGTACGAGTTCGACTACGACTTCTGCAAAGGGTGCGGCATCTGCGCCCACGAGTGCCCGTGCGGCGCCATCGACATGGTGCCCGAGGAGATCTGACCCCCGGTCCACCTCCCTCCGGTCCACACGCGCACCTGCACCCGGCTCCGCCGGGAGAGCGCCCGGTCGCCCGCCGCCCACGACGCGGCCCGGGCGCACCGGATCGGACGACCACTTCAGGACCGGGCCGGCGCCGCCGATACTCCCGGGGTGAAGATCCGCCCTGGCAAGGATGCACGGCTGTCGGCCACGCGCGCCCGGATCCAGATGATCCGGCGGCACCCGCGCGCCTGGGCGTGCCTGTTCGTCTACAGCGGCATCCTCCTCGAGGTCGCCCTGATCGGGCCGTTCTCCTCCTCCACCCGGGCCCTGATCCTCGTGTTCGTGGCGGTCGTGCTCCTCGCCTGCGTCGGCTGGCTGATCCACGAGACCTCCGGGTCGCGCCGGTGGGGCAACGGCAGGCTCGGCGAGGAGGCCACGGACGAGGCCGTCATCACCTGGCGCCGACGCAGCACGGACTGGCAGGTCGTCCGTGGACTCCCCCACGTGGGCGAGGGGGACATCGGCCACGTCCTGGTCGGCCCGGGCGGCGTCTACGCCATCCAGTCGACCTGGACGCCCGAGGCCTGCGAGCTCGACCACGGTGCCATCGTGGGCCTGCACGGCCGGGAACCCGTCGCCCAGGCCCAGGAGAGCGCCCGCTCCGTCCAGCAGCTCCTGCGCGACAGTCCAGACCACCTGGACGTCACGGTGCACCCGGTCGTGGTGGTGTGGGGGCCAGGAGGCCCGCACCTCGACGACGGATGGGCCGAGGTGGACGGCACGCTGGTCTGCCGGGGCGGCAAGGACACTGCGTGGCTCGAGCACATGGAGGGGACCGAGCTCGACCGACGCTCCGTGGAGCGCATCACCGACGTGCTCGCCGACCAGGGCAGGCGGACGACCGATCAGCGCAGGCGCAGGGCCGACCGCCCGGGACCGGGGGCCGAACGCCCGGCCCGGGCCCTGGGGGCCTGACGGGTCGGTCGGCGGCTCGCGACCTGGGTGCCGGTCCGGCTACGCCCCGGCCGTGAACATCGCCGTCACCTGGGCCAGGTCGAAGTAGTCCCGCCAGGCGCTGATCCTGCCGTCACGGACCTCGAAGGTGCCCATGACCGGCAGTGGGGCCACGACGCCCCCGATGGTGAAGGTGTCGATCCGCTCGGTCAGCACCACGTCCCCGACGGCCGCCAGGTGCACGGTCTCGATGGTCATCGTCTCGCACATGGCGAAGAAGGCGTCGATGAAGGCGATGGTGGCGTCGATCCCCACCGCCGGATCGAGCGGAATGTTGTGGTATCGGACGTCGTCGGTGAACCAGGGGCGCAGGGCCTCGGCGTCCCGCCCGTCGAATGCGTCGCAGAACGAGCGGACGACCCGCTCGGCGTCTTCGGCTGTGCCCATCGGTGCCTCCAGGTTCGGGAAGCCCTCAGGCTATCCAGCCGGACCGGACCCGGCCCGCCGACGACGCCCGGCGTGACCGCTACCGCTTGGCCATCCACCGCCGGGCGTGGGTGAGCCTCCGGTCCAGCTGGTCGGCGGTGGCGTCGCCGATCCGCTGCAGGCCGACCAGCCGGTTGAGCTCGGCGTTCACCTGGGCGTGGGTCATCCCCGTCCACCGGGCCAGCTCCCGGGCGAGCGAGGTGTTGGTCGCCCGCAGGCGGGCCTTCTGCTCCATCAGGGTCTCGCCCCCGACGTCCGCCCTCGACCGTCCGCCGCCGGGGAGCAACGGGGGGGCGGGCAGCTCGAGGACCAGTGCGGGGTCGGGATCGGCGTCGACCGGCTCGTCGTGGAGCTCGTCGTCGGGAATGACGGCGTCGGTGGCCACGGCCGAGATCACCGCGAACAGCGACAGCTGCTCGCCGCCGGCGGGATCGACCACGTCGTCGAAGCCGTCGGCGTCGTGCTCCTCGAACCCGTCGGCCCCGTCCCGGCGGTCCTCCCGTCGGAGGCTGTGCCGGCGGTCGGCGGCGATGTCGAGGGCGGCGGCGCGCAGGCGGACGTCGTCGGGGATGAACAGGTGCGCGGACTGGCGGCCGACCCCGGGCTGCCACCGCACGAACCGCCCGACCACCTGGCGGAAGAACAGCTCGGTCGTGGTGGTGGTGGCGAAGACCCCGACCCGCAGGCGGGGGATGTCGACCCCCTCGGACACCATCCGCACTGCCACCAGCCACTGGTCGTCCGAGCCGGTGAACGCCAAGATCTTGCTCGAGGCGGCCGGATCGTCCGACGTGGCAACCACCGCCCGCGACCCCAGGCGCTGTCGGATCAGGTCGGCGATGCCGTGGGCGTGCTCCTGGTCGGTCGCCACCACCAGGCCGCCGGCCTCTGGATGGTGCTCCCGGACCGCCGTCAGCCGGGCATGGGCGGTGCGCAGGACGTCCGGCAGCCACTCCCCCTCCAGCGACAGGGCGGCCCGCAGCCGCTGGTTGGCCCGGCCGGCATCCAGCGCGTCGTCGAAGTCGGCGGCATGGACCGATCCGTCCGGGGCGGACCACTCCATGTGCCCGTTGGTCCGGGGGAAGTAGATGGCCCGGACCACCCGGCGCTCGGACAGCGCCGGTCCGTACCCGTACTCGAAGTCGGGCCGGGCCTCGTCGAGCTCATAGCGGACGAAGGGGATCGACCGGGTGTCGGACCGGAACGGGGTGCCGGACAGCGAGAGGCGCCGGCCGGCCCCGTCGAAGGCGATCAGGAGGGCGTCGCCCCACGCCCGGTCGTCGCCGGCGTGGTGGATCTCGTCGAGGATCACGAAGGCCCCGGCGGCCCGCTGCGCGAAGGCGGCCGGCGCCGAGGCCACCTGCTGGTAGGTGGTGACGATGCCGTGCATGTCGGAGGGGAAGGTGCCGTGCGACGGGGCCCACCCGGCGTCGAGGTGGAGGTCGAGGGCTGCTGCCGCCCGGGCCCACTGGAACTTGAGATGGGCCGTGGGGACCACGACCACAAGGCGGACCGGGGTCCGGGCCAACGAACGGCGGGCGGCCGTCAGGGCGAAGGTCGTCTTGCCGGCCCCGGGGGTGGCCACGGCCAGGAAGTCGGCGTGCCCGGACCGTTCGAACTGGTCGAGGGCGGCCAGCTGCCACGGCCGGAGCCGGATGGACCGGGCCATTCAGCGGCTCCCGGCCCGGCCGCGGACTCCTGCCCTCGACGGGCCGGGTCCGGTGGCAGGGAGGGGCATGGGTGGGGGCATGGTAGGTCCGGAGCCTCTCCGGCACCCGGCGGCGGGCTGCCGGGGTGGCGATCGTACCGATCGGTTGCGACGGTGAGGTGGAACCGAGTCGCTGCAAGGCGCAGCGCGGACACCGCGCGCCGGGGGCCCTTTCCGGCCGTTCGACGGGGCGACGTAGCGCGGGTGTCCGATGCCTAGTGGATCAGCACCTTGAGCGCGTCGTGGTCGGCGGCGTGGGCGAACACGTCGTACGCCTCCAGCATCTGGTCGAACGTGAACTCGTGGGTGACGAACTTGTCGGCCGGGAGCTTGTGCTCGGCCACCAGCGACAGGAGCATCCCGAGGGTGTCGGTGTTGACCAGCCCCATCGAGATGTCGATGTTCTTGATCCACAGCTCGTTGAGCGCCAGGTCGACCGACGTGCCGTGCACACCGATGTTGGCCACGTTGCCCCCGGGTCGGACGATGAGCGTGGCCATGGTGAAGGTCTCCGCCATCCCGACGGCCTCGATGGCCACGTCCACGCCCAGGCCGTCGGTCAGGGCCAGGACTTGCTCCCTCCAGTCCCCGTCCCCCGAATTGACCGTCTCGGTCGCGCCGAAGTCCTTCGCACGCACCAGCCGGGCGTCGTCGAGGTCGATGGCGATGATCTTGGACGGCCCGTACAGGCGCGCCGTCATGACCGCCGACAGGCCGACGGGTCCGGAGCCGATGACGGCGACGACGTCGCCGGGCTGCACGTGCCCGTACTGCACGCCGATCTCGAACCCGGTCGGCAGGATGTCCGACAGGAGGATCCCCTCGGCGTCCGACATCCCTCGGGGCAGCTTGTAGACGGAGTTCTCCGCGAACGGGACCCGGACGTACTCGGCCTGCGTCCCGTCGATCATGTACCCGAAGATCCAGCCGATCCCGGCCATGCCCTCGGTGTCGAGGCAGTGGCTGTAGATGCCCTTTCGGCAGTAGGAGCAGTGCCCGCACGAGCTCACGCACGACAGGATCACCCGGTCCCCGACGGCCAGGCGGGTGACCCCGTCGCCCACCTCGGTGATCACGCCGATGCCCTCGTGCCCCAGGATCCGGCCGATGGCCACCTCGGGGACGTCGCCCTTCAGGATGTGGAGGTCGGTGCCGCAGATGGTGGTTGCGGCCATCTTCACGATCACGTCGGTCGGCCGCTCGATCGTGGGATCGGGAACCTCGTCCCAACCCTTCTCCCCCGGACCCTTGTAGACCAGTGCCTTCATGGAGAACCTCCTGTGCGTCGGTGGTACGGGCCACGCGCTGCGACCCGCGAGACCGACCTGCACCCATCGCCAGGCGTTCCGCTCTCCACCCACGAGGCTAGGTGCACCTCCGTGTGATGACCAGTGCCGAACGTCACTTGGCGGTTCACCCTGTGGGCGCGGCGGTCTCGTCCGCGGGCATCGGGGCCGAACCCGCAGGAAGGTACCGGCGGGTGACGAACGGCGACGTGGCCGCTCCCATCAGGGCGCCGTAGTCGACCCCGAAGCGCAGCTCGGACCCCACCCGTGGTGCCGGCGATGTACAGCGGAGTACGAGGTGGTCGCTGCTGGCGCCGAGCACCTCGTAGCCGTCCGGTGCCACCAGCCCGTGCGTGTCGAGGTCCTGGCGTCCGAGGGCGACGATCACCCGGTGGGTGCCGCCCGGATCGCCGTCGGGGCCGACGGCGCGGTCGACCACGTGGCCGAAGGCGGTCTGTCCGCGCTCCCCCCGTGGCCGGGACGGCTTGCGCCCTGACTCGATCACCTCGCCCACCACGCACACCGCGTCCGGGTGGAGTCCTTCGATGACCGTGCGTCGGACCGGCTCACGTCCGAGCAGGACCGACTCGCCCAGGCGCAGGTGGTTGACCCGTCCGGTGTCGGTGCCCGGCTCGAGCGCCCACGGCAGGTTGGCCGAGTTCCCACCCGAGACGATGTCGAGGCCGACACCGAAGGTCGACTCGACCGAGTTGGCCAGCGCGGTGAGCTCGGCCATGTTGGCCGGGCCGGGGATGACGCCGCTCTGGCAGGCGAGGTTGGTACCGATACCCCGCAGCACGATGGCCGGCAGTGCGAGCACCCGGCCCGCCGCCTCCAGCAGCTCGTCGGGCATGATGCCCTCGCGCAGGTCCCCCAGCTCCACCATGAGGACGATCCCGTGGGGCACCCGTTGGTGGTGCGCCGACTCGGACAGCCGTTCGACGACCTCGAGCTCGCTGTTGCAGCTCACGTCGGTGCTGGCCACGATCCGGTCGACCTGGCTGAGCATGGGTGACCGGATCAGGGTGATCTCGGCGGTGATGCCGGCCCGACGGAGGCGCTCCACGTTCTCCACCCGCGACTCGCCGAGCGAGGTGACCCCGGCGGCCAGCAGCTCGCGGGCGACCTCGGGAGACCCGAGCGTCGCCTTGGTCACCCCGCAGACGGTGATCCCCACCAGTTCGAGGCGGTCGACCAGGGCCCGGGCGTTGTGTCCGATCCGGTCGAGGCGGAACTCGAGCCTCGGCGCGCTCACGATGCGGTGGCGACCGGCTCCCGCCCGAGTTCGGGGAACGCGTGCACCACCATCTCCACCAGGCGGTCCGTGGGCCGGGCCAGGGCGTCGGTCGCCGGGATGCCGAGCTCCAGCTCGTACATGGTGATGGCCGCGGTGACCTCGGCGTCACTCATGTTCTCGTGGTTGAGGGTCAGCCCGATCACCTTCGTGTCGGCAAAGGTCTCGATCAGGTTGATCTCGCTCAACGGGTCCGGGGTGGGGACGTCGGCGAAGTCGCCGAGCTTCCGCCGTGCCGGCGCATGCTGGAGGATGACCGCGTCCGGGCGACTCCCCCGAAGGATGAAGGTCGAGCTCAGGTAGGCCGGATGGCTCAGGGCACCCTGGCCCTCGACGACGATGACGTCCGGCTGCTCGCCCTCGAAGGCCGCCACCACGGCCGCCTCCATCTCGCCCGAACAGAACTGGCACGGGATGGCGTCGAGCGCCACGCCGTAGCGGGCGCCCTGGATGAGCCCGGTCTGCCCGGTGCCCACCAGCACGGCCTTGATGCCACTGTCGTTCAGCGCCTTGGTGAGGATCGTGGCCGTGGTGCGCTTCCCGATGGCCCCGTCGGTGCCGAGCACGGCGATCCTCGGGCAGGTGACCTCGTCGATGCGCCCGCTGAACATGCGGAGGTCCTTCTTGTCCCGGGGCCGGCGCACGTCGACGATGGTCACGCCGAACGCCTCTGCGGCTGCTGCGAACTCGGGATCGTCGTTCAGGAACTCGTGGAGGCCGTTGACGATGCCGATGCCCTGGGTCATCGCACCCAGCAGCACCCCGCGCTCCCCGGGCGACAGCATGCCGCTGGTGGGTGCGACGCCGAAGATCAGGACATCCGGGGCGGTACCGTGGAGACGCACGGCGGCGGCCAGGTCGGTCACCACGGGGATGCCGTTCGGCCCGTCACCGAGGAACTCGCCGGAGTCGCTCCCCGCCTGGGTGCTGTCGATGACCGAGAGGATCTCGTAGCGCTCCGAGTGCCGGACCAGGCCGTTGGCCGTCTTGCCGTCGGCCGCACCGAAGTTGGCCTCGCAGTAGACCACCGCCGTCGCACGCTCGACGGCGACGTCGGGCCGCGGGCGCGACTCAACGGCATGCAGATTCGGACCGTGGGACATGGATCTCCTCGAGACGAGCTCAGAGGAGGCGACAGGGTGAGCCCGATCGGTTCGACCGGGCTCCAACGGGAGTCCCCACTCAGCGTGAACGCCCAGACTACCGGAGTTCGCGCCACCGCCACCGGCGTCTGAGGCGCCGCACGACCGGAGGCACGGGACCCACGACGGAATCGAGAAGACTGCAGGCACGGATCCGGAGCCACCAGGCACGGCGACCGGCGGCGCGCCGGTCGGCCACGGGCCGAACGCCCGTAGGGTGGAGGTGCTTGGTCCGTCGAGCAAAGGTTCCGCCACCTGCGCTCCGGACCGAGCACCTTCGCCCCCCAGGCGCGCACGCGGCCTGCACCCCGATCCGGTCGTCGTGCACCACGAACCCCAGGAGTCGCCCATGTCCGCCGGCCCCCGCAGGATCCACCACCAGGCCAGCCACGCCGTCTCCAACCTGACGACGTTCCTGGGTTCGTTCACCGCCATCGTCGGCGCCGTCGTCCTGGTCGCGTTGTGGGGAATCGGGCTCCTGGTCGTGCCCGGCGGCCCGTTCAACGTGCACTACGCGATGGTGGTCACGTCCGTCACGACCATGATCACCTTCATCATGGTGTTCATCATCCAGTCCACCCAGAACCGCGAGAGCCGGGCGATGCAGACCAAGCTCGACGCCCTGGTCATCGCCAAGCAGGGCCTGGACGAGACGGAGCTCCTCGGCCTGGAGGACAGGCCGGACGCCGCCATCAAGGACGTGCAGTCAGAAGTCCACGACTCCGAACGGCGGGGCGCCGAAGCAGAGGATCGCATCGTCATCAGCCCGAACGTCGGGGTACGCCCGTCGGAGTACCGGACCGACGGCTGACCGGTCCCCCGGTCGGCGGCGGCGGGCCATCCCCCGATCCGCCCGCGCCGACCGCAGCGACGTTCTTGCCGACGACCGTGCGGACCGGCTCCCGGGCGCACGGATGCCGGCCCGGCTACCCCCGGTAGTAGGTGCCGTCACAGCGGAACCCGTCGTTCGGCCCGTTGACCGGCGGGTCGTCGAGGCGCTGCCAGGTCCCGTTCGCGATCTGGCCCAGCAGGTAGCAGGTGATCGGCACCTTGCCGGCCGGATTGCTCACGGGGATCAGCTTCCCGCTGTCGAACGACGTGATCGTGCGCAGCGCCCGCAGGAGCGACCCCCGGCTCGGGTCCGTGCCGGCCTTGCGCAGGGCGTCCACGAACAGCTCGCCGCACAGCCAGCCGACCAGGGTGAAGGCATCGGGCGTGAACCCGGGCGAGGCCTTCTGGACCCAGGTGTTGAACGTGGAGACCGCCGGGATCTGTGCCGCGTCCTCGCCCAGGTAGAGCGAGGACCCCTGCTCGAGGTACGCGCCGTCGACCGCGCCCTGCCCGCCGGCGTTGGCGATGAGCTGCGGGTTGTAGGACGGGGCGCCGAGCACCACGACCGGGTGGAAGTTCTGCTGCGCCAGGTCCCGGAAGATGGCCGACGCGTAGTTCTGCGGCTCCTGCTCGAGGAAGAGGATCTGCACCCCGGCGTTCTTCATTGCCACGATCTGCTCGGTGAAGTCGGTGGTGGTCGGCGGCAGCGCCGGGTCCAGCAGTACCGAGTAGCCGAGGTGCTGCATGGCCTGCTTCTCGTGGGACCAGGCCAGCTCGGTGGTCGGGAGGTTGGCGATGATGGTGGCCGTGTGGGCGATCCTGGCGGGGAACCTCTGCTTGAAGTAGAGGAGCGGGCCGGTCGGCCACCCGTTCGATGCCGGCACCGGGCTGAAGTTGTTGGCGAGCTCCTGGGTGGCAGGGTCGAGCGACGCGGTCACATCCGGGAACCCGGGATCGGCCGCAACCAGCGACTCGCTGAAGCTGTCCTCCAGGGTCACCCCGCCCACGCTGGCGAAGTCGGTCTGGATCACGCTCTGGGTGGCCTGCCGGTTGACCGCACCCTGGAACCGGTCGTCGTTCCCCGACACCACGATCCTGCGCCCGTTGACCCCGCCCAGCGAATTCACGTAGGCGGCATAGGCCTGGGTGCCGACCAGGCCCCCGGTGAACAGGCCGGCCAGCTGGGTGGTGACGTTGCCGATGGTCACCGTGGTCGGCGTCACCCCGGTGCGGTCGCTGAACGCCGACTGCGGGATCGGCGGCGCCGACGACCCGCCCGACACGTCGTTCGCCGTGTTGGTGGACGAGCACGCGCTCAGCAGCCCGGCCACGAGCACCAGGCTGAGTCCCAGGGCGGCCAGTGGCGCCCGCCGGCTGCGTGCGGTCGCGTCCTGACGTCGGTCCATGATCCCCCCGGATCCTCGTCCGCCACCCGGGTCCCCCGACCCTGCGGTGTGCGCCGTGCGCACGCCCGAAACCTACCCGCGCCGGACCGCCGACGCCGGACCGCCGACGCTGGAGCGTCGAGCGTCGAGCGTCGAACGTCGAGCGCCCTGGTACTCCGGCTCAGGGAGCGAAGCGGTTGCGCTCGCCGATCTCGTAGACGTCGCTGGCCCGTCCGACCAGCAGGGGGTCGAGCAGACCGACGGCGTCGAGGTCCTTGCCCGTGTACGGCATCCGGTGCAGCACGTAGCGCAGCGCGTTCAGCCGGGCCCGCTTCTTGTCGTTGGACTTGATGACCGTCCAGAGGGCCTCGTCGATGTCGGTCACCGCGAACATGGCGTTCTTGGCCTCGGTGTAGCTGTCCCACAGCTCGAGCGAGGCGAGGTCGACTGGCGAGAGCTTCCACTGCTTCAGCGGATGCCGCTCACGCTCGGCGAAACGCCGCTTCTGCTCGTCCTGGCTGACCGAGAACCAGAACTTGATGAGGTGGACGCCACTGCGGGTCAGGTTGCGCTCGAACTCGGGCACCTGCCGGAGGAACTCGGCTACCTCGTCGTCGGAGGCGAAGCCCATGACCCGCTCCACCCCGGCCCGGTTGTACCAGGACCGGTCGAAGAGCACGATCTCCCCCGTGGTGGGCAGGTGCCGCACATAGCGCTGGAAGTACCACTGGCCCCGCTCGGCGTCGGTGGGCTTCTCCAGGGCCACGACCCGGGCGCCCCGGGGGTTGAGGTGCTCCATGAACCGCTTGATCGTCCCGCCCTTGCCGGCCGCGTCCCGGCCCTCGAACAGGATGACGATGCGCTGGCCGGTCTCCTTCACCCACGCCTGCAGCTTCAGCAGCTCCACCTGCAGGTGGTACTTCTGCTGCTCGTAGGACTTGCGCGACATCAGGTTCCGGTAGGGGTAGCCGCCCGACACCCATGCGTCGACCAGCTCGTCCTCCTTCCTCATCGGAGGGGTGCCGTAGACCGGCTCGTCCTGGGCCAGGAGCACCCGGCGGAGGGCAGGGAGCTCGTCGGGTGCGGTGCCGGCGATCACCGCGTTCAGCCACTCGGCCACCGCCGTCCGATCGCTCGGATCCGACTGCTCGAGGACTTCGCGCACCGCCGCCAGGCGCTCCGCCACCGAATCCGCGGTGGCGTCATCCACGACGTAGCGCTCGATCCCCCCCGGGGAGAGGTCCGGCGCGACATCGCCCCGGGTGGTGGGCCGGAGGTCGTCGGTGGTGTCGTGGTCGTCGGTCATGCCGTCCTCGGGTCGGTGCTGGCTCGCGTCCCCCATCTTGGCAAGGAATGCCGGGGGTCCACCCGTCCGATCAGTCGCCGGCAGGTGCCAGCGGCGCACGCTCATGGAGGAGGTGCTGGAGGTCGGAGGCCCCGAAGTGGGCGGGCGTCGTCGTGTCGAGGAAGTCGAGCAGGACCTCGAGGAACCGCTCCGGGGTCTCCACGTGGGGGAAGTGGCCGGCCTCGGCGATCACCTCGAGCCGGCTGTGCGGGATGGCCTCGTGGGCGGCATGGGCGTGGGCCACCGGGATGATCGTGTCCTGCTCGCCCCACACGATCAGGGTCGGCAGCGGGGCCGCCAGGTAGAGCCGGTCCGAGGCACTGACCGTCTGGCCGCCGGGGTCGATCACGCCCCGGAGCGTCCGCACGAACGCCGGCCGGTTGTCCGACTCGGTGAGCGAGGAGTAGGCGTTCCACATCTCGGCCACCCGCCCCATGCGGAGGCCGCGTCGGTGGAGCTCGCGGCTGAGCTGGTTCCCCTTCTCCCGGACGAACGACGGGAAGATGAGGGGCATCAGGTACTCGGACCCGGGCAGGGCCATGAATCGGAGCATCCAGCTCACCTCGCGGCCCAGGCCCCCGCTGTCCACCAGCACCAGGCGTTCGCAGCACTCGGGGTGCTGGTAGGCGAGCTGCAGGGCCACGCCGCCGCCGAACGACTGCCCGACGACGCTCGCCTGCTCCACCCCGAGGGCCCCGAGCAGGTCGCGCATGCCGCTGGCGTAGGCGCCGAGCGAGTAGTCCCCGAGCGGCTTGGCCGAGTGGCCGTGGCCGAGCAGGTCGGGGGCGATGACCGTGTACCGCTCGGCCAGGGCCGGCATCACTTCGCGCCAGGCGGCCGAGCTGCCGGCGATCCCGTGGATGAGCAGGAGGGCCGGGCCCTGACCCGCCATCCGGTAGCGCACGTCGTGGCCGTGGATGGTGATGTGCCGCAGCTCGAAGGTCATGGCTGTAGTCTCCCCTGGATCCGACGGCCCGTGACGCCGCGACCGTAAGCCGGCACCGGAGAACGGGGCATCGACGGCGAACACCCCGGGGAACCTGGCGGACGTACCGGAGTCGGGTGTCGTGTGGCGGCCGGCGGCGATCCCGGTCCACGCGTCCACCAGGGTCTGCTGTTGGCTGGCCCGGGTGGTGTGGTCACCGACCGCCACCAAGTGGGTCGGACCGATGCAGTCGACCGGGTCCAGACTGTCGGTCGCCGGAGAGGACCGGCCGACCGGGCCGCCGCACCGCGGGCGTGGGGCGGCCATCGTCACCGCTCGCCCAGGTGTCCTGCACGACCAGGTCGTGGAGTCGGCCGACCGGAAGTCCGCCGATCGCACGCCAGCACGGTTCGCCGCCGGCCGGGGGAGCGCCGACACCACCCGGGTGGCAGCCGGGGCGTCCCTCCGGCGCGGGCGCCGGAGGGACGCCGGAGGGACGCCGGCCAGCGCGACGATCGAGGCCGACGCGACCAGGCCCGTCAGGACCGCATGGAGCACCGCCGGCGCTGCCGGAGTTCCGTCATGACGTGAGCGTCCGCCCCGCCCGGTCTCCGGGCTCAGGCCGAACGTCCACAGGCGGCGGTACCCGCACGGGCCGAGGCCCTGTGGGCCGTTCGGCTCTACCCCGCATTCGGTGCTGCGGGCACAGTGGGATCGGCGGCACGGATTCCCCGGTCGTCGCGTCCGAGGTGGTGGAGTCACGGTGAACCAGAACATCCGGCTCGGCAAGGTCGCCGGGGTCCCGGTCGGGGCCAATTGGAGCGTCCTGGCGATCTTCGTGCTGATCGTCTGGGAACTGGCCGACCTGGTGCTCCCCGGCTACCATCCCCACGACACCCGGGCCCTCTACTGGTCGGTGTCGGTGGTCGCCGCCACGCTCTTCTTCGCGTCACTCCTTGCCCACGAGGCCTCGCACACCCTGGTGGCAGTGCACCAGGGCATCCGGGTCCGGGCCATCACCCTGTGGCTCTTCGGTGGGGTGTCCGAGCTGGAGGGCGAGGCCCTGACGCCCGGAGCCGAGTTCCGCATCGCCATCGTCGGGCCGCTGACCAGTCTGGCACTGACCGTGGTCTTCGGCACGGCCGGGATCCTGCTGCACGGTGCCGAAGGGACGGTCGGCCTGGCGGGCAGCGCCGCAGGCTGGCTGGCCTGGGTCAACCTGATGCTCGGGGTGTTCAACCTCCTCCCGGGAGCACCACTCGACGGGGGCCGGGTGCTGCGGGCGATCCTGTGGCACCGCACGGGCGATCGAGCCCGGGCCACCACGTCGGCCGCCCACGCCGGCGAGGTGCTCGGGTACCTGCTCGTCGGCCTGGGTGCGCTGGAGTTCTTCACCGTCAGCGTGTTCGGCCTGTGGTTCATCTTCCTCGGGATCTTCCTCCTGTCGGCGGCCCGCGCCGAGAAGCGAGACGTGGTCCTGCGCTCGTCACTGGCCACGGTCCGCGTCCGCGACCTCATGACCCCCGACCCGATCGTCTTCCCCTCCGGCCTGACGGTCGCCGACCTGGTCGACCAGCGGATCCACCAGGTACGGTTCGGGACGTTCCCGCTGGTCCGCGCCGACGGACAGCTCGAGGGGCTCACCACCCTGGCCCGGGTCCGCAGGGTGCCACCGCACCAGCGTGCAACGACCCGCCTGATCGACACCGCGTGTCCCCTGGCCGAGGTGCCGGCCGCCGGTCCCGACGAACCGATCGCCGACCTGCTCCAGCGCATGCAGCGGGCACCCGACGGCCGGGCCCTGGTGATCGCACCGGACCTCCGGCTGGTCGGGATCCTCTCGCCCAGCGACATCGCCCGATTCGTCCAGCTCGCCGTCCTGCGCTCCGAAGGCCGGATGCCACAGGCGTCGTGACCGCCCGGCGCCCGGAGCGGTCCAGTCGCGGTCCGGGTGAGCACGCCGCAGTGGAACACGTTGCAGGAGTAGCATGGAACCTGCTGGTCACGGCGCCCACCGCCGCATGCACCGGTCAGGGGGGAGCACCCATGAAGCACGTCAGCCACGTCGGAGCGCCGTCACGCGCCCTGCTCTACACCGAGCCAACCCGGGCCGCGGTCGAGTTCGGCACCTTCCTCGCCACCGCCCCCGTGCTGCGTCGGGCGCCCCACGGCGACGGCCACACCGTCCTCGTCCTGCCGGGCTTCCTGGCCGACGACCGGTCCACCCTCGTCCTGCGCAACACCCTCGGCTCGCTCGGCTACCGCACCTACGGCTGGGGCCTCGGCCGCAACGTAGGTCCGACAGCCGAGATCCTCGACGGCATGAAGGCCCAGCTGGCCCGCCTGGCCACGTCGTCCGGTGCCCCGGTGAGCATCGTCGGCTGGAGCCTCGGGGGCATGTTCGCCCGGGGCCTCGGCCACCAGCTGCCCGGCCACATCCGGGACATCGTCACGCTGGGGAGCCCGTTCCGGAGCGACTCCCCCATCGGCAGCCACGCGGCCCGCAGCTTCGAGCGCTTCGCTCACCTGCACGTCCCCCATACCGAGCTTCCCGACATCGAGGCCGACCGGGGCCAGCTGCCCATGCCGGTGACCGCCGTGTACACCAAGGCCGACGGCGTGGTGGCATGGCAGACCTGCCTCCAGGACGACGGGGTGCGCCGCGAGAACGTCGAGGTCCACGGCAGCCACTGCGGACTGGGCCACAACCCGGCAGCCCTGTGGGTCCTGGCCGACCGCCTCGCCCAGCCGGCCGGCGAGTGGGTGCCGTTCACCCCGCCGGCCGCGCTCCGCCATCTCTACCCCACCCCGGCACCGACCTCGATGGCCGCCTGACGGACCTCCGCCCGCCAACGCTCGAGGGTGGGCCTACCCGGCGACGAGGAGCTCGGCCAGGCCCTTTTCGACGCCGCGGCACAGCACGTCGACGTCGGGGGCGGCGTCGTAGTCTCCCGTCACCCCGTAGTTGACCTGGCCGTTGTAGGAGAAGATGGCGACCGTCACCCGCATCTGGGCGCCGAGAGGCACGAACGGGAAGGCCTGGAGCATGCGGCGTCCCAGAACGTAGAGGGTCACCTGGGGACCCGGCACGTTGGTGGTCACCGTGTTGATGTTGCGCTGCGACCCCTTGGTGGCGATCCGGCCACCCAGGGCGAGCAGCAGGGGCGGGGCGAACCCCGACAGCGAGGTCAGTGCCTCTCCCGCCAGCGCCTCCTTGCTGTCCTTCAGGCCCGCCATCTGCTCGCTCACGATCCGCAACCGCCGGAGCGGGTCCGCCTCGTGGACGGGCAGCTCGGCGAACATTGCCGACACCTTGTTGGCCAGCACGCCGTCGCCGACAGCCACCCCGGCGGCGTCACGCGGCCGGACCGAGACGGGGACCATGGTGCGGACCACCCGGTCGGCCGACTCCCCCCGGGACAGGAGGAGCTCCCGGAACCCGGCGGTGATGCAGGCCAGCACCACGTCGTTGAAGGTGCCCCCGTGCTCCCGCCGGACGGCCCGCACGTCCTCGACGGTGGTCGAGGCCCACGCCCAGTTCCTGTGCGGGCCGATCGGCCCGTTGAGGCTGGACGCCGGGGTCGGGCGCACCATGCCCAGCATCGACGTCATCCCCTTGGCCACGGCCAGCAGCTGGCCGGCGGCGCTCCTGGGCACCCGGAGCGCCGAGCGGGCGGCGCGCAGCTGCTCGTAGGGGCTCCGCGCCATGTCGGCCACCGCGCCCACGGCCAGGCCGAGCTGGCTCGGGCGGGGCTGGGGCTCCCACTCGGCCGGTTCGGGCGTGGTGACCTCGGGGGTGAGGTCCATGATCACGGAGAGCAGCTCGGTGCCGGACACCCCGTCGACCATGCAGTGGTGGGTCTTGGACGCCATGGCCCAGCGGTCGCCCTCCAGCCCGTCGATCATCCAGATCTCCCACAGGGGCTTGGCCCGGTCGAGCTGTTGGGACATGAGTCGCCCGACCAGCTTGCGCAGCTCCTCCTCCCCACCGGGGGCGGGCAGCGCGGTGTGGCGCACGTGGTAGCCGATGTTGAAGTGGGGGTCGTCGGCCCAGACGGGCCGGCCCAGGTCGCCGGGTACCCGCTCGATCACCTGGCGGTAGCGCGGGACGAGTGGGAGCTTGCCGGCGATGAGGGCCACGAAGTCGGCGTAACGGGGGGCCGGGCCCTCGAAGATGCCGATGGAGGCGATGTGCATGTGGCTCACCCCGTCCTCGATGGCGAGGAACGAGGAGTCCAGCGGGCTCAACCGGTCGTGCACACGGCCGACGCTACACCCGGCACCCCCGGAACGCCCGGGTCGATCCGGGGCCGGCGTGCACTACCGGCCGCCGTCCCCGTGACAACCGCCGTCGACCCGGGAAGGGGCTGCGGCGGTCCCGGCCGGTCCGCACCGCCCGACCGGCCGGGCGTTGAACACGTCGCTCCCGAAGGGTGTCAGTCCGGCGGCCCCGGCCAACCCGAGGTGGCCGTGCCCGTCGGACCCGCCGTTTGCGATCCCCAGCAGGTCCTCGTAGGTGCGGAGCGCCGAGTAGTGGTTGTACGGCGTGGCGTTCACCGTCCCCGGTGTGATCCAGCGGGAGTTCAGCAGCAGGGCGCCCACCAGGCCGCCACCGGGCAGCGTGCCAGCGGCGGGGGCCACGCCCGGGGTGATCCCCGTCGCCCCCAGCACCTGGTAGAGCGTCTTCCCACCGTAGGTGGCACTCGGGATGTTGAGGAGGGGGCTGTAGCCGGGGTTGGCACTGCCGGGCCCGGGCAGCTCACCGGCCGCCGCCGACCCGTCGGCCACCGAGCCCTCGTCGGTGGTGATGGTGACGAGCATCGAGCCGTCCCGGTAGGCCGGCGACCCCAGGATCAGCGGCATCCAGTGGCTGAGCCAGGCATCGGCGCCGACCAGGCCTCCCGTGGTCGTCCCGTCGGTGTTCGTCCCGGCGCAGTGTGCGTCATGGCCGTCGTTGCACACGTTGGGGGTGATGAGGGAGAACGCCGGGGTCGTGGACTGCTGGGCGAAGTCGGAGGCCAGATGACCCTGGAAGGCGTCGGGCCGCCCACCGGCACCCGTGACAACCGATCCGAGCGGCACCACGTGGGCGGCGCAGTAGGCGGCGCTGTCGGTCACGGCATGGAAGTAGATGAAGGGATTGTGGCGGTCCACGTACTGGTCGGTGGTCGACGAATGGACCTGGCTGCCGGTCGCGCTGGGTCCCTCGGCGCCGTTCGTCCCGTCCGCCGCCAGTCCGGCGACCTGGGTCGGGTGGGCGCAGTCGGTGCCGCCCAGCGGGTCCGGGGTGCCGCCGTCGCGGGCGGGGTCGTTGCCCATGTCCTCTACGTAGGCCCGCCAGGTCGGCGTGTGCCCCTCGCGGTCGAGGGAGGTCAGCTGGTTCCCGATGGTCTGCACGGCTGCGGGGTAGACACACCCCTGACCGTCGACCTGGCCGGGGTACGCCGCCCGATTCGGGTCCGGGGTGCCCGGTGTGATGTCGTTGAAGGACCCGGCGAACGTGGTCAGGTCGGTAATGCAGTCGCTGGACGTCACCAGGTTCGGGGCCTGACCCGCAACCTCGGCCATGTAGTTGTCGGCGCTGACGTGCCCGGTGGCGTGGTAGTCCGACAGGAGCTCTCCCTGGGGCACGAGCACCCGGTTGAGATAGGTGGCCACGGACCCGGGACCGAAGGTCGACGCGTAGGACTCGTTCTCCAGGTTGATCACGACCACGTGGCGGATGGCCCCGGTCGGCACTGCCGCCCGCACCACCGACGGCCCGTGGCCGGGTCCGTCGGCACCGGCAAGGGACGTCGACCCCACACCCGCGGTGGCGACGGCGGCCGCTGCCACCATGCCGAGCGCCAGGCGACGCCGGAGTCGCCCGGTGCGCGGTGGCGCGACCTGCCGGGGTCGGCGGGGACGGACGGGGACGCTGGTCAGTGCGGTCTCATGGTGCATGGACCGGATGGTACGGAGGCCGGATGAACGCAGTCACACGGAACCGTGAACGCGACCTTTCGTGCCGCTGAACCTTCGGCGTCGGCGACGCCAAACGTCGCGCCGCGTGGTGTGCCGGGTGGACCGGGCTCGGATCGGTGGGGAACGGGGTGGCGGCGGCCCGCGCCGGGTCGGTGACGTCGCTCGGGAGTGACACCTCGGACCACGGCGGGACCCGGATCCCGGCGGCCCGCATCCCGATGATCATCCGGAGGCAGAAGGGGTGGAGGGAGAGCTGCCCGAAGGGCGCGGACGCTTCCGTCGGTGCACGCCACCTGGGCGGCGAACGTGGTCAGGGAACCCACCCCCCCACCCCCCCGGCCGCCCAACTGGTAGAGGATGAGCCCACCGGCGCACTGCGGCGCGTCGAGGCGGAAGTCCCCGCACGTCCGGCCGTCCACGGTCAGCCCCACGTCCCGGGAGGTCGAAGACGACCTGGCCGCCGGTGCCCAGCGGTGTCGGGCCGGGGGCGTACCGCGTCCGTCCGGGTCCCGTCCTCCATTCTGCATCCACCGGGTGCAGACTGGGTCGACCATGAGCCGCGCCCGACGAACCCGCAACGAGCTGCGCACCCTCCTGCTCGCCGAGGGGCGGGCCATCATCGAGGAGGAGGGGCTCCGGACCGAGTCCAGCAACCTCAGCTTCAAACGGATCTTCGACCGGATCGAGGAGCGGACCGGCGAGCGGATCACCAACGCCTCGGTCATCCGCCGGGTGTGGGAGAACCAGTCCGAATTCCAGACCGACGTCCTGGTGTCCATCGCCCACGACGACACCCGTGCCGAGATCGGCGGCACCATCGCCGCGCTCGAGGAGCTCCTGGCGAGCCTCGACCTGTCGACCGCGGCGTCGCGTGACCGGGCCGTCGTCGACGTCTGTCGGGTGGGCGGGAACGCGTTCACGACCGTCATCACCGACTCGAGCAACTGGCCGCTGTGGATCAGCGTCGTCGCCCTGGCGGCGGGCTCGACCGTCCCAGAGCAGCGGCGGCGCATCAAGGACGCCCTCACCGAGAGCTACGACTCGGCCTCGGGCTTCTGGAACGAGACGCTCGGCACGCTCGCCGCCTCGTTCGGCCTCCGCTTCCGCCCCCATTACGAACTCGCGCAGTTCGTCATGGCCGTGACCGCCTACTCCGAAGGGTGCGCCATGCGCCAGCGGACCACCGACCACGTCGAGTACGTCACCCGTCCCACCGGCCCCGACGGTACGGATCAGGAGTGGTCGCTGTTCGCGGTCGGCCTCGAAGGCCTCGTCCACCAGTTCCTCGAGCCGGACGCGGCCGCCGACTGAACGGGCCGGGTCAGGCCTCCGCTCAGCTGCCGGTACGCCCGCGCCGGGCCAGCGAGTCGATGGTCACGGCGGCCAGCAGCACCAGGGCGGTGACCATGTACTGGTAGGCGGCGGCCAGGCCGAGCAGGCCCATGCCGTTGTAGATGGTGGCGATGACAAGGCCGCCCAGCAGGGCATAGACGGGCTTGCCCCGACCGCCGAAGAGGCTGGCACCGCCGATGACCGCCGATGCCACCGCGTAGAGCACCAGGGTGCCGCCGTCGATGTTGTTGGAGATCGATCCGAGGCGCGAGGCGTAGACGATGCCGGCGATGCCGGCGGTCGCCCCGGTGAGCACGAACGCCCACAGCTTGTTCCACCCGAGGCTCACGCCGGCCCGGCGGGCCGCCTCGGCGTTGCTGCCGATGGCGTACAGGTAGCGGCCGAACCGGGTGCGGCCGAGCAGGAAGGTCCATATCGCCAGCACCCCGACGACGACGAGCACGACGTAGGGGACGCCCTGGACCGGGACGAGCGCGCCCCGATTGGTGTTGCACACCAGGACCAGAACCACCCCGGCCACCGCCATGGCGGCGACCTTCAGCAGCGACACGGCCAGCGGCGGCGCCACCAGGCCGCTCAGCCGTCGGTGCCGGTCACGCAGGAAGGTGACCCCGCCGAACAGGGCCACGCCGAGGACCATGACGATCCAGCCGGCCGCGGTGGTCATGTTGCCGTTGGCCAGGTCGAGCAGGACCGTGTCGGTGATCCGGATGGTGCCGCCCGTGCCGTTGGCGTTGATCAGCCAGAGCAGGACCCCCTGCAGGCCGAGCAGCGCGGCCAGCGACACGATGAACGACGGCAGCCGCAACATGATCACGATGCCGCCGATGACCGCCCCGATGACCGCGCAGGTCAGGATCCCCCCACCGATGGCGACGTACCAGGGGAGCCCGTGCGAGGTCGAGAGGATGGCGGCGATGGTGGCGCCCACGCCGGCGGAGTAGCCGACCGACAGGTCGATCTCCCCCAGCACCAGCACCCAGATCTCGGCCATGCCGAGCAGGATGAAGACCGAGCCCTGGACGAGCAGGTTCACCAGGTTCCCGGCGGACAGGAACACCGAGTCCTGCACCTGGAACACGATGCCCAGGAGGATGAGGCCGCCGAGCACCGGCAGCACGCCGCTCTCGCCACTGCGGACCCGCTTGCCCATGGCCCGGGCGTACTCCCCCATCGAGTTGCTCAGCTCGGGTCGGGCGACGGCGGCGTCGATGGCGTCGACGGCCGTGTCGCTGTCGACCTCGGCGGACGCCGTGCCCGGGATGTCCGTCTGCCGGAGCCCGCTGCCCGGACCCGACTGCTCCTCGTCGAGTGCCATGCGCTCAGCCCTTCGTCTCGGCGGGACGGGGTTCGCCGGTGGCGGCGTCGCCGTCGCTGGTCCCGGTGGTGATGAGCTCGACCGCCCGCTGGCGGTCGTACTCCGCGATGGGGCCGCTGCTGACCAGCCGGCCGAGGTAGAGGACGGCCAGCCGGTCGGCCACCTCGAACACGTCGTTGAGGTTGTGGGAGATGACGATGACGGCGATCCCCTTGGACCCCAGGGTGTGGATCAGGTCGAGCACCTGGGCGGTCTGGGACACGCCCAAGGCGGCCGTCGGCTCGTCCAGGATGACGAGCCGGGCGTCCCGCATGACGGCACGAGCCACCGCCACCGACTGGCGTTGGCCACCTGACAGCGACCCGACCAGCTGGCGCACCGACTGGACGGTCGTGACCGACAGGTCGGACAGGGTCTGCTTCGCCGTCAGCTCCATCCGGGACTCGTCGAGGAGCCCGTGGGAGCGGTCCTCGTGCCCGAGGAACATGTTCTGGACGATGTCCAGGTTGTCGCACAGCGCCAGGTCCTGGTACACGGTGGCGATCCCGAGGTGGTCCGCCTCCTTCGGCGTGCGGATGTCGACGGGCTTGCCGTCCCAGGTGATCTCGCCCCCGGTCGGTGCCCAGATGCCGGCGATCGTCTTGATCAGCGTCGACTTGCCGGCACCGTTGTCGCCGACCAGCGCGGTGACCTGGCCGGCTGGCACGTCGAGGTCGACGTGGTTGAGGGCGTGGACGGCCCCGAAGTGCTTGGAGATGCCGCGCAGCCCGAGCAGCGGTGTGCCCGGGCCGCCCGGCCCTCCGGTCGCCCGGTCCTCCGCGACGACGCTCATCGCCGCGGAGGACCGGTCAGGTCCGATGCGTCCACCAGGGTCAGTGGATGCCGTAGGTGGTGCAGTCGGCGGCGTAGGCCCCGGTGCACAGCTGCGACGCCGGGACGAAGCCGTCGGCGACCACCGTGGACTGCACGTTGGTCGGCGTGACCCACTCGGGGATCAGCAGCGAGGACGGGACCGCCACCTTGGCCGTGGTGTCCTGGACCGACCCGTTGACCAGTCCGGCGGGCGGGGTCTGTCCGGCCCGCAGGTACAGGGCGAGCGACGCCGCAGCCTGGGCCTCGAGGTAGATCGGCTTGTAGGCCGTGCCGCACTGATAGCCCGAGATCACGTTCTGCAGACCGATCAGCGTGGCGTCCTGCCCGGTCACCGGGAACTTCTTGGCCGGGATGTTCAGGGTCTTGAGGTACGAGATGATCGGAGCGGCGTTCTCGTCGTTGGGCACGACCACGGCGTTCATGGTCGGGTTGGCCGTGTACGCCTGCTGGAACTCGGTGAGCGCCGTCGGCGGGTCCCACGTCCCGGCCGGGGTGGCCACGATCTTGTAGGAGCCGGACGACACCAGCGGCTTCAGCACGGCGTTGTAGCCCTGGGCGAAGAGCGTGGCGTTGTTGTCCGTCGGCGAGCCGACCATGACGGCGAGCGTCGGCTTGGCCACGTTCCACGAGGCCACGCAGGCCGTCATGCCGTTGCCGATAAGGGTGCCGACCTTGACGTTGTCGAAGCTCACGTAGTACTTGCGGCTGCCGCCGAGCACCAGGCGGTCGTAGTCCACCACCGGCACTCCGTGCGCCTTGGCGTAGGACTCGATGGAGTTACCGACTCCAGCGTCGAGCGGGTCGACCACGAGGACGGTGGCGCCCGAGGTGATGTCCGACTGGGCGTCGGTCAGCTGCGTCGAGTCGCTGCCCTGGGCGTTCTGGATGATGGTGTCCGAGGTGCTGAGACCGGCCGCCGCGAACGACTTGGCCAGGTACGGGGCGTCGAACTCGGTGTAGCGGGCCGAGGACACCGTGTCGGGCAGGATCACGGCGATCTTGCCCTTTCCGGCCGCGGACACGCCCTTCAGGTTGGCCATCGTGGTGAAGTCCTTGGTGAACGTGCTCACCGACACGGTGGCGGCGCCCGACGAACCCCCCGAGGTGGTGGTGGTCGACGAGGAGCTGTTGGAGCTGCACGCAGCGGCCAGCAGCCCGCCGGTCAGCAGCAGGGGGACGAGCCCCCAGGTGGTCGTACGTCGCATGTGTTCCCTCACTTCCCGCCGGCCGGAGCCGGCATCTGCGGTACGGCACCCGGATGGGTGTCGTTGCCCTACACGAGGCTTCCCCCGCCGGGTGGTACCCGGCACACCGCCCGACCCGGGATGCACCTGCACCCCCCCTTCACATCGTCGAACTGTGCGTCCGCCGGTGAGTATATGTTCACACTCTCGTAACATGCGTCGATTTTTTCGCCACGGCTGTGACGACCCGATCCACGGTCCACCGTCGGCCCCGGTCAGGGTGCACATGCCTCCCTCGCGGACCGCCCGGGCGTGCGGTGGGGCACCGCCGTTGCGCCTGGGCCCGCCAGCACCAACCGCACGACGGCACCACCGGTCGGCGGAGCGTCGTGCCGGGTGCGGGACCGGGTGCGGGTGGTCGGGTCGAGGTGGGAAGCTCAGCGGCGCACCGACGGACGGTCCGAGGAGGAGCCGCTGCACCCGCGGCACCACCCGCAGCGCGCCACCTCGGGGGGCCTGACGGCATCCGGGGCCGGGGCCGTCCCCTGATCCGGCACTGCGGCGGCTGCACCGCACGGTTGCCGGGCAACGCCCGTTGCTGCCACGGTTGCCCGGGCCGGTTGTCCGCCGACCCGCTCCGGCGGTACGGTCGGTGGAGACCCGCATCGGCAGTCGACCCGACGGCTGATCGGGTGGGAGGGCGTCCATGACCTTGGAGCACGCCTGATGGCCGAGACGGTCTCGAAGGGCACGCCGCACGCGCCTGGGGGCAGTTCCGTGCACAGGTCCACGGGCGTCTCCGCCACCGTCGAGGTCGCCCTGCTGGACCAGTCGGGGGTGATCGTGTCCGTCAACGACGCGTGGACGGCATTCGGCGCGTCCAACGGAGCCGAACCCGACCGCATCGGCGTGGGCGTCTCCTACCTCGGCGTGTGCGACGCCGCGTCGGACGACCGGTACGCGCGCGACGTGGCCTCGGCGGTGCGGACAGCACTCGACGGCGACCTGCCGGCGCCCGCACGCGTGGCGCTGCCCTGTCACGCGCCGGGGACCTCCCGGTGGTTCGACGTGCTGGTGTCGTCGCGGTTCGACGACGGGGGTGCCTGCGTCGGTGCCACCGTCACCCTGTCCCCGGCCCGCGACGGCCCCGGGCCCTCCGGGCGCCCCGACCGTGGAGACCGACCCGCGCCCGGTCCGGCGATGCCCGCCTACTACCCCGAACGTTCCGAGTGGCTGGGTGAGGTCTTCGCCCAGCTGCTGCTGGACCGGGCGCCGCTCGGGATCGTGGTCGTCGACGACCAGGGGATGGTGGTACGCGCGGGACGGGCCGCCGAGCAGCTGTTCGGCCACGGCCCCGACGGACTGGTGGGCACGCCGGTCGCCCGCGCACTGCCCGACCTCGACCCGGCGGCCGACCCGACCGGCGCCGAGGACCTGCCGGCGGGGGCGCCAGGGTCGGTCCGGACCGTCGACGGCCTGCGGGCCGACGGGTCCGTCGTCTCGGTCGAGATCCGGGTCGGGCACCTGCCGCTCAGCCGGGGCACCGGCACCGTGGTGCTGGTCCGCGAGGCGCCCCCGGGGGCCGCCGCGTACCCGCCCGGCCACGTGGTGTACCTCGACCACGAGATCGACGACGTGGTCCGGGACCTCGACGAGGTCGCCCGCCAGCTGTTCGACAGCGGCCTGACGGTGGCCGGGTCGGCGGCGGCCCACAGGGACGACCGGGCCCTGATGACCACCCTGATCGACGTGACCGAGGACCTCGACCGGGCGGTGCGCGACCTCCGGACGGTCGCGCACCGGCTGCAGCAGGAGGGGCGCCGACCGTGGTTCCCCCGGGGCACCGGGCCGCGTCAGGAGATCGTCTGACCAGGCGCTCCGGCCGGGCCGGTGCCCGACCGGAGCGGCGTCCGGGTACCGGGTGGCAAGACGTGTTTCGCTGTGGGACCTTCGGCCCTAGGACCTTGCGGTCCGAATCCCTACGGTGCACCCATGCACCGATCCGACGCGGATCTCACCCCGGCCGAGTGCTGGGAGCTGCTGGCGCTGTCGAGCGTGGGCCGACTGGCCCTGTCCGTCCGGGCCCTGCCGACCATCCTGCCCGTCCGCTACGAGGTGGACGACGCGTCGGTGGCCATCCACCTGGGACGGTTCGGCCTGCCGGCGGCGGCCGTCCACGACTCGGTGGTCGCCTTCGCCGTGGACCACATCGACGAGGTTGCCGACGAGGGGTGGATCGTCCAGATGCAGGGGCTCGCCCGGCTCGCCCTGACCCGGGGCGTGCCCACCGGGCCCGCCCCGGTCGACAGCGGCCAGCTGCTCCGGCTGGTCCCCGGGATGCTGTCCGGCCACCGGTTCACCCTCGGGTCCGGCGCCCCCGTCGCCTGAGCGGGCCCCCACGGGGCCCGGCGACGCGGACCGGGCCCGCGACCCCGGTCGTTACGCTGCACTGGCCGGTCCGAGGGGCCGGCGCCCTCCACCCTCGGCACGCACGGGAGCCCCGAATGGACCACGACCTCGAGTTCGGCATCGACACCTTCGGCGACGTGACCGTCGACGGCGCCGGGCGCCTGCTGTCGGAGCCTGAGGTGATCCGCCACGTGGTGGACGAGGCCGTGCTGGCCGAGGCGGTCGGCATCGACGTCATCGGCATCGGCGAGCACCACCGGGCCGACTTCGCCGTGTCCTCGCCCGAGACGGTGCTGGCCACCATCGCCGGACGCACCGAGCGGATCCGCCTCGCCTCGGCCGTCACCGTGCTCAGCTCGGACGACCCGGTCCGGGTGTTCCAGCGGTTCGCCACCCTGGACGCCCTGTCGTCGGGTCGGGCCGAGGTGATCCTCGGCCGGGGGTCGTTCACCGAGTCGTTCCCCCTGTTCGGCTACGAGCTGGACCAGTACGAGGAGCTGTTCGAGGAGAAGGTCGACCTCTTCGTGCGCCTCCTGGCCGAAGGCCCGGTCACCTGGTCGGGCCGTACCAGGTCCGGACTGGACAACCAGCAGGTATACCCCCGCACGGCTTCAGGCTCGCTCACCACCTGGATCGGCGTCGGCGGCAACCCCGAGTCGGTCGTGCGGGCCGCCCACTACGGGCTCCCGCTGATGCTCGCCGTCATCGGTGGTGAGAGCGCCCGCTTCGCCCCTCTGGTCGCCCTCTACCACCGCGCCCTCGACCGGTTCGAGCAGCCTCGGAGGCCCGTCGGGGTCCACTCGCCCGGCTTCGTGGCCGACACGGACGACGAGGCCCGCGCCCAGCTGTGGCCGCACATGAAGCGCATGCGGGACCGGATCGGGGCGGAACGGGGCTGGGGTCCCATGGGTACGGGCGAGTACGAGCAGCAGGCCGGGCCCGACGGATCGCTCTACGTGGGCTCGCCCGAGACGGTGGCGGCCAAGATCGCCGCCACGGCCCGGACGCTGCAGCTGTCCCGCTTCACCATGAAGTACAGCGCCGGCCAGCTCCCCCACGACCTCCTGGCCCGCAGCATCGAGCTCTACGGGACCGAGGTGATCCCCCGGGTCCGCGCGCTGCTGGCGCCCGACGCCGACCGCGGTCCGGCGTCGGCTGCGGCCCGACTCGGAAGCTGACCGACCCACGACCGTCCCCCCTGTCGGTCGGCGCAGTCGGCCGGTCGGGGAACTCGAGGTCGTACCAGCCGAGCCGTCCGACCCGCCCCACCGCGGTCTCGACCACCGGTGGCGGAGCGGTGCCGGCCGTGAACACCGCTGGCTCGTGCCCCCCACGGGTGGACCGTGTCCCACCAGGCCCCGGGTGACCGGTGGCGTCTGCCACGACGGCGCCAATGGTCGGGGCCCCGCCGGCGCGGCCGCCCGCACGACTCAGACGGCCGGGCCGCCCTCCCGCTCCAGGACGGCGGCGGACGCCAGGATGTTGTGGGCCACGAACGAGCGCTCCCGCCCGGCCCGTGCGTCGAGCAGCTCGGCCTTCAGCGCATGTGCATCGTCCAGCTGGCCGTCGCCGTGGAAGAGTACGAAGTCGACCAGGTGGAGGGCCCGCTGGAGGTCCGAGGTGGCCTCGGAGCCGGCCAGAGCCCGGGCACGGTCGAGGAGGGGCCCGGTGCCGCCGGCCAGGGCCACCACCTCGTGGGCCACATCGGCGCGTGTGCTCGGGAAGAGCATCGACGGGTTGCCGTCGTACCAGCCCATGTACCTGCGCACGACGTCGCGCACGGCGAACTCCGTGCACCCGTAGAGCGGCTGGAGGTACGAGCTGTTCGCCAGGTCCTCCGGCAGCTCGACCTCGACCAGGATCTGCTCCTGCCACTGCCCTCGTTCAGTCGACGGACGACCTCGCCGTCGAGGTAGCGCAGCGCGCGGGCCGTGGTGTGCAGCATCTCCTTGGCATGTTCACGGAAGACACCGCCGTGACCGGACACGACGGCGGCCGGGTCGAGTGACGCCATCTCCTCCAGAGCCTCCGCCCACTCGAGCACGTAGCGCTGGACCCGGAACGGGGTGACCGCGTTCGGCAATGACGACACGACGAAGTCACCGCCCACGATGACCTTCGGCCCCGGGACCCACACCCAGGTGTGGTCGTCGGTCTCCCCCAGGCCGTGACGGCACTCGATCGGCTGCCCGCCCAGTCCGTCGAGCTCCAGGCGGTCCTCGTAGGCGATCGTCGGCGGGCAGTAGACGGCGTTGCGGACCACGTCGCCGCCGTGGCGGTCCCAGATGGCGAACTGCGCGTCGAACGTGGTCGCCAGGTGCCCGGCCGTCCTGGCGTACCTGTCGAACCGCTTGGCCACGTTGACGTGGCCGATGATGTCCGGGGCATCGTGGCCACGAGCCGCAGCGTCCTCCAGCAGGGCGGGGGTGCCGAAGGCGTGGTCGTAGTGGCCGTGGGTGTAGACGACGAAGCGCACCGGGAGGTCGGTGATCCGGCGCAGCTCCGCCACGACCCTGGGGCCGTTGGCGAAGAGCCCGGGGTCCACTACGGCGACGCCCTCCGACCCCACGACCAGGGTGGTGTTGCCGAAGCCGGCCAGGAAGTGGACGCCGGGGGCGACCTCGCGTGCCTCCCGGGGTGTCCGCGACTCGCCGAGCGCCTCTGGCCCTGCGGTCTGGACGGGATCTGGGGTACCGCTCATGGGATGGCCTGCCTGTACTCGTGGGTTACAGAACCCTAGATCGGGTCCGGACGCGCCGCACCCCCGCGGCCGCCGGGGCAGCCGGGGTCACGGGGGTGGGGACGGGAGGCGGCCGGCGGGACGGCCGGGTCAGGCGGGCCCGGTCAGGCGTTCGCCGTCGAGGACGACGGGGCCGAGCCGGTGGGGGGCGGGCCGGTCGGGGGCGTGCCGGACGGGGCGTTGCCGGCCGGGGCATGGCCGGTCGGGGCATGGCCACCGGCGGGGCCGGCGCCGAAGCCCGACACCGTGGCGATGACGGCGAAGTTCGAGTCGAGCTCCACCGTCACCTCGGACCCGTCGGACTTCTTCATGTGGACCTCGTAGGGCGAGGCGCCGGACGAGTTGGTCTCGGCCCGGATGATGGTGGCCCCGGGCACGGCCGCGTTGGCCGTGGCGGTGGCCTGTGCCAGCTGGGTGCCGGTCAGCAGGGTCTCCCCCGGGCCGTGGGCCATGGTCGCCGGGTCCGGAGCGCCGGTCGGCGGCGTGGTTGACGACCCGGTCGCGCCCACCACTGCGCCGGATGCCGCGGTGGTGGGCGTCGTGGACGGACTGGTGGCGGCGGTCGCCACTCCGGCGGCGCCGAGACCAGCGCCGGCGACGACAGCGCCGCTGACGAGGACTCGACGGAGTCTGCTTCCTGTGGTGGACATGGGGTGCTCCTCTGATCGGTCGCCCCGGGTCGTTCCCGGGACACCACCACCTTCGGCGACCCGGATCACGACGCACTGCGCCCCGGATGGGCGCCCCCTGTGAATCGCGCCGACCCGTGCCGACCTCGACCAGACTGGCCCGGTGACCGACCCCGACCCCCACCTGGTCCCGGGCCTCGACCGCTTCGTCCGGGCCCAGGATTCCCACGGCACGTTCGCCGGGGCCAGCCGGGAGCTGACGGCCGGCCGCAAGATGGGGCACTGGATGTGGTTCGTGTTCCCGCAGCTGGCCGGCCTCGGCACCAGCGACACGGCCCGGCGCTACGCCCTGGCCTCGATCGACGAGGCGGCCGCCTACCTGGTGCACCCCGTGCTCGGACCGCGGCTGCTCGAGGTCACCCACCTCGTCCTCGCCGTTGCGGACCGGACCGCGGAGGACGTGCTCGGACCGGTCGACGCCATGAAGCTCCGCTCGTCGATGACCCTGTTCCACCGGGCCGACCCGGACGAACCCCTGTTCGCGGCCGTGCTCGCCCGCTACTTCGCCGGGCTGCCCGACCCGTCGACGGACCGGCTGCTCGGCCGCGTCTGACCCTCGGGTGGCGGGCCGTCCCCCACCAGGAGCGCCAGCACCTCGCCGATCGCCCGCTCGCGGGGCGGTATGTCGGGTACCGGCAGGTGCCCCTGGACCTGGTAGCGGTTCCTTCGACCCAACCGCTCCTTGACCAGGTAGCCCGCCCGGGTGAGGTCGTCCACGATGCCGTAGGCGCGGCGCTCCGAGATGGAGAGGGAATCGGCGATGTCGCGCAGACGGACATCCGGATCGTGGGCGATCAGGAGCAGTGCCCTCCCGTGGTTGGTGAGGAACGACCAGGGTTCCATCGACGGATGTCACCTCCTATTGCTAGAAATGCATTGCCGGTAATGTAGTACGACTGTAGAATGGTTTCCGGGACCCCGGACGTCCTTCCGTTCCGGTTATCTATTCCAGGGGTACCCATGGAGGTCCACATGTCCTCGACTGTGGCAACGCACGCAGGTCCACCCCGCAGTCGATCCGTCGGTCGTCTCACGCCAGGCGGCGTCCCCGCCCGATTGCTGGGTGTCGCCACCCTCGGTACCGTTGTGGTCCTCGGCCTGAGCATCGCCGCCCCGGTCGCGTCCGCGGCCCAGCCCACGGTGGGCCTCGGTACCGCCACGTCGTTCGCCGTGCTCGGGAGTTCGACGGTGACCAACACCGGTCCTTCGGTGGTCTCCGGCGACCTCGGGGTCTACGCCGGTTCGGCGGTCACCGGCTTCCCGCCGGGAACGGTCAACAGCGGGACGCAGCACGTGGCCGACGCGCTCGCGGGACAGGCCCAGAACGACGCGACCACTGCCTACAACGATGCGGCCGGTCGCACGCCGGTCGTCACGGAGTCGGCCGACCTCGGCGGGCAGACCCTTGCCCCGGGCGTCTACCAGGCGACCTCCGGCCTCAGCCTCACCGGCACGGTGACGCTGAACGCCGGCGGTGATCCGAACGCCGTGTTCATCTTCCAGGCCGGCTCCACGCTCATCACCGCATCGAGCAGCACCGTGAGCCTCATCGGAGGCGCCGATCCGTGCAACGTGTTCTGGCAGGTCGGGAGTTCGGCGACCCTCGGCACCACGACCACGTTCGTCGGCACCATCCTGGCGCTGACCTCGGTGTCGCTGCAGACAGGGGCCACGGTGCAGGGTCGGGTGATCGCCCGCACCGGCGCGGTCACCCTCGACAGCAACACCATCACCCGGCCCACGTGCGCGACCATCACGGCCGGAACCCCGACGACCACGACCACGACCACCACCCCTGCAGGCACGACGGCGACCTCCGGAGCAGCCGCGGTGACCGGGGCCTCCGGTAGCGGTGGAGCGACGGGTACCGGCGGTACCGGTGCCACCTCGTCCGCCGCGAGCGGATCGGGCGTGGTGCCGCTCGGCTCTCCGGCGACCGGGTTCGGCGGAGCGGCCCGGCCCGGGCATTCCGCCACGTTGGCCGTCGTCGGTGCTGCGCTGCTCGCCTCCGGGGTCGGCGGGGCGCTGGCGACACGCCGGCGTCGTGCGCGGTCGGCGCAGGACGCCGTTGCCGGGGGCGCACCCGGAAGATGACGTCGCCCGATCAGGGCGCGAGCCGGTCCCCCAGGTGGTGGTGGGCCACCATCGCCGTGGCAACGGTGGCCGGGGCCGTCCTGCTCGGCCTCGGCCTCGTCGGCCAGGGATCGTCGCTACCCGACCCGGCGGCGTCCGCCCCGACGTCCACCCACCGGCAACAACCACCAGGCACCGGCGTGCGGACGACGCTCGTGGTGTCGACTCCGTCGGCCCCGGCCCATCTGTCGATCCCGCGTCTCGGCCTGTCCGTGGCGTTGGGGACGCTCGGCATAAATGCCGACGGCACCGTGCAGGTGCCCAGCACGGCCGACCAGGCCGGTTGGTTCCGACTCGGACCGTTCCCTGGACAGGTGGGGTCCGCGGTCGTGCTCGGTCATGTCGACTCGTCGCGGGGCCCGGGCGTCTTCTTCACCCTGCGCTCCCTCGTCCCCGGCGACCGGATCGAGGTGTCCCTGGCGAGCGGGGTGATCGCCGAGTTCTCGGTGACTGAGGTGGCCACGTACCCGAAGCAGGAGTTCCCGGCGCGCGATGTCTATGCATCGCACGGTGTCAGTGCTCTCCAGCTGGTGACCTGCGGGGGGGCGTTCGACCAGGCGACCGGCTCGTACCTGTCGAACGTGGTGGTCTACTCGACCCTCGCCGGGACGGTGCCGGCGGCGGCGTCCGCCTACGCAACGGTCCACACCTGAGGAGCGGCGTCGGCCGGTCACAAGGATGCACGGCCGGCGGCGGCGGCCGCGTCCGGTCCGGCCACCCGACCGCGCCGGAGGGTCCGTGGTCAGGCCGGAGGGTCCGTGGTCAGTCGGGCAGGTCCGGGGTCCAGGCGACCCCGTTGATGTGGCTCCCGCCGTCGACGAAGAGGGTGTTGCCGGTCAGGTAGTGGGCATCGTCGCCGGCCAGGAACAGGGCCACCGGTGCGATGTCCCGTTCGGGGTCGCCCAGGTAGCCCATGGGGTTCGACGCGTCGGCCACCGTCTCGATATCGGGGTGGGCCCGGGCCACGGCCCGGAATGCGGCGGTCTTCGCCCCTGGGCAGATCGCGTTGACCACGATCCCGTGCGGCGCCCACTCCCGTGCGGCGCTGCGGGTCAGCGCCCGCAGCGCCTCTTTGGCGCCGTTGTAGTCGGCCGTGCCGACGTGGGCGTTGACGCCGTTGAGGGAGCAGAGGTTCACGATGTTGCCGCGGCCCTGGTCCCGCATGTGCGGGAAGGCCGCCTGCATCGCCCAGAAGGGACCGAGGTAGGCGACCAGCATGGCGTGCTCCATCAGCGCGTCGGTCTTGTGCTCCAATCGCCCGAGACCGCCACCGCCCCACGCGTTGTTGACGAGGATGTCGATGGCGCCGAACCGCTCCACCGCCCGGGCCACCATACCTACGACGTCGTCCTTGCAGGTGACGTCGACGGTGCGTGCCTCGGCCGTCGTCCCGAATTCGTCGACCAGCGAGGCGCAGGCGCGCTCCGCCGCCTCGCCGTCGATGTCGGTCACGAGCACGGCGGCGCCCTCCCGGGCGAACCGGCGGGCGATCCCGTGCCCGATGCCGTCGGCGGCGCCGGTGATCACGGCGACCCGCCCCTCGATGCTCCCCATGCCCGCGGCCTCCTCGCTCCCGGTCCGCGAACCGTACCCGACGTCCCGGATCCGGGACTGGCCTGGCGGTCCTGTCCCCGAGCGCACGAGACCCCCGCCGGAGCGGGGGTCTCGTCAGAATTTTGTGCGCTCGGCAGGATTCGAACCTGCAACCTTCTGATCCGTAGTCAGATGCTCTAATCCGTTGAGCTACGAGCGCTGGTCCCCGTCGTGCTCCCGGGCCGCCGATCCGTCACGCGGACGACGGGCAGGAGAAGACATCGGCGGAACACTCTACCCGACGCGATCACCCCGGTCCCGACGACCGAGCCGAACGCCGGACGGCGGGCCCGAGCCCGCCCGACCAAGAGCTCCGTCGCGCCGGTAGGGTGCGGTCAGTGACCGACACGGGCGATTCCTTCGATCTGGAACTTGCGGCGGCCCAATTGCGGGCCGACGGATCCGATGTCCGCATCCTCCTGAAGGTCCTGGTCGACCAGCTGTCCGACGCCCTCGGCCCCCGGCTACAGGTCCAGCGAGCCGGCGGGCGGCTCCGCAAGTCGGGCGAGATCCGCTCCCTCCGGATCACCATGGGGGACGACCAGTTCGACGCGGAGGTCGACGGATCGACGCTCCGGTGCACCGTCGGGCACTCGTCCGGGGGCATCCGCATCCGCAGCGAGAAGGTCGACATGGACTCCTGGCTGGGCCGGCTGCTGGCCACCTTGCAGGCGGAGGCCGACCACAGCCAGGCCGTGCGCCTGGCACTCGAGAACATCGTCATCGGAGGAAACGGATGAGCGACACCGCAGGACAACCGCCCGAGGGCCCGCCCCAGGACCTGCCCGAGGGCGCCAGCCGCCGATTGGCCGAGCTGGAGAACGGGCTCTTCACCTCGGACCTCTCGGTGAACGAGTTCCTCCTGATCAAGGAGGTCGGGTTCCACCCGGTCGGCTTCGTGATGGGCTCGTCGATCTACCACACCGGCATCCAGACCCGGAAGTGGGGCCAGAGCCAGGAGCTGACCAAGTTGACCGAGGCCATGTACAACGCCCGGGAGCTGGCCATGACCCGGATGGAGGAGGAGGCGCTCGAGCTGGGCGCCGACGGGGTGGTCGGGGTCCGTCTGGACGTCAACTACTACGAGTGGGGGAAGGACGCCGCCGAATTCATCGCCGTCGGCACCGCCGTCAAAGCGGAGAGCGGTGTCAGCCACCGCAACAAGCTGGGCAAGCCGTTCACCTCCGACCTCTCCGGCCAGGACTTCTGGACACTCATGCAGACCGGCCACATCCCCCAGGGACTGGTGATGGGCACCTGCGTCTACCACATCGCCCACCGCGGGCTGGGGGCGACACTCGGCTCCGCCGGCCAGAACGTGGAGCTGCCCAACTTCACCCAGGCTCTCTACGAGGCCCGCGAGCTGGCCATGACCCGCATGCAGGACGAGGCCACCGAACTGGGCGCCACCGGGATCGTCGGGGTCCGGCTCGAGGAGAAGTCCCATCAGTGGGGCAGCCACACCATCGAATTCCTCTCGCTCGGCACCGCCGTGGTGAAGACGTCCGACGACATCACCCTTCCCCGGCCGACGACCATCATCTCGCTCGACAACTGATGACCGTCCCCGCCGAGGTGCCTGGCGACCTGCCCGAGGCCGCGGTCCGCCGCCTCGGCGAGGGCGCCTTCAGCTCCGGCCTGTCCGTCCCCGACTTCGCCGCCTGCCTGCAGATGGGCCTCGAGCCGGTCGGGTTCACCCAGGGCTACTGCGTCATGAACTGGCAGTGGTACGGGATGTCCCCGCTCGGCGGCGGCGGGTTCGGCTACCAGTGGGGTGGCGTCCGCGGCTATTCCGAGCAGTGGAGCTGCCCCCACGGGATGGTCCCCGCCGAGCACCGGTCCTGGGGGCAGAACTACGAGCAGTCGTGGGTCGAGGACGCCTGGGCGACCGGGTTCACCACCGCATGCACCCGCATGGTGGAAGAGGCGGCGTCAGCCGGTGCCCACGGCATCGTCGGGGTCGTCGACACCTCCCAGCCGTTGAGCGACATGGGCGTCGTCGAGTTCCGGGTGCAGGGCACCGCGGTCCGGGTGGTCGACGGGGACCCGCCGCCGGACGGACGGCCGTGGACCACCTACCTGGCCGGCCAACGCCTGACCAAACTGGTCGAGGCCGGATACGCACCGGTGGCGATCGAGGCGGCCGTCGCCTCGGTCGGGGTGTGGGCCAACTGCGTCACCCAGTACCTGAGCGAGGGCTCCAACTCGATGTACCGCGGCACCACCCCGGGCGCCGAGATCACCCAGGTGGTCAGCGCCCAGATGGCGGCCCGCCAGATCGCCACCCAGCGGGTACGCGACCAGCTCGGCCACGACTCGCTCCACGGGGCGTCCATGGCCACGGTCCAGCGCGACCGTGGCGAGGGCGACATGGAGGTCGAGTGCGTCCTTCGGGGCAACCGGGTCCGGCGGTTCAAGGACGTGGACCCGATGCCCTCCCCCCGGCCGACGGTGCGGCTGCTGTGACCGGACTGGAGCCGATCGACGGGTACCCCGTGCCGGCTGCGGTGGACATCCGGGCGGAAGTGCGGGCGGCGGCCCACGCGTTGGCCGGTGGAACGGTTCCGGCGTCGGGTCGGACGACCTCGGACCTGTCCATCGACGAGGAGCTGGTGCTCCACTCGATCGGCTGGGAGCCGGTGGCCCTGGTGAGCGGGGTCTCGATCCACTCGGTCCCGATGGGCGTGTGGAACTGGGGGCAGGGGGAGATCGACTACGCCTCGGCCGCCTACGCCCGCTCCTTCGCCCATGCCACCGAGCGGATCCACGAGCAGTGCACACACGCGGGCGGCCACGGGGTGGTCGGCGTCCGCGTCGAGTGGGCCGTCGAGCGCCACCACGTCGACGTCGCCCTCACCGGCACCGCCGTGCGCCCGGTGGGCGCCACCGGGCTCGGACGCGACCCGGTGTTCGCATCGGACCTGTCGGGGCGCGACTTCGCGCTGCTCCACACCGCGGGGTGGGCCCCGCTGGGCCTGGCCGCCGGGGCGAGCTTCGTCTACGCCCCCCGCCGATCGATGGGAGCCACCATGAGGCAGTCGGGCCAGAACGTGGAGCTCACCAACTTCACCGCGGCCATGTACGCCGCCCGCGAAGCGGCCATGGAGCGGATGCAGGCCTCGGCAATCACGCTGGGCGGCTCGGGGGTCGTCGAGGTCAAGGTGACCGAGGGCCCGATGGAGTTCGCCCACCACGCCGTCGGCTTCACCGCCTACGGCACCGTCGTCCGGCTCGTGGCCGGCGAGCACCGGCACCCCGGGGCCCGGATGGTCCTTCCGATGGACGACCCGGCACCGGCATTCGACGCCGCCTCGCTCCGGGGGGCCTGACACTCGCCCGAGCTGTTCTGACGGAGCGTCAGATACAATCCCGGGCCATGGCCACCGACGCCCCGCTCCATGGCATCCGCATCCTCGAGGTCTCGGCCCTCGGGCCGGCCGCCATCACGATGCCCCTCATCGACCTCGGCGCCGAGGTGATCAAGGTGGAGCCCCCGGCCGGTGACTACATCCGTGAGATGACCTGGCCGATCGTCGAGGGCGTCTCGCTCATGCACCTGCACCTCAACCGGGGCAAGCGCTCGATCGTCATGGACCTGCGTTCCGAGGAGGACCTCGCCACCTTCAAGGAGCTCGCCCGGACCTGCGACGTGGTGGTCGAGGCCGGCCGCCCGGGAGTCCTGGCCAAGCGGGGCGTGGGCTACGACGACCTGAGGGTGCTCAAGCCGGAGCTCGTGTTCTGCACCATCTCGGGCTACGGGATGACCGGCCCCTACAAGGACCTTCCCGCACATGGCGTGGCCTTCGACACGTGGGCCGGCATCGTGACCCCCCAGGTCGACGACGACGGCTTCTCCTACCTGCCCGAGCATGCGTCGATGGGCATTCACGCCGGTCCGCTCTTCGGCGCCCTCGGCATCATGGCCGCCGTGCTGCGGGCGAAGACGACCGGCGAGGGCTCGTACTTCGAGATCGCCCAGTCCGACGCGGCCGCCGCCATGGACTGGTACCGGAGCGAGACGTGGAAGGCCTACGAGCGCCCGGAGTCCGAGGTCACGGGCAACAAGGCGGACGACTACGAGCGACGCGAGCCGGGCACCGCCGGGATGATCCACGGCGTCCGCTATCAGGTCTATCGGGCGGCCGACGGCCGATTCGTCCTGTTCATGGCGTCGGAACAGTCCCTGTGGAAGAACTTCTGCGAGGCCGTCGACCGCGTCGACCTGTTCGAGCGGTGGCCGGGCTCCAAGTTCGCCGACCACGCCGTGGGCAACCTCGAGCTGCGGGCCGAGCTGCGCGACATCTTCCGGACCCGGACCTCGGTCGAGTGGATCGACTACGGGGTCCAGCGGAACTTCCCGGTGGCGCCGGTGAACTCACCGAAGACGATCGCCGAGGACCCCCAGTTCCAGGACCGGTTCTCCTGGTACCCGGTGGAGCAGCTGGGCGCCGAGCAGCTGGGGACGCCGATCAAGTTCCTCGGCGAGGAGCTGCCCGTGCCGTCGCACGCTCCGACCGTCGGCCAGCACACCGACGAGGTCCTGGCCGACTTGCTCGGTTGGGACGCGGCACGCATCGCCGAGTCCCGGGCCAAGGGCGGGCTCGGCGGCGCCAGCGCCGGGACCGCAGCCGCAGCCGGCGCCGGCTGAACTCCGATTCGGCGCCCTGACGTCGGAGCCTCCCGTGCCGTCGGTGTCCCCGGTGCGTTCCTGCTGGGCGTTCTGATACTGATGATCACCATCAGAACGAATCGGGAACCGGGACCGATCCGTCCCGGAGGATGATGGGACATGGACGAGCCCGCCGCACCCCACGACGCTCCCACCCGGGGCCCGGGCCCGACGCACGGCGGTGGGCGCACACGCACCTGGATCGTCGTCGTCCTGGTCGCCGTGGCTCTGGCGGTCGGCGCTCTTACGGCGGCGCTGCTCGTCGGCGACCCCGCCGCCATCCACGACGGCACGGGGACGGCCACGTTCGCCTGGGTGTCGACACCCGTGGGCTACTCGACCACGACGGTCGCCCCTCGGCCCCAGCCGTTCACCGGGCGGATCGAGGGTCACCCGGTCGCCGGGACGTCCACCTTGGTCATCCCCGGGGGCGCCCTGCCGACCGGCGCCACGACCCCGGTCTTCCGGTACCGGGGCACGTTCGCCGGTTCGTCGTTCGACGTCACCGTGTCCTTCGCTTACCCCGCGCTCCCCGCGCCCGGGGACATCGCCACAGCCCGGTCGGCCCAGTACATCCCGCGGGTCACCATCACCGGTACCTACGGGACATCGTCCGTCCACGGCGAAGTGATCCCGGTGGTCCGGGGGAGTTCGCCCGCTGCCGGCTCCCGCCTCGTCGGCACCATCGGGACCCACGCGGTCGTCGGCACCTTCTCCCCGGTCACCGGCACCGGTGGCCACCAGCACGTGAGCGCATCCTTCGGCGTACGCGGCTGACCGGGCGGCCACCGGCGGCACGACGGTCGCACGCTGCCCACCGACCCCGTTTCTGACGGTCCGTTAGGATTCGGCCCATGACGACCAAGACACGGGTTCCCGCCATCGAGGGCTGGTTCACGCTCGACGAGCAGGCGCCAGCGCTGCTCGGCTCCAGGTGCACCGGCTGCGGTAACTTCGCGTTCCCGAAGGAGACCTTCTTCTGCCGGAACCCCGGTTGCCAGGGCCGGGAGTTCGCCGAAACGGCCCTCAGCCGCACCGGCAAGGTGTGGTCCTACACCGACGCCTGCTACGAGCCGCCCAAGCCCTACGTGGCCGCCGACCCCTACGTCCCCTTCGCGCTGGCCGCCGTGGAGCTGGCCGCCGAGCAGATGGTGGTCATGGGCCAGCTGGTCCCGGGCGTCGGCGTCGGCGACCTGAGCGTGGGCACCGAGGTCGAGCTGGTGCTCGGCACGCTGTACGAGGACGACGAGCACGAGTACATGGTGTGGCAGTGGCGCCCGACCGGCGTCCCGAGCGGGCAGGGGGCCTGACATGCCGGACGACAAGAGGGTCGCCGTCCTCGGTGCGGGCATGCACCCGTGGGGCAAGTGGGGCCGCAATTTCGTCGAGTACGGGCTGGCCGCCGCCGGCGACGCCCTGCGCGAGGCCGACCTGCCGTGGACCGACATCCAGTACGTGGCCGGTGCCGACACCATCCGCAACGGCTACCCGGGCTTCGTGGCCGGAGCGACGTTCGCCCAGGCGCTCGGCTGGACGGGCGCCCGCGTCTCATCGGCCTACGCCGCCTGCGCCTCGGGTGCACAGGCCATCAACAACGCCCGGGCCCAGATCCTCGCCGGGCTGTGCGACGTGGCCCTGGTGGTCGGCGCCGACACCACCCCCAAGGGCTTCTTCACCCCGGTGGGTGGCGACCGCAAGGACGACCCGGACTGGCTGCGCTTCCACCTGATGGGCGCCACCAACCCCGCCTACTTCGCCCTCTACGCCCGCCGGCGCATGGAGCTGTTCGGCGCCACCGAGCAGGACTTCGCCGCGGTCAAGGTCAAGAACGCCCGCCACGGCCTCGAGAACCCGAATGCCCGGTACCGCAAGGAGGTGACGGTCGAGGAGGTCCTCGGCTCCCCCATGGTGGCCGACCCCCTGCGACTCCTCGAGATCTGTGCCACCTCGGACGGTGGGGCCGCCCTCGTGCTCTGTTCGATGGAGTTCGCCAAGCGGCACGCCGGCACCCAGGACCTCGTCACCGTCGACGCCGTGTCCACCGTGACCCCCCGGTTCCCGCAGACCATCATCGAGATGCCCAACTTCTCGACCGACTCGTCGGCCACCGCCGCCTCGGTGGGCCCGACGTTCAAGCAGTCGGTGGCGCTGGCCGCCTACGAGGAGGCCGGCATCGGCCCCGAGGACGTGAGTCTGGCCGAGGTCTACGACCTGTCGTCGGCACTCGAGCTCGACTGGTACGAGGACATCGGCCTGTGCAAGCAGGGTGAGGCCGAGCGGATGCTCCGCGACGGCGACACGACACTCGGCGGCCGGGTCCCGGTCAACCCGAGCGGCGGGCTGTCGTGCTTCGGCGAGGCCATTCCGGCCCAGGCCATCGCCCAGGTGTGCGAGCTCGTCTGGCAGCTCCGGGGCCAGGCCACCGGACGCCAGGTGGACGGGGCGCGGGTCGGCATCACGGCCAACCAGGGCCTGTTCGGCCACGGCTCCTCGGTCATCGTCTCGAGGTAGCGCCGGCGTCAGCCGGCGGGCGTGTACTCGCCCGATACCTGCACCTCGTCGCCGGTGAGCAGCCACAGCCGACCCGGCACGCTGGCCAGGGTCACCTCGTCGCCCCACTCCAGCGGTCCGTGGTGGGTGAGCACCGCCGTGGCCACCGGCCCGTCCGCCTCCTCGACCAGCGCCGTCCAGCTGGCGGCGTTGTTCACGTGCCCCGCCACGTCGAGGTCGACCCGGCGCAGCGGCCACGGGCGCCGGTCGGCGTCGTCGGGCACCTCGGCGACGGTCACCCGTCCTGACACCTTGCGTCCCCCGCACGCCTCGCCGTAGGACAGGCGGAACTCGGGGGAGATGCGTCGGGGCCTGCCGGTGCCGTCGAGCGGCACCCACAGCGCCACGGCCTCCACCAGCACCGAACCGTCGACGCTCAGGTCCGTGCGCCGCTCCGCCCAGGCCGCCCCGATCCCCGAGCACCACGTGGTGGCCGCGACCGACTCGCCCAGGTCGGGCCACCGCCCGGCGGGGGTGACGGCCACGGCGGTGCGCCGGACCACCCACAGGTCGTCGGCACGGATGCCGGTGTCGTCCCAGTCGTCACCGGCCACGTCGTGCAGGTAGCGGGCGGCGGCGTCGGGGCGGAGCCGTCCCAGCGGGTCGGTGTCCCCCAGGCGGACGCGCTGCCCGCCCGTGAAGCGTCGGCCGGCGGGTGGGGGTGGCAGGAACTCCGACACGGCGGGTGCCTGCGACGGGCGGCGTGCGGTCACCCGTTGACGAGGATGATCTTGCCGAGCTTCCTGCCGGCGGCAAATCGCTCGTAGGCGTCGGAGGCCGCCGCCATCGGGAAGGTGTCGGCCACCGGGACCGTCACCGCCCCCTCGCCCAGCAGGCGCACCGCCCTGGCCTCGACCAACCACGCCACCCCGGCCTTCTCCTCGCTGTCTCGGGCCCGCAGGGTGGACCCGCCGATCGTGGCCCGGGCACCCATGACCGCCAGCAGGTTGACCTGTGCCTCGGCGCCGGCCCCCACACCGATCACCACGATGCGGGCCCCGGTGGTGAGGTGCGGGAGCACCGCCTCGACCCCGGGGGCGCCGACCAACTCGAGCGACACGTCGTAGGGGCCGTGGTCCGCGACCTCGTCGGGCGAGATGACCGTGTCGGCCCCCAGTGCGCGCACGGCGCCGTGGTGGGCCGGGTTGCGGACCGACGCCACCACCCGGGCCCCGGCCACCGCCGCCAGCTGCACGGCGGCCGTGCCCACCCCGCCGGCGGCACCGGAGATCAGGACCGTGTGGCCCTCGGACAGTTCAGCCTGGGTGAACAGCGCGTCCTGGGCCGTCGAGTACGCCTCGGGGAACCCGCCCGCGTGCACCAGGTCGATCCCGTCCGGCACCGGCAGCAGGTGCGCCTCGGGGACCACCACCAGCCCGGCCTGGCCACCCCCGCCGCAGATGGCCATGACCCGGTCGCCCACGGCGAACCTCACTGAGCCGTCGCCGTTGGACAGAACCGTGCCCGAGAACTCGAGCCCGGGGATGTCCACCGGCGAGCCCGGGGGTGCCGGGTAGAAGCCCTTCCGCTGGAGCAGGTCGGCGCCGTTGATGCCGGCGGCGGCCACGGCCACGACGACCTCGCCGGGGCCGGGAACGGGGTCCGGGTGCTCGTCCCACCGGAGTTCCCCGTCGATGATCGTCACGGCGCGCATGGCAAGAGCGTACCGGTGTCGCTCCGATCCGGGCCCGACCGCCCTCCGGGGGCCGCGGCGCACCGGGGGGCCGGACACTCGTAGGCTGGGGGAGGAGGCCCCACCATGACCATCGAACCGCTCGAGGACCACGTGGACGAGGGCACGGAGTGGCCCGCGCCCGGTCGGCGTGACCGCCGGCCGCACCTCGACGAGCGGTTCCCCGACCCGTCGGCCGCGATGGTGCTCCACCGGGTGCTCGCCATGTCGGCACGGACCTTCCTGCTGAACGACCTCGGCGACGAGCTCGACGAGCTCGACGGTACCGGCACCGTCGACGCCCTCACCCGCGTCATGGGCCCCCGCCCGCTGTGGGCCCAGTCGGCCGTCGGGTCGCTCACGGGGACCGAGCGCCGGGCCGACCCCGGCGAACGGATCCACCAGAGTCGGGTGGCGATGCGCCGCATCCGGTCGAACCTGCGCACCTTCCGCCTGCTGCTCGACCCCGGCTGGGGCACGGACCTGCGGGCCGAGCTCGCCTGGTACGGAAACCAACTGGGGCGCTCACGCGACCTCGACCTGCTGGCCGCCGTCGTCACCGAGCAGGCTCCCGAGGTGCTCGATCCGGACGAGGTCGCCCGGCTCCTGGCCGTCGTGGACTGGCGCCGCGACGAGGTGGAGGGCCAGTTGGCCGCCGAGCGGGCCGGCCCGCGGCGGTACCGGCTGACCGAGCAGATGATGGTGCTGTGGGAGGGCCCGCAGTTCAAGGCCAAAGCGGGCAAGCCGGCCATCGAGGTGCTCCCGGCGATGCTGGCACGGTCGTGGCGCGACGTACGCGGTGCAGGTCGCACGGCCCGCAAGGACCCGTCCGACGCCCACCTCCACCAGCTCCGCATCCGCATGAAGGACCTCCGCTACGGGTCCGAGACCCTTGCACTGGTGTCGGACGGGTCCGCCCGCAAGACGGCCAAAGCGGCCGAGCGCCTGCAGGGCAGGCTGGGCGACCTGCACGACACGGTGTTCGCCATCGGATGGCTGGAGTCGCTCGCCGCCGAGCAGGCCGACCTGGCCGACGCCGTCGGTCGCCTGGTGGCCCTCCAGCGCGAGACGGCGGCCGAGACCCGCAAGGGGTGGAAGCGGGACCTGAAGGAGGTCGAGCGGCGCTGGCGCCGTTGGCAGGGCTGACCCGGGCTCAGGCCGGAGTGCCCGCCCCTCCGGCCGGCGGGGCCTCGCTCCCGCGGATCGGGACCCACAGCCGGATCCCGCCGAGGATGCCCGCCGTGTTGTCCACGACGGTGACGTCGTCGGGCAGGTGGTTGCGGAGCACCCGTCGGGAATTGCCGCCGCCGATGTAGAGGTGGTCGAACGCAGTCATGGCACGCATGTTGGCGATGGCCTTCACGACCCGCTTGTTCCACCGCACCTCGCCGATCTCCTTACGGGCGGCCTCGCCGAGCTGCTCGTCGTACTCCTCGCCCTTGCGGAACGGCTGGTGGGCGATCTCGAGATGGGGCAGGAGCTCGCCGTCGTAGAAGAGTCCGGTGCCGAACCCGGTGCCGAGAGTGATGACGAGTTCGAGGCCCACACCCCGGACCACGGCGGCGCCCTGGATGTCGGCGTCGTTGGCGACCTTGGTCGGGATCCCCAGCTCCCGGGTCAGCTCGGCCGCCAGGTCGAAGTGGTCCCACAGCTGCACCAGGTGGGGATCGGTCGCCGTCCCCGGGCCGGCCACCGTCACGAAGTGCGGGCACGACAGCACCAGCCCGTTGCGCACCATCCCCGGGAACCCGACCGCGGCCCGTTCGGCAGCCGGCAGCGGTGCGACGAGGCGCTTCAGCGAGGCCACCAGCTTGTCGGGGGCCAACGGGTAGGGCGTCGGGATCTTGACCCGGTCGGCCACCATCGCGCCGATGGCGTCGAGGACGGATGCCTTCAGCCCGGTGCCCCCGATGTCGACAGCCAGGGTGAAGGGGTGCTGGGGGGTGGCGGGGGTGCCGTCACTGCCGGCGGGGTCGGTCGGGGCCGCCCCGGACTCGCTCGTGGTCATCCCCTCACGCTAGATCCCACCCGACGGCGGCACGGTCACGCCCCGGCCCGAGCACTGTCCACCCCGCACGGGTAACGTCCCGGTCCATGACCGAACCCTGGCTCGAAGACGCGTGCGCACTGGTCGATGCCTTCCGGGCGGGGACACTGAGTCCGACCGAGGCGCTCGACGCGTCCCTCGACGCCATCGCCGCGTCGGACCTCAACGCGGTCAGCCATCTGGACGCCGAGGCGGCCCGGACACAGGCGGCCGCAGCCGACGTGTCGCTGCCCTTCGGCGGCGTGCCCATCGGCGTCAAGGAACTCGAGCCCGTGGACGGATGGCCCTACACCGAAGCGTCGCTGGTGTTCGCCGGACGCACCTCGTCGTTCGACTCGACCCACGTCACCCGGCTGCGCGCGGCAGGCGCGGTGCTGGCCGCCCAGACCACGGCATCGGAGTTCGGCGGGATCAACTGCACGTCGACCAAGCTCCACGGGGTCACCTGCAACCCGTGGGACACCGGACGCACGCCCGGTGGCTCGTCGGGAGGCTCCGCCGCTGCCGTGGCCGGCGGACTGCTGCCCATCGCCACCGGTGGCGACGGCGGCGGCTCGATCCGGATCCCGGCCGGATTCACCGGCCTGTTCGGCCTGAAGGCCACCTACGGGCGCATCCCCCGGGGACCTGCCACGCTCCAGCCGCCGCTGACCGTGACGCTCGGATGCGTCGCCCGGTCGGTGCGCGATGCGGCGCGGTGGTTCGACGTGTGCAACGGTTTCCATCCACGCGACAACCTGAGCCTGCCGAAGGTCGGCGGATGGGAGGCCGGGCTCGGCACCCTCGACCTGGCCGGCAAGCGGGCCGTCGTCTCGGTCGACCTGGGCGCCGCCGTGGTGGAGCCCCGGGTGGCGGCCCTGGTTGTCGAGTCGGCCGAGGCGCTCATCGCCGACGCCGGCCTGCAGCGGGTCGACGTCGTGGTGCAGCTCCCCCAGGGCGGGCTGGAGTGGGCGCTGTCCAACCTGGTGGGTCTGGTGGGCGAGCTGGGCGACCGGTTCCCCGACTGCAACGACGACCTCACCCCCGAGATCCAGATCGGCATGAACCTCGCCTCCCACCACTACAGCATCGAGTCGGCGGGCAAGGCCGAACTGTTCCGCATCGCCCTCAACGAGCAGATGGCCGACGTGTTCGATCGGGCCGACGTGATCTTTGCCGCCACCAACCCCGATGTCGCCTTTGCCGCCGCCGGCCCGATGCCGACCACCGTGGGCGACGTCGACCTCATCGCCACCTACGGCTTCGACAAGGCCATCGGCAACAACGGGGCGCTGACGATCCCGGCCAATCTGTCGGGCCTTCCCGCCGTGTCGATCCCCGTCGGCACCGTCGACGGCCTGCCGGTGGGCATGCAGGTGATCGGCCGCCACCACGAGGAGCAGGTGCTGCTCGGGCTGGCCCGGATGGCCGAGCGCGAGCGTCCGTGGCCGCTGGTGGCACCGGCCGTCACGGCCTGACGGCCCGGCACCGACGGCTCAGCCGGAAACCCCCCGGTCGTCTAGAACAGGCGCATGCGCGTCGACCTCTGGATCCCCACCGCCACCCCGTTCGCCACTCCCGACCTCCTGGCCGCCATCGGCCGCGAGGCCGAGGACCGGGAATTCGCCACTATCTGGGTGGGCGAGCACGTCGTCCTGTTCGAGGAGTACGCCTCGTCGTACCCGTACGCCGACGACGGCAGGATCCCCGCGCCCCCCGGTACCGGACTGCTCGAGCCGCTGAACACGCTCTCGTTCCTGGCCGCCCGCACCTCGACCGTCCGACTGGGCACCGCCATGGTGCTGCTCCCCCAGCGCAACCCGGTCTACACCGCCAAGGAGGTGGCCACGTTGGACTGGCTGTCGGGCGGAAGGGTCGACCTCGGCATCGGCGTGGGCTGGCTCGAAGAGGAGTTCCGGGCGGTCAACGTGCCGTGGCCCCGGCGGGGGCGGAGGACCGACGAGTACCTCGAGGTGCTCCGCACGCTGTGGGTGGACGACACGTCGCAGTTCGAAGGCGAGTTCTACTCGCTGAACCCCTGCCAGATGTTCCCGAAGCCGTTGCAGTCGCCGGTGCCGATCCACATCGGGGGCGAGTCCGACGCCGCACTGGCCCGGGTGGCCCGGTCCGGCGACGGGTGGCACACCTTCAACCGGGCCCCCGATCAGCTGGCCGGGCCGCTGGCCCGCCTCGACTCGCTGCTGGACGCCGCCGGTCGGTCCCGGGGCGACATCGAGGTCACCGTCTGCCCCTACTTCCAGCCCCTCGACGGCGACGTCGCCGCCCGCTACGCGGAGGCCGGGGCGGACGCCGTGTCGGCATTGCTGATCCCGATCGACGAGGACTCGCTGCGCACCCAGCTCGACGACCTCGTTCCCGTGCAGGAGCGGGCCGCCTCGCTCTGACCGCGCCGCGCGAGGGGCAGATCGGCCCTACCGGTCGGCCGGAGCTTCTCTAGGCTGAGGGGAGTCGAACGGAAAGGTCCTCCCCATGTCCCCTGTCGCCCTGATCACCGGCACGTCCTCCGGCATCGGCCTCGCCTCGGCGGTCGACGCGGCCAAGCACGGGTTCACCACCGTGGCCACCATGCGGGACACGTCCAAGGACGGTGCGCTCCGGACGGCGGCCGAGGCGGCCGGCGTGGAACTCGACATCCGCCGGCTCGACGTCGTCGACGAGGCGTCGATCGCCCTGTGCCTCGACGGGGTCGTCGCCGACCATGGCGGCCTCGACGTCCTGGTGAACAACGCTGGACGCGGCTTCGTCGGCACCATCGAACAGGTGAGGATGGACGAGATGCGCGACGTCATGGAGGTCAACTTCTTCGGCGTCGTCGCCGTCACCAAGGCGGCACTGCCCCACCTTCGGGCGAGCAGGGGCCGGGTCATCACGGTCACCAGCGTGGGTGGCGTCGTCGGCCAGCCCTTCAACGAGGCCTACTGTGCGGCCAAGTTCGCCGTCGAGGGGTTCATGGAGAGCCTCGCCCCGGTGGCCGCCACCGTCGGCGTCCAGGTGTCGGTGGTCGAACCGGGCCCGGTGGCGACCGAGTTCGTGAACAACGTCGGCGTCGACGTTGCCAAGATCTTCGCCGAGGCCGGCGAGTACGAGCCGGCCATGCAGGCCTACATGCGCCACATCATGGCGGAGTTCGCCAACCCCGACGCCGCCCAGACCGCCCAGGACGTCGCCGAGGTGGTCCTCACGGCCATGGTCACCGACTCGCCGGCGTTCCGGCACCAGACGTCGCACTGGTCGCGCACCTTCACCGGCTACAAACTGAGCGACCACGACGGCTCGGCCGTGGTGGGCATGACCACCGACTGGCTTCGGGCCGACTGAGCACGGACCGGGCGGCCCCGTGGCTCGGGAGCACCCGGTGCCACTCAGTGAGCGACCCAGATGACCGTGCCGAGGCACATCTCGTCGGAGGACCCGTCGCCCCAGGTCACGTACCGGGCCGGCAGCTTGCGCAGCGACGGCAGCTCCTGGCGCAGCGTCGGGTCGAAGGTGCACGTGACCCGCACCCTGTCGCCGGCGTGGGCGTAGGTGCCCTTCGGCGCCGGGTACCCCACCTGGCCGTCGAAGTTGTAGTGGGCGACCGCGGCGATCGTCGTGGTGGTCGCCCCCGACACCAGCTCGATGGACTCGGACTGGCCGAGCAGGTGCATGTGCGGGACGCCGGCCAGGATGTGCTCGTCCTGGCCCACGTTCCACGTGCAGGTGGTCGTCACCAGGTTGCCGGACACCTGGGGGTGGGCCGGGTCGTGGTCGTGGCTGCAGGCCAGCTCGATGGCGTCGAGCAGCACCTGGGCCTGCGGGCCGGTGCGGGCCACCAGGTCGGCGATCGACGCCTGGCGGTCGCACAGCGGACCGGTCACCCCGGCCGGGCACGGGAGGTCGGGCGGCGCCACGTACTTGGTGGACTCGAGCTCCTGGAGCCGGCTCCCGGCCGCCGGCACGGTCGTGATGCGCACCCGGCTCAGGTCCGGGGCGGTTCCGGCCAGCAGGTTGTAGTGGATCTGCATGACGACGAGGCTCCCGGCCGGCATGGCGACGCCCGTGCCCGTCGGGGTCGGGTGGGCCACGATCGGCCCCGGCGCCCAGCCGCCCAGCCACGTGGTGTTGTCGAAGGTGCCGTTCGGGTTGAGCGGTGCGCCGAAGCAGCTCCATCCCGCGCCGTCGCTGGCCGCGTCCAGCGCCCGGGCCTCGGCCACGTGGGCCGGGGGGATCAGGAAGTAGATGGCGTGGTGCACCTCTCTGGTGGTGCCGGGCAGGAACTGGCTCGACACCAGCTCACGATCGGAGGTCAGGTGGGGGTCCAGCAGCGTGCAGTGGTAGACGTCGGTCGAGCCGTTGGCGGCGGCCGACCCGGGGCTGAAGGGCGCCGGCGGCCCGAAGGTGTCGGTCACCGCCGAGGCCAGCGTGACCGAGCCCTTGGTCGTCGGGCCGGCCGTCGATCCGGACGAGCAGGCAGTGAGCGTCATCGCCAGCACGACGCCCACGGCGCCGAGCAGGCGGACGCGGTTCCCCCGAGGCGTCATGCCCGGAAGGCTACCGGCAACCTCTGTCGTCCGCCGGTGTGGCCCGGGCCCGCAGCCACGGGTCGTCGAACCAGGTCCGCAGGGTGAGGCGCGCCGGCGGCAGGTCGCCGTAGACGAGCACGCCCGAGCCCGGGGGCACCCGGCGCAGTGCGTCCGGCGGTGCCAGGCGCCGCGCGGTCGGCGACCGGGTGGTGCTCGCGCCGGCCCGCCCCCCGGCCGTGGTGGCGGACAGGAGGGGCTCCTCGTCGCCGATGAGGTGGCTTGCGTAGTCGAGGGTCGACGGGTCCGAGATCCCCGACAGGAAGAGCTTGGCCCGGTGGTTGTTGACCACCGTCGTCGCCCGGGGCCCGAACCGGGCCGTCAGCTGGGCCAGGTCGTGCCACACCGTCACCAGCTGGATCCCGTGTCCGGCGGCGGTGGCGGCCAAGGTGTCGAGGTCGGGCACCGGTGCGATGTTGGCCGCCTCGTCGAGGACCACCAGCAGTGGCGGCTCGAGCGGCCGGCCGGTGCGGGCCACCCGGTCGTACGCGGTGTCGAGGACGGCGCGCAGGACCCCCACGAACAGCGGGGTGAGCCGGCGCTGGTCGTGGGCGGGGGCGCACAGGTAGAGGGTGTCCGACCCGCCCAGCAGCGCGCCCGGGTCGAGCTCGGGCGCACCCCCCGGGGCCGACCCGGCGAACGGCTCGAGCAGGGTCTCGAGCGTGGTGACGATGGAGCTCCGTTGGCGCTCCTCCTTCCCGAACGCCGACCGGGCGGCGTCCACCGCCTCGGGCACCCCGGCGGCGGCCAGCAGGTCGAGCACCTCGTCCTCCTCGCCGGTCTCCACCCAGTGGATGACATCGGCCATGCCGCGGCCCGACGTGGCCGCTGCGAACAGAAGCGGTGCGAGCAGCCGCGACGCAGTCGTGTACCAGAAGTCGCCGTCGGTCATCGCACCGGCCTGGGCCCGGCCCACCTCGGTCAGGGTCGCCGCCGCCCGGCGGGCCCCGGGCCAGGTGCGGGCCCGGGGGAGGGGCGTGCACGCGGTGGCCGGGCGCCCGGTCACCCCGGTCGGGTCGAAGCAGTGGACCGTACCCAGTCCCGATCGGTGTGCGACGGTGTGCTCCAGCAGGTCGGCCTTGACACTGGCGGCCACCACCGGCCCCTCCCACCCCAGGATGGCGGGAACGGCGAACCCGGTCGTCTTGTGCGACTGGGTCGGCCCGAACACCAGCACCGACTGGGCCCGCTCGGCGGCCACCCGCCGGCGGCCCACCTGCCCGAGGACCAGGCACCCGGGGGGTGGGGGTCGCGAACCGCTCGGGACGACGAGGTCCCCCAGGTCGGCGGGTCGTGCCCACCGGGCGGGCTCGCGGCGTCCGGGGCGGCGTGCCGTCCGACGGAGGCCCTGCCCCCGCCCGGGTCGGGGGAGCCCGGCGGCCACCACGGCGACGGCGCCGACGGTGGCGCCGGTCCAAGCCAGGTGGGTCACCACGCCGGTCGGTCCGGTCCGGCCGGCCCCGGGTCGGTGTCGGCCATGGCCCCGTCGGTGTCGACCAGCCACCTCTCGCCCCGGGCCAGACGGTGCTCGACCAGGAACGACCGGCGACCGACCTTCCACAGAGCCGTCCCACGCGGCAGGGTGCTGACCAGGTCGGCCTCTGTCACCGTCAGTCCCAGGAGCCCGCCGGCCCGGGCCACCTCACCGGGGGACTGCGCGTAGACCACCCGGGTCTCCGAATCGGCGAGCAGGCCCTCGGCCAGTCCGACCTGCTCGGAGCCGGCGGCCCCGACCGACGTCAGGTCCGACAGCCGGTGGAGCACGGCGATGTTGGCCACGCCCAACGCCCGTGAAAGCTTCCACGACGACTGGAGCCACCGGGCCACGCCCAGATTGCCCAGGATGGCCCACGCCTCGTCGACCACCAGCAGGATCCGGTTGCGGTGCCGCGTCTCGACCGCACTCTGCAGCCACGCCGCGGCGCAGGCCATCAGGATGCCCAATGCCGGTGAGT